>Ga0180008_1000001_pt1 | contig 500046 bp, 485 predicted proteins | sample MM_PW_MetaG_FD_121121 | JGI IMG/M metagenome (GOLD analysis project Ga0180008, IMG submission 121121) | Groundwater microbial communities from the Aspo Hard Rock Laboratory (HRL) deep subsurface site, Sweden - MM_PW_MetaG | ecosystem: Environmental > Aquatic > Deep subsurface > Groundwater... | reverse complement strand
TGGAGCCGATCGGAAACATTCCGCCCGTCGAAGCCGAGCAACGCTACTACGCTATGCTGGACGACGTCCCACTGGCTGCCTAATTTAAGAAAACTGGCCTCCGGCAATCCCGGTGCGGTTCAGAGTGCCATCGAGGCCGTCCTGCGAAAACCGTCCATGTAGCCGATGACCGACCGCCAAATACACTCCATCAAAGCGATCTGTCGTACTCGCCGTTTGAGGGGTGGAGAGCAACAAGACCAGTGATCACGTCCCCAGTGTGGATCGCTGGCGCAATAGCCCCTGTCCATACGAACAGTATGCGCGGGATACGTGGAACCGTGAACGGCGCTGGTCAGCGGCGTCGTTCCCGATCGCGGCTCAGAGGTCGATGGACGCCGAAAGTTTGAAGGTGCGTGGCGCGCCTTGCAGAAGGTCAGGCCGCGAGCTGTCGAAGGCCGTCGCCCAATAGCGCTTGTTGGCGATGTTATCGACGCTGAACCGCAGGGTGAGCGGCCTGTCCGCCACCAGCGCGACGTAGCGGGCACCCGTATCAAACCGCGTCCAGCTCGGCAGCTCGAGCGTGTTCGTATTGTTGGCGGGCTGGTCGCCGGTATGGACGACGCGACCGGTCAGCGTGAGTGCCCGGATGAACGGAATGTCCCACTCGACGTTGCCGTTGATCAAATAGTCGGGGACGCCGGCGACCTTGTTGCACATCAGTGAAACCAGAAGCGGTCGGATAAGACACAGCCGACCCGTCCTGCGTCGCACGACCAGGCAAGCTGCCCACCGGCGTTGGAGCATCATTGACTGGCGTGATCGTCACCGCGACCGTGGCATTGGCGGTACCGCCCTGCCCGTCGCTGATCGTGTAGCTGATCGTATCCGTACCATTATAGTTGGCATTGGGCCGATAGGTGAGCGTGCCATTGGCGTTTATCGTCACGGTGCCGTGCAGCGCGGTGGCAGCGGTCACGGTCAGTGGATCGCCATCGGGATCGCTGTCGTTCGCCAGCACGGGAATAGTGACCAGCGTATCTTCTGCCGTCGTCGCGCTATCGTTGACGGCGACCGGCGCGTCATTGACAGGGATGACCGTGATCCGGCTGACGGCAACTGCGCTCGTCAATGTGTCGTTCGAAAAGGACACATTGATCACGCGCTCGGTGGAACTGGGCGTATCGGAACTGTTGCTGAAGCGAATGGCCTGGAAAGCAGCCGCATAATCGCTTTCGCTGCCGGTGCCGGATAAAGTCACCGTCAGGCGACCGTTCGTAACGGGGCCTATGGTCGCGCTGATGTTGGAAGGCAATGTGCCGATGGTGAAGCTGTCGCCTGCCTGATAGTTGGTCAGGACGACCGTGCCGCCGACGATGGAACTGACGTCCATCGGGTTTTTGACGACGATGTCGGTATCGACGATCGACGTCGATAGCCCGCCTTCTGTAAAGGTGAAATGCGCATCATTGCCGGACGCCGTACTGTCATTCCCATCCAGATCCAGCCGCGGAATCGAGACATAGACCGGATTTGTATAAATGAAGTCGGCGTCGCCATCATGGTAGAATTGCGCCTGCGTCGTCACGCTGTTGGTCGTGAGACGATAACTCAGCGTGAAGGACGATACCGCACTCCAATCGAATGTCGCGGCCGATTGCGATGTGATAGGCTGATTGGCGACGGTATTCTCATTTTGCGTGCCCGACGCGGTAATCTGGTCCAGCGACGACGTGAAATTGATATTGCTGACGCCCTCGCGCGTGAAATAGGCCAGCCCCTGCGTAGAGGCGGTCACGCTTTCCCGCGTATTCGGCGCGCCGCCGATGCCGTCAATATCCGCGATGGTGAAGCGCACGTCCGCCGGTAACGGCGTCGTCGTGCCGGACACGACCAGTTCCCAGCGAATCTCGACAGTCGCATCATTGGCGGTCGTCAGGTCGCGCAACAGGAATGTCGGATCGTCGCCATTCACACCGGTGCCGGTCGGCCTGTTGAAACGGATGGCATCGCCCGTGCTGATCGACACGACGGTCGCTCGCAAATCGACCTGCTGGCCATTGAAGGTTGCGACATTGGTCCATGTCGCGACCGCGCCTTGGCCTACGTCGGGCGAACGTCCGTCCGAACCATAGCCTGTCGCACCGTTCACGACCACCGTGCCGCTGCCGTTGACGACACGCAGGCTGTCGGCCGTCACTGCGATGGGGATCGGGTTGTTCGGATCGAGCGTATGTGCCCAGTCCCCGCCATCCAGTGTGCGCGCCTCGATCGTTCCAACCTGCGATTCCAGCACCCAGTCGCCGCCACGCGCACGATCGCCCGTGATGTCGCTGGACCCTGCGACATCGGCATCAGTCACGCGTGCCAGCGCTTCCATCGTCGCCTGACCGACGGCGCCCTGAGCGAAATCGCAGCCATAGATCAATATGTCGCCATCGACGCTCAGCGATCTGCCAATATCGGCCAGAGAATTGTACAAGCCGCCATTAATCGCCGTCTCGTCTACCTTGCTCGTGCCGAGCCAGAATACGCCGTCGGCACCATGGCTGACGATATGGATGGCATCGATCCCGGACCGATTGGCGAGCGCCGAGCGCATCTGTTCTACGCCGTCGCCTGTGCCGTCGATCAGGATGACCTCGCCGCGATCAGCCCACTGGCTGGCCAATTGCCGATAATCGGCAATCGACGTGTCGATGAAAATCACATCTCGTGTCGTAGCCGAAATATCTGCGGGCTGATTCGGCTCTATCGGGGCTTGAGCCGGATTACCGGCCTCTAGAGAGACAGGCTCGGGTCCGGGCCGTTCGGTAATACGTGAAAAGTCCGCACGATCCGGGCTGTCCATGGCGCCATGATCGACATTATCTGCTTTTGTTACAGCATCTTGCAGCGTAATTGCGGCCGCCGCATCGAACATCATCCGCGGCTCAAGCGACAGGAGGTGCGGACGCCGTTTGGATGTCAGAGAACCCTTAATTTTCATCACCGTCGCATCCGCCTGTCACCTCTTCAGTTAAAAAGGTGTGCTAAGATGGTGAAAACAAAGTTAAACGAGCGACGAACCGAAGCCTGGAAACGTCTCTAAATTAGGCACCCAGGATCGGGCGCATAGCCGTCACGTTATGGACGTTGCTGCTCCAAAGCGAGCTGATAGCTTCCATCACGTCGAAACAGCCCGTTATCCCGGAGCAAACCGATATCATCGCATGGCACCGCCAATGTCCGCTTTCTTGAGGACGCTACCCCCGTCGCGAAAGTTCAATGGTTGGTCATACCGTCGCACTTTCACTCATGACAATATTGCAGTCTTGTCATGAGTAATGACAAAAAACCTCCCCATTTTGATTATGTCGCCATCCGACTCAGGAATGAGCCACTTCAATGCTCGCGAAAGGAGGCCCAGAAACTGCCGACCAGCGGCTCGATCGCATAGTCCAGCGCAGTGCGCTGACGCAGAGGGATCAGTATCTGCACCGGCATCCCTGCCCGTAGCTCGAAATCCTTGCCCCGCACATCGCGGATTAGCGCCAACTGGCTGCGCGGTACCACGATATCGCCGGTGAAATAGCTTTGCCCTGTTTTTTCATCGGCAAAGCTGTCGGCGGACAGGCGCCGCAACTCCCCTTCCAAATTGGGCAGCTGCCGTTCATGCAATCCTGAAAATTTCACCAGCGTCTTCTTGCCGACCGTCAGGTCATCGGCATCGTCAGGCGCAATGCGCGCCTGTATCAGCAGCGGCTCGTCTTCCGGCACGATGTCCATCAGCTTCTGCCCCGAAGCGATGACGCCGCCGGGCGTGAAGATGGTCATGCCGACCACCGCGCCGGTCGCTGGCGCGCGGATCGAGGTCCGTTCCAGCTGATCACGCGCCGCCTGCCATTTGGGCAATATCTCGCCCAGCGCGGTTTCAACGTCGCGCAGGTCCGACGCGGTACGCTCACGGAAGCTTCGCTGCGCCTCCAGCGCCTGCATCTCGCTTTCACGCGCAGCCCCTCGCGTCTGCGCGACGCTGGCAGCATATTGGCCGCGCTGCCCTTCCAGTTCGGCCCGCGCGCGCTCCAGTTCGCGCATCCGGGTCTTGGACACGAACCCCTTGTCCGCCACCGGCTTTAGCGCAGTGATCTGTTCATCCAGGATGCGCAATTGCTCGCGGGTCGCGACCGTCTGCTCGCCATAACCCCGCCCCTGCTCGCCCGACTGCGCCGCCCGCTGCGCCAAAACGTCGCGCTGCGCCCCCAGCACAGAGGTGCGCGCCGACAATTCGGTCTGCTGCAATCGCATCGCCAGCGCGGCTTCCGCCTTGTCCTCCGTCGACAGGGACACAAATTCGCGCGGCGGCACGATGCGGCCGACGCCCAACTGCTCGGCTTCCAGCCGGGCGCGCTGCGCCAGCAGGCGGATGGCCTGCGACGCCAGCGCCCGCTCCTGCGCTTGAACCTCCGCAGCGGCCAGCGTCATCAGCAACTGGCCGCGCTGAACCCGGTGCCCTTCGCGCACATAAATCTTGCCCACTACGCCGCCGTCGCGATGCTGCACCGACTGGCGCTGCCCCGATACCACCAGCGTCCCCGGCGCATAGGCAGCCGCATCCAGCCGGGCGAATGCCGCCCAGCCCAGAAAGCCCAGAAAGAAAATCGCAGCCACGATCAGCCCGACCCGAATGTCGCGCAACGGATCGGCCAGGGTCGAAACCGACGTCGACGCCGGTTTGGGCACGGGGACGATGGCGGGCCGGTTCATGCCGCACCGGCCACGGGCGGCGTGGGCATGTGACGGATATTGGGCGGGGCGACCTTCGCCAAAATCTCGTCTCGCGGTCCGAACAGTTCGGCCCGCCCGTCGCGCAGCACCAATATCTTGTCCACCACCGGCAATATGCCCAGCTTGTGTGAAACGATCAGGATCGTCTTGCCTTTCGCCTTGAGCGCGGTCAGCGCCTGGATCAGAGCGGCGTCACCCTCCCCGTCCAGATGCGCATTGGGTTCATCCAGGATCAGGATCGCCGGATCGCCATAGATGGCCCGCGCCAGGGCGATGCGCTGCGCCTGCCCTGCCGACACGCCGCGTCCGCCCAGACTGAGCCGATGGTCATAGCCGTTGGACAAACGCGCGATCAGAGGCCCCGCTCCGACCTGCTCCGCCGCCGCCACGACGGCAGCGTCGATGGCGGCGCGATCCTCGCCCAGTTCGCCCGCAAACCGGGCGATATTCTCGGCCACCGTGCCTGCGAACAGGGCCGAATCCTGCGGCAGATAGCCGATATGCCGGGCCAGTTGCTCAGGGTCCCAGTCCCGGACATCGGCATCGTCGATCCGCACCGTCCCGCGATCGGGCAGGACCGCCCCGGCGATGGCGCGGATCAGCGTGGACTTCCCCGCGCCGCTCGGCCCGATCACCGCGATCACTTCGCCCGGCTGGACGCGCAGGGACACGGCCTGCACGATCGCCCCGTCGCGCGTTTCATTGAGGACGGTGATGCCCTCCAGCTGCATCGCCCCTCGCGGCGCGGGGAGGCGGGTCTGGCTGAACGCATCCGGCATGGTCGCCAGCAGGGCGTCGATGCTGGCATAGCTCTGCCGCGCCTGGATGATCGCCTTCCAGCTTCCGATCAGCTGCTCGACCGGCTGGAGCGCGCGGGCGATGAGGAAGGACGATGCGAAGATCGCACCGGCCGAAATCAGATTGTCGACCGCCAGCAGCGCGCCCAGCCCCAGCGCCAGCGATTGCAGTGCCATGCGCACGAATTTGGTGACGGTCAGAATGTTTCCCGACGCGAGGCTGGCTTCGGTCTGCGCCGACAGCATCGCTTCGCGTTGGCGCAACTGCCGCGCGACCATCGCCCGGCGCATGCCGAGCGCGCGCAGGCTGTCCGCCGATCCCAGCAAGGCATCCTGATGGGAATAGCTTTCCCCCGCGATCCGCTGCGCCAGATCGAGCCGACCGCGCGTCAGCCGCTCATTGGCCCCGGCGAGGATCGGCATCAGCAGGCACCCCGCAACTGCCAACGCGCCGATCCAGGGATGCACCATGAAACAGACGAGCAGATAGATGGGCACCCATGGCGCGTCGAACAGCGCCAATATGCCCGGCCCGGTCAGCGTGCCGCGCATTTGGTCGAACTCGCGCAGCGCCTGCCGGGCGACGGCCATGTCGGGCCGCCCCAGCGTGGCATCCAGGATCAGCGGGGCCAACACCGCGTCCATCTGCACCCCGGCACGCGTGAGCAATCGCTGCCGCACGCGGTCAAGACAGGCCAGCGTTACCAGCGCGAAGAGCAGCACAAGGGTCAGGAACAGTAGCGTCTGCAACCCCTGCGTCGGCACGACCCGGTCATAGACCTGCAACATGTAGATGGTGGGCGCGATATAGAGCAGGTTTACCAATGCGCTGAAACCGGCCGTGGCGATAAAATGCCGCCTGCAACATGCCAATGCCGCGCGCAGCGGCCCCTGAACCCTATCTGTCATTCCCATACCACTATCATTCAAGGCTTCGCCGCGCGACGGATGACCGTCGCGCGGCGAAGCATCATTTTTATCCGCGTTGAGCGGACCTTATTTCAAAGACCGTGGCCCGAGTCGAACAACCCACCGAAGCGATCGAAGATGAAATCACCGATCCCATCCAGGATGCCACCAGCGCCGGGCTGATGGTCGGACCACTGGTCGGGCGCGCCGAACTTGATCGCCTTGGCGTCGCTCACGCCCAGCAGCGTGACCGTGGTACCCAGGCTGAAGGTCAGAACCAGATCCTTCACCCCGTCGCGATCGACATCCTGCACCTTTGACCGAAGCAGCGAAATGCCGTCGTCCAGAACGATGCTGTCCTGCGTGACGTCGAAGTCGGTGATCTTGTCATTGCCGTCCAGACGGCCGAAATGGAACACATCCATCCCCTTGCCGCCGGTCAGCACGTCATCGCCCAGACCACCGAACAGGATGTCGTTGCCGTCGCCCCCGTTCAACATGTCATTGCCAAGGCTGCCGAACAGAACGTCATTGCCAGCGCCGCCATACAATTTGTCGTTGCCGATGCCGCCGTCCAGAATGTCGTGCCCGTCCAAGCCATTGAGCGTATCGTTGCCCAGACCGCCCGACAGCTTGTCCTCGCCCGCCGTGCCGTTCAGCGTGTCGGAGAAGATCGTGCCTGTGCGAACGATGCCGTCGGCAATGCCCGTCACCGAAACCTCGACCGTTGCCGTGCTGGTCAGCCCCTGCCCGTCCGTCACGGTATAGGTGAAGCTGTCCGTCTGCTTGGCGCCGGTAGCCAGCGCATCGAACGAGTCATGATCGGCGACATAGCGCAGTTGCTGCGTGGCGGCGTCGAAGATCACGCTGCCCAGCGTCTTGCTGGTGTCAACGGCACTGATTTTCAACGTTTGGCCGACATCGGGGTCGCTGTCATTGGCTAGCAATGTGGACCAGAGATTCTGGCTGGTCGCATCCTCGTTCACCGCGATCCTGTCGTTCGCGGCGGTCGGCGCTTCGTTGACGTCGGTAACGGCGATGGTGAAGCCCTTCTGCGTGGACAGGCCACCCGTGTCCGTCACCTTCGCGACGATGGCGTAGGACGTCAACGCTTCATAGTTGAGTGCGACGGTCGTCGTGATGACGCCGGTCTGCGCATCGACCACGAACAGGCCGTTGGCATCGTCGACCAGCTTGTAGGTCAGCACGTCGTTGGCCGTGTCCGTCGCCGCCAACGTGCCGACCAGGCTGCCCGCCGGCAGGTTTTCGGCAACCGCCGCATTGGTCAGGACCAGATCCTTGGGCGCGGCGCCCAGCATAAGCAGGGCCAGTTGCGGATCATGGTCGGTCGGCCGATCGCCGCTGAATTGCGCATTGATATGCACCGCATCATATCGGGCGTCCTGCGCCAGACCGCCCGTAACCAATATATGGTCGATCTGCTGGGCATTGCCCTCGAACATGTAGCTGTAGCGCTCTTCAGGCGGCAGCAGTGTGTTGAGGTTGGTCAGCATGCCGCCCTTGGCGGCATCGGTCAGCTGGGTCTGGGCCTCCTCGAAATAAAAGCCGTTGAAATCGCCAAGCACCGCGAAGTTCAGCGAGGGATCATCGGCCAGATGCTCCTGGATATAGGCCTTGACGCCCGCTGCCTGCGCGGTGCGCGCGGCATCGCCAGCCGCCTGCGCAGGCTGCGTATTGCCCCAGTTCGGGTCGCTGCCCCCGCGCGAGGTGAAGTGAACGTCGATCGCTGTGATCGTCTGGCCTGCAAAGTTGAATTGCGCCGCCAGCGGCTTGCGGCTGCCCGCATAGGCGCCGCCGGTTATCAGTTCCGCGCTGCCATCGACATAGGATACGCGATCGACATTGTAGAGGAAGCCGTTGCGGATATTGCCATTGGGTTCGCCGCCGGTCGAATTGGCGGTGTCGGGCGCAACCTCGACATAGGCATAATGTTTGCCAGTCTGGGCATAAATGGAATCGATCAGGCCCTGCGCCGTGACGGTGCCGGACAGGTTGCCGCCCGTTCCCGCACCATCGGCATCCTGGATTTCCTGCAATGCGACGATGTCGGGCGCCTTGAGATTATAGACGATATTGCTGGCCAATATGTCGAACTTGTTGTCGCCCGCATCCAGATTTTCGACATTATAGGTAGCGATGGACAGATAATTGGCGTCGCCCTGCAACGTCGTCACTTCGCGTTCCAGCGTCACATCCTTGGTGACGCTAACCGCTTCCGTCGCCAGCAACTCGTAATTGCCGAAGCTATAGTTCAGTACGCCGGTCACGCTGGCCAGTTGATCACCGATGCTATGGGCAGGATTATAGCCGGGCAGGATTATGCTGTCGGCGTCGATCTGGATCTTTTCGGGGTTATAGTCGACCGTGCCGTCCGCATTGGGGGAAATGGTGATGCCCCCGCGATCGTTCATGCCGGTCGCGCCAACACCATGCGAAGCCACGACATCGGTTTCGCCATATTGATTGGTGTTTGACACCACCTGCGGCGCATCGATCGTGACGCGCATCCCTTCCAGCGATTCCCAGAAATCGATGCCGTCATTGGCAGGGTCGTAATTGCTGAGCGCATCATGATCGATGGCCTGGCTGGGCGGCGTCAGGCCGCCCGTCCCGATCAGCACGGCCGACGGCAGCGCATTGCTCTGGCTGGTGACGTTCACCACCGGGGACACGATCTGCGTCACCGACAGGCTGGACGGGTCGCCCGCATATTCCGACACCGTGCCACGGACCGACGCGGCATCGCCCACCACGACGCCGGGCGCGGAGGACGTGAAGATGAAGATGCCGTCCGACGTGCGGGCATTGCCATCGCCGACCGCCGACTGAAGATAGAAGCCGTTGCTGGCGACCGCGGTCACGATGCCGTCGGTGATCACGGTCTGCCCGACATAGGCCGACACATGGCCTTCGCCCTGTATCTGCCCGATGACCAGCGCGATCGGATCGTCGTTGACGATTGTGCCGGTGGCGACCGCCCGGTCGATGATGACGTTGCCGGTGGTCGCACCCAGCGCGACCGACAGCGTCTCGTTATTTTCGCTCAGCGTATCGCCCCTGACCGGCACGATGATCTGCTTGCTGAACTCGCCCGCCGCGAAGCTGATCCGGCCCGCCAGCGGCGCATTGGCCGAAAGATCGGCCGCGTCCGCCGTGCCGTTCAACAGCACGGCATAATCCACGCTCACAGCGTTGATCTGGCCACCGGCGCGCTGCACGGTAAACACCATGTTGGATACGCCATCGTCCCCTTCGACCACGCGCGCATCGCTGATGCGGACATGGCTTGGGCCGTCGGCGGGCAGGAAGGACTGGCCCGCGTTCAGCGCGCCGAAGCTCTGCGCCGATCCCGCGGTCCAGCTGAAGTCGGCGGCGCTGGACCCCGCGCCGGTCAGTTGCAGCGACAGGCCGACGCCCGGCGCCGGTTCCTGGGCCACGCCAATGTCGGTGCTGGTCATGCCGGCGGCGGGCGTACCCGGCGCGGCAGTGAACGTGCCTTCATAGGACAGCAGCTGGATCACCGTGCCATCGGGCGCGACCAGCGCGAAACCGTCCGCGCCGCCATTCTGGATACCGGCGCGAGCAAAGGACAGCGCGCCAAAGCCATTGCCTTCATTGTCGATCACGCCGGACAGGGCCAGCGTGTCATAGACCGGCGCCGCGTCGGGCGTGTTCGTGCCGTTGTAGAAGACGATCCGATAGCCGGTCAGGTCGGTTCCCGCGACGCCCGCAATCTCGATCGCCTCGCCGACATCGTTGCCGACATTGTCATAATGGATTTCGTTGACGAAGACGTTCGCCGCTGGTGCGGGCGGGGCCACATCGTCATTGGTGATCGTGCCGGTCGCGGTCGCCCGGCCGATCGCCGCGCCGCCGGTGGCGTTGCTCAACGTCAGCGCGAAATTCTCATTCGCCTCGAAAACCGTATCGCCCTGGATCGGCAGGCGGATTTCTGCCGTGGTCGCACCGTCAGCGAAATTCACCGTTCCACCGGTCGCGAAACCGGCACCGAAATCGGCGGCATCGGCCGACCCGAAGGCCAGCGTCCACGCGGCGGATACCGCTCCGCTGCTGCCATCGACGCGGCTGACGGTGAAGACGATCTCGCCGGTGCCCGCATTGCCTTCCACGATGCTGGCATCGGCGATATTCAGCGTGCCGGGCGTCGGGTTGGGCGTGCCGCCGCCAAAGCTCTGGCCAGCATTGACGCCGCCTGCCGTCGCGCCGTTGATCAGCGCCCACTGGAAATCGGCGGCGCCGGTGCCCGTGCCGACCAAGCCGATCGACGTTCCGTTCTGAGTCCCGTCTTCATACACGCCGACATTGGTGCTGGTCATGCCCGCCGCAGGACCGTTCGCCGCTGTGAAGCTGCCTTCCCAGCTCAGGAACTGGACGACATTGCCCTGCGCATCGACCAGAGCGACGCCGTCGGGTTCGCCGCTGGGGCCAGACCCGCCATTCTGGATGCCGTTGGCGGGATAGGCGATGCGGATCGTGCCATATCCATTCTGCTGGTCGCTGATGACGCCGCTCAGCGTCTGCGTGCTGTAACTGCTGCGCTGGGCAGGATTGCCGTTATAGAGCACGATGCTCCATCCGGTGACGTCGGTGCCTGCCAGACCCGCGATTTCGACAAACTCGCCACTGTCGGTGCCGGCATTGTCATAGTGAATTTCGTTAATGAAGACGTTCGACGCCATGAACGGTTACCCCAAAAAGGACATGCCTGCTCAAGCGGTCCCCACCAACTTGAGTCATGCTGTCAGACCGGGTTGAGGCAGTAGGTTGGCGTCATGACAAATATATGTCTTGCTAACACAAGATTCTGTCGAACAACGGAAATGTCAGCCCGACAGCCAGTTCCCAGCTGCCGCTTGCCGAAGTGGACCCTAATCGGCCGCTCAAAGGCCAATTTTACTCTCCCAATTTTCACTCGCGATCGATCGCCAGCCATAAGGTGGACCGGCAGGTTCGAGCAACGAAACTGGCAGAGTTGTCTTCCTCAATGGGTGACAGGATGGCGACCCGGCCCGATCACCCGGTTCGTTCTGGCCGCGATGCCACATCGGGGAACAGGCAGGAAAGACTGTAAATATGACCCGTTCTCAGGCTCATCAACAATCTTTCCTGCCCCTTTGGTATAGATTAGAGAGCCTGCTGCTCCTGATTGAGATTGCGCTTGATCGTCGGATTGGGTCCGGCTTCGCGCGCTACGCCGGTCAGGGTCGTCGGCACCTCGACATAGGGTAGGCCCAGAGTTTGGCTGGTCATGCGACGGATGCGATTGGTGAGTTCCGGGCTGGCGTTGAGTTTCTGGCCATAGGACGGCACCATCGCAGCCACTTTCGGCTTCCAACTGCTGGCCATCTGTTGCGGGAAGGCACGACGCATCACGTCCAGCATGATCGCCGGCGAGGTCGAGGCACCCGGCGAGGCGCCCAGCAGCGCGGCAATGCTGGCATCCTTGTCCGTCACGATTTCCGTGCCGAACTGTAGCACCGTACCCTTCTTGGGATCATATTTTATCACCTGCACACGTTGGCCGGCGGTGATCAGCTTCCAGTCGCCGCGCTTGGCGTTGGGATAATATTTGACCAGTTCGGCCTGGCGCTGAGCGTCGGTCAGCGTCGCCTGCTCCGCCAGATAACGGACCAGATCCAGATTTTCCGCACCGACCTTCATCATGCCGCTGACATTATTCTTGTAGATCGACGCGAACAGGTCGAGCGACGATCCATGCTTGAGGAACTTCGTGCTTTGTAACGCGAAAGGACCGAACAGGGTGACCGACTTGCCGTCAAGCTTGCGCGCATCAAGATGCGGCACCGACATGGGCGGCGAACCCGCCTCCGCCTTGCCATAGACTTTCACATTGTGGCGGCGGGTGGCGGCGGGGCCTTCAAATGCCAGGAACTGGCCGCCGACGGGAAAGCCAGCATAATTTTTCGATTCCGGGATACCCGACATTTGCAGCAGCTTGAGTGAGGCACCGCCCGCACCGATGAAGACGAACTTCGCTTTGACCACGGCATCGCTGTTCTTTTTCAGATCATGGACGGTGACGTTCCACGTCTTGTCCGCATTCTGGTGCAGGCCGCGCACTTCATGGCCCAGTTGAAGATTGAAATTGGGATTGCGGGTCAGCGCGTTGGTCAACTGGGTGGTGATGACGCCGAAATTGACATCCGTACCCAGCGGCATGAAGGTCGCGGCCACTTTTTGCTTAGGATCGCGGCCTTCCATCACCAACGGCGCCCAGCGGCGGATTTGCGCTGAATCCTGCGAATATTGCATGCCGTAGAAGAGCGGATTTTTGACCAGCGCGTCGCGGCGCTTGTGCAGATAAGAAATGTTATCGTCGCCCCAGACGAAGCTCATATGCGGGGTCGGATTGATGAAATCGCTGGGCCGGGGCAGGCGACCCTGCTTCACTTCATGCGACCAGAACTGGCGGGAAATTTCGAACTGTTCGGCGATGTCCACGGCCTTTTCGGTCGCGATCGTTCCGTCTGCATTCTCCGGCGTATAATTTAGTTCGGCAAAGCCCGAATGGCCGGTGCCCGCATTGTTCCATCCGTTGGAGCTTTCCTGCGCCACCTTGTCCATCCGTTCATAGATATCGATCCGCCAGTCCGGCTCCATTTCCTGAAGATAGGTGGCAAGCGTCACGCCCATGATGCCGCCGCCGATCACCAGCACATCTACGGGCTTGTCATTGGCTGCCGCCTTGCCAACGGGAGAGGCCATCGGACGGAACAGAAACGCCGTGGCCGCAATCGCCAGCAGCAGGAGCGCGATGGCAAAAGCGAAAAGGATCTTCTTGAACAAAGGCCGGCGACTAGTTGCTGCCGGACTGGAGGAGGATGTCATGATCTTGAGTTCCGAAACTGCGTGAAGAGGGGCCGGACGGCCGGATGCATGGTCGCCAATCTTGTCGGTCAGGTCATACGCGCCACCCCATCCATCATCAGAACCGGAAGCTCAACCAGCCAGCCAGGTAATCGCTGTTACCGAAGCCTGCGCGGCTGAGCACCGGTCCCGCATCCAGATGCTCGTAACGCCCGACAAAGGACAGGCGGGGCGTGATCGACCAACTGATCTGGGCGCGGATCGATTCGCCTATCTTGTGGCCGGACACCGATTGCGTGCCGGTGAAGATCGATTTGTTGGCGCGATAGACTGCGTCCTGCTCGTCGACGCGCCAGGCGAACTGATATTCCATCAACAGCTTCACCCCCTTGAGCGGCGACAGGCTCAGGCTGGGTGCCAGTGTCTGGAGGTTGGTCGGCGTCATGCACAGTTGGTAGCTATAATAGATATTATTGCCGAAGGGTGCGTAGGCAGCTTTCAGCGTGCCGCCCTCGAACGTGCCCCCGCCGCTGGCATAATCGGCGTGGAAGCCGATGCGCGGTGCCATCGGCAGGTCGCCTGGCAGCTTGTAGCTCTGGTTGAAAAAGACCTGCCAGGCATTGATGTCACGGCCATCGAAATCGCCGAACTGGTGGTTGACGGTCCAGTCGAGATTGACCGGGCCGACCTCGCCCCACAGCCGTGCGCCGGCGTAGAAGCGTTCGACCCGACCGGTCACACCGCCCCATAGCGCATCGCTGGTGCGCAATCGCCAGAAGAAGGGATCGAGATAGAGTTCCGATCCGCCCAACGCCTTGTTGGGAATACGGATGCCGGCAGTGAGGCCGGAAAAGCGCCGGCCCTGCTCGACCTTGTCGTCGCCGGTGCCCCCATTGCCCAACGCGGTCGGCTTGAAATCGAAGGCGTCGATGCGCAGCGTTTCGGTCCGCGCCCAGGCACGCACGCCGTTCAGCGCATAGCGGATCGTATTATTGTCGCGCTGCGACGTCAGCAGATTGGCGCCATCGGTAAATTCCTGCCGCCCATAGCGCAGCCCTAGGTCCATGCCAGCAACGCGCCCCTTCACTTCGGCAAAGGACTGGAGCAGCACCAGATCATTGCGCAACGATCCCGACGGCGTGCCGATATTGTCGCCGGAAATGCCGCCATGGGCGATTTCGCCATAGAAGCGTAGATGCGGCCCGACATGCAGGTCCGCACCGCCGACCAGCCGGTTGATGTCCTGCCGCTGATTGCCAGCATTCCGCAGGTTGAGGTTGGTGGTATAGTTGACGCGCACCCGCGCCTCACCGTTGAGAGTTAGATAGATGTCGCCATCACTGTCGAGCGGCAGATATTTGAGGCGATCGAACATGTCGTCGCGCTGCTGGGGATCGGCCTTGTCGCGCCAATCCTCCGCCCAGCGCGACAGCGCATAGCCGCCCGACACCGATCCTTCGCCAACGGCATCGGCGGGATAGAGGCTGGCAGGTTCAGTCGGCATGTGGTCTGCCCATGCCGGGCTGGCGAACAGGGTAGCAAGGGTGAGAACAGAGATGGCGACGGGGCGGCGCTTGGCCGCGCAGGAGAAACGAACCATGGTGGCTGCGCCTCATTCCGCCGGGACGGCGCTGGCAAGCGGTGGCGAAGCTGGGGATGGCACCCCGCCTTCACCCCGCATCGCGGCCTGCAACTGCGCCTGATCCAGCTTCCCTTCCCAGCGCGAGACGACGATCGTCGCCACTGCATTGCCGATAAAGTTGGTGAGGCTGCGGCATTCGCTCATGAAGCGATCGACGCCCAGAATGAGCGCCATGCCGGCGACGGGCACGGAGGGGACGATGGAGAGGGTCGCCGCCAACGTGATAAAACCCGCCCCGGTCACGCCTGCTGCACCCTTGGACGAAAGCATCGCCACGCCCAGGAGCAGGATCTGATCACCTAGAGAAAGATCGACGCCGGTTGCCTGCGCGATGAACAGCGCGGCAAGCGTCATGTAGATATTGGTGCCGTCGAGATTGAAGCTGTAGCCGGTCGGCACGACCAGGCCGACGATCGACTTGGGGCAGCCTGCGCGCTCCATCTTCTCGATCAGGGCCGGCAGCGCGCTTTCCGACGAAGAGGTGCCGAGCACCAGCAGCAATTCGGTCTTGAGGTAGCGGATCAGGCCGAAGATCGAGAAGCCCGCGGCACGGGCGACCAGGCCCAGGACTACGACTACGAACAGCGCCGAGGTCAGGTAGAAGGTGCCGACCAGGAAGGCGAGGTTCGCCAGCGTACCGACGCCATATTTGCCGATGGTGAAGGCCATGGCGCCGAACGCGCCAATGGGTGCCGCTTTCATGACGATGGCGACCAGCTTGAACACGGCGGTCGATACATCTTCCAGCAGGTCGAGCACGCGCTCGCCGCGATCGCCGATCAGCGCCAACGCAACCCCGAACAGGATCGCGACGAACAGCACCTGAAGGATATTGCCGCTGACGAAGGCGGAGAGGAAACTGTCCGGAATGATGCCGGTCAGGAAGCCTGTCAGCGTACTGTCATGCGCCTTTTCCGCATATTCGCTGACCTTGCTGGCGTCGAGCGTGGCGGGATCGATGTTGAGGCCCGCGCCCGGCCGCACCACATTGGCCACGATCATGCCGACGACCAGCGCCAGGGTCGAGAAGAAGAGGAAATAGGCAAAAGCCTTGCCAGCGACCCGGCCGACGCTTGCAATGTCGCGCATGCCGGCGATGCCGGTAACGATCGTCAGGAAAATGACCGGGGCGATGACCATCTTCACCGCCTTGATGAAGGCATCGCCGACCGGCTTCATCGCCTCGCCCAGATGCGGCGCGAAATGGCCGAGCGCCACGCCTGCGATGATCGCCAGCAGCACCTGCGCATAGAGATGGAGATACCAGGGACGCCGGACGACCGGCACGTCGGGAAAATGGGAAATCTGCATGACAGGTGTCTTTCTGGCCCTCGCCAAAAGCCTTCCCGCCTTCTTGATTGGACGGGTCGGGAATTGAGGCGGCCAGTATCCAGCCATGGGCAGCGCGCGACAAATTTCGGCTGAATTGAAATTATATAGTTATTTTACAATATTTTACGTCAGTTCTCGCAGATATTTCCAGCTCAATAAGTGCATATTGCTGCCCTCTAGAAACATACATTGTGCAGAAATTTGCACACATCCTGTCGGCGCGATATGTAGGGGTATGGACCACACCCGCTTCCCGACTCGCATCCTGTGGATCGCCGTTTTTCTAGGCGTGGCCGGTGGCCTGCTCTGGCTGTCGGGCGAGATTGCCGAACGCAATGCCATCGCACGGCTAGGCGCGGAGACACGCGGCGCCGCGATTCTGCGCCAAGCCTATTTCAAGAGCGAGATCGAGCGGTTCCGGCTGCTGCCCGTCGCCCTGTCCGACGATAGCGATCTGGTTGCGGGACTGACCGGATCGCAGACCGCACTACGCGCCCTGGACCGCAAGCTGGAGGCGCTGGCTCGCACTACCGGCGCAGCGCAAATCTATGTGCTCGACGCATCGGGCCGCACCGTCGCATCGAGCAATGCGCGGAGCGAGCGCAGTTTCGTCGGTCAGGACTATTCCTTTCGCAACTATTTCAAGCTGGCCGCCGCCCACGGATCGGGCGCGCAATTCGCGCTCGGCACGATCAGCGAGCGGCCCGGCATGTATCTCTCGCGACGTTCGCGTGGCGGCGGCTATGTCGTGGTGAAGCTCGAATTTGACAGGATCGAGCAGCAATGGGCCCGGCTGGGTGAAATCACCTTCATCACCAGTCGCGAAGGCATCATCCTGATCACCAGCCGGCCCGACTGGCGCTTTACAACCATCCATCCGATTTCCGGGGAGGCCAAACAGCGCTTTCGCGCTGAATTGCAATCCGGCCGTGGGTCGCTGTTGCCGGTGCCGCTCAAGGGCATGGGCGATGCCGATGGCCGGCAGATCGTCAGCCCTGCCGACGAACCGCGCCGCCGCCTGCTTTGGCAATCGGTATCGACGGGAGAGCCTGGCTGGCAGCTCAACATGCTGACGCCGCTGCACGGTGTGGAGAGTTTCGTGCGTACAGTGCGGCTGGCGACCCTGTTGTTCCTCATGCTGTTGGCAGGCGGCATCTGGATATCGCGCGAGCGTGCCCATCGCCGCACCGAACGGGCCGCCATGGCCGCGGCCCGCACCACCGAGTTGGAGAGCATGGTTACTGCCCGCACCCAAGAACTGCGTCGCGAGATGGATGAGCGCGCCGCCAGCGAGACGCGCGCCGACACGCTGCGCGAAGGACTGCGCCAGGCCAATCGCCTGGCATCGCTGGGCCAGATTACCGCCGGCATCGCCCATGAAACCGCCCAGCCGGTCGCGGCGATCCGCAGCTATGCCGCCAACGGCCGATTGCTGATCGAGCGCGGCGACACGAGCGCGGCGGCCGAGAATATGGTAGCGATCGAGCGGTTGACCGATCGGATCGGCAAGGTCACGGCCGAACTGCGCGGCTTTTCACGCAAGGCGACCGGTGCGATCGACGCCATACCGCTCGCCGGGCCGGTCGAGGGCAGTCTGTTGATCCTCAAATCGCGACTGGCACGGGTCGCGTTGCAACTGCCCGACCTGCCAGATGGGTTGCGCGTCATGGCCGACACGATCCGACTGGAACAGGTGCTGGTCAACCTGATGCAAAATGCGCTCGAAGCGTTGGAGGACGTGGCTGCGCCGGCTATCCGGCTATCCGTAGCACTCGATACAGACACTGTGCTGCTGTCGGTGATCGATAATGGCCCAGGGATCGATCCATCGGTGCGGGACCAGCTCTTCACCCCCTTCGTCACCAGCCGCCCGTCCGGCCTGGGGCTTGGCCTCGTCATCGCCAGTGACATCATGGCCGACATGGGCGGAACGCTGCGTTTGTTGCCCAGCGATGCTGGCGCCCATTTCCAGCTGCGTTTGAAGCGCGCATGACCGACATGCTCCCGCGCCAGGTTGCCCTGGTCGATGATGATGACGACCTGCGCGTCGCCATGGCGCAGACGCTGGGACTGGCTGGCTTTGAGGTCCGGCAATTTGCGCGCGCTGCCGATGCGCTGGCAGCGATCGACGCCGATTTTGCGGGTATTGTGGTCAGCGACGTACGGATGCCGCATATGTCGGGCATCGATCTGTTTCGCGCGCTGCATGACCGCGACGCCGAACTGCCCGTCATTCTCGTCACTGGGCATGGCGATGTGCCAATGGCCGTGGATGCGCTCAAGACCGGCGCATGGGACTTTCTCACCAAGCCCTTCGATCCGGACGCATTATTGGCATCCGTCGCGCGTGCGATCGAGAAAAGGCTGCTTGTGATCGAAAATCGGCGCCTGCGCGCTATGGTCGATGGCGCGCTTCCTTCTCCGCTGATCGGCCATTCCCCGGCGATCGAACGGCTGCGCAACATGGTGGCGACGCTTGCCGACACCAATATTGACATATTGGTCGAGGGTGAGACGGGCACCGGCAAGGAACTGGTAGCGCGCATGATCCACCAGCGCAGCCGCCGCGCCAGCGCGCAGTTCGTCAGCGTTGCCTGCGCCGCGGTGCCCGATGCGATTGCCGAGACCAGCCTGCATGGCGAAAGCCTGGCCGGGCGCGCGCCACTCGAAGGGAGGCTGGCACGCGCACATCAAGGAACGCTCTTTCTCGACGATGTCGATCAGTCCGGCCCGGCATTGCAGGCGCATTTGATCCAGTTTCTGGAAGACAGGCTGGTTCGCCCGGTCGGGGCGCGCGAACCGCAGCCGGTGGATCTGCGTGTGATCGGCTGCATGATGCAACAGGGCCAAACGGCGGCGATCCAACCGGCGCTGCTCTATCGGCTGGCGGCAGTGCGACTGCACCTCCCGCCGCTGCGTGAGCGGAGGGAGGATATTCCCCTGATCTTCGCCCATCTGCTGGATGGCGCCGCCCGCCGCTTCCGCCGTGCGGTGCCGCCGGTCAGTCGTACGGTGCTGGCGCATCTGCTGGATCATGACTGGCCCGGCAATGTCCATGAACTGGGGCGACTGGCCGAACGGCTGGCACTGGGACTGGAGCAGGAACCCGTCACGGATGGCGCTATGATGTCGCTTGATGCACGGATGGACGCATTCGAGCGCATGGCGATCATCGAGGCGATCCAGGCGACCGGCGGCGACATGGGCAAGGCGATCGCGCGGCTGGGCCTCCCGCGCAAGACATTCTATTATCGTGTCCGGCGATTGGGAATCGACCTGCGGAAGATCCGGGGGGCCAAAGCTTAGCGGCCGTATCTGTTATCGACGCTTATGGAATGGTGGGCCCGGCAGGACTTGAACCCGCAACCTATCCGTTATGAGCGGACAGCTCTAACCAATTGAGCTACAGGCCCCACTTGCGCTGCCGATAGGCAGCATTAAGCCGCTTGGCAAGCCCGTGCGTGCATGGGAACCGCGGCAATGAATTGATCCAGCGTCGCGGCGGCCACGCCCCGACGCGCCAGATGTGCCAACACCCCATCCCACCAAGCATAAAAGGCCGTCCGGTCGCCTTCGTTACGGACATAAGGGGTGTGCCCCGGCTCCAGCGTCGGCGAATGGAAACTGAAGTTGAGGACCGGCACGCCCTCCTCGATCAAGGCATCGATCGCGGCGATCGCCTCATGAAGCGGCACGCCTTCGGGCGTCAGCGGGATGCGGCTCAGCATTCGCGCGCGCGACAATGCCCCCGCCAGCGGCCCCATCGCCTGCGCCGCGCGATAAAGCCGCTCACCGCCGCCACGCAGCAGGCCGGCAAAGGCGGTCGAAAGCGGCAATTCGATCAGCGATCGGCCCGGCCCCGCCCAATAGGGCAATTGCGGCAGGCCATGAAAATTCGGGCCATGCTGATGGCTATAGTCGAAGCGGCTGCGGACCGAACTGTCCAGCCGAAACCCCGCTTCCTCCAGCAGGCGCGCGCTGTTGGGACCGACGCCGTAGCGACCCGCGCGATAGGCGATCGGGCGACGACCGAACCGCTGTTCGATACGCACGCACAGCGCCTCCAGCTTGGCACGCTCCACCGCCTCGGGCAGAAAACCGACATAGCTGTTGGCGGCATTGACCGCCTCCACATGCGGGGGGTTGACCCAGGGGTGGAGGTGCGCGCCGATATCGGCCGCGCCGTCGCTGGCCCATTGCGCCATCATCGCGGCGGCGGCATCATCGTCGATCACCGGATAATCGGTGACATAGATAGGCCTGACCCCGGCGGCGGCGAAATAGGCCTGGCCGCGCGCCATGCCGGCCAGCGCGGTCACGCCGTGCCCCGCCCGGCTGAACGGCGCATCCCAGTCAAACTCCTCCTCGGTATCGACGAACAGCATGAAGCGTGTGCCGAAAGCCGGATCGAGGGCGATCATATCCTGCGCCAGCGGTGGCTGGAGCAGATTGCCATCATGATGGGGAACAGTCATGCCACATCCCTATCGTCCAATGGTTGCGATAGGGTTTCCCGATCAACCGTGGTCGGCCATCCCGCTCGCCGCCGCAACGGCAGGAATGGTGAGCAGCAGGCGCCCCGGTTCGATCGCAAGTCCCCCGCCGCTGGTCGCCGCCAGCCCGCGAATGAGGCGCAGCGAAAAGCCAAGCCCCAGCAGCGGCCCGTCAACCCAGTCTCCCGTGCCGTCATAGCCCGGATCGAGCAGTTGCGTTTCCTCCATCCCGACCAGCGTGGTCGGCCGGTCAATGGCGAAGGCCACCCGCCCTGCCCCGCCATCGGGCTGGAACCAGCAGGCGCCAGTGACCGTCTCGGCCTGCGGCGTCACGGACAGGACGGTTCGCAGCAGATGCTGCACCATACGCTCACCCTGCACCGGATCGATCCGCACCTGCGGCAGGCCGGGCGCGATGGCGATGTCGATTTCCGGCGCGCCCTGATCGCGGAAACGGGTCGCGACCTGCGTGACCAGCAATGCGGGATCGATCAGTTGCGGCATGGTCGCCCCGTCGCCGCGCGACACGCGGGCGGCCAGATCCAGATCGTCGAATGCCTCCAGCAGATGCCGGGCATCGACTGCAATCTTGCCGGCCATGTCGCGATAGGCGACGCCGGCCGCGCCGAACAATTCCTGCTCGATAATCTCGGCAAAGCCCAGGATCGCGTTTAGCGGCGTGCGCAGTTCATGCACCAACTGCCGCAGCGAATCCGCCGACAGGCCGGCGATCGCCATGGCGGCGGGCCGTGGCTCGCTCGCCACCTCATGCAGGAAGGGACGGCGCGCCTGCCCCCGATAGCCCTGGAAGCGGCCGGAACGGTTATCGAAGAAGGGCGTGGCCGATAGGCGCCATTCGCCCGACATAGCGCCGCCGACGATAGTGAATCGGCCATTCTGAAAAGCGCTGCGCCGTGCGAAGGCGCCGGCGACATGCGCGTCGGGGCCGCTATCCCCCTCCAGCGCGACATCGCCCAGATCCAGCCCGATCAGCGCCGCACGCGGCCCTTGGTCGATCCACAGGATCACCCCTTCGGCGTCCGTCTCGAACGCGAAATGGCGCGGCGACGAGGTGGCGCTTATGTCGGAATTGGCGGCTTCGGGCGTCTTGCGATTGCTGGTGAATCGGGCGATCCGAACGACCAGATTGCGGATCTGCCCCTCTTCCCCCAACTGGGCACGCAGCGGCGTGACGTTGGAAGCGGCCGCAGGTACCGGTGGATCAAATGGCGCTGGCCCAGGCACTGGCTGCAGACCCGCCTCCATCTCGGCGCTCAGGATCATGTCCGGATCGCCGACCATGTCGCGCCGCTCGGTGGACAGCACCAGATCATGCGCGCCAAATGCTTCCAACCCCTGCCGCGTAGCCGCCCCGATATCGCGCCGCCCCCGCAGCACGCCCCGCGCCGTCGGCGTCAGATGCGACAGCAGGTCGACCCAGGCCGTATCTGGCAATTGCGCACGCGCAGCGGCAGCAGCCGCGATCGACGGCCGGTCATTGGCGAAGAAGGCCATCAGGCTGGGCGAACGCAACCGGCCGCCCAATTCCACGACCGTGGCGATTCGTTGCGTTTCAGTCAGTTGCGGCCGCAAGGCGGTCAGCCGGTCCAGCAAAGCGTCCCGTTCCGCCGCGTCCATCAGCACCCGGTCGGCCCGGTCGCGCTGCGCCAACAGATCGACGCATTGGCGCCACAACGTCACCGCGCCCAGCCCGCCGCGGTCGTCCGCTGCCAGAACTGTCTGCAAGAGATCGTTGAAACGCACGAAATTCCCCAAAATCAAACGGGTTACAAGCTGGCAGCGCGCCTTGCGCCGACGCTACGCCCACCACCGATAGGCGCTTAGGCGAAAAAGGAAAAGGCCCCCATCCCGCGAACGAAAGCGATCGTCGCATAGTGGGACAATTGCATTGCTCTGAAACATTATTATGATGGGGTGCATAAACAGGACAGGAAATAAGCGAAATAATGGCCGGCCCCAATATCGACGACATCGACATGCAGATCCTGGGCGAACTGCAACAGGATGGCAGGATGACCAATGTGGAATTGGCCCGCAAGGTCGGCCTGACTGCACCGCCCTGCCTGCGCCGCGTCCGCGCGCTGGAGGAAGCCGGTGCGATCAAATCCTATCATGCCGTCGTCGACCCGGCGATGCTGGGCTACACGATCACCGTCTTCGCCATGGTCAGCCTGAAAAGCCAGGCGGAAGCCGATCTGAAAGCCTTTCAGGACCATGTCGCATCGCTGCCCGAAGTGCGCGAATGTCACATGCTGAACGGCGAAATCGACTTCATCCTGAAGGTGGTCGCGCCGGACCTGCAAAGCTTCCAGCAATTTCTAACGTCGAAACTGACGCCTGCGCCCAATGTGGTCAGCGTCAAGACGTCGCTGACCATCCGCACGTCCAAGAACCTGCCCGGCGTTCCCCTGCCCGTCTGAACAGACGGTCGGACCGACCACCATTCTCCGTTCGTTTCAAGCCTAGCCGAGAAACGAGAAGCTCGAAGCGAACGGATCAAGGCAACGCCGCCGAAATCCAAACGAACCTGACCAGTCCGCCCGTCAGCCCGCCTTGCGGTTCTGATGCTCGGCCCACAGCGTCCAGAAGCCCGCAATCGCGGTCCAGTTGCCGGTCACCTGCGCCAATGTCGTTTGCGCATTGGCCAGGTCGCCCGACCGCGCCAGCGCCACGCCCAGACGGGCATTGGTGCGGCCGGCATCGACGCCGCCCTTGCTCAGCGCCAGCCGATATTGTTCGACCGCCTGCGGGAACTGGCTAAGCGAGAAATAGCTGTCCGCTACTGCCAGCGCGTCCTTGCCATTGCTGGATGTCGCCGCCTTCTTCGCTTGCGCAGGCAGGGCGCCTATTTCCTTCACCGCCTTGGGCGTCACGCTCTTGAGCAACTGGCTGGTCACGCTCTGCGTCGGCGTCAGCTTGCCGGCGCTGCGCCCGGCCTCGATGATCGCCTTGGCCTCGGCATAATAGCCTGACTTCTCGGCTGCCTGCGCATAATTCTGGTAATCGCGCTCACTCGCCATCGCGCCATTGGCCGCCTGCAAGCGGTAGAGGTCCAGCTGCAATTGCGGCTCCAGTTCGGCCGCCGCCTGATAATTGACCAGTGCGGAGCGCCATTGCTGATTGCCGTCCTGCTGGTTCAATCGATCGCGATAAAGCTGCCCAACCTCGGTCCAGTCGCCCGCCTGATAGGCCATGGAGATGGCGCGATCGATCCACGCCAGCGGCACGGCCTGCCCGCTCGCCTTCTGCTGGGCGATCGCCGCCTGCACGAAGGGGCGCGCTTCCTTGGGCTTGTTACGGCGCAGGGCGATGTCGGCGCGCAACATGGTCGCATCGACGCCGTCATAACCCAGCGTCTTGGCATAATCGAGCTGCGCGGTCGCATCGTCATAATTGCCGACCATGTAGGACAGATAGCCCGCGACATAGCGCAACCGGGGGGCGTCGGTGTGTGGCACCGACGTCGTCTTGAACATGTCGGTCAGCGCGATGCGCTTCGCCTGCACGTCGTTACGCTGTGCCGCCAGCTGGAAACGCAAACCGGCCGCAACATAGGATTCGAAATCATTGGTCGGGCTGAGTGCGGAAATCCGCGTGCCGGCGGTCGCCACGTCCCGCGCCTTGAGCGCGGCCTCGGCCGCCTGCACATTGGTACGGAAAGCGTCGGACATGGTAATCGGCGGACCGCTCACCACCGGCTGCTTCTTCGCCATGGCGGGGGTCGCGACCATCAGGGTCGCAGCCATCAGCGCCGCCATCGGCAGGCGGGAAATAAGGATATCGTTACGCATGGCCGACCCGGCCTCCCCCAAATAATATATCAGTGTCGAAACAGGAAAGCGGAGGCGCCATGGCTCCAAAGGGCCATGGCGCCTCCGCTAAGAAATATCAGGCGCCCTTGGTGCTCAGATAGGCCAGCCACAAATTGGCGACCTGCTTGCGCGACCCGGCCTGCACCGCTTCGAACGAAGCCTTGGCGCCGGCATTGTCGCCGCTCAGCGTCTTGGCGATGCCAAGGCGGGTATTGACCTCGTCGGCATCGACGCCGCCCTTCTGCTTGGCCAGTTCGAACAGCTTCACCGCCTTGGCATAGTCACCATAGCCCAGATAGGCGTCGGCGGTTGCCGCGGCGATCTTGCCGTTGGCGCCCTTCTGCGAATCGGCTTCCGCCGAACCCAGCGAGCTCTTGTCGCCTGCGATCTTCGACGCGGCGGCCTGGTAGATGTCGCTGGCGGAGCTGGCGTTCAGCACGCCCTTCGACCGGCCCTTGTCGATCACCGACTTCACTTCGCCGTAGATACCGGTCTTCGACGCCATTTCGGCATATTCGGTATAGTCGGCCGCGATCACCAGACCGTCCGACGCGCCAAGCACGCGCAGCACGTCCAGATTTTCGCGGTTGGAGATATTGGGGTTGGCGCGCTGGAACAGGCGCACGAGCGTGCGCAGATTCTGGCCGCTGGGTTCCGCCTGATAGGCCAGGGTCGCCCATTCGGTGACGTCCGGCAGCTTGGCCGCTTCGGCACGGCTGACGCCGATCTGATACCATTGTGCCGGCACCGGCTGACCAGCAGCCTTGGACGCCACGGCAGCAGCCTTCAGCGCGGCAAGGCCCTTCTGGTTGAAGCCACGCGCCGGCTCGACCGAACCGTTACCGGTGCCGGCCTTGCCGAAATAGGCCTGGGCCAGCGTCGGCTGCACCGCTTCGGCCTTGTAACCGGCGGCCAGCGCCGCTTCGCCGCGCTGAATGGCCAGGTCGTAATTTTTCGCGGCCATCGCCTGGTCGGCCGCGATCGCGTTGAACTGACCGGCCTGTTCGGGCGGGGTCAGGCCGCTGTCCAGCATCTGGGTCAGCGCTTCGCCTTGCAGCGCCGAATCCTTTGACGTGATCGACGTATTCAGCTTGATCGCGCCGATCTGATATTTGTCGTCATTCGACGTTGCCTTGCTGTCCGCTTCGGCCAGCGCCGCCTTGGCGCCGGCGAAATCCTGCGCTTCGGCAGCCTTCTGCGCGGTCTGCAGCGCCTTGATGACGTCGGGCGAAACGTTGAGCTTCGGCCCGGCCTTCTTCTCTTCCTTCTTCGCGGCAAAGGCAGGCGCCGAAACGGCACCGCTCGTCAGCGCCAAAGCCAGCGCGAGCGCCACCGGGGTAACAAAACGCATGATCCTCATCTCCTCTGCGCGCCTGATGGGGGACAACAGGCGACTTTTCGCGGGTTAAGCGCCGATTAGGGGGCGGCGCGTGAATGGGCATTGAACAAGCCTATATCGTCCAGTTTTGCAACAGTTATGCGCCCTTTTCGTTCCACTTGCGATCATATCGGCACATCATGGCGCCCTGCATGCACATGCGGGCGCGCGATCCTGCGCGAGGGGTGACAGATTTGTTTCGCTCGGCTAGGGATCGGGCAACAGAATCCTTCCTGAAAAAGAGAATCGCATTGACCGACGAGACTGTCCTCGCCGACCCTTCGGACATCAGCCCCATCTCCATCGTCGACGAGATGAAGGCCAGCTATCTCGATTACGCCATGTCCGTCATCGTCGCCCGCGCCCTGCCGGACGTGCGCGACGGGTTGAAGCCGGTCCATCGCCGCATTCTCTTCTCCGCCCAGGAATCGGGCTTCGTCTACAACCGCCCCTATCGCAAGTCCGCCCGTCTGGTCGGTGAAGTCATGGGTAAATATCACCCCCATGGCGACAGCTCGATCTACGATGCGTTGGCCCGCATGACCCAGGATTGGTCGATGCGCGTGCCGCTGATCGACGGTCAGGGCAATTTCGGATCGATGGACCCCGATCCGCCAGCCGCCATGCGCTATACCGAAGCGCGCCTGGCGAAGGTCGCGACCGCACTGCTGGACGATCTCGACAAGGACACCGTCGATTTCACGCCCAACTATGATGCCTCCGAAAGCGAGCCGCAGGTTTTGCCCGCGCGCTTCCCCAACCTGCTGGTCAATGGCGCGGGCGGCATCGCGGTCGGCATGGCGACCAATATCCCGCCGCATAACCTCGGCGAAGTGCTGCGCGCCTGCCTGGCCTATATCGACAATCCCGACATCACGACCGACGAACTGATCCAGATCGTCCCCGGCCCCGATTTCCCGACTGCCCCGCTGATCCTGGGCCAGTCGGGCGCGCGCAGCGCCTATCACACCGGCCGCGGTTCCATCATGATGCGCTCACGCCATGTGGTGGAGGAAGGACGCGGCGATCGCCAGTCGATCGTCCTGACCGCGATCCCCTATCAGGTCGGCAAGAACGGCCTCGTCGAAAAGATCGCCGAAGCCGCCAAGGACAAGCGGATCGAGGGCATCAGCGACATTCGCGACGAATCGAGCCGCGAAGGCGTGCGCATCGTCATGGACCTGAAGCGCGACGCCACGCCGGACGTCGTGCTGAACCAGCTGTGGCGCAACACCCCGGCGCAGTCGAGCTTCCCGGCCAACATGCTCGCGATCCGCGGCGGCCGCCCGGAATTGCTGGGCCTGCGCGAGATTATCGAGGCCTTCGTCAAGTTCCGCGAAGAGGTCATCACCCGCCGCACCAAGTTCGAACTGAACAAGGCGCGCGACCGGGCGCATATCTTGCTCGGCCTTGTCGTCGCGGTCAGCAACCTCGACGAAATGGTCAAGATCATCCGTGGCTCGACCAGCCCGGCCGAAGCCCGCGAAAAGCTGCTGGCGCGCGAATGGCCGATCGGTGAGATCGCGCCCTATCTGCGCCTGGTCGAAGCGATCGAGACGGACGTCCATGGCGACGTCTACAAGCTGTCGGACATTCAGGTCCGCGCCATCCTCGACCTGCGCCTGCATCGCCTGACGGCGCTGGGCCGCGATGAAATCGGCAAGGAACTGGCCGAACTGGCCGAAGCCATCGCCGAATATCTCGCTATCCTGGGCGACCGGGTGAAGCTCTACGCGGTGATGCGCGAGGAACTGGAAGCGGTCGAACGCGAATTTGCGACCCCGCGCCTGTCGGAAATCACCGCTGCCGCCGACGGCATCGAGGACGAAGACCTGATCGAGCGCGAGGAGATGGTCGTCACCGTCACCGTGCAGGGCTATATCAAGCGCACCCCGCTCGAAAGCTTTCGCGCCCAGGCGCGCGGCGGCAAGGGTCGTTCGGGCATGGCGACCAAGGATGAAGACGCCGTCACCGAAATGTTCGTGACGTCGACCCATACACCGGTGCTGTTCTTCTCGACCGCCGGCAAGGTCTACCGCATGAAGGTGTGGCGCCTGCCCGAAGGTGGCCCGGCCACCCGTGGCCGTCCCATGGTCAACCTGCTGCCACTAGGTCCGGGCGAAACCATCCGCACCGTCCTGCCGCTGCCCGAAGATGAGGACAGCTGGAAGGAATTGCACGTCATGTTCGCGACCGCGAACGGCACCGTGCGCCGCAACAGCATGGACGCCTTCGCCAATATTCCCAGCAACGGGAAACTGGCGATGCGCTTCGACGAAGGTAGCGACGATCGCCTGATCGGCGTCGCCCTGCTGACCGAAGAGGACGACGTCCTGCTCGCCACCCGTCAGGGCAAGGCAATCCGCTTTGCCGCCACCGACGTGCGTGAATTCCAGAGCCGCACCTCGACCGGCGTGCGCGGCATGACGCTCAAGGCCGATGACGAGGTGATCTCGCTGTCGATCCTCAAGGGCTTCGACGCGACACCGGACGAACGCGACGCCTATCTGCGCGCCGCGCCGTGGAAGGATAATGACGCCGAATCGACCCTGCCAGCCGAGCGCGCCGCACAATTTGCGGCGGCGGAACAGTTCATCCTGACCGTCTGCACCAATGGCTATGGCAAATTGTCGTCGGCCTATGACTATCGCCGCACCGGCCGTGGTGGTCAGGGCATCACCAATATCGACAATATCGCCCGCAACGGCCGTGTCGTCGCCAGCTTCTCCGCCACGCAGGCGAACCAGCTGATGCTCGTCACCGATCAGGCGAAACTGATCCGCATGGGCCTCGACAGCCTGCGCGTCATCAGCCGCAATTCGGCCGGCGTCCGCCTGTTCAACGTCGCCGACAATGAGCATGTCGTCAGCGCCGCGAAGATCGAGGAAGCAGAAGAAGTCGAAGCCCCTGAAGCAGGTTCGGAAGCAGGTTCGGGCATGGGGGAAGCGTGAGCGACCTCTTCGCCTACAAGGTGCTGACGGCCGATCAATATAACCAGTTCAAGGCCGATGGTGTGTTCAAGGGCGCACCGATCGACCTCGCCGACGGTTATATCCATATGTCTACCCGCGCTCAGGCGGCCGAAACGGTCGCCAAGCATTTCGCGGGTCAGGATCGGCTGGTCATGCTGATGATCGACCTCGCCCCCTTCGGCGAGGCGATAAAATGGGAAGTGTCGCGCGGCGGCGCGCTCTTCCCCCACCTCTATGGCGACCTGCCGATCAGCGCAGTCGCCGGCAAGGTCGTGCTGCGCATCGGCGATGATGGCGCACATCTATTCCCGGCCGGGTTCTAAAACCTGCCCTCTCGGCTCTGCTGTCCTACCGAGCCAGCTGATGATATATTATCCACGTTCCCCGGATTATCCACGTTCCCCGGCGAAGGCCGGGGTCCAGTTCAGAGCGTGCAACTGGACCCCGGCCTTCGCCGGGGAACGCGCCGTACCTTACCGATAAGGACGCACACAAAAGCAGGCGCCGGCGACATAAAGTCGCCTATCCCCGCACCGAAATTTCAACATGAGCGGGAAATGTGCGAAGTTAAGCGCTGCGCACCATATCCACCACTTTGCCCCGCTTGACCCGATAATCCCAGCCGCCCCAGCGGATGCGGTTGGACGTAGCGGCCTGCACCTGCCCCGCCAAATGCGCCCAACTCACCACGAACGGCGCGACCATATCCCAACGCAGCGACCGCATGACGCATCGCACCTGCGCCGGTTCCAGCACCGATCGCGCGATCCGATGCCGCACCAGCGCCCGGCTCCAGGCCGCGCCATAACCGATCGCGACGGCGCTCCACCCGCCCCAGCCGATCGCCCAGAGCCAGCCGCTCGACTGGAGCGCCACGCCCAGCATCGCGACCATCCACATGCCCCGACTGTTGGTGACGATATGCCGATATTGCCGCACGCCAAAGGTCCAGAGCGACGCCATATCCCCATCCAGCGGACTGGCCACGAGTAGGTCGCGCACCGGCCGCAACCGCAGCTTGGCCCGCCATCCGGCCAGGCCGATCGCCATGTCGTCGGACAACCGCCCCGCCAACGCCCCGTCCAGGTCCAACCGCTCGGCCACTGCCCGCGACAACGCCATAGCGCCGCCCCAGGGCATGGTCGCATTGGCCGATCGCGGCAGGGTCGCCAGTTGCATCTCCACCGCGCCGACCAACCCCGTAATGCCGCCCCCCGCCGGCAGCAGCATGCGATAACCCGTGGCGATATCCGCCTTGCCCCGCACCAGCGGAAAGAGCAGCCGACCGACCAGCCGCTTCGGCGGCACTATGTCGGCGTCGATGAAAACCAGCCATGTGTCGCCCGGCCGCAACGCCCGCAAAGCCGCACGCAGCTTGTGGATCTTTTGCCCCTCATCGCTGGCTGTGCCCGCCGCAACGACCTGCACCCAATCGCCTTCCCGCGCCGCCAGAGCATCCGCCGCCGGACATTGTCCCGATGTCGCGATCAGCAGGCGAAACGGGGCCTCCTGCGCCTTCAATCGGGCGATCAGGTCCGGCCCGCCATCCCAATCGTCGCGGACGCTCAGGATTACGACCGCGCCGGCGGGGGCCTCCTGCCTGCGGTCGGTCGGCAGGTTGCGCCAATAATTGACGACGCCCAGCACGGTCAGCGCCTGAAGGCCGATCCAAACCCAAAACATCACTGTCGCCTGTGCCCCTTTACCGCTGCATCTGCTGCTGTATGACGCTTGGACGATGCTCTCCAACCCCTTTCTCTTCTTCCTGATGCGCCGCCTGCCTGCACCGACCGCAAGCTGGCTCGGCGGATGGCTCTCCGCCACCATCGCGCGCCGAAACATGAAGCTGCGCGACGCCCGCGCCCGCGCCAACCTCACCATTCTGCGCCCCGACCTGCCGGAAGCGGAGCGAGAGGCAATATTGACCCGCCGCTGGGTCAATATCGGCCGCACCATGGCGGAACTGGCCAATATCGACCGGCTGGTGAACGACGCCCATGTGACGGTGGTGGACAAGGCCGCCTATCAGGCCGTTCTGGATGGTCCCGGCCCGATGGTCGCCTTCACCGCGCACTTGGGCAATTGGGATCTGCTCGCCGCCCATATCAAATGGTCGACTGACCGGCCCGGCCTTGGCGTCTATGAAGCCCCCGACGACCCCAAGATCGCGGCTCAGCTCAAGAAAGCCCGGTCCAGCTACATGGGCGAAGCGATCGGCGGCGAAGGCGCGGCGCGCGGCGTACTCAAGCATCTGACGCAGAAGGATCGCGCCACCCTCTATATATTGGCGGACGAGCGGCGCGACCGGCAGGTCTGGTTCCCGACCTTCGGCCGCCCGATCGAACCGTCGGGCAATCTGTCCATCGCCCTGCGGCTCGCCCGGAAAGTCGGCGCCAAATTCCTGCCCTTCTATCTCGTCCGTACCAATGGCCCGCATTTCGCGCTCCACTGGCACCCCCCGCTCGATCCCGCGACGATGAGCGACGCGGACATCGTCGCCACGCTCGACCGCTTCCTGGGGGAGGCCTGCATCACCCATGCCGACCAGTGGCTCGCCCTGCACGACATGGACCTTACCCAGCCGGGCCAGCCGCCTTTGAGCGGCATGTGACTTCCCTGCCCTGACGGTTTAAAGGCTCCCCATGTCCCGACTCGCGATCAAGATTTGTGGTCTGTCGACGCCCGAAACCGTCGGCGCCGCCATACAGGCCGGGGCGAGCCATGTCGGCTTCGTCCATTTCGCCAAAAGCCCGCGCCATGTCGCGCCGGATCAGATCCGCGCACTGTCCGCCGCCATCCCCGTGCATGTCCAGCGCATCGCCGTCGTGGTCGATCCGACCGACGAGATACTGGCCGAACTGGTCGCCACCGGCGCGCTCAGCGCCTTCCAGTTGCATGGCAAGGAAACGCCCGAACGCGCAGCCGCGATCCGTTCGCGCTTCGGCCTGCCGGTGTGGAAGGCGATTTCGGTCAAGACCCGCGCCGATATCGACGCGGCCAATGCCTATGGCGGTGCCGCCGACCTGCTGCTGTTCGACGCCAAGACCCCTGATGGCGCGGCACTGCCCGGCGGCATGGGCCTGCGCTTCGACTGGACCTTGTTGCAGGGTGCGCCGATCGCCGCCCCATGGGGCCTGTCCGGCGGCCTTGGCATCGACAATGTGGCCGAGGCCATTCGTATCAGCGGCGCGCCTCTGGTCGATGTTTCGTCGGGCGTGGAAAGCGCGCCGGGCATCAAGAGTGTGGACAAGATCATGGCCTTCTGCAAAGCGGTTCAGCCATGTTGATGCTGAACATCCCTGCCATGCGCATCGAAGGACGATGGCGCTGATCGCTTCCCAAACCGAAAGCGAACGCCCCATATTGTCCTTGGAAAGATAGTCATGACCGATACCGTAACCCTGCCCAACAGCCTGCGCAGCCAGCCCGATGCCAACGGCCATTTCGGCGCTTTTGGTGGCCGCTATGTCGCCGAAACGTTGATGCCGCTGATCCTGGAGCTGGAGAAGGTCTATAAGGAGGCGAAGGCCGATCCGGCGTTCGACGCCGAATTTGCCGAACTGCTGCGCTCCTATGTAGGCCGCCCCAACCCGCTTTATTACGCGGAACGGCTGACCGAAGCGCTGCGCGCCAAAGCGCCTGCTGGCAAGGGCGCCAAAATCTACCTCAAACGCGAAGAGCTGAACCACACCGGCGCGCACAAGATCAACAATTGCATCGGCCAGGCGCTGCTCGCCCGCCGCATGGGCAAGAAGAAGGTCATCGCCGAAACCGGCGCGGGCCAGCATGGCGTTGCGACCGCGACCGTCGCCGCCCTGTTCGGCATGGAATGCAAGATCTTCATGGGCGCGAAGGATGTCGAGCGGCAGAAGCCCAACGTCTTTCGCATGAAGCTGCTGGGCGCAGAGGTCATCCCGGTTCATTCGGGGTCTTCGACGCTCAAAGATTCGATGAACGACGCGCTGCGTTACTGGGTGTCGAACGTGCATGACACCTTCTACATCATCGGCACCGCTGCGGGGCCGCACCCCTATCCTGAACTGGTCCGCGATTTCCAGTCGATCATCGGCAAGGAAACCCGCGCGCAGATCATGGAGGCCGAAGGCCGCCTGCCCGACCTGCTGATCGCTCCGGTCGGCGGCGGCTCCAACGCCATCGGCCTGTTCCATCCCTTCCTGGACGATCCGGACGTTGCGATGATCGGCGTGGAAGCGGCCGGCGAAGGGCTGGACAAGAAGCATGCCGCCTCGCTCGCCGGTGGCAAGTCGGGCATCCTGCACGGCAACCGCACGTACCTGCTTCAGGACGAGGACGGCCAGATCACCGAAGCGCACAGCATTTCGGCCGGCCTCGACTATCCCGGCATCGGCCCGGAACATAGCTGGCTGCACGAAATCGGCCGGGTGAAATATATGCCGATCAAGGATGACGAGGCGCTGGAAAGCTTCCAGACTCTCTCCCGTCTGGAAGGCATCATCCCCGCGCTCGAATCCGCCCATGCCGTCGCCGCCGCCGAGCAGGTCGCCCCCACGCTGGACGCGGATCAGATCATCGTGGTCAATCTGTCGGGCCGGGGGGACAAGGATATCTTCACCGTCGCCGACGCCCTGGGAGTGGAGATGTGAGCATGACCGACCGTCTCTCCGCCCGCTTCGCCGCCTGCAAGGCGCAGGGCCGTGCTGCGCTCATCACCTTCGTGACTGCCGGCGACCCTGACGTCGCATCGACGCCCGCCATTCTCGACGCATTGGTCGCGGGCGGCGCGGATATCATCGAACTGGGCATGCCCTTCACCGATCCGATGGCCGACGGCCCGGCGATCGAACTGGCGAACCTGCGCAGCCTGGGTTCCGGCACGAAGACGAAGGATATCTTCGCCCTCGCCGCCGATTTCCGCGCCCGCCACGCCGACACGCCGATCGTCCTGATGGGCTATGCCAATCCGATGTTGATCCGCGGCGCCGACTGGTTCGCCGACCAGTGCAAGGCGGCCGGCGTCGATGGCGTCATCTGCGTCGACATTCCGCCGGAGGAAGATGCCGAAATCGGCCCTGCCCTTCGCGCGGCCGGCGTCCACCTCGTTCGTCTCGCCACGCCGACCAGCGACGCGGCGCGCCTGCCGGCCGTGCTGAACGGTGCCAGCGGCTTCCTTTATTATGTGTCCGTCGCAGGCGTCACCGGCAAGCAGTCGGCGGCCCAGGCGTCGATCGAAATCGCCGTCGCCAAGTTGAAGGCCGCCACCGACCTGCCGGTCGCCGTCGGCTTTGGCGTGCGCGGGCCGGAACAGGCCGCCGCCATCGGTCGTATTGCCGATGGCGTGGTCGTCGGCTCCGCCATCGTCGATATCATCGGGTCGCATGGCGACGCCGCCGCACCCTTCGTCCAGGATTTCGTCGCCAAATTGCGCGACGCCCTTTCTATTCGGGAGACCGCCGCATGAGCTGGATCAACCGCGTTCGTAACGCTTTGCCCTTCACCAAGAAGGAAACCACCGCCGAAACGCTGTGGCACAAATGCCCCTCCTGCAAGGAGATGATCTTCATCAAGGAGTGGGAAGAGAATCTCTCCGTCTGTCCGCGCTGCGACCATCATGGCCGCATCGGTCCGTCGGAACGGTTCGAGCAGATCCTCGATGCCGGTTTCATCCTGCTGCCGACGCCGCATGTGTCGGAAGATCCGCTCAAGTTTCGCGATTCCAAGCGCTATCCCGATCGGATCAAGGCCGCCCGCGCCGCGACCGGGGATCAGGACGCGCTGATCAACGCGCGCGGCGCGATCGACGACGTACCGCTGGTCATGGGCGTGCAGAATTTCGCCTTCATGGGCGGCTCCATGGGCATGGGCGTGGGCGCGGCCTTCATCCAGGGCGTCAACGACGCGATCGCCCATAAATGCCCTTATGTCATCTTCACCGCCGCCGGTGGCGCGCGCATGCAGGAAGGCATATTGTCCCTGATGCAGATGCCGCGCGCGACCGTGGCGATCCAGAAGCTGCACGCGGCCGGCCTGCCCTATATCGTCGTGCTGACCGATCCGACCACAGGCGGCGTCACCGCCAGCTATGCCATGCTGGGCGACATCCAGATTTCGGAACCCAATGCCCTGATCGGCTTCGCCGGCCAGCGCGTGATCGAAAGCACGATCCGCGAAAAGCTGCCCGAAGGATTCCAGCGCGCCGAATATCTGCTGGACCATGGCATGATCGACATGGTCGTGCATCGCAGCGAATTGCGTGATGCGCTGGCCCGCGTGATCGGCTATCTCAGCCCGCGCGCGGCAGCCTGAAGGACTAGTTAATCATTGCGAGCGAAGCGAAGCAATCCAACGGTGCGCCAATTGGATTGCTTCGCTTCGCTCGCAATGACGATATAAAAATATCGCAGGGGGATTGAGGCAGATGGCCGACCACGCCGTTTCGGACGATGCACAAGTGCAGGCGCAACTGGACCGGCTCTGGTCGCTATCCCCCGGCGCGGATGTGCTGGGTCTGGAACGCATCACCCAGTTGCTGGAGCGGCTGGGCAATCCGCATCGGTCGCTGCCCCCCGTTTTTCATGTCGCCGGCACCAATGGCAAGGGATCGACCTGCGCCTTCCTGCGCGCAGCGATCGAGGCGGACGGGAAAAGCGTCCATGTCTTCACCTCCCCCCATCTGGTGCGCTTCAATGAGCGTATCCGCATCGCGGGGCAGTTGATTTCAGACGAACAGCTTGCCCGTTATCTGGAACGGGTCCTCGATATCGCCGAAGGCGTGAACGCCAGTTTCTTCGAGGTCACGACCGCCGCCGCCTTCCTCGCCTTCTCTGAGCATGAAGCGGATGCCTGCATCATCGAAGTCGGCCTGGGCGGGCGGCTCGACGCGACCAACGTCATCGCCGATCCCGTCGTGTGCGGCATTGCGCAACTCGGCATCGATCATCAGGCCTTTCTGGGCGACACGCTGGAAAAGATCGCGGCGGAAAAAGCCGGCATCGCCAAGGCCGGCGCGCCGCTGGTGACGCAGCGCTACGCCGAATCGCTCTTCCCCGTCATCATGGACGCGGTCGCCAACGCATCCACCCGCTGGATCGGACAGGGCGATGGGTGGGATGCCGCCGTCTATCGCGACCGAATGCATTATCGCGACGATCTGGGCCGGTTGGAAACGCCGCTGCCCCGCCTCGCCGGCGCGCATCAGGTGCAGAATGCCGCGCTGGCCTTCGCCATGTTGCGGCATCAAAACGCGGTGCCCCTGTCCGAAGCCGCGCTCAAGGCCGCGCCGCTCTGGGCACAATGGCCGGCGCGTTTGCAACGGCTCGATCATGGCCCGCTGCTGCAATCCTTGCCAACAGAAACGAGCGCCTGGCTCGATGGCGGCCATAATGCCGGCGCAGGCGAAGCGATCGGCACCTTCTTCACCGACGAGCGGCTGGAGGGGCAGAAGCTGCATCTCGTCATCGGCATGCTGGCGAACAAGGAAGTGGACGCTTTCCTCGCTCCCTTCGCGGGCAAGATCGCCCATATCCATGCGCTGCCGGTGCCCGGCCATGACCATCATCCGCCCGAACGCTTCGCCGCCATCGCCGACCAATGGGGCATCACCTGCACCGCGCACGCCAATGTAAGCCAGGCGATCGGCGCCATCGCCGACGAATGTGCTTTCGCGGGCGACACCGCACCCAAGCTGCTGATCGGCGGCTCGCTCTATCTGGCGGGCGAAATTTTGCGACTGAACGATCAGTTGCCCGACTGATTATAGTTGCGACTAACTCGCAATAGCGTACGATAGCCTTCTCGGACCAACGCAGAAGGCGCGATTCTATGGCTTATGGAGAGACCTCCCCCCTCGACCTGCCCCGGCCCATTCCGGGCGGCTATGGCAATCGCCTGTTCCTGTTCGTGATGCGCCGAATGGCGACGGCGGGCGTCAATGATGCCCATGCCGCCAATGCGATGCTGGGCGCCTTCGGCCGCAGCTATCGCCGGCCGCTGGTGCTGATGCGCGCGATGATGCTGGAACTCGCCCGCGCGTCCAGCCGCAAGATATTGGTCGCCCCCTGCTGCTGCGCCCGCATGACCGCGGACGAGGCGCTGATGATGCAGGCGACCGGCGATGCGCTGCGCGACCCCAATGCCGCCTATGATCAGGTGAGCGAATTGCTGGGCAACGACCATGCGCTGGGCGCACTGACCTGCCTGCAAGCGGTGGCGCAGGCGCATAGCGATCTGGGCCGGCCGCTGGATCTCTACGCCGCCGGTTAAACCTTCCGCAATTCGGCCAGTTGCTCGCCGGCCCAGCGATACATGTCGGCCTGGGCCGCGCGCTGGGTCAGGTCCATTCTTTTGGCGCGCCGCTCCACTTCCTCCAGGATCGACCGGGCGCGATAACGATCGCCTTGTTGCAGCAGGAAGGCGACATAATGGCACCGCGCCTCCTCGCCTGCTATCCGCTCGATCACATCCTCGAACAGCAATCGCGCTTCCGCCGCGCGGCCGAGATCGGCCAAGATCCGCGCCCTGAGCAAGGCGCGCCGATCCCGTTCGCTACCCATGCCCAACTCCGGCGCGGCATCCAGCAAGCGTAGCGCCTCCGCGCTTTCGCCCCGCTCGAACAAGACACCGGCCAATTTGACCTGGGTGCCCCAATCGCCGCCCGGTCCCATCGCCAGCGCCTTGCGATAGGCGCTTTCCGCGTCCGCATAGCGATGACGAATGGCCTGCGCATCGCCAAGAGCGATATAATTGGCGGCGGTTTCAGCAAAGTCCAGATTGCGCTGCGCATCGCGCACGGCCCGCTCCGGATCGACCTTGCCCACCACCTGCGCCCGCGCGGTACGGATATGGCGATTATTCCAATGCTGCGGCAGCACCTCCAGCATCAGATAGGCGAAACAGCCCAGCAGCGAAAAGAGCATGATGAACAGCAGCCAGATCTGGTTGCGGCCCGATCGGATGACATCGATGGCGCAAAGTATCTGAACGCAAAGCGATGCGACGATGAGGATCATGACCCTAACCTTGTTCAGTCGTCCTGGGTGCTGGCTTGCCTGACGCTGTCTACCACGAACCCCTTGTACCAGATGATCCACAGCAGCAGCATGCCCGGTACGGCGGCAACCACGGTCATCAACCAGAAGCCGACCCATCCGGCCTGTTCCGCGATGATACCGGCCGGCGCAGCGAGCCAGGTTCGCCCTACGGCCGCGAAAGAGGACAGCAGCGCGAACTGCGTCGCCGTGTAGGCCAGGCTCGACAGGCCCGACAGGTATGTCACGAACACGGTCAGCCCGATGCCGCTCGTCACCTGTTCCGTCGCGACCGCAATGGTCAGCCACAGGGTGGAATGGCCATGCATCGCCACGCCAACGAAGGTCAGGTTGCTGAGCATCATCATCAGGCCGGACCAGAAGAGCGCGCGCCCCATGCCGAGCCAGGCGATGAACGGCGCGGCCAGCGCGGTACCCACGATCAGCCCCCAGAAACCGACCACCTTGTTGATCGCGATGAACTCCGCATCGCTAAAACCCAGATCGACGATCATCGGATTGAGCATCCCCTGCCCCATCGCGTCGCCAATCTTATAGAGCAACACGAACAGCAGGATCAGCACGGACCCGCGACGGCCCAGAAATTCGATGAACGGGTTCAGCACCGTTTCCTTGAGCCAGACGCCCATGCTCTTGCCGGCCATTTCGGCATGGCGATCGACATAGATGCCCGGTCCCGCCATCAATGCGCCGATCGCGCCGGGCAGGACGAGGAAGCCGGTCAGGCCATAAGCCATCGCCCATCCCAGGCCGAGGCCGGTTTCGGGCGAATACAGAAAGATCGTGCCGACCCCAGAAAAGAAGGCGCCCAGACGGTAGCCGAACTGGTTGGTCGCCGTGCCATAGGGCATTTCCTCATCGCTCAATATCTCGATGCGATAGGCGTCGATGACGATATCCTGCGTCGCGCCGAGGAAGGACACGAGGATCGCGCAAAAAGCGAAATAGCCCAGATGATTGGCAGGGTCGCTGCTGCCGAGCATCCAGATCGCGCAAAACAGCAGCAGTTGGATGAAGAACAGCCAGGCGCGGCGCTGACCGAACAGACCGGTCAATACTGGCAGGGGCAGCTTGTCCACCAGAGGCGCCCACAACCATTTTAGCGTATAGGGTGTGGTGAGGCCGATGGCGAAACCGATGGTCGATTTCTGGATACCGACCTTCGACAGCCAATAGCCCATCGTGCCGAGCAGCAACATCAGCGGAAAGCCGCTGGATATACCGATCAGCAAAGAGACGAACGGCATCGGCCGGAAATAGGGACGCATGACGTCCCGCCAGTTTTTCGGCTGTTCGGCGATATCCGTCACTTAAATCCCCCGGTGGTATCCGTTTCGCGGCTACCATATGACCAGATCGTCGCCAAGCAAGTCCGCTGTGCGGCGATCAGCCCGGCAGTTCGAACAGGCTGAGGCCGGGCGGCAGCTTTGGCCGCCTTGCGCCGCGCAGCAGCGCATCGACTACGCCGATCGCGGCGATCAGGTCGCGCGGGGCGTAGGGCTTGGCGAGGCAACCGACCGCCAGCGTGCGCGCCTCCACCGGGCAGCGGCCGGTGACGAACAACACCGGCAGGCCACACAGGGCGGCATGGCGGGCGACGTCGATGCCGGTCTTTTCACCATGGATGGCGACATCGGCGATGACGAGGTCGACGCCGCCTTCGTCCATTACCCGGACGGCATGGTCATGATCGTCCACGGTGGCGGCGATGCGATAGCCCGCCTGCGCCAGCGTATGCTCATTGTCGAAGGCGACGAGTGGCTCATCCTCCACCACCAAAATGGTGCGGATCGCCTTGCGGCGCTTCGAGACAGCGCCTCCCTCTTTCACAAGCCCGAAAAACATTTGCCGATCCGCCCTGATTCCGCCATGCACCCGATGAAACGCCGCGCCCCCGCACCGGGTTGCCCGATGGACGGTCAGTCCCCCTCGCCCAAGCGCCGGAGCGGCACAATTCAGCCTGTTGCTGGTTTTTATCCCATATGGGAATAGCCAGTGCCCATGAAAAGGAATCCGCCGTTGCAACCGCCGAAAAAATCCGGACCACCCCGCAGGGGAGGACCAGGCGGTCCGAAACGCCCGACCGGCCCCGGTCGGGGAGGCCCCAGTCAGGGGCGTTCCGGTCAACGTACCGGCGGCTCTCCGGATCGTGGCGCGGGTCGCAATGCCGAACGAGGCGAGGCAAAGCCGCGCTTCTACAAGGGCGACGAGAACCGCGCAGAACGTCCACGCGGCGAGCGTCCGGACCGCAGCAGGAGCGATGCCGGCGCACGGCCGGCCCGTGGCACCGGTCCGCGCGATGCTGCCACCAAGCCGCGCAGCCCTCGCAGCGAAGGCGAACGGAGCGAACGTCCCCGGACCGAGCGCCAGCGCAGCGAGCGCCCCACGACCGAACGATCCGGCAGCGATGGTTTCCGCCCGAATGGCGTGCGGCAGGAACGGGCTCGCCCCGCGCGCGCCGACGGCCCACGCCAGGAACGCGGCCGCCCCGATCGATCGGACAGCCCCCGCCAAGAACGTGGCCGGCCCGACCGGCCGCGTGATGATGTCGTCAAATCCTATCCGCCCCGCCGCCCGCGCGGCAAGGGGCCGACGCCGACCACCAATCCTCATCCCGCTCATGCCGCGGCCAGCGAAGGCAAGGGTGAACCGCAGCGCATCGCCAAGCTGCTGGCCCGCGCCGGTGTCGCCTCCCGCCGCGAAATCGAACGGATGATCGAGGAAGGCCGCGTCGCCAAGGACGGCGTCGTCATCGACACGCCCGCCACGCTGCTGACGTCGCTGCATGGCGTTACGGTGGACGAGGTCGCGATCGCCGCGCCCGAACCGACGCGCCTGTTCCTGTTCCACAAGCCGACCGGCTATCTGACGACCGAGCGCGATCCGGTAGGACGGCCGACCATCTACGACCGGCTGCCCGCAGACCTGCCGCGCGTCATGCCGATCGGTCGACTGGACATGAATACGGAAGGGCTGTTGCTGCTGACCACCGATGGCGGCTTCAAGCGCGAGATGGAGTTGCCCGCAACCGGCGTGCCGCGCACCTATCGCGCCCGCGCCTTTGGCGAGGTCAGCCAGCAGCAGTTGGAGGATCTGTTCGACGGTCTGGAGATCGACGGCATCCGCTACGGCCCGATCGAGGCCAATCTGGAGCGCCGCACCGGACGCAACCAGTGGATCGAAATGACCCTGACCGAAGGCAAGAACCGGGAAGTTCGCCGCGTGCTCGAACATATGGACCTCAAGGTCAACCGGCTGATCCGCACCAGCTATGGCCCGTTCCATCTGGGCGAATTGCCGGTCGGCGCGGTCGAAGAAGTGCGCGAGCATGAATTGGCGCATTTCCGCAAGATGTTGCGGGATGCGGGGAAGACCGCAGGCAAGACCGCAGACCGCAACGAGGTTGACGGAGACGGCGACGCATGAGGATCATTTCGGGCCAATGGCGCGGCCGTCCGTTGACCGCGCCCAAGGGTGACGCGACCCGCCCCACCGGGGACCGGACGCGCGAGACGCTGTTTTCCATGCTGCTCAGCCGTATCGGATCGTTCGAGGGACTGTCGGTGGGCGACTTTTTCGCCGGGTCGGGCGCGCTGGGGTTCGAGGCTCTGTCGCGCGGTGCGGCCTCCTGCCTGTTCGTCGAGCAGGACAAGCCGGCGCTCGACGCGATCCGCGCCAATGGTGAGCGGCTGGGCATTCGCCCGGACGTCCGCGCCTCCAGCGTCATGGCGCTGGGGTCGGCGTCCAAGCCGCTGGACCTCATTTTCATGGACCCGCCCTATGGCACCGGCGCGGGCCAGGTGGCGCTCGACAAGCTGGCGCGGCTGGGTTGGACCAACGCCGCCAGCTGGATCAGCATCGAAACCGACCGGCGCGAGGATGTGGTGGTGAAGGGTTTTGCCGTCGACACCGTGCGCGATGTCGGCAAGGCGCGGATCACGCTGCTGCGCGCCGAGGAGTGAAAACCGCCCACTCGCGTCGAACGAGACAGCGAGTTGGACAGTTAAACTGTATTTTTGAGCCGAGGCTGGCGGCGCTGATGGCCGCCCGCCTCGGCTCGCAATTCGTTAGCGCTTACGCCCCTTGGGCGCTTCGCCGCGATTGACGCAGCTGTCCTGCACGGTGCGGGTACAGGTCGGATAGTCCTTCGCCTCGGTTGGCGCGGGCGTCATATTCCCACCCACTGTGACCGGATTGGAAGACGACCCCATCGGAGCCGATGGATCCTTCGGTACGCCGGCGGGGGCTGGCGCCATGCCCGGATCGGCCGGAACCGCGCCGGTCGGCTGGCCGGCGTTGGGGTCAGGCTGCGGTGGCGTTGGTGGGGTAGGCGCAGCGGGTGCGTCAGGCGCGACCGGAGCCGAAGGCGGCGTTGCAGCCGGATCGGCCGGGGCTGGTTCAGCCGGAGGCGTCATGGCGTCCGCGGGCGGCTTGCTCCCCTGTGCAGGCATACCCTGGGCAGGCATATCCTGCGCGATGGCAGCGCCGCCCGCTACAGCGAAGCTCAACATCGCAACGCCAGCTAGCATGATGGATTTCATCGGGATCATCCTTTCCTATGTTCTGTTCTTCGCCCCGTTCAGGACCAAAACAGCGGTCGTGACACCCCCGTTCCATCCCGACGGTGAAGCGGTGCATACATAGGATAGGGCGAGTGGCGGTTTTGGCCTATGGCCCTTCGGGATAGCGGTCGAACGACGGCAGGTCGTGCGCCTTTTCCACCCATGGCAGGGCTTCGGCCATCTGAATCTGCGCCTGGGGCGGCAGGGCAGTCGGATCGTCCAACGTTCCCGTCTGGATATCGATCGCGCCGGGGAAAGCGACGGGATTGGTGTAGAAGACGCCGGTGCCGCAAGTGCCGCAGAAATGGCGCGTCGCATGCTCGGAGGATTGGTAGCGCACCGCCTCTCCCTCGATCTTTACCGCATCGTCCGGGAACAGCGCCCAACCGACCATCGGCGCGCCGGCGCTGGCGCGACAATCCTTGCAATGGCACAGCGCGCTATAGGCCGGGTCGCCGGTCGCTTCGTAGCGGATCGCCCCGCACTGGCATCGTCCCGTCCGCATCGTCCCTTGCTCCCTTGCATGATTCGCCTTTTGTTCTCATAGAAGCCCCATCGCCGCAAGAGGCCGTTCCCGTCGCGCCCCTTGCCCATGCACCATCCCATGCCTAGTTGATCCATATGACCGTTCCTGCCCCCTCCCCCAATGATCCGCCCTATCTGGATGGGTTGAACCCGCCGCAGCGAGAGGCGGTGCTGACGACGGAGGGACCGGTGCTGGTGCTGGCCGGCGCCGGCACGGGCAAGACGGCGGCGCTGACCGCGCGGCTGGCGCATCTGATCGGCACGCGCCGCGCCTGGCCGTCCGAGATATTGGCGGTGACCTTCACCAACAAGGCGGCGCGGGAAATGCGCGCACGGGTCGGCCGGATGATCGGCGATGCGGTGGAGGGCATGCCATGGCTCGGTACCTTCCACGCCATCGCGGCCAAGATGCTGCGCCGCCATGCCGAACTGGTGGGCCTGCAATCCAATTTCACCATCCTCGACACCGACGATCAGCTGCGGTTGCTCAAGCAACTGGTGCAGGCGGAGGGGATTGACGAAAAACGCTGGCCGGTGCGGCAGTTGGCGGGCCTGATCGACCAGTGGAAGAATAAGGGCTGGACCCCGGCCGACGTCGGCGCAGGCGAGGCGGAAGGATATGCCAACGGCAAGGGGCAGAAGCTTTACGCCGCCTATCAGGCCCGACTGCGCGATGTAAATGCGTGTGATTTCGGTGACTTGCTGCTCCACACTCTCACGATTTTGAAGACGCATCGCGACGTGCTGGAGCAATATCAGCAGAAATTTCGCTACATCATGGTGGACGAATATCAGGACACCAATAGCAGCCAATATCTGTGGCTGCGGCTGCTGGCGCAGACGCGCAAGAATATCTGCTGCGTGGGCGACGACGACCAATCGATCTACTCATGGCGCGGCGCAGAAGTCGCCAATATCCTGCGGTTCGAAAAGGATTTTCCCGGCGCGACCATCATCCGGCTGGAGCAGAATTATCGCTCCACGCCGCATATCCTGGGTGCGGCATCCGGGGTCATTGCGGAAAATGGCAATCGCCTGGGCAAGACGCTGTGGACCGATATCGACGTCGGCGAAAAGGTGAAGGTCGTCGGCATATGGGACGGGCCGGAGGAAGCGCGGCGCGTCGGCGAAGAGATTGAAGCGGTCGAGCGTAGCGGCGGATCGCTGGACGAGGTGGCGATCCTGGTCCGCGCCCAGCATCAGACCCGCGAGTTCGAAGACCGGTTCATCCAGATCGGACTGCCCTATCGCATCGTCGGCGGCTTCCGTTTCTACGAACGCGCCGAAATTCGCGATGCGCTGGCCTATTTGCGGCTGGTGAACCAGCCTGCCGACGATCTGGCGTTCGAACGCATCGTCAACGTGCCCAAGCGCGGGCTTGGCGACAAGGCGGTGGAGAAATTGCACCGGCTGGCACGCGCGGAAGGCATACCGCTGGCGCTGGCGGCGGCGCGCATCCTGGACACCGATGAGTTGACGCCGCAGGCGCGACGGTCGCTGGGCAATTTCATCGGCGATCTGGCACGCTGGCGCGATCGGGCCGGGCAACTGCCCCATGCCGAACTGGCGCGGCAGATATTGGACGAGAGCGGCTATACCGCCATGTTGCAGGCCGAACGCACGACCGAAAGCGCCGGGCGGCTGGAAAACCTGTCCGAACTCGCCCGCGCGATGGAAGAATATGAGACGCTGGGCGCCTTCCTGGAGCATGTCTCCCTCGTCATGGACAATGAGGCGCAGGCGGACGAGCGCAAGATCACGATCATGACCATCCACGCCGCCAAGGGGCTGGAGTTCGACACGGTGTTTCTGGCCGGTTGGGAGGAAGGCATCTTCCCGTCGCAGCGCGCGCTGGACGAAGGCGGCCTCAACAGCCTGGAGGAGGAACGGCGGCTTGCCTATGTGGCGATTACGCGCGCGCGCAAGCGCTGCACCATCCTGCACGCCGCCAATCGCCGCATCTATGGGCAATGGACCAGCAGCATCCCGTCGCGATTCGTCGGCGAATTGCCGCCCGAACATGTCGAATCGGAAAGCAGCATGTCGGGCGGCGCATCTTTATGGCGAGCCAACTGGTCGGAACGGGACGACCCCTTCGCCAATGTCGCACGCGGCAGCGGACGCGGGCCAGGCTGGCAGCGGGCGCAGTCCACCGGCCAATTCAGCAAGGAACCGGTGCGGATCGTGGAGGCGCGGGCATCGGCCGTGTCACTGGGCAACAAGGGGCGCAACGACATGAGCATCGGCCTGCGCGTCTTCCACCAGAAATTCGGCTATGGCAGCGTCGCGGAGATCGAGGGCAACAAGCTGGAGATCGATTTCGAAACGGCCGGGCGCAAGCGCGTGATGGACAGTTTCGTTCAGCCGGCTTGAGGGCGGGATGCTGACGCCGATATCGATTCCGGTGCGGCGCAGAGTTTGGCGGACAGGATAGTAGTGACATCGTTGGCGAACCCTTCGATGGTCGCCACTGTCGCCGCATTGCTGATCAGGCGCGGTTCGGGATCGATCGCGCAAAGCGTGCCATAAAAGCTGCCGTCCGACAGGATCAGCGGGAAAGAGGCGTAGCTTTTGAAACCGTAGAAGCGCGGCACCGGATGCCGTTGCCAGGCGATGTCGGCATCGACATGGTCGATCACCACATAATTTTCGGTCTGGCGGATATCGTTGCAGATGGTCATCTGCACCTCCAGTTCCGCGCCGGGTTCCAACCCGAAGGCGATCTTGTCCAACACCTGGCAGGCGATCCACCGATCTTCGGTCACGCGCGCCACCGCAGCAAAGCCCATATGCGTCGCCTGGCACAGGCGCACCAATATGGCGCGGATCGCGTCGTCATCGCCCTGCGCGGCGGCCTGAACGGCTAATTCATCCTTCATACCCATCGAATGGCAGGAAAGCGCGCCCTTGGCCAGTGGGGAGGCTGTGGCGGCGGGAGAGAATCGCAATGGCAATGGCAGCGGCGATGGCGCTGACAGCGACGCAAGAAGGCGTGTGGTCCTGCATATGGAATTTGATGAAAATTGGTGGAGCCTAGCGGGATCGAACCGCTGACCTCCTGCATGCCATGCAGGCGCTCTCCCAGCTGAGCTAAGGCCCCATCCTGTGCGGCCTGGCCGTCACATCATGGTCAGACCATGTCCGGCACTGCCGTCGGTCTTATGTATATTCCGCCAGAAGCGAAATTGGTGGAGCCTAGCGGGATCGAACCGCTGACCTCCTGCATGCCATGCAGGCGCTCTCCCAGCTGAGCTAAGGCCCCGTACCAGTGAGGCGCCGCTTGGGTTCGGCGCCTCGGAGGTCGCTGCCTCTAGGGTCGTCCGACCCCGTTGGCAAGCAGAAATTTCACTTAATTATCGTCGTTGTCGTCGTCACCGGCGGCATCGACGCCCAGGTCGTCGTCACCACCCAGATCGACGTCATTATCCGGCGAATCGCCGTCGTCATCGACGTCGATGTCCAGATCGTCGTCAGCCGTTTCCAGCTCACCATCTGCGGTTTCGATCACCTTCTTGGGCGCCGCTTCCTCATAAGGCAGCGGCTGCTTCGATTTCAGCACCGGTTCCGGTTCCCAGGCACTGTTGCAATTGATGCAGGTGACTGGATCGTCCTTGCCCAGGTCGTAGAAGCGAGTCGCGCATTTTGGGCAGGTCCGCTTCGTGCCCCATTCAGCCTTCACCATGTCCGGCCTGTTCCTTCTTCGATGCTTCAAACAGAAATCACGCGGCGCAACGCTTGTTGCCCGCGAAACGTCGGGCGCCTTGCCATAGCGGGATCGCGCTGTCAAAAGCCGCTCGCATTTTTTCGGTTCCAACACAATGGATACCCCGTGACCCAGCATGACGATCAAGCCACCCCCCGCACCTTCTCCGCCGCGCCAGCCTTGGCCGGCAGCGTCACCGTGCCGGGCGACAAAAGCATTTCCCACCGGTCGCTGATGCTGTCGGCGCTGGCCGTGGGCGAAAGCCGGGTCGAAGGCCTGCTGGAGGGCGAGGATGTGCTGGCCACCGCCGCCGCCATGCGGGCGATGGGCGCAACGATCGAGCGCGACGACGATGGCGTATGGCATATCCATGGCGTGGGCGTCGGCGGCCTGCTCCAGCCCGAAACCGCGCTGGACATGGGCAATAGCGGTACATCGACGCGCCTGTTGATGGGCCTGCTCGCCAGCCATGACCTGACCGCGACCTTCGTGGGCGACGCATCGCTGAGCAAGCGGCCGATGGCGCGCGTCACCGATCCGCTGTCGCGCATCGGCGCCAGCTTCACGACCAGTCCCGGCGACCGCCTGCCGCTGACGATGAAGGGCGCCTGCCCTGCCGTACCGCTGGACTATACCCTGCCCGTCGCATCGGCGCAGGTGAAGTCGGCGGTCCTGCTGGCCGGCCTCAATACGCCGGGCATCACCCGCGTGGTCGAGCCGATCCCGACCCGCGACCATAGCGAACGGATGCTCAAGGGCTTTGGCGCGGATCTGAATGTCGAGACGCAGGCGGACGGTACGCGCATCATCACGCTGGTCGGCGAAGCGGAATTGAAGCCGCAGAATATCGTCGTGCCGGGCGACCCCTCCTCCGCCGCCTTCCCGATGGTCGCGGCGCTTCTGGTACCGGGGTCGCAGGTGACGATCGCCAATGTGGGCCTCAACGGCACGCGTGCGGGTTTGATCGACCTGCTGCGTGAGATGGGTGGGTCGATCGAGGTGGTGAACGCTCGTGAAGTGGGTGGCGAGCCGGTCGGCGACCTGATCGTCACCGCGTCGGCCTTAAAGGGCGTCGAACCCGACCCCGCCCGCGCGCCGAGCATGATCGACGAATATCCCGTCGCCTTCATCGCCGCCGCATTTGCGCAAGGGCGCAGCATCTTCCGCGGGCTGGACGAATTGCGGGTCAAGGAATCCGACCGCATCGCCACAATGGCGCAGGGGCTGCGCGCGATCGGCGTGACGGTCGAGGAACTGGAAGACGGCATCATCATCGAGGGCAGCGGCGGCGCGCTCCTGCCCGGCGGCGGGCCGATCGCGACCAAGCTGGACCATCGCATCGCCATGAGCTTCGCGGTCGCCGGCCTCATTTCGAAGGATGGCGTCACCATCGACGATATGCGCCCGGTCGCGACCAGCTTCCCGACCTTCCTGCCCCTGCTTCAGTCGCTGGGCGCGATCGCATGATCATCGCCGTCGACGGACCCGCCGCATCGGGCAAGGGCACCATCGCCAAGGCGCTGGGCCGCCATTATGACCTGCCCGTACTGGATACCGGCCTGCTCTACCGCGCGGTCGGCCTGTCCGTGCTGAAGGCCGGCGGCGACCCGGACCTAGAGGCCGATGCGCTCGCCGCCGCCGGCTTCGACGACGATATCCTGTCCGACCCGGCACTGCGCAGCGAAGCGGTCGGCAGCCTGGCGTCGCGCGTGTCCGTGCATCAGAGCGTGCGCGATGCGCTGATCAAACGGCAGCGCGACTTCGCCACTCAACCGGGCGGCGCGATCCTGGACGGGCGCGATATCGGCACGGTTATCGCCCCCGATGCCGACGCCAAGATCTTCGTCACCGCAAGCGTGCAGGTGCGCGCCGATCGCCGGTTCAAGGATGCGCTCGGCCATGGCGGCCATCCCGATATGAATAGCCTGATCGCCGACATTCAGGCCCGCGATACCCGCGACATGAGCCGCGACCATGCCCCGCTCAAGCAGGCGCCGGGCGCGGACTTGCTAGATACGAGCGATTTGACTATAGACGCGGCCGTCCAGCGGGCGATCGCGCTTGTGGACGCTCAGCTTGAAGGTCGCCCCTGAGGGATGACCCGACAAGGCGCGCGGAGTTTCCGGGCGCCCTTTTCGCTTATCTCGCCTGCGCGTTTCACGGCCGTAACCCTTTGGATACGCGGCGGATATTCGGTCCGGCGCGTGGTTTGGCCAAAGACCATCGGATACAACCGATTGGCCAGCAATGATGAGTGAAGGACCAACCATGGCCTCTACGGCATTCCCCTCGCGCGACGATTTCGCCGCGCTTCTCAATGATTCTCTCGGTGGTGAAGACGGCGGCTTTGAAGGCCGCGTCGTCAAGGGCACCGTTACCGCCATCGAAAACGACCTGGCCGTCATCGACGTAGGTTTGAAGTCGGAAGGCCGCGTGCCGCTGCGCGAATTCGCTGCGCCGGGCCAGAAGGCTGACCTGAAGGTCGGCGACGAAGTCGAAGTCTATGTCGACCGCGTCGAAAACGCCCATGGCGAAGCCATGCTGTCGCGTGACCGCGCTCGCCGCGAAGCCGCCTGGGACAAGCTGGAAAGCGAGTTCACCGAGAGCGCCCGCGTCGAAGGCGTCATCTTCGGCCGCGTCAAGGGTGGCTTCACCGTCGACCTCGACGGCGCCGTGGCGTTCCTGCCCGGTTCGCAGGTCGACATCCGCCCCGTGCGCGACGTCACCCCGCTGATGGACATTCCGCAGCCTTTCCAGATCCTCAAGATGGATCGCCGCCGCGGCAACATCGTCGTGTCGCGTCGCGCCATTCTGGAAGAAACCCGCGCCGAACAGCGTTCGGGCCTCATCCAGACGCTGGCCGAAGGTCAGATCATCGAAGGCGTCGTCAAGAACATCACCGACTATGGTGCGTTCGTTGACCTGGGCGGCATCGATGGCCTGCTGCACGTCACCGACCTGTCGTACAAGCGCATCAACCACCCGAACGAGATGATCAACATCGGCGACACCGTCCGTGTCCAGATCATCCGCATCAACCGCGACACGCAGCGCATTTCGCTCGGCATGAAGCAGCTGGAAAGCGATCCGTGGGAAGGCGCCAGCGCCAAGTACCCGGTCGGCGCCAAGCTGTCGGGCCGCGTCACGAACATCACCGAATATGGTGCGTTCGTCGAGCTGGAAGCCGGCATCGAAGGCCTGGTCCATGTTTCGGAAATGTCCTGGACCAAGAAGAACGTCCACCCCGGCAAGATCGTTTCGACCAGCCAGGAAGTCGAAGTTCTGGTTCTGGAAGTCGATCCCGAAAAGCGCCGTATCTCGCTCGGCCTCAAGCAGGCCCAGTCGAACCCGTGGGATTCGTTCGCCGAACGTCACCCGATCGGCTCGACCGTCGAAGGCGAAGTCAAGAATGCGACCGAATTCGGTCTGTTCATCGGCCTGGACGGCGACGTGGACGGCATGGTCCACATGTCGGACATCGCATGGGGCATTTCGGGCGAAGACGCCCTGGCCCTGCATCGCAAGGGCGAGGCCGTTCAGGCTGTCGTTCTCGACATCGACGTCGAGAAGGAACGCATCAGCCTCGGCATGAAGCAGCTTGAGCGTGGCGGCCCGGCCGCTGGTGGCACCGCTGCTGCGGCTGCCGGCCTCAACAAGAACTCGATCGTTACCGTGACGGTTCTTGAAGTCCGCGACGGCGGCCTGGAAGTCCAGGCTGGCGAAGACGGCGCTGCCGGCTTCATCAAGCGCAGCGACCTTGGCCGTGATCGTGACGAACAGCGTCCGGAACGCTTCCAGGTCGGCCAGAAGTTCGACGCCATGGTGACCGGTTTCGACCGCGCCAAGAAGCCGACCTTCTCGGTCAAGGCGATGCAGATCGCCGAAGAGAAGCAGGCTGTCGCGCAGTACGGCTCGTCCGACAGCGGCGCGTCGCTGGGCGACATTCTGGGCGAAGCGCTCAAGGCGAAGACGGAAGGCTAAGTCTTCTTTCGCTACTGAAGAAAAATGGCCCGCCGGACTTAGGTTCGGCGGGCTTTTTCATGTCCCGGCACGATCTTTCTTGTGGAAACGTAACGACTGGCTTGTTGCCCGATTGTCAACGCCTTGCGGATTCTCTATGACGAAGCAGGGGCACAGCAGAGGGGCGCTGGAGAACCAATGATCCGTTCGGAACTGATCCAGAAACTGGCCGAGGAAAATCCTGGGCTGAGCTTGCCGGAAGTGGAAAAGATCGTCGATCTTTTCTTCCGGGAGATTGTCGATCGACTGTCCACAGGCGGTCGTGTCGAATTGCGCGGTTTCGGCGCATTCACCACCCGCGCACGCGATGCCCGCACCGGGCGCAATCCACGCACCGGCGAACAGGTGCCGGTGGATGCCAAGCGCGTCCCCTATTTCAAGCCGGGCAAGGAAATGCGCGAACGGCTGAACGGCAAGGACGCCTGAGTCGATGATCCAGAGCATCGTGCGGAAAAGTGGAAACCGGTTTTCCGCTTAAAACGATGCGAAAACAAAAATCTGGAGCAGGCGATCCGCTTCGGATTTGACGCAGCCTGCTCCGGTGATCGGGCCGTTGCTCGATCACCCTTGACCTCCCGGCCGCCAGCCGCCACTGAGGCGCTGCCTGGCGACGAAGCCATGCGGACGTGGCGAAATCGGTAGACGCAGCGGACTTAAAATCCGCCTTCCCCTGGAAATGCGGGTTCAAGTCCCGCCGTCCGCACCAGCAAAGATGACAAGCTTTTTCCTACCAAAGGACTGGCTATTGCGGCCGGTTGCCGCGATGGTGCGGTCATGGCCGGTGCAATCAATCCCAACAGTTTCAGCGACTCCCTCGTCATCCTGGGGGCCGCAGGGCTCGTCATTCCCGGATTCGCCCGTTTCCGCATCAGCCCCGTCATCGGCTTCATCCTGGTCGGCCTGGCGGTCGGTCCGGCGGGTCTGGGGTCGCTGCTCGATCAATATCCCTGGCTTTATCATGTCACCATATCGAACCGGGCAGCGATCGAGCCGTTCGCCGAGCTGGGCGTCATATTATTGCTCTTTTCCATCGGACTGGAACTGAGTTTCCGGCGATTGTGGACGATGCGCGCGCAGGTGTTCGGCGTCGGCGCGACCGAACTGATCGGCGGCGCACTGCTGATCGCCATGGGCCTGTATTTCCTGGGGCAGCCCACCGCCGGCGCCATCGGCCTTGGCCTGGCGCTCGCCCTTTCGTCCACTGCCGTGGTGCTGCCGATGGTCGGCACGCAAAGCGCGGTCGGCCGCGCGGCCTTTTCCATGCTGCTGTTCGAAGATCTGGCGCTGGTGCCGATCATCTTCATGCTGGGCGCCCTCGCCCCTTCCGTTGCGGCCAGCCCGGATGGAGCCTGGGGCGAAATGGCCAATACATTGATGAAGGGCGGCATCACCATCGCCGTGATGCTCGTATTGGGCCGGGTCTTCCTGCCCCATATGTTCAGCCAAGCGGCGCGCACCAAAAGCCCGGAAGTCTTTCTGGCCGCCAGCCTGCTGGTGGTCATCGTGTCCAGCCTAGCAACATCGATCGCCGGCCTGTCGCCGATCGTCGGTGCGCTGCTCGCCGGCCTGCTGATCGCCGAGACGGACTATCATAGCGAGGTCGAGGTGATGACCGCCCCGTTCAAGGGGCTGGCGCTGGGCGTGTTCCTGATCACCGTGGGCATGAGCCTGGACATTCGCGTGATCCTGGCCAACTGGCCCAGCCTGGTGATGGCGGTGGTCGGCGTGGTATTGGCCAAGACGCTGGTGACCGGCGCGCTGCTCTACTTCTCAGGCGCGCGCAAGGGCGTGGCGCTGGAGGTCGGCGTGCTGATGTCCAGCCCGTCGGAAACCACATTGATCGTGCTGTCGGCGGCGTCGGCGGCGCAATTGATCCTGCCGTCCACCGCCGCCTTCTGGCAGATCGTGACGGCCATCGGCCTGACCATCACGCCGCTGCTGGCACGGATCGGTCATGACATCGCCCGCCGGCTGGAAACCGCTTTGGGCGAGGAAACGATCGAAGCGACGGAAGAACATACCGAAGCGGCGGCGGTCATCATCGGCTTCGGCCGGGTCGGACGCATGGTGTGCGACCTGCTGAAGACCCACAAGCAGCGCTTCATCGTCGTCGAATCGGACCCCGACGTGGTCGCGGAGGCACGGCGGCTGGGCTATCCGATCCTGTTCGGCGACGTCGCGCGCGCGGAAATGCTGGACCGCCTGCGCCTCGGCCATGCCCGTGCGCTGATCCTGACCATGGACGACCCGGTGCTGTCGGTCCGCGTGACCAAGCGGGTGCGCGGATGGGTGCCCGACCTGCCGATCATCGCGCGCGCCCGCGATACCGATCATGCCGCGCAACTCTACAAGGCGGGCGCCAGCGACGCGGTGCCCGAAACGCTGGAAAGCTCGCTGCAACTGGCGGAAACCGCGCTGGTGGATCTGGGCGTTGCGATGGGGCCGGTGATCGCGTCGATCCACCAGATGCGCGAAGATCTGCGCGTGGGGATCAAGGAAGCCGCGCAGATGGAAACCGCGCCCAAGCTACGCCGGCTGCGCGCGGATGAGGTGGGCTAGAGCATTCTGAAGTCGGCTGGAACAGCCGACGGCTCGCAGGATGCGGCAAACAAAAGCAAATTAGAGCATCATCCGATTCAATCTAATCGGATGAGGTGGGTTAATCCCCCTCTTCCGGCGGACTGAATACCGACCATCCGGTGCGTCGCGCCAGCATTTCCAGCGCCTGCGTGCCAAGCTGACTATTGCCGCTGGCATTAAGGCCCGGCGACCAGACCGCAATGGACGCACGGCCGGGCACGATGGCGAGGATGCCGCCACCCACGCCCGACTTGCCGGGAATACCGACGCGAAAGGCGAAGTCGCCCGACGCATCATAATGGCCGCAGGTCAGCATCAGCGCATTGATACGCCGCGCGCGGCTGGGCGACACCACCCTGCCCCCATCGGGATGCCGCCCGTCCAGCATCAGATAGCGCCCCGCCAGCGCCAGTTGCCGGCAATTCATCTCGATCGCGCACTGGTGAAAATAGCTGCCCAGCACCAGATCGACCGGATGCCGCACATTGCCGAAGGCGCGCATATAATTGGCGAGCGCCATATTGCGAAAGCCGGTCGCCGTTTCGGACGTGGCGACATCCTCATTGATGATGATATCGTCTTCACCGGTCAGATAGCGTACGAATCGCAGCATTTCGCCGATCGCCACGCGCGGCTGATGCCCGCCCAGATTGACGTCCGACACGACGATCGCACCTGCATTGATGAACGGATTGCGCGGAATGCCCTGCTCCTGTTCCAACTGCACGATCGAGTTGAAGGCATTGCCCGAAGGCTCCCGCCCGACCCGATCCCATAGCTGATCGCCGACCTTGCCCAGCGCCAGCGTGAGGGCGAACACCTTCGATATCGACTGGATCGAAAAGCCGGAGTCCGCATCGCCCCCGGTCCGCACCCGCCCGTCGGCCGTCGCGATGGCGATGCCGAATTGCGCAGGATCGACCTTCGCCAGTTCGGGAATATAGCTGGCGACTTGTCCGCGATCCTCGGCGGATGCCATGGTGGCGACGATGTCAGTGAGCAGGTCGGAAAGATCTGTGGCCATGACATGGCTTTAACCCAAGCCGGCGCCTTTAGGACAGAGGCAGAAAATGTGCCCGATGATGTGAATCTATGGCTCTGCGTACCCCGGCGCAGTTGATGGGAGGCACGTGACTCCCATCAAGGGTCCAGTTCAGGGCGAGGGACTGGACCCCGGCCTGCGCCGGGGAACAACTTCCCACCATCAGCCAAATTTTATGTCCTGGCATCAGTGCAAGCCGCGATTGACCTGCCCGATCCGTGCCCGCACTTCGCGCAACAGGGCGTCGAAGGACGACACTTGATGCGCACCATAATGCTCTGCCGTGATATCGACATTGCCCTTCCGCCAATAGCCGTCCGGACAGAAGATGATGAGCTTCCCCGACCGCGCATGCAGGCCCATTTCGAGCAGGCTGACCGGGCTTTGCGATCCCGACGCGAAATAGAGGATGATGATATCCGCACTGTCCAGGGCGGCCAGTTCCCATTCCACCTGTTGGCGGAAATTGGCGTCGCTCGCCTCCGGCTTCCACGCCGGGTTCCAGTCCGGGCGACGGGGATTGAAGACCATCACGCGCTCATCCGCCAGCGCGGCGATCATGTCGCGCTGCCAGTCGGTCGCGTGCCCCATGTCGATGCTGCCACCCAGAAACAGGCGCGCCCTATCATGGGCCGCCGGCAGCGGCTGAGGCGAGGTGATGGTTACCGCGTCAGCCGCCTGCACGGCCACGGGCGCCGCCAGGAGCAGCACGGTCAGGAAAAAACGCAACATGGGGACAGGCGGCGTCACAAACCGACGCCGCCCCGGTCCATTCAAGCAGGCACGCTGGCCAACGCAGCCTTGACCGCGTCGATCGCGGCCTGCGCCTTGTCGCCGTCAGGACCGCCGCCCTGTGCCATATCGGGACGGCCGCCGCCGCCCTTGCCACCCAGCGCTTCCACGCCGGCGCGGACCAGATCGACCGCGCTGATGCTGGCGGTGAGGTCGTCGGTCACGCCGACCGCGATGGTGGCGCGGCCTTCGACCACGGCCAGCACGGCGGACACGCCGCTGCCCAAAGTCTTCTTGTTGCCGTCCACGATGCCGCGCAATTCCTTGGGGTCGAGGCCGTCGATGACCTGCCCCAGGAAGCTGACAGTGCCGACCTGTTCGGGGCCAGCCGCTGTCGCCGCGCCACCGCCGCCAAGGGCCAGCGCCTTCTTGGCGTCGGCCAATTCGCGTTCCAGCTTGCGGCTCTGTTCGACCAGCGCGACGATGCGCGCTGGCACCTCATCCGGCGACGTCTTGAGCGCAGCGGCGGTCTGGCGCAGCTTGTCGTCGCGGTCGATCAGCCACAGGCGCGCGGCTTCGCCGGTCAGCGCCTCGATCCGGCGGACGCCGCTGGACACGGCGCTTTCCGCCACGATCTTGAACAGGGCGATGTCGCCGGTGGCGCGGACATGGGTGCCGCCGCACAGTTCGACCGAATAGCTGTTGCCGCCCGGTTCGCCCGGCACGCCCATCGACAGGACGCGCACTTCGTCGCCATATTTCTCGCCGAACAGCGCCATGGCGCCGGCCGAAATGGCGTCGTCCGGGGTCATGAGGCGGGTCGTGACCTCCTCATTATGGCGGATCTGCGCGTTCACATCGGCCTCGACTTTGGCGATTTGCGCGTGGGTCAGCGCTTCTGGATGCGAGAAGTCGAAGCGCAAGCGCTCGGCTGCGACCATGCTGCCCTTCTGCGTCACATGCCCACCAAGTTCCTTGCGGAGCGCGGCGTGCAGCAAATGGGTGGCGCTGTGGTTGGCGCGGATGCGGTCGCGGCGCTCGACATCGACGGTCAGGTTGACGGTATCGCCGACCTTGACGCTGCCCGCGTCGATCACGGCCTGATGCGCATGCAGACGGCCGAGCGGCTTGGACGTGTCGGCCACCTGCGCCGTCAGGCCGCCGAGCGAACCGATGGTGCCGGCGTCGCCATTCTGGCCGCCGCTTTCGCCATAGAAGGGCGTCTGGTTGGTGATGATCGCAACGCTGTCGCCAACGGTGGCGCTGTCGACGCGCACGCCATCCTTGACGATGGCGAGCACTTCACCCTCGCCCTTGGTCGAGGCGTAACCGACAAATTCGGTGCTGCCGAGCGTTTCGGCGATGTCGTACCAGATTTCGTCCGACGCCTTTTCGCCCGATCCCTTCCATGCGGCGCGGGCGGCGGCCTTCTGCTCCGCCATGGCGGCGTCGAAACCGGCGCGATCGACGGACAGGCCCTGCGTGCGCAGCGCATCTTCGGTCAGGTCATAGGGGAAGCCGTAAGTGTCGTACAGCTTGAACGCGGTTTCGCCCGGCAGGGTCGCGCCTTCGCCAAGGTCAGCGGTGGCTTCGTCCAGCAGGCGCAGGCCGTTTTCCAGCGTCTTGCGGAAACGGGTTTCCTCGCGCAGCAGGGTTTCCTCGATCAGCGGCTGGGCGCGGACCAGTTCGGGGAAGGCCCCGCCCATTTCCGACACGAGGCTGGACACCAGACGGTACATCAGCGGGTCTTTAGCGCCGATGATGTGCGCATGGCGCATGGCGCGGCGCATGATGCGGCGCAGCACATAGCCACGGCCTTCGTTCGCAGGCAGCACGCCGTCCGCAATCAGGAAGCTGGTCGAACGCAGATGATCGGCGATGACGCGGTGGCTGGCCTGAAACTCGCCGTCGGTCGCGGTCTTGGTCAGCGCGGCAGAATCTTCGATCAGCGCCTTGAACGTGTCGGTGTCGTAATTGTTGTGGACGCCCTGCATGACGGCCGCGATGCGCTCCAGACCCATGCCGGTGTCGATCGACGGCTTGGGCAGTTCCGAAACGATCTCGTTGGCTTCCTGCTCATATTGCATGAAGACGAGGTTCCAGATTTCGACGAAGCGATCGCCATCCTCCTCCGGCGAACCGGGAGGGCCGCCCCAGATATGGTCGCCATGATCGTAGAAGATTTCCGAGCAGGGACCGCACGGGCCGCTGTCGCCCATGGCCCAGAAATTATCCTTGGTCGGAATGCGGATGATCCGGTGATCCGGCAGGCCCGCAATCTTCTTCCACAGGTCGAACGCCTCATCGTCCGTGTGATAGACGGTCGCGGTCAGCTTGTCCGCGGGCAGACCCCATTCCTTGGTCAGCAGGGTCCAGGCGTGGGTGATCGCCTGTTCCTTGAAATAATCGCCGAAGCTGAAATTGCCCAGCATTTCGAAGAAGGTGTGGTGGCGCGCCGTGTAGCCGACATTGTCGAGATCATTATGCTTGCCACCGGCGCGGACCGACTTCTGGCTCGACGTCGCAGTCTTGTACGGGCGCGTTTCCAGACCCGTGAAGACATTCTTGAACGGCACCATGCCGGCGTTCACGAACATCAAGGTCGGGTCGTTGTGCGGCACCAGCGGCGCGGACGGAACGATGGTGTGGCCGTTGGCCCCGAAGTAGTCGAGGAAAGAGCGGCGAATGTCGTTGGTCGAGGTCATGCGCGCGATTTAGTGGGAAGCGGCCCGCCGCACAAGCGGGGGATTTGGTCGCGATGCAACATCCGTCATCCGATCGGTTCTCCAATCGACGCTGGCGGTTTCGAGAACCATTGCGGCCCCTGCGCGGTCATGTGGAAGCAGTCTTCCATCCGCACGCCCATGACGCCGGGCAGATACAGGCCCGGTTCGTTGGAAAAGCACATGCCCACGTCCAGCTTCGTGGTTTCGCCATGGACCAGGTTGACCGGCTCATGCCCCTCCATGCCGATGCCGTGGCCGGTGCGATGGGACAGGCCGGGCAGCGCGTAGCCGGGGCCGTAGCCCTGACCTTCATACCAGCCGCGCACCGCATCATCGACCGATCCTGCCGGAACGCCGATTTTCGCCGCTGCAAACGCGATCGTCTGGCCGTGGGACACATCGCTCCAGACCTTGCGCTGTTGCGCGGTGGGGGTTGCGCCATGGACCCAGGTGCGGCTGATATCGGATTGATAATCCTCGACCGTGCAGCCGCAGTCCATCAGCACGACTTCCCCCGCTTTCACCGCCTGCGGCTTGCCGGAGCCATGGGGATAGGCGGCGGCCTCGCCCAGCAGGATAAGGTTGAACTCCACCTGCCCGCCCAGTTGCTTCGTCGCCGCGCTCATCAGCGCGCCGATATCGGCGGGGGTCATGCCGGTCTTCACCTGGGGATAGGTCCAGCGATAGGCGGCCATGGTGACGTCCGACGCCGCCTGCATCAGGGCGATTTCCGCCGCCGTCTTGCGCATGCGGATGGCGCGGGTGACGGGATCTTTGACGAGGTTTGCGGCGGGCAGCGCGGCCTTCAGCCCATCGACCGCGAAATAGCGCACCGTTTCCTCGATGCCGATGCGCCCCTTGGCCAAACCCTTGGCGGTCAGGAAATCGGCGATCGGGGCATAGGGGCTTTCATGCTCCTGCCAGACGCGGACTTCCGCCGGGATGGCCAGCGATTCGTCGATCGAGGGTTTCTCGAAAAAGGGGCAGACGACCAGCGGCGCGCCGGTCGCCGGGATGACCAAAGCAGTCAGCCGCTCGCTGCGGTGCCAGCGGATGCCGCAATAATAGATGAGGCTGGCGCCCGGCTCGATCAGCAGCGCGTCGATGCCCTGTGCCTGCATCATCCGCTGCGCGCGGGCGAGGCGGTCGGCCCGTTCGCCCTTGCCTATGGGGGCCACGCCGCCGGTCAGCGACCTGAGCGCCTCGGCCGCCTTGTCCTGCGCGAAGAGGCGCGGGGCGACGAGCGATGTGGCGATCCCGGCGGCGGCGTAGCGCAGCAATGTGCGACGGTCAGGCGTAGGCATATTTGCCTCCAGTCTTGAGCGCAGCCTGATAAGCGGGCCGCGCATGCATTTCGTTCAGCCAGCGAAGGATGTTCGGGCGCGATTGGTCAAGGCCGCCACGGGCGCGGGATGCCTCCAGCGGGAAACTCATCATCATGTCGGCAGCGGTGAAGACGTCGCCCGCGAAATAGGGACGCCCAGCCAGTTCGCTTTCCAGCCAGTCGAGATGATCGTCCAGCATGCGCTGCACCGTCGGGCGTGCGGGACGGCCGAGCAGACCCAGCTTGCCGATGATGAGCAAGGCCAGCAGCGGCGGCATCATCGACCCTTCGGCATAATGGAGAAACTGGCGGTAGAGGATCGCGCCCGGCCCATCGGCGGGCGGGCCGAAACGATTGCCGGACCGGGCGACCAGATAGTCCATGATCGCGCCGGTTTCGATCAGGCGGTGGCCGTCCACCTCCACCACCGGCGACCGTCCGAGCGGGTGGACCGCGCGCAGGCTTTCGGGCGCGCGCATCGTCTTGCGGTCGCGCTCGTAGCGGCGAACCTCATAGGGTTCGCCCAGTTCCTCCAGCAACCAGAGGATGCGTTGCGACCGGCTGTTGTTGAGGTGATGGACGATGATGGTCATGGCGTGGCCTTCCATGGATGGAATGACCACGGCCTATCCCAGTGAAGGAGAGAAGCCAATATGCCGTTCCCCGGCGCAGGCCGGGGTCCAGGGCGCCGGACGCATCGCCAAGAACGCTGGACCCCGGCCTGCGCCGGGGAACAATGTTGTGGTGTGCCCCTATGCGACTTCCAGCGCCTCCGCCTTCTGTTCAGCGCGGAAAGCGTGGAGCAAAGGTTCGGTATAGCCGCTGGGCTGCTCGACCCCTTCGAACACCAGCGCGCGGGCGGCCTGAAAGGCGAGGCTCTCCCCTTCCCGGCCGCTCATCGGCTGATAGAGCGGATCGCCTGCATTCTGCGCATCGACCTTGGCCGCCATCCGCTCCAGCGCGGCATCGACCTGGCTTGCCGTGCAAACGCCATGCAGCAGCCAGTTCGCCATATGTTGCGAGGAAATGCGCAGCGTCGCGCGGTCCTCCATCAGGCCGATGTCGTGGATGTCGGGCACCTTCGAGCAACCGACGCCCAAATCGACCCAGCGGACGACATAGCCCAATATGCCCTGCGCATTATTGTCCAGTTCCTGCGCGATCTCCTCTTCGGAGAAATTGCGGCCGACCGCGACGGGAATGGTCAGCAGCTTTTCCAGCGGGGCGATACCCTCCGCCGCCCGCTCCGCCTGACGGGCGAAAACGTCGATGCGATGATAGTGCGTTGCGTGCAAGGTCGCGGCGGTGGGCGACGGCACCCAGGCGGTGTTCGCGCCGCTGTTCGGGTGGCCGACCTTCTGTTCCAGCATGTCGGCCATACGATCAGGCGCGGCCCACATGCCCTTGCCGATCTGCGCCCGGCCCGACAGGCCGCAGGACAGGCCGATCTGGACATTGCGATCCTCATAGGCGGTAATCCAGTCGCTCGATTTCATCTCGCCCTTGCGGATCATCGGCCCGGCCTGCATCGACGTGTGCATCTCATCCCCCGTCCGATCGAGGAAACCGGTGTTGATGAAGACGATGCGATCCCGAACCGCTTCGATACAGGCGGCAAGGTTCGCCGACGTGCGGCGTTCTTCATCCATCACGCCGACCTTGATCGTGTGGCGGGCCAGGCCCAGCATATCCTCGATTCCGTCGAACAGGCTGTTGGTGAAGGCGGCTTCTTCCGGTCCGTGCATCTTGGGCTTGACGATGTAGACGCTGCCGGCGCGACTGTTGCCGCCCTCCTTCGCCAGATCATGCAGCGCGATCAGGCTGGTGACGATGCCGTCCAATATGCCTTCGGGCGCCTCTTCGCCATTGGGCAAGCGGATGGCTGGATTGGTCATCAGATGGCCGACATTGCGGACGAACAACAGGCTGCGCCCCGGCAGGGTGAAGCTGCCACCGTCCGGCGCGGTGTAGGCGCGGTCGGCGTTGAGCGCGCGGGTCATGGTCGCGCCGCCCTTCTCGAACGTTTCGGTGAGGTCGCCCTGCATCAGGCCCAGCCAGTTGGCATAGGCCGCAACCTTGTCCGCCGCGTCGACGGCGGCAACGCTGTCCTCCAGATCGCAAATGGCGGTTAGCGCGGATTCCAGGATGACGTCGGATATGCCGGCGGGATCGGTCGCGCCGATCGGGTGCGACGCGTCGAAAACAATTTCGATATGCAGGCCGTTGTGGCGGAACAGCTTACCCTTTTCGCTCGTGCCGACATATTGCGAGGGGTCGGCCAGGACGATGTCATCGCTCGCCAAATCTGCCCAACGGCCGTCCGCCAGCGGGATCGCATCGTCCAGAAACGCTTTCGCCCAGCCGATGACCAGCGCGCCGCGCCCGGCATCATAGCCCTTGCCCGACGCCGCGCCGGGGATCGCATCGGTGCCGTAAAGCGCGTCATAGAGGCTGCCCCACCGCGCATTGGCGGCGTTCAGCAGGAAGCGCGCGTTGAGAATCGGGACGACCAGTTGCGGACCGGCCAGACGGCCGACCTCCTCATCGACATTCTCGCTGCCGATGGTGAAGGGCGCAGGCTCGGGGACCAGATAGCCGATCTCACGCAGGAAAGCCTGATAGGCCTGCGCGTCATGCGGCTGGCCCCGGCGCTGTTCGTGCCAGCTGTCGATCTGCGCCTGCAACATATCGCGCTTGCGCAGCAGGGCGGCATTGTCCGGCGTGAAGCGCGCGAATATGTCGGCAACGCCGGCCCAGAAGGTGTCGGGCGCAATCCCGGTGCCCGGCAGCGCGCGACTGTCGATGAAGTCGGCCAGTTCCTGCGCGACCTGAAGGCCGGCTTTTTCGATCATGCGGTCGGTCATGATTCCACTCCTTGATTACGCGCCTTTTAGACCTTTCATATTATGCCGTGTAGACGCTATTATGCGAATATAGTCATTCCTGTGATGAACGAATATGATGGACCCTGATCATGAACTGTTCGTGACCGTCGTGGACGAAGGCGGTCTGGCGGCGGCCGGACGGCGGCTGCATATATCGCCGGCGATGATGTCCAAGCGACTGGCACGGCTGGAGGAGCGACTGGGCGCGCGGCTGCTCCATCGCACCACGCGGCGGCTGGCGCTGACCCCCGCTGGCGAGCGGCTGCATGCCGACCTGCGGGGCATATTGGCGGCGCTGGACGATGCCGAACGGCGTGTATCCGGCACCTCGGCGGTGGCATCCGGGCCGCTGCGCATCACCGCGCCGACATCCTTCGGGCGCATGCATCTGGCACCCTATCTGCATCGCTTCATCGACGCACATCCCAGAGTGGAACTGAGCGTCGACCTGTCCGACGACTATGCCGACCTGATCGAAAGCCGTGCCGATCTGGCCATCCGCATCACCGCCGATCCGGGATCGGGCCTCATCGCCCGAAGGCTGGCGACCAACCGGCGTATTCTCTGCGCCGCCCCCGCCTATCTGGCACGGCATGGCACGCCCGCGACGATCGCCGACCTGAAAAGCCATCGGCTATTGGCAGCCGAAGGGCAAATGCCCTGGCGGCTGGTCGGACCGAAAAGACCGGTGCTGGTGGAGGGCCGCAGCCATGTGCGCACCAACAGCAGCGAGTTGGTGCGCGAACTGACGCTGGCGGGCGGCGGCATCGCTCTGCGGTCGCTATGGGATATCAGCACCGCGCTGGAACGGGGTGAAGTGCGCCAGATATTGCCCGATCATGAAGGGTCCGCCGACGTCGGCCTTTTCGCCGTGCAATTGCCGCAGCCCAATCCGCCTTTGGCCATCACCGCCTTCGTCGATTTTCTTGTTACACTTTATGTCCCGACGCCCCCATGGGAACGCGCTGGGTTGCTCTAGCGGAACCGAGGCTCTAAGGCCCCGGCCATGGACGATAACACCCGCCGCGCCGCCCTTGACTATCACCGCTTTCCCCAGCCTGGTAAGCTCCGCATAGAGCCGACCAAGCGCATGGTGAATCAGCGCGACCTTGCACTGGCTTATTCGCCAGGCGTGGCCGCGCCCTGCGTGGAGATCGCTGCCGATCCCGACAAGGCGATGGACTATACCGCGCGCGGCAATCTGGTCGCCGTCATCTCCAACGGCACCGCCGTGTTGGGCCTGGGCGCGATCGGTGCCCTCGCGTCCAAACCGGTGATGGAAGGCAAGGCCGTCCTCTTCAAGAAATTCGCCGACATCGACGTGTTCGACATCGAGATCGACACGACCGACGCTGATGCCTTCGTGGATGCCGTCGCGCTGATGGAACCGACATTCGGCGGCATCAATCTGGAAGACATCAAGGCGCCTGAGTGCCTCGAGATCGAGCGCCGCCTGAAGGAACGGATGAATATTCCGGTCTTCCATGACGATCAGCATGGCACCGCCATCGTCGTCGCCGCCGCCGTGCGCAACGCGCTGGTGTTGCAGGGCAAGACGCTGGCCGATGCGAAGCTGGTGACGTCGGGCGCGGGCGCGGCCGCGCTCGCCTGCGTCGACCTGCTCGTGTCGATGGGCCTGCCGATCGAAAATGTGACGATGACCGACAAGGACGGCGTCATCCATTCGGGTCGCGAAGGCATGCTGCCCAACATGGCGCGCTACGCCCGCAACACCAACGCGCGCACCCTGCCCGACGTGCTGCCGGGCGCGAACCTGTTCTTAGGGTTGTCCGCGCCGGGCGTGCTGAAGGCCGAATGGCTGCCGCTGATGGCGCCCAATCCGCTGATCTTCGCGCTCGCCAATCCGGAGCCGGAAATCCGCCCCGAAGCCGCGCGCGAAGTACGCCCGGACGCGATCATCGCCACCGGCCGGTCGGACTATCCCAACCAGGTCAATAACGTCCTGTGCTTCCCCTATATCTTCCGTGGCGCGCTGGATGTGGGCGCGACGCAGATCAACGAAGCGATGAAGGTCGCCGCCGCCGATGCGATCGCAGCCCTCGCCCGCATGCCCGCGCATGACAGCGTGGCGCAGGCCTATGGCGGTCGCAAGCTGGTGTTCGGCGCAGACTACATCATCCCCACCCCGTTCGACCCGCGCCTGATCGGTGAGATCGCAGTGGCCGTCGCCCGCGCGGCGATGGACAGCGGCGTCGCCAAGAAGACGCTGGACCTGGACGAATATAAGCGCAGCCTGTCGCGTCAGGCGACGCGATCGGGCCAGTTGATGCTGCCGGTGTTCGAGGCCGCGCGCGGCAGCGGCGTCCGCATCGTCTATGGCGAGGGCGAAGATGAGCGCGTGCTGCGTGCGATCCGCGACGCGCTGGACGAAGGCATCGTGCGCCCCACCGTCGTCGCCCGCCGTCGCATCCTGGAACAGAAGCTGCCCGAACTGGGTCTGGGCTTCGAATTGGACCGTGACGTCGATATCGTCGATCCCGAAACCGATCATCTGGTGATGGGCGAACTGGTCGAGGCCTATCGCGCGGTCGCATCGCGCCGGGGCGTGCCCGCCGATGAGATATTGCGCCATGTCTATCGCCGGCCCACCATCACCGCCGCCATGCTGTTGCAGACCGGCCGGGTAGACGCCGCGCTGGTCGGCGGTCGATCCGAATATTGGGGTCAGGTCGAACATGTGCTGCGCATCATCGACCGGGTGCCGGGCCATAGCCGCGTCTATGCGCTGTCGGGCCTGATCCTGGATGCCGGCGCGCTGTTCATCACCGACACGCATATGGTGCCGGACCCGACGCCCGAGCAGATTGCGGAAATGACGCTGGCTGCCTCAGCGGAACTCAAGCATTTCGGCCTGACGCCGCGCGCCGCGCTGCTCTCCCACTCCAATTTCGGCGCCTCGCACACCGACAGCGCGCGCAAGATGCGCCGCGCTTTCAAGATCGTGCGCGATGCCGCCCCCGACCTGGCGGTGGATGGCGAAATGCATGCCGATGCGGCGCTCAGCCAGTCGCTGCGCGAGCGGTTGATCCCGGATTCGCGGTTCGAGGGTCCGGCCAATCTGCTGGTCATGCCCAACCTCGACGCCGCCAACATCACGCTGACCGCGCTGGCGGCCTCCTCCAGCTCGCCCACGGTCGGGCCGATGCTGATGGGCCTGAGCAAGCCGATCCATGTGCTGACGCCCGGCGTCACGTCGCGCGGCATCCTAAACCTCACCGCGATCGCGGCGGCCGAAGTGGCGCGGGAAGGCTGACCTTAATCTTTTCCGCTTATGCTGAAAGAATATGGAGGCATGAGGTAGAAGATGTCGGGTTTCCTGAAAAAACACGGGCCGAAGTTGGCGATCGGCGGCGTGGTGGCGATGACCGCGCTGGTCATCGCTGCTTCGGTCGACCGTCCAGCATTTGAAGGGCGGGCGGCGCCTGATACGGCCGCGACGGCTGAAAAGAACACCGCCTCGCCTGCTCCGACCCCTGCCCTGGCCAAGCCCGCAGAGTTGCGCAGCGATCAGGGTATGACGGTCGATCCCAATGCCCTGCGCGTGAAGCGGGTGCTGAAGATCGACGGCCCGTTCCGCCACGGCGACTTTGCCTGGGACGAGAAAGGCGCACCGACCACCGGCCGCGTGGTCGTGACCGTCGATCTGCGCGCGCAGACATTGTCGGTGTTCCGCGACGGCTATGAAATCGGCGCGGCGGTCATCCTCTACGGCGCGACCGACAAGCCCAGCCCCAAGGGCGCATTCCCGATCACGCAGAAGATCGCGGACTATTATTCCCGCACCTACGACAATGCGCCCATGCCCTTCGCTCAGCGGCTGACCAGCGACGGCGTCTTCATCCATGGCAGCGACGTGCAATGGGGCCGGGGCACCCATGGCTGCATCGGCGTGCCAAAGGCTTTTGCGGAAAAGCTGTTCGGCGTGACCAAGGTGGGCGACCTGGTGGTGATAACCGACGGCAAGATGCTCGACGTCAGCAAGGCGCAGGTCGGCTGACCTCCCTTATTGCGGCGCACCTTATTGCGGCGCATCTTCGATCGCCGGCTTGTGCCCGACCGTGAGCGCACTCCCGCCCGACGCCGCCATGATGCACAGGACGGCGATCCACTGAAGCTGCGTCAGTCGCTCGTCCAGCAGGACAAAGCCGATCACCGCCCCTACGGCCGGCGCGGAACTGACCATCAGGCCGAAAACCGGAGCCGGCAATCGCCGCATCGCTTCCATATCCAGCGAATAGGGCAAGGCGCTCGACAGAAAAGCGATCGCCATGCCCAACAACAGCACATGGGGGCTGAATAGCGCCGCCGTCTGATGGGCGACACCCACGGGCAGGATCAGGATCGCCGCAATCACCATGCCCCAGGCGACCGCGTCTCCGCCCAACGCGCCAGAAACGCGCTTGCCGGTCAGGATGTAGGTGGCCCAGCAGGCCGCCGCCGCCAGGGCAAAGCCGACCCCCAGCGGATCGAGCGCGGCATCGCTGCGCACGGGCAACAGCAGCAGCAACCCGCCGACCGCTGCAGCCAGCCAAAGAAAATCACGCGGCCGGCGCGATCCGAACAGGACGACGGCCAGCGGCCCGATCACTTCGATCGCAATGGCAATGCCGATCGGGATGCGGGCAAACGCCTGATAGATGAGGATATTCATCAGCCCCAGCACGGCGCCATAGGCAATCAGCGGCCGAAGCAATGCAGACGGCACCGCGCGCCGCCACGGCCGACGGAACAGCAACAGCAGGATCGCACCCAGCCCCACCCGCAAGCTGGTGATGCCATAGGCACCGACCAGCGGGAAAAGCGTTTTGGCTATGGCGGCACCCAGCGTAACCGAAGTCAGCGACGCCAGCACGGCGCCCGCCCCGATAATGACCGCCCGTCCATCCTGCCCGATTTTCTCTGTCATGGCGGGCGCTATAGCCGATCGATGCGCATGGCTAAACGCAATTGATTGCAGTGTTTGCCACCGCAAGTGCAATAATCTCATACGAATGCAGGGTTGACCAACGCTGTCATCAGGCCCATTTGCGGGACTTCCGTATCTTTTTGCAACGCAGCATGGAGCTTGCCATGGGCATCCGTCCCCAGACCGCGCATCCTGCGCTCGTCCTGTTTGCCCTGTCGGTGGGTGCCTTTGCTATCGGCACCACCGAATTTGCGGCCATGAGCCTGCTGCCCTTTTTCGCACGCGACCTTGGCATCGACATCACCACCGCCGGCCATGCGATCAGCGCCTATGCGCTCGGCGTAGTGGCCGGGGCACCGGTGATCGCCGCCCTTGGTGCGCGCTTGCCGCGCCGGACGCTGCTGATCGGCCTGATGGCGATGTTCGCCATCGCCAACGCGCTGTCCGCCATTTCGCCGACCTATCACTGGATGCTGCTGTTCCGTTTCTTGAGCGGTGTTCCGCATGGCGCCTATTTCGGCGTCGCCGCGCTGGTCGCGGCTAATCTGGTGCCGATCGAAAAGCGCACACTGGCCATTGCCAAGGTGATGTCAGGCCTGACTGTCGCCACCGTATTGGGCGTACCGGTGGCCAATTGGGTGGGTCAGTCGCTGGGTTGGCGCTCGGGCTTCTTCGTCGTCGCGGCACTGGCCGTGGCGACCGTGACGCTGGTGGCACTCTACGCCCCGCGTGACGCCGGCGATGCCAAGGCCAGCCCGATGCGCGAACTGACCGCGCTTGGCAAAGGACAGGTATGGCTGACGCTGCTGACCGGTGCGATCGGTTTCGGTGGCCTGTTCGCTGTCTATACCTATGTCGCTTCCACCATGATGGAGGTCACCCATGTATCGGAAACCTATGTTCCGCTGATCCTGGCGATCTTCGGCGTCGGCATGACGCTGGGCAATCTGGTCATCGCCTGGCTGGCGGACAAGGCGCGCAACCGCACCGTCATCGGCGTATTGCTATGGAGTGCCGGGTCGCTGGCGCTGTTCCCGTTTATGGCCGGCAATATCTGGACGCTCAGCCTGATCGTGTTCCTGATCGGTATCGGCGGGGGCCTTGGCACGCCGTTGCAGGCCCGATTGATGGACGTATCGGGCGATGCACAGACGCTGGCTGCCGCGTTGCACCACAGCGCCTTCAACGTCGCCAATGCGATCGGCCCCTGGCTGGGCGGCCTGTCGATCGCGGCGGGCTATGGCTTGGTGTCGACCGGCTGGATCGGCGCCGCGCTGGCGTTGGGTGGCCTCGCCGTCTTCCTGCTGGCGATTACGCTGGAGCGTCGATCGTCCGGCATGGTCCCCGCCGCCGCCGAATAAGCCGCTTTCCCCCTGCTTGCCCGCCCGATAAGGCGGGATCATGAACGATCAGGCGAGAGAAGCGAAACTGGCGGACGCCGCATTGGCGGCACTGCGGCGCGGCGATGTTCCGGTGGCGCTGGCGACGCTCCGTGAAATGGCCGATCCGCCCGCCATGCTGATGGCGCAGGCGTGCAACCGCAGCGGCGATCTGGATGGTGAGGCGGCGGCGCTGCGGCGGATACTGGACGCCGACATGCGCAGCCTGCCCGCGCTGCTCGCCATGGGTCAGAACGCCCTGCGCCGGGGCGACGAACGCGGATCGACCAGTTGGTTCCAGACCGCCCTGGCGCAGGCTGCAGCAACCGGCGCGCCACCCCAGCTGCAACCGTTGCTGCAACAGGCGCAGGCCAGCATCGCCCAATCGGGCCAGCGGTTCGAAAATCATCTGACCGCCGCGATCCGCGATTTGCCGCAGCTGCCCCGCATCGCCCATGCCACCGACCTGCTGCTCGGCAAGCGCACGCTCTATCTGCAACAGCCCAGCATGTTCTATTTCCCCGACCTGCCCCAGCGCGCCTTCTACGAGCGCGCGGAGTTCGACTGGGTCGCGCCGATGGAGGCTATGACCGACGCCATCATCGCGGAACTGGCAGCGGTGCGCGCGCAGCAGGCGGACTTCGCCCCCTATGTACAAACCCCGACGGATCGCCCCGCGCCCAACAATCCTCTGCGCGACGACACCAGTTGGGGTGCGCTGTACTTCTGGCAGAACGGCGCCCCGGTCGAGGACAATGCCCGGCGTTGCCCGGCGGTCATGGCCGCGCTGGCACTGGCCCCCATGCCGGTCATCGCGGGACGATCGCCCTCCGCGCTCTGGTCCCTGCTCAAGCCCGGCACGCATATTCAGCCGCATCATGGCCTGCTCAATACGCGTCTGATCTGTCACCTGCCGCTGCTGGCGCCAGACGACTGCGCGTTGCGCGTCGGCGCGGACACCCGCGCCTGGCGCAAGGGCGAGATGCTGCTGTTCGACGACAGTATCGAGCATGAGGCCTGGAATCGGAGCACCGACACCCGCGTCGTCTTGCTGTTCGAAGTGTGGCGGCCGGAGATCGACGCGGAGGAACGGGAGGCACTCACCCGGCTATTCCAGGCGATCGATCTTTACGGCCCGGCACAGGTCGACACCGGCACCTGAGCCTTTGCAGATGCGCGTAATGTCGTTATAGGCAGGCGCAACAATATAACAGGGGATGTCCACGGCGCCATAGCTTTACGGATATCGCCCATGCCCCCTGTCATCCCCACCCAGCAGACGACCGCCCGGCCCCACAGCCTGGCCGAAGACGGCTATGCCATCGCCATCGGCTGCGCGTTCATCGCCATGGGGCTGATGCTGCTGAAGGCCGCCAATCTGGTGACGGGCGGCATGGCGGGGATTGCGCTGCTGCTCTCCTACCTCATCCCCTGGTCGCCAGCGGCCTTGTTCCTGCTCATCAACATCCCCTTCTTCATTTTCGCCGGGCGGGCGATGGGCATGGCCTTTGGCCTCAAGACCCTGTTCGCCAATGTCGCGATCATGGGCGTGGGCCTGGCCATGCCGACCGCGCTTCAGATCGCGCGGGTCAGCCCTTTCTTCGCCGCGCTGTTCGGCGGATCAATCATCGGGTTCGGCATTTTGGCGATCGCCCGCCATGGCGCGGGTGTCGGTGGCGTGGGCGTGGTTGCGCTGATCCTGCAACGGCGGCGCGGGTGGAATGCAGGCCGCACGCAGATGCTATGCGATATCATGATCCTGCTGGCGTCGTTGCCGGTGCTGAATTTCGAGCGCTTCGGCCTGTCGGTCCTGTCCGCCGCCGCCATGAACATGGTGCTGATCGTCAATCACAGGCCGGGCCGCTATATCGGGCATTAACCCTCACACAGCGCCTCGCCGCCGCTGTCGCGGGCGCGCAGGGCGCTGGCGGCGTCGCTGGCGATGCGAGGGAAGCTGACCCCCTCCAGCGATCCGCGGCCCTGGCACAGGTCGGCGCAGGCCATATCGACCACGCCGGGCAACGCCACCTGATCGCCATCATATTGGGCGACTACGATGCAACGATCGCCACCCTTGAAGCTGAGGATCAGCTTGTCGCCCGCGCGCCGCGCCGTCCCCTGCCCTTTGCAGCTTTGATCCTCGCCGAAATTGGCCTGCAATCCGAAGCGGAAGGCCGCATCCTTGGCCGGCATGACGCACAGCTGGTCGCGCCCGGCCTCATGGCTGCGCTGATACAGGCCGACCGGCGACGTCTTGCTGCTGTCGGTGATCGCACCACTTTCGATCGCGGCGCGCTCCAGCCCGGAGGCCGGCGCACCGCCTGCATCCGGCGCAGCGTCGGCCGCCACCGGCGCGCGCTGGCACCCGGCCAGCAGGAACAGGATAGCGAGGCTAATTCGCCGCATCGGCCACAGGATCGGCCGCAGCATCGACAGGCGTCAGGCCATCCGGCCCGACCCGGCGAAAGAAACAGGAGCGCGCGCCGGTGTGGCAGGTCGGGCCGGCCGGCACCGCCTTCACCCAGACAGCGTCCTGATCGCAATCGATGCGGATATCGCGCACCTCCAGCATATGGCCGGACGTCTCGCCCTTCTTCCAGAGCGACTGGCGGCTGCGCGACCAGAAATGAGCCAGCCCCGTCTCGATCGTCAGGGCCAGCGCCTGCGCATTCATATGCGCGACCATCAGCAGGTCGCCGCCCGCCGCATCGGTCACCACGGCCGTGATCAGGCCATTATCGTCATATTTGGGATTGAGGGTCAGCCCCGTGTCGCGCGCGTCGGTCATCCGGGAGCTATAGAGCATCGGGCCGAAAAGTGGGAACCGCTTTTGCATGGCGCGACGCAGGAAAATCGCGCCAGTCCCGTGTGCGGACACGCCCCTTGAACGGGGGAAATATTTGAAAAATGGGGCGATTGACGGGATCCGAACCCGCGACCTCCGGTACCACAAACCGGCGCTCTAACCAACTGAGCTACAACCGCCACAGGGGCCTTAGCCCCGAGAGAAGCGCCACATATGCGGCCCGATAGCAGGCGTCAAGCGCACAATTGCCATCATGCTGCAATGATGCGGATTATCCTGTCATTTGTCGGCCGGGCGCCGCACCGCATCCGCCCAGGGCAGGATGGTGAGATCGGGCCAGAGCGCCGCCCAGCGCTGCGATTTGCGCTCATAAAAGGCCCGGTCGATCAATGCCGCATTGGCCCGCACCAGCGGCGCCAGAAAATCATCAAGGCCAAAGGGCGCGGACAGATGCACATCGCTGATCGCCACAGCCGACACGGTCGTCGGAAACGTCTCCGTCGCGGCACGGGCCGAACGATAGGGCGGGATCGGAATAGCGAAGCGATCGGGATACCACAGATGCACCCGTGCCTGATTCTTGACGTCCAGCCGGATCGGCAGATCGGCGAACAGCTGCGCCGCATGCGCCACCGCGCGCGCCTCAGCCGCCTCGGACAGATCGTCGGGATCGAAATAGAGGATATCGGCATCGTCGATGCCATGCAGCGGCGGCAGGTCGAAGCAGATATTCCACCAGGCCTGCGCCAGCATGCTGCCGGACAGCCAGGCATCGGGCAGGCCGAGCAGCGGCCAGCGGCGCAGCATCGGGCCGATGACGACATGGTCCATGGCGATGCGCCGCACCGCCTGCTCCTGCGCCGCCTTTTCGCTCACATCGGGGCCGTCATGGGATGGAGGCCTGCAACTGCGCACGCAGATTGGCGAGGATACGTTCGGGCACGCGCGGCCGCTCCGGCGCCGCCTTGCCCTTGCGCAGCTTCTCCCGGTCCTTTTCCGGCGGATCGACGATACGGACGCGCACCGCCGCATGGCCCTGCGCACGGATGCCCAGCTGCTCCGCGGCGCCGCGCGACAGGTCGATCACCCGCCCACGCCCGGCAAAGGGGCCGCGATCGTTGATCCGCACCAATATGGTGCGGCCGCTATCCAGCGCCGTCACTTCGACATAGCTGGGCAGCGGCAGGCTGACATGCGCGCCCGTCACCCATTTGGCGCGGAACTGCTCGCCATTGGCGGTGCGGTTGCCCGACTCCGATCCATACCAGCTGGCATAGCCCAGCATGTCGTAACCGGGATCGGCGGCGGGCACATAGGTGGTGCCGCGCACCTTGTAGGGCGGGCCGATCTTGACCGGCGTATCGCGCACCGGCCGATAATTGCCACCACCGCAAGCGGATAGCGCCAGCGCCGCTCCCAGCGCCCACACAAATCCGATCGTCCTGCCCGCTTGTTCCGTCATGCATCTGTCCTAGCGCCACGCACCGACAGGGTCGAGGGGCGCTTCGGCGGGGAGCGGTTAGACATAAGCAAGATGATACGTCCGCTGGTAACCGCAAACTGTCCTAACCTGCGTCGTCACCCTGAACTTGTTTCAGGGTCCATTTCTCAGCACAGAGCAATGGCTTGTTGGGCTTGATGGCTCCTGAAACAAGTTCAGCATGACGAATGAGTAACGGCAGGAAACCACCCAACGCCGCCCCACACCGACAAAAAGAAAGGGGCGAAAAGGCCATGCCCCTTCGTCCCTTTCGCCATTCGGCGTCTCACGGCGCGGAAGCTATGCTTCCTTTCGCCGCACACTCTCCTCAAAAACTTCCGGCCGCGATGCCGGACGGTCATCAAACGGTGGGCGCCCGCCGATCGGCAGGCGCCGCGCCGATCAGTTGACCGAATCCTTCAGGCCCTTGCCGGCCTTGAACTTGGGCTGAGCCGAAGCCTTGATGGTCATGGTTTCGCCGGTGCGCGGGTTGCGGCCGGTCGAGGCCTTGCGCTGCGAAACCGAGAAGGTGCCGAAACCGACGAGGCGCACTTCGTCGCCCTTCTTCAGAGCGCCGGTGATGGCGTCGAACACGCCCTCGACGGCCTTCGTCGCGTCATTCTTGCTGAGGCCGCTGCTTTCAGCGACTGCGCTGATCAGATCCTGCTTGTTCATGCCTTGGGAACCCCCTTGTGCTGTTTGGTTGTATGTAGGAATCGCGGCGTAGGGGGCGCAATAAGGCCCGGATTCCCGCGACTGTCAAAGGGAAAGCGACAAAGTTGCTGGCTCGTGCCAAATTTTGCGCCCACTTGCACAATTGGCTGAAACCCGCGGATCGCCGCCGCTTTCCCTTCCATCAATGACGCAGTGCGGGATCTCCGTCGCGACCCGCCACATTGCTCGGCTGCGCGGCGAGGTCGTCCTCTTCCGTCCAGGCGATCGCTTCGGGCACGGATGCCAGCGCGCGGGCCAGCACTTCGTCGACATGGCTCACCGGCACGATTTCCAGCCCTTCACGAATGTTGGCCGGAATTTCCGTTAGGTCTTTCTCATTTTCCTGCGGGATCAGCACCGTCTTGATGCCACCGCGCAGGGCCGCGAGCAGCTTCTCCTTCAGGCCGCCGATCGGCAGTACACGGCCGCGCAGAGTCACCTCGCCGGTCATCGCGACATCCTTGTGGACAGGAATGCCGGTCAGGGTGGACACGATGGTCGTCACCATGCCGATGCCCGCCGACGGCCCATCCTTGGGCACCGCGCCTTCTGGCAGATGGATGTGGATGTCCTTGCGATTGAAGACGCTGGGCTTGATCCCATAGCCCGGCGAACGCGCGCGAACGTAGGAGAAGGCGGCCTGCACCGACTCGTTCATCACTTCGCCCAGCTTGCCGGTCGTCTTGATCAGGCCCTTGCCCGGCACGGTCACCGCTTCGATCGTAAGCAATTCGCCGCCGACCTCGGTCCAGGCCAGGCCGGTCACCGCGCCGATCTGATCCTCTTCCTCGCCCATGCCATGGCGGAATTTCCGCACGCCCGCAAAATCGGCCAGGTTTTCGGGGGTTATGACGACCTTGTCATAGGCGCCCTCAAGGATCTTGCGCAGCGCCTTGCGCGCCAGACGCGCGACTTCGCGCTCCAGCGTACGGACGCCCGCTTCACGCGTGTAGTAGCGGATCAGGTCGCGCACGGCCTCTTCCGTCACCTCGAACTCGCCGTCCTTAAGGCCATGCGCCTCGATCTGCTTGGCGATCAGGTGGCGCTGGGCGATCTCGACCTTTTCATCCTCGGTATAGCCTTCCAGCCGGATGATCTCCATGCGGTCGAGCAGAGGCTGCGGCAAATTCAGCGAGTTGGCCGTCGTCACGAACATGATGTCCGAAAGATCGACGTCGATTTCCAGATAATGGTCCTGGAACTTGCTGTTCTGTTCCGGGTCCAGCACTTCCAGCAGCGCAGACGCCGGATCGCCCCGGAAATCCTGACCCAGCTTGTCGATCTCATCCAGCAGGAACAGCGGGTTCATCGTGCCAGCCTTTTTCAGGTTGGTGACGATCTTGCCCGGCAGCGATCCGATATAGGTGCGACGATGGCCGCGAATTTCGGCTTCATCGCGGACGCCGCCGAGCGACTGACGCACGAATTCGCGCCCCGTCGCCTTCGCGATCGAGCGGCCCAGCGAGGTCTTGCCCACGCCGGGCGGACCGACGAGACACAGGATCGGGCCTTTCAGCTTGTTGGTGCGCGCCTGCACGGCGAGATATTCGATGATCCGGTCCTTGACCTTCTCCAGCGCGAAATGATCCTCATCCAGGATATCCTGCGCTTTCTTGAGGTCATTCTTGACCTTGCCCTTCTTGCCCCAGGGCAGGCCGAGCAGCACATCGAGATAGTTGCGCACGACCGTCGCTTCGGCCGACATGGGCTGCATGCCCTTGAGCTTCTTCAGCTCCGCCGTCGCCTTGGCGCGGGCTTCCTTGGACAGCTTGGTCTTGGCGATCTTCTCGGTCAGTTCGGCGAGTTCGTCGCCTTCCTCACCCTCGCCATTGCCCAGCTCGCGCTGGATCGCCTTCAGCTGCTCGTTCAGATAATATTCGCGCTGGGTCTTTTCCATCTGGCGCTTCACGCGGCCACGGATCTTCTTTTCGACCTGGAGCACGCCAAGCTCGCCTTCCATGAAGGCGAACACCATCTCCAGCCGCTTGACCGGATCGGCTTCGACCAGCAGCGATTGCTTGTCGGACACCTTGACGTTGATGTTCGCGGACACGGCATCGGCCAGACGGCCCGCATCCTCGATCTCGCGCAACTGCACCGGGGTTTCGGCCGGCAGCTTCTTGTTGAGCTTCGCGTAATTTTCAAACTGTTCGGCGACCGAACGCATCAGCGCGGCGGCCTCCGGCCCTTCGGCCGCGATCTCTTCCACATCATCGACATTGGCGACGAGATAGGTTTCGTTCGCCTCCATCGACTCCAGCTGGGCGCGATGCTTGCCCTCCACCAGCACGCGGACGGTGCCGTCCGGCAACTTCAGCAATTGCAGCACGATGGCGACGACGCCCGTATCATAAAGCGAATCCCGGCCCGGATCATCTTCCGCCGGGTCCAGCTGCGACACCAGGAAGATTTCCTTTGATCCTTCCATGGCCGCTTCCAGCGCAGCGACGCTCTTGTCGCGACCCACGAAGAGCGGGACGATCATCTGCGGGAAGACGACGATGTCGCGCAGCGGCAGAAGGGGATATTGCACAGTCATTCAGTCTCCGGGGCCGAAGCGAAGCGGCCCTCTCCTACGGTTCATCGCCATTATGGGGATGCCCGTCGCGGCAATCAATTGGCCATGAAGCGAATGTGACATTCGCTTCACTAGCTCCAGCAGTTGGTTAGCGGCAGCAAGCGGGCCGCCAACTGTCATAAAGCCGAAACGATGAACGATCGATGATCGATCCATCGTCCCCGTCAAAAGCCGTGATCAGAACGGCAGCTTGAAGCCGGGGGGCAGCGACAGACCGGCGGTCATCTTGCCCATTTCGGCGTTGCTGACCTCGTCCGCCTTCTTGCGCGCATCGTTGAACGCAGCGGTGATCAGGTCTTCCAGCATCTGCTTTTCGGACGGAGCAAGCAGGCTGTCGTCGATCGACACGCCCAGGATACGGCCCTTGGCAGACGCCTTCACCTTCACCAGCCCGCCGCCGGCCGCGCCTTCGACTTCCAGCTTGTCCAGGCCATCCTGTGCCCGCTGCAATTCTTCCTGAACACGGGTCGCCATGCCCAAAATGTCGTTCAAGTCCTTCATATCTCACGCACTCCATTGTTCGAGCTTGTCGTCCAGCTCGGCATCGGGGAAGGCGGCCATCGCCGCCTTGACCACCGGGGTTTCCAATATTTCGGCGCGGGCTGCCGCTTTTTCGGCCTGCTCCTGCTGTTGCAGGGTAGCGCCGCCGCCGCTCTCCTCCAGCCGCACGGTCCATTTCATGCCGGGCACCGCGCTGTTGAGCGCCTGTGCCAGATCACGCTTGAAATCGCCCTGCGGCCAGTCATGGGTCAATCGCACCGCCACTTCGGGCGGATTGAGCGACACCAGCGCCGCGCAATCGTTCAGATGATTGGCCAGCGATGGCTTGGTCCGGTCGACCAGCGCGACCAGATCCTGCATCGTGCGCGGCAGCGCGGCGGACGGATCGGACGGCAGCCTTGCCTGTTCACCGCCCTGCGGCGCGGGCAACCCGGCCGGCACGCCTTCGCGCAGCATCCGCGCCAGTTCACCCGGATCGGGCATGGTCGCGGCGTGCATGACGCGCAGCAGCGCCATTTCGCAGCTTTCGATCGGCAGGACCGCGCTCGCCACCTCGTCATGGCCCTTCAGCAGCAACTGCCACAGGCGATGCAGCGGCGCGAAGCCCAGTTGCGACGCCCATTCGGCAATCGCCTCCCGCTCCTCGGCCGATTGGCCGGGGCTGGCGATATCGCGCCCGGCCTTCACCAAGGTCACCGCATGGGTCAGTTCCAGCAGGCCCCGCATCAGCGCCAGCGGCTCGACGCCCAGACCATATTGATCGCGTACGGCGGTGAGCAGCGCGCCGGTATCGCCCTCCAGCAGCAGGCCGAGCAGCCGGCGAGTGGATCCACGATCGGACAGGCCCAGCATATCGCGCACCTGGCTTGCCGTCACCAGCAGCGCATCGCCACCCATTTCGGCATGGGCGATCGCCTGGTCGAGGATGGACAGGCCATCGCGGGCCGAACCTTCGGCCGCCTGCGCGATCAGCGCCAGCGCGTCGGCTTCGGCGGTGACGCCTTCCTTGTCGCAGATATTGGCGAAATGATTGGCCAGCAAATCGGCGGGAATACGGCGCAGGTCGAATCGCTGGCATCGCGACAACACTGTCACCGGCACCTTGTTCACCTCGGTCGTGGCGAACAGGAATTTCACATGCGCCGGCGGCTCCTCCAGCGTCTTCAACAACGCGTTGAAGGCGTTCTTGGAGAGCATATGGACTTCGTCGATGATGTAGATCTTGTAGCGCGCCGACACGGCGGCATAGCGCACCGCCTCGATAATCTCGCGCACATCGTCCACGCCGGTATGGCTGGCGGCGTCCATTTCCACGACGTCGATATGCCGCCCTTCGGCAATGGCGACGCACGGTTCGCATACGCCGCACGGATCGATCGTGGGACCGCCCTGCCCATCCGGGCCGATACAGTTCAGCGCCTTGGCGATCAGCCGCGCGGTGGAGGTCTTCCCCACCCCGCGCACGCCGGTCATCAGAAAGGCGTGAGCCAGGCGCCCGCGCCGGATCGCATTGCCCAGCGTCTGGACCATGGCATCCTGCCCGATAAGCTCGCTGAAACTGCGCGATCGATATTTGCGCGCAAGGACGCGGTAGGGCTGCGGGGAATCGGACATGGCTTACGTCCTAGCCGCTCGTGCGGCTCTTGTCGAAGCGGGTGATGCTGGAAAATGTAGGAGCCGGAACGACCCGTGACGAAATCACTGTGGCTGCTTCCGTCAGGACCTGACCCGGTTCGCGACGATCACGTCCGCCCGACTCCCGGCGCGGCATATGCAGAAGTGATGACAGGATGGCAAGGGGGGACAAAAGCTGTCTCCCACCTATTTTCCGCTGTCATTCCCGCGAAGGCGGGAATCCATCTCCCACCCTATCCTCTTGATTTGACGTCCGGAGATGGATCCCCGCCTCCGCGGGGATGACGATAATTTTCAAAAAAGGCCGGACATCAACAAAGGCCAACCTTACTCCAGCCCGCTCTTCTGCGCCTTCGCCACAAAGGCCAGCGCCGCCTGCGCCGTCTCCGCGATCGCGGCTTCCGCCTTTTTCGCGTCCACGGTCGGCCGGTCGAGATAGATGGCCAGTATATATTCGTCGCCGTCCGGCGACTTCACCAGCGCCACGTCATTATAGGCGGTGCCGCAGGTTCCGGTCTTGCTGCCGGACGTCCATCCCTGCGGCAGGCCGGCCTTGATCCGCTTGTCGCCGGTGCTGCTGGCATTGAACCAGGCGCGCAGCTTGTCGGCGCTCTCCGCCGCCAGATCGCGGAAGAACAGGCGGCCCATCAGCCCGGCCATCGCCGCCGGCGACGTCGTATCGCGTTCGTCCCCTTCCGCATTTTCATTGAGCGTCGGCTCATCGCGGTCGAGCCGCGAGACGGCGTCGCCATGGGCGCGCATGAAGGCGGTCAGCCCCGGCGGTCCACCCAGCATCGGCAGCAGCAGATTGGCCGCACTATTGTCGCTCACCTCGACCGCCGCTTGCGCCAGCTCGCTCATGCTCATCCGGCCGCGCTTCAGATTTTTCTTCACCACCGGCGCATAGTCGAGCAGGTCGTCCTTGCTAAAGGCGATCGTGCCTTCCAGCCCGAACTTGCCCCCTTCCGCGCCGGTCAGCACGGCGGCGGCCAGCGGCGCCTTGAAGGTGGAGCACATCGCAAACCGATCGTCGCGGTTGAAGCCCAGCAGCAGCGCGCCCGTCTTGTCGACCAGCGCCACGCCCAGCCGGCCGCCGGTTTCCTTTTCGATTTCGGCCGGATTGCGGGCCGATGTCAGTGCCGATTGCGGCACCAGATAGCGCGGCGCGGCAGGCATCAGCGAATCGAGCGCGCCAGTCGGCACCGGCGCCTTGGCCGGCGGCTTCTTCTTGTCGGCGGCGAGCGACGGGGTGGCGATCAGCGCCAGTGCGGTAAAAGCGGTCAATATCTTCATGGAAGCCATCACATGCCCTGCATATTGTTGAATTCGCCCGGAATGCGGACGGTCAGCGCGTCCAGCGCCCCATCCAGAACAATCTGACAGGCCAGGCGACTGGTGCGGGTGGCGGCGGCGGCGAGATCGAGCATATCTTCCTCATCCTCGCTGGCACGCGGCAATTTCGCGAAATCATCGGCATCGACGATGACATGGCAGGTGGAACAGGCCATCTGCCCCTCGCACGTTCCCTCCAGCGGCTGGCCGGCGCCCTGCGCTATGTCGAGCAGCACCGATCCTGCGGGCGCGTCCACATCCTGCCGCCGTTCGCCGTCGGCGCTGATGAAGGTGACCCTGGTCATGTTCTGCGTGCGCTCCCTTTTACGGCGCCGCTTGTACGGCTGCCGCGTCCTGCAATGCTTCTGCTGCCCTCTCCAGCTCCTGCGGCGTGGTGTAGCGGCCAAAGCCGATCCGCACCGATCCGCGCGCCTGTGCATCTGACAGGCCCAGTGCGCGCAGGACATGGCTTGGCCGCCCGGACCCGCTTGCGCAAGCGCTACCGAGTGAAAAAGCGACATTGCGGCAATGGGACAACAGTCGCGCGCCGTCGATCCCGTACCGCCGCAGGTTCAGATTGCCGGGATAGCGATGAAGCGCGGACCCATTCAGCGTCCAGTCGGCAAACAGGCTGCGCGCCAGCAGGCCAAGGCTTTCGATATGCGCGCGATCATCGTCCGCCCGCTCCCGCATCAGCCGCGCGGCGACGCCGAAGCCGGCACAGAGCGCGGGCGAGAGCGTGCCGGATCGCAGCCCCCCTTCCTGCCCGCCACCATGGATCAGCGGCGCGGGCCGCACCCCGTCGCGCACCCACAACGCGCCGACCCCCTTGGGTCCATGGATCTTGTGCGCGCTGATCGCCACCATGTCGCAGGTCGCGGGGATCGGCTCCCGACCATAGCCCTGCACCGCGTCGCATAGCAGCAGCGCACCGGCCGCATGGGCCAGCTCCGCCAGCGCGGCGACCGGCTGGATGACGCCGATCTCGTTATTGACCAGCATTGCGACAACGAGTGAGACACCCGGAACGATCGCCTGCGCAGCGGCCGCCAGATCGACCAGACCGTCCGACCCGACCGGCAGGATGGTCAAATCCCGCCCGCTACGGCGCAGCACCTCCACCGTATCCAGCACGGCGGCATGCTCGGTCGCGATGGTGACGATGCCGCCCGCCGCCGCGCCCTGTATCGCGATATTCAGCGCCTCGGTCGCGCCGGAGGTGAAGACCAGCCTGCCGCCCGGCGGCAGCAGGCGGGCGATCTCGTCGCGCGCCACCTCCACCTGTGCCGCAACGGCGCGACCCAGCCGATGGGCGCTATGCGGATTGGCGAACTGATCGCGCAGCAACGGCACCATCGCGTCGAAGGCTTCGGGTGCGAGCGGCGTGGTCGCCTGATAATCCAGATAGATCAATTTCTTGCCTTGGCGGCCATGGCGGTCCAGATTTCGATAAAGCTGTCCAACTCGCTGTCGCACGTCTGCGGACCGAAGCTGACCCGCACCACCTCCGACGCGGCGGCATCGTCCCAGCCCATGGCGCCCAGCACATGGCTGGTCTTGAGCGAACCGGACGAGCAGGCGCTGCCCGCCGATACGGAAATCCCCTTCATGTCGAACTGGATCAACTGCGCGCGGGCCGACAGGCCGGGCATGCGGTAACTGGCGATGGTGGGCAGGCGCGGCGCATCGCGCGCCACGATGATGCCGCCAGCAGCCTCGATCGCAGCATCCAGCCGGGCGCGCATGGCGGCGGCATGGGGCAACCAGTCCTCCCGCGCCTCCAGCGCCGCCGCCATGGCGATGATCGCGGGCAGATTTTCGGTGCCCGCGCGATAGCCCTGCTCCTGCCCCCCGCTCGGCTCGATCAGCGCCAGGTCGCGGAGCAGCAGCGCGCCGATGCCGGGCGGCCCGCCGAATTTATGCGCGCTGATCGCGATCATGTCCGCATCGGGCAGCGGCAGCTTACCGGCGCTCTGGGCGCAGTCGGCAAACAGGATGGCGCCGTCGCGATCGACTTTATCGAGCGGCTGGATCACGCCCGTCTCATTATTGACATGCTGGATGGCCAGAACTCTCCTCTCGCCCACCCCATCGTCATCCCAGCGAAAGCGGGGATCCATCTCCGGCGCTGCGGATGGTGATGGGGGGTGAGATGGATTCCCGCCTTCGCGGGAATGACCAAGAAGAACAAGTCCGTCAGACGTCACCCCCAGCCGTTCCGCGCCCTTCGTCACGCGCAGCACGGCGTCATGCTCGACCGGCGAAGTGACCACCCGCCTAGCCTTCGCGCGCGTCAGGCCGATGGCGATCGCCTCGCTCGCGCCGGAAGTGAAGATCACATGCCCGCTCCACCCCAACGCCGCCGCAATGCGCCTGCGCGCATCCTCCAGCGCGGCGCGCGCGGCGCGGCCATCGGCATGGGGGCTGGACGGATTGGCCCAATTGGCCATCGCCCCCACCATCGCTGCCTGGGCAGCGGGCAGCATGGGCGTGGTGGCGGCATGATCGAGATAAAGGCGTATAGCGGCCAAGCGGCATTACTCATTGATTGCGGAAATGGCGGCGGCATCTATATAGGCGGTTTGCCGCGCAGCGCCAGCATTAGCCTAATGATGCGCGCGATCCGCATCCATTCGCCATCGGCTCATCCGAGCCGACCGGCCCAGAACGATAACAGGTGCCATGCCCGACGTCATTTTCACCGGACCCGAAGGTCGCCTCGAAGGCCGTTTCAGCCCCCCGCCCCGCCCGCGTGCGCCGGTCGCCATGATCCTGCACCCGCACCCGCAGGGCGGCGGCACGATGAACGACCGCATCACCCAGGCGCTCTACAAGACCTTCGTGAAGCGTGGCTTCGCCGTCTTGCGCTTCAACTTCCGGGGCGTCGGCCGCAGCCAGGGGACGTTCGATAACGGCATCGGCGAACTGTCCGATGCCGCAGCGGCGCTCGACTGGGTGCAGAGCTTCCACCCCGAAGCGCAGACCACCTGGATCGCCGGCTTCTCCTTCGGCGCGTGGATCGGCATGCAGCTGCTGATGCGTCGCCCGGAAATCCGCGGCTTCATCTCGGTCGCGCCGCCCGCCAACATGTACGACTTCTCCTTCCTGGCGCCCTGCCCGTCTTCGGGCATCATCGTGCAGGGTACGTCGGACGAAGTGGTGACGGCCAGCGCCGTCCAGAAGCTGGTGGACAAGCTGCGCACGCAGAAGGGCATCACCATCCATCATGACGAAATTCGCGGCGCGAACCATTTCTTCGAACATGAACTCGACCAACTGATGAAGTCGGTCGACAATTATCTCGACATGCGCCTGTCGCCGGATTCGCCGATCCGCTGATCGCGCCTGACACGCACGAACGAAAAAGGCCCCCCGAAAGGCGGCCTTTTTTACGTCAGGAGAGAGGATGAAACCCGGCGGGTGGGGACTGGGTGTTGCCGGGTTCCATAGACTATAACGGCATCGCTCCCGTCCGCTTGATTAGACCTTGGTCTAACAGGTGAAGGACGGATGGGCCGGGCGCACCGCGCTTGACGCTCTTTGGCGCGAAACTATAGCATCCCTTCACTGGCACAGCATCTGCGGGACATTCTCTCATGACGGACATCAAGGAGCGCGCGCCGGGCTATCGCTATTCGCGGCGGGGCACATTGCCGCTGATCCGCGAATTGTCCGTCGTCGACAATCGCCGCAATGCGCTGCTGCTGGCGCTGCAATGGATCATCATGGTCGGGGCGATCACGATCGCGATCCGCGTCGATCATTTCGCCGTCTATATTCTGGCCGGCCTGGTCGTGGGCACCCGCATCCAGTGCCTGGCGGTCATGATGCATGATGCCTGTCACGGCCTGTTGTTCAGCAATCGCCGCGTCAACGACCTGATCGCCGATCTTTTCGTCGCCTATCCGCTTGTCCTGAGCATCGACCTGTATCGCGTGGCCCATATGGTCCACCACCGCCACACCAATACGATGCAGGATTATGACTATCGGGTGCAACGCAAAGACCCCGATCAGCATTTCCCCAAAAGCGGCCGAGGGATGATCCGGCTGTTTTTCCGCAGCCTTTTCGGCCTGAATTATTATCGCGTCGCGCGCGCGGCGCGGGTCTGGTCGCCGATCGCCAATTTCCACAATCCCGGCCGCTTCGGTTTCGATTATCGGCTGGGATTGCGGCTGCGCTATGTCGCCTGGGCCGTGGTGGTCTATGGCCTGATCCTGTGGTCGCCATGGCGCTGGCAGATATTGGGCCTCTATATGATCCCGCAATTCATCTGGGCCAACCTGTTCAACCGCATCCGGGCGATGGCCGAACATGTCGGCGTGCCCGACGCTCTGGAACTGAACGGCACGCGCACCGTCATCCCCACCCTGCTCGACCGCCTGCTGATCGCGCCGTTCAACGTCAGCTATCATCTGGAACATCATCTGTTCCCGTCCGTGCCCTGGACCAATCTACGCCGGCTGCATGTCCATATGATGGCCGACCCCGATTATGCCGCGCACGCCCACATCACGCAGGGCTATTGGGGCGTGGTCAAGGAACTGATGCCCCCGCCCGCCGAACAAAAGGCCGCCTGACGAGCCAACGCCCGCTTTACCCCGGCCGATAATTTCCCGCTTGGCGCATCCGCCGCGCGGCACTAGCGGCGCTGCCATGTCCGACGCGCCCGAAAATAATGCCCGCCTGATCTGGAGCCGCTATTACAGCGCCTTCATCCCCGCCGGCCCGGCCGGCCCCGGCCTGTTCGACCGGCTGAAGGCGGCCAGCGGCGCGATCGGCGGCATCGCCATTACCGCCATGCTGTGCGGGTTGATGCTGGGCAATGGCCTGGCCCACCCCCTGCTCGTCGCCCCGATGGGCGCGTCGGCCGTGCTGCTCTTCGCCGTGCCGGCCAGCCCGCTGGCGCAACCCTGGCCCGTATTGGGTGGCAACGTCATTTCCGCGCTGGTCGGCATCTTCGTGGCAAAGGCCGTGCCCGATCAAACCATCGCCGCCGCACTGGCCGTGGGCGCGGCGATCGCCGTCATGTCGCTGCTACGCTGCCTCCATCCGCCCGGCGGCGCGGTCGCGCTGTCCGCTGCGCTCGGGGTGAAGGGCGTGGCGAGCAGCTATATGTTCGCGCTGGTGCCGGTTGGCGTGAACACGCTGCTCCTGCTGATCGTCGCCATCCTCTTCCACCGGATCGCCGGCCATAATTACCCCCATGTCGCGCCGAAGGCGCCCACGCCCCACGGCACCGCCGATCCCGCCCCGCTGCTGCGCGCCGGTCCCAGCGATCAGGATATGGCCGACGCGCTGAAGGGCTATGGCGACGCACTGGACGTGGATCAGGCGGACCTGCGCCAGTTGCTGGCCGACGCCGAACTGCGCGCGGCGGAACGGCTGCACGGCAGCGTGCCCTGCGCGGAAATCATGTCGCGCGACGTCATCCATGTCCCCGCCAGCCAGCCCATGGCGCAGGTACGCGCGCTGATGCAGGATCGCGCGTTACTGTCGCTGCCGGTGCTGGACGATGCCGGTCGTGTGCAGGGCATCATCGGCGCGCTCGACCTGACGCGGGACGGGCAGAGTGCCGGCGACATCGCCCGCCGCGCGCTGCTGGTCCACGCCGACACTCCGGTCGCCCGGCTCATCGCCCCCTTGAGCAGCGGCACGCGCCACGCGGCGATCGTGGTAGATACCGATCATCGCTTGCTAGGACTGGTGACGCAGACCGACCTGCTGGCATCGCTGGCGCTGCGCACTGACAGGCCAACCGGACTGGGCTGAGGAGCCATTTCCAATTTTTTTGGGGTGGCATGAACGGTCGCGCATGGCAGGATCAGTCCATGACCGACATTTCGCAACTCAATGAAAATGAACGTGAGATATTGCGGCTGCTGGCGCAGGGGCATACCGCCAAAAGTATCGCCAGCGTGACCGGAAGGTCCGTCAGTTCCGTCAACGAACGATTGCGCGAAGCCCGGCGCAAGACCGGCATCGGCAGCAGCCGAACATTGTCCCGCACATTTGTGACCCAAGAAAATCGGGACAATATTATCGGAGTGGACGATGGCGAACAGCCAGCGCCAGAACTGCCCGAAGCAGCCGGACCATCCCGGTCCGTCCTGTTTCGAGGAGTTGCCATGACCATCATCGCCGCCATAGCCCTGGCCGCCGGAGCCTATCTGCTCCAGAGCGCATCGCCTGTGCAACAATTACCGGATCAAAAGGATTGGTCCGATCCTGCAAAGGCCGACCCGCTGCTGTCAGGTTCCTATTCCGGCCCTTTGCCATCACAACGCTACGCCATGCTGCGCGCAGAAAAACGAGATGCGGTCTGGGCTGACGCGACAGAAAGGGCGCTGATCGCCCGCTATGCGATCCTGTTGCGCAAATATGGTGTGCGCCAGCCCGTCCGCGCACTTTGTGGCGAAACGACGTGCGAGATTGCTATGAAGCTTAACCTGTCGTTACGAAAGACGGCGAAATTGACCAATGAGTTACAGGGCCGGGAACTGGCTGATTCGCTCGCCAAGATCGGATTGATGGGCGATTCTGCCAGTTTTGGCGGACCAGACAAGAGCTATGTCCACTCCTCCTACTGGCTACGCAAGCCTCGGCTCAACGCTGCTCCATCACCGATAGGTCAGGCCCCGGAATCGCGCTGATCGCGACATTGCCGAACATCACCAGCCCTGCAACGATCATCAGCGCGCCACGCTTGCGGTCGCCTTTCTTCGCGATCGCATAAATGCCGCCGCCTGTGAGCAGAGCGCCGCCAAGCATCAATATGGATAAAATCGTGCCAGCCATGGGAGATGCCATAAGCGGCAAGCTGGACGGTGGCAATTGCCTGCCGCTCCCCCTATGAGGCGCGCAGAAACGAATCACCCATCGGTGAAGGCCCCCATCCGGGAAGGAACGCTTCTCACATGAAAATCGCCATCGCTTCCGACCATGCCGCCGTCGACCTGAAGGCGGAACTCGCCCAATGGCTGCGCGATGAAGGGCATGACGTCGACGATCTGGGTCCGGCGACTGCTGACCGCGTCGATTATCCCGATTTTGGTTACAAACTCGCGACGGCCGTGGCGTCGGGCGCGGCGGAGCGCGGCATCGCGATCTGCGGATCGGGCATCGGCATTTCGATCGCGGTCAATCGCAACCCCGCCTGCCGCTGCGCATTGGTGGGCGAGCCGCTGTCGGCCGCCCTGTCGCGCGAGCATAATGACGCCAACGTCCTGGCCCTGGGCGCCCGCCTGACCGGCGTGGACATGGCCAAGGCCTGCGTCACCGCTTTCCTTACCACCGATTTCGGCGGTGGCCGCCATGCCGGCCGCGTCGAGAAGCTCTCCCAGCCCGCGCTCTGAAAGGATCTTTGATGAGCACCGACACCCTTTCCCCCATCCGTCAGGCCGGCTTCTTCAGCGAAGACCTCGCCAGTGCCGATCCCGAAATCTTCGGCGCGATCGGCAATGAGCTGAAGCGCCAGCAGGACAAGATCGAACTGATCGCGTCCGAGAACATCGTGTCGAAGGCCGTGCTGGAAGCCGCCGGCTCGATCTTCACCAACAAGTACGCGGAAGGCTATCCGGGCAAGCGCTATTATGGCGGCTGCGAATATGCCGACGTCGTGGAAACGCTGGCGATCGAACGCGCCAAGGAGCTGTTCGGCGCGCAGTTCGCCAACGTCCAGCCCAATAGCGGCAGCCAGATGAACCAGGCCGTGTTCCTGGCGCTGCTTCAGCCGGGCGACGTCTTCATGGGCCTCGACCTGTCGTCGGGCGGCCACCTTACCCACGGGTCGCCGGTCAACATGAGCGGCAAATGGTTCAAGCCCGTCGCCTATGGCGTGCGCCCGGACGATCACACCATCGACATGGACGAAGTCGCCCGCATCGCGCGCGAAAACAAGCCAAAGCTGATCATCTGCGGCGGCACCGCCTATTCGCGGGTCTGGGACTTCAAGCGCTTCCGCGAAATCGCTGATGAAGTAGGCGCGTACCTGCTGGCCGATATGTCGCACTTCTCCGGCCTGGTCGCTGGCGGCGCGCATCCCTCGCCGGTGCCTTATGCCCATGTCACCACCACCACGACACACAAGTCGCTGCGCGGTCCGCGTTCGGGCATCATTCTGTCCAATGACGAAGCGATCGCCAAGAAGCTGAACAGCGCGATCTTCCCCGGCCTTCAGGGCGGCCCGCTGATGCACATCATCGCGGCCAAGGCTGTGGCTTTCAAGGAAGCGCTGACGCCGGAATTCAAGGCTTACGCGCATCAGGTCGTCGCCAACGCCCGCGCGCTGGCCGAAACGCTGGCCGATGCCGGCCTGTCGATCGTGTCGGGCGGTACCGACAATCACCTGCTGCTGGTCGACCTGCGCCCCAAGAACACCACCGGCAAGGCTGCGGAAAAGGCGCTGGATCGCGCCTACATCACCTGCAACAAGAACAACGTGCCGTTCGACACGGCCAGCCCATTCGTGACGTCGGGCGTTCGCCTGGGCACCCCGGCCGGCACCACGCGCGGCTTCCGTGAGGAAGAATTCCGCGAAATCGGCCGCCTGATCGCCGAAGTCGTAGAGGGCCTCAACCGCAATGGCGACGAAGGTGACGGCCAGGTCGAGCAGCATGTCCGCGAAAAGGTGCTGGGCCTGACGGCGCGCTTCCCGATCTACTAAAGACTATCAAAGCCCCTCCCGATCGGGTTTGAAGGAGGCAGCGCCTCGATCCAACCCGATCGGGAGGGGCTTTTATTTGCGGAGAATATGATGCGCTGCCCTTTCTGCGCCCATGAAGACAGCCAGGTGAAGGACAGCCGGCCGACGGAAGATGGCAACGCCATCCGCCGTCGCCGCCAGTGCGAAGCCTGCGCCGCACGCTTCACCACTTTCGAGCGCATCCAGTTGCGCGACATCTGGGTGGTGAAGAGCGAGGGCCGCAAGGAAGCGTTCGAGCGCGACAAGCTGGCCCGCTCCATCGGCATCGCCTGCCGCAAGCGCCCGATCGACCCCAGCCGCCTGGAAAAGCTGATCTCCGGCATCCAGCGCCAGCTGGAAACGAGCGGCGACAGCGAAGTCCCCGCCCGCGCGATCGGCGAGATGGTGATGGAAGGGCTCAAACGCCTCGACAGCGTGGCCTATATCCGCTTCGCCAGCGTCTATAAGGACTTCACCGACGCCAAGGATTTCGAGGAATTCGCCAGCACGGTAAAGGAAGTCGGGCGGGAATAGCAGCTCCACTTCCCCGTTCGGTTCGAACTTGTCGAAAACCCAACAAAACGGCAATGTTTGAGAAAGCGCCTATCTGGCCTAACTCAAAATCCGTTCAGTTCGAGCCTGTCGAAAACCATACGCACCATGAGTTTCTGGATCTACATCCTTCGCTGCTCCGACGGCACATATTATACCGGACATACGGACGATCTGGAGCGGCGCATCGCCCAACATCAGATGGGCGAACTGCCGGGATATACGCATGATCGCCGTCCGGTGGAATTAGTGTTCAGCGAGACTTTCACGGATCGGATCGATGCTCTGGAACGGGAGCGACAGGTAAAAGATTGGTCGCGCAAGAAGAAAGAGGCGCTGATCCGGGGCGACTGGAACGCAGTCTCTGACGCTGCCCGTTCTCGACCACGGGTCTCGACTACGCTCGACCCTGGCTCGAACCGAACGGGAAGGCTAGAGGCTCAGCCCCTACTCAGGACGAACGGTGATAATGTGATAGAAGAAAATTCCCCCCTCCCCCCCGTCATCATCCTCGTCCGCCCGCAACTGGGCGAGAATATCGGGAAGGCCGCGCGCGCGATGCTGAATTTCGGGCTGACCGAAATGCGGCTGGTCACGCCACGCGATGGCTGGCCCAATCCCGATGCCGGCCCGGCAGCCGCCGGCGCGGACTTCATCCTGGACAAGGCACAGGTCTATGAGACGCTGGCCGATGCGGTCGCGGACTGCGCCCATGTCTATGCTACCACGGTGCGCAAGCGCGGTGTGACCAAACCAGTCGTGACGCCCGAGGAAGCCGCCCGCGAAATCCATGCCGCGCAGGGCCGCTGCGCCTATGTCTTCGGGCCGGAACGATCGGGGCTGGAGACGGAGGATGTCGCGGTCGCCCGCAAGATCCTGACCGTGCCGATCAATCCGGAATTCGGGTCGTTGAACCTGGCGCAGGCGGTGATCCTGTGCGCCTATGAATGGTCGAAAAATGCTGACCTCAAGCAGCCGACCATCACCGACCTTGGCGAACCCGCGCCGCAGGTGGAACTGGAAGGGATGATCGACCAGCTCAACACGCTGCTGGAAAAGGTCGGCTATTTCTTCCCGCCCGACCGCGCGCCAGCGACCAAGCTGACGCTGCGCAACCTGCTGACCAAGCCAGGCTGGAACCATCTGGAAGTGCGGACCCTGCGCGGCGTCCTGTCGCATTTGAACCGACCGCGGGAGCGTTAACCCCGCGTCCGGTCAAACTCCGCCATTTCATAAGCGATCGACGTTTCGACCAGTTCTTCCCACATACCCGCGATCAGGTCGCACGGCACGCCCAACGCTTCCGCCTCTGCACAGGCATTGGCGATCACCTCCGCCTTGCGCGCTTCATCCCGCACGGCGCTGCGGTCCGGCTTGATCCGGGCGGCGGCGCGCATATGGGCGAAGCGCTGGGCCAGCAGGGCGACGATCTGCCGATCGAGATTGTCGACGCCGGCGCGCACCTGCGCCATGGTGGAGTAGCCTTCTGGGTTCATGCCTGCCCGATTAAGCCGCCCCGCGCGCCGTGTCGAGGCCAGTATGAAGGGTTGACATCCTACTGTCATCTGGTCATAGGCGCGCCTTCGCAATTGGCTCCGCATCCCGGTGAAGCGGTGGCCCTGCCCCTGAAAACGGACGTAGGCGATACCGGGGACAACGTTAGACGCAATTATTAGGAATTATCTATGACGAAGCGCACCAGCGCCAAGTATAAGCTCGACCGTCGCATGGGCGAGAATATCTGGGGCCGTCCCAAGTCGCCTGTCAACAAGCGCGAATATGGTCCCGGTCAGCACGGCCAGCGCCGCAAGGGCAAGATGTCGGACTACGGCATCCAGCTGCGCGCCAAGCAGAAGCTGAAGGGCTATTACGGCGACATCACCGAAAAGCAGTTCAAGAAGAACTATTTCGAAGCCAGCCGTATGAAGGGCGACACCGGCCAGAACCTGATCGGTCTGCTGGAGCGCCGCCTGGACGCCGTCGTGTACCGCGCCAAGTTCGCGCCGACCATCTTCTCGGCCCGTCAGATCGTGTCGCACGGCCACATCTATGTGAACGGTGTGAAGTGCAACATCGCCTCGCGTCTGGTGAAGCCGGGCGACGAAATCACCTTGGGCAAGAAGGCGCAGGAAATGGCGCTGGTTCTGGAAGCACAGAGCCTGCCCGAGCGTGACATCCCCGACTACGTCGCCCCCGACGGCGCCGCCAAGGTCAGCTATGTCCGCGTGCCGACGCTGGACGAAGTGCCTTACCCGGTGAAGATGGAACCGAATCTGGTCGTCGAATTCTATTCGCGCTAATCGGTTTTCCGATCCCAGTTACGAAAAAGGGCGGCCCCGCAAGGAGCCGCCCTTTTTCTTTTGCGCAACATTCTTGCGCCCCTTTCGCCCCAGTGGCATCACCCGCGCATTCGTAAAACAAAGGGGTCATCCCATGCGCACTTCCCTTGCGGCGATCGCCGCCATCCTTGCCCTGTCCTCGCCCGTCATCGCCGATGCCGCGCCCGCGAAATCGGCTGTCGCGCCGTCCGTCGACACGATGAAGCGGCTGGTGAAGGATCTGTCCTCCGACGCCTATGAAGGCCGCGCGCCCGGAACGGCTGGCGAGGAAAAGACGCTTGCGCTGCTGTCCGCCGAATTCGCCAAACTCGGCCTGAAGCCCGGCAACAAGGGCAGCTGGTTCCAGGATGTGCCGCTGGTGGAAATCACCGCCAAGAATGTGTCGCCGCTGACCTTCACCGGCGGCAAGGCCGATGTAAGCGCCGCTTATGGCGCAGAAATGGTCGCCGGCACCTATCGCACCACGCAACAGCATATCGCGGTCAAGGACAGCCCGGTCGTCTTCGTCGGCTATGGCATCAACGCCCCGGAAAAGGGCTGGAACGACTATGCCGGGCTAGACGTGAAGGGGAAGACCGTCGTCATCCTGGTCAACGATCCCGATTATGAGACGAAGGGGCTGACCGGCCCGTTCAACGGCCGCGCCATGACTGATTATGGCCGCTGGACCTACAAATTCGAGGAAGCCGCGCGGCAGGGTGCCGCCGCCGCGATCATCGTGCATGACACGGTGCCCGCCGCCTATGGCTGGAACGTCGTGCAATCGAGCTGGACCGGCGCGCAGCATGTCGCCGACAGCGCTAACGGCAATGCCGACCAGAGCGCTGCCATCGGCTGGATCCAAAAGGACAAGGCCGCCGCCCTGTTCGCCAGCGCCGGGCTGGACCTGACCGCACAGATGGCTGCTGCGAAGAAACCCGGCTTCAAAGCGGTGCCGCTGACTGGCGTGAAGGCCAGCCTCTCCTTCGACAACGACCTGCGCAAGCATAACTCAAAGAATGTCGTCGCCCTGCTGCCCGGCAAGACGCGGCCGGACGAATATGTCCTCTACAGCGCGCATTGGGACCATCTGGGCCATTGCGAGGCGGCGCCGGACAGCGATGACATCTGCAACGGCGCCGTCGACAATGCCACTGGCACGGCCGCACTGGTCGCACTGGCGCAGGCCAATGTGAAGGCCGGCCCGACCGACCGCAGCCAGGTGTTCCTGGCGGTGACGGGCGAGGAATCGGGCCTGTTGGGCTCGGCCTATTATGGCAAGAACCCGGCCTTCCCCTTCGCCAAGACCGTCGGCGGCGTGAATATGGACGCGCTCAGCGTCGCGGGACTTGCCAAGAATGTCGTTGTCATCGGCAAGGGCAAGTCGCAGCTGGACGCCTATCTCGACCGCGCACTCGCCGCGCAGGGCCGGGTCGCCACCACCGAACCGACGCCGGAAAAGGGCTATTATTATCGCTCCGACCATTTCAGCTTCGCCAAATATGGCCTGCCGATGCTCTATTTCGAGGGTAGCGAGGATCTGGTGAAGGGCGGCACCGCCGCCGGCATGGCCGCTGCGGAAGATTATACCGAGCATCGCTATCACGGGCCGAAGGACGAATATGATCCCAATTGGGACTGGACCGGCATCTCGGCCGATCTGAAACTCTATTATGATGTCGGCCGGGCGCTGGCGACGACGACCGACTGGCCCAATTGGGTGCAGGGCGACGAATTCCGCGCCATCCGCGACAAGGATCGCGCCGGCAAATGACGTTCTGCGCTGGCGGCGGGCAAAAGCCTGTCGCCAGCCTTTCATCTTGCCGTCTATACTGCCGGCATGACTCAGAAATTCGACCGGCGCGTCCTGCCGATCACCTCCGCCGTCGCGGCCGCCCTGCTCGCCACCGGTTGCTCGCGTGAGCCTGACACCGCCAATGCCGACGTGCGCGTTTGCCGCGATGCGGAAGGACGCCGGGTGGACGACAGCCGGTGCCGTACCCATGCCGGCGGCGGCATCGCGACGGGCGCCTTCCTCTGGTACTATCTCAATCGCGGCAGCGCGGTCCCGCGCGTCGGCCAGCCGCTCGCCGGCGGGTCCATCGCCCCGGCCTTCGGCAAAAATTATCGTGAAGCGTCGCAGTCCACGGTGACGCGCGGCGGCCTTGGCCTGTCGGGCGGCAGCGGCCTGTCCTGATGGAGCGGATCGACTGCACGCCGCGCCCGGATTGGCAGGCGCAGGTGAAATCGCTCGGCCTCGTCTGGCACGGCGCGAACGACCGCCCCTATTGGGACGAAAGCGCGGCCTGGCGCTTCACCCCCGCGCAGATCGACACGATCGAGACGGCGACGGCCGAACTCTATCGCCTGTTCATCGCCGCGGGTCAGCATGTTCTGGACCATGAGCTGCTCAGCGACTTCGGCATTCCCGATTTCTGCCACGAAGCGATCCGGCAGAGCTGGGACGGGGAGCCGGCCGCGCTCAACTATGGCCGGTTCGACCTTGGCTATGACGGGTCGGGTCCGCCCAAATTGTTCGAATTCAACTGCGACACGCCCACCAGCCTGCTGGAGGCATCGGTCATCCAATGGGACTGGAAGGAAGCGGTCTTCCCGGACGCCGACCAGTTTAACAGCCTGCATGAGCGGCTGGTCGCGCGGTGGCGCGCCATCGCCCCGCCGCGCGGCACCTCCATGCTCCACCTCACCTATGTCGACGGCAATATGGGCGAGGATGCGGTGACGGTCGCCTATATGGCCGACACGGCGCGGGAAGCCGGCATCGACACACAGTTGATCCTGACCACCGACCTTGGCTGGGACAGCGCACGGCGCCGTTTCGTCGACCTCGATTATCGGCCGATCGACGCGCTCTATCATCTCTATCCCTGGGAATGGATCGTCAACGAACCCTTCAGCCGGGAAGTGGTGGAGAGCCTGGACACGACGCTCTGGATCGAACCGATCTGGAAGATGATCTGGAGCAACAAGGCGATATTGCCGATCCTGTGGGATCTCTTCCCCGACCATCCCAACCTGCTGGAGGCCAGCCGGCAAGCCATGACCGGCGACCATGTGGTCAAACCCCTGCTCGCCCGCGAAGGCGCCAATGTCCGCATCGTGTGCGACGGCGCGACGCTCGCGCAAAGCGGCGGCGACTATGGCGAGGAGGGCTTCGTCTACCAGCGGCTCTTCCCCCTGCCGGGCGACGGCGATCGGCGGCCGGTGCTGGGCAGCTGGGTCGTGGACGGCGAACCGGCCGGCATGGGCATAAGAGAAGATGGCCCGATCACCGGTAATGGCGCGCGCTTCGTCCCGCACATCATCGCCTGACAATTCAGGGATGGTTCACGCAGGGAAAATGAATATCCGAACTAATCCGAAGGGAAAGCCATGCGCCGCCTGATCGCCCTCATGCTCATTGCAAGTCCCGCCGTTCTTTCGGCGCAGATCGCGCCGGGACCGATAACTATTCGTCCAGACAGCAGCGCAACCGGCAGTCTGGAAAATGAGGTAGCGCGCGAACGCATCCGCGAAGGGCGCAAAAGCGGCTCGCTCAACAAAGGCCAGGCCCGCGCATTGCGTAAGGAAGCTCGGATGAACGATGCGCTCGCTAAGCACTATGGCCGCGACGGCCTCTCGGATTCGGAACAACGCGAACTCGATATGCGCGGCCGTGCGCTGCAAAGTCTGACGGAAGCACAACGGTCGCAACCGCCGCGCCACTGACGCCTTATTGCCCGTTGGGGGTCGCCGGGCTGTAGGTCCAGTTCTGCGCGCCGCTGCCGTCCATCTTCGACGTTTCGGCCATCAGCAGCCGCCCTTCGCGCCAGTAGCGGATGCGTTGCGGATAATCATGGCCGGGATTGGCGAAGGTCACGTCGCGCACGCCCTGCTCCACGGCGGGAAAGACGGTCGCCGGGCCACCCTCCGGCGCGGCATGCAGCGTGAGCGATCCATCGGCCGCGCGCACGATGCGCATCACTTCCCAACTGCGCAGGCTCTCGCCACGGCCGACCCGGCCCATGCCGATCATCGTGCCGCCGCGCGGGAGGGTCCAGACCTCCTCGCTCCACCGATCACCGGCATTTTGCAGCCATTCGCCGGTCAGCCAGTCGGGCAGCTCGCCCCCCCACGACGGCGGCGACAAGGCCAGCAGCAAGGTCGCCGCAACGATCGAAATGTGTTTCCGCATGGCTTTCGCCCTCTGTCCAGACCCGGTCGGGCACGCTATGGAGCGCGCATCATTTTCCCCTATCTACGGATCGGTTCTCCAACCGAGCAAGGATAAAAGCCATGACTTTCCGCATGCCTGCCGAATGGGTGCCGCACGACTGGACCTGGATCGGCTTTCCGACCAACCCCGCCGAATGGCCCGGCGCGTTCGAGGAAGCCCGGCGACAGATCGCCGCTTTTGCCAGCGCCCTCCATGCCGATGGCAAGGGAGAGGAAGTCCGTCTGGTCGTCGCCAATGAAAGTGATGCGGATGCCGCCCGCGCGCTGCTCGCACCCGGCGTGTCGGTCATCGTCCACAGGCTGGGCGACGTCTGGCTGCGCGATACCGCGCCCATCGCCGTGCTGAATGGCGCCGGTGGCAAGGCACTCGTCGATTTCGGTTTCAACGGCTGGGGCGGCAAATATCAGATGCCGGGGGACGAGGATATCGGCGCGCGGCTGGCCGCGACCACCGACCTGCCCGTTTCGACCCAGAATTGGGTGTTAGAAGGCGGCGCGATCGACACTGACGGCACCGGCCTGTTCGTGACGACTGAGCAATGCCTGCTCAATCCCAACCGCAATCCGGATCTGGATCGCGGCAAGATCGAAACGCTGCTCGCCGGCGCGCTCGGGCTGTCGGACATGCTGTGGCTGGGCGACGGGTTGCTGAACGACCATACCGATGGTCATGTCGACAATCTCGCCCGCTTCGTCGCCCCCGGCAAGCTCGCCCTGCCGATCGCCACGACGCAGGACGATCCCAACGCCGCGCTCTATACCGACGCCCGCGCCCGCGCAAAGGCCCATGGCATCGAAGTGATCGACATCCCCTCCCCCGGCCTGGTGCTGGTGGATGGGGAGGCGATCCCGGCCAGCTACATGAATTTCTATGTCGGCAACGCCGCGGTCATCGTGCCCATCTATGGCCAGCCCAACGATCAGGCCGCGCTCGACGCCTTCCGCCCCTTCTTCCCCGGCCGCGACATCGTGGGCCTGCGCAGCGACGCCATATTGTCGGGCGGCGGCAGCTTCCATTGCTGCAGCCAGCAAATGCCCACGCTCGTCTGAGCAAGGGCGCCTGAGCAAAAGTGCTTGGTCAAAGCCGGTTGCGGACGGGCGCGGATGGGATCAGGCTTCACCCCGGTTCGGCCGGAGTCGCCGGATGGGGAGAAAGATCATGATTCGCACGTCCGTTCGCACCGCATTGGCCATCGCCCTGCTGGCAGGGGCTGGCGCCTCTTCCGCACAGCTTGGTAATCTGGGCGGCCTGCTCGGCGGCGCCATGCCCGATATCGCCTCGGTCGGCGCCGGCAATGCGGCGGGCGTGCTCAGCTATTGCGTGAAGAACAAGCTGGTGAACGCGACCGGCGCTTCGTCCATCCTGGGCAAGCTGACCGGCAAGCCCGGCGTCAAGGAATCAAGCGGTTTCAAGTTGGGCCAGACCGGCACCATACAGGGTGACGGCGGTGCCTTGCCCATTGCGGGCCTGAAGGACAAGGTGAAGACCAAGGCCTGCGATCTGGTGCTGCGCCACGCCGGATCGCTGATCTGACCGATCGCCGCTCTGGGCGGTAGCATGTCGGGGCGACATTCCCTATATGGCGCGCTGTTCCCCGCCATGGAGTGAAGAATGTCCCGCGTGACCGTCGCCGCCTTGCAACTCGCCTTCTCGGACGACATGAGCGCGAACATCGCGCTGGTGGCCGACCATGTGCGCCAGGCCGCCGCCCGCGGCGCGAAGATCATCCTGCCGCCCGAACTGTTCGAAGGCCCCTATTTCTGCCGGGTCGAAGATGAAGCGCTGTTCGCCACTGCGCAGCCTACTGATGAACATCCCGCCGTGCAGGAAATGCGCAAGCTGGCGAAGGAACTGGGCGTCTATATCCCGACCAGCTATTTCGAGCGCGACGGCCATCATTACTACAACTCGCTCGCCATGATCGATGATGAGGGCGAGATTATGGGCGTCTATCGCAAGAGCCACATTCCCGATGGCCCCGGCTATGAGGAAAAATATTATTTCCGCCCCGGCAATAGCGGCTTCAAAGTGTGGAAGACCAAATATGGCACCATCGGCGTCGGCATCTGCTGGGACCAATGGTATCCCGAAACCGCGCGCTGCATGGCACTGATGGGCGCGGAAATGCTTTTCTACCCGACCGCCATCGGCTCCGAACCCTATGATAGCGACCTCGACACCAGCCGCATGTGGCGCCGCGCGATGATCGGCCATGCCGTTAGCAACTGCATGCCCGTCATCGCCGCCAACCGCATCGGCGACGAAGAAGGCCAGCTTTTCTATGGCCACAGCTTCATCACCGACGAATGGGGCGATTTCGCCGCCGAAGCCGATGCGAAGGATCATGGCGCGCTGGTCGCGACACTGGACCTGGCCAAGGCCCGCACCCATCGCGCCGGCATGGGCTTCTTCCGCGACCGCCGGCCCGAACTTTATGGCCGTATCGCCCAGGATATCTGATTCGAAATGACTGAAATCGAAGTAACCGACGAAACCATCATCGAAGCGACGGACGACACGGCGCCCGAACAGCCGGGCGACCTCAGCCGCCCGCAGAAACGCTTGTTGAAGCGCCTCTACAACGCCCGCACCGTGCCGGTCGTCGCCGACGAACGCCCGTTCCTCAGCTACCGGGAGGCGGCGCGCTATCTGCTGTCCCTGGAGGAGGAAGCCCGCGAATCCGCCTATGCGCAAATGAAGGCGCATGTCCGGGACAAGGTCCGCTAAGGGCGTGCCCCTGTCAGAACCTAGCCACCTACATCCGTTCGTTTCGAGCGCAGCCGAGAAACCATGCACAGCGCTGGCCGCCTCTCGACTTCGCTCGAAGCGAACGGATTGAAATTCCGGGTTACCGGACAATGGCGGATGTCAGTTCCCATATCTACGCACTCGCGCTGGGATCGAACCAGCCGCTATCCGCCAGCCTGACCCCCGCGCGCCTGCTCCAGGCCGCCACAGCGCTGATCGGCGAACAGGCCCGCATACTGCGCCTGTCCCCCACTTTCTCCACGCCACCGCTCGGCCCATCGACGCGCCGCTTTGCCAATGGCGCATTGCTGGTCGAGAGCGCCCTGCCCCCGCCCGCCATGCTCGTCTTCCTTCAGAGCATCGAAAACCAGCTAGGCCGCCGCCGCTATCGCCGCTGGGGGGCGCGCAGCGTCGATATCGACATCATCCTGTGGTCGGGCGGCCCGTGGGCCAGTCGCACGCTCACCATTCCGCATCCCGCCTGGCATGCCCGCGACTTCGTCCTGACCCCGTTGCTATGTGTCGCACCCGACTGGCGCGACCCGAAATCGGGTCATTCCGTCCGCCATCTGCATGCCCGCCTGAAAAAAGCCGCACGCCAAGGTTGACCATCCGGCCCGTCGCCTTTAGGGCGACCTCCACCGCTTAGGGGGTCCATAGCTCAGTCGGTAGAGCAACTGACTTTTAATCAGTAGGTCACTGGTTCGAACCCAGTTGGACTCACCATCCCCTGTCATTGGCGTCTCGCCGTCGCTGCGTTAAAAGCGGACGGAACCGGAGAACGCCCGATGACCAGCATAATTTCGACGCGCTCCCTGTATAAGGGATGGCTCCACCTTCTGCTGGTCGCGATGCGCGCGCCCAATGGTGAGCATTTCGAACGCCATGTCGTCGAAATGCGCCGCGCCGTCGTAGTCCTCCCCTATGATCCCGATCGCCGCGTCGCGCTGGTCGTATCCATGCCGCGTACGCCGGTCATGCTGGCGGGCCTCCCCGATTTCCTGGAGCCGATCGCCGGCATATTGGAAGATGAACCGGACGACTGCGCCCGGCGCGAGGCGCTGGAAGAAGCAGGTGTGCGCCTGGGCGAACTGACCCATCTCGGCCAGATCTGGAGCATCCCCACCGTCGTGACCGAGAAGATCGACTATTTCCTCGCAGAATATCGCGCCGAAGACAGGATCGCGGCGGGCGGCGGTCTGGATGAAGAGCAGGAGCATATCAGCGTCCACGAACTGCCGCTCGATGAGCTATGGACGCTGTTTGCCGACAAGAAGATCGGCGATGGCAAGCTCGCGATCACGCTGATGGCGTTGCGGCTGCGGCGGCCCGACCTGTTCAGCGTTCCGGTCGGCTAATCCGCACCGATCGCGCATCCACCGCCACATCGCCTTCGGGCAAATGAAACCGGCATGGCTCGTCCGCGCCATTGACGCAGATGGCCAGCCCGCTTGCCCGATAGCGCATCGCCAGCCGGCGGCGGCCCGGATCTTCCCACTGGGCGACCGTCAATCCCTGCCCGTCCTCGTCCAGCCATTCCACATCGGCGTCGGACAGCAAGTCTACGGCCGTCAAATCCGCCGCCTCCGCCCGGATCGCCGCCAGCGCAAAACTCTGCGCCTCCAGCGCCCGATCACGGCCCACCCAGTCGATCCAGCCGATTACTCCATCCTGCGCATAGGCGTTATTATTGCCCTGCTGGCTGCGCCCGAACTCGTCGCCGGCGGTCAGCATGATCGTGCCGCGCGACGCGAACAGGGTGGACAGCAGCGCCTCCCGATCCCGCCGCCGCGCCGCCTCGACCGCAGGGTCGTCGCTCAGTCCTTCGACGCCATTATTCCAGCTGAAATTCTCACCATGGCCATCGCGATTCTGTTCGCCATTGGCTTCATTATGCCGCTGCGCATAGGCCGTCAGATCGGCCAGCGTGAAGCCATCATGTGCGGCGAGGAAATTGACGCTCCGGGTCCGCCCGCCACCGAAAATATCCGACGATCCCGCCAGCCGCGTGGCCACCGCACCCAGCGTCCCCGCATCGCCACGCCAGAAACGCCGCATATCGTCACGATAGCGGTCGTTCCATTCCAGCCAGCCCTCACCAAATTGCCCCAGTTGATAACCGCCAGGGCCAATATCCCATGGCTCGGCGATCATCACCCGGTCCGCCAGCACCGGATCGGCACGCATCTCCTGCAACAAGGGCGAGTTTGGATCGAACCCATCCACCATCCGCCCCAGCGCCGGGCCAAGGTCGAAGCGGAAGCCATCGACGCCGGCCTGAGTCACGAAATGCCGCAACGAATCGAGAATCAACCGCCGCGCGATCGGCGCATTGCAGGCGATGCTGTTACCCGTTCCGGTATCGTTGATCAGGCTGCCATCGGCCGCGTGCCGGAAATAGCCCTGCGCATCCAGTCCGCGCAGTGACAAAGTCGGCCCCTGCGCGTCGCTTTCCCCATCATGATTATAGACCATGTCCAGGATGACGCCGATGCCCGCCTCATGCAGCGCCGCCACAGTCTCCCGCAACTCCGCCATGCCGCCGGGCGCCAATCGCGGGTCGACGGCAAAATAGCTGACCGGATTATAGCCCCAGGCGTTGGTCAGCCCCAGCGGCCCCAGATGGCGCTCGTCGATCCAGGCGTTGATCGGCATTAGCTCGATCGCTGACACATGCAGCTTTTGCAGATGCGCGATCACCGCCGGATGGGCGAGCGCGGCGATCGTGCCCCGCTGCGCCTCCGGCACGTCCGGGTGCAACATGGTAAAGCCGCGCACCTGCACTTCGTAGATCAGCCCGCCCGGCGTAAAGCGCGGCGGTTCGGGCGCAACCGTGGGCAACCCCGCCGTCACCACGCCCTTGGGCATCAATGGCGCGGTATCGCCGCCTTCCCCACGCGGCGCGGCGAGAGCGGCGTCATAGACGAACGCCCGGTCGATCGCCTGCGCATAGGGATCGAGCAGCAGCTTGTCGGGATCGAACCACAGGCCTGCGCCTGGATCATAAGGGCCATCGGCGCGCAGCCCGTATCGCGCGCCCTCTCCCACGCCCGCCGCCTCGCCATGCCAGAAGCCATCGGCATCGCGCAGCATCGGCAATCGCACTTCCCGGTCCGCATCATCGAACAGGCATAGCCACAGCTGCGCCGCATCGGGCGACCAGACCGAAAAGCGGGTGCCGTCCGCGCCGATCACCGGTCCCAATGTCACACCGCCTCCGCGATCAGCGATCGGTAGAGATCGGCATAGCGCGCGGCACTCTGCGTCCAGCTGAAGTCGGCGCGCATGCCCGCACGCTGCATCGCCTCCCATAACGGCTTGTCGGCATGCAGCGTCGCCAGCCGATTGATCGCCCCATGCAGCGCCGCCGCATCGTCCGGCGCGAAGACGATCCCGGTCGCCGCGCCCGCGCCTAATGCCGCCTCATTGGCGTCGATCACCGTATCGGCCAACCCGCCGACCCGCGCCACCACCGGCACGCAGCCATAGCGCAGCGCATAAAGCTGAGTCAGGCCGCACGGTTCGAACCGCGACGGGATCAGGATCGCGTCGCCGCCCGCCTGCATCAAATGCGACAGCGGTTCATCATAGCCGATCTGCACCCCGATCCGCCCGCGATGCCGATCCGCCGCGCCCAGCAACGCGCCTTCCAGCACATGGTCGCCCGATCCCAGCACGGCGAGCTTCCCGCCCAGCGCGACCAGATGCTCGGCCGCGTCGATCATCAGGTCCATGCCCTTCTGCCAGGTCAGGCGGCTGACGATGATGCAGAGCGGCGCGCCGTCATGATCCAACCCGAACCGGTCCTCCAGCGCATGGCGATTGGCCGCCCGCTTTCCGAGCGCCCGCGCGCCATAGGCTTTGGGGATCAGCGCGTCGGCCACCGGATTCCAGATATCGGTATCGACGCCGTTCAATATGCCATGCAGGCGGTCGACCCGCCCGTTGATCAGGCCGTCCAGCCCCATGCCATGGACCGGCGACCGGATTTCCTGCGCGTAACTGGGGCTGACCGTGGTGATCGCATCGGCCGACACCAGCCCCGCCTTCAGAAAGCCGGTGCCGCCATAATATTCGACGCCATCGACGCCCCAGGCTTCGGGTGGCAGGCCAAGGTGCGGAAAGATGTCCGCCGCGAACCGCCCCTGAAAGGCGAGATTGTGGATCGTCACCAGCTTGGGCACATGGGCGGCCGGGCCGAAGCGCATATAGGCCGCCGTCATCGCCGCCTGCCAGTCATGGGCATGGACGGCATCGGGCCGCCAGCCCTTCAACACGCCCTCCGCTACGTCCGCTCCCGCACGCGAGAGCGCCGCGAAGCGCCGCCAATTGTCGGGCCAGTCATAGCCGCCATGATCGCCATAAGGACCGCCCTCCCGCGCGAAGAAGCCGGGCGCATCCAGCACCAGCAGGTCCAGCCCCTCGACCTGTGCCGCCAGCAGGCTGGCCGCCGCGCCGAACAGGTCGGGGTAGCGATGCACGATCTTTGTCTTGCCCAGCTTCGCCATGACCGCCGGGTAACCGGGCACCAATGTTCGCACGGCTAACCCCTGCCCCGCCAGCGCCCCAGGCAGCGCGCCGACGACATCGGCCAGTCCGCCGGTCTTGATGAGGGGGTAGATTTCGGATGCAACCGACAGCAGCTTGATCGTCATGGCGTCGCTCAGGCCGCCAGCCGGTCGATCATGGCCTGCGTCACCAGGCAGATCCCGCTTTCGGTCCTGCGGAAACGCTGCGCATCGAATACCGGATCTTCCCCGATGATCAGGCCGGGCGGGATGAGTATTCCCGAATCCACCACGCATTTGTGCAGCCGCGCCCCGCGCCCGATCTCGCAACCGGGCATGATGACGCTATCCGTCACCGACGAAAAACTATGCGTCCGCACGCCCGAAAAAAGCAGGCTGCGATCCAGCGAGGAGCCGGATACGATGCACCCGCCCGCCACCAGCGAGGATGTGGCCGACCCGCGCCGGCCATCCTCATTATGCACGAACTTGGCCGGTGGCGTGACTTCCGAATAGGTCCAGAGCGGCCAGCTGCGGTCGTAGAGGTCGAGGCTGGGCACCACATCGGTCAGGTCGATGCTCGCCTGCCAATAGGCGTCGATCGTGCCGACGTCGCGCCAATAGGGGACCAGTTCGCTTTCGGCCCGCACGCAACTGCTGGAAAAGCGATGCGCCACCGCTTTTCCATGCTTGACGATATGGGGGATGATGTCGCCACCGAAATCGCGCTTGCTGGCCGGATCGTCGGCGTCGCGCCGCAATTGCTCGATCAGAAAGCGAGTGCGGAAGACATAGATGCCCATCGACGCCAGCGCCATGTCCGGCTGTCCCGGAATGCCGGGCGGGTTCTTGGGCTTTTCGATGAAGGCGGTGATGACGTCCGCTTCATCGACATGCATCACGCCGAAACCCACCGCCTCCATGCGCGGTACTTCCAGGCAGCCGACGGTGACATCCGCGCCACTGTCGACATGCTGCTGGAGCATCAGCTCATAGTCCATCTTGTAGACATGATCGCCAGCCAGGATGACCATATATTCGGGCGCATAAGCCTCGATAATGTCGATATTCTGGTACACGGCGTCGGCTGTACCCTCATACCACTGGCTTTCCGATATGCGCTGGCTGGCGGGCAATATATCGAAACTCTCATTGCGTTCGGGGCGCAGGAAGTTCCAGCCGCGTTGCAAATGGCGGATCAGCGAATGGGCCTTATATTGCGTCGCGACCCCGATGCGGCGGATGCCGCTGTTGAGCGCATTGGACAGGGCAAAGTCGATGATCCGTGCCTTGCCGCCGAAATGCACGGCCGGCTTGGCGCGTCGGTCGGTCAGTTCCGCCAGCCGACTGCCGCGACCACCGGCCAGGACATAGGCCATGGCGTCACGCGCGATCGGCTGATATTTGCTCTGCATAGGGCCTCTCCTCATCCTGCCCGCGACTGCCTGCACGCGCCGTCGGTGTTCAATAATCCAGTTCCAGCATCAAGGTTGCGAAGGGCGGGATGGTGATGTTCGCCCATCCTTCCTCATCGGCTTCCACCTGCCCCATATTGCCCGCGCCACTGCCGCCATAATCCGCCGCGTCACTGTTCAATATCTCGCGCCACAATCCGCCGGACGGCAGACGCATCCGATAGCCATGGCGCAGCACTGGGGTAAAATGGCTGATGATGACGATCGGCCGGACACCCGGCGCGCGCCGTTGCCAGGCGAAGACGGAGTCCGCCGCGCCATCCACCAGCACCCATTCGAACCCCTCCGCCTCGCAATCGCGCGCATGCAGCGCCGGGCGGGATCGGTAGAGATGATTGAGATCGCCCACCAGCCGCTGCACGCCCAGATGCGGCCCATGGTCCAGCAGATCCCAGTCGAGCGCGCGATCCTCGCTCCATTCGCTGCGCTGGGCGAATTCCTGCCCCATGAACAGCAGCTTCTTGCCGGGATAGCCCCACATGAAGGCATAATAGGCCCGCAGCGTCGCGAACTTCTGCCAGTCGTCGCCGGCCATCTTGTGCAGCATGGACGCCTTGCCATGCACCACCTCGTCATGGCTCAATGCCAGCACGAAATTCTCGGTAAAGGCGTAGAGCAGGCCGAAGGTGATGTCGTCATGATGATGGGCGCGATGCACGGCATCACGCTGCAAATAGCGCAGCGTGTCGTGCATGAAGCCCATATTCCATTTGAACCCGAAGCCCAGCCCGCCGGTATCCACAGGCTGTGACACGCCGGGCCAACTGGTCGATTCCTCGGCAATGGTCATGATGCCGGGATGCGCGCCATAGAGCGCCTTGTTCATCTGCTGGAGGAAGGCGACCGCCTCCACATTTTCCCGGCCACCATGGTCGTTGGGTATCCATTCGCCCGGCGCGCGCGAATAGTCGAGATAGAGCATCGAGGCGACGGCATCGACCCGCAGGCCATCGACATGATAGCGTTCGGCCCAGAACAGCGCATTGTTGACCAGATATTGCGCCACTTCGCGCCGACCGAAATTATAGATGGCCGTGTTCCAGTCGGGGTGGAAACCCTTGCGCGGATCGGCATGTTCGTACAGCGCGGTGCCGTCGAAATGGGCCAACCCATGTTCATCGGTCGGAAAATGGGCCGGCACCCAGTCGAGCAGAATGCCGATCCCTGCCCGATGTGCGCCATCGACGAAACGCGCGAACCCATCGGGATCGCCAAAGCGCGCGGTCGGCGCATACAGGCCCAGCGTCTGATACCCCCAGCTGGGATCATAGGGAAATTCGCTGATCGGCAGAAATTCGATATGGGTAAAGCCCATCCCCGCCACATAGGGGATCAACCGATCGGCCAGTTGATCCCAGCTCAGAAAATCGCCCTGCTCGTTCCGCTGCCATGACCCGGCATGGACTTCGTAGATCGATATTGGCTGGCGCCGCGCGTCGGCCGTGCGCCAATGATCGCGATGGCGGTCGTCGCCCCATATATGGTCCGCCGGCGCCGCGACGATGGAGGCCGTGGACGGGCGCAACTCCGCCGCAAAGGCGAAGGGGTCGGCCTTGAGCGGCAACAGCACGCCGTCCGCGCCGACAATCTCATATTTATAGGCGCTGCCCGGACCGACCTCGGGCAGGAAAATCTCCCACAGGCCCGCATCCGCGCGGTGGCGCATCAGCGAGCGCCGCCCATCCCATCGGTTGAAGTCGCCGACCACCGACACCCGCAAAGCATTGGGTGCCCAGACCGCGAAATGCGTGCCGGTCACGCCTTCATGGGTGATGACATGCGCGCCCAGCTTGTCGAACAGCCGGCCATGCGATCCTTCGGCCAGATAATGATCGTCCATCGGCCCCAGCACCGGCCCGAACCCATAAGGGTCGACCAGCGCATAGCTGCCGCCATCGCCATAGGTCGCGACATAGCGGAGCGGCTGACGCTTTTTGACTGCGACCTTGCCGAAAAACAGCCCGTCGCCATGGACCTGCTCCAGCATACCCACGCTCTTGCCGTCCAGCGTCTGCGCCTCCACGCCTACTGCCTCGGGTAACAGAACGCAGGCGGTGAAGCCCTTTTCCACCGGATGGACGCCAAGCGTGGCGAGGGGATCGTCGTCCAGCCCGTTGATCAATCGGTCGATCTGTTCGGGCTTCAACGCCATCCTATCCCTTCATCCTCATCATGGTGCGATCTTCCAGATGTCGGCCGCATATTCGCGGATCGTGCGGTCGGATGAGAACCATCCCATCCGTGCGACATTATGGATCGCCTTCTTCGCCCACAACGCCTGATCCGACCATAAAGTATCGACGCGGCGCTGCGCGGCGGAATAGCTGTCGAAATCGGCCGCGAGCATGAACCAGTCATGGTCGTAAATGCCCTGCACCAGCCCCTTGTACCGATCCGGATCGTCGGGGGAAAAGACGCCGCTGGCAATGGCATCCAGCGCCTGTCCCAATTCCCGGCTCTGGCCGATGACGTCGCGTGGCACATAGCCCTGCGCGCGCCGCTCGTTCACTTCCTGCGCGGTCAGGCCGAAGATGATGATATTATCATCCCCCACATGGTCGCGCATTTCGACATTGGCGCCATCCAGCGTGCCGATGGTCAGCGCGCCGTTGACCGCGAACTTCATGTTCCCGGTGCCGGACGCTTCCATGCCCGCCGTCGAAATCTGTTCGGACAGGTCGGCGGCCGGGATCATCACTTCCGCCATGGACACATTGTAATTGGGCACGAATTGGAGCTTCAGCAGGCCCTGTACCGCCGGATCATGATTGACCGCGCGAGCGACGTCACCCGCCAGTTTGATGATCAGCTTGGCATTATGATAGCTGGGCGCCGCCTTGCCCCCGAACAGCTTCACGCGCGGCACCCAATCCTTTTCCGGGTGCGACCGGATCTGGTCGTAGAGCGACACCGCCTCCACGATATTGAGCAACTGCCGCTTATATTCGTGGATGCGCTTGATCTGGATGTCGAACAAAGCCGCCGGGTCGATCCGCGCATTGATCCGCTTGCGCAGCAGGTTCGCCAGCTCCACCTTGTTTGCGGTTTTGACGGCCAGGAATTTCTCCTGAAAGCCGCTGTCGTCGGCAAAAGCGTTCAGATCGCGGAGCGCCTCCGCATCGTCCAGAAACTTGTCGCCGATCACCTCGCGGATCAGGCCGGTCAGCCCCGGATTGCACTGCATCAACCAGCGGCGGAAGGTGACGCCATTGGTCTTGTTGTTGATCCGCGTGGGATAGAGTGTGTGCAGGTCGGCAAAGACCGTCACCTTCATCAGGTCGGTGTGCAGCGCCGACACGCCATTGACGCTATGCGAACCGGCAAAGGCCAGATTGCCCATCCGCACGCGCCGCTCGCCACCTTCGTCGATCAGCGAAATCGCGCCGATCGCGCCATCGTCAAAATGGCCGGACCCATCCTCTTTTTTAAGGCGGCGCGCTTCACCCAGCAATTTGCTGTTGATCGCATAGACGATCTGCATGTGCCGGGGCAGCAACCGCTCGAACAGAGGCACCGGCCAGCTTTCCAGCGCCTCGGGCAGCAGCGTGTGATTGGTGTAGCTGAAGGTCCGCCGGGTGATGTCCCACGCCGCGCCGAAATCGATCCCATGATCGTCCAGCAATATGCGCATCAATTCCGCCACCGCGACTGCCGGATGGGTGTCGTTCAGCTGGATCGCCGCCTTGTCCGCCAGCGTTTCGATGCTGCCGAAGTATTGGATGTGCCGCCGAACGATGTCCTGCAACGATGCGGAGGAGAAGAAATATTCCTGCCGCAACCGCAACTCCTGCCCGGCGGGCGACGAGTCGGCGGGATAGAGCACCCGCGTCAGCGCCTCGGCCCGGTTGCTTTCGGACAGCGCACCGATGTGATCGCCCGCATTAAACTTGTCGAGCAGGATCGGGTCGATCGGCTGCGCTTCCCACAGGCGCAACGTATTGATCCGCTTGCCGCGCCAGCCCGCGATCGGCGTGTCATAGGGGGTTGCGATCACGCGTTCGGCCGGCCGCCAGCGCATCTGGTGCGGCCCGGCATCCTCACCCTCGGCCGGATCGACACGGCCGCTGAAGCCGATTTCGTAACTCGCCTCGCGCCGTTCGAATTCCCACGGATTGCCGTGCGCCAGCCAGTTTTCGGGCAATTCGACCTGCCAGCCGTCGCTGATTTCCTGCCGAAACATGCCGTTGACGTATCGGATGCCATAGCCATAGGCCGGCACGTCCACCGTCGCCATGCTCTCCATGAAGCAGGCGGCCAGCCGACCCAGACCGCCATTGCCCAGCGCCGCATCCGGCTCCAGCGCGGCGATGATGTCGATATCCACGCCCAGTGACGCCAGCGCCGCCTGCATATCGTCCAGCATTTCCATGTTGGACGCGGCATCGCGCATCAACCGGCCGATCAGGAATTCCAGGCTCAGATAATAGACCCGCCGCCCTTCTTCCTCATAGGTTTTCTGGGTGGAGGTGATCCAGGCGTCGATCACGCGGTCGCGAATGGCCAGGATCACCGCATGCAGCCAATCGTGCGGCTTGGCGGCGGCGGCATTCTTGCCGATGCGATAGGTCAGCCGCTCGACAATCTCATGCGCCAGGACTTCCGGATCGACCTGACGGGGTGCAGGCTTGGGAAGTTTCGTCTGGCCCTTGAGAGTCATCGCGCAATCCCCCTGATGAGTCACCGCGGATGATGGCACAGCGTTCCGCGCCACGCCATGCCATTTTTGCGGTGCAGCAATAACTTACCGCACCGGATTTCGATCCGTTCAGGCCGTGTGTCGCGTCATGATCGCGTCCGCCACCCCGGCGCGCAACTGCGCCCGCACCGGATAGGTGCCGGACGGCAGATGCTGGGTCATGAACAGGCCGATCAACCGCTCGACCGGGTCGATCCAGAAATAGGTCGAAAAGACGCCGCCCCAATAATATTCGTGGGTTTGGAGGCCCATGGCGAAACCCAGCCCGAAGCCGACGCCCTGATAATCCGCCTCGCTGAACATCGCGCTGGACATACTGGACAGGTCGCCGCCGCCCGGCAACTGGTTGCTGCGCATCTGATCGACCGTCTCCGTCGTCAGCAGCCGCACGCCATCCAGTTCCCCGCCGCGCAGCAGCATGCGCGCGAAGCGATGATAGTCCGCCACCGAAGACACCAGCCCGCCGCCGCCCGACAGGAAACGCCCGGTTCGACGCCAGCCGCTGCGCGCGCCGAGATCGGCCACGCTGATGCTGCCGCCCTCGTCCAGTCGCCAGGCGTCGGTCATGCGGTGCGCCTTCTCGTCCGGCAGCATGAAGGTCGTGTCGACCATGCCCAGCGGATCGAGGATGTTCGTACGGAAGAACGTCTCCAGATTCAGCCCGCTCAGCCGCTCCACCACCACGCCCAGCACATCGGTGGACACCGAATAATTCCACTTGTCGCCCGGCGAAAATTCCAGCGGCAGCGTGGCCAGATCGGCGATGAACCGGTCGGACGTCCGCGGCTGCTGAAATTCGTCCAGGCCCAGCTTGCGATAGCGCGCGTCGATCGCCGTCTGGCGTTGCAAGCCATAGGTCAGGCCGGACGTATGGCGCAGCAGGTCGATCATCAACATCGGTCGTTTAGGCTTGGCCCGGTTGGCCTGCCCCACGCGCAGATCGGCAAATTCGGGGATGATATTGGCCACCGGCGTATCCAGCGCGACCTTGCCCGCCTCCAACAGCATCATGAAGGCGACGGAGGTGATCGGCTTGGTCATCGACGCGATGCGATAGAGCGCGTCCGCCTGCAACGGCTCTCCGCTCGCCCGCGCCTGCCCCCGCACCACCGACAGCAGCACCTGCTCATCGCGCGACAACAGCAACTGCATATGGGGCAGCTTGCCGCTGGCCAGATAGGTGCGATCCAGATGGTCGACCAGCGCGCCCAGTCGATCCGGGTCCATCCCCGCCGCCGAAGCCGCCTTGCCGTCGATTCCGTCCACCATGCCGCCTGCCATTCCCGTGTCGCCCCCTCCCCGCTAACGCAGCGGGCCGGGCGCGTAAACAGCTTGGCCGTTGCCAAGACCCCACCCGCCCCTCTATGGCAACGCGCCAGAACAGCATAACTGGACCACCACAGGCATGGCCACCGGCCTCTCCGCTATCTTCATGGCCAACCGCCCCGCCCTGCTGCGTTTCCTGCGCGCGCGCGGCGCGGGGGACGATGCCGAAGATCTGTTGCAGGATATGTGGATGAAGCTGGAGGCCAAGGATCTTGGCCCGGTTTCCGATCCGCTGCCCTATCTGTATCGCATGGCGAACAATCTGATGCTGGACCGCTATCGGTCCGCCACGCGGCGCGAACGGCGCGAACAGGATTGGGCCGAGGGTGCGGGCGGCGTGATGGCCGACCCGAACGAAGATATCGCCGTCGACGATCGCATGGTCCTGAACGAGCAGTTGAACGAGGCGCGCGCCGTGCTGCGCGATCTTGGCCCGCGCGTCGAACTGGTGTTCCGCCGCTTTCGGATCGAGGGGGTGGGCCAGCGGGTCATTGCCGATGAGCTGGGCGTCAGCCTGACCACGGTGGAGAAGGATCTGCAAAAGGCCTATCGGGCCATGCTGACGCTCAAGCAGAAAATGGATACGGAATGAGCGGGTCGGCGGCGTCCTGTCTCGCAAGGGGCAAAAAATGAACGGGGCTGAAGCCATGATCAACGAGGAGGCGCTGGGTTGGGTCATCCAAACCCGCGATCCGGCATTTAGCGACTGGGACGGCTTCACCGCATGGCTGGAGGCGGACCCTGCGCATGCGTCCGCCTATGACGCGCTGATGCTGGCGGACAGCGAGTTGGACAGCCTCGTGCCGCCCGAACCCGTCGCCATGCCACCCATCGCCGCCAACGATCCGGGTGTCCGCGCGCGTCGTCCGCTGCGCTGGATCGGCGGCGGCGCGGTCGCGGCAGCCCTTGTTGCAGCTGTCTCTTTCGGTGTCGCAAACCGCAGCGATATCTACAGCGTCACCACCCGGCCCGGCGAAACCCGCCTCATCGCGCTGGACGACGGCACGAAGGTAGAGCTGAACGGCGGCACCACCATGCGCTTCGATCGCAAGGATGCCCGCTTCGCCGCGCTGGACGCGGGCGAGGCCGCCTTCACCGTGCGCCATGATGCCGCCAATCCCTTCCGCGTGACCGTGGGCGACGCGGTGTTCGAAGATGCCGGCACCGTCTTCAACATCGTGCACACCAACGCCGCGACCCGCATCGGCGTGTCGGAAGGCAAGGTGATCTACAATCCGCAGGCCGAAGCGATCGCCCTGCCCGCCGGCCGCGCGCTGGCCGACGATGCGCAGGGCCTGCGCGTCATGGACATCGCGCCCGCCGCCGTCGCCAGCTGGCGTCAGGGGCAACTGGTCTACAGCAACGCGCCCGTCACGCAGGTGGCCGAAGACGCCGCCCGCTCGCTGGGCCTGACCGTGCAGTTCACGCCGCAGGTGCAGGCGATGCGCTTTACCGGCACGCTGCGGCTGGACCGCGACCCTGAGCGCTTCTTTGCGCAGGCCGCGCCGTTGATGGGCTTGTCTGCCGTGCGTCAGGGGGACGCATGGCTGTTGAAGGAGGGAAATGGGCCGCAGAACTGACCTTCTGATCGTCACCACGCCCCTCTTCGCGATCGCCGCAGCGACAGCAACGCCCGCTCTAGGGGCGGACAGACAGGATATCAGCATCGCCCCCGGAAGGCTCGGGGACGCGGCGATAGCGCTCGGCCGTCAGACCGGCGCCGGCATCGGCATGTCGGACCAGTCGCTCGCCAGCCTGCGCACCCCCGCTATTCAGGGCCGGATGAACGCGGAATCCGCGTTACGCCAACTGCTCAAGGGCAGCGGCGCGAAAGCACAACGCATCGGCGCCAATGGCTGGCGCATCGTCCGCGCCAAATCCCCGCCCCCGCCATCGGCCGCCCCCGCGCCGGTCCAGGCCGCCCCGCTGGCCGATCAGCCGCCCGCCGAAATCATCGTCACCGCTTCCAAGCGCGACACGCCGCTTCCCCGCTACGCCGGCATGGTCGAAGCGCTGGACAGCAGCCTGTTCACGTCGGGCGAAGCATCGGGCGGGACCGCCACCTTGCTGGCTCGGGTGGCGAGCCTCAGTTCCACCCATGCCGGCGCCGGCCGCAACAAGCTATTCATCCGCGCCATCGCGGATTCGGGCGTTGCCGGTCCGACCCAGGCGACCACCGGCCAATATCTGGGCGACATGCGGCTGAACTATGCCGCGCCCGACCCCGACCTCAAACTCTACGACGTCGGCCGGGTCGAGGTGCTGGAAGGGCCGCAGGGCACGTTGTACGGCGCCGGGTCGCTGGGCGGTATCATCCGCCTGATGCCCAACGCCCCCAACCTTGCCGAATATGGCGGGCAGATGTCGGCCGGCCTGTCCGCGACCCAGCATGGCGATCCGGGCGGCGACCTGTCCGCCACGCTCAACATCCCCATCGTCTTGGAGAAGCTGGCGCTGCGCGTCGTGGGCTATGGCGTGCAGGACGGCGGCTATATCGACGACGTCAATCGCGGCAAGGACGACGTCAATCGGATGCGTACCTATGGCGGCCGCGCCGCGCTGCGCTTCGCCCCCGGTGACGGCTGGATCATCGACCTGAACGGCGTCTACCAGCATATCGACGGCGACGACGCCCAATATGCCAGCCGGTCGGTCGGCCGACTGCAACGCGCCTCCGCCGTCGCCCAGCCCTATTATTCCGACTATCTGCTGACCAATCTGCGGATCGAAAAACAGTGGGACAGCCTGCGCTTCGTCTCCTCCACCGGCTATGTCCGCCACATATTGGCCGAAAGCTACGACGCGACCCAGCCCAATGGCCCGCCCGCCTTGTTCCGCCAGCGCAACCGGGTCGATATCTTCTCGACCGAAAACCGGCTGGTGCGCGACCTCGACAATGGGCTGGGTTGGATATTGGGCGCCTCCTATCTGCAAAGCACGTCCGACCTCCATCGCTCGCTCACCTCCTTCGGCACGGCCGAAGTCCAGCCCGCCATCATTCCCGGCGTCCCCATGTACGGCCGGGGCATGGCGGCGGCGGCGACGGGCGTGCAAAATATGGTCAAGGAAGCGACCATGTTCGGCGAAGCCTCCTTCGAACCGGTCAAGGGGCTGATCGCGACCGTCGGCGGCCGCCTGACCAACAGCCGCCTGTCGGGCGAGGCGCTCGATCCTGTGGCCGCTTTGTCCTTCAGCGAACTGGCACGGGCGGAGGCGCAGGCCGACCGCAGCGAAACGATCTTCCTGCCGTCCGCTTCGCTGCTGACCGACGCCATCCCCGGCCTCACCCTCTATGCCCGTTTCCAGCAGGGCTTCCGCCCCGGCGGGCTGGCAGTGGATGACCAACGGGTGCGCCGTTACCAGAATGATCGCGCGTCCACCGTGGAGGTCGGCGCGCGCAAGGGTGTGCCGGGCCGCGACGTCTTCGCCGCCAGCGCCAACATCGCCTATACCGACTGGCGCAATATCCAGGCCGACGTCACCGACCGGATCGGCCTGCCCACCACCGCCAATATCGGCGACGGGCGCATCTACACGGTCGAAGGGCGCGTCGTCGTGCGACCGCTGCGGCAACTCACGCTCGACGGCAGCGTCATCTATAATGACAGTCGCCTGACCCAGCCGACCGATTTCGTGCGCATGCTATCCTATGAAGGGCGCTCGCTCAGCCTGCCCAATGTCGCCAATGTGAGCGGGCGGCTGGCGTTCGATTATCGCACGACCATCGGCGACGACATGCGCTTCAACCTGTCCGGCTCGGCCCGCTATGTCGGCAAGTCGCGCCTGGGCGTCGGGCCGATATTGGGCCAGACGCAGGGCGACTATGTCGATACCAGCCTGTCCGCCGGCCTGACCCGTGGGGCCGTGCAATATTCGCTCTCGCTCACCAACCTGCTGGATAGCAACGGCAACCGCTTCTCGCTCGGCACGCCATTCGACCTGCGCACTGATTATTATACCCCGCTGCGACCCCGCACCGTGCGCATCGGCCTCGATTTCGCTTTCTGAACAACTATTCATCGCATCGACTGACGGAAGCCACGGCCCGGCGACGTCCCATGCGGACGCGCGCACTTGATACAGCGCGACACGCAGAGGAGACATCATGCGACATCTACTGGCCTGCACGGCGATCGCGCCCGTGCTGGCGGCCCTTACCGTGGCCGATGCGGCGGCTGAAACGACGATCGCCACCGCCACCACCGCTGCCGTCAAGACCTCCACCGTGGCCAACGGTGCGGCTGACGACATCACCATCAGTTCAGCCGGCTCGATCAAGCTGACCAGCGGCGCCGCCGTCACGGTCGACAGCAACAACAAGGTGTCGAACGCCGGCACCATCACCATCAACGACGCAAACAACGTCACCGGCATCCTGGTCGCCCCCGGCACCAGCGGCGCCATCGCCAACACCGGCACCATCACGCTGACCGAAGATTATACCGCGACCGACACGGACAGCGACGGCGATATCGACGGCCCGTTCGCCAAGGGGTCGGGCAAGAACGGCATCTGGGTTCAGTCCGGCGCCGCCCATGTCGGCAATATCGACCATAGCGGCACCATCACGATCGAGGGCAACCAGTCCGCCGGCATCCGATTGGACGGCGCGCTGACCGGCAACCTGTCGACCAGCGGCACCACCAGCGTCATCGGCGACAACAGCTATGGCGTGGTCGCCAACGGCGTCACCGGCAACGTCACGCTGCGCGGCTCGACCTCGGCCGTGGGCGCCAACAGCATCGGCGCGGCATTGCTGGGCGACGTCACCGGCGCGGTCAAGATTCAGGGCACGATCACCAGCACCGGCTATCGCAGCACCAGCCGCCCCAGCGACGTGACCAAGCTGGATGCGGACGACCTGCTCCAGGGCGGCTCAGCGCTGGTCATCGCCGGCAATGTGACCGGCGGCATCATCTTCGACATACCGCCCACGCTGGACAGCACCAAGCCCGACGTCGATGGCGACGGCCTGACCGATGCAACGGAAGGCAGCGCCGCCGTCATCACCTATGGCAAGGCCGCAGCGGTACAGATCGGCGCGGCCGACCGCGCCACCACGATCGGCGCGGTCGCGGCTGGCAACACCGGCTATGGCCTGATCGTCAACGGCGGCATCGCCGGCTATGGCGTCTATGATGGCGTCGATGCCAACGGCCTGGTCATCGGGGGTCTGGGCGGCGCCGTGTCGATCGCCAAGGGGGTACAGGTCAAGGGCACGATCGCGGCAGTTTCCTACGACAGCAACGCCACGGCGCTGCGCGTCGGATCCGGCGCGAGCGCCGGCACGATCGAGGTCGGCGGTTCGGTAGCCGCCAGCGGATCGACGAAGGATGGCACCGTCGCGCGCGGCCTGGTGATCGACTCCGGTGCGACCGTGGGGTCGATCGTCGTCAGCGGCAGCGTGGCGGCAGCGGCCGGCAGCACCGAAAAGGGCAGCGCCATCGCGATCCTCGATTCATCCGGTAGCGTGTCCAGCCTGTCCAACACGGGCAAGATCAGCGCGACCGGCGGCAAGAGCGGCTCCAACGTCGCGATTGACCTCAGCGCCAACAGCAGCGGTGTCACCCTGACGCAGGCGGCGGCGTCCGCCACCGCCACCACCATGCCCAGCATCGTCGGCGACATTCGCCTGGGGTCGGGCAATGACGTGCTGACCGTGTCGGCCGGCGCCATCGCCGGCAACCTCAGCCTGGGCGCCGGCAATGACAGCATCGTCCTGTCGGGAGCATCCAGCCTGACCGGCAACATCGCCTTTGGTACCGGCACCAACAGCCTGTCCCTGGCGGGCACGTCGAAGGTGGCGGGCAATGTCGATTTCGGCGGCGGCGCAGGTACGCTGACGCTGGGTGGCACATCGTCGCTGACCGGCGCGATCAGCAACAGCGGCAATGTCGCCGTGGCGTTGAACGGTGGCACGCTCACCGCCAGCAACACCGGCTCGGTCGCGCTCGCGTCCCTGTCGGCCAGCGGCACCTCCACGCTGGGCATCACCATCAACGGCGCGACCGGCGCCAGCACCGTCTATGACGTGGCCGGCGCGGCCAGCTTCGCCAGCGGATCGCAGGTCAAGGTCAACCTGACCCAGGTCGGCGGATCGGTGGGCAACTATGTCATCGTGCGGGCGGGATCGCTCAGCGGATCGCCGACTCTCACCAGCGCCGCCCTCCTGCCCTATATGTTCAAGAGCAGCGTCACCGGCGACAACAGCGCCGGCACCGTCACCCTTTCCATCGCGGCCAAGAGCGTGTCGGAACTGGGCCTGAGCGGATCGACCGCCAGCGCCTATTCGGCGATCTTCAACGCACTGGACAAGGATGCCGCCGTCGCCGCCGCCTATCTGGCGGTCACCGACGGATCGACCCTGACGGGCAATCTGCGCCAGATGTTGCCCGATCATGCCGGCGGCACCTTCGAAGCCGTCACGTCGGGATCGCGCGCCACCGCCCGCATATTGTCCGACCCCAACGGCATCTACCGCACGAAGGACGGGCGCCTCGGCTTCTGGCTGCAACAGGTCGCGTTCGGCAGCGCCAAGAGCGTAGGCAGCACCGCATCCTACGACATTACCGGCTGGGGTGCCGGTGGTGGCCTGGAATATCTGAGCGATATCGGCGCATTCGGTGGCTCCTTCGCCTATATCCATGGCAGCGACAGCGGCGGGGCGAACAACGCCGTCGATTCCGACCAGTTCGAACTGGCGGCGCACTGGCGCGGCCAATGGGGTCCGCTGCTCAGCTTCGCCCGCCTGTCGGCCGCGCGCATCAAGTTCGATGGGACCCGCCATTTCGAAAGTGGCGACGTCACCCGCACCGCCGATGGCAAGTGGAACGGCACGCTCATGTCCGCGACGGCCGGCGCCGCCTACCAGATCGACATGGGCCGCTTCAGCCTGCGTCCGGCGGTCGGCATCGACTATTACCGGCTCAAGGAAGACGGCTATAGCGAAACCGGCGGCGGCGATGCGTTCAACCTGACCGTGCTGGGCCGCACCAGCGACGAACTGACCGCCAATGGCACCGTCACGGCCGGCTACGACTTTGGCAGCCTGAACAAGGAAGATGGCTGGGTCCGCGTCGAACTGGAAGGCGGCCGTCGCCAGATCATGGGCGGGTCGCTGGGCGACACCACCGCCTACTTCAAGGGCGGCGATCGCTTCACCCTGGTATCGGAAGACCGCACCAATGGCTGGACCGGCCGCGCCCGTCTCTATGGCGGCACCGACACCTTCCGCGTCGGTGGTGAATTTGGCGCGGAGGAGCAACAAAATCACGTCGCCATCTCATTTAGGGCGACGGTGAACTTCGTCCTGTGACGTCTTGAAGATGAAAGGACGGGCCAAACCCCACAGACCCTCCCGGTCCGTCCCTTCCGCTCCGGCAACATTCCCTCCCCAAGGGCGCCGGGCATAAAAGAGGGGCGTCGCTGGTCCCCCCGGCGGCGCCCCTTATTGCATTAGGCCTATGCCGTTCCCCTGCGAAGGCCGGGGAACGGCTTTTATCGCAACGAAAAAGGGAGCGGCTCCATCGAACCGCTCCCTTTTTCTGCGTCCAGAGGCGAGGCTTTTTAAGCCGACAGCGCCTTCTTCACCATTTCGTTGACGACCTGCGGATTGGCCTTGCCCTGCATCGCCTTCATCGTCTGGCCGACGAAGAAGCCGAACAGCGCTTCCTTGCCGCCGCGATACTGCTCGACCTTGTCGCCATTCTTCGCCAGCACGTCGGCCACCGCCGCCTCGATCGCGCCGGTATCGGACGTCTGCTTCAGGCCCTTGTCCTCGACGATCTTGCCCGGCTTCTCGCCGGTTTCCAGCATGATCTCGAACACCTGCTTGGCGATCGTCCCGCTGATCGTGCCATCGGCCACCAGCGCCAGCAATTCGGCCCCTTCCTCGGGGCTTACCGGGCTGTCTTCCAACGACTTGCCAATGCGGTTGAGCGCACCATAAAGTTCCGACAGCAGCCAGTTGGCCGAAGCCTTGGCGACGTCGCCCTCGCTCTTCTTCTGGATACGCGCGGCTTCGGCCAGCAGCGCCTCGAACCAGCGGGCCGTGTCGGCGTCGGCGGTCAAAGTCGCGGCATTATAGGCGCTCAGGCCCAGATCCTGCGCATAGCGACGCAGCTTGGCGTCGGGCAGTTCCGGCAGCGACTGGCGGCATGCCTCCAGGAAGGCGTCGTCCAGTTCCAGCGGCAACAGGTCGGGATCGGGGAAATAGCGATAGTCGTGCGCATCTTCCTTCGACCGCATCGAGCGCGTCTCGTTCCGGTCCGGATCGTAGAGGCGGGTTTCCTGCACGATCTTGCCACCGGCCTCCAGCACGTCGACCTGACGGCTCGCTTCATGCTCGACCACGGCCATGACGAAGCGCACCGAATTGACGTTCTTCGTCTCGGTCCGCGTACCGAATTCCTCGCCAGGACGACGTACGGAGACGTTCACGTCGGCGCGCATCGATCCCTGATCCATATTGCCGTCGCACGACCCGACATAGCGCAGGATCGTCCGCAGCTTCGAGAGATAAGCCCCTGCTTCGGCAGGCGAACGCATGTCCGGCTTCGACACGATTTCCATCAGCGCCACGCCCGACCGGTTGAGGTCGACATAGCTGCTCGTGGGGTGCTGGTCGTGCATCAGCTTGCCGGCATCCTGCTCGACATGGATACGCTCGACGCCGATCACCTTCTTGCTGGCGTCCGGGTTCTTCTCGTCCAGCACGATCTCGATCTGCCCCTCACCCACGATCGGGTGGTAAAGCTGGCTGATCTGGTAGCCCTGCGGCAGATCGGCGTAGAAATAATTCTTCCGGTCGAACCGCGACCATTTGTTGATCTGCGCGTCGATCGCCATGCCGGTGCGCACCGCCTGACGGATGCACTCCATGTTCGGCACGGGCAGCATGCCGGGCATGGCCGCGTCGACCAGGCTGACCTGGGTATTGGGCTCCGCGCCGAACGCGGTGGCCGCGCCCGAAAACAGCTTGGCGTTCGACGTCACCTGCGCATGGACTTCCAGGCCGATCACGACCTCCCACTCGCCGGTTGCACCCTGGATGCGATAGGTTGATTCAGTCATATTACCACCACTTGTCCGGGCGAGCCGCAAAGCCCGATCGTTCTTCAATCGCCAAGGAGGCGTTCAGCACCGTCTGCTCATCCAGCGCCTTGCCGATGATCTGCAAACCGATCGGCAGCCCGGCCGAATCCAGCCCGCCCGGCACCGCCATGGCGGGCAGCCCCGCCAACGAGGCCGGCACGGTGAAGACGTCGTTCAGATACATGGCCAGCGGATCGGCCTGCTTCTCGCCCAAAGCGAAAGCCGCGCTCGGTGCGGTCGGCGTCAGCAATATGTCGCACGTCTCGAACGCCAGTTCGAAATCGCGCGCGATCAGCGCCCGGACCTTCTGTGCCTGCGTATAATAAGCGTCGTAGAAGCCGGCCGACAGCACATAGGTGCCGATCATGATGCGGCGCTTGACCTCCGGCCCGAAGCCGGCGGCGCGGGTGGCGGCATACATATCCTGCAAGCCTGCGCCATCGGGCAGGTCGCGCTGACCATAGCGCACGCCGTCATAGCGAGCGAGGTTCGAGGAAGCCTCGGCCGGGGCGATGATATAATAGGTCGGCAGCGCGTACTTCGTATGCGGCAGCGACACTTCGACCACTTCGGCGCCCGCGTCCTTCAACCAGGCGATCCCACGATCCCACATGGCGGAGATTTCGGCGTTCAGGCCATCGGGGCGATATTCCTTGGGAATACCGACCGTCTTGCCGCGCAGGTCGCTGGACAGATTGGCTTCCCACTGGGGCACGGCCAGATCGAGGCTTGTCGAATCCTTGGGGTCGAAGCCCGCCATGACTTCCAGCAGGATCGCGTTGTCGCGCACCGTGCGCGCCATCGGCCCGGCCTGATCGAGCGACGAGGCGAACGCCACGATGCCCCAGCGCGAGCAGCGACCGTAGGTCGGCTTGATGCCGCTGATGCCGGTGAAGGCGGCCGGCTGGCGGATCGATCCGCCCGTATCGGTGCCGGTCGCCGCCGGGCACAGCCGCGCCGAAATCGCCGACGAAGACCCACCCGAAGAGCCACCGGGCGCCAGCGCGGCATTGTCGCCACCAGCCCGCCGCCAGGGCGAAATGACATTGCCATAATAGCTCGTCTCGTTGGACGATCCCATGGCGAACTGGTCCAGGTTCAGCTTGCCCAGCATCCCCGCACCGGCCGCCCACAGCTTGCCCGATACGGTCGATTCATAGGTCGGCACGAAGCCTTCCAGCATGTGCGAAGCCGCGGTCGTCTGCGTGCCTTCCGTGCAGAACAGATCCTTCATGCCGATCGGCACGCCGGAAAGCGCGCCCAGCGTTTCGCCGGCGGCTTTCGCCTTGTCGGCGGCATCGGCCGCTTCCAGCGCCTTTTCCGGGGTTTCGACGATGAAGGCGTTCAGCGCCTTGGCGGCCGCGACATTGGCATTGAAACTTGTCGCCACTTCACGCGCCGAAAAATCGCCCGCGCGAAAACCGTCGCGGATTTCGGCAACGGTCAGATCAGTCAGATTCGTCATTATTCGATCACCTTGGGCACCGCGAAGAAGCCATGTTCGGCCTGCGGCGCATTGGCCAACACCTTGTCGCGCACATTGCCGTCGGTCACGGCATCCACGCGCAGCCTTTGATGGTTGGGGATGACGGCGGTCATCGGCTCTACGCCGGTGACATCCACCTCGCCCAATTGCTCCACCCAGCCAAGGATGTTGTTGAATTCGGGCACCATGGCTTCGGCTTCGGCGTCTGTCACCGAAATGCGCGAGAGGCTGGCGATCTTTTTCACGGTCTGAAGATCTATCGACATGGGCAAGCCGCTAGCACCCGCACCTGCCCGCTTCAAGCCGCTTTAGCGCACCCCTTGCGCCCGCCCGCCCCATGCGCCAGACATGGCACAAATATTTCGGAGAGCATGGGTGGCCCGCAAATTCCTCTATGTCATCGCGACACTGGTCGTGCTAGTGATCGCGGCGCTGCTCGTCTACCGGATCTGGGGGATGCAACTGATCCGCCTGGTGATGGTCCCGCGCGAAGCCTATGCGCAGATGCAACCGTTGCCGGCCAATGCCTATGACGCTGCGGATATGTGGATTGCCCGGCCCGACATCGTGAAGGATAATGTCGCGCTCTGGACGCCCGCCGGCGTGGCAACGTCCCGCGCGGCGCAGCCGGCCGCCATCTTCTTCATCCACCCGACCAGCTATATCACCACTTTCGGCGATGCTCACTGGAACGCGCGCCTGGGTGACAAGGATGCCGATGCCACCGCCCGCCGCTTCGTCATGGGCCAGGCCAGCGCCTTCAACGCCGCCGGCACCGTCTGGGCGCCGCGCTACCGCCAGGCCAATTATGGCGCCTTCCTGACCGACAAGCCAGCCGGGGACAAGGCGCTGGCCGACGCCTATCGCGACGTCGCCCAGGCCTTCGCCGCTTTCCTCAAAGCCAATCCCACCGGTCCGCTGATCCTGGCCGGCCACAGCCAGGGGTCGCGCCATTTGCTGCAACTGCTACGCGAACAGGTCGCCGGCAAACCCGTCGCCGAGCGCGTCGTCGCCGCCTATGTCGTGGGCTGGCCGGTGTCGGTGGAGGCGGATCTGCCCGCGCTCGGCCTGCCCGCCTGCGCTCGGCAGGATCAGGCGCATTGCATCGTCAGCTGGCAAAGCTATGCCGAACCGGCCGATCCGTCCGCCGTGGTCGAAAGCTTCGAGCGCAAGACCGGCTATACCGGCCGCCCGCGCAAGGGCACGCACATGCTCTGCACCAACCCCATCACCGGCGCGTTCAACGGCGCAGCCCCGGCCAGCGCCAATCTCGGCACGCTCGATGCCCGCGAACAGGGCAAGCCGCCCAAGCTGGTCACCGGCGTCGTACCGGCGCGCTGCGACACCAGCGGCGTGCTGATGATCGGGGAGCCGGTCGATATGGGGCCGTTCACGCTGCCGGGCAATAATTACCATGTCTACGATTACAGCCTGTTCTGGGGCAATGTGCGGCAGGATGCGCAGAAACGACTGGCAGCCTTCCTAAAGAAGTGACTTGAGGCGCAGGACGTGACAGGGCGCCATCATGACTTCTGCACCCATAAAACTGGTTACCACCGATCGCGTCGCCTTTCGCGAGGCTCTGCCGCAGGGCGGGCGCCTGATCGGCATGGATGTCGGCACGAAGACGATCGGCCTCGCCCTATGCGATGCGCAATGGTCGATCGCCAGCCCCGCCTATACCGTCACCCGCGGCAAGTTCAGCAAGGACAAGATCGGCCTGGCCGCCTTCATCGAGCAGCAGATGGTGAAGGGCATCGTCATCGGCCTGCCGCTCAACCTGGACGGCACCAACAGCCCGCGCAGCCAGTCCAGCCGCGCCTTCGCCCATAATGTCGCGGATCTGGGCTGCCCGGTCCTGCTGTGGGACGAACGCTGGTCGACCCAAGCCGTCACCCGCACCCTGCTGGAAGCCGACGCCAGCCGCGCCCGCCGCGACGAACTGGTCGACAAACTCGCCGCCAGCTACATATTGCAGGGCGCGATCGACGGGCTGGTCGCGGGGCTGGAGTAAACACCCTCTCCTGTTTATCCGTCACCCCTGCGCAGGCCGGGGTCTTAGGCCCAAAAGCGCCAAGGCTAGAGATAGAGACATATGAGCATGCACCCCCGTCTTTTCCGCTGCGCGATCCTCGCCGCAGCCGCCCTGTTCCCCGCTGCTGCCAACGCCGGCTTCTACAGCGGCGACGAACTTTATGCGGCCTGCACGGCGGACAAGAACGGCAAGGATTATTTCGAGCGAAGCTATGAGTGCCTGGGCTATATCAGCGGGGCGGTGGACGCGTTCAACACGACGCGGGAAGCCAATAATCTCAAAAGCTGCCTTCCCGGCGGCGTGACGATCAACGAACTGCGTAGCACGACGGTCAATTATCTGAGCAAGAACCCGATCGACCGCAAGAAATCCGCCTCCTCCCAAGTCTTCGCCGCTACCCGCAAGGCTTGGCCCTGCGCGACGCCGAAAAAAGCGCCAGCGAAGAAGAAGGCGGCGCGCAAGAAGCGGTGAGGTGGTGGCCTGTTGGGATCGATTTGAGAATGTCGGCTTATCTTAGCCCTCTCCCGTTTTCACGGGAGAGGGTTGGGTGAGGGTCTTTCTTCTTGCTGGCAGGAAATGCTTGTCCAGAAAGAAGAAAGACCCTCACCGACATCGACTAGGCAGCAAGCTGCCAAGTCTCCGTAGCCTCTCCCGTGAAAACGGGAGAGGGCAAGTGAAGCTTCCGCCTATGCGCGCAACCACCAACCTGTCCTACACGCCGCCCGCCTGCTAAAATCCACCCGGCTCTTTCCATTGTCAGCACCTCGCTTCCCGATAGGATCAAGCGCACGCAACATAATGTCAGTATCTGCGGGACATGTGCGAAGTTAAGCGCCTTCCCCCTCGAACGCCGCGATGATCGGGCACGGCCCTTCCTCGCTCGCATGACATTGCCGCGCCAGCCGGGTGAGCGCACTACGCGCCGCCTGCAATTCCGCGATCTTCTGGTCCAGCGCCGCGATCCGTTCCGCCGCCAGCACGCGCGCCCGCGCCCTGTCCTGCCCCGCATCCAGCCGTAGTAATTCGCCGATCTGCTCCAGCGTGAAGCCCGCCGCCTGCGCAGAGCGGATGAAGGCCAACCGCCGTGCGTCGCCCGCGCTATAGCGGCGGATGCCCGTCCCCCGCGCCGGCGTGTCGAGCAGCCCGCGCCGCTGATAATAGCGCACCGTTTCCACCCCGACGCCGCCGGCCTGCGCCAGCGCGGAAATCGTCATGCTCATCTCTTGACTCCGGACCATGGTACGGACCCTATATGGGCTGCATCCAATCAACCGGCAAGGATGCCCCGATGACCAGCCCCGCTCCAAAAAGCGCCAGCCTCTACCGCATGGTGATGCCCGGCCACACCTGCCCCTTCGGCGTCAAGGCGCGCTGGTTGCTCAAGCGCCATGGTTATGAAGTCGACGATCATTGGCTGACGACGCGCGCGGAAACCGACGCGTTCAAGGCGCAGCATGACGTGAAGACCACGCCGCAAATCTTCATCGACGGGCATTGGATCGGCGGGCATGACGATCTGCGCCGCCACCTCGGCCTGAAGGTCAAGGATCCCAAGGCCACCAGCTATGTGCCGGTGCTGGCCGTCTTCCTCGTCGCTGCGCTGCTGGCGCTGGGCGTCAACTGGCTGACCTTCCTGCCGCTTGTTTCCTTCATCACGCTGGAGCGGTTCGTGGCGATCGCGATGATGCTGCTCGCCATGCTGAAATTGCAGGATGTGGATCGGTTCGCGACCATGTTCCTGAACTACGATCTGCTCGCCCGCCGCCTGCCACCCTATGGCCTGGCCTATCCTTTCCTGGAACTCGGCGCGGGCCTGTTGATGCTGACGCGGGCGCTCGACTGGCTCTCCATCCCGGTCGCCCTGTTCATCGGCGGCATCGGCGCCGTATCGGTGTTCAAGGCGGTCTATATCGAAAAGCGCGAAATCAAATGCGCCTGCGTCGGCGGCAACAGCAATGTGCCACTGGGCTTCGTGTCGCTGACCGAAAATGTGATGATGGTCGCGATGGCCCTGTGGATGCTCGTCGGCGTTCACTAAACCAGACCACATCCGTTCGCTTCGAGCGAAGTCGAGAAGCGGCCAGCACAGCGCTTCCTGTTTCTCGATAGGCTCGAAACGAACGGAGGTTGGTTAATCCCCATCCCGCCCATAGACATCGGGAAGGAACTGCACTCCGGTCGCGGTCGGCACGGCGGTCAGATAGGTCAGGAACACCGGCACCGGCTGGGGCAGCGGCTCATGCTGTTCCGGCGCATCGCTGTCGGTCGTGGGCGTCCTGCCGAAGAACCAGCGGCCCAGCCGTTGCGCATCCTCCAGCCGGACACAGCCATTGCTGTAATGGCGGTCCTCCTTGGCGAACAGGTCGCGCTGCGGCGTGTCGTGCAGATAGATGCCCAGGTCATTGGGGAACATGAACTTGATCCGCCCCATCGCGTTGCTGCCACCGGGCAATTGCCGCACCCGCACTTCGCTCTGTCCACTGGCCACCGCCCGCCAGTCGATCGCGCTCTGCGCCAGCGGCGCGGCATCGTTGGTCCAATCGGTCAGCGCCTCGTACCGCATTCCCTTGAGCGACCCGCCCGCCAATATCTTGGGCGCGACCTTGCGCTCCACCAGATCGGTCGGGATGTTCCAATAGGGGTTCAGCGTCGCATAGCGGATCATCCCCGCCATCAACGGCGTCGGCGATTCCTTGGCGCCGGCGACCACCTTCATCGTCCCGTCCATCGCGCCCTTGCTGTAATAATAAAGCCGGGCGGACGCTGCATCCACCACCACATGGCGCGTCCATGATCCGGGCAGCAACCGCGCCCGCTCCATATTGAGCGTCAGCAGATGCTCGTAACGCGCCGGCCCGTCGTTGAGCGCGCCGATCGTCATCGCCCCGGCCACACCATCGGGCTTCAGCCCATGGTCGGTCTGGAACGCCTTCACCTTCGCCACCAGCGCCTTGTCATAGGCGACCCCGTCGCTCAGCCCCATCCGATGGCGCAGCAGCGCGATTTCCGGCACCTTCCCGCCGGGGCGCAGCTTCACGTCCGGCGGAATCTGCACGGCAGGAAGCCCGCCCCATTTATCCATATAGCCCGCCCGCGCCGCGCGCAGCCGCATGTAGAGTGGGCTCATCCAGCCGGCGGACTGGATATAGTCGGTCAACGACGGCGCGAAGGACGCGGCGCGCACGATATCGGCCGGGCCGGGTGGCTTGGTGTCCAGTTCCGCGTCCAGATAGCGGATCTTCACGCCACGGGCCGGGCGGCGCATGTCGGCGACCAGATCGGCAAAGGCGCGCGATAGCGCCAGATCGGCGCGGGCCAGCGCCTTGGGCGTTCCCTCGCTATCCGCCGCCTCGATCAATTTCTCCAGATCGCGCCCGCCATAGCTGCGCGGGTTGAGGCCGTCGGCATCGCTCTGCGCGATCAGCGCCAGCAGTGCGTCCGCCTGCGGGCCGATACGATCCTTTTCCACCCAGAGCGGCCAATAGCCACGCGGGGCGTAGAAATCCTTATATTTGCCGCTAACCGCCGCGCGAATTTCGGCGGCTACGCTTGATCTGGCGGCGTCGGCAGCAGCTTTGCCCTGCGCCAATGCAACGGGTGCAGGCGCGACGGCTATGACCAGCAAGCCAGCGATCAGCGCGGCGGGGAGCGAGTGGGCGCGACAGAGTCGCCGCGCCCGCAAAGCTGCGTGGATCAGCCGCGTTCTCCCCGACGCGACGGCGCCGGCGGCGGGGGTGGCGGCGGGCATGGCGGACCCTGAACCGCGTGATAGATGCCATCGGCGGTGTAATAGCCATCGACATAGCCGTCACCGTCGCGGTCGGCCGCGACCGTACCGGCGATGGCACCGGGGCCGACGGGCGGTGCGGACGTCACCGGCGCTTCATTTTTGGAGCAGGCGCTCAGGGCGAGAAGCCCGCCAGCGGCCAAAGCCAGATATTTATACTGCATATAAACTCCCTGTACGCCGGGGGCGGCAAAGCCGTCCTGCGCCGTTAGACATCTCGCCGCGACCCATGCGGCTCGACGCTAACGTTCCAGGGAGAGATTCAATCCATTACCGTATCGAAATGACGGCGAACGGTGGCGCAACAGCGCCAGTCCGTTATGCGACCACCCATTGGGCCGACGGGATGCCCTGCGCATAGAGCAGCACCGACAGGTCGCCATGGACGATCTCCGCCGCCGCCGCCTCACGGGTCTTGGGCTTGGCATGATAGGCGACGCCCAGCCCTGCACCCTGTATCATCGGAATATCATTGGCGCCGTCGCCCACCGCCAGCGTCAACGCCCGGTCGATGCCATCGGCGATTGCCGCCTCCAATTCGGTCCGCTTGCGCGCGGCGTCCACGATCGGCGTGGTCACGGTGCCCAGCAAGGCGCCATCGGCGATCTCCAGCACGTTGGCGACATGCACGTCGAAACCGATTTCCTCGGCCACCGGTCCGGTGAAGCGCGTAAAGCCGCCCGATACCAGCAACGTCCGTGCGCCGCGCGCCTTCATCGTGCGGACCAGCGCCTTGGCCCCGCCCATGATGACGACACGCTCGGTGCGGCACTGGTCGATCGCGCTGTCGGGCAGCCCTTTGAGCAGCGCGACCCGGCCATGCAACGCGCCCTCGAAATCCAGCTCGCCGCGCATCGCCCGTTCGGTAATCTCGGCAATCTGCGGCTTGATCCCGGCATAGTCGGCCAGTTCGTCGATGCACTCGACGGTGATCATGGTGGAGTCCATGTCCGCGATCAGCAGTGCCTTTTCGCGCCCTTCGACCGGCTGGACGATGACATCCACCTTGTCGCCCACGCCGGTCAGCGCCGCGCGGGCCGCGACCGGATCGAGCGCGAAGAAGATATCGGCTGCCTTGTCCTGATCCAGCCATGCGACATCGCCCGGCTGGCAGCCTGCATCGCGCAGCCGATCGACCGCCAGCGCAATATCCCCCTGCCCGATCGAGCCACTTGCCACTAAGGTCGCGACGAACATGCTACACTCCGAACCAGAAACCGGCGAATCTCGCCCACGGGTCGCGCTTATTGCCGGGCCGACCGCCAGCGGCAAGAGCGCGCTGGCCATCGCTCTCGCCAAAGCGACCGGCGGCATCGTCATCAATGCCGACGCCAGCCAGGTCTATGCCGACCTGACGATCCTGTCCGCCCGTCCCTCTCCGGAGGAAATGGGCGGCGTCCCCCATCGCCTGTTTGGCCATATCGATGGCGCGGAGGCCTGCACCGCGCCACGCTGGGCAGCCGAGGCGAAGGCGGAAATCGCCGCCGCCCATGGCGCGGGGACACTGCCCGTGCTGGTCGGCGGCACCGGCCTTTATATCCGCACCCTGCTGGATGGCATCGCGCCGGTGCCGGAAATCGACCCGGACATTCGCGCCACCGTCCGTGCCCTGCCCGTGGCGCAGGCGCACGAGGCCCTGTCCCGCGAAGACCCCGAAGCCGCCGCCCGCCTCGCCCCGGCCGACACCACCCGCGTCGCCCGCGCGCTGGAGGTCGTGCGATCGACCGGCAAACCGCTCAAGATATGGCAGCAGTATAAGGAAGGCGGCATCGCCGATCGGATCACCCTCGCCCCGATGATCCTGCGCCCGCCGCGCGACTGGCTGATCGAGCGGTGCGACCGCCGCTTCGCCCAGATGGTCGAGGCCGGCGCGATCGAGGAAGTCGAGGCGCTTCTGACCCGCAACTTAAACCCCGACCTGCCGGTCATGCGCGCCATCGGGGTGCCGGATATCGCCGCCTATCTGCGCGGAGACAGCGAGTTGGACAGCGCTATTGCGGCAGGAAGCCTGGCCACCCGCCAATATGCCAAGCGCCAATATACATGGTTCACCAACCAGCCTCCGCCCGGCTGGCCGCGCGAAGAACGCGCAATTAATGATAAGATCATCGGCAAATTAGCAACTAAATTACAACATTAGCGCTTGACCCGTCATTTTCTGTCCACTAGAGGCAGGCGCCTTGCCATTAAAGGCATGCGGGCGCAAAGCACGCCCGTATCGAGAGAATTTCATCAAACGGAGGAGTATCATCGTGGCCGAAAAGAGCGGCGCGGACATATTGGTTCAATGCCTGGTCGATCTGGGCGTCGAAGTCGTGTTCGGCTATCCGGGTGGCGCGGTGCTACCCATTTATGATGCGCTCTATAATCACCCCACGATCAAGCATGTGCTAGTCCGCCACGAACAGGGCGCGACCCACATGGCGGAGGGCTATGCCCGCTCCACCGGCAAGCCCGGCGTCGTTCTGGTCACGTCCGGTCCGGGCGCGACCAATGCCGTCACCGGCATCACCGACGCGCTGATGGATTCGATCCCGATGGTCGTCATCACGGGGCAGGTGCCCACGCAGCTGATCGGCACGGACGCGTTCCAGGAAGCCGACACGATCGGCATCACGCGCCACTGCACCAAGCATAATTATCTGGTGAAGTCGCCGGCCAAGCTGGCCGAGGTCGTGCACGAAGCCTTCCATATCGCCACTACCGGCCGTCCCGGTCCGGTCGTCGTCGATATTCCGAAGAACGTCCAGATCGCGACCGCGCCCTATGCCAGGCCGGAACTGAAGGTCCATGCCAGCTATCACCCGCAGACCAAGGCGGATGCGGCAGGCATCGACGCAGCCGTGGAAATGCTGGCCGCGGCCGAGCGCCCGATCCTCTATACCGGCGGCGGCGTCATCAACTCTGGTCCGCAGGCGGCTGCGCTGCTGCGCGAACTGGCGGCGCTGACCGGCGCGCCCGTCACCTCGACCCTGATGGGGCTGGGCGCTTTCCCGGCGTCGTCCGACCAGTGGCTGGGCATGCTGGGCATGCACGGCACCTATGAAGCAAACTGGGCCATGAACCAGGCGGATCTGGTGCTGTGCGTCGGCGCCCGTTTCGACGATCGCGTGACCGGTCGGCTCGACGCCTTCGCGCCCAACAGCCGCAAGATCCATATCGATATCGACCGCAGCTCGATCAACAAGATCGTCGATGTCGACGTCGCCATCGTGGCCGATGTCGGCAGCGCGCTGGACGACATCATCGCCCTGTGGAAGCAGCGCAATCACCAGAAGGTCGACCTGACCGAATGGTGGTCGCGGATTGCCGGCTGGCGCGCGCGCAAGAGCCTGGACTATGCCGAAAACGGCGTCGAGATCATGCCCCAGCGTGCGATCGCCGACCTTTATTCGGCGACCAAGGCGACCGGCAAGGATGTCATCATCACGACCGAAGTGGGTCAGCACCAGATGTGGGCGGCCCAGCATTTCGGCTTCGACGCGCCCAACAAGTGGCTGACGTCCGGCGGCCTTGGCACCATGGGCTATGGCTTCCCCGCCGCCATCGGCGCGCAGATGGGCAATCCCGACAGCCTGTGCATCTGCATCGCAGGCGACGCCTCGGTCCAGATGAACATTCAGGAACTGGGCACCGCCAGCCAGTATCGCCTGCCGGTGAAACTGTTCATCCTGAACAATGAATATATGGGCATGGTCCGCCAGTGGCAGGAACTCACCTATGAAAGCCGCTATTCCAACAGCTATTCGGACAGCCTGCCCGACTTCGTGAAGCTGGGCGAAGCCTATGGCTGGACCGGCATCCGTATCGAGGGGCCGGCCGATCTGGAAGCCGGCATCCGCCAGATGCTGGAAACCGACGGCCCCGTGATCGTCGATTGCCGCGTGGCCAAGATGTCGAACTGCTTCCCGATGATCCCATCGGGCGCGGCGCATACCGACATGCTGCTCGACCCCAGCCAGGTGGAGGGCGTGATGTCCGACGAGGCAAAGGCTCTGGTCTGAAGGTGACGCTGTGACCCAGCATCTGAAATTGCGCATTCATGTGACGGAGCCGTGGGATTTCGAGAGAATCGCCGGCACCGCCGACCTCAATGGCTGGACCATCGACCATGTCGACCCGGAAAATGAGGAATGGGAAGTGCATCTGGATGCCGGGTTCGACTTTAACGATCGGCATATCGGCACCCTGCTGGTCAGCCCTCGTTATGTCGGAGAACAGCTCAGCCGCATGTTCGACGCTGTGGCGGGCTTCCCCGTCCGCCTCGCCCATCGCCAGGACGGCGGCTGGCACTTCGCCTTCGCCGCCATGATTTCGCAGCGCCACGACAAGACCGATGAAGACGGCCATGACGGGCACGAAGATACGGATAACGGGACGACCATCTGATGCATATTCAGGAAGAACTCAGCCAGCGGCACGTCCTGTCGCTGACCGTTTCGAACGAGGCGGGCATATTGGCGCGCATCGCGGGCCTGTTCACCGCGCGCGGCTATAATATCGACAGCCTGACCGTGGCGGACATCACGCAGGACCATGGCGTCAGCCGCATCACCATCGTCACCAACGGCCCGCCCAAGGTGATCGATCAGATCATAGCCCAGCTCGACCGGCTGGTGCCCGTTCACAAGGTGACCGACCTGACCGAAAACGGCCCCTTCGTGGAGCGCGAACTGGCGCTGGTGAAGGTTGCCGGCACGGGCGAGGACCGGATCGAGGCGCTGCGCCTGGCCGACGTGTTTCGCGCCAAGGTGGTCGATACGACGATCGAAAGCTTCATCTTCGAAATCACCGGCACGACCGACAAGATCGACAATTTCGTCGGCCTGATGCGCCAGATCGGCCTGGTCGAAGTCGGCCGCACCGGCGTCGTCGGCCTGATCCGCGGCAAGGACGCGAATTAATTTCCCTCTCCCCATTGGGGGAGAGGGTTGCGCAGCCTTGGCAGCTTGCTGCCTAGGCGAAGCTGAGAGAGGGGGCAGCGACGCTCGTCCGCCCCCCTCTCCAACTCCATCTAGGTCCGGCTTCGCCGAACCAAGATTTCATATCCTCTCCCCCGGCGGGGCGAGGAAATCTGTTCGAGGGAAGAGACACTCATGAAGGTTTATTACGATCACGACGCGGACATCGGCCTGATCAAGGGCAAGAAGGTCGCCATTCTGGGTTACGGTTCGCAGGGTCACGCCCATGCGCAGAATCTGCGCGACTCGGGCGTTGCCGAAGTCGCGATCGCCCTGCGCCCCGGTTCGCCCAGTGCCAAGAAGGCCGAAGGCGCCGGTTTCAAGGTGCTGCCGAACAAGGAAGCCGCCCAGTGGGCCGACGTGCTGATGATCCTGGCACCCGACGAGCATCAGGCCGCCATCTATGAAGCCGACATCAAGGGCAATCTGCGCCCCGGCGCCGCGCTCGCCTTCGCCCATGGCCTGAACATCCATTTCGGCCTGATCGAAGTGCCCACCGACATCGACGTCATCATGATCGCGCCCAAGGGCCCCGGCCACACCGTGCGCGGCGAATATCAGCGCGGCGGCGGCGTGCCCTGCCTGATCGCCGTTCATCAGGACGCGACCGGCAACGCCCATGACATCGCCCTGTCCTACGCCAGCGGCGTCGGCGGCGGTCGCAGCGGCATCATCGAAACCAACTTCCGCGAAGAATGCGAAACCGACCTGTTCGGTGAGCAGGCCGTGCTGTGCGGCGGCGCCACCGCGCTGGTCCAGGCCGGTTTCGAAACGCTGGTCGAGGCCGGCTACGCCCCGGAAATGGCCTATTTCGAGTGCCTGCACGAACTCAAGCTGATCGTCGACCTGATGTATGAAGGCGGCATCGCCGACATGCGCTATTCGATCTCGAACACCGCCGAATATGGCGACATCAAGACCGGCCCGCGCATCATCACCGAAGAAACCAAGAAGGAAATGAAGCGCGTTCTGGCCGACATCCAGTCGGGCCGCTTCGTCAAGGACTTCATCCTCGACAACCGCGCCGGCCAGCCGGAGCTGAAGGCCAGCCGCATCGCCGCCAAGCGTCACCCGATAGAACAGACCGGTGAAAAGCTGCGCGCCATGATGCCCTGGATCGGCGCCAACAAGCTGGTGAACAAGGACAAGAACTGACGGCCACGGATCGGCCGTCACCCCGGCGAAGGCCGGGGTCCAGAGCGGCTGATGCCGGACCTTCAATCAGGCCGGAAACGGAACGAACCGTTTCCGGTTACGGCTCTGGAACAATTAAGGGGCGCAGCATATTCTTGCTGCGCCCCTTGACCGTTTTCGGAGTCTTTTTTCATGCGTAAATTTCTGATCCCCGCCGCCGCCCTGATCGCTATTGCCGGTGGCAGCGTCGTCATTGCCCAGGGTGCGGCTACCCCCGGCACCAAGGACGTCGCCAAGGTCACCGGCGGCACCTATGCCGTCGAACCCAGCCACACCCAGATCGTCTTTGCCTATGACCATATGGGCTTCACCAACAATCTGGGCGTGATCGCACAGCCCACCGGCACGCTGACCCTGGACAAGGCCAATCCCGCCGCGTCGAAGGTGTCGATCGAAGTACCGATCGCGAACCTCACCACCGGCATCCCGGCGCTGAACGAGCATCTGGCCAAGCCGGAATTCTTCGATGCCGCCAAATTCCCGACCGCGACCTTCGTGTCGACCGGCGTGAAGACCGACGGCCCGACCGGCGCGACCATCACCGGCAATCTCACCATCAAGGGCATCACCAAGCCGGTGACGCTGGACGCCGAATTTTACGGCGCCGGTGCGAACCCGATGAACAAGAAGGAAAATATCGGCTTCGTCGCCACCGGCACGATCAAGCGCAGCGATTTCGGCATGGGCATGGCGGTGCCGGTCGTCGGCGACGCGGTGGAACTCAAGATCATCGCAGCCTTCCAGAAGTAAGCGCGATGCGCCTGCCGGCACGGCTCGCTCTGCTTTCCAGCATGATCGCGCTCGTGCCGGCGACCGCCGCGCCACCTGTCATACCGCCGCCCGCGCCCATGGTGCGGGCGGCGCTCTATGCGCCCGGTCGCTATGCGGTCGATAGCGAAGCGACCAAAGTCCATTTCCATGTAAAGGCGCTGGTTGGCGGTTATGAGGGCGACTTCCTTGCGCCCGAAGGCAGCGTCGTCATCGACCCCGCCCGGCCCGATCGCGCCACCGTGGACATCCGCTTTCCCGTCGAGAAACTGACCACAGGGGACTCCTCGACCGACGCCATGCTGAAGGGCGACAGCTTTTTCGACATGGCCCGATATCCCACCATCCGCTTCACAGCGCAGGATGCGCCGCTGGTGAACGGCGACACGCCCACGCCAGTGGCTGGCGAACTCACCATGCACGGGCAGGCCCGGACCGTTACCCTTTACGTACGGCTGGTCGGCACGACCCCGGACGAAGCACCGGGCCTGTCCGTCCTGCATTTCACCGGCACCATGACGGTGGAGCGCAGCCATTATGGCATGGGTTTCGGTCGCCCCTTCGTATCCGACCATGTGGACCTGACCATCGACGCAATATTCCGTCGTGGCTGAACGCCTGTACGACAGAAACATCTTTACCCCCGCCCCCGAAAAGGGTTAAGGGGCGGCATCATGCAGCGCGTTTCGCTTCTTACCCTGCTACGACTTACACGCCCTTAGGCGTGGCTTTTGTGCTGCCTTCCGGCTAAGGGCAGCGTCGATCCGCCTAAGGGCATTCATCACAGTCAAGTCGTACCCCGGAAGCGCCCTCATGCGCGCTCCGTGCCAGGAAGTAGTTTGATCCCATGATGCTGACCGATCCCGCACAAAAATACCGCGCCTTCCCGCAGGTGGACCTGCCCAACCGCCAATGGCCGTCGAACGTCATCACCAAGGCGCCCCGCTGGCTGTCCACCGACATGCGCGACGGCAACCAGTCGCTGATCGACCCGATGAACGCGGAAAAGAAGCGCCGCTTCTTCGACCTGCTGCTCAAGGTCGGCGTCAAGGAGATCGAGGTCGGCTTTCCGGCCGCCGGCGCGACCGAGTTCGATTTCATTTCCGGGCTGGTGAAGACCGGCGCGATCCCCGACGACGTGATGCCTCAGGTGCTGACGCAGGCGCGCGAAGACCTGATCGCCACCACCTTCGAAAGCCTGCGCGGCGCGAAGCAGGCGATCGTCCATGTCTATAACGCGATCTCGCCCGCTTGGCGGAACATCGTGTTCCAGATGGAACGGCCGCAAATCCGCGACATCGCGATCCACGCCGCCAAGCTGCTGCGCGACAATGCCGCCAAGCAGCCCGACACCGACTGGCATTTCGAATATTCGCCCGAAACCTTCTCCACCGCCGAGCTGGATTTCAGCCTGGAATGCTGCGAAGCGGTGATGGAGATTCTCCAGCCGACGCCCGAGCGTCCGCTGATCCTGAACCTGCCCGCCACCGTCGAGTGCGCGACGCCCAATATCTATGCCGACCAGATCGAATGGATCTGCCGCAATATCTCGCGCCGCGACAGCGTCGTGATTTCGCTGCACACCCATAATGACCGGGGCACCGGGGTCGCTGCCGCTGAACTGGGCATCATGGCCGGCGCCGACCGCGTCGAAGGCTGCCTGTTCGGCAATGGCGAACGCACCGGCAATTGCGATCTGGTGACGGTCGCGCTGAACATGTACACGCAGGGGATCAACCCGGAACTGGACTTCAGCGACATCGACGAAGTCATCCAGACCGTCGAATATTGCAACCAGCTGCCCGTCCACCCGCGCCATCCCTATGCCGGCGAACTGGTGTTCACCGCCTTTTCCGGCAGCCATCAGGACGCGATCAAGAAGGGTTTCGCCGCGCAGGACGCGCGCAACGATCTGTTCTGGAACGTCCCCTATCTGCCGATCGATCCCAAGGATCTGGGCCGCGACTATGAAGCGGTGATCCGCGTCAATTCGCAGTCGGGCAAGGGTGGCGTCGCCTGGGTGCTGCAACAGGATAAGGGCTACAAGCTGCCCAAGAAGATGCAGGCCGATTTCTCCAAGGTGGTGCAGGGCCTTGCCGACCAGTCCAGCCGCGAACTCAACGCCGCCGATATCGGCGACGCGTTCGAGACGCATTATTGCCTGACCGGCGATCAGGCCTACAGCCTGATCGATTATCATGAGAGCGGCACGGCGGGCGACCGCATCTTCACCGGCAAGATCGCGCATGAAGGCGTAGAGCGCTCCATTTCCGGGCGCGGCAACGGCCTGCTGTCCTCGGTGCTGGCCGCGCTGCGCGACGAATTTGGCGTACAGCTGGAAATCGCCGACTATAGCGAACATGCGATCGGCGCAGGCAGCGACGTGAACGCCGCCGCCTATGTCGAATGCCGCACCCCCGATGGCCGGACGGTGTTCGGCGTGGGCACCGATAGCGACGTCGCGACCGCTTCGGTCAAGGCCGTGCTGTCGGCCGCCAACGGGATTGCGGTGCGGGGTTAAGTTCACCCCCGCCTCCCAAATTACCGTCATTCCCGCGTCGGCGGGAATCCATCTCCCGACCTTGCGATATGAGGCAAGCATGGGAGATGGATCCCCGCCTCCGCGGGGATGACGGCGTGTTTGGACTGGGCTTACCGCGCCAAAGCGCGCACCACCCGGTCCCATTGCTCCAGCGATTCTGGGATGCCGGCCACGGGCACCCGCTCGTTCAAGCCATGGGCAAAGCCGTCCTCCGCCTTCATGAACAGGCTGGACACACCATAGCTGGGCACGCCCAAAGCGCGGAAATAGAGGCTGTCGGTGGCGCCCGCCGACATGCCCGGCATCACCGCGATGCCCGGCGACCGGGCAAGCACGGCGCCGCGCACCGCCCGCATCACGTCCCCGCGCAGGGGCGAGGCATCGCTCGCCAGCGGATCGCCCAGCGTCTTCACCGTGGCGCTGGCGTCATTCACCACCTTCACCAGTTGCGCCTTCACATCTTCGATGCTGACGCCGGGGAAGATGCGGCAATTGACGCTGACCTTCGCGCTTTGCGGCAGGGCATTGAGCGCATGGCCCGCCTGCGCCATGGTCGCGACGCAGGTGGTGCGCACCTGCCCGATAAATTCCGGCCGGGTCGATAGCAGGTCCGCCGCCGCCGCGTCGCCGCTCTGCGCATAGCGCTTCATCGCCTGCCCCACCTCGCCACCGATCCGGTCGGCGGACAGCGCCAGCGACGCCTTGGTCAGTTCGTTGCGCATCGGCGGGAATTTATACGCCGCGATCGCGTCGATCGCCTTGGCCATGCGGTAAATGGGATTGCCCGGCGTCGGCGCGCTGGAATGACCGCCCGCATCGGTGAATGCGAACTCATAATCGGCATAGCTCTTCTCGCCCGCCTGCAACTGATACAGCACAGGCTTGCCTTCGTCATTCAGCAGCCCGCCGCCGCCATCGCCGTTCAGCAGCAGCTCCAGATCCTTGTATTGCTGCGACAATGCCTTGGTCGTCACCATGTCGGTTTCCTCGTCCCCCGACAGGAGCAGGATCACGGACCGGCGCGGCTTCCAGCCTTCCTTCTTCAACTGCGCCAGGGTCGCGACCATCATCGCGACATCATATTTATTATCTTCCGACCCGCGCCCGAAAATATAGCCATTCTCCTCCACCGGCACGAAGGGATCGCGGGTCCAGTCCGCCCGCTCCGCCGCAACCACATCCATATGGCCGATCAGGCCCAGCGCTTTCAGCTTGGGATCGCTGCCCCTGATCGTCGCAGCCAGGGTCGCCGTTTCCCCGATCGGCGTGATGACGATATCCGCGTCGGCAAAGCCCGCCTTTTTCAGCACGCCTGCATAATAGGCCGCCAGCTTGGGCACCTGCCCCTCACCCTGCACCGTCTTGATCGCCACGGAGCGCATCAGGATATCCTTGGCCGCGCCGGCATCGGCCGCCGCCTGCACCGCTTGCGGCACCGCCAGCAACGCCACCCCCATTATTGCGCCCCGCATCATCATATATTGAAACTCCCGGATGGATTGATCCTTCATATCTGGCATAGCGGATCGGCCGGGCCAATGCGTTTGACCTGACGTGCATGCGGAAAGAGGACCACCTTATCTGCGTTGCATCCCCCTGAAAGAATTGCTTGCGCGCAATCGGGCCGCCGATTCCCATATTGCGCGTCGAAACGCCTACAGGAACGATACCCATGGCCATCAACTATCGCAGTTTCGGATTTCAGGTGCTGGCCGGCATGGTCGTGGGCCTGTTGCTGGGCCTGGTCGCGCGTCAGATCGGCGCGGGGCCGGATGGCGACCTCAACTGGCTGGCGACCGCGCTCAAGACGGTGGGATCGATCTTCGTATCCCTGCTGAAAGCGATCGTGCCGCCTCTGGTCTTCGCCGCCATCGTCGCGTCGATCGCCAATCTGCGGGCGCTGGACAATGCGGCGCGCCTTGCCGGGCAGACCTTGCTCTGGTTCGCCATCACCGCCCTGATCGCGGTCGCCATCGGCGTCATCGTCCAGCCGGGCACTGGCCTGCAAGGCACGGCTTTGGCCATGGGCAAGAGTGACAGCATGGGCGGCTGGCTCGATTTCCTGAAGGGCCTGGTCCCCGGCAACAGCCTGGCGCTGTCGGCCGGCACCAAGATCAGCGACGGCGGCGCATCCACCAGCATCAGCTTCAACATCCTGCAATTGCTGGTCATCTCGATCGCGGTCGGCCTAGCCACCTTGAAGGTCGGGGAAAAGGCCGACGCCTTTCTCGGCTTCGTCCGCTCGCTGCTGGCCGTGGTGCGCGCGATATTGGGCTGGGTCATCCGCCTGACGCCGATAGGCTCGGCCGCCCTCATCGGCACCGCCATCGCCACCTATGGCTGGAGCGCACTGGCGCAGCTGGGCACCTTCACCGCCGCCATCTATCTCGGCCTCGCGCTGGTATTGCTGGTCGTCTATCCGCTGCTGCTGATCGCCAATGGCCTGAAACCCGGCCCCTTCTTCGCCAAGGCATGGCCGGCGATCCAACTGGCCTTCGTGTCGCGCTCCTCGGTCGGCACCCTGCCCGTCACCGAAGCCGTGACCGAGCGGCTGGGCGTCGACAAGGGCTATGCCGCCTTCGCCATCCCGCTGGCATCGACCACCAAGATGGATGGCTGCGCGTCCATCTATCCCGCGCTGGCGGCGATCTTCGTCGCGGGCTTCTACGGCATCCCGCTCCACTTCATCGACTATGCGCTGATCGTGTTCGTGTCCGTCATCGGTTCGGCCGCGACGGCGGGCCTGACCGGCGCGATCGTGATGCTGACGCTGACCCTTTCGACGCTGGGCCTGCCGCTGGAGGGCGTTGGCCTGCTGCTCGCCATCGACCCAATCCTCGACATGGGCCGCACGGCGGTCAACGTCGCGGGCCAGGTGCTGGTCGGCGTCATCGTCGCCAAGCGCGAAGGGATATTGGACGAGGCGGCCTATTATGGCGCCGCCGATCCGACCGGCGAACAAGCGTTGACCTGACGCCCGCGTGGGACCATGGACGGCCCCATGACACAGCATCAGGTTCACATCATCGGCGGCGGCATGGCCGGTACCGAAGCGGCATGGCAATTGGCGCAGGCAGGCATCAAGGTTCGCCTGTCCGAAATGCGCGGTAGCGGAGATACGACGCCCGCGCATCAGACGGATGGCCTTGCCGAACTGGTCTGTTCCAACAGCTTCCGGTCCGACGATGCGGACAAGAATGCCGTGGGCCTGCTGCATCAGGAAATGCGCCGGCTGGGATCGCTGATCATGGCGAGTGCCGAGCCGGCCAAGGTGCCCGCCGGCTCGGCGCTCGCCGTCGATCGCCATGTCTTTTCCGACGCCGTCACCCGCGCGCTGGCCGATCATCCCAATGTGGAAATCGTGCGCGAGCGGATCGACATGGTGCCGACCGAGGGCATGACCATCATCGCTACCGGCCCGCTCACCGCGCCCGGCCTGGCGCAGAGCATCGGCCAGGCGGCAGGCATGGAGCATCTGGCTTTCTTCGACGCGATCGCACCCGTCATTCATCATGACAGCATCGATGTGGACCAGTGCTGGATGGCCAATCGCTGGGACAAGATCGGTCCCGGCGGTGGCGAGGGCAAGGATTATATCAACTGCCCGATGGACAAGGACCAATATCAGGCCTTCGTCCAGGGGCTGCTGGACGGCGAAAAGACCGAGTTCAAGGAATGGGAGAGCAACACTCCTTATTTCGAAGGCTGCATGCCGATCGAGGTCATGGCGTCACGCGGGCCGGAAACGCTGCGCCATGGGCCGATGAAGCCGATGGGGCTGGACAATCCGCGCACCGGCCGTTGGCCCTATGCGGTGGTGCAGTTGCGGCAGGATAATGCCAGCGGCACATTGTGGAACATGGTCGGTTTTCAGACCAAGCTGAAGCATGGCGCGCAGGTCGAATTGTTCCGCACTATCCCGGGTTTGCAGAATGCCGAATTTGCGCGGCTGGGCGGGCTGCATCGCAATACTTTCATCCAGTCGCCTAAGCTGCTCGACCCGACATTGCGCCTGAAAAGTGCGCCGCATATCCGCTTCGCCGGCCAGATGACGGGGTGCGAAGGCTATGTGGAGAGCGCCGCGATTGGCCTGATCGCCGGGCGTTTCGCCGCCGCTGAACTGCTGGGCCGCGAACTGACCCCACCCCCGGCCGACACGGCGCTCGGCGCGCTGCTCGGCCATGTGACGGGCAATGTGGAAACCGCGGACTATCAGCCGATGAACGTTAATTTCGGCCTGTTTCCGACGCTGGCGGACGTGAAGAAGAAGAGCCGCAAGGAAGCCTATACGTCCCGCGCCCGCGCCTCCTTCGGCGTGTGGATGGGGGATATGGAGATCGCCTGATCCCCTGTTCCCCGGCGAAGGCCGGGGTCCAGAATTTCAGCATTTGCACTTCGCCTTCACCGCCCGCTTGGGCGCGGTCGCGGCGAACTCGGCGGGGGTCAGCTTGCCGTCCTTGTCGGCATCCGCCGCGCCGAACCGGTCCGATGTCCCCACTGCCCATTCCTCGAACGACAGCAGATTGTCGCCATCCTTGTCGAGCGCCTTGAAAGCCTTGGTCCGGCTGCCCAACATCTCGATCCGGGTGATGACGCCGTCGCGGTTGCGATCGTAACGGGCGAAGCGCTTCTGCTCCCGACTCTGCGGACTGGCCTCGCCCGGCATGGGTGGCGCATCCCCCACGGCATCGGGATCGCCCTCGGGCAGGCTCTCGACGGCGGGCGGCGGCGGCGGTGCGACGGCCAGTTGGGGCACCGGCACATTGTCAGCCCGCCCCTGCCACCAGAATAATCCGCCCGCGACCAGCAACAGCGCCGCCATGCCGCCCGCCAGCAATCGCCCCATGCCTGCCCCCTTCGATGCGTTGGGGCAGCCTATCCCGACGGCCTAGCGCCCCACAAGCGCAATTCGCAGCAACCGCCACGCTAGCGCCCGCGATATCCCGGTCGGCGCCCCGCGCCCTTCCAGCACATCCTGCCGCGCCAGCGTGAACGCGATACGCAGCGGCTTCCAGCCCCGCGTCCAGCGCGCGCCATCCACCTGCGGCAGCAATTCCTGCGCCAATTCCAGCGCCGCCTTGCACAACGCCGCGTCGCCGACATGCCCGGCCAGATCCCAGAGCGCCCAGACCCGTCCCGCCGCCTCCAGCCAATCCGGCGCCTCCGCCACATCGGCCAGCGCCCGGAACAATCCACCGCCACGACCGGCGGCATAGTCGCGCAGGCCAATCAGGTCGATTTCCGGCTCGACCACCAGAACTTCCCACCCGTCGATCACCGCCGACAGGGCCGGCGCGTCCATCGCCCCACTCCCCCGCATCGCATCGACCACAGGCTCGCCCGTCCCCTTCATGCCCGTGCCATCGTCGATGACGTCATTCCACCAGGCGAGGCGCATCTGCCCGATCATCGCTTCGCTGGTGGTCCGCGCCACCTTGGCGAGCCGCGCATCGAACGCCCACAGCGCCCGGTGCCGGTCCACCTGCCCGGCGGCCGCATGCGCGCTCAGCAGCATCGCCAGCGGCGGCACCGCATCATCGCCCAGGCTCATGCCGCGACTCCCGCGATACAGCCGAATTCGCGCGTTATCGGTCCTTTAACCATCTTCCTCATACACATTCTAACGAGTGCGCCTGCATAAGCGGACAGGCTGCCCTGCCCATTATCGGGGGGTATCGGGCGCGACATGGGTGATTGCAGGCAAATGGGCAAGACAAACGAACATCCTATGGGTTTTCTGCGGCGGTTGGCAGGCAACCAGTCGGGGAACGTCATGGCAATGGTCGCCGCGGCGATCATTCCGCTGGCCGCGCTGATCGGCGGCGGCCTGGACATGAGCCGCGCATATATGGCCCGCGCCCGCATGCAGCAGGCCTGCGACTCCGCCGCTCTGGCGGGCCGTCGCGCCATGACCGGATCGTCCATGACCGCCGCCAACATTGCCGAGGCCCGGAAATTCTTCGACTTCAACTTTCCCCAGAACACATTCCAGACCGCAGACTTCGTACCTGTGATCCAGAGCAAGCCGGGTGAAACAACGACCGTTCAGGTATCGGCGGAATCGACCATGCCGACCACGCTGATGAAGATTTTCGGTTACACCACCCTACCACTCAGCGTGACGTGCGAAAGCCGGTTCGACATCGGCAATACCGACGTCATGATGGTTTTGGATACCACCGGGTCGATGGCCTCTTCCATATCGGACGGCAATGGCGGCAGCACCACGCGCCTTGCCGCGCTGAAGCAGGCGGTGAAGGATTTCTACGATACGCTGGGCGCCGGATCCGACCAGACCGGCCGCATCCGCTATGGGTTCATGCCCTATAGTTCGACCGTCAATGTCGGCTATCAACTTCCGTCCACAGCCCTTGTCGGTGGCCGGAGTGGCGAAACCTGGACCTATAATAGCCGTCGCATGACCTATTATAACGAGACGCCGCAGTCATCATCCGGCGGCTCGTCTTCGTCGTCGATCACCTGCTACCGCAAATATAACAGCAATAGTTGCCGAGCGGCGCTCGCGGATGCAGAGAAAGACAGCGGGAGCAACAGGACGCAAACCCAATGTTATAATTGGGGCAATACGGCCGCCACGCTTAGCGGGTCGGCGCCGAATACAATTACCAAAGTCACATATACCCCCGAGACATATAATGGCGCGTCGCCCGTCCCTTCATCGGGATCGACTTCCAAATCCTGCGTGCGGCGTGAAACCACCACCACGCATAATAGCGGCTATGCCGCGCTGCCCGGCTGGGCCGAACTGAAGATCGAATATGGCGATTACGATTTTGCCGTATCGGACTATATCGCCGGCAATTCGGTGCCCAACCCAACCTATTATGCCAGCACGCCCAATGATGTGGACGGTCAACCCGTCCCCGCCAACACGACCTGGGCCGGCTGTATCGAGGAACGATCGACCGACAATACGATCACGGCCACATCGTCGACAGCCTCCGTTCCGGCAAATGCTCATGACTTGAATGTCAATGAAGCGCCAACCGATACCGACACGCGGTGGCGCCCCCATTGGCCGGAAGTGGAGTTCACGCGGAGCGGGGCCTATCTTAACGATGCCGATCGTATCAGCGGCGGCTGGAACGCATGCCCCAGCCAGTCGCGCGTCCTGACCAGCTACGCTAATCGCACGACCACGCCGACCGGCCAGAACAGCAGTTTCAACAGCTATATCGACGGGCTGGTAGCGGTCGGTGGCACCTATCATGACATCGGGATGTTGTGGGGCGCGCGCTTCCTGTCGCCCAACGGCATCTTCGCCAGCAACAATGCCACCGCCCCCAATGGCTTCAACATCTCGCGCCATATCGTCTTCATGACGGATGGTGACATGAGCGCCTATCAAAGCGTCTATGGTGCTTATGGCTATCAGTTGCTGGATGGCCGCGTCGCCTCGACCAGTACGGCCGACACATCGTTGACCGCCATCCACAACAACCGCCTGACCATGCTGTGCAATTCGATCAAGGGCATGGGCATCACCGTGTGGGTGATCGGTTTCCGCAACCAGTCGGAAGGGAATATTCAGGCACCGCTGCAAGGGTGCGCCACCTCTTCGAACCACTGGACCATGGCTTATACGGCCTCGGCCCTCAGCCAGAAGTTCAGGGACATCGCCAAGAATATCGGTGGTTTGAGGTTGTCGCAATGATCGGCCATCTCGCTCGCTTTTTCACCCGGCTACGCGATCATGCGCGTGGTGCGACGCTGCTGGAATTCGGGCTGGTCGCCGGGCCGCTGATCCTGACCATCATGGCGATCGGCGACCTCGGCTATCAATCCTATTTGCGCGCCGTAACGCGTGGCGTGCTGGAAAAAGCGGCGCGCGCCGCTTCGGTCGGAACGCTGAACAACAGTCAGATCGACGCCTATATCGAAGCGCAGATGGCTGCCATCAATTCGAAGAACGGCACGGCGTCGACCACCAAGAAAAGCTATTATAATTTCTCCCGCGTCGGAAAACCGGAGAAGATCACCACCGATACCGTGCCACTAGGCACCTATAATGTTGGTGACTGTTACGAAGACGCCAATGGCAACGGCAGCTACGATACCAATAGCGGCGCCACCGGCCTGGGTGGCGCGGACGACATCGTCTATTATGAGGTGACGGTATCCATGCCGCGCCTGTTCCCGTTGGCCAAGATGCTAGGCTGGAGCGCAACGCAGTCCGCCACCGCATCCACTATGGTGCGCAACCAGCCATGGGCGAACCAGACCACTCCCGCGATAAAGTGCAACTGACGATGCGTATCAGCCCGCTCTTGGCCCTTCTGCACCGCCTGCGCCGCGACAATCGCGGCCTCGCGCTGATCGAGTTCGCTTTTTCCCTGCCCGTATTGCTCATCCTGGGTCTGACCGGCCTTGAATGTGCCAATCTGGCGCTGGCCCATATGCGTATCAGCCAAGTCGCCATGCTCGTGGCCGACAATGCCGCGCGCGTACGCACCTCCATCGACGATGCGGACGTGAATGAAATCATGACCGGCGCGGACTTGTCCACGGATGCGCTGAAGCTCAAGGCCAATGGCCGGATCTTCCTGTCGGATCTGGAACCCAATGGGAAAACCGGCAGCAACGCTGGCAACTATATCCGCTGGCAACGGTGCTGGGGCAGCGGCAACTTCACGTCCAGCTATGGCGTTGCCGGTAACGGCACGAATGACGCGTCAATGAAGGATGGTATGGGGCCTGGCACGACTGCGGCCACGAAGGTCACGCCGGCCAGCGGTACGGCGGTCATGTTCGTGGAAGTGGCCTATAATTACCAGCCTCTGGTCAGCAGCACGATCTTCGGTCCCAAGATCATCCGTTACACCAGCGCTTTCAACGTGCGCGAACGGACCGATCAGGACATCAAGAATGCCGGCAATCTGGCAACTAGCGCGAGAGCACTCTGCACCTGAGGGTTTCGCCTCAACGACTGAGCATTGACAGACATGAAAAAGGGCGGCTGAAATAGCCGCCCTTTCCTTTTCCAGCCTTCGGCCGGTCTTACTTGTAACAGACCTTCTTGGCCGCCGCGACCACGCGGGCCGCGTCGATCAGCGCCAGCTTTTCAAGGTTCGCGGCATAGGGCAGCGGCACGTCTTCGTTGGTGACGCGCAGAACCGGCGCGTCGAGATCGTCGAAGCCCTGCTCCATGACGACAGCGGCGATTTCCGACGCGATCGAGCAGGTCGGCCAGCCTTCTTCCACCACAACCAGGCGGTTGGTCTTCTTCAGGCTTTCCAGCACCGTCGCGGTGTCGAGCGGGCGCAGCGTGCGCAGATCGATCACTTCGGCGTCGATACCTTCCTCGGCCAGTGTCGCCGCCGCGTCGAGCGCAAGGCCCACGCCGATCGAGTAGCTGACCAGCGTGACGTCCTTGCCCGGACGCATGATGCGGGCCTTGCCGATCGGCAGGACATAATCGTCCACCTTGGGCACGTCGAAGCTGCGACCGTAGAGAAGTTCATTCTCCAGGAACACGACCGGATCGGTCGAGCGGATCGCGGCCTTCAGCAGGCCTTTCGCATCAGCCGCGTCATAAGGCGCGATGACGATCAGGCCGGGAACGGCGGCATACCAGGGACCGTAATTCTGGCTGTGCTGCGCGCCGACGCGGCTGGCCGCGCCGTTGGGACCACGGAACACGATCGGGCAACGCATCTGGCCGCCGGACATGTAGTTGGTCTTGGCCGCCGAGTTGATGATGTGGTCGATCGCCTGCATGGCGAAATTGAACGTCATGAACTCGATGACCGGGCGCAAGCCGCCCATGGCCGCGCCCGCACCGATGCCGGCAAAGCCATATTCGGTGATCGGCGTGTCGATGACGCGCTTGTCGCCAAATTCGTCGAGCAGGCCCTGCGTCACCTTGTACGCGCCCTGATATTCGGCGACTTCCTCGCCCATCACGAAAACGCGCTCGTCCTTGCGCATTTCTTCGGCCATCGCGTCGCGCAGCGCTTCGCGGACCGTCGTCTTGACGAACTCGGTGCCTTCGGGAAGGTCCGGATCCTGCACGGTCGCGCGGGCTTCGGACGCCAGCTTGGACGTGCCGCTTTCGGCCTTCTTGGGGGCTTCGGCGTCGGCCTTGGGGGCTTCGGCAGCCTTGGGCGCTGGTGCAGGCGCTTCTTCGCCGCCTTCGCCCGCCATCGTGGCGATCACGGTGCCGACCTTCACGCCTTCGCTGCCTTCGGCGATCAGGATCTTGCCGATCTGGCCTTCATCGACGGCTTCGAATTCCATCGTCGCCTTGTCGGTTTCGATTTCCGCCAGGATATCGCCCGACTTCACTTCGTCGCCTTCCTTCACCAGCCATTTGGCCAGCGTGCCCTCTTCCATCGTCGGCGAGAGCGCCGGCATCTTGATTTCGATACCCATTAATATTGCTCCACCAACACGTCGGTATAGAGTTCAGCCAGTTCCGGTTCGGGCGAGGTTTCGGCGAAGTCGGCGGCTTCCGCCACGACCTTGCGAATGTCCTGATCGATCAGCTTGATATCGTCTTCGCTGACGCCAGCTTCGAGCAGGTACTTCTTGACGCCCTCGATCGGGTCGGACTTGTCGCGCATCGCCTGCACTTCTTCACGCGAGCGATATTTGGCCGGGTCGGACATGGAGTGACCGCGATAGCGGTAGGTCTTCATTTCCAGCAGGATCGGGCCATTGCCCTCCTGCACCCATTTCAGCGCTTCTTCGGTCGCGCCGCGTACGGCCAGCACGTCCATGCCGTCGACCTGGATGCCGGGGATGCGGAAGCTTTCGCCACGGCGATACAGCTGGTCTTCCGACGACGCGCGGTTGACGCTGGTGCCCATGGCGTACTGGTTGTTTTCGATCACGAAGATGATCGGCAACTTCCACAGCTCGGCCATGTTGAACGATTCATAGACCTGGCCCTGGTTGGCCGCGCCGTCACCGAAGTAAGCGACGCAGACGCCGCCATCTCCATTATATTTGTGCGCGAAGCCCAGGCCCGCGCCCAGCGACACCTGCGCACCGACGATGCCATGGCCGCCGAAGAATTTATGTTCGACGCTGAACATATGCATCGAACCGCCCTTGCCGCGCGAGATACCCGCTTCACGGCCGGTCAGTTCGGCCATGATGACCTTGGGGTCGATGCCATAGGCCAGCATGTGGCCATGGTCGCGATAGCCGGTGATGACGCTGTCCTTGCCGGGCACGAGCGCCGACTGGATGCCGACGGCAACCGCTTCCTGACCGATATAGAGGTGGCAGAAGCCGCCGATGAAGCCCAGGCCGTACAATTGGCCGGCCTTTTCCTCGAAACGGCGGATGAGAACCATCTGCCGGTAGAATTCCAGCAGCTCTTCCTTGCTGGCCTTGTAATCGGTCGGCGTTTCCGGGCGCGGCCGGTTATGGTCCGCACCGGCAGCGGCGGGTGCAGCCGCCTTTGCCTTTGCGCTTGCAGCGCGCGGCGTGGTTGGTTTCGCCAAGGCTATTATCCTTTTGCGTGGGGGTAGGATGGAAGGAAGTCCGATATAGCGATAGAGTTGCATATATTGCAACTGCAGACCCCCGGAATCCGGCCAGAACCAATAGCTGTTACCGAAAATTGATGGCTTTGAACGGCCTAGTCACAGACTGGCAAAACGCGCTCGCAGCAAAATTACCAACGGAAGGATATGTACGCAAAATCCTTGCGCGGCCGTCACGCATCCGTAACGTCAATGCCCATGTCAGTTGAGCGGCACGACCACTTCGTCATGGTGAATCACCCCCAGCTGACGACGGATCAATTCGTCGCTCAGATCCGGGTCCACGCGGCGTGGATTGAGCAGGTCGACACGATTGCGCAATTCGGCCTGCGCATGGCGGGTCTGCTTCAATTCCGCCTGCGCGACGTGCAACTGGCGCGAATAGTCACCCCATGCCAGCACCCCGTTGGCGCCCAGCACGACATAGCCGGCGAAGAACAGCAGGAGGAGCAGCGCAATCGCAGGGCCGATAGCCGACCACAGGAGGAGACGAAGTTTCGCGATGTGCGCCATAAATCAGAAGAATCACAGGAAAAGGCCGGCCGCAAGCGAAAAATGCATCGCTTGCGGCCGGCCGAGTCTTTCTTAACTTTTAGCGGAAGATGGAGCGACCGGCATAGACGGCGATGTCGCCCAATTCTTCCTCGATACGGATCAGCTGGTTATACTTGGCCAACCGGTCCGAACGGGCGAGCGAACCGGTCTTGATCTGCCCGCAATTGGTCGCGACGGCGAGGTCGGCGATGGTCGAATCCTCCGTCTCGCCCGAACGGTGCGACATGACGGCGGTGTAGCGCGACCGATGCGCCAGATCGACGGCGGCCAGCGTTTCGGTCAGCGTGCCGATCTGGTTGACCTTCACCAGCAGCGAATTGGCCAGCCCCTTGCCGATGCCCATGGCCAGGCGCGCGGGATTGGTGACGAACAGATCGTCGCCGACCAGCTGCACCTGATGCCCGATCTGGTCGGTCAGCGCCTTCCAGCCTTCGAAATCATCCTCGCTCATGCCGTCTTCGATCGACTTGATCGGATAGTCGGCGGTCAGCGCGGCCAGATAGTCGGCCATTTCGACCGGCGCCAGCGACAGGCCTTCGCCCGAAATCTCGTAACGGCCGTTCTTGAAAAACTCCGTCGCGGCGCAGTCCAGCGCCAGCACGACGTCGTCGCCCGGCTTGTAGCCCGCCTTTTCGATCGACAGCATGATGAAGTCGAGCGCGTCGCGGGTCGAAGCGATGTTGGGGGCAAAGCCGCCTTCATCGCCGACCGAGGTCGCCAGGCCCTTGTCGTGCAGGCCCTTTTTGAGGGTATGGAAGATTTCCGACCCGATGCGGACCGCGTCGGCGATGCTTTCGGCACCGACCGGCATGATCATGAATTCCTGGAAATCGATCGGGTTGTCGGCATGTTCGCCGCCGTTGATGATGTTCATCATCGGCACCGGCAGGACATGCGACTGCACGCCACCGACATAGCGATAGAGCGGCAGGCCGCGCGCGTCGGCAGCGGCCTTGGCGGCGGCGAGCGATACGCCCAAGATCGCGTTGGCGCCCAGGCGCGACTTGTTTTCGGTGCCGTCGAGCGCGATCATCGCGGCGTCGACTTCGCCCTGATCCTCGGCGTCCAGGCCGATCAGTTCGCCGGCGATCTCGTCGTTGACGGCGGCGACGGCCTGAAGAACGCCCTTGCCCAGATATTTGGAGGCATCGCCGTCGCGCTTTTCGACCGCTTCATAGGCGCCGGTGGACGCGCCCGAGGGCACGGCGGCGCGGCCGAAGCTGCCATCTTCCAGCATGACGTCGACTTCGACGGTGGGGTTGCCACGGCTGTCGAGAATCTGGCGGGCGTGAATATCGAGAATGGCGGTCATGATCGCTCCTGCACTTAGCGTCGTGGCGGTGGGCATTGCGGCCCTTGATGCGCGCTCCGCTTAGCCAGCGCCTCCCTTATTGGCAATGCAGGGGGTTGCGCAGACGCAAAAAATGCCGATGGTCGAAAATGTAACGGCAACGGAACTGTAGGCCGCCGCGAGGCATTTGAACCATGATGCCCGCCGGCCTTGCCGGCCCCATGCCGAATTTGAAAGGGAGATACGAGGACCATGGCCGACACACCGGAAACCCCGCCCGTCAAGCGCGTGAAGAAGACGGCTGTCGTCAAGCCGACGAAGGCGAAGGCGGCCAAGTCGCCGATTGCCAGCCCCTCCTCGCCCGCCGTGAAGACCGCCCCGGTCAAGAAGGCCGCGATCCGCAAGGCGCCCGCAGTGAAGAAGCCCGGCAATGGCGCCGCCTCGCATGGCTGGACCGCGCAGATCGCACCGATCAAGGCGCAGGCTGAAAAGGCGGCCAAGGTCGCCACCGACAAGTTCAACGCGGTCGATTGGAAGGCGCATATCGACCCGATCAAGGAACAGGCCGGCAAGACCGCCAAGTCCGCCGCCGGCGTCGCCAAGGACAAGACCGGCACCACGCTGCAAAGCCTGGCCAAGCTGATTTCCGACACGGCCGGCACGGTCGATTCCAAACTCGGCCCGCAATATGGCGACTATGCCCGTCAGGCGGCGGAATCGGTCGCTGGTGCGGCGGATTCGCTGGATGCCAAGGATGTCGACCAGCTGATCGGCGAAGCGCGCGATTTCGTGCGGAAAAGCCCGGCGGTCGCGATCGGCGCGGCGGCCGTGGTCGGCTTCGTGCTGATGCGCCTTGCCAAGGGATCGGACGACAAGGCGTAAGCCTTCGTTCGATCGCATATTCCGACCGACGCACAGGCCCGCAAGGCGGGGCGGAGGGCTAATTGACTGACGAACCAGCGGATACGGCGGCAACGCTGCCGACCGATGGGCAGCCCGACGGCGCGCCCGAAGATCATGCGCGCGACGAAAGCGTGAAAGAGGTGTTGGCGCGGCTCTATGCCGACGGCCGCGCCTATGCCGCCGCCGAAGCGGAAAAGCAGAAGCTGCGCGCCGGCATCATCGGTACTGGCGTGCGCAACGCCGCCATCTTTGCCGTGGTCGCGCTCATGCTCGCCTTTGCCAGCATCATCGCCTTGTTGGTGGGTCTGGTGATCGCACTTTCCCAACTGATGGCGCCGATCTGGGCCACGTTGATCGTGGTGGGCGGCGGATTGCTTGTCACCCTGCTGCTGCTGCTCGCCGCCAAGGGCTGCATCACGCGCATGAAGAAGGCGATCGCGCCATGAATCTGGAAAGCCGCTATCGCGCCGCCTGCGATCGGGCCGACACCGCAAAAGGCCGCCTCCAGCTGACGGCGGAAGAGGCCAAGGCCCGTATCACCCCTGCCCGGCTGAAGCAGGATGCGAAGGACAAGGCGAGTGGCGCGGTGCGAGGCGGCATCGCCCGGATCGCGGCCAAGGCGCAGCAGCGCCCCGTCGCAATCGGCGCAGCAGCCACCGCCTTCGGCCTCTTTCTCTTCCGTCGCCCGCTGGCGGCACTTTTCGGGCGGCTGTACGTTCGTTTCAGGAACATAGACGCAGATATTTCGGAGAATGATGATGGCTGACATCCGCGCCCAGATCACCCGCGTTCGCGAGGCCGCCAATGATGCGGCCATCAATGCGACGGACAAGATCAAGGACACCACCGACAAGGCCCGCGAAAGCGCCGGCGACCTGATCCAGACCGGCCGCGACAAGGCGAGCGAAGCTTACGGGGACGCTAAGGACCGGACCCAGCGCGTCGCAACCCGCGCCAATGAAATCGTCCAGGAACATCCGATCGTCGCCGTGGCCGGCGCCGTTGCCGTGGGCGCCGTCGTCGCCTGGATGTTCCCCAAGAGCCGCCGCGTGATGAAGGCGCTGCCGGGCCTGGCCGTGACCGCCGGGTCGCGCGTGCTGGAAGCCGCCGTGGCCGCCCGCGCCGCCGCTGCGGAAGGCGCCGAAACGGTCAAGCAGGGTGCGTCCAGCGCTCTCCATTCCGCCGCCGACAGCGCAGGCGGCATCAGAAAGAGCGCGGCCAACGCCCTTCATGCGGCCAGCGACGTCGCGGCCGATGCGCGCGACAGCGTGGCGTCCGCCGACCTGCCGGCCAAGGCATCCAAGCTCGCCGATGAAGTCACCGCGCTGGTCGCGGCCAAGGTCGACGCGCTCAGCGACGCCATCAAGGCACGATTGCCCAAAAACTAATCGCGATTGCGGCAAACGCAATCGACGCTTGCCGCTCCTCTCCTTGGCTGATGCCAGCGACGATGCTAAGGCGTCGCCATCAGCCACAGGAGAATATAAAAAGCCATGAGCAAAATGCATCTGGTGATGGGCGGCCGCGTAACCAACCCGCAGACGCTGGAATTTCAAGATCTGTCCGCCGTCGATCTGGTTGGCGTCTATCCCGACTATGCTTCGGCTGAAAAGGCCTGGCGCAGCGCCGCGCAGCGCACGGTCGACGATGCCGAAATGCGCTATGTGATCGTGCATCTGCACCGTCTGCTCGAACCGGAATTGCCGAGCGCCTAACAGTTCATCCGTTCGCTTCGAGCGAAGTCGAGAAGCGCCCAGCGCTATCATGTCTCGACTTCGCTCGACACGAACGGGCGTTTATCCAGCCAATCTGAAAATCTTCGCCCAGACGGGCGTTACTGCACCGCCCGCGGCTTCTTCCGAAACCGCCAGCGCAGCAAGGGCCGCGTCATAGCCAGCCCCACGATAAAGCCGCCGATATGCGCGGCAATCGCGATCTTCCCCAATTCGTTCATACCGGCACCGCTGGCGATCCCGATCATCAACTGCACCGCGATCCAGCCGGCCGCCAGCCACAAGAGCCGCACCAGATTGGCCGAAAAAGGCCCGAAAGCGCGCACCTGCTGCTGGCTGTACAGCAGCGCATAGGGCGCGATGATCGCGGAAATGGCGCCGCTCGCGCCCACCATCGGATTGGTCGAGCCGGGATCGATCGCCCATTGCGCCAGACAGGCGCCATAGGCCCCGACGATGTAGAGGGCCAAAGTCCCGCCCCAGCCCAGCACATGCTCCACCTGCCGGCCGCAGAACAGCAGCATCAGCAGGTTGAAGCCGATATGCAGCCAGCCAGCATGGATGAAGGTGCAACTGAGCGGCGTCAGCCAGGCCGGCACGGCGGCCATGCCATCCAGCAACGCACCGTCACCTAGCCGCGCGGGAATGAAGCCGCCGATGATGGCGGCATTATCCACCTGCCCCGTTAGAAACAGCAGCAGGAACGCGGCGAAAGTGATCGCCGCGATCCCGTTGGTCAATCGTCCGGCCGGCAGTTTCACGGTCAGATGAAATCGATCTTGTCGACCTGGTAGAATTTGTCGCCCGACGGGACGGACACTTCCACATCTTCGCCGACGGTACGGCCGATCAGCGCACGGCCCAGCGGGCTGTTATACGAAATCATGCCCTGCTTGGCGTCCGCTTCTGCCTGGCCGACAATCTGGTATTTCACCGGCTTGTCGTCTTCGTCCAGCAGCGTCACGGTCGCGCCGAAGATGATCTTGTCACCCGACAGCGTCGTGGGGTCGATCACCTGCGCACGCGACAGCTTGTCTTCCAGGTCGTTGATGGTCGCTTCGACCTGACCCTGGCGCTCCTTGGCCGCGTGATATTCCGCGTTTTCCGACAAATCGCCATGCGCGCGCGCTTCTTCGATGGCGTCCACGATCAAGGGCCGTTCGGCCTTCAATTCGCGGAGCTGCGTGTTGAGCTTGTCATAGCCCATTTGCAGCATCGGCATCTTCTCGACGGTCGCCATTCCCTAAAATCCTTCGTCAAAACTTCCCTGTGGCGGCCCCTTCTTCAGGAACCGCCCCGCAGCATCATTCCTGTGCAGGGGATCAAGCGTGCGACAGGGGATAATAGGACTGGAGCGAGCGCACTTCAAGGGGATGGCCCCGCAAAGCCTCGATCGCGTCCGCCGCAGCGACGCTGGCGGCCGCCGTAGTGAAGCTCGCCACCTTCTGGCGCAGCGCGCTGGTACGGATCGCCTTGCTGTCCTTGAGCGACTGCCAGCCCTCGGTCGTGTTGAAGATCAACTGCACATCGCCATCGGTGATCTTGTCCACGATATGCGGACGACCCTCGGCGACCTTGTTCACCTTCTCCACCGCGATACCATGGTCCGCCAGATAATCGGCCGTGCCACCGGTCGCGATCAGCTTGAAGCCCATCGCCACCAGCTTGGCAGCCGCCGGCAGGATGACCGGCTTGTCCGTGTCCTTGAGCGAAATGAACACCGTGCCGCTGGTCGGCAACACGGTACCCGCGCCGATCTGCGCCTTGGCGAAGGCGATCGCGAAATTGCTATCGATCCCCATGTCTTCGCCGGTGCTCTTCATTTCCGGTGACAGGACCGGATCGACGCCGGGGAAGCGGTTGAACGGGAAGACCGCTTCCTTCACCGCCACATGGCTGATCGCATTGCGGTCGATCCTGGGCAGATCCTTGATCTTCTCGCCCGCCATCACGCGGCTGGCGATCTTGGCAATCGGCGTGCCGATCGCCTTGGCGACGAAGGGCACCGTGCGGCTGGCGCGCGGATTGACTTCGATCAGATAGACGACGCCGTCCTTCACAGCGAACTGGATGTTCATCAGGCCGCGCACCGACAGGGCGTGGGCCAGCACTTCGGTCTGGCGCTCGATTTCCGCGATGATCTCGTCCGACAGGCTGTAGGGCGGCAGCGAACAGGCGCTGTCGCCGGAATGGACGCCCGCTTCCTCGATATGCTGCAACACGCCGGCCACGACCACATCGTCGCCATCGCACAGCGCATCGACATCGACCTCGATCGCGTCGCGCAGATATTGGTCGATCAGCACCGGCGAGTCGCCCGATACCTTGACCGCCGTGGTGATATATTCCTCCAGCTGCGCCTGACCGTCGACAATCTCCATCGCCCGGCCACCCAGCACATAGCTGGGCCGCATCAGGACGGGATAACCGATGCGATTGGCGACTGCGATCGCTTCCTCACGGCTGCGCGCGATGCCGTTGGCCGGCTGGCGCAGCTTCAGCTTGTCGATCAGCGCGGCGAAACGCTCGCGATCTTCGGCCAGGTCGATGGCATCGGGACTGGTGCCCAGGATCGGGATGCCCGCATCCTCCAGCGCCTGCGCCAGCTTGAGCGGCGTCTGCCCGCCAAACTGCACCAGCACGCCCGCCAGCGTCCCGTTCGACATTTCGACGGCGAGAATTTCCAGCACGTCTTCGGCCGTCAGCGGCTCGAAATAGAGGCGGTCGGACGTGTCATAGTCGGTCGACACGGTTTCCGGGTTGCAGTTCACCATGATCGTTTCATAGCCGACCTCGCTCAACGCGAAGCAGGCATGGACGCAGCAATAGTCGAACTCGATCCCCTGCCCGATCCGGTTCGGCCCGCCGCCCAGGATTACGACCTTCTTGCGATCGGTCGGCGCGGCTTCATTCTCCGCCTCGCCGAACAGCGGCGCTTCATAGGTCGAATACATGTAGGGCGTCTTCGCCTCGAACTCGGCGGCGCAGGTGTCGATGCGCTTGAAGACGGGGCGCACGCCCAGCTTGTGGCGCAGCTTGCGCACTTCATCCTCCGTCACGCCGCCGGTCATCGCCTTGACCGCTTCGTGGATCAGGCCCGACCCGCGTGCGATCCCGCGCTCCATGCCGCGCAGATTGGCCGACTTTAGCGCCAGATAGGCGAGCCGCTTGTCGGAAAAGCCCATGGATTTCAGGCGGCGCATGCCGTCCGCATCCTGCGGCAGGCCATTGGCCAGCACTTCGCCTTCCGCATCGACGATTTCCTTGATCCGCTCCAGGAACCAGGGGTCGAACTTGGCGATATTGTGGATTTCCTGAACGGAAAGCCCCTCACGCAGCGCCTGCGCGGCGACCAGCAGCCGGTCGGGCGTCGCCTGCGCCAGCGCGGCGACGATATCGTCCTTGGGCGCGCCGACCAGATGATCGACATTGTTGAAGCCGGAGAGGCCGGTTTCCAGACCGCGCAGCGCCTTCTGCATCGATTCATGGATGTTGCGGCCGATCGCCATGACTTCGCCGACGGACTTCATCGCCGTGCCCAGCAGCGGCTCGGCGCCCTTGAACTTTTCGAAGGCGAAGCGCGGGATCTTCGTCACGACATAGTCGATGGTCGGTTCGAACGACGCCGGGGTCGCGCCAGTGATGTCGTTGGTGATCTCGTCCAGCGTATAGCCCACGGCCAGCTTCGCCGCGACCTTGGCGATCGGGAAGCCGGTGGCCTTCGACGCCAGCGCGGACGAGCGCGATACACGCGGGTTCATCTCGATCACGATCAGGCGGCCGTCCTTCGGATTGACCGAGAACTGCACGTTGGAACCGCCTGTTTCCACGCCGATTTCACGCAGCACCGCGATGCTCGCGTTGCGCATGATCTGATATTCCTTGTCGGTCAGCGTCAGCGCCGGCGCGACGGTGATGGAGTCGCCCGTATGGACGCCCATCGGATCGACATTTTCGATCGAACAGATGATGATGCAATTGTCGTTGCGGTCCCGCACGACTTCCATCTCATATTCTTTCCAGCCGATCAGCGATTCCTCGATCAGCACCTCGGTCGTCGGCGACGCGTCCAGGCCACCGCGCACGATGTTGACAAACTCTTCGCGATTATAGGCGATGCCGCCGCCGGTGCCGCCCATGGTGAAGCTGGGGCGGATGATCGAGGGAAGGCCGGTAAATTCCAGCGCCTCCAGCGCCTCTTCCATCGTGTGGGCGATGCGCGAGCGGGCGCTTTCCAGACCGATCTTGTCCATGGCGTCGCGGAACTTGATCCGGTCTTCGGCCTTGTCGATCGCCTCGGCGTCCGCGCCGATCATCTGCACGCCGTACTTGGCCAGCGTGCCGTCGTTGAACAGCGCCAGCGCGGTGTTCAGCGCCGTCTGCCCGCCCATGGTCGGCAGCACCGCATCCGGCCGCTCCTTCTCGATGATCTTCGCCACGATTTCGGGCGTGATCGGCTCGACATAGGTCGCGTCGGCAAATTCCGGGTCGGTCATGATCGTGGCCGGGTTGGAATTGACCAGGATGATGCGATAGCCCTCTTCCTTCAGCGCCTTGACCGCCTGCGTGCCCGAATAATCGAACTCGCACGCCTGGCCGATGATGATCGGACCAGCGCCGATGATGAGGATGGAGGAGATGTCAGTGCGTTTGGGCATCACGATTCCGAACTTAAAAAAGATGAAAGCCAGTATTTATTTTTCTGCTCTTCAAACCACTCAAAAGATTGCTCAGGTAAAAACCCATAATTATGATGCATTACCAACTTGGTTGCAAAAATAGGCAATTCATTCGCAAAGAAATCAGCGAATAGTTCGGCAACTTCCTCAGAATTAAGATTTGACGTAAGCAATATTAATCCATCAAAAGGCATGTTCCAATCAATAATATACTTTCCATTTTTCAAGTATGCGATGAGCTGATCCCGATAAGGTTCAGCTAAATCGCTACTATAGGAAACAGAATATATTTCAGTCATGATGACTCACCTTATCGCTCGTCACAACCAGCTTCGCATTGCGGGGCGGCAACTGAGATTCAGTCACACCAGACACATTTGATATTCTAGATACCAGCTGATGTTGAATTCGGTAATCTTCTGTCTGCAATCGATCAGGATCAGATATAACGAAGTAGATGTAGGCCCAAATTGCGACTGCAAGTGGAATACAGCCTATGCATAATAATACCCAGCTTAGTTGAGATGGATATGTAAATGCGGCTCCCGCAGCGCATGTAGGAAATATGATGCTAGCCAACGCCCCGATTGGCGTGAGAATGTTCTTTCTAGGAAATTCCCGCGTGTGAGACCAAGGCGTTTGAATCATCAACTATTCTTTCTCGAATTCGTCACCGAACTTAAAGCGCTTAGTTTTGGGGCTTGATAAATTTTGTTCGAATACTCAATGCACGCCCCCCGCCTGAGCCTCGCATCCCCAGCCGTCATATTCGACGCCTCAGAGGATTTCGATCTGGAGGCATTTCTTGGTCAGCGCGCGGATCGACGCTTCATCGACCGGCTGCACGCATTCCAGGAACAGGAACAGGTCGCCTTCCTCATCCTCTTCCCGGTCCAGCTCGACGAAGCCGAACTGGCTGGCGAGGATGAGGACGCGCTCGAAATCCTTCTCGCTGCCCCGGAAGCTGACATCCACGGGCCGCGCGATGCGCGCCACGTCGCCATTGGCGGCCAGGTTGGCGAGGACGTCCTTGTCCGCCTCCCACTCGGCGGCAAGACGCGCTTCGTCGACGGGGGGCAGGTTCTGGCTCATGCCGCGACCGGCTTTTTCAGGCCGTCCACGAACCGCTTGAACAGATAGAAGCTGTCCTGCGGCCCCGGTGAGGCTTCGGGGTGGTACTGCACCGAAAAGGCGTTCTTGTCGGTCAGCTCGATACCGCAATTGCTGCCGTCGAACAGCGACACATGGGTCGATCGCGCATTGGCAGGCAGCGTGTCGACATCGACCGCAAAGCCATGGTTCATGCTGGTGATCTCGACCAGACCATCCGACAGGCGCTTGACCGGATGGTTGGCGCCGCGATGGCCCTGATGCATCTTGATCGTCTTGGCGCCCACCGCCAGACCCAGCAGCTGATGGCCAAGGCAAATGCCGAAGATCGGCACATTGTCGGTCAGCAGCGCCGCGATCACCGGCACGGCATAGGCGCCGGTCGCGGCCGGATCGCCCGGACCGTTGGACAAGAACACGCCGTCGGGGCTGAGCGCCGTCACCTCTTCATAGGATGCGGTGGCGGGCAGCACGGTCACGCGCGCGCCGGCTTGCACCAGATTGCGGAAGATATTGTTCTTCGCGCCATAATCGATCGCGACGACATGGGGGCGCTCATCGCCCGCTTCATTCAGGCCATAGCCAAAGCCCAGCTTCCACACGCCATCCTTCCACAAGCGGCTTTCCTTGCCCGTGACTTCGATGGCAAGGTCCATGCCCTCCAGCCCCGGCCAGGAAGCGGCCTTCGCGCTCAGCGCTTCGATATCGAAATTGCCATCGGGATCATGGGCGATCACGACATTGGGTGCACCCTTGATGCGAATGAGGCGGGTCAGCGCGCGGGTATCCACGCCGGCCAGACCGATGCGACCCTGCTCTTTCATCCACTGGTCGAACGGTTCGACATTGCGGAAATTGCTTGGCGCGGTGACGTCCTGCCGCACGATGCAGCCCAGCGCATGAGGAAGCAAAGCCTCCACATCGTCCAGATTGGTGCCGACATTGCCGATATGGGGGAAGGTGAAATTGACGATCTGCCCGGCATAGGACGGATCGGTCATGATCTCCTGATAGCCGGTGATGGAGGTGTTGAAGCACAGCTCGCCCACCGCATCGCCCACCGCACCGAAGCCGCGGCCGAACACGGCGCTGCCATCGGCAAAAACCACGACCCCTGTCGCTCCTTTAGGCACAGTAAGGGTTTTGGCGTCTGCCATGGTCTGCGGTCCTTTATGCTTTTGCGGGAACCCGTCTGGTGCGGGTTAAACGGCCGGTCACCTATGCCCGTGCGACGTTCAGGTCAACGTCTGTTAAAAATCTCTTTTGCCGCTATATCTTCTCCTTTCCCGAAAGAAACAGGATTCGTTCGCCATGATTCGCGACACCATCAAGAGCGCCCAGATTGAATCGATGAAGGCGGGCGACAAGGAACGCCTGGCCGCCGTGCGCCTGATCCTGGCGAAGCTGAAGGATCGCGACATCGAATTGCGCACCGCGTCCAATGTGCCGGACGACGACGCCCTAGTGGTCGAAGTGCTCCAGAAGATGGTGAAGCAGCGCCGCGAATCGATCGACATGTTCAAGACCGGCGGCCGCGACGAACTGGCCGCCAAGGAACAGGCCGAACTGGACGTGATCGAAAGCTTCCTCCCCGCCCAGCTGAGCGAAGAGGAAACCAAGGCCGCGATCGAAGGCATCAAGGCCGAAGTCGGCGCGGAGAGCGTGAAGGACATGGGCAAGGTGATGGCCGTGCTGAAAGAACGCCACGGCAGCGTCATCGACATGAGCAAGGCAAGCGGCCTGGTGAAAGCGGCGCTTGTGTGAGTGAAGACGGGGGAGCGCCACCTGATCTCCCCCTCCCGCCTGCGGGAGGGGGCCGGGGGGTGGGCTCACCCTATCGACTTGCGCGCCCGACCGATGGCGCACGCAATCTGCGCAACAACGCCACGCAAGCTGAGCGACTGCTCTGGAGCCGATTGAAAGGCGCCCAACTCGAAGGCCTGAAATTCAGCCGCCAGATGCCTATAGCCGGCTTCATCTGTGATTTTGTGTGCCGCTCCCGCAAGCTGGTCGTCGAACTGGACGGCAGCCAGCATGCCGATGCAGCAGATTATGACGCCATGCGGACCAGAAAGATCGAAGCGCAGGGCTACCGGCTGATCCGCTTCTGGAATAATGATCTCATTGAGAATCTAGAGGCCGTGTTGGAAACTATCGTCAGGGCAGCTTTGGGTGGCCCGGTTGAGCCCACCCCCCTGCCCCCCTCCCGCACGCGGGAGGGGGAAGAAGGCGCATGACCCTCACCCCGCAATGGCTGGACGAGCTGCGCGCGCGCACGTCGCTGTCGACCCTCATCGGCAAGACCGTGAAGGTCACCAAGGCCGGCCGCGAATATAAGGCCTGCTGCCCCTTCCATAATGAAAAGACGCCCAGCTTCACGATCAACGACGAGAAGGGCTTCTACCATTGCTTCGGCTGCGGCGCGCATGGCGATGCGATCCGCTGGATGACCGACCAGCGCGGCCTGCCCTTCATGGAGGCGGTGAAGGAACTGGCCGCCGCCGCCAGCATGGATGTGCCCGCCGCCGATCCCCGCGCGGCCAAGCGCGCCGAAGCGGCCAGAGGCCTGCACGACGCGATGGGCGCGGCGCAGGCCTTCTTCGAGGAGCAACTGGGCGGCATCGATGGCGGCGAAGCACGCGCCTATCTGCAAAAACGCGGCATGACCGACGCCACGCGCCGCGCCTTCGGCTTCGGCTTCTCGCCGGACGGACGCGGCCGCCTCAAGACCGCGCTCAAGGAGTTCGGCGAACCGATGCTGGTCGAAGCCGGCCTGCTGATCGACCCGGAAGCACTTGAACAGGGCAAGGGCGCCGGGAAGAAGCGCGAAAGCTACGACCGTTTCCGTGGCCGCCTCATGTTCCCCATCCGCGACATTCGCGGCCGGGTCATCGCGTTCGGCGGCCGCATATTGGGTGCGGGCGAGCCCAAATATCTGAACTCGCCCGACACCCCGCTGTTCGACAAGGGCCGCACCCTCTATAATATCGACCGCGCCTCCCCCGCCAGTCGCTCGACCGGCCGCGTCATCGTGGTGGAGGGCTATATGGACGTCATCGCGCTGGCCCAGGCCGGCTTTGGCGAAGCCGTCGCCCCGCTCGGCACGGCGCTGACCGAACATCAGATCGAACGGCTGTGGAAGATGGTCGAAGTCCCCGTCCTCTGCTTCGACGGCGATTCGGCCGGGCAGAAGGCCGCGATTCGCGCCGCCACCCGTGCCCTGCCCCTGCTGCGCCCCGGCCATAGCCTGTGCTTTGCCACCCTGCCGCCCGGGCAAGACCCCGACGACCTGATTCGCGCCAGCGGCGCGCAGGCGATGGAGGCGGTGCTGAACGCGGCCGAACCGCTGATCGAACGGCTGTGGAGCCATGAACTCTCCGCCATGCCGCTCGAAACGCCCGAGCAGAAGGCGGCGCTCAAACAGCGGCTTCGCGCCATAACGGATGCGATTGCCCATCCCGACGTGCGCGCCCATTACGCCCATGAATTTCGCGAACGCTACGACGCCCGCTTCTTCGCCCGCCGTGACTCCGCGCCCGCGCAGCAGCGATTTCAGGGCGGCGGTGGCGGCAATGCCGCCCGCTGGCAACGGGACAAGCGCGGCAATTGGAAGGCGCCGATTCCCCCCGCCGGCACCGAAGTCCGCGCGATCGGCGCCAGCGGGATGGAGCAGCGCCTGCTGCGTGCCGTCCTTGCCGCCTTGCTACGCCATCCGGCCCAGATCGCCCCTCATCGGGAGATGCTTTCGGCCCTGCAAATCGGCGATCCGATGCTGGCGCAGATGCTCGCTGCGATGATCAGCCTGTCCTTCCGCAAAGAAACAGTTGAAACACAGGCCCTCCTTACCATATTGGGGCAAGGTGAGTTGTATAATATGGCCAAGGGGATGCTCCGGGCCGACGCTTTCACACTCACTCCCGACAGGATGGCAACCGACCCTGATCGCCTATCGCGCGATCTGGAGGAAGCCATTCGAGTGATGGCGCAGGGACCGGAGCTGGAAACGGCACTGGTGGAAGCCACGAAACGGTTCGAGAGCGACTTCAGCGAAGCCAATTTCGCTGAGCAGCAGCGTATTCGCATGCTGAAGGCCGATCACGACCGTCGCGTTGCGGAACTTGCGCAGTCCGAAGACATTGTTTGATTTAGGTTAGCCCTCTTATCAGGGCGACGAAGTAAGGCGATTACATGGCGACCAAGGCGAACAGCAAAAATGGCGGGGCAAGCGATGCGGAGGAAGGTGGCGATGCGCCCCTGCTCGATCTCAACGAAGCCTCCGTCAAGAAGCTGATCGCCCGCGCGAAGAAGCGCGGCTACATCACTTATGACGAGCTGAACGATGCCCTGCCGCAGGACCAAATGTCCTCCGAGCAGATCGAGGATATCATGGCTGCCCTCAACGAGATGGGCGTCAATATCGTCGAGAATGAGGAGGCCAGCGAAGACGGCGACGAACAGCGCGAGCGTGAGGATGCCGAGGACGCCGAGGATGAATCGAGCGACGATGACGGCCCCAAGCTCGTCACCGAAAAGAAGAAGGAAACGGTCGATCGCACCGACGATCCCGTTCGCATGTACCTGCGCGAAATGGGCGCGGTGGAACTGCTCAGCCGTGAAGGCGAAATCGCCATCGCCAAGCGGATCGAGGCCGGTCGCGACACGATGATCCTGGGTCTGTGCGAAAGCCCGACCACCTTCAACGCCATCATCGAATGGTCGACCGCGCTTAACAACGGCGAAATGCAGCTGCGCGAGATCCTGGATCTCGACGCCATGCTCTCCAAGGATCCCGCTCCCGAAAGCATGGAAGAGGGCGCCGAAGACGACGACGGCGAAATCAGCGAAAAGACCGCCGGCCCCAGCTTCAAGGAAGAAGAAGAGCCGGAGGAGGAATCCGCCGACGCCGACGAGGATGAGGACGGCGCTCCCCGTGCCCGCCGCGCCGAGGAAGAAGAGGAAGAGGACAACACCCTCTCCCTCGCCCAGATGGAAGAGACGCTCAAGCCGATGGCGCTTGAGAAGTTCGCCACCATCACCGAAATCTTCCGCGCCTTTTCCGCTTCGCAGGAAGCGCGCATGGTCGCGATGGCCAATGGCGACAGCCTGAGCCAGAAGGCCGAAGACACTTATCACGACCTGCGCGAACAGCTGACCGCCGAAGTCGAGAGCGTCCAGTTCCACCAGCAGAAGATCGAATATCTCGTCGATCAGCTCTACGCCTATAACCGCCGCCTCACCGCGCTGGGCGGCCAGATGCTGCGTCTGGCCGAGCGTCACAAGGTCAGCCGCAAGGATTTCCTCGACCGCTATGTAAACCATGAGCTGGACGATGGCTGGCTCGACAAGGTCAGCGGCCTGGACAAGAAATGGTCCGCCTTCGTCGCTGCCGAAGGCCGCGCCGTCGATCGCATCCGCAACGAGGTCGGCGAAATCGCGCAGGCGACCGGCATGTCCTTGAGCGAATTCCGCCGCATCGTGAACATGGTGCAAAAGGGCGAACGTGAAGCGCGCATCGCCAAGAAGGAAATGGTGGAGGCGAACCTTCGCCTCGTCATCTCCATCGCCAAAAAATACACCAACCGCGGCCTTCAGTTCCTGGATCTCATTCAGGAAGGCAATATCGGCCTGATGAAGGCGGTGGATAAGTTCGAATATCGCCGCGGCTACAAGTTCAGCACCTATGCTACCTGGTGGATCCGTCAGGCGATCACCCGCTCGATCGCGGATCAGGCGCGGACCATCCGTATCCCGGTTCATATGATCGAAACGATCAACAAGCTGGTCCGCACCAGCCGCCAGTTCCTGCACGAGCAGGGCCGCGAACCGACGCCGGAAGAAATGGCCGAGCGTCTGTCGATGCCGCTCGAAAAGGTGCGCAAGGTGATGAAGATCGCCAAGGAGCCGATCTCCCTCGAAACGCCGATCGGCGACGAGGAAGACAGCCATCTGGGCGACTTCATCGAAGACAAGAACGCGATCATTCCGGTCGATGCCGCGATCCAGGCGAACCTGAAGGAAACGGTCACCCGCGTCCTCGCCTCGCTCACTCCGCGTGAAGAGCGCGTGCTGCGCATGCGCTTTGGTATCGGCATGAACACCGACCATACGCTGGAAGAAGTGGGCCAGCAGTTCAGCGTGACCCGCGAACGCATCCGTCAGATCGAGGCGAAGGCGCTGCGCAAGCTCAAGCACCCCTCGCGCTCGCGCAAGATGCGGTCATTCCTGGACCAGTAATACCACCAAGCAATGATTGGAGCCTCGGCTAAGCGTTCCCCGGCGCAGGCCGGGGTCCAGTTCAGAGCGTGGGACTGGACCCCGGCCTACGCCGGGGAACACTCCATATGAGTCAGTCTCATGGCTTTTGGGTATGTAAAGCGGTTAAATTAAATTGGATCGGTAAATTTAAATTAACCATTCTTGACGGAAAAGGGCGGCTTTCAGGGTCGCCCTTTCTGATTCCGTAAACCGGACGTTTACCCGGTTCCCCTATCCCTGTGGCTACAGCCCGCGCCTGCGGGACCAACAGGGATGAGAGCATGAGCGAAGCGGCACCGCGCTACCAATTTGGCGACATTGCGCGAATCCTGGAAGCGCTGGTCGCTGCCGACGGCACGGCTGCCCATCCCTATGCCAATCGCGCCGCCGCCGGCGTGGCCCGCGACGCCCTGCTGTCGCTCTCCGATCTGGCCGATGGCGCTTATTATCTCTGCATGCTCCACGGCCGCCATCCCGGCGTCATCGACCATGCGGCCACCCGCTCCGCCGACAATGCCGCGCGCCAATGGCTGATCGAGGCAGGCGACGCCTTCGCCCGCGAACGCGCCTATTTGACCCAGGTCACCGTGGCCGTCGGCCCTGCGCCCAGCACGGCGGGCCAGGCCGATTGCGAAACCGCCGTCAGCCAGCAACGCCATGCGCTCGACATGCTGGCTCAGTCCGACCGGCGCGGATGCGCCATGGGCGCGGCGATGGCGCTGGTGCTCGACTGGCGCGCCGTGCGCCATGTGCTGGATCAGGCCGCCCTGCGCGTCGGCCTTGAACCCCATCCCTGCGCCTTGCCCGAACGCGCCGCCACGCTGGACGTCGCCCGCGCGATCGGCGGCGACGACGGCATCGACCGCGCGATCCAGTTCGGCGCGCGCCAGCTTCTGAACCAGCATCGCGGCCTGTGGGATCTGCTCGCCGCCCGCGCCGACGTCCGCGCAAAGACCGCCTGATCCTCTCCTTACCGATTGCACCGGCCTGCCGCATTGCCTAGTCCGGTTGTCATCGACAACCGAATGGGACGGGATGATGCGCTTTGAAGGCACGCAGGACTATGTCGCCACCGACGATCTGAAGGTCGCGGTCAACGCCGCCGTGCTGCTGCGCCGTCCCCTGCTGGTGAAGGGCGAACCGGGCACCGGCAAGACCGTCCTGGCCCAGGAAATCGCCAAGGCGCTGGACGCCCCCCTGATCGAATGGAACGTCAAATCCACGACGAAGGCACATCAGGGCCTCTACGAATATGACGCCGTCGCCCGCCTGCGCGACGGCCAGCTGGGCGACGAACGCGTCCACGACATCGGCAATTATATCCGCAAGGGCAAGTTGTGGGAGGCGTTCACCGCGCCCAAACTCCCCGTCCTGCTGATCGACGAAATCGACAAGGCCGACATCGAATTCCCCAACGACCTGTTGCAGGAACTCGATCGCATGGCGTTCCATGTCTATGAAACGGGCGAAACGATCGCGGCCGCCGATCGCCCGGTGGTGATCATCACGTCGAATAATGAGAAGGAATTGCCTGACGCCTTCCTGCGCCGCTGCTTCTTCCACTATATCAAATTCCCCGACCGCGACACGATGCAGGCCATCGTAGACGTCCATTTCCCCGGCATCCAGAAGATCCTGGTCGGCAAGGCGATGGATATCTTCTACGAGATACGCGACGTCCCCGGCCTCAAGAAAAAGCCTAGCACCAGCGAGTTGCTCGACTGGCTGAAACTGCTGCTGAACGAGGATATGCCCTTGGACGTCCTCCAGAACAGCGACCCGACCAAGGCGATCCCGCCGCTCCACGGCGCGCTGCTCAAGAATGAGCAGGACATCATGCTGTTCGAACGCCTCGCCTTCATGGCCCGGCGACAGGGGCGGTAAAATCTCCCCGCCTGCTTGCGGGAGGGGTTTAATGAGGGCCTGTCAGGTCACTCCCCCCCCCTCCCTGACGCCTTCGCATCGCCACCACCGGCGAGGTCCGCTGGCATGCCAGCATGGCCGACTCGCGCCCGCATCTAACCTTCATCCGCGCCGGCGCGCCGGACCATCCCGCCCTCATCGGCCCGCAGGCGGTGATCCGGACCGGCGCCGCGCCGCACTGGGCGCATCATGACCCCGACCTGCCCCCTTATCCCGCGCAAATCCCGCCGGTCGCCTGATTTAGCCTCTTGCGCCCCCCGGTTTAGTCTGTAGCCTCCCTGTCATAGTTCAAGGCCGCACCAAGACGGTCTAGATCTGGAGAGGGATGCCGTTGCCCAAGTGCGCCCAAAGTCTCATGACTCGTTTTCTGTCGGCGGCCGCCCTGTGCCTTGCCGTCCCCTCGCTCGCGCAAGCCGCGGACGGCGAAGCTTGGACCCCGACCCAGGACAGTATCCGCGCTGACGCTGCGGGTATCAGCCTGCCGCAGACCGTCGCCGGCCTGTCCCTGTCCAAAAGCGGCGAAGCCTCCAATGGCGGCCGCGCGGTCGACAATTATGCGCAATATCTGTCGGAGGATGGCGCCATTCAGGCGACCCTCTACGTCTATCTGCCCACTTATGCCGACGCTTCCCTCGCCGCCTATATGACCGACAAGGCAGTGATGGAGCGGTTCGGCGCCAAGACCCGCCGCACCGCCTATGCCAGCGCCCCTGCCGCCGGCCGGGCGGCCAGCGCGATCCGCGCAGTCTATGACGACGCAGCCGACGGTGCGTTGACGACGGCGGCGGGCTTCATCCATGCCGGACGCTGGATCGTGAAGATCCGCATCACCGGCCCCACCGAGCGCCGCACCGAAGTGCTGAAGGGCCTTGACGGCATGCTCGCCAAGCTGACGGTGGACGATCCCGCCAGCCTGCATGCCACCGCCCCGGCCAGCTTCGCCGCCTGCCCCGCTGCTGCCACAGCCGACGCGCAACTGACCCCAGCCAAGCCGACCGACCATGCCGTGCCCCAGAACGTCCTCATCCCCCGCGACGGCAAGGATGCGCTGTGCGTCCGTGGCACCGTGACCACGGCCGAGGGCAGCTATGACATGCTGCAACAGGCCGGGCGCGGCGACGGCCCGATCATCGTGCCGGTCGATGACAGCGGCACCGTCCTCGCCTTCGATCCGGCCACCGATGCTCAGGGCTACAAGCTGTCGATCCACATGGTCGGCCAGACCGACCTCTACGGCCTCTACGACCGCGTTCCCAACCCGCACCAGATCGCCGCGATCCTGGACGGCAAAGACCCCCAGACCGCCCAGGCCGCCGCCATCGCTACCTACGCCGCCAACGGGGATGTGACGCTCAGCCGGTAAGCGCCGGGATCGAGAAATCATTTGTGATTGCGAGCGGCGCTAAAACTATATTGAAATATTTTCTGCTTCTCTAGCCCTCTCCCGTCTTTACGGGAGAGGGTTGGGTGAGGGTCTTTTTTTCTGTATGGTAATCTGGATGTATCCAGTTCGACGTCAGATCAGCCCGCATGCGGCGCGACTACGCCGAAACACAACGGACGTTGAACAAAAATTCTGGATGGTCCTTCGCAATCGCCAATTGGATGGCTTTAAATTCCGTCGTCAGACAACGATCGGTCCATTCATTGTCGATTTTCTGTGTGTAGAACGACGGCTAATCATCGAACTCGATGGCGGCCAGCATGACGAAGACAGGGATGTAGCGCGATCTAAATGGTTGCAGGCCCAAGGCTATCGACTTTTGCGTATCTGGAACCACGAAGCGACCGAGAACTTCGATGGTGCAATCGAAGCCGTCCGCCTGGCGCTCATCCAGTAGAAAGACCCTCACCCAACCCTCTCCCGCGAAGGCGGGAGAGGGCTTCAAACCGTCCAGATCTGGCCGTTTTCAAAATAACGCCACCCACCCCTCAAATCAGATACCCCACCTCATAAAGCCCCCACTTCCGCCCGCCGAACACCAACGGCACGAACACGCTGCGCAGCGCACGATAGCGCCCCTCGCCCAGATCCTGTCGGTAGGTGAACAGAAAGAAATCGCCTTCCTCCTGCAAAGCGCGGCGCGTCTGGCTGTCCATGAATATCTGCCGGTTACGCGCATGCTCCATATTCCAGTCCGACAGGCCCGGCCGCTGCGGCTGACTACGCGTGCTGATATGGGTCGGCAGATAGCCGTTCATGTCCAGCAGGCAGCAGCCGATGATCGCACTATCCTCGCTCGTCCGCCGGTCCAGCACCGGCCGCACGCGATTGTCGGCAAAGGCGGTGAAGCCGTTCAGATATTGGGTTGGGCTTGATCCCGGCACGGCGCGATAATCGCTGTCGAACAGCGCCGCCAGACTGATCTCTCCGTCCCGCACCGCATCCTCGATCAACGCACTAATCTCCTCCGCGCCATCCTCGGCCAGCGCGATATAACGGCTGTTGCGCGTCTTTTGCGGTCCATGCGCCGCGCGGTTGAGCATCGCATTGGCCATGCCCTCCAGCCCTTCCAACTGCTCGCGCGCGGCATCCACGCGCAACGCGCTGTCGCTCGCCGACCGGCCGAATGTCGCCAACCCGTGCCGCAGCGCGCTCACATCGCCGTCGGCGGCGTCGGTGCAATGGACGATCGCGTCGGACCGCTCGCCAAATTGCGTCACCAGTGACGCGATCTCCGCCATGCTGAGGCGCAACTGGTCGATATGGGTGCCGACCCCCCGACCGCGCACGATATTCGCCTCGACGCCCCCGATCAGCGCCCGCGCATCGCGGTCCAGCTGGCCCAGCTTGTCGCCGACCGAGGCGGCGGATTCCCCCGCCTGCCCCGCCAACCGCCGGATCTCGTCCGCAACCACCGCAAAGCCCTGCGTCGCCGCCCCGCCGCGCGCCGCCTCGATCGCGGCGTTGACGCCCAGCAACCGCGTCTGCCGCGCGATCGCCCCCAACTCCTCGCTGATGTCGCCTACCGCCTCGATCACGGTCAGGAACTGGCGCAAATGCCCTTCCAGCCCGGTGACATGCTCGACCAGGCCTGCCACCTCGCCCAGTGACAGGCCGATCACATCATGCCCGTCCGCGATGATCCGCCCGGCGCGCCGCGCGGTCAGGCTCAATTCCTGCGCAGCGGCGACGCTCTCATTCTGGCTCGCCGCCAGCGTCGCCATATTGGCCTGCAAATCGGCGAGATGCGCCGAATCCCCCTGAATGCGACGATTGAGCTCGCTCAGATATCCAGCCGTTTCGCTGCACTGCAATGCGATGTCGCCCGACCGTTCCCCCAGGTCAGCCAACAAGTCCCTGTTTTCCAAGTGCGCCCCGCCGAAATCTATTATGACTGGATGATGACGGATTAACCATGCGCTGCAACACTTAATATTCGGACAATCCCGGCTAGCCGCGGCAGCTTGCATCCCCGCTGCCGCTGGCCGACAAGCGACCCATGCTGCTCAATTTTCTCGACGCCCTCCGCGCCGCCGGCATCAACGCCAGCATCAAGGAGCATCTGCTGCTGCTGGAGGCGCTGGATCGCGACGTTATCGCCCGCCGGCCGGAGGATTTCTATTATCTCGCCCGCGCCACCTATGTGAAGGATGAAGGGCTGCTGGACCGCTTCGATCAGGTGTTCGCCAAAGTCTTCAAGGGCGTACTCGATCAGGACGGCATCGAAGCCGACATTCCCGAAGAATGGCTGCTTCTCGTCGCCGAAAAATATCTCAGCCCGGAGGATATTGCGCAGATCAAGTCGCTGGGCGATTGGGACACGATCATGAAGACCCTCAAGGAGCGGCTGGAGGAACAGAAGGAGCGGCATCAGGGCGGCAATAAATGGATCGGCACCGGCGGCACCTCTCCCTTCGGCCATGGCGGCTATAATCCGGAGGGTATCCGGATCGGTGGCGAAAGCCGGCACAAGCGCGCGATCAAGGTCTGGGAAAAGCGTGAATTCGCGAACCTCGACAGCATGAAACAACTCGGCACCCGCAATATCAAGGTGGCGCTACGCCGCCTGCGCCGCTTCGCGCGGGAGGGCGCGGCGGACGAACTGGACCTCGACGAAACGGTCCGCGGCACCGCGCGGCAGGGCTGGCTCGACATCCGTATGCGGCCACAGCGCCATAATGCGGTGAAACTGCTGTTCTTCCTCGACGTCGGCGGCTCGATGGACCCGTTCGTCACCCTGTGCGAAGAACTTTTTTCCGCCGCGACCGGCGAATTCAAGAATATGGAATTTTTCTACTTCCATAACTGCCTGTACGAAGGCGTTTGGAAGGATAATCGCCGCCGCTTTTCGGAACGAACGCCGACATGGGACATCCTCCACAAATATGGCCATGACTATAAGGTGATCTTCGTCGGCGACGCGGCGATGAGCCCCTATGAGATCGCCCATCCGGGTGGCTCTGTCGAACATATGAATGAAGAAGCCGGCGCCGTCTGGCTGGACCGCGTCACCCGCACCTATCCCGCCACCGTCTGGCTCAATCCCGCGTCACAGGCGCATTGGGGCTATAGCCAGTCGACCCAGATGATCCGCGACCTGATGAACGACCGCATGTACCCCCTGACGATCGAAGGCATCGACGCCGCCATGCGGGAATTGACGCGCAAGCGGTAGCGGCTTGCCGTCCAACAACTTATATCCCGCCAGACCCGTTTTCCGGAGGAAGTTCGCCATGTTCACCCGCCAACAGGCAGCCCGCGCAGCCTTCGCCCTCCTCGCTTTGACGCCAGCCGCCACGCTCGCCGCCGCTCCGCCCACCGAAGGCACCATGGCCGTCGAGGCAAACAGCATCGATGCGGGGCAAGACCTGTTCCGCGACGCCACAGCCAGCGCTTTGGCGGACAAGGGCTTCACCCTGCTGGACGGCGCCGGCCACGCCGCTTTCACGATGGACCTCGCAGTGTCGGTGACGCAGGTCGGGACCGTAGACGCAAAGGTCACCACCACAGGCCCGAAGATCGAGAATGGCGGCCTGAGGAGCGGGGTCGGATCGGCGGTCAAGATACAGGTGCCATCGGGCAAATCCCGCCGCGTGGCCCTGGAACGGACCCAACTCGACATGACCCTGCGCAAACGCGGCGAAACGGACGTGATATGGCGCGGTTCGGCCGTCACGGTCCGCAACTCCGCGACGCCGGGCAATATCGCGGCCGACCTGTCCAACGCCCTGCTGCGCCAATATCCGGCCCAATCCGACGCCGTCATCGGCGTGCCCTGAGCGCCAATTACAGCAGAACCTGCGTTTTTCCGTTCCCCGGCGCAGGCCGGGGCCCAGTCCCACGGCCTCAACTGGACGCCGGCCTGCCGCCGGGACTTCCCGATAGGATCAGCCCGGCATAACAAAATGTCGCATCCGGCGGGAAATATGCGAAGTTAAGCCCGAAACAACACCCCGCCGGTCATCGGCTCCGGCACCCCGGTCGTGCCGGGAAAGCTGATCGCCAACCCCCGCAAATGCCGCACCGCCATATAGGCGAAACCCTGCGCCTCCAGCGCATCGCCATCCCAGCCAAGGCCATCGACGCTCAACACCTGCGCCCCGGTCCGCGCCGCCAGCATCGCCATCAGCGTTGCATTATGCCGCCCACCGCCCGCGACATGGATCTGCGCCGGCCGCTCGGGCAGATGCTCCACCGCCCGCGCCACCGCCTCAGCGGTGAAAGCGGTCAGGGTCGCCGCGCCATCCTCCAGGCTCAGCCCCCGCACCGCCTCGATACTGAACTGCTCGCGGTCGATGCTCTTGGGCGGCGGCACGGCGAACCAGGGATCGGCCATCATCGCCGCCAGCCGCGCCGCATCCACCTGCCCCCGCGCAGCCGTGGCGCCGCCCTCATCATAGGCCGCGCCGCCATGCGTCTGCATCCAATTGTCGATCAACCCGCTCGCCATCCCGGTATCGAACGCGATCAGCGTCCCGTCCGACCCGATGAAGCTGATATTCGCCACCCCGCCCAGATTGAGGATCGCCGCCGGCTTGACCAGCCCGTCGGCCAGCGCCCGATGATAGACCGGCATCAGCGGCGCACCTTGTCCGCCTGCCGCCACATCGGCGCTGCGCAAGTCGGCCACGACCGGAATCCCGAACCCGCCGGCCAGCCCCGCGCCATCGCCGATCTGCCAGGTCCAATTCCATTCGGGCCGATGCGCGACGGTATGGCCATGAAAGCCGATCACGCCCACATCTTCCGCAATATGCCCGCTGCGCCCCAGCAGGTCCGCGACCGCCTGCACATGCCGTTCGGTCAATTCCACCTCGACCGACGCGATCAGCGGTTCGAAGCCCGGCTTCTCCATCGCCATCGCCCTCTGGCACGCCTCGGCCAGCCGCAACCGGAACCCGTCATCATAGGCCATCGCATGGAAAGCGACCGGCCGCGTCACCCCTTCCCCATCCGTCTCGATCAACGCCGCGTCGATCCCGTCGCGCGAAGTGCCGGACATCAATCCGATGGCGAGCATGGGGGCGTTGGTCACGGATGATCCTCTTATTTGCGGCATTTAGGAAAAAGCATGTAACCTAGGCCGTTCGTCCTGAGTAGCCGCTGAGCCTGTCGAAGCGGCGTATCGAAGGATAAGTCGCTTACCGCCCTTCGATATGCGACTTCGACTTCGCTCAGTCCCTACTCAGGACGAACGGAGTCATTCCTTATAGCCGGGCGATCGCTTGCGATAGAGGCCCCTCGCACTCCAGCCGCACCGCCTCCATCTCCGCGAAGAAACAATCCCGTGCCGCCGCCGAGAATGGATTGGTCTGCTCGATCGCCCGGCTCACCCCCACCGCATCATGGCGCACCATCTCCACCGCCTGTCGGATCAGGTCGAAACTGCGCGTGGTGATCCGCTCGGGCAGATGCTCCATCCGCAGCATCGCCTTGGCGATCAGGTGCGTCAGCCCCTGGGTGAAGGCCGCTTCGCGATCATGCTCCTCCGGCGTGGCGAACAGCACCGCCAGCCCGAACGTCCTGCGCAGGAAAGTCGCCACCCGTCGCGCCCTCGTCCCCCGCAACGGGCACAGCACGATCTTCAACCCTGCCATCCCCTGCCCCACGCTCTGCGGCCCGAACAAGGGGTGGGTGGCGATCAGGTCGACATGCGCGGGCAACTCTTCCCGCAATATCGCCGCCGGCTCGACCTTCACCGACCCCACGTCCATCACCAGCGCGCCGGGTTTCAGATACGGTGCCATCTCCCGGCAGACCGCCCGCATCGCCGCCACCGGCACCGCCAATATCACGATATCGCACCCACTCACCTGCGCCAGCGACGCCGGCTCGACACCCACCGGCATCTCAACCGCCCGCGCATCATGGGCCAGCACCGCAACATGCGGCGCCAGATACTCCGCCATCAACCGCCCGAAGGCGCCAAGGCCGATAATGCCCAAGCTGGGCCGGACAGGAGGGGAAAACAGGATCACGCAAAGCCTCGCTTCTTTTTGAAGAGAGCCGCGCAAATCTTTGGTCGGGGATTTTTCAGGATCAACCGCTGATTGGCGCAGCGGTTGAAAGGACGACAAGAAACCCACCGCTTATGTCAGCGGCGGTAATAGCTCCGGAACAGGATGACGTTTCTGGCCATGGAGCCGGGCTAGGCCGTTCGGCGAACCATGTCAACGCGAAGCCTTTTCGTCGCCCGGCCGCGATGCTACAGGCCCGCGCCATGAGCAACTATCAGTCCGATCTCCTACGCCTGCTGGAAACACGCGGCTACATCCACCAGATGACCGATGCGGAGGGGCTTGACGCCCTTGCCGGCAAGCAGGTGGTGCCGGGCTATATCGGCTTCGATCCGACCGCGCCGTCGCTGCATGTCGGGCATCTGGTGTCGATCATGATGCTGCGCCAGTTGCAGAAGGCGGGCCACAAGCCCATCATCCTGATGGGCGGCGGCACCGGCAAGATCGGCGATCCCAGCTTCAAGGACGAAGCGCGCAAGCTGCTGACGACCGATATCATCGCGGACAATGTCGCGAGCATCAAGCGCGTGTTCGAACGCTTCCTGACCTTCGCGCCTGAAGGTGAAGAGGGCGGTCCGACCGACGCGATCATGCTCGACAATGCCGAATGGCTCGACCGCCTGGAGTATATCCCCTTCCTGCGCGACATCGGCCAGCATTTCTCGGTCAACCGGATGCTGAGCTTCGATTCGGTCAAGACACGGCTCGACCGCGAACAGTCGCTCAGCTTCCTCGAATTCAACTATATGATCCTCCAGGCCTATGATTTTCTGGAGCTGTCGCGCCGCTCGGCCTGCCGCCTGCAAATGGGTGGCTCGGACCAGTGGGGCAATATCGTCAACGGCGTTGAACTCGCACGCCGCGTCGATGGGCAACAGGTGTTCGGCCTCACCACGCCTTTGCTCACCAATGCCGACGGCACGAAGATGGGCAAGACCGTTGGCGGCGCCGTCTGGCTGAATGAAGATCAGCTTTCGCATTACGACTATTGGCAATTCTGGCGGAACACCGCCGACGCCGACGTCGCCAATCGCCTGCGCCTCTTCACCGACCTGCCGATGGACGAGGTGAACCGCCTCGCCGCGCTGGAAGGCGCGGAGATCAACGAGGCGAAGAAGATCCTCGCCAACGAAGCCACCGCGCTCTGCCGTGGGCTCGACGCCGCGCAGGCTTCGGCCGAAACCGCGCGGCTGACCTTCGAGGAAGGCGCGTCGGACGCCAACCTGCCGACCGTCAGCCTGGGCGCCGAAGGCCTGACCGTGGTGCAGGCCGTCACGGGCCTGGGCTTTGCGACGTCGAACAAGGAAGTGCGCCGCAAGCTGGGCGAAAATGCGATCAAGCTGAATGGCGAGGTCGTCACCGATCCCGCCGCGACGCTCAAGGCCGGCGACAAGCTCAGCTTCGGCGCGAAGAAGCATGGCCTGATCGTCACCTGACCACAGAATCGGGAAAGAGCGTTAGCCGGCGGTTAACGCTCTTCTTTGGTAAAGCCTCCATTTTCGAAGGCGTAGAGGATGGACCATGTCCGTCTTCGCCAATCTCGGCCACGTCCTGCGCTCCCGCGACCCTGGGGTCGATCAGCGGCGCGCGGCGCGCGATCTGGTCGATATGCTCAGCCACATCACGACCGGTGGCCGCACCCATGGCATCCGGATCATCAATATCTCCGCGCTCGGCCTGATGTGCCGCAGCGACAGCAGCTTCATGGCGCACGAACAGGTCAGCGTCTGGCTGCCGATCGTGAAGGACTATGCGGCCGAAATCCGCTGGGTCGAGGATGGCCGGCTCGGCATGGAATTTCTGGAGCCGATCACGCCGCAAATCTACGACGCGATGCTCGGCCTCATCCCGCCGCGCCGGACGGCATGGTGATGAGCGGGCTGGTCAAGCCCCCCTCCGCCTCCAGTTTTTGACGTCCGCGGACCAGCGCTTCAGGCATTTCCGTACGCAGGAATGTCAGCATCGCCTCCCGCACCTCGCAGCGCAGGTCGAACGCGATGCCCGCATTGCGCGCCGATAACAACCCGCGCAGTTCCAGCGCATCGGCGCGATGATCCGTCACTTGCAGGATCGCGACCCGCCCGTCCCAGCGCCCGTTCGCCTTCACCGCCTCGACGAAGCGCGTGCGGATCCGCTCGATATCGGCGGTCGGATCGACATAGAGGAACACCGTGCCCAGCAGGTCCGACGTCTTGGTGGTCCAGTTCTGGAACGGCTTCTCCAGAAAATAGGATACAGGCACCACCATCCGCCGATCGTCCCAGATACGCACGATGACATAGGTCAGCTTGATCTCCTCGATCCGCCCCCATTCGCCTTCGATGATGACGACATCGTCCAGCCGGATCGGTTCGGAAAAGGCCATCTGGATGCCCGCGATCAGATTTTTGAGCGCCGGTTGCGCGGCCGCGCCCACCGCCAAAGCCGCCAGACCCGCCGATGCCATCAACGACACGCCGATCGTCCGCACACCCGGAATGGCGATCAGCATCATCGCGATCACCAGGAAACCGACGATACATTGGCATATGCGATAGAGGATGCTGATCTTCGTCCGCCGCCGCCGGGCTTTCAGATTATCCTCGACACTGATGTCGGCGCGCACCTCCAGCATCGCCTTGCCCGCGCGCATCAGGCGGAACACCAGCCAGCCGACCAGCCATGCGAAGACCATCCGCCCGCCGATCGACCATATATCCTCGGTGCGCGGCGCCAGGTCTAGCGACTTGAATCCCGCCCCCAGCGCCAGCAACACCACCAGCCAGCGCGTCGGCTGAAAGATGGCGGGCAACAGCACCGGCTCGATCTTGGAATGTTTCGCGACCCGCAGCGCGATCCAGTAAAGCGCCCAATGGATCAGGAACGCGGCAGCCACCGAAATGGCGATCGACATCACCGCCATCGGCGTGATGTGGGTCAGGCTGATATCGGTCATGCCAGGGGCAACGCAGGAGCGCCGCAGTTTGTTTCGCAGGTGCGAGATGTTTTTGGGAGGGGGCAGAAACGCCGGTTTTTATCCCTCTCCCCAAGGGGGAGAGGGCTGCGCAGACTTGGCAGCGTGCTGCCTAGTCGGAGCTGGGTGAGGGGGTCAGCGCCCCATCGAACGCACGCGCCCCCTCATCCAACTCCGCCTAGCCGCTACGCGAAGGCTCCATATCCTTCTCCATCAAGGGGAGAAGGAAAAATCACCCCCCCCTGAGCAACCCCACAGCCGCATCCTTCTCGAACAGATAGAGGCACGTCCGCGCCGCCTGCCCCCGCGCACTGTCGAGGCCACCGTCCCGCTCGATCAGCAGATGCGCGTCATCCCGCGCACTATCCACCAGTGCGGCGACATGCTCTGGCGTCGCGACCTTCAGTTCCGCCTCGCCCGACTGGCGCGTACCCAGCACCTCGCCCGCGCCGCGCAGCTTCAGATCCTCTTCTGCGATGCGGAACCCGTCATTCGTCTCCCGCATCAGCGCCAGCCGCGCCCGCGACGTTTCGCCCAGCGCATTGCCGCGCAGCAGCAGGCAGGTAGACGGCTTGTCACCACGCCCCACCCGCCCGCGCAACTGGTGCAACTGCGCCAGCCCGAACCGGTCCGCACCCTCGATGATGATCAGGCTGCTGTTGGGCACGTCCACGCCCACTTCGATCACCGTGGTCGCCACCAATATCTGCGTCCGATTGGCCGAAAAGGCCTCCATCGCCGCGTCCTTGTCCGGTCCCTTCATGCGACCATGGACCAGCCCGACCCGCTCCCCGAACCGCGCCCGCAGCGACTCCGCGCGCATTTCCGCCGCCGCCTGATCGCTCGTCTCGCTTTCCTCGACCAGCGGGCACACCCAATAGGCCTGCCCCCCGCCCTCGACATGGCGGGCCAGCGCCTCCACCACCTCGTCCAGCCGGGTGGCGGCCATCACCAACGTCTGGATCGGCTGGCGCCCCGGCGGCATTTCGTCCAGTCGCGACACTTCCATCTCGCCATAATAGGTCAGCGTCAGCGTGCGCGGGATCGGCGTCGCCGTCATCACCAGCAGGTGCGGCGATCGCTCCGCCTTGCTCGCCAGCATCATCCGCTGCGCCACGCCGAAGCGATGCTGTTCGTCGATCACCGCCAGACCCAGCGCCTTATATTGCACCGCTTCCTGAAAAATGGCGTGCGTGCCGACGAGGATGTCGATGCTCCCATCCGCCAGCCCCATCAGCGTCGCTTCGCGCACCTTGCCCTTCTCGCGCCCGGTCAGGATCGCAATCTCGATCGGCAGGCCCGACGCCATTTTCCGCAGCGTCTCATAATGTTGCCGCGCGAGGATTTCGGTCGGCGCCAGCATCGCGCCCTGCATCCCGGCCTCGACCGCATTCAGCAGCGCCATCAGCGCCACCAAAGTCTTGCCCGACCCGACATCGCCCTGAAGCAGGCGCAGCATCGGCGTCGCCTGCGCCATGTCGCCGTCAATCTCGCCGATCGACCGCCGCTGCGCGCCCGTCGGCGCAAAGGGCAGTTTCAGCATATCGCGCAACCGCCCGTCGCCCTGTATCGACACGCCGCGCCGCCGCCGCGACGATTGCCGCACCAGCATCAGCGCCAGCTGCCCCGCGAAAATCTCGTCATAGGCCAGCCGCTCGCGCGCCTTGGCGTCCGACGGATCGGCATGGACCCGCCCCAGCGCCTCCCGCCACGCGGGCCAGCCCTTGCGCGCCAGCAGGCTCGGCTCGATCCATTCCGGCAATTCCGGCGCCCGCGTCAGCGCCTGCGCCGCGATATCCCGCATCCGGTTGTTGGTCAGCCCTTCGGACAGGCCATAGACCGATTCGCGCGCCGGCACCGTGTCCGCTTCTTCGGGCGGCAGCACATAGTCGGGATGCACCATCTGGAGATTGTCGCCATAGGCCTCCAGCTTGCCGGACACGAATTTGGGTTCGTTGAGTGGCAACAGCTTGCGCGGCCAGCCGCTATTCTTCCCGAAATAGACGAGGGATACGACATTCGCCCTTTTGTCGATCGCCTGCACCCGGAAAGGGGCGCGCGGGCTGCTGCTCGCCTTATAATCCACCGGCGTCAGTATCGTGCCGATCACCCGCCCCGCGTCGGCCATGTCCAGTTCGTCGGTCAGGTGCCGGTCCACCCAGCTGACCGGGATATGGAAGGCGACATCGACCGCGCGCGCCAGCCCCAGCCGCTCCAGCGGACGGGCAAGCGCGGGGCCGATCCCCTTGAACAGGGATATTTCGGCAAAGAGCGGATTGAGAATATCGGGTCGCATGGCTATCTGCTGCGCTCTAACCTAGCCGGGGCAGTCATACAAATCCCCGATCGGCCATTTTGCCATGCCCGCAAAAGGAACAAATTGTGAACGACAATCCCCAGATGCGCCGCATCAAATTCCGGGCCTGGCATCGCGGCACGCGGGAAGCGGACTATACGGTCGGCGGTTTCTTCGAACGCTATTACACGACATGGAACCCGGAAGAAATCGCCTGGTTCGAACGGTTCATGGAGGAGCAGGATGCCGACATCATCGGCTGGGCGCTCGGCACCATCCCCGTTCCCGAAGAATGGAAAGGCCCGATGATGGACAAGTTCCTGAAACTCGATTTCGTGAAGATCGAAAATTGACACATCCTCCCCTGCAAGGGGAGGTGACAGGGCGCAGCCCTGACGGAGGGGTAGCAACCTCTCGATAGCGTGACACCCCTCCACCGCCTGCGGCGGTCCCCCTCCCCTTGCAGGGGAGGAATGATGAGCGAAATGATATGACCGATCTCCAGAAAATCCTGAAGGCGAAGGCGCCGCTCACTCTGTCGGGCGTGCCCGCCGGTTTCCAGCCCTGGTTGCTGGCCGACATCGCCCGCGCGGCCGGCGCTGCGGGTGGCCGCGCCGTCTTCATCGCATCGGACGAGCAGTTGATGCGCGCCGTCGCGGACACGGCGCATTATTTCGCGCCGGAGATCGAAATCATCGAAATCCCCGCCTGGGACTGCCTGCCCTACGATCGCGCCAGCCCCTCGCTCCGCGCCGCGTCCGCCCGACCCGCGGGCCTCCACGCCTTGCAGGCCAAGCCCAAAGGCCCGCAACTGGTCGTCACCACGCTGGCCGCCATGACCCAGCGCACCCTGACGCCCTTCCGCGTCCGCCAACTGGTCGCCAAACTCGCGCCCAAGGAACGGATCGCCATCCAGAAGCTGGCCGAAATGCTGCAAGCGAACGGCTATGTCCGCACCGACACGGTGCATGACCGGGGCGAATTCGCCATTCGCGGCGGCATCGTCGATCTCTTCCCCGGCGGCGAGGAGATGCCGCTGCGCCTCGACTTCTTCGGTGACGAGATCGAGACGGTCCGCCGCTTCGACCCGTCCGACCAGCGCACGATCGAGAATGTCGACGGCTTCACCCTCCTTCCCGCGTCGGAAGCCCTGCTGGACGAAGACACGATCAAGCGCTTCCGTGGCCGCTACCGCGAAACATTCGGCGCGACCGCGACCGGCGACCCGCTCTATCAGGCGGTCAGCGACGGCCGGCGTCTGGCCGGCATGGAACATTGGCTGCCTCTGTTCGAGGAAAAGCTGGTTCCCCTGACCGATCACCTCGGCGAAGGCACCGTCCTCATCCGCGACCATGGCGTCGCCGGCGCAGCGGAAAGCCGGTTCGAGGCGATCCGCGATTATCACGCCAACCGCGTGCAGGCGAAATCGTCCGATCCCGGCTCCTATCGCCCGCTAAAGCCCGACGCCCTTTACCTGAACGCCGCCGAATGGGACGCCGCCGTCGCGACGCTCCCCATGCACGGCACGACCCCCTTCCACGAACCGGACAGCGCGACCGTCCTCGACTTCAGCGTCGATGGCCCCCGCGATTTCGCCCCCGAACGCGCACAGAACACGAACATCTACGAAGCGGTCGGCAAGCACATCGCCGCCCTGCGCCGCGACAAGAAGAAGGTCGTGATCGCCAGCTATTCCGGCGGCGCGCGTGAGCGCCTCTCCGGCCTGCTCGCCGACCATGGCGTCGCCCGCCTCGCCGCCGCCGACAACTGGCAGGAAGCATTGGGCACCGCCGCCAATGGCAGCGTGACGCTCACCGTCCTGCCGCTCGACCATGGCTTCACCGCGCCCGACGTCGCCGTCCTCACCGAACAGGATATGCTGGGCGACCGCCTCGTCCGCCGCGCCAAGCGCAAGAAAAGCGCCGACGCCTTCCTTCAGGAACTGGCCACCCTCTCGCCCGGCGACCTCGTCGTCCATATGGATCACGGTATCGGCCGCTATGAAGGGCTGACCCAGATCCCGGTGGCGAAGGCTCCGCATGATTGCGTGGCGCTCACCTATGCCGGCGGCGACAAACTGTACGTCCCGGTCGAAAATCTCGAAGTCCTGTCCCGCTACGGCTCCGAAAACGAAGGCGTCAGCCTCGACAAGCTGGGCGGCGAAGCCTGGCAGCGGCGCAAGGCGAAGATGAAGGAGCGCATCCGCGAAATCGCGGGCGAACTCCTGAAAACCGCCGCCGAACGCGCCCTGCGCGCCGCCACCGTCGCTGAACCCGATCAGGCTGGCTATCCCGCCTTCGTCGACCGCTTCCCCTATCAGGAAACCGAGGATCAGGACCGTGCCATTACCGATGTCGTAGAGGATCTGGGATCGGGCAAGCCGATGGACCGCCTCGTCTGCGGCGACGTCGGCTTCGGCAAGACCGAGGTTGCTTTGCGCGCCGCTTTCGTCGCGGCGATGGCGGGGATGCAGGTCGTGGTCATCTGCCCCACCACACTCCTTGCGCGCCAGCACCACATGAATTTCGAGGAGCGCTTCCGCGGCTTCCCCGTCAATATCGGCCGCCTCTCCCGCCTCGTCCCCGACAAGGAAGCGAAGGCGACCAAGGCGGGCCTGGCCGACGGCACGATCGACATCGTGGTCGGCACCCATGCCCTGCTGGCCAAGGGGCTGGAGTTCAAGCGCCTCGGCCTCGTCATCGTGGACGAAGAACAGCGTTTCGGCGTTACCCACAAGGAACGGCTGAAGTCCCTCAAAACCGACGTCCATGTCCTGACGCTAACCGCCACGCCGATCCCGCGCACGCTGCAAATGGCGATGTCGGGCCTGCGCGAACTCTCCGTCATACAAACCCCGCCGGTCGATCGCCTGGCGGTGCGCACCTACATCATGCCTTGGGACGGCGTGGTGATCCGCGAAGCCCTGCTGCGCGAACATTATCGCGGCGGTCAGAGCTTCTTCGTCGTGCCCCGCATCGCCGACCTCACCGAAGTCGAGGAGTTCCTGCGCACCGAAGTCCCCGAAATCAAACCCATCGTCGCCCATGGCCAGATGAGCGCCACCGATGTCGAGGAACGCATGTCCGCTTTCTACGACAAGCGTTACGATGTCCTCCTGTCCACCACGATCGTGGAATCCGGCCTCGACATTCCCAGCGCCAACACGCTCATCATCCACCGCGCCGACCGCTTCGGTCTCGCCCAACTCTATCAGCTGCGCGGCCGCGTGGGCCGGTCGAAGACGCGCGCCTATGCCTATTTCACCACGCCGGCCAACCGCATCATCACCGAAACGGCGGAAAAGCGGCTCAAGGTCTTGTCCGACCTCGACACGCTGGGCGCGGGCTTCCAGCTGGCCTCCCACGATCTCGACATTCGTGGCGCGGGCAACCTCGTCGGCGACGAACAATCGGGCCATATCAAGGAAGTCGGCTTCGAACTCTATCAGTCGATGCTGGAGGAGGCGATCATGGACGCCAAGGCTGGCGGCGTCGGTATCGAGCGCCGCAGCGACAGCTTCTCGCCCCAGATCAGCGTCGATGCGCCCATCCTCATCCCGGACGATTATGTCCCCGACCTTGACCTCCGCATGGGTCTCTATCGCCGCATCAACGAACTGGAAGACCGCAACGGCCTCGAATCCTTTGCCGCCGAACTGATCGACCGTTTCGGCAAGCTGCCGCTGCCGACGCAAAATCTGCTCAAGATCATAGAGATCAAGCAAAACTGCCTGATCGCCAACATCTCGAAGATCGATGTGGGACCGAAGGGCGCGCTGGTCAGCTTCTTCGAGGATCGCTTCCCCAAGCCGGCCGGCCTCGTCGCCTATGTCCAGAAACTCAACGGCGTCGCCCGCCTGCGCCCCGACAGCAAGATCGTCGTCGAACGCGCCTGGCCCGACCCACAGGCCCGCCTCAACGGCGCGCTGCAATTGTCGAAGGGGCTGATGAAGGCAGCAGGGTAACAACTGACAATGGCGTGAACCTACATCTCTGTTCCCCGGCGCAGGCCGGGGTCCAGCTCCACGGTCTGAACTGGCCCCCGGCCTGCGCCGGGGAACGCTCCCTATGAGGCAAGCCCATATATCTGAGCGCAGCGATCTTCCTCTGTCCTACTCGACATTTCTCTGATCTATCCTGCCGGATGGACCAGCCCCGCCATAGCCCCGGCCCGACCCGCCGCCCCAGCCAAAGCCGTGACTTGCCTGTGACCTATCCGGCGCGCAGATGCCGCGTTCCGATGATCCAACCGACGCCTCGATGCCGCACCACAGACGCATCGCCGTCGCACACCCGTCGCACTTGCCCCGAGAAACCGCAAAAACACTGGCCCAGCGACACTGTGAACTTCGCCGGTGACGCGCCATGATGACCTTCCGATCCGACCCTCATGTCGCCATTCCTCATCGTCGGGAAACGCGACAGCAACAGTGGAAATCTAAATCCTGCCATGACGACCGGGCGGCAAAGTCCGGCGTCGCAGCAGGAGAATGAATATGAGCATCACCCTCATCGCGCTGGCCGCCGCCGCCGCGTCGCACAGCGTCACCATCGACCATCAAGGCCAGCAACTGGGCGCAACCTACACCGCGCGCACCGAAATGCGCACCAAGACGATCGGCGCCAAGACCCCCAACCGCATGGACAATCAGCGTTGCCAGTGGACCGCGACCGTGGTCGTCGACCGCAAGCTAGATCATGGCCCGGCGCTGGCCCGCACCATCGCCACCGACAAGCAATTTTCGGGCAGCGAAGCCGGCGCCTGCACGCCCGGTCGCAATTCGGGCGCGCGCAACCTTGCCCAGCATCGCGAAAAGATAGAAGCGCATCTGGTCGCAGTCGCTCAGGCCGACCGCGCGCCTCTTCTGGCTGAACTGGACTCGGTACGTAATCTTGCATCCAACTGATCGTCTTCGCCGCTCGGCATGGCTGGGAGCGCTCCTGCTCGCCGGCCATGCCCATGCTGCTACCGCCCAAAACGCATCCGGCATCACCGCCACGCTCGAAGCCGCCAGCGACGAACGCCGTCGCGGCCTCAGCTGGAGCGATGGCGACGCGGTACTGCGCGGCTCAGTCTCCGTGCCCGTCGCCGATGGCCTCAGCCTCGACGGCGCCGCCACGACGCTCTGGGGCAGCAACCGCCATGGCGGCGTTGACGCCGTGCTGGATCTTGGCGCCACCTATGCCAGGGATCTGGGCGGTTTCCGCCTGACTGGCGAAGGCCGCTACCACCTCTTCCCCGGCGCCTCGAACCAGGGCTATGGCGAAGTCGGCGCGATCGCCGGTTTCACGCTCGGCCCGGCCAATCTCGATCTCGGCGCCCGCTACGCCCCGCGCCAGTCGGCGATCGGCGGCGACAATCTCTATCTCTCGACCAGCGCGGCGGTCGGCATCCCCGGCACGCCCTTCACCCTGTCCGGCCATGTGGGTCGGTCATCGGGCGACGTGCGCGATCCCCTCCGCGCCGCCCGCCTGCGCCCGGACGGCAACTATTGGGACCATGGCGTCGCGCTCGACTGGTATCAGGGCCGCTGGTCCGCCGGCCTGCGCTATGCCGATACGGACATCGACGCGCCCGACAGCGCGCATGCCGGCGCCAGCCTGATCGCAAGGGTCGGCTTCACGCTCTAAGCCACCCCGTTCGTTTCGAGCCTGTCGAGAAACGGAAAGCACGGCCCTGTCCTACATCCTCCCGCCTTGCTACAAGTGCGGCGGGAGGACATCTTCATGCCTGTAGAACTGACCATCATCGCCTGGGGCATGATCCTGCTCCTCGTCCACATCTTCGCCGCCGCGCATGTGAAGACGAAGCAATATGGCCCCAAATGGAATATGGGCGCGCGCGACGAAAGCCTGCCGCCGCTCAACCCCATCGCCGGCCGCCTCGCCCGCGCGGAAGCCAATTACAAGGAAACCCTGCCCATCGCCATCGTCGCGCTGATCGGCGTGGTCGTAGCCGGGCGGACGAGCGAATGGACGGCGCTGGGCGGCTGGATCTGGCTTAGCGCGCGTATCGTCTACCTGCCGCTCTACGGCTTTGGCGTGCCGGTCGTGCGCACCATCATCTTCATGGCCAGCCTTGTCGGGCTGCTGATCGCCCTCTGGCCGCTGCTCGGTTTCTAACCCGCCAGCACCAGATTGATGAGGTCGGCGGAAGACACGCCCGCCGACCGCAGGAAGCCCTGATAATAGTCGCATCCTTCGCGCGACAGCAGGGCAAGCTGCTCTTCCGTCTCGACCCCTTCGGCAATCACCTTCAGCCCCAGAGACTTGGCCATGTGGATGACCCCGCGCACGATGATCCGGTCCCGCGCGGTCCCGGCGATATCCTGCGCCAGTCCGCTATCGATCTTCAGATAATCGAGCGGCAGGTTCTTCAGGTAAGCCAGACTGGAATAGCCCGTGCCGAAATCATCGATCGCAACCCCCAGCCCTTCGGCCCGCAGCGCCGTCAACAGTGCAGACGCCGCGCCGACATCTTCGATCAGCCCGCTCTCGGTTATCTCCACCGTCAACCGAGACCGGGGAAAGCCGCTGCGGTCCACCAGCCCCAGAAAATCGACCATGAAACCCGGCTGCGCGATATCCGCCGCCGTCACGTTGATCGACAGCCGCAACTCCGCCAGCGCCCGTGGCCAGGCCGCCGCCTGCCGCAGCGCCTCGGCCTGAATATGCGCGGACAGCGGCAGCATATAGTCGGACCGCTCGGCCGTAGCGAACAATATGCCCGCGCCCAGCGGCCCATAATGCGCATGATTCCACCGGGCCAGCGCCTCGACACCGCTGATCTTGTCGGAATCGACCGGATATTGCGGCTGGAACACGATGCTGATCTCGCCCCGGTCCAGCGCCAGCCGCAGGTCGGTTTCCAGCCGGTCGGCATCCACCTGCCGGCTCTGCTTTTCGGCCGACAGGATGCGGATGCCCTCGCCCCCTGCCTGCCGCGCGTCGGACAGAGCGGTGCCGGCGCGGCGCAGCAATTGCGTCACATCATCCTCCGCACGCGCCTGCGCGATGCCGCAGCGGGCGATCAGGCGAATGAGGTGATCCCCGGCGCTGAACGGCTGCCCGACCGCGCCGATCAACTGCCGCGCCAAAAATGTCGCCCGGTCGCTGCCCGCCACTTCGCCGGTCAGGCCGACCAGAAATTCGGTCCCGGCGATGCGCGCGACCATGGTGCCGGGCGCGACATCGTCCACCATCCGCTCGATCCGCCGGGCGATCCGCCCCAGCAGCGCGTCGCCCACCACCTGGCCATAGGCGGCGTTCATCCGGTCGAACTGGCTGATCGACAGCAGCAGGATCGTCGTCGGCAATCCCGCCCGCCGGTCCAGCCAGTCGAGCGCCGCCTGCCGCGATCGCAATCCGGTCAGGTGATCGCGGCTGCCGCCATCCTGCGCCTGCCCGTCCGACAGCCATTCGACATCGGCGGCAATGGCGCCATCGGCCTCCCGCAGATGATGCACCAGCCGCTGCCCCGGCCGCGCGGGCAATCCATGCGCCAACACCGCCGGGCGGCCCGACAGCCGCATCATCCTGAGCGCCGCCAGCAACGTCCGCCGCTCCACCCTTGGCAGCCGCCGAACGAGCGCCGCCGGCGCGATCCGCGCCGCATCCACGCCCAGATGCTGCGCCAGGCTGTCGCTCAGCCGCAGCAACCCGTCATGCCCCAACGCCCAATAGAGCGCGTCCCCGCGCCTTATGCGCTGCGCCCGCTGATTATGGGCGACCCCGCCGCCCAGCCGCTCGACCAGCCGATGCGCGGACGTCAGCGCGGCATTCAGCCGCAGGTCCGTCACCGGCCCGGCCAGATAATGGGTCGCCCCCACCGCCAGCAGCGCGGGCACCTGGTCCAGATGGCGTTCGTCGATCAGGATCAGGATCGCGCCGCCACCAGCCTCCATCGCCGGTACCAGCGGCGCCAGCAGATTGCCGACGTCGCCGCCGCCACGCAGGTCGACCAGCGCGATCTGCGCCTCGCTATGCAGGTACCGTTGCGGCGCGTCCTTGGCCCGCCGCGCGCCGATCGCGCGCCAGCCAAGGCTCTGCGCAATCTGGATCAGCCCGTCCCGGTCGCCCGGCGACAGGATGAACAGGCTGCGCTGGCCTTCCGCGCTCTGATCCCCGCTTGTCAATATATGTCCCCGGCACCGCGCATCGCGACGTCTTTATCAAACAGGCGTTACCGACCTCTTGCCCCGCCTGCAACTTCCGTGACGTGCGACCGGGGCAGCTGTGCTGGCCCTTGCACCGGCCCTGTCCATCGCCTAGCTAGTCGGCATGGTTATGGCCGACCCTTCGCGCGCGCCGATGACCGACGGCCTTGGCCGCCGGATCAGCTATCTGCGCATATCGGTCACCGACCGCTGCGACCTGCGTTGCCGCTATTGCATGGCCGAACGGATGCAGTTCCTGCCCAAGAATCAAGTGCTGACGCTGGAAGAGATCGCGCTGCTGGCCGATCTCTTCGTCGCGCGTGGTATCGACAAGATCCGCCTGACCGGTGGCGAGCCGCTCATCCGCCGGGACATCGGCGATCTGGTGCATCGTATCGGCCGGCATCTGGGCCATGGCCTCAACGAACTGACGCTGACCACCAACGGCACGCAACTGACCGAACATGCCGCCATGCTGGCCGATGCCGGCGTGCGGCGGATCAATGTCAGCCTGGACAGCCGCGATCCCGCCCGCTTCGCTCATGTGACGCGCGGCGGCCGGATCGAACAGGTGATGGACGGTCTGGACGCCGCGCGCGCCGCCGGTCTCGCGATCAAGATCAACATGGTCGCGCTGAAGGGCGTCAACGACGACGAAATCCTGCCGATGCTGCGCTGGTGCGGCGAGCAGGGGTTCGACCTGACCCTGATAGAAACGATGCCGCTGGGCGATACCGGCGAAGACCGCACCGATCATTATCTGCCCCTGACGCAGGTGGCCGACATGATTCGCGCGCAGCATGCACTTACCCCGCTCGCCCACCGCACCGGCGGCCCCGCCCGCTATCACGCCGTGGAGGGCATGGACATCCGGCTCGGCCTCATCACCCCGTTGACGCAGAATTTCTGCGCCGACTGCAACCGCATCCGCATGACGTGCGAGGGCAAGATCTTCATGTGCCTGGGTCATGAAGACCATGTCGATTTCAAGACCGCCTTGCGCGAACAGGGCGTTGCTGCCGTGCACCCGCTGATCGACCGGGCGCTGCGATTGAAGCCCGCCGCCCACGACTTCCGCATCGGCGCCGGCATGAGCGCCGCCACACAACGGCATATGAGCGTCACCGGCGGATGAACAGCGAACCACGGCGCGCACTGGTCGCGTCCCCCACGCAAGCGGCCCGCGCGGCGGAAGAGCGGCTCCGCGCCGCCTATGATTTCGTCCCGTTCGAACAGGCCGACATGATCATCGCCCTGGGCGGCGACGGCTTCATGCTCCAGACGCTCCATTCCATGCTGGAAGCGCGGCGGATCATCCCGATCTTCGGCATGAACCTGGGCACCGTCGGCTTCCTGATGAACGAATGGCGGCTGGAACGGCTGGACCAGCGACTGGAAAAGGCCAAGAGCTTCAAGGTCAATCCGCTGCGGATGACCGTCGACACGGTGGATGGCGAACGTTTCTCCATCCCCGCCATCAACGAAGTGTCCTTGCTGCGCGAAACCCGCCAGACCGCCAAGCTGGAGGTGCAGGTTAATGGCCGCCCCGTCCTGCCCGAACTGGTGTGCGACGGCGTGCTGGTGGCGACGCCGGCCGGCTCCACCGCCTATAATCTGTCCGCTCACGGCCCGATCCTGCCGCTCGGCTCGGGCCTCGTCGCGCTCACCCCGATCAGCCCCTTTCGCCCGCGTCGCTGGCGCGGCGCGATCCTGCCGGAAAATACCGCCATCCGCTTCACCGTGCTCGATCCGGTCAAGCGGCCGGTCAGCGCGGTGGCCGACCAGCGTGAAGTGCGCGATGTCGCGCAGGTGGAAATCGGCATCGACCGTGCGACGCCGCTGACCCTGTTGTTCGATCCCGAACATACGCTGGACGACCGCATCGCCGCGGAACAATTCATCGCGTAAAAATTCCGTCATTTGGCGCTTGCCATATTCGGAAAACCGCTGCTATAGGCGCGGCCTGCCCAGCGGAAGCGGGTTGCTCCCCGATAGCTCAGCGGTAGAGCATTCGACTGTTAATCGAATGGCCGTAGGTTCGAATCCTACTCGGGGAGCCACATTTTTCCGGACACAGCTTCCGGCCTCCTGACATGTCCGGCGCCTTCGACAATGCAAGGCAGCTCATCCCAGCACCCCCATTCCATCGTCTTGCTTTCGCGTGGAATTTTTTGCGAATTTAACCATTTAAGGCCCTTGCCATTCCTGTCGGGCCAAGGCATAGGCGCGGCCTGCCCGGCGAAAGCCGGCTGTTCCCCGATAGCTCAGCGGTAGAGCATTCGACTGTTAATCGAATGGCCGTAGGTTCGAATCCTACTCGGGGAGCCACCTTTTCCACCAGCATCGACATACGCAGCACCCGGCCCTCGCCGCCGCACCTCCAGTCACGCCCAATAAAAAAACGCGCGAAGCCCGAAGGCCCCGCGCGTTTTATAGGTCACGCTTGGGAGATCAAATCAGCGCGATGCGAACTGGCGCCCTCGGCTGGCCACGGCCCAGCGCTGCGGCGTGGCACCAGCGGCACCTTCCCGCACGAAACACTGGCCATGCTGGGCACGGATCGTCCGGCACGCCACCATCGCATCCGCCCGGCTGCCAAAGCCGCTGATGGCCAGGCGGTGATAGGCCTTGCCATTCACCGTCGCCTGGCTGGTCAACACCGGGAAAGCCGCCAGCGTGCTGCTACGCCCGGCCATGCCCTGCCATTTTTCCTTGGCGATCGCCGCATTGTCATAGGCGCCCAACTGCACCACCCAATTGCTGGCGCCAGTGGCGACCGGCTTGATGAAGGCGGCCTGCTGCATCCGTGCGACCGGCGCGGCGACGGCATATTGCGCTGACGACGTCTTGGCGCGGCCCTTGGGCGCGTTATGATCCTCGACGATGAAATCGCGCGCAGCAACGCGCACCGGCTTGGCCGACGCCTTGATGATCGGTGCGGCCGCGACCGACGGCTGAGACACCGAAGCAGCCTGCACCACCTGGACCGGCACGGCCGGCTCAGCAGCCGGCACAGGCACAGCTTCCGGCGCTGCCTCCGCCATCTGCACCGGCGCATCAGCGGCGGCGGGCGCCAGCGCCAATGCGACCGGCTGGCCGGCGTCCGCTGCGTTGATCGTAACACCCATCAGCGCGGCGACACGCATCGGCGCCAGCGACGGCTCGGCCATTTGCGCCCAATCGGAAATACGCTTGTTCGCGTCCAGCGCGGCCATGTCCATGCCCACGATCATGCGGGCATCCTTCCAGCGGCCGCCCAGCGCATAGGCATAGGCCAGATTCTGGCGCGTGCGCACGGTTGCGGACGGATCATGGATCGCTTCGGACAAGATCCGCACGCCCTCGGCCGGATCGCCCGCCATCGCCATCGCCAGACCATAATCGCTGGCCGGCACGGTATCGGCATGGGCAACCAACAGGCTGCGCGCATCGTCGGCACGCCCCTGCGCCACCTGCACCAGCGCCAGGCTGACGATGGTGCTGGCATCCGTATTGCCCAGGCTTATCGCATCGCTCAGCGCCGTTTGCGCCGACGCAAAGCGACCGGCCAACACATAGGCGCGGCCGAGAATCTGGCGATAGGCTGCATTTTGCGGCTGCAACTGCACCGCCGCTTCGGCCGCTTCCACAGCCTTGTTCCCGTTACGGTCAGCCAGCGCCTTTTCGGCGGCAATGGCCAGCTTGCCCGGATCACCCTTTTGCTGAACGGCCGACGCAGACGGGCGGAATGCCGCGCCGGTGCAACCGACCATGGTGGTGGCGACCAGCAGGGATGACAGGGCCGCCTTTCCGAATGTCGTGCGTTTCATGATCTTACCCACCCTTCGTTCACTGGCCGTCGCGCATATGCGGCAGCTGCTGAGTCAGCCGGTCGATCTCCGGCAGGTCATTGAGAAAATCGTCCAGCGCCTTCGTCACGATCTGCTGGGCCGAACGGCCCGTAATCGCGCAGGCGAGGCGCAGCTTCAGGTGCCGCTGCGCATCCAGGCGCAGCGTAAAGGCCGCCTTGCGTTTGCCGACGGGCGCAGCGATCGGCGCAGCCTGCTCGACCACGACCTTTTCAGCCTTCGCCTTCACCGGTTTGGCGGCCAGCCGCTTGGCCAGCGCCTTGCGCTCCTCCACCACCGGCGGCACGGGTATGACCGGCGTCATCGGCGTCAGGCCGATCGGTGCGGCTGGCTCCTCGACGGGTTCATAGACCGGCTCCACATCGAAGCCCATGTCGTTCCAGCCCAGATCGTCCTGCTGCACGGCGGCCATCTGCGCCCGGCCAAAGCCGAGCATGGGGCGGCGCATCGCCGGCTGGGCCGCACCCTTGCGGGCCAGCAGGCCGGATGTCAGCGACGCGAGCGGTTTGGGTTCGGCCATCTTTGCGTCCTCCCTTACTGGCTCACGCGGCGGCCGAAGCCACCACCGGCGGGACGCGCGGCACCCAGGGTACCGACACTGTCCTGGGGCACGGAAAAGACCGTGCGGCGGAAATTCTTCTCCAGCCGATCCGACACATAGGACCAGAGCGCCTCCACCTCCGCGGCGGAGCGGCCCTTGGGATCGACCTCCATCACGGTACGCCCGTCGATCATCGACGCGGCGAAATCGGTGCGGTGATGCAGCGTCACCGGCGCCACAGTGCCATGTTGCGACAGGGCGACGGCGGCCTCCGACGTGATGCGCGCCTTGGGCGTGGCGGCGTTGACGACGAAGATCAGCGGCTTGCCGGCCCGTTCGCACAGGTCGACCGTGGCGCCCACGGCACGCAGGTCGTGCGGGCTGGGGCGGGTCGGCACGACGATCAGTTCGGCCACGGAAATCACGCTCTGGATCGCCATGGTGATGGCAGGCGGCGTGTCGATGACGGCCAGCTTGAAACCCTGCTGACGCAGGATTTCCAGGTCGGCAGCCAGACGTGCGACGGTGGTCTGGGCAAAGGCGGGAAATTCCGCCTCGCGCTCGTTCCACCAGTCGGCGAGCGATCCCTGCGGATCGATATCGATCAGGACCACCGGGCCGGCGCCGGCACGCTGCGCCTGCACGGCCAGATGACCCGACAGGGTCGTCTTGCCCGATCCGCCCTTTTGCGAAGCCATTGCCAAAATCCGCACCTATTCCCCCCAGGAAAATCCAGTTCCGGAAGGGATTGGCACGACTGCCGCTAAAAATTGGTTAATTACGCGCGAAACTTCATGGCCGGCACGCCCCGCCATGGTGAAGTCGCTATCCAGTCTTTTGCCGTTACGCTAACAACAGCTTAACCTTATTTCGCCATTGCGGTCGTCAATTATTCTTTCGCACTGGAGCCTGTGCATATGAAGCATGTGTTGGGAATGGCAGCGCTGGCCGCGATGCTGGGTATGACTTTGCCTGCGCAGGCGGACGTGAAAACCGGCGTCGACGCCTGGCAGCAGGGCGATTATGCCAAGGCGATCGCCGAATGGCGCCCCCTCGCCCAATCCGGCGATCCCGATGCGCAGTTCAACCTGGGTCAGGCCTATAAGCTGGGTCGCGGCGTGCAGCCCGACGTCAACACCGCGATCGACTGGTATCGCAAGGCCGCGGCGCAGGGGCATATGCGCGCCGAAGATAATCTCGGCCTGCTGATGTTCCAGCAGGGCGACCGCGCCGCCGCCATGCCCTATCTGCAACGCGCGTCCATGCGCGGTGAAGCCCGCGCCCAATATATCGTGGGCACCACCCTGTTCAACGGAGACACGATCGGCAAGGATTGGGTCCGCGCCTATGCGCTGATGACCCGCGCTTCCGCGTCCGGCCTGCCGCAGGCCGCGACCAGCCTTGAGCAGATGGACAAATATATTCCGGAGGATCAGCGCAAGCAGGGACTGGCCATGGCCGCCAGCATGGAAAAGGGCGATAACAACGCCGCACTCGCCGTAGCGACGCCCGCCCCTGCGCCCGCGCGCAGCGGATCGGCGGTCCGTACCGCCGAACTCCCGCCCTCGACCAGCATTCCACAGGCACCCAAACCGATCCCCGCCCCGGCCAAGCCGCCGGTGCAGGTTGCGGCGGCCAAGCCGAAACCGGCGCCCGCCGCGCCCACGCCCACCCCCGTCCGTCAGGCCGCCGCCACGCCGGCTCCGGCCGCATCGGGCGGATGGCGCGTCCAGCTCGGCGCCTTCAGTGAAGACGCCCGCGCCCGTGCTTTGTGGACTCAGCTTAGCCGCAAGGTGGGCGGCCTGTCCGCCTATCAGCCCTATCTGGTGAAAGCCGGCGCCGTGACTCGGCTTCAGGCCGGCCCCATCGCCAGCAGCAGCGACGCCACCCGCCTCTGCGGCGCGATCAAGGCCGCCGGCGGCGACTGCATGCCCAAGAAGATGTAGGGGGCTTTCAGTTCACCTTTCCTCAAAACAACCCGTTCGCCCTGAGTAGCCGCTGAGCGAAGTCGAAGCGGCGTATCGAAGGGCTCAGCCCCTACTCAGGACGAACGGGTTTTATCACTCCCTCACCCGCGCCTGCTCCACCATCCAGTCGCGGAACTGCGCCAGCGGCCCCGCCCCCAGCGCGCCTGTCGGATAGACCAGATAATAGGCCTGCTCGGTGGATAGCGGCCGGGCGAAGGGGATGACCAGCGTCCCCGCCTCCAACTCCGGCCGAATGAGGAAGCTGGGGATCAGCGCCACCCCGACCCCGGCCGCGCAGGCCTGCGCCAGCATCAGGAAATGCTCATAGGCCGGCCCCTGCGCCAATCCGCCCGCATCCACGCCCGCCATCGTCAGCCAGCGCGCCCAGGCATCGCGCCGCGATATCTGGCTGAGCAACGGCGCATGCAGCAGGTCGGCCGGCTCACGCAGCGGGTGCGCCGCCAGCCAGGCCGGCGAACAGACCGGCACCGCCTCCTCACGAAACAGAAAGTCCATCGCCACGCCGGGCCAATCGGCCGCGACACCGAAATGGACAGCCGCATCGAAATCCTCATGCCCGAAATCGAAGGGCTGCGACCGGGCGGCAAAGTCGATCACCAGGTCGGGATGCCGCGCCGTCAATTGCGGCAGGCGCGGCGCCAGCCAACGCATGCCGAAACTGGGCAAGGTCGCGACACGCAAGGCCGTCTGGGATGGCCGCGCCGACACCCGCGCCGTCGCCCGGCGGATGGCGTCGAGCGCCGGCAACAACTCGTCGGCATAGGCTCGCCCCGCTTCATTCAATCGCACCCGACGCCCGATCCGATCGAACAGGGGCGTCTGCAACATATCCTCCAGCTGCGCAATCTGCCGACTGACCGCGCTCTGGGTCAGGCCGATTTCCTCACCCGCGCGGGAAAAGCCGCCATGCCGCACGGCCGCCTCGAACGCGATCAGCGCCTGCGTCGGCGGCAGATATCTACGCGCACCATTCATTCCAAACTCGCATCAACAGATGACAGGTCGCCATTTTGAATATCCCGCATATCCTGCGATAAGGGTGATGTCATCCGGAGCATATCATGTCGAATGAGAATATGGGTACGATAGAGACACTGGTCATAGCAACGCTGGGCGAGGAGACTGGCCGGCAGACGCTGGACATGCTGGCGATCGACCCAGCCCTGTTGGCACAGCGCGGCGATACCGTCTCCCGCGCCGCCTTCGCCATGGCCATGAACGTCGCCCTGTTCGACGATCTGCTGCGCCGGGTGCCGAGCGGCGACGCCTATGTCGCCGACACGCTGGCCCGCGGCGGCAAGGTGGTGTTCGACCATGGCGCGCTGCGCTCCATCCGCTTCCCGGCCGGCCCGACCGGCGCGCTTCCGGGTGGCGAAGATGCCTTCACCCGCATCTTCCTGCCTCTGGGGTACGAGATGGCCGCGCTCTATCCACTCGACCGCCTGCGCATGACCGGACGCGCCTATCGCCACCGGGACTTCCCCGAAGCGATCCCGCAATTCTTCCTGTCCGAACTGCATGTCGATCGTTTCGACGATGAATTTGCCGACGCCGCCGCCCGTATCTTCGGCACCAGCCGCGACCCGCTAGACGAACCGACCAAGGCCCTGCTGGCGCAATATGCACGCGACATACCTGTCCAACTCGCTGTCGCCATCGCTGCCCTCCCTGTGATCCTCTCCGCTTTCGACCGCCAGCATGAACCGCCCGCTTTCGAGGATTATCAACTGCTCCTCTCCCGCTCCAACGAAGCCGCCTGGATCGCGACCGAAGGCAATGGCTTCAACCATGCCACCGACCGGGTCGCGGATGTCGCGGCGCTGGCTGAGCGATTGAAGGCGGAAGACAGGCCGATGAAGGCGAAGCTGGAAATCTCCGCCACCGGCCGCGTGCGCCAGACCGCTTTCCGCGCCGACAGCGTAGAGCGCCCCTTCGCCGACGGCGAATGGCGACAGGTGCCCGGCTCCTTCTACGAATTTATCAGCCGCGATATCGATCCGGAAACGGGCCGGCTCGACCTGGCCTTCGACACCGGCAACGCCACCGGCATATTCGCCATGACCAGTGCCCAAAACGGAGCGAACCGGTGAACGCCATGCTACAGTCCTTCGATCCGGCCTCGCGCGAACTCATCTGGGAAGGCCCGGTCGCGAGCGCGGATGATTGCCATCTTGCCATCGCCGCCGCGCGTACCGCGCTGCCCGGCTGGCGCGCACTGCCGGTCGATGATCGCATCGCGGTCGCCCGCCGCTATGCCGCCGTGCTGGGCGAACGCCGCGCCGCGCTGGCCGAACTCATCTCGCGCGAAACGGGCAAGCTGCTCTGGGAAAGCGACGCCGAAATCGGGTCGATGATCGCCAAGGTCGATGTATCGATCAAGGCACATGCCGAACGCACCGGCGAACGCTCCGCCGACATGCCCTTCGGCCGCGCGATCTTGCGCCATCGCGGCCATGGCGTGATGGCGGTGCTTGGCCCCTATAATTTCCCCGGCCACCTGCCCAACGGCCATATCGTCCCGGCGCTGATCGCTGGCAACGCCATCGTCTTCAAACCGTCCGAAATCACGCCGGCCACCGGTGCGGCCATGGCCGATGCCTGGACGGCGGCGGGCCTGCCCGATGGTCTGTTGACGGTGGTACAGGGCGGCCGTTCGACCGGCGAAGCGCTGGTCGCAGGCGATATTGACGGCCTGCTCTTCACCGGATCGGCGGGCGCGGGGGCGGCATTGCGCCGCGCGCTGGTCGATCGCCCCCATGTCGTCATGGCGCTGGAACTGGGCGGCAATAATCCGCTGATCGCCTGGGACAGTCCGGATGCTGCCGCATCGATCATCGTCAATTCGGCCTTCATCACCACCGGTCAGCGCTGCTCCTGCGCCCGCCGCCTGATCGTACCGCAGGGCGCGACCGGCGATGCCATCGTGGAGGCGACCGCCGCCCTGGCCGCACGCTTGCCGATCGCCGCCTGGAACGAAACGGGTGACGCCTTCATGGGGCCACTCATATCGGATCAGGCGGCAGCAGCCTCTCATCGCGCCGTCAGCGACCTGATTGCGCGCGGGGCACGCACCATCCGCCCCTTTGAAGGGGTAGCCGATCGTAGCGCCGCGTTTGTTACGCCGGCCATACTGGACATGACCGGCGTGACGGCCCCCGACGCGGAGATTTTCGCGCCCGTGCTGACCGTCATCCGCGTGCCAGACTTCGACGCCGCGATCGCTGCCGCCAACGCCACCAGCTTCGGCCTGTCGGCCGGCCTCATCTCGCAGGATGAAGCGCTATGGCAGCGCGTGGTCGAGGAAAGCCGCGCCGGCGTCGTCAACCGCAACCGGCCGACCACCGGCGCGGCAGGCAACATGCCCTTCGGTGGCCTGGGCGCGTCGGGCAATCATCGCCCCAGCGCCTATTACGCCGCCGACTATTGCGCCTACCCCATCGCCAGTTTCGAAGCGGAGGGGGTCGCGGCTGTTCCGGTCAACGGGCTGGACGGTTAAAGCCCCAGCCGCGCCCAGAAATCGGCCGGCGCGATCGTCTTGTTCGCGGCCGGCTTGCGCTCGACGCGCGTCCAGCTGCTATGGGGAAGATAAACGGCATCCGGCTGAGTGATCCGGGACTGGCGGCGGTTTTGGGTCGTGCGGGTCATCGTCTTCTCCTTTGCAAGGGAACACGAAACCTGGCGTGGTCGCTTCGGCACCGTGCGCTTTAGCCGTTGGTGACGCGGAGCAAGCTGACATCCTTCAAAAGCCGCGGAGCGCAATGCTCGCGGCTATGTCTACCGATTGAGTCGAGAAAATCGACATAGCTTTGCTTGGGCCGTCTCCAGCCCTACTTGCCTGCCGGATCGGGTCAGACGGTCAGGCGATCCGATGCAGGGCGCATAGCTTGTTGCCGGCCGGATCGCGCAGATAGGCAAGATAGAGCTTGCCGAACCCGCCTTCGCGCACGCCTGGCGGGTCTTCGCAGGCAGTCCCGCCCGCTGCCACACCCGCCGCATGCCAGGCATCCGCCTCTTGCGGCGACGCCATCTTGAAACCGATGGTCCCACCATTGGCATGACAGGCCGGTGCCCCGTCGATCGGCGTCGTCACGATAAACAGCGCGCCGTCATGAAGATAGATGGCCCGCCCCTTGTCATCGAAGAAGCCGGGCTTGGCACCGATCGCGCCGAAGGTCGCGTCGTAAAAGGCTTTCGACGCCGCCATATCGTTGGCGCCGACCATGACATGGCTGAACATCAGCCCTCCTATGCATGAAATATCGACGAAGACGCGCCATCGCCATGCCCGGATATGGCATGTTGACCACGCAGATGTCGGACGCCTGCGTCAGGCGACCATCGGCCGGGTCGGGATCAGAAGATCGTGCTGTAAAGGAACCAGCCTACGATCAGCAGGCTCGACACGATGCAAATACGATCACCAAAGACGTCGATACGAGACATCAGATAACATCCTTCCAAATGGGGCGATCTGCGTCGCCTCTGAGGAAAGATTACATCAGTTTTTACCGCGTCGGAATAGGAAAGTTACGATGGGACGCATGAAAAGGGCGGTGAACCGACATTCACCGCCCCTTGAACGATCGTTCCGTGACCTTACGCGCTTATTGCGAACGATAACGGCTGTTATTTTACCGAAAGTCGGGCCCGCGATGCTCCAGGAAGGCCCGAGTCGATTCCTGCGGACCGCGATAGGCCTCCTGAAATTCGGCGCTCCAATATTTCAGGTCATGCAGGTCGATCCGCGCGCCCGACACGGCACAAAGCACGAACTGCCCCGACCGCACGATATCGAAATCGGCAGCGCCATAGTGCAGCACCGCCAGCCCCGGAAGGTCCGCCACCGTCAGTCGCCCGTCAGGATGCGGTCGACCAGCTGCTTCACGGTCGGCACGAACCCGTTCGAATAGAAAGGATCCTGCTTGAACCGATAGGCGGCATGGCCGGCGAACAGCAGATTCTTGTCCAGGTCGCCGCCATGGACCGATTCCTGCAACGACTTCTGAATGCAGAAGCTGCGCGGATCGGCCAGACGCCCGGTCGAATTGGTTTCGCTGTCCATCCAGCTGGAGAAGCTGCACTGCGACAGGCAGCCCATGCAGTCGGTCTGGTCCTTGCGGATTTCCGCTTTCTCTTCTTCGGTGACGAAGACCAGTGTGTTGTCCGGCGTCTTGAGCGCGGAGGTGAACCCGGCCCCGAACCATTCGCGCGCACGCTGAAGGTCGCCCAGCGTCACCCAGAAATTCTTGCCCTTCACGCCAACATCCAACTGGTGGGTATGGTCGCCCGCCTGTTCGGTGCTGAACGGGATCTGCCGGTCCGAACGCCCTTCCAGCGAGCGCAGGAAGGGATTGCGGATCGCCGAGCTGTAAAAGCCGGTGGGCGAAAATTTGTGCAGCAGCACGTCGCCCGGCTCCAGCTGCATCAGCCGGTCCTTCCAATCCTGCGGGATCGGGCTTTCCTGCGTCAACAGCGGGCGGGTGCCGAACTGGAACATGATCGATCCCAGCTCGGGATTGTCGATCCAGTCGTTCCAGTCCTTGAGCGCCCAGACGCCGCCGGCCATCACGATCGGCACATCGTCTGAAATGCCGCCTTCGCGCATGGTGGCGCGCAGGTCGCGGACGCGGGGATAGGGGTCTTGCGGCGCGCGCGGATCTTCGGCGTTGGACAGGCCGTTATGACCGCCCGCCAGCCAGGGATCTTCATAGACCACCGCCGCCAGCCATTCCGCCGCCTTGGAATAGGCACGCTTCCACAGCGCGCGGAAAGCGCGGCCGGAGGACACGATGGGCAGATAGCTGACATTGTAGGATGCCGCGATTTCGCTCAGCTTATAGGGCATGCCCGCGCCGCAGGTGACGCCCGCCACCATGCCGCGCGTCTTGTCCAGCACGCCGTGCAGCACCCGCTGCGCGCCGCCCATTTCCCACAGGACGTTGATGTTGATCGCACCCTTGCCGCCGGCAATCTCGAACGCGCGCTTCACCTGCTCGACGGCGCCGTCGATGGCATAGGCGATCAATTCTTCGTGCCGGTCACGACGCGTGCGGCCGTGATAGAGTTGAGGGATGACATTGCCGAAGCTGTCATAGCTGTCCGCGTTTACCGCCGACACGGTGCCGATGCCGCCAGCCGCCGCCCAGGCGCCGGAGCTGCTATGGTTGGATACGGCAACGCCCTTGCCGCCCTCCACGATCGGCCACACTTCACGGCCACCATAGACGATGGGCTTCAACCCCTTGAACAACGACATCTCCTGCACATGCCCCGGCCCCCTCGACCGGGTAAAAAGCGACCCTATAGCAGCTTTGGCTGTCTATGACGAATTGCGGGCGCCCTAGCGCAAAATCATGGGGCTGGCCAGAGCCTCGCCGTACAGCTGTGCATAAGCATTTACCATGTCGGCTTCCGCATAGTCGCGCGTCGCACGCTGGCGGTTGGCCATGCCCAGCCGGGCGCGCAGATCGGCGTCGCCCGCCAGCACGCCCAGCGCGTCGGCCAGTGCCTGCTCATCCCCCACGACGAAGGGGCGATTTTCCGGCGCGACCATGTTGGCGACGTCCCCCACATCCATGGACGCTGCCGGTACGCCGGCCGCCATCGCCTCCACCAGCGAAATGGGGAATTGCTCGCTGTCTGACGACAAGGCGAAAATATCGAACAGGCCGACGAAGCGCCAGGGCCGATCCATGAAGCCCGCCATATGGATGTCATCCATGCCATGGGCCGCCGCTTCCGTCAGGATCGCCTCGCGCTCCGGCCCCTCGCCCACCACCACCAGTTGCAACCGATCCTTGTGCGCGGCAACGGCACGAACCAGACGCGGGATATTCTTGACCGCGCGCAGCCCTGCCAGCGTACCGACCAGCAGCTTGCCAGGCGAGCGAACGAGGCCGGGGATCGCATCGGGCGCTGGCGCCTCGCCATAGCGATCGACGTCGATCCCGTTGCGGATCAGGTGCAGCCGTTCCGCCGGCTGTTTCCACACCGACCGGGCAATCCCCTCCAGCCGGACCGACGGCACCACCATGGCATGCGCGCGGTGCAGCGCGAGCCGGCGAAACAGGTTCCGCTTGGTCTTCAGCCCGTTGGTTTCGTCCGCGTTGAAGCCATCCTCATGATGGATCAGCGGTGGAAGGCCGGCCGATGCTCCCGCCAGCCGGTGCGCCATGACCGCGTCCATCGATCCCCAATTATAGGTGAGGACAAGGTCGAACTGCTTGAGGAAAGCGGTGATGACCCGATAGCGCGCCAGCCCCGGCTTGCCGGCAAAGGACGGGCCATCGGGATAGTCCACCCTGACCGACGGATCGATCGCATCGCGGGCGCTCATCGCCTGCGGGTCGGCGCTGGCGATACTGTGCCGCGCCTTGTCGCCCCAGATGTTCATCAGGCGCACCGCCCGCGCCTCCTTGCCGCCCAGCGTGAAGCTGCCATGGACATGCAGGATATGGGGCGGTCTATCCATGCAGCACCCGCGTCAGCAGACGGTCGATCGCCGCGACGCTTTCCGGTTCATCCAGCGCCGGCGCATGGCCTACGCCCGGCACGGCGACGAGTTCGGCGGTCGCACCGATCCCGTCCGCCATACGCTGCGCCGACGCAGCCGACAGCAGATCGGATCGCTCGCCCCGCAGCAACAGCGTCGGAATGCCTTGAAACGCCTGCATCACCGGCCACATATCGACGCCCGCTTCGCTGCCCATGGCGCGGATCGGCTCGGCGATCTTCATGTCATAATCCAGCACGACGCGACCGCCGCTGTTCAGCCGATAGAGCCGCTTGGCCATGGCCAGCCATTGTTCCAGATCATAACCGGGATAGACGTCCGCATTGGCCTCCGCCAGCGCGCGCGCGGCATGAACCCAGGTGGGGTGCGACTGCCCGACGCCGACATAGGATCGGATACGGTCCAGCCCGCCTTCATCCAGCGCCGGACCGACATCGTTGAGCAGCGCGCCGGCCAGCCATTCCTTGTGGGTCGCGGCGATCAGCATGGTGATGATCCCGCCCAGCGACGTCCCCACCGCAACGAATCGGGTGATGGCCAGATCGGCGAGCAAGCGGCTGATATCCTGCAAATAGGTCAGCGGGACATAGGTCATCGCGTCCTTGGCATAGGCGCTTTCGGCGCGGCCGCGCATGTCCGGGCAGATCAGCCGCCACTCCCCCGCCAACCGCCCCGCCAGCGGCTCGAAATCGCGCGCATTGCGTGTCAGCCCCGGCAGGCAGAGCAAGGGCGGACGGCCATCGTCGCCGCCTTCATAGTCGCGATAATGGAGCCGAAGTCCATCGGGCGACCACCAATATCCGTCCTTATAGCCGCTCAAGCTTGATCCTTCAGGTGACCTTCCCCCATATCGCCATATGATCCAGATGCCGCAAGCCGCCAAATATCGCCCCGCCACCGAAATCGACGCACTGATGCCGGACATCGCCGCACCGGTCGCGGCGGCGGACTTTCCGCAGACGATCCTGCGCTATCGCAACGACCGGGCCGCCGCCTCGGTCGGGCTGGATGGGCTGAGCGATGAGGCATGGATCGCCCATTTCGGCCGCTTCGCGCCGCTGGAAGGCAGCCTGCCCCGGCCGCTGGCGCTGCGCTATCATGGCCATCAATTCCGCCATTATAATCCCGATATCGGCGACGGGCGCGGCTTCCTGTTCGCGCAATTGCGCGACGATCGGGACCGGTTGCTGGACCTGGGCACCAAGGGATCGGGCCAGACACCCTATAGCCGTTTCGGCGATGGGCGACTGACGCTCAAGGGGGGCGTGCGCGAGATATTGGCGACTGAAATGCTGGAGGCGCTGGGCGTCAACACGTCCAAGACCTTCTCCATCATCGAAACGGGCGAGGCGCTGGATCGCAATGACGAGCCATCCCCCACGCGTGGCGCGGCGATGGTGCGCCTCAGCCATTCGCATATCCGCATCGGTTCCTTCCAGCGCGCGGCTTTCCATGAAGACAAGGCGCTGCTGGAAAAGCTGACCGACTACGCCCTCACCCGCCTGTATGAAGAGGCGCCCGGTGACAATCCGCCGGCGCAATTGCTGGGCCATGTGGCGGAGCGCACCGCCGACCTTGCCGCCAGCTACATGGTGGCGGGCTTCGTCCATGGCGTACTGAACAGCGACAATATCAACGTGACGGGTGAGAGTTTCGACTATGGCCCATGGCGCTTCACCCCGCTCTGGGACGCCAATTTCACCGCCGCCTATTTCGACCATCAGGGCCTCTACGCCTTCGGGCGACAGGCCGAAGCAATCCATTGGGACGTGGCGCAACTGGCCATATCCTTGCGCGCGCTGACCGATGCGCCGCCGCTGATCGCAGAGCTGGAGCGCTTTCCGAACCTGTATGCGCAGGCGATGCAGCGCCGATTCTGCTGGCGGCTGGGCGTGGAGCCCGGCGCCGATCCCGGCCCGATGATCGAGGCCGCCGTCCGCGCCATGGTGACGACCGGCACCCCGATCGACAGCTTCTTTCACGACTGGCGCGGGGGCGCAGCCCGCGACGGCGCGGCCTATGCCGACGCGGCCTGGGCCCCCTTGCACATGGCGCTCGCCGATTTCACGCCCGTGTCCGGCGCGAAGGATCATGCCTATTGGACCGACCAGGCCCCCTGTTCCATGCACATCGACGAAGTGGAGGCGATCTGGAGCGCGATCGACAGGGACGACGACTGGACCCCGCTCCAGGCAAAGGTTGCCGCGATCCGGCGCATGGGCGATGCCATGCAAGGCGCCGGCGCGCCCGGAAAATAACCAGGGTAAAGAACCGATGTTAATGACGCGAAGACCAAAGCGGGTTAGTCCATCGAAGATTATGCAATTTTGGTGGGACCATGATCGAGCGTGATTTGTCTGATCCGGACGGGATCATCACCGTCCGATCGTCCGGCGACTGGACCCGCGCAGAAATCGACGAACATTTCGCGGCGCTACGCGAAATCGTCGCGAGCAGGCGCCGAAACGGCGATCCCATACGTGTCCTGTCGGACCTGAGCAGCGCGTGCACCGATGATATGGGCATAAACGACCATATTCTGGACGAATGCCACCGCACCTATCAGCCCGGCGACCGGGTCGCGATCCTGACGCCTGGACCATCGTCGAAGCGATGGCTGCGCGAACGGCTGCGCGGGTCGGAAGTCGCGGCCTTCAGTTCGCGCCTGCCCGCTGAAATGTGGTTGATGGCCGACGACCTCCCGCCGCCGGAATGAAGGGCGCTTTGCGCCATCCTGCCATTGCCACCTTTTCGTTAACCAATTTCCGCCATACCGTTCCCCAAATGGTCGCGCCGCTCACATCCCATGAACCTGCCACCGGCACCCTGCTCTGGCAGGGTGAACCCGGCGACGTCGATGCAGAGGTCGCCCGCGCCCGCGCCGCCTGGCCCAGATGGGCGGCCCAGCCAATCGCCTATCGCATCGAAACGCTGCGCCGCTTCGTCAATGTCGTGCGCAAGCATGAGGATGCGCTGGCGGACCTGATCGCCCGCGAAACCGGCAAGCCTTTGTGGGACGCCCGCAACGAAGTCGCCGCCGTCATGGGAAAGGTCGACGTCAGCGTCGCCGCCTATTCCGAACGCACCGGACAACGCCGGCTGGAAGCGGCGCTGGGCGCGCGCCAGTCGGTGCGGCACAAGCCCCATGGCGTCATGGCGGTGCTTGGCCCCTATAATTTTCCCGCGCATCTGCCCAACGGCCACATCATCCCCGCCCTGCTGGCCGGCAATGCCGTGATATTCAAACCGTCCGAAAAGACCCCGGCGGTCGGCGAATATCTGGTCAAACTCTATCATGAGGCCGGCGTGCCTGTGGACGTCGTCCGCCTGCTGATCGGCACGGCCGAAACGGGCAAGGCGCTGGCCGCCCATCCCGATATCAGCGGCATCCTTTTCACCGGATCGGCGCAGACCGGCATCGCGATCAACCGGCAATTCGCAGCCCAGCCTTCCAAGATCCTCGCGCTCGAAATGGGCGGCAACAACCCGGTCATCGTCTGGGACACGCCCGAAATCAGCGCCGCGGCCACTTTGGTTGTGCAATCCGCCTTCATGACCAGCGGTCAACGCTGCACCGCCGCCAGCCGCCTGATCGTGCGTGACAGCATCGCCGACAAGCTGGTGGGCGAGATCAAGAAGCTGGCCGACCGGCTGATCGTCGATCATCCCCATGCCGACCCTGCTCCCTATATGGGACCGGTCATAGACAATCAGGCGGCCGACGGGCTGACCGAAAGCTTCCTCTATCTGATGAGCAACGGCGGCAAGCCGATCAAGCATATGGTCCGCCCGCACAAGGGCCTGCCCTTCCTGTCGCCCGCCATCATCGACGTCACCGCCATGAAGGAGCGGCCCGACGTCGAACTGTTCGGTCCGCTGCTGCAAGTGATCCGCGTGTCGGATTTCGGCGATGCCATCGCGGAGGCCAATAATACGCGCTACGGCCTGTCCGCTTCGCTGATCGGCGGGTCGCCCGAACAATATAATCAATTCTGGGCCAATATCCGCGCCGGTCTCGTCAACTGGAACCGCCCGACCAACGGCGCGTCTTCCTCCGCCCCGTTCGGCGGCACCGGCATATCGGGCAATCACCGGCCCAGCGCCTATTATGCCGCCGACTATTGCGCCTATCCGGTCGTTTCGGCGGAGATCGAGACGCCGCGCGCCTCCATCGGCGTGGGCCTCAAGGATATCGACGTCAGCGTGATGGGCGATTGACGCCGGACCTGGCGCAAGAAGGTGGTGCAAGAACCGGGCGCAAAAACATTTCCTAATCCCCTGCATACCCATTCTGAATTGAACTACAGGCGCGCTTTCGCCATCTGGCCATCATGGCTGATACAGCACCCTCGACAGTCTATCTCGTAGGCGCAGGCCCCGGTGATCCGGACCTGCTGACGATCAAGGCCGCGCGCCTGATCGGCGCGGCCGATGTCATCGTGCATGATGGGCTGGTGTCCGACTCCATCCTGGCTTTGGCCTCGCCCGACGCAGACCTCATTTCCGTCGCCAAGCAGCGCAGCCGCCATTCCATGCCGCAGGAGGCTATCAACGCCCTGCTGGTCGACCTTGCCCGCGAAGACCGCAATGTCGTGCGGTTGAAGGGCGGCGATCCCTTCATCTTCGGCCGCGGTGGCGAGGAAGTCGAAGCCTGCCGCGCCGCCGGCGTGCCGGTGGAGGTCGTGCCGGGCATCAGCGCCGCGATCGGCAGCGCGGCGTCGGCGCAACTCCCCCTCACCCATCGCGCCGCATCCAGCGCCGTCAGCTTCGTCGCTGGCCAGTGCAAGGGGCTGATGGATCAGGACTGGTCCGGGCTGGCGGGTACAGGACGCACGCTCGTCATCTATATGGGCGTTGCGACCGCTGCCGACATCGCCGAAAAGCTGATCGCGGACGGTGTATCGCCCACGCTGCCCGTGGCGGTGCTGGAAAACGGCACCCGCGCCGACATGCGGACGCTGCGCACGCTGCTCGCGGACCTGGGCGACATGGTTGTGCGGGAACAGGTGGTCAGCCCGGCGTTGATCGTGGTCGGCGACGTCGCCGCGCATGCGCTGGCACAGGACGTGCTGATGGCCTATCGGGACACGACATTGAATATCGAAGATCCGGCATCGATCGGACCGAACGGGAAAAGGGTAGAATGAAGATACTGACGGGCAATGACCTGGTGACCGGCGACGTCATCTGGTGGGCGGGTGACGGCTGGTCGCGGCAGGTCGGCGACAGTGCCGATGTCGGCGACCATGGCACAGACCTCGCCCGCACGGAGGAAGCCGCGCTGCGCGTCGTGGGCGCCTATGTGATCGACGCGACCGTTACTGACGAAGGTGTCCGCCCGGCCCATATCAAGGACCGCATCCGTGCCCTCGGCCCGACGGTGCGCCCCGACCTGACCCTGAAACCGAATGATGCCGACGCCGGCAACTGGGTGATCTGACCATGTATCGCTATGACAGCTACGACCAGTCCATCGTGAATGCGCGGGTGGAGGAATTTCGCGATCAGGTGCAACGCCGCCTGACCGGCGCGCTCACCGAAGACCAGTTCAAGCCGCTGCGGCTGATGAACGGCCTCTATCTGCAATTGCACGCCTATATGCTGCGCGTGGCCATCCCCTATGGCACATTGTCGGGCAAGCAGATGCGCAAGCTGGGCGAGATCGCGGCGAAGTACGACAAGGGCTATGGCCACTTCACCACGCGCCAGAACCTGCAATATAACTGGATCAAGCTGGCCGACGCGCCCGACATCCTGGCCGAACTGGCCACGGTGGAAATGCACGCCATCCAGACCAGCGGCAATTGCATCCGCAATATCAGCTCCGATCAATATGCCGGTGTCAGCGCCGACGAAGTGGCGGACCCGCGCCCCTGGGCCGAACTGCTGCGCCAATGGTCGAGCTTCCACCCGGAATTCACCTATCTGCCGCGCAAGTTCAAGATTTGCGTGATCGCCAGCGACGACGACCGCGCGGCGATGCGCCTGCACGATATCGGCCTGAAGCTGGTGGAACGCGACGGCGTGATCGGCGCGGAAGTCTATGCCGGTGGCGGCATGGGCCGGACCCCGATGGTCGCCCCGCTGATCCGCGACTTCGTGCCCGAGGAGGAGATCGTCTCCTATCTCGAAGCCTGCCTGCGCGTGTACAATCGCTACGGCCGCCGCGACAACAAGTATAAGGCGCGGATCAAGATCCTGGTCCACGAAATCGGCGTCGAGGATTATAAGCGCCAGGTCGAGGAAGAGTTCGCCCATATGCGGACCCTCGGCCTCAACCCGCCGGTCGAGGAACTGGCCCGCATCCGCGCCTTCTTCGCCAATCCCGCCTATGAAGCGGGCGCAAGCGAGGATATCGACCGCGCCGATCCGGCCTTCGCCTTGTGGGTCGACCGTCAGGTTGCTGCCCACAAGCAGCCCGGCTATGCCATCGTCAATATCAGCCTGAAGCCGCTGACCGGTATTCCGGGCGATGCGTCGGCCGAGCAGATCGACCTGGTCGCCAGCCTTGCCGAGCAATATTCGCTCGACGAACTGCGCGTCACCCATGCGCAAAATCTCGTCCTGCCGCATGTGAAGAAGGCGGACCTGTACGCCATCTGGCAGAAGCTGGAGGAAGCGGGTCTGGCCGAAGCCAATCTCGACCTCATCACCGACATCATCGCCTGCCCCGGCCTGGATTATTGCGCGCTCGCCAACGCCCGCTCGATCCCGCTGGCGCAGAAGATCGCGCAGCGCTTCGCCGACGCGGAACGTCAGGCGGAACTGGGCGAGCTGAAGCTGAAAATCAGCGGCTGCATCAACGCCTGCGGCCACCATCATGCCGGCCATATCGGCATATTGGGCGTGGACCGTAAGGGCGTGGAGAATTTCCAGCTGCTGCTCGGCGGATCGGGCGCGGAGGATGCCTCGCTCGGCCAGATCACCGGCCCCGGTTTTTCCGAGGACGGCGTGGTCGACGCGATCGAGAAGGTGACGGACATCTATCTGGCCGAACGCACCAGCGGCGAACGCTTCCTCGACACCTATCGCCGCATCGGCATGAAGCCTTTCAAGGAGGCGATCTATGGCTGATCGCGACGTCGTCTATCCGGCGAACCCCCATGCCCTGTACGAACAGCATCGCTATTCGCCCGCCGTCCGGTCGAAAGGCTTTCTGTTCGTGTCGGGTCAGGTCGGCGCCCGTCAGGACGGTTCGCCCGAACCGGATCTGGCCGCGCAGGTCCAGCTTGCCTTCGACAATCTGAACGCCATCCTGAGCGCGGCGGGCAGCAGCTTTGCGAACGCCGTGGACGTCACCCTGTTCATGATCGATCCGGAGGCGGATTTCGACACGATCTGGCCGGTGCTTCAGGCCAATTGGGGCGAAAAGCCCTTCCCCAACATCACCGCCGTCGGCGTCAACTGGCTCGCCGGCTTCCAGTTCGAGATCAAGGTTATCGCACGTATCCCGGAGGAAGCGGATCATGGTTGAATTTCTGTCCTTCCGGGATGGCGAAGCGGGTCAGGAACCGGCCGTCACGGTCGAATCCTTCACTGGCCAGTCGAACGCCACCGCCGTGCGCATCGAACCGGGCGAGGATGCCCGCGAATTGCTGCCCCATCTCGATCGCCTGTCGCTGGTGGAGGTGAACTTCCCGGCCTATGGCGACGGCCGCGGCTATTCCGCCGCCCGCATCCTGCGGGAATCGGGCTATCAGGGCGAATTGCGCGCCGTGGGCGATGTGCTGGTCGATCAGATCAACGCCATGCGTCGCTGCGGCTTCGACAGTTTCCACCCCGCAAAGCCGCTGGATGACGCCGCCGTGGAGCGTGCGCTCACCCGCTATGACGACGTCTACCAAAAGGCGATCGATGGCCGTCAGCCCGTTTGGGCCAAACGGCACCCGGAGAAAATACATGGCTGAACCTGCCCGCCAGATCGACATGATCGACACTCGCCCCGCCTTCACCCAGGCAGAGGCCGACGCGCTGAACGCGCGGTTCGAGGGTGTCGACACGCTGACCATGCTCAAGACCGTGTTTGCGGAGAAACTCGCCGGCAATGTCGCCGTCGTCTCCTCCTTCGGCACGGAAAGCGCGGTCTTGCTCGATCTGGTGGCCAAGGCAGACAAGAGCGTGCCGGTCATCTTCGTCGACACGATGAAGATGTTCGCCGAAACGCTGAACTATCGCGACACGCTGATCGCCCGTTTCGGTTTCACGGACAGCCGCACCGTCGCGCCGATCGCCGACGTCATCGCCAAGAAGGACGAAACCGGCCTGCGCTGGTCCTACGACCCCGATGGCTGCTGCGAAATCCGCAAGGTCGAACCGATGAAGCGCGCGAAGGATGGCCTGGACGCCTGGATTTCGGGCCGCAAGGCGTTCCAGTCGGTCACACGCCAGAACCTCCCCCGGTTCGAGGTGGAGGATGGCCGGTTGAAGCTCAACCCGCTGGGCGACTGGACCAAGGGCGATCTGGAAGTCTATTTCGACCGCGAGAATCTGCCCCGCCACCCGCTGGAGGCGCAAGGCTATCTGTCGATCGGTTGCGAACCCTGCACGTCAAAAGTGAAGCCGGGCGAAGATCCGCGCGCGGGCCGCTGGCGCGGGTGGGACAAGGTGGAGTGCGGCATCCATTCGCCCGTCACACCGATTCCGGTGGCCGATCCGGAAGACCCGGCCAACCTGCCGTCCTTCTGACACGCACCTCTGCGCCGATCGAAAAGATCGCGGTACCGTAACAATATTGCAAGCGGCTGGACGGATGGTGCCAGCCGCGCAATATACTCGGCCCCATTGTCAAAGACATAAGGGAGTCGTCCATGGACCGCCGTCAATTCCTCGCCACCAGTGGTGCAGCCGCCCTCGCCGCTGCAACGCCCCGCGCTCTTGCCCAGACGGCTGGCGCCGACGACGCCCGGCTATCCGCGACCTTCGCCGCCATCTTCGATCGGCAGCTGGATCTTTCGCCCGCGTTCGTCACCAGCCTCGGCCTCGACAAGGGCGGCCGTGCCGGCGCGAAGAGCCAGCTGGACGATAACAGCAAATCGGCGATGATGAAGCGGCTGGCCGCGACGCAGGCTGCGATCAAGGAACTGGAGGGGTATAAGACCGCCAGCCTGTCCGACGCGCAGCGGTTGAACCTGGACGTCATTCTCTACGCGCTGGACCAGCAGACCGTCGCCCCCGCCAAATTCGGCCTCAACAGCGCGGTGCGCCCCTATCGCATCTTCCAACAGGGCGGCAGCTATTTCTCCACGCCGGATTTCCTCAACACCGCCCACACCATCAATGCCACGGCCGATTGCGATGCCTATGTCGCGCGGCTGGAGGCCTTCGCCCGCAACCTGCGCACCGACACCGCGCTCCAGCGGGATGAGGCGGCGCGCGGCTATCTGGCGCCGGGCTGGTCGCTCGACCTGACGCTGGGCCAGATGAAGAAACTGCGCAGTCAGAGCGCCTCAGACAGTTCGATGGTCCAATCGCTGGTCAAGCGCGCCGCGGCCAAGGGGCTGACCGGCGACTGGCAGAGCCAAGCCGCAGCGGTGGTCGAAAAATCCATCTACCCCGCACTGGACGAGCAGATCGCCGCGATCGAATCGCTACGCGGCAAGACGGCGGCGGGCGACGGCATCTGGCGCACCCCGCGCGGTGATGAAATCTACGCCGCGGCGCTCAAGAGCGCGACCACGACCGACCTGTCGGCCGACCAGATTCACGCCATGGGGCTGGAGCAGGTGGCGGACCTCTCCGCCCAGCTGGACGTGATCCTCAAGGGCGCCGGCCGCACCAGCGGGTCGATCGGCGAACGCCTTGCCGCACTCAATGTCGATCCTGCGCAGCTTTACCCCGACAGCGCGGAGGGCCGCGCCGCCCTGCTCGCCCAGCTCAATCGCGATATCGATGCGATGAAGGCCAAACTTCCCAATGCCTTCACCACCATTCCTGACACCGCGCTGGAAATCCGCGCAGTGCCCGTCGAAATTCAGGATGGCGCGTCCAACGGCTATTATAACCGCGCCGCGCTGGATGGATCGCGTCCCGCCATCTATTTCATCAACCTCAAGGATGTGGGCGACTGGCCGAAATATGGCCTGCCCTCGCTCACCTATCATGAAGGCGTGCCGGGCCATCACCTCCAGATTTCGACCGCGCAAAATGCGGGCGACGTGCCGATGCTCCGCAAGACCGCCTTCATGAGCGCCTATACCGAAGGCTGGGCGCTCTATGCCGAGCAGCTGGCCGACGAGCTGGGCGGCTATGCGACGCCGATCGACCGGGCCGGCTATCTCCAATCCTTCCTGTTCCGCGCGGCGCGGCTGGTAGTCGATACCGGCATCCATGCGAAGAAATGGGATGTGAAGCAGGCGACCGACTATATGGTCGAAAAGACCGGCTTCGCCCGCCCCCGCTGCCAGCGCGAAGTCGAACGCTATTGCACCCAGCCGGGTCAGGCGACCAGCTACAAGGTCGGTCATGGCGTATGGAGCAAGGCGCGCCAGGACGCGCAGGCCTCGCTCGGCAAAAACTTCGATATCAAGCAGTTCCACGCCATCCTTGAGGAAGGCGCGATGCCGCTGTCGATGCTGGAAAAGCGGGTCGCCGCGCGGGCGAAGGCGGTGAAGGGCTAACCGCCCTAGCCCTCATCACCTCGTCATCCCCGCGCAGGCGGGGATCCATCTCCCCAGCGTTGATCTTGGTGCAAGGTCAGGGGATGGATTCCCGCCTGCGCGGGAATGACGGATGTTTAACTGCCTCGATTATTCGTAATCCAGATCCTGATAGCTATCGTCCGCCACATCGGAGAAGCGCGTGATCTTGGCGTCGAACTTCATGCGGATGCGGCCGGTGGAGCCGTGGCGCTGCTTGGCGACGATCACCTCGGCCAGGCCGTAGATGCGCTCCATATTTTCCTTCCACGCGGCATAGGCGGCCTCGTCGTCGGGCTTGGGCTCCTTGGCGGCTTCATAATAATCCTCGCGGAACACGAACCACACCATGTCCGCGTCCTGCTCGATCGAGCCGGATTCGCGCAGATCGGACAGCTGTGGCCGCTTGTCCTCACGCTGCTCCACCGCACGGCTGAGCTGCGACAGCGCCAGCACCGGGACATGAAGTTCCTTGGCCAACGTCTTCAAACCGCGCGAAATTTCAGAAATTTCGTTCACGCGATTTTCGTTGCCGCGTCCGGTGCCCTGAAGCAGCTGGAGATAATCGACGACGATGAAGCCGATATCATGCCGCCGCTTCAACCGCCGCGCGCGGGTGCGCAGCGCCGCGATCGTCAGGCCCGGCGTATCGTCGATGAACAGCGGCAATTCCTGCAAGTCGCGCGCGGCGCGGGACAGGTTCTGGAAGTCCGCCAGGCTGATCTTGCCCATGCGCAGCGCTTCGCCGGAAATGCCCGACTGTTCGGCCAGCACGCGGGTGGCCAGCTGGTCGGCCGACATTTCCAGGCTGAAGAAAGCCGTCTTGGCCCCCATATTCTTTTCAGCCGGAATGCCATCGCCATTGTCCCGCAGCCAGCGCGACGCCGCATTATAGGCGATGTTGGTCGCCAGCGACGTCTTGCCCATGCCCGGACGACCGGCCAGGATCATCAAGTCGGAATTGTGCAGACCACCGATCTTGGCGTTCAGGCTGTTGATGCCGGTCGTGATCCCCGACACATGGCCGCCGCTGTTGAGCGCGCGTTCCGCCACCTGCACGGCGGCGGTCGAAGCCGTCAGGAAGCTCTTGACCGACCCGGACTCGCCCTCGCCCTCGGATACCTTGTAAAGCGCGACTTCCGCCGCTTCGATCTGCTCGCGGGGATTGACATCCTCGCTGGTATCCATCGCATTTTCAACCAGTTCCCGACCGACGCTGACAAGCTGGCGCAGCAGGGCCAGGTCATAGATCTGCGTCGCGAAATCGCGCGCGCCGATCAGCGCCGCACCATTGCCGGTCAGCTGCGCCAGATAGGCCGCGCCGCCCAGTTCCTTCAGTGCCGGATCCTGCTCCAGCATGGGTTTGAGCGTCACCGGATTGGCGACCATGTCCTTGTCCAGCAGGCGCATGATCGCGTCGTAGATGCGGCCGTGCAGCGGCTCGAAATAATGTTCGGCCTTCAGCCTCAACTGCACATCTTCGGCGATGCGGTTGTCGATCATGATCGCGCCCAGCAGCGCGGCCTCCGCCTCGACATTGCGCGGCAGTTCGGTTCCGCTGCTTTCAGCGGGGTTGATTTTCAGCAATTCGACCATGGCCCCTCTTTCCTCCGCCGGCGCGCGGTGCGCAAGGGCCAGAACGGAAACCATCTGTGGATAAGTCCCGCTTGCTTTTCGGCGCGCACCACCGCACTGACTAAATCCTGCATCATGGCCGATCCGCGCATCATAGACATCCAGCTGGACCAGCGCACGATCCTGTGGCGCAACGCCGACGTGGAGCAGGAACGGCGCATCGCGATCTTCGACCTGCTGGAGGATAATCACTTCGCGCCGCAGCGGGTCCATGCCGACGGCTATGCCGGTCCCTACAAGGTGATGCTGCGGGTCGAGGATGGGCGGCTCGGCATCGAAATCAACCGGGAGGATGATACGCCGCTGGAAGCGATCATCCTCAGCCTCGGTCGCTTCCGCCGGCCGATCCGCGAATATTTCGCCATTTGCGACAGCTATTATCAGGCGATCAGCAACGCCTCCCCGCAACAGATCGAGACGGTGGACATGGCCCGACGCGGCATCCACAACGACGCGGCGGAGGTGTTGAAGGAACGGCTGGAGGGCAAGATCGAGGTCGATTTCGACACGGCGCGCCGACTTTTCACGCTCATCTGCGTGCTGCATATCAAGGGGTAAGACGATCAGGGTTGTGACTTTGGGTGGCCTGCTGGTCCGCATCGGGGCGGGACTGGCGGTGGTCGCGGCGCTGGCTCTGGCGCTGTGGCTCTATGCGCGTGCCTGGGCGCCCGATCGCGATCAATATCCGGTACAGGGCGTGAGCATCAGCGCAGACAACGGCCCGGTCGACTGGGGCACGCTGGCGGCGCAGGGCGCAGACTTCGCCTATATCCGCGCCGGCGACGCCGCCGATCATCGCGACCCCGCCTTCGCCGCCAACTGGCGCGGGGCGCGCGCGGCTGGGCTGCGCTACGGCGCGCTGATCGAATTCACCCCCTGCCGCCTCGCCAGCGACCAGGCGACCCGCTTCATGACCACCGTGCCGCGTGACAATGCCGCGCTGCCCCCGGTCATTCGCCTCGCCTTCACGCCCGCCTGCACTGCCCGGCCCAACCGCGACCTGCTGCTGTCGGAACTCAACACGCTGGTCAATCTGGTGGAGGGGCATGCGGGGAAGACCGTGCTGCTCAACGTCAGCGAAGATTTCGATAAGGCTTACGATATCGGCTCGGGCATCAACCGGACGCTGTGGCTGGACGGCAATTTCTTCCCGCCCGATTATGCGACCAAGCCGTGGGTGATGTGGACAGCCAGCGACATGCGGCATATCGACGGCGTCGATGGTCCGGTCCGATGGAATGTGGTGACGCCCTGATGCAAGACGAACAACAAGTTGGACAGCTGATCGCGGCAGCGCGCGCAGCGATGGCCAACGCCCATGCGCCCTATAGCCGCTTTGCCGTGGGCGCCGCCGTGCGCCTGACCGACGGCAGCATCGTCACCGGCTGCAATTTCGAAAATGCCAGCTACGGCCTGTCGCTCTGTGCCGAAACGGTCGCGCTCGCCACGGTCAATGCACAGGGTCGTTTCGCAGACGTAACGGATATCGCGGTCGTCGGCGGCGCCATGAACGCGGGCGAGGAAGCGCTCGTCACCCCCTGCGGACGCTGCCGCCAGATCATGAATGAGGCCGAGCAGATGGCCGGCCGCACCCTTGGCATCTATTGCGCCACGCCCAGCGGCGACCGCATCCTCGACCTGACGGTCGCTGACCTCCTCCCCCATGCCTTCGGTCCCGCGGACCTGGGCATCGGCCCCACGACGAAGAGCTGAAAACGACATGGCCATTCTTTCCGACAAATGGATTCGCGAACAGGCGCTGAGCACCGGCATGATCGAGCCGTTCGTGGAGAGCCAGCGGCGCGAGGGCTGCATCAGCTACGGCCTGTCCTCCTACGGCTATGACGCGCGGGTGGCGGACGAATTCAAGATCTTCACCAATGTCGACAGCACCATCGTCGATCCCAAGGATTTCGATCCGAAGAATTTCGTCGATCGCAAGACCGACTGCTGCATCATCCCGCCCAACAGCTTCGCGCTTGCCCGCACGGTCGAATATTTCCGCGTGCCGCGCGACGTGCTGGTCATCTGCCTTGGCAAGTCCACCTATGCCCGCTGCGGCATCATCGTGAACGTGACCCCGCTGGAGCCGGGTTGGGAGGGGCATGTGACGCTGGAATTTTCCAACACCACCCCCCTGCCCGCGAAAATCTACGCCAATGAAGGCGCCTGCCAGTTCCTGTTCCTTCAGGGCAATGAACCATGCGAAGTCAGCTATGCCGACCGCGCGGGCAAATATATGGGGCAGCAGGGGGTGACTCTCCCCCGCCTGTGATGCGACAATCGCGGCCATGACATTCTGGCGCAGGACAACGCGCAATGCCGCGCCGCCACCCGATATCGGGCCGGACCGGCGGGTCTATGCGATCGGCGACGTGCATGGCTGCGCCGACCTGCTCGACCGGTTGCTGGCCATGATCGCCCAGGATGACGGCGACCGCGCAACCAAGCCGATCAGCCTGATCCTGCTGGGCGACCTGATCGACCGTGGCCCCCACTCGCGCGGCGTGATCGAACGGGTGATGGCGCTGATGGCATCGGGCGGCGACGTTCGCTGCCTCAAAGGCAATCATGAGGAAGTCTTCATCCTGGCCGCGCGCGGCAATGCGCAGGTCATGCCGGTCTTTCGCCGCATGGAGGGAGAGGCGACGCTGGCCAGCTACGGCCTGGACCCCGCCTTGTTCCGGGTCATGACCGATGCGGAAATCGTCGCGTGGATGGTCAGGCATGTGCCGCGCGCCCATGTCGATTTTCTGGACGCCCTGCCCGACAGCATCGCCATGGGCGACTATCTGTTCGCCCATGCCGGCGTTCGCCCGGGCGTGCCGATCGATGCACAAAGCCCGGCGGATCTGCGCTGGATCAGGCGCGAATTTCTCGACCATCGCGGGGCGCACAGCCATATGATCGTGCATGGCCACAGCATCAGCCCCGATGTGGACGAACGGGCCGGACGGATCGGTATCGACACCGGCGCTTTCCTGTCGGGCCGGCTGACCGCCATCGGGCTGGAGGGCACCGATCGCTGGTTTCTGCACACCGGCGACTGAGGCGATTCGCACGGAGCGCAGCGCGCGGAAGGACGCTTCTTCGCGCCATTTTTCCCTTTATGGCTGATCCAGATCAACCAGGGCCGCTACATCGTCGCAATAGCTGCCAACTTCCTGCAATCTTGCCCTTCGTCCGCTGCTTTCGCTTCTGTTTTCCATCGGACAGTCTAGCGTGTCCGGCATAGACGAGAGACGAGACAACAGATGAACCTCAAGATCATTTCGACCGGCAATGTGGGCCTGGACAAGATATTGGGCGGCGGCATCCCCGCCAGTCGTCTCTATCTGCTGGAAGGCGCGCCGGGATCGGGCAAGACTACGCTCGCGCTGCAATTTCTGCGCGAGGGCATCCGTAAGGGCGAGCGGGTTCTGTACATCACCCTGTCCGAAACCCGCGAGGAACTGGGCGCCGTCGCCGCGTCCCATGACTGGACGCTCGATGGCTTCGACGTGTTCGAACTGGAATCCGCCGATGACGTATTCGGCAATGGTCGCGAACAATCCATCATCCACCCGTGGGAAATGGAGCTGGGCGAAACCATCCGCCTGATCCAGGACGAAGTGGAGCGGGTCCGCCCCACTCGCGTCGTGTTCGACAGCCTGTCCGAAATGCGCCTGCTGGCGCAGGATCCGCTGCGCTATCGTCGTCAGGTTTTGGCCCTGAAGCAATTCTTCTCCGGCCGCGACAGCACCGTCATCCTGGTCGACGACATGACCGGATCGGCCGACGCCCGCGACGCCCATCTGCACAGCCTGTGCCATGGCGTCGTCACGCTGGAACGGCTGACGCTGGACTTTGGCGCGGCGCGCCGGCGCATGCAGGTGCAGAAACTGCGCGGCATAGACTTCACCGCCGGCTATCATGACATGATGATCCGCAAGGGCGGCGTGGATATCTTCCCCCGCCTGATCGCCGCCGATCATCATAGCGATTTCACCGGCGACATGGTGCAGAGCGAAGTTGTGGAACTCGACGCCTTGCTGGGCGGTGGCCCGATGCGCGGCACCAGCACGCTGATCACCGGACCGGCCGGGTCGGGCAAGACCACCATCGCCCTGCAATATCTTTATGCCGCCTGCGAACGGGGCGAGCCATGCACCCTGTTCGAATTTGACGAGCGTGTCGGCACATTGCTAACCCGGTCCAACGCCTTCGGCCTGGATATCACCCGCCATGTCGATCAGGGCTGCCTGACGATCCAGCAGATCGACCCGGCCGAAATCTCGCCGGGCGAATTTGCCGCGCGCGTCCGGCACGAGGTGGAGGAACGCGGCGTCCGCATGATCGTGATCGACAGCCTGAACGGCTATATGGCCGCCATGCCCCAGGAACAGCAATTGCTGCTCCAGATGCACGAACTCCTCTCCTATCTCAGCCAGCGGGGCGTGGTGACCTTCCTCATCAATCCGCAGCATGGGCTGGTGGGCACGATGTCGACCAACCTCAATATCTCCTACGTCGCCGACACCGTCGTGCTGCTGCGCTTTTTCGAAGCGGAAGGGCGCGTGCGCAAGGCCATTTCCGTGCTCAAGAATCGCGGCGGCGTGCATGAAGACGCCATCCGGGAATTTCGCATAGACAAGGATGGCGTGCGGGTGGGCGAGCCGTTGCGCGCATTCCGTGGGGTGTTGACCGGCACGCCCGAATATTTGGGCGCCACCAAACCCCTGATGGAAGATCGCACCAGTGATGCCTGACTCCCTGCGAGAGGGTCATCGCCTTCTCATCTGCGCGCCCTATGGGCGCGATGCCGACAGCGTCACCAAACTCCTCGCAGCCGAGGGTTACGACCTCCATATCTGCCCGGATATCGGCGCGGTTGCGGCTGCGCTGAATGAAAATGTCGGCGCGGTCCTGGTCACCGAAGAGGCGCTGACCGGCGACCTTACCCTGTTGCGCACGGCGATCGGCGCGCAGGCCGACTGGTCCGACGTGCCCTTCATCCTGCTGCGGGCGCAGCGGACCAGCCGTACCCCGCCCGGCCCCTGGATGCCCGGCCGCCTGCTCGACCTCGTCACCAATACGGTGGTGCTGGAGCGGCCGCTGGGCGTGGCATCCCTGGTCAGCGCGATCGCTTCGGCCATGCGCGCGCGCCGCAAGCAGTTCGAGATGCGCGATCGCATCGAGGAGCTGGCGACCAGCGAAAATAGGCTGCGCCTGGCTACAGCGGTCGCCAATATCGGCACCTGGGATTTCGACATCGTCGCGAACCAGTTGCGCTGGGACGAACGGTGCAAGGCGATGTTCGGCGTCCCCGCCGATACGGCCATCAGCTATGAAGCCCAGTTCCTCCCCGGCCTGCATCCTGACGATCGCGAACCGGCGGTCGCAGCCGTGACGGCCGCGCTCGATCCGCTCGGCGACGGCCAGATCGACATCGAATATCGCACCATCGGGCCGAACGATGGCGTGGAACGCTGGATCGCGGCCAAGGGCGGCGCGATCAAGGAGGATGGCCAGGTCGTCCGCCTGATCGGCACCGTCATCGACATTTCGGAGCAGAAGCGCGCCGCCGCCGCCCTTGCCGCGTCGGAAGCCGCGCTGCGCGAGGAAAGCCTGGCGCTGGACATTCTCAACCGGACCGGCCGGCATGTGGCGGCCGAACTGGATCTCGACCGCCTGGTCCAGACGGTGGTGGATGCCGGCCGCGAACTGACCGGGGCGGAAATCGGCGCCTTCTTCTACAATCGGATCGACGATGCCGGCGAAAGCTACCTGCTCTACAGCCTGTCGGGCGCGTCGATGGACGATTTCAGAAATTTCCCCATGCCTCGCAATACCGACATCTTCGCGCCGACCTTTGCGGGGACCGGCGTGGTGCGATCGGCCGATGTCACCCGCGATCCCCGCTATGGCCGCCACGACACCTATCATGGCATGCCCAAGGGACATTTGAAGGTCGTGTCCTATCTGGCGGTGCCGGTCATCGCGCGATCGGGCGAAGTGATCGGCGGCCTCTTCTTCGGCCATGCGCAGCCCGGCCAGTTTGACGAACGGGCCGAGCGGCTGGCGCTTGGCCTGTCGGCGCAGGCGGCGATCTCGATCGAAAATGCCCGGCTGGTGCAGGCCGCCCAGCGCACCAACCAGACGCTGGAACAAAAGGTCACCGAACGCACCGCCGCGCTGGAGGCCGAAATGGTCAGCCGCGCCCGGGCCGAAGCCGCCCTGCGCCAGAGCCAGAAGATGGAGGCGGTGGGCCAGTTGACCGGGGGTATCGCCCATGACTTCAACAATATGCTGACCGGCGTGATCGGCGGCATCGACATCGTCAAGCGCCGGATCGCGTCCGGCCGGCTGGACGATCTCGACCGGTTCATGGACGCCGCCTCTACCTCCGCGCAGCGCGCCGCAGCGCTGACCGCCCGGCTGCTCGCCTTCTCCCGCCGCCAGTCGCTCGATGCCCGGTCGGTGGATATCAACGCGCTCGTCACCGCCCTCGACGATCTGCTCGCGCGCTCCATCCATGAAAATATCCGGCTGACCATCGTGCCGGGTGAAGATGCGCCCCATGCGGTGGTCGATCCCAACCAGCTGGAAAACGCCATATTGAACCTGGCGATCAATGCCCGCGACGCCATGCCCGACGGCGGCGACCTGACGGTGGAGGTCGGTACGATCGAACTGGACGACGCCTATGTCGCGGCCAAGCCGGATATGGCGGCGGGCCATTATGTCGTGATCGCCGTGTCCGACAGCGGCGTCGGCATGGCCCCCGACATGATCGACAAGGTGTTCGAACCTTTCTTCACCACCAAGCCGATCGGCCAGGGCACCGGCCTTGGCCTGTCGATGGTCTATGGCTTTGCGCGGCAATCGGGCGGTCAGGTGCGCATCCACAGCCAGCCCGGCGTCGGAACCTCGGTCAAACTCTACCTGCCCGCAGGCGAGGTCACGGGTGAGGCTGAAGGCCAGGTGGCGCAGCCGATACAGGAAGGCCATGGCCAGACCGTGCTGGTGGTGGAGGATGACCCATCCGTCCGCCTGCTGGTACGCGACGTGCTGGAGGATCTGCGCTATGTCACGCTGGAGGCGGGCGACGCGGCCGAAGCGATCCCGATACTGCAATCGGGCCGACCGATCGACCTCATGGTATCCGATGTCGGCCTGCCGGGGATGAACGGCCGCCAATTGGCCGAAGTCGCGCGCGAACATCGCCCGCATTTGCCGATCCTGTTCGTCACCGGCTATGCCGAAAATGCTGCCGTGCGCGCCGGCTTCCTGGGCGAAAATATGGGCATGATCACCAAACCCTTCGCGCTCGACGCGCTGGCGGCCAAGATCGACGAGATGATGGCGGGGGCCGGCAGCTGATCGCCCCCTCATTTTGAAGTAGACATCAGCGCTGCCCTCGCCTACCCGCTCCTGCGAACTATTATCATTAATACCGCAGAGTGGACTGACGTCATGGCTTCCAGAGCTTCCCCCGCACCACGCTACAGGCTGGCCGTAGCCAGCCGTGTCCTGGCGGCGATTCCGCTCAACTATGCCCTGACCGCGATCGCCACCGCGCTGCTCGCCCGCCACCTGCCGCTCAGCCGTGCGGAGGCCACCATCGCGGCCACCCTCACCTCCTTCCTCATCTTCGCGCTAATCGCCATGGCGATCTTCCACGCCCGTTCGACGGCCAAGGTCTGGCTCTGGATGGTCGGCAGCACCGCATTGCTGGGCGGCCTCCTCGCGCTCTCGCTTCAGTTGGGAGGCCGCGCATGAAGGACGGTTTCCGCCAGTCCATGGCTTGGCTCCACACCTGGACCGGGCTGCTGCTGGGCTGGCTGCTTTTCGCCATGTTCGTCACCGGTACCGCCGCTTATTTCCAGGAGGAGATCAGCCGCTGGATGAAGCCGGAAGTCATCGCCGCGCCCGATCGGGAAGCCGCGACACAGGCCGCCATCACCTATCTTAACCGCACCCAGCCGGATGCGGAAAACTGGTTCATCTCCCCCCCTTCGGCGCGTACCCCCACCGCCAATGTGTTCTGGCAACCGCGCAAGGTGGAAGGCGAAGAGCCCCGCAAGCGGCGCGGTCGGCGCGGCGACACCAGCGCCACGCTGGACGGCCAGGGTCAGCCCGTCACCGCACGCGAAACCCAGCGCGGCTTCTTCCTCTACCGCTTCCATTTCGACCTGCATTATATCCCGGTCCATTGGGCGCGCTATCTGGTCGGCGTCGCGGCGATGTTCATGCTGATCGCGATTTTCAGCGGCATCGTCACTCACAAGAAGATCTTCGCCGACTTCTTCATGCTGCGCTTCGGCAAGGGGCAGCGCAGCTGGCTCGACGCGCATAATGTCACGGCGGTTTTCGCCCTGCCCTTCTATCTGATGATCACCTATACCGGGCTGGTCACGCTGGCGACGCAATATATGCCCTGGGGCATCGCGGCCAATTATAGCCAGCCCGACGCCTTTTTCGAAGAGGTCTTCCCCGGCCGGGCGGAGGTGGAACGCTCCGGCATCGCCGCGCCGCTCGTGCCCGTGACCCCGTTGATGGAGGTCGCGCGTCAACGCTGGAACGGAGCCGATGTCGGCTCGGTGAGGGTCGCCCTGCCCGGCGACAGCAACAGCACCATCACCCTGACCCGCGCCTCCAGCGGCGCGATCGGATCGCGCGGCGAAAGCATTGTCTTTTCCGGCACGTCCGGCGACCTGATCGAAGCAAGCGCACCGCAGGGTGGCGCCATGGCAACGCAAAGCGTGATGATCGGCCTGCATGCCGGCCGCTTCGCCGGCTGGGGCCTGCGCTGGCTCTATTTCCTGTCCGGCATCGGCGGCACGATCATGGTCGGCAGCGGCCTTGTCCTGTGGACGGTCAAACGCCGCGCCAAGCTGCCCGATCCCGCGCATCCCCATTTCGGCTTCCGCCTGGTCAGCCGGATGAACGTCGCCACCATCGCCGGCCTGCCGGCGGGCATCGCCACCTATTTCCTGGCCAATCGCCTGTTGCCCCTGGGCATGGAAGCCCGCGCGGACTGGGAAATCCACAGCCTGTTCATCGTCTGGGGCGCGACGCTGATCTGGGCGATCGCACGTCCCGAAAAGCGGGCCTGGGTGGAAAGCCTGGCGCTGGCCGGTGGCCTGTTCGCCGCCGTCCCGGTCATCAATGCGCTCACGGTGCCGCGTAACGGCATCACCGGCCTGCTGTCGGGCGACTGGCTGTTCGTCGCCTTCGACATCGCCATGCTGATCCTCGCCGTCGGCCTTGGCTTCGCCGCGCGCAAGGCGGCCCGCGCCACCACTGCAAAGCCCCCGCGCCGCGCCCGCGCGATCAAGGAAGAACTGGCCACCGCATGACCCACATCATCGCCATCGCGCTCTGCATCGCCGGTTTCGCTAGCCTGTGCGCCGCCATGGTGCGGCACCAGCCCGATTTCGTCGGGCGCAAGCTGGATGCGGGGACCAGCCGCCTGCTGCGCCATGCCGGCTTCTCCCTGTTGCTGGCGGCATTGGCGGTCGACATGATCGGCCTGGGTGCCGGCTATGGCGCGGTCGCCTGGTGCGCGCATCTGACGCTGGGCGCCGGGCTGGTCCTGTTCCGCCTCAATCGCACGATCGCCCGCCAACCGGTGAAGGCGAAGCCGGCGCGGAAAGGGTAATATATCCGGGCTGAGTGGATCGACCGCTGGCGAGTGGATATAAAGCGTTCCCCGGCGCAGGCCGGGGGCCAGTTCAGAGGGTGAAACTGGCCCCCGGCCTGCGCCGGAGAACGCAAAGCCATAGGCTCACATCATCGCGCGTTACTGTAAATCCAGCCTATCACCGCCACCCCTTCGCCACCGCCGCTTTCTCGCCAACGGCATCGACCGGCGCCCCATCCATCAGCGCATCTACAGTCGCCATGACCCGCGCATCGGCGGACGACGCCTGCCGATAAGTCGTTTCCCGACCCGCCCCCGGCAACACCTGCTGCACCTGCCAGCCTTCGCCTTCACGGCAGGCAACGCCCGCCATCGCCCCGTCGAAGCTGCGGCACCAGCCGCCGCCCTTGCGCTGGAAGGTCAGGCCGATGCGGATCCCCGCCCCATCCTGCGCCGACGCCAACTGGCTATCGAGCGCGTTGGCAAGCGGACCCTGCGCCACCATGACGCCATCCTTCATGCCGATCGGCCCGGCCGCACCACCGGAAAAGCGCCCAACACCCAGCCCCAGCACCAGGCTGGCCGCGATCGCGCCACCCATGGCCCAGCCACCCCAGCGGCGGACTGGCCCCTTCATCGGCACCACCGTCTCGCTTTCTTCCAACAGGCTGCGCAGCCGATCGGGGACCGGCTCCTGCGCCACCGGCGCATAATGGCCCGCCAGCCGCTCCCGCAATCGGCGATGCTGCGCCAGCCGCTCGGCCAGCGCCGGATCGCCCGCAACGGCGCGCTCCAACCGGCGCCGGTTCACCTCGTCCAGTTCGCCATCGACCATCGCGATCAGCATGGCTTCGTCGATATCCGTCATGCCGCCTCTCCCATCAGTTCCAATAATGCGCCACGCCCCCGGACCAGCCGCGACGTCAAAGTGCCCGTCGGTATGCCCAGCACCGCCGCCGCTTCCTTGTAGGACAGCCCCTCGACCAGCACGAGCGCGATCGCCTCGCGCTGTTCGTCGGGCAATGCCTGCATCGCCCGGTCGACGTCGGACAGCATCATATGCGCCTCCACATCGCGATCGCCGGCATGGCCAACCGTTAATCCCGCCTCTTCGGGGGCAAAGGTCTTCGCGGCGCGTTGCCGGGCACGGGCTTCGTCGATCCACAGGTTGCGCATGATCCGATACATCCAGCTGTCCAGACGGGTGCCCGGCTGCCACTGATCGCGCGCCTTCAGGCCGCGCTCCAGCGCCGCCTGGCACAGATCGTCCCCATCGGCGCGATCCCGCGACAGGCTGGCGGCAAAACGCCGCAGCCGGGGCAGGATATCCAGCAGGTCGCGTTCGAATGACATCCATACTCCGTCGCTTGTTCGAAGGATGAAACGTGCCAGCCCATCCGTTTCATCCCGCAGACAGATGACGAATGGACATTTTTTCGCAATGGATGATTTTGCACGCGAACGGAACGGTGAGGCGGACATGAAGCTGACGCGCCCATGGATGATGGCGGGCCTGATCCTGCTGGCGCCGACGACCCTGTCGGACGCGCAGGCGCAATTGTTGCCGGGCGGCGGCGGCCTTGGCCCAGTTAGTCAGGGTGGCATAGGTCAGGTCGTGCCCGATACGCTTGGAAAGGTTGGGGATCAGGTCGGCGACCGGGTCGGGTCGGCGCTCGATGCGACCGGGCTGAATCGCCTCAGTCCCGCCCGGCTTGCCGATCGGCTGGCGGCCGCCCGCGCCGCGCGAGTGAGCGACCTGCTACGCCGGCATGGCGACCGGATCGAACTGGACGACCGGCGCGAACCGGCCCGGCGCGGCGTCATCCTGCTGACCGGCGCGGACGATGGTGCGCTCGCCGCCCTGCGCGCGGCAGGCTATAGCGTGGACAGTGAAACGGTCGAAGGCATAGATCTGCCCATCGCCCGCCTCACCCCGCCCAAGGACAAAAGCCTGCCCCGCGCCCTGCGCGATGTGCGCAAGCTCGCACCGCAAGCGCAGGCAAGCGCAGACAATCTCTATTTCCCCAGCGGCCCGGCGCTGGCGCTGACGAACGCCGCGCTTGCCGGCGGGGGCAAGATGGACGGGCGCGTCGCCGGCCTGATCGACGGCGGCGTGGGCCGCCACCCCTCGCTTGCATCCGCCATCGAACAGCGCGGCTTCGCACAGGGCGCCCCCCGCGCCAGCCCGCACGGCACCGCCGTCGCCTCGCTCATCAGCGGCGAAGGTGCTGTGCGCGGCGCAGCACCGGGCACCCCCTTACTGGTGGCCGATGTCTATGGCGACGATCCGGCCGGCGGCGGCGCCTTCGCCATCGTCCGCGCGCTAGGATGGATGGCGGCGCGCGGCGTGCGCGTGGTCACGGTCAGCCTGGTCGGGCCGGCCAATCCCCTGCTCGACGGCGCGATCCGGCTGGCGCGGGACAAGGGCGTGACGGTTGTCGCGGCGGTCGGCAATGATGGCCCGGCCGCGCCGCCCGCCTATCCCGCCTCCTACCCCGGCGTGATCGCCGTCACCGGCATAGACGGGCGCGGGCGGCCTTTGCCCGAAGCCGGGCGCGCGCTCCATGTCGATTTCGCCGCCCCCGGCGCGGACATGCAGGCGGCCGATATGCAGGGTGGCAAGGCAGCCGTTCGCGGCACCAGCTTCGCCGCGCCGCTGGTCGCCGGCCGGCTGCTGGCGCGCGGCACGCTGGCCGCCCTGCGCGCCGAAGCAGGCTCGGCTCGGAAGGGACAGGCGCCCGTCATCTGCGGCAATTGCAGAAATAACGACTGAATTTCCGTAGCTTGAAATTATTTCACAGGCATCGGGATTAAAGCGACAGTCCCTCCCGTTCTCCTTTCATCACGACGATATTGATGAAGGAGATATGAGATGAAAGCCAAGTATCTGATCGCCGCAGCCTGCCTCACCGTCCTGTCGGTGGCCCCTGCCTCGGCCCAGTTGCTGGGCGGCGGCGGTGGCGGCCTGGGCGGCTTGGGCGGCTCGCTCGGCGGCGCACTGGGCGGTGGCGGCAGCGGCGGCTTGGGCGGTTCGCTCGGCGGCACGCTGGGCGGCGCCGGCAGCCTCGATCGCAGCATCGACCTCGACAATGGCCGCGTGGGCGCCAGCGGATCGAGCCGCAGCCGCGCCGATGGCGCTGCCAGCGGTTCCGCCACCCGCAACGGCAAGAGCCGCAGCGCCAGCGCTTCGGGTTCGGCGGACGGTTCGGCCACCGGCAGCCTGGCGGTCGATACGCTCGGCACCAATGACGCCCGCAATGCGGTCGGTTCGGTCCGGGACCGCGCCACCGATACGGCCGGCACCGTCCGTGATCGTACCACTGAAACCGCCGGCGCCGCGCGCAACCGTGCCACTGAAACCGCTGGTGCCGCCCGTGATAGGGCGACCGGCACCCTCGCCAGCGCGCGCGACCGGGCCGGCACCACGGTCGGCAACGCCCGCGATCGCGCCTCCGCCGTGAAGGACCGCGCCGGTTCGGCCGCCGGCAATGCCGCAGGGCAAGCGACGGGCGCCGTCAACAACGCGGCCTCAATCGACGCCAGCGGCTCGCTGTCGGGTCAGGTCAGCGGCCAAGGCTCTTCGACCGGCGGCACCAGCAGCAACGATACCCCCGATCAGGCGGACTGATTGACCCCGCCGGGGCATGCGGCCAAGCGGGCCCGTTCCACACCGCTTGGCCAAAGCCCCTCCGCCTGACGAATGGGCCGGCAGCCTTTCAGGCCGCTGGCCCATTCCCCTTTTCAGCGCAGATCAGCGCATTTTGAAGTCAGCTGGCACAGCTGGCGGCTCGCAAAATGCGGAAAACAAAAACTGTTATAGCATGATCCGATTCAATTTAATCGGATCATGCTCTAACGAACGTTCAGGCCCAGTTCGCCCAGCAATTGCCCGGCCTGCTCGCGCGATATCGTCGCGCCCCGGAACAGGCCGGCATTGACCAGCCGCAACCCGCTGATGTCGGCCCAGCGCAGGTCCGCCCCGTCGAACCGGCATCCGTCCAGCGTCGCGTCGCGCAGACTGCATCCATCGAACAAGGTGCCGCGAAAATCGCATTTGGCCAGATCCGCCTGACTGAAATCCACCGCCGTCACCACCTGCTTGCGGAAGGAAAAGCCCGGCAGCCGCGCGTTGACCAGCAGCGTCTCCTTGAACTCCATGTCCAGCGCACTGGCATCGGTCAGGTCCGCGCCGGTCAGCTTGCACCGCTCGAACTTGGAACCGAACAGCTTGGCCCGCCGGAACGCGCCATTGTTGAAATCGCAGGCGGTCAATGCCGCCTCGCGCAGGTCCGCCCCGGCAAAGGTCGCAAACCCACCCCGGCAGGACATCCAGCGCGATCCGTCCAGCTTGGCCCCGGTCAGGTCGGTGCGGCGCAACTGGCACCGCTCGAACGTCCAGCGCGACAGGTCCAGCCCCGACAGGTCGGCCTCATCCAGGTCGCAATCGACCAGATGGTGGGGCAATCCCCCGACCAGCGGCGCGATATCGGCCCGGCCCAGCGTCTGTTCGCTTATGGTGCGATCGGCAAACAGGTCATCCATGCCCCCGCCATAACCGCAAGCCGGGACATGATCCAAGCCGAAACGGAAAAGGCCGGCGATCCTTTCGGACGCCGGCCTTTCCACCCCCCTGGGCAATGCGTGTCGGATCAGGCGACCTTGGCCTGCTCCTCCAGGATTTCGTCCGGATCGCGCAGCACATAGCCGCGGCCCCAGACCGTCTCGATATAATTGTCGCCGCTGCATGCCAGCGCCAGCTTCTTGCGCAGCTTGCAGATGAACACGTCGATGATCTTGAGTTCCGGCTCGTCCATCCCGCCATACAGGTGGTTCAGGAACATTTCCTTGGTCAGCGTCGTGCCCTTGCGGAGCGAAAGCAGCTCCAGCATCGCATATTCCTTGCCGGTCAGGTGGACGCGATTGCCGTCCACTTCCACCGTCTTGGCGTCTAGGTTGACCGACAGCTTGCCGGTGCGGATGACCGACTGGCTATGGCCCTTGGACCGGCGCACCACGGCGTGGATGCGGGCGATCAGCTCTTCGCGATGGAAGGGCTTGGTCACATAGTCGTCCGCGCCGAAGCCGAAGGACCGGACCTTGCTGTCCATTTCCGAAATGCCCGACAGGATCAGAACCGGCGTCTGCACCTTGGCAGCGCGCAGCTTCTTGAGCACGTCATAGCCGTGCATGTCCGGCAGGTTCAGGTCCAGGCAGATGATATCATAATCATACAGCTTGCCCAGATCGAGGCCTTCCTCACCCAGGTCAGTCGTGTAGACATTAAACCCCTCGGTCGTGAGCATCAGCTCGATCGCCTTGGCGGTGGTCGGTTCGTCCTCGATCAGCAGCACGCGCATGTGAAGCCCCTTTTGCACCTTCCGGTCAGTAGCAGTCCCGTTCACCCCACCAGAACGGCTTCTGCTCCAATTCATTAACCAAAAAACTTCTGAAGGACAAAGGTTAATTTTTCGCTAACCGGCAGGAATCCACGAGTCGCGCCAATTCGAATCTGTTTACAAAGGGTTGAGACCGTAACGGCCCGCCCGGAGTCAAGATGGATTCACCTGCGAAACGAGGCCTCTCGGCCCCATTCGCAGTCCCATCATGGCGCGAACATGCTGAAGGAAATCTTACTCCGGGCCTGATCCGGGTTAACAGCCGTGATGCTTGGTCAGGAAGTCCAGCAGCGCATCGACACGCGCCGGGCGCAGCCGCGACGGCGGCGTCACCAGGTGCAGGCCGAAGGGCGGCGGGCGCCAATCGGTGAGGATTTCCTCCACCTCGCCCTTCGCCAGCGCATCACCGATGATGAAGTCGGGCAGGCGCGCCACCCCCACCCCCATGCGCAGCGCGGGCAGCATCGCTTCCCCGCTGTTCACGGTAATGCGGCCGCGCACCTGCACCACCACATTCTGCTGCCCCGGACCGGCAAAGCGCCACACGTCCGGCGCTGTCGCGTTCGAATAGCAGAGGCAGTCGTGGCTCCCCAGGTCGGACGGATGCTGCGGCCGCCCGCGCTCGTCCAGATAGGCGGGCGAAGCGATGACGTGCATCGTCACATCCGCCAGCCGCCGCGCGCGCAGCGAACTGTCGGGCATGTCGGCGATGCGGATCGTCGCATCCAGCCCCATCTCCACAATATCGATCTTCGCGTCGGACAGATGCAGGTCGACATCGACCAGCGGATGTTCCTTGGTGAATTTCGCGATCAAAGGCGCGATTCGCAGCAGGCCGAACGTCATCGGCGCGCCCAGCCGCACCGTGCCGGACAGGTCCGCCGTTTCGTCGCGCGCCGCCTCTTCCGCCGCCTGCCCCTCGATCAGGATGCGCTGGGCATGATCGGCCAGCCGCTTGCCGCTCTCGGTCAGCGCCAGGCGACGGCTGGTGCGGTTGAACAGGCTGGTGTCCAGATGCTCCTCCAGCCGCGTCACCGCCTTGGACACGGTCGCCTTCGACACGCTCAGCGCCTTGGCCGCGTCGGTGAAGCTGCGATGTTCCACCACGGCGGCGAACATCGCCCAGGCCTCGAAGTCAGGTAGTCGCATCGGGAAACAATCCGTTTCAAAGCTGCCGGTTTAAGAAACGACCCTGATGGCTAGATTGGTGGAAAGCAAGCGGAAGCATCTGCCTCCGCAACGAAAGGTAACGCCACATGAGCATCACGACAGCGAGCCGCATCGAGCGCCGCCCGTTCGCGTCGCTTGGCCATGCCGACCATGGCTGGCTGAACGCGCGCCACCATTTTTCCTTCGCCGATTATCATGATGAGGACCGCGTCCACTGGGGCGCGATCCGGGTGTGGAATGACGATGAGATCGGCCCGCGTTCGGGCTTTCCGCCGCATCCGCATGCCGACATGGAAATCATCACCTATGTCCGCACCGGCGCCATCACGCACAAGGACAGCCTGGGCAATCAGGGTCGTACGGCGGCCGGCGATGTTCAGGTGATGTCGGCCGGCACCGGCATTCGCCACGCCGAATATAATCTGGAGGATGAAACCACCACCCTCTTCCAGATCTGGGTCATTCCCCGCACACGCGGCGGTCAGCCCTGCTGGGGTGCCAAGCCTTTCCCGAAGGACGACCGTTCGGGCGCGCTTCGGGTTCTGGCCAGCGGCTATGACGAAGACCGCGAAGCGCTGCGCATCCGCGCCGACGCCCGCCTGCTGGGCGGCACGATAAAGGCGGGTGAGAGCGTGACCTACGCGACGGAGGAAGGCCGCCACCTCTATCTGGTCCCGGCAACGGGCCGCATCGAGATTGACGGTCAGCCCTTCGAGGCGCGCGACGGCGCGGCGATCATCAGCGGCGCGCCAATCACCATCACCGCTCAGGAGGATGCCGAAATCGTCCTGGTGGACAGCATCTAACACCCCTTTGGCCCGTCCATCCCCCTCCCCTCGGACGGGCCGGGCCGCTCGCGCAATACCCCTCCCTTGGCGCGGGCGGCCATCCCTTTCCCCACCCATCGAACAGGAGACGCATCATGGCTAAGGTTCTGGTTCTCTATTATTCTTCCTACGGGCATATCGAAACCATGGCGAAGGCCGTGGCCGAAGGCGCGGCCGCTGCCGGCGCGACCGTCGACATCAAGCGCGTACCCGAAACCGTGCCGCTGGAAATCGCGCAGGGCGCGCATTTCAAGCTGGATCAGGAAGCACCGATCGCCACCGTCGCGGAATTGGCGGATTATGACGCGATCATCGTGGGCACCGGCACCCGCTTTGGCCGCATGTCCAGCCAGTTGGCGGCCTTCCTCGACCAGGCCGGCGGCCTGTGGGCGCGCGGCGCGCTGAACGGCAAGGTCGGCGGCGCCTTCACCTCGACCGCGTCGCAGCATGGCGGCCAGGAAGTCACCCTCTTCTCGATCATCACCAACCTGCTGCATTTCGGCATGACCATCGTCGGCCTCGACTATGGCTTTGCGGGCCAGATGGGCGTGGACAAGGTACGCGGCGGATCGCCCTATGGCGCGACCACGCTGGCCGACGGCGACGGCAGCCGCCAGCCCAGCGAAGAGGAACTGGATGGCGCTCGCTATCAGGGCCGCCGCATCGCCGAAACCGCGATCAAGCTGCACGGCTGACGGGCACGCACGCCGTCTAAGGCGTGCGGCATGCAAATGGCCGTAAGGGGCTGGCGCATCGGGACTATGCGCCAGCCCCTTTTTGCATGTCTAATTCGCGCCTCTTTTTCTCCCCTCCCTGAAAGGGAGGGGTTGGGGGTGGGTTCCGCCGAGGCACTCGGCGGCCTTGTCCAAGATGGCGGTCAACACCCCTTCCAGATTGTCGAACACCTCATTGTTCCAGAATCGCAGAACCACCCACCCCGCTTCTTCAAGAAAAATGGACCGGCGGGCATCATAGGCCTGGTTATCGCCATGCTGAGAGCCATCAAATTCCAGCGCCAACTTCGCGGTTCGACAAGCCATGTCCAATATATAGGGGCCGACGACCAGTTGGCGGGTGAAGCGTGGCCGATACCGACGTAATTCTCGCCAAACGAGCCGCTCGACATCGGTCTGCCCGTTTCGCAGGGCACGGGCATTGGCCGTCATATGCTCGGGGATGCGACGCATGATCCTATGATAGCGATACGCGCTCCGCGCGCTACCCACCCCCAGCCCCTCCCTTTCAGGGAGGGGAGCCGCAGGGCTCTTTCACCACTCCAACAGCCTTCCAAAATAGGATTTCGCCTGATCTACTCCCCCGTTATGGATCAGGCCGCCCTCACCTCACACCCCCTGCCCACCCGCGCCGCCTGTGCGTCGCCCACCGGTCGCGGCCCGGTCGCCTTCATGGCCCGCAGGTGTCGCGCGTCTGTCGCTCCTGTGTCGCCCACTCGTCGCGCCCCTGTCGCGCCCCTGTCGCGCTGGGGGCGCTTCGCGAACGCCTCACGAGCGCTTGCCGCCCAAAAAACCCTGCAACGGTGTGAACTTCGCTCGTCGCGTCCCGAACCGCGTCACCGTCGGGCGAAAAAATCATGCCCCCATGTCACATCCGCCCGGCCCATCTCGTCATGCCAGCAGACCCCAAGCGAAAGGACTGCATCATGACCGACAAGATCAACCCCTATGCCGCCGCACCGCAGCTGATGAAAAGCTGGACGGCGCTCTCCGCCACCATCGGCGACAGCCTGGAATCCAGCCTGATCGAACTGGTGAAGATCCGCGCGTCGCAGATCAACGGCTGCGCCAATTGCATCAACATGCACACCTACGAAGCCCGCGCGAAGGGGGAGAGCGAACAGCGCATCTACCTCCTCTCCGCCTGGCGCGAAGCCCCCTGTTACACCGACCGCGAACGCGCCGCGCTGGCCTGGACCGAAGCGCTGACCACCCTGTCGGAGGGCCATACGCATGGCGCCGCGAAAGAAGCGCTCAACTGGGAATTTACCGAGGAGGAACAGGTCAATCTGACCCTGATGATCAACATCATCAACGGCTGGAACCGCATCGCGATCGGCTTCGACCTCTGGTATGATATGCCGATGAAGGCAGCCGCCTGATGGAACGGGGGACGCAGATGGACGCAGCCGCCAGTTTCGACCCGCTGCGTCCCCGCCTCATCCGCGTGGCCTATCGCATGCTGGGTTCCGTCGCCGATGCCGAGGATGTGGTGCAGGATGCCTTCCTCCGCTGGATGGGCACCGACCGCACCGACATTCGCGAGCCCGAGGCCTTTCTGCGCCGCACGGTGACGCGCCTCTGCCTCGATCAGCTGAAATCCGCGCGGGTGCGCCGCGAAACCTATGTAGGGCCTTGGCTGCCCGAGCCTCTGTTCGAGCAAGCGGACGAGGATGAAGAAGACGTCACCCTGCCGCTGATGCTGGCGCTGGAACGGCTATCCCCGCTGGAGCGGGCCGCCTTCCTGCTCCACGATGTCTTCGGCCTGGGGTTCGAGGAAGTCGCGGTCACGATCCAGCGCGATCCCGCCGCCTGCCGTCAACTGGCCGCCCGCGCCCGCACCCATGTGCGCGACGCTCGGCCGCGTTTCCAGGTCGAAAAGCAGCGCGGCATGGACATCGCCACCGCTTTCTTCGCCGCCTCGCGCAGCGGCGACATGACCGGCCTCGGCGCCTTGCTCGCCGCCGACGTCAGCCTGCACAGCGATGGCGGCGGCAAGCGTCCCGCGACCGTCCGCCCGGCACTGGGCTTTGGTCAGGTCATGCAACTGCATCGGGCGCTGGCGGTCAATTTCCGCAAACATGGATCGACGCTGCTGCGCACCTGCCTGATCAACGGCCTGCCCGGCTTCGTCACGCGCGAGGCGGATGGCGAGCTGCAGACCACTGCGCTCGATATCGCCGATGGCATGGTCCGCGCCATCTACATCATGCGCAACCCGGACAAGCTGCGGCATGTCCATTAAGGCTTAACGGGGCACGAACCTTCTTCGTTGAGGGCATGGAAGGCGCCAGCACGGATAAGAACGGCGGGGACGGGAGAAAATTTAATGATCGGCGCGATCGGTAACGGCCTCGGCAATGCCTGGGGACAGATAAAGAAGACGACGGAAACCACCGTGGGCGCCGTGGCGGCCACGACGCCCACGCAAAGCAGCACGACCACGCCGGCCCCCACCCCGACGCCCGGAGCGACGGAACCCGCACCCTCCACCACCAGCGCGGTCGTCATCACGGCACCGACGACGACGGAACCGCTGACCTACAGCGCACCCTCCACCGGCCCGCGACAGGTGACGGCCAGCACCGCGTCGCAAACCCCTGTCCGCGCGACGCTCGGCGATCGTCTTGCCGAAACAAATTATTATGCCTCCCCCCAGGCATCCGCCGTCGCCGATCCCATCGCCTCCGCCCAGCGGGAAAAGGATGGCGCGGCACTGACGCAGGCGCAGGTCATAGCGCAGGCCGCCTACAGCATCGTCGCCCGCGCCGGCGTGGACGATCGCATGTCGCTGATCCGGGACAGCTAAAGCAGGATACGGGTCGCGACGCGCGACCGGCGGATCAGGGCGTGGAGGCCGAAAGGCAGCGCCAGCGCCAGCGCGAGCAGCCAGGGCTTGGCCAGATAGGGCGATCCATAATGGATCAGCGCGACATGCAGGTACATGATCACCAGCGACGCCCGCCCCAGCGCCGCGACCGGTCCGGCAAAGGGCGCGATCCGGGCCGACAGGCGGAACAGCAGCAGGCATGTCGCCACCGCCGACCCGATCGACACCAATGGCCAGCCATAGTCCGCGACCTTCATGTTCAGCGTAGGCGCGATCCCCGCCAGCCCGACCAAGGCCAGCAGGGCGAGCGGCCCGATCAGGCCATTATGCCAGCGGACCCGCGGCCACACCGCACCCGCCCACAGAAGGACGAACGCCATCGGCACGCTCAGTAACCCCAGCGGCGACGCCTCCGTGAAGTGGCCCGCTGCATAGGCAAGGATGACGGTCGGCAGCAGGACGAACGCCCAGCGCCGGTCCAGCACATCGGGCCAGCGCAGCAGCACGGCGTTGAACAACAGGCGCGCGATCAGAAGGCAGGGGACGAACCAGAAAATGGTATAAGGCCCCCGCAGCCAGAAGCCGCCCAGCAGGATCGGCACCAGATCCTCGGGCCATTGATGAAAAATGGGCCGCCCGCCTTTCAGCGGCTCGACGATCTGGTCGACCAGGATCAACAGGGTCAGGAACGCGGCATAGGGCCGCATCTGCCCGAATATCTGCCGCCGGGTAAAGGAAATGATGGGATGAGGCCGGGACAACATGCCCGACAGCAGGAAGAAGAGCGGCATATGGAAACTATACATGGCGTCGCGCACGCCCCCGCGCGTCCACACATGGCCGATGACCACCGCAATGATGCCGATCCCGCGCGCCACATCGACCCAGTCGAGCCGAAATTGCGCCTTGCTTGCGTCATGCCCCCTGTTGTCCATCGTCCCCACCGCCTATAGGAAGCCGCGCGCGCGTCAATTGACCCACTCTTTTTTACTCCGATCGGATACCCCTCTTGTCCCTGTTTGACGACAAAGTCCTGTTCATTGATGGCGAGGCGCTGATCCTCGACAAGCCGGCCGGCCTGCCAGTCGATGCGCCGCGCGACGGATCGCTGGCGCTCGAAAATCACCTCGCTTCTTTGACCTTCGGCTTCCAGCGCTGGCCGCTGCCGGTCCACCGGCTGGACCGCGACACCAGCGGCTGCCTGCTGCTCGCCCGCAATCCCAAGGCGCACAAGCGCTTCGCCGCCGCGTTCGAGGCCGGCACGGTCGAGAAACGCTATGTCGCCGTGGTCGATGGCGTGCCTGCGGAAGACAGCGGCACGATCGAATTGGCGCTCAAGAAGATCAGCAGCGAATCGCAGGGCTGGCGCATGATCCCGGCCAAGGCTGGCAAGAACGCCATCACCCACTGGCGCAAGATCGCGGAAAAGGATGGCCGCGCGCTCATCGCCTTCACGCCGCAGACCGGCCGCACCCACCAGATCCGCGTCCACACCCTGCACGGCCTGGGCTTCGGCATCGTCGGCGACCCGGTCTACGGCAATGGAGAGGGCAAGATGCTGCTCCACAGCCGGTTCCTGAGCATCGCGCGCGGAGACAAGCCCGCTGCGGCCGCCACGGCGCCCCTGCCCGACACTTTTACAGCGGCCGGCTTCGGCCCGGATCTGCTGGACGATGCCGGGATTTGATATTCCCGATGACGCGCTGGAGGAGCGCTTCATCACCGGCGGCGGTCCGGGCGGGCAGAATGTCAACAAGGTGGCGACGACGGTCCAACTGCGCGTCGACCTGTTCAAACTGGGCCTGCCGCCCTACGCCTATCGCAAGCTCAAGGAACTGGCGGGGTCGCGGCTGACATCGGCGAACGAGATCGTCATCCAGGCCTCCCGCTTCCGCACGCAGGAAGCGAACCGGCAGGATGCGCGCGAACGACTGAGCGATATGATCGCCAAGGCCCACATCCGCGACGCCCGCCGCATCGCAACCAAGCCAGGCAAGGCCGCCAAGGCCCGCCGCGTCGATGAAAAAAAGGCACGCAGCTCGGTGAAGCAGGGGCGCGGCAGAGTGCAGATGGACTGACAGAGCATGCGCGGGTCATCCGCGCGGATTCAACCGCGGGACTGGCTCCGCCCTTTATTCCCACTTATATGGGCGCCATGTACGATTTTGCATCCACCGCCGCTGACAAGCCCACCCTTTATGCCGACCTGCTATCGGCTGCCGATGCGCTCACTGCGTCGGAGCCTGATCCGGTCGCCAACATGGCCAATATATCGGCGCTGCTCTGGCAGTTCCTCCCCGACCTCAACTGGGCCGGTTTCTACCGGATGGTGGAGGATGAGCTGGTTCTTGGCCCGTTTCAGGGCAAGCCGGCATGCATCCGCATTCCGGTCGGGCGCGGCGTATGCGGAACGGCAGCGGCGACGCGCGAAACCCAGTTGGTGGAGGATGTGCACGCCTTTCCAGGCCATATCGCCTGCGACGCTGCCAGCGCATCGGAAATCGTCGTGCCGGTGCTGCATGACGGCCGGCTGGTCGGCGTGATCGACCTCGACAGCCCCCGCGTGGCCCGGTTCGACTCGGACGACGCGCGCGGACTGGAGGCGCTTGCTGCATGCATTGCGGCACGGATCGGCTGATCCGTTAACTCTCTTTTCCCTCGCCGCCACCTCCCGCTTCCGCTTTCCGCCCCGTTTCGGGACAGGATTTCGGGGCGGGAATCATGGATAGCGGTGGATCAGCATGCTAAATGATGCGTTAGGATTTCGGCCTGCGCATCCGGTTCGCACGCCATGCACAAACAGGGAGTGTTAACCATGCGAACGCCAACTCTTTTCCTGCTGGGGGCTGGCGCTGCATTGGCCTGTGTCACGGCACCGGCCGTTGCCGCGAGCGGTGCGGGCGCTGCGCTGCCGGTGATGGGCAAGAGCTGGAACGGCCCGCGCCCCGGTGGTGTCGTACCTCGCCCCGGTACACATGCCCCCCGGCCTGGCGCCTGGAACGGTCAGTGGAACAATGGCGGGCATCGCTGGGGACCGCGCCAGAATGGCCGCTGGTATGCCGGCTGGCGCGCGCCGGGTGGCTGGAACGGCTATCAGCGCCCGGTCTATGGCTATGTCCTGCCGCGCTATTGGGTCAGCCCTAATTATTATATCGCCAATTACGGTGCTTACGGCCTGCCCGCGCCGACTAATGGCTATGGCTGGTCGCGCTATTATGACGATGCGGTCATGACCGATCGCTATGGCCGGGTCTATGATTCCCGCAGCGATGTGGACTGGGGCCGTTACGAGGGCGGCTATGGTCCCGATAGCGACGACGACTATTATGACGAGCCGCGCCGCGACAATGGCGTTGGTGGTGCTGCCATAGGCGCAGTAGTCGGCGGTGTCGCCGGCAACCGCATCGCCGGGCGCGGCAACCGCACGGCCGGCACGCTGATCGGCGCAGGCGTCGGCGCCGTCGCCGGCTTGGCGATCGACAAGGCCGAGGATGGCTCGCGTCGCAACGCCCCACCACCGCCGCGCCGCCCCGGTGCCGGCTATGATTATGGCTATGGTGCCGCCGACGATGGCGTGACCACATCCAATGAATATGAAGGCCGCTGGACCGGCACCTGGACCACCGATGACGGGCGGAAGGTGAGCGGCACTTATGACGGCCATTTCGAAGGCGATGTGCGCGGCGCCGGCGTCGACTATGACGCCCCGCCCTATGCCGGCGGCCCTCACTGGTCGGCCGGCAACGGTCCGGTGTCGGTCAGCCAAGGCGGCGGCTATATCGCCAACGGCTATTATTATCCCGCGCCGATCGTGACGACCGTGACGGTGCAACCCGCCGTCACGACCACGACGACCACCACCTATGTCACGGAAACGGTCCCCTATCGCAAAGCCGCGCGCCGTCGCGCGGTACGGAGCTGTCACTGCAAATAAGCATCGGGGCCGGGCCTTCCGGGGTCCGGCCCTATGGCTGCGAACGGGCCTTTGGCGGTAAAAAGGCGGTGACGGGCTGTGGCCGGCCAAGGTGAAATCCCTGTCCCACGATACAACCTTGGCGCAGCAGGAAATCGGCCTGCGCGGCCGTCTCCACGCCTTCGGCGACGACCTCCATGCCAAAACTGCCGCCCAGCTTGACGATCGCATCCACGATCGCCGCGTCACCGACATCCTGCTCGATATGACTGACGAAGCTGCGGTCGATCTTCAGCACATCGACAGGATATTGCTTCAAATGGGTCAGTGAAGCGAAGCCGGTGCCGAAATCGTCCAGCGCCACCCGCACACCGGCATCGGAAAAATGTTGCAGCGTATGGCCGACCTGATCGGCGCCGCGCCCCAGAAACACACTTTCCGTCACTTCGATCTCGAAATGCGTCGTGGGCACATTGGCGCGATCCAGCAGGCTCAGCACCCGGTCGGCGAAATCCCCGCTCGCAAAGTCCGCCGCCGCCGCATTGATCGCCACCCGCCCCGGATCGAAGCCCGATCGCAGCCAGCATTGCAGATCGACGAGCACCGCGTCCAGCATTTGCGCGGTCAATGCCACCGATATCTCGGGATGGTCGAAGGCGGCGGCTATGGTGCCGGGCAGTTGCACCCCCATCCGGGGATGATGCCAGCGCAGCAGCGCCTCATAGCCCAACACATGCCCGCTGCGCATGTCGATGCGCGGTTGATAGAAAGGGGTGGCGAGCCGTTCGGCAACCACCTGCCGCGCCATGCGGATCATCGAACTGCGCTGCTGCGCCTGCGCGCGCAAGGTGGATTGAAACAAGGTCAACCGCCCGCGCCCAGCCCCTTTCGAGGCATAGAGCGCCAGATCGGCTGCCTTCAACAGATCCTCGGCCCGGTCGGCATGCACGCCGAACACCGCGCCACCGATGCTGACACCGCAATCGAGCGAACGCCCCTGATGGACATGCGGCGTCCGGACATTGTCGATCAGGGCCGCACTTAGCCGCTCCAGCGCCGCGCTGTCGGTCAGCGACGGCGCGGCTAGGCCAAATTCATCGCCACCTAGCCGCCCCAACACGGCATCCGCCGGCGCCACCGATGCCAAACGCTGCGCAAAGGCGCAGAGCAGCGCATCGCCTGCGTCATGCCCCATCGCATCATTGGTGCGCTTGAGATCGTCTATGTCGAGCAACAGCAGGCCGAACGTCCGCCCGTCTGCCTGGGCACGCGCCGCCATTTCCTCCAGCGCCGCCTGCCACAAGGTGCGGTTGGGCAGCCGCGTCATCGGATCATGCGTGGCGGCCCAGCGGATCCGCTCGTCCGCATCATGTTCTTCGGTGACGTCGCGGAAAGTGACGATGATGCGCAAGGGGCGACCGGCATCCGAACGCGTCATCCATCCGGTACTGCGAATCCAGCGCAAGGCGCCTGTATCGGCGCGATAGATGCGCAGGGTCGCCTCGAAATGCGGTGGCAACGTGCCGGCAGCGACCGCCTCCAGCATATATTTCAGTCGATCCCGGTCGCCCGGATGCACCAGCGACAGCGCCAGTTCGGTGGTTGCCACCTGATGTTCGTCCAGACCCAGCATCCGGCGAAATTCGTTGGACCAGGTGCGGCTGCCATTGACGCAATCGAAATCCCAGATGCCCAGCCGCGCCGACTGTACCGCCAGGCGGAAGCGTTCCTCGCTATCGGTCAATGCTGTCTGCGCCAGCCGTTCGGCATGGACATCCTCCAGCGTTCCGTACCAGCGCAGGATCGCGCCGGACGGATCACGCCGCGCCGATGCGCGCGCCCGCATCCAGCGATAGCTGCCGTCGCGCAAGCGAATGCGATAGTCGATATCGACCGGCGCGCCGCTGGACAGATGCCCGTTCCATATGGCGACCGTTCTTTGCAGGTCGTCGGGATGCAGGGCGCCCAGCCAGCCGGTGCCGAGCGCCTTGTCCGGTGCCATGCCGGTCAGGTCCAACCATCGCGGCCCCACCTCTTCGATGCTGCCGTTGCGATTGGCGGTCCAGGGCACTTGCGGGCTGAGGTCGACCGAGGATCGGTAATGTTCGCGGCTTTCGGCCAGCGCCGCCGCCAGGACGCGGGAATCGCGGTCGTGCCGCTCATGCACATCCTCGACCGTGCCATACCAGCGCGGCTGCCCTGCTCCTTCCATGCGGGCCATGCGGATCATGCACCATCGTTCCTGGCCGCCGGCGCAGCGCAGCGACAATGTCAGCGCCTGAGGCCTGTCGCTGGCACGGGCAGCCGACAGCAAACTCCGCCTGTCCCCGTCCGACAACAGGCCACGCCAGCCAAAGCCGATCGGGTCGGCCGCGAATCGGGGACGGAAGCGGCTGCTTTCCCGCTCGATCGCGATCAACCGGCCGCGATGATCCGCAACCCAGCGCAGCAGCGGGGGCGAAACCCGATCGAAAACCGGCGAAAATAAAAGGTCGTTGCGGTGCAGGAACAATTGTTGCGCGGCGAAATCGTCGCCCGGCGTCAACCGTAAATCGTGAAATCGCCGATCAGCAAAGCGGTCCATGAGCCGCTCCCGATCTGATGCCTCTCTCTGCGCGCATGAAGAGGGACTAGCAAAGAAAGTTAAACAAATTGACTAAAGGGCCAAAACAACATGACCAATATTAATCAATAACTTAGACCAAAGTATAATCGAAGCGATCTCTATTTCCGAAACATGCCGACCAGTTCGACCGGCAGCGGCGGTTCGTCGCGCGGCTGGACGCCACGAATGGCCTGCGCCTGCTCGTGCGGATCGAAACGCACCCAACCGCTGCGGCTGAGTTTTTCCAGCGGACGATAGCGGACCTTATATTGCATCCGCGGCGACCCATCGACCCAATAGCCAAGATAGACATAAGGCAATCCGGCAGCGGCGGCACGGGTGATATGATCCAGGATGATATAATTGCCCAGGCCCGGCCGATGCTCCAGCGTCGTGTCGAAGAAGCTGTAAATCATCGACAGACCGTCACCCTGCCGGTCGGTCAGGCAGGCGCCGATCAGCTTGCCGGGGCGACCATCGACGCCGGGTTCGCGATATTCAATGATATAGCTGTCGACCGGCGTCTGCTCGACCATGTCGGCAAAGTCCATCTCGTCCATCTCGGTCATGCCGCCACCGGGGTGACGATCGACCAGATAGCGCTGGAGCAATGCGAATTGCTCTTCGGTCGACCAGGGCTTGCACGCCGTGGCGATCAAATCGCTGTTGCGTCGGATCAGCTTGCGCTGAGTCGCATTGGGCTGAAACTCGCTGGCGACGACCCGCACCGACACGCAGGCGGAGCAGTCGGCGCAACTGGGGCGATAGGCGACATTCTGGCTGCGGCGAAAACCGATCCGCCCCAGCGCATCGTTGAGTTCAGCCGCATTGTCGCCGTTGAGTTCGGTAAACACCTTCCTCTCGCTCTTGCCCGGCAGATAGGGGCATGGGCTGGGATTGGTCACGAAGAAGCGGGGAAAACGGAATGCGGCTGTCACGCTCCAGGCTCCCATTCATGGTGACGGCGGGGTTTGCTCATGCTTCGGATATATGCCGTCACCACGCCCCTGTGAAAAGGGCGTTTACCACGAAAAAGCGGGAGCCATAGTCCCGCCCTTACGCAACCTCGATCGGCGCGACCTCATAGCCTGCTTCACCCAGCGCGGCGATCAGCCGTTGAAGGTGCGCCCGGTCCCGCGTTTCGCATTCGACGTCGAGGCTGAGGCCCTTGGCCGGCAGGTTGGTGAAGATACGCTGATGCGCCAGTTCCAGAATGTTGACCGCTTCCTGATCGAAGATACGAGCGACATGGAACAGCGCGCCGGGCCGATCCTGAAGGATGATCCGCAGACGCGCCAGACGGCCCGAGCGCGCCAGATCGCGCAGCAGCACATTGGCCAGCAACCGCGTGTCGATATTGCCGCCGGTCAGCACCAGCCCGACATTGCGACCGACAAACTGCTCACGATAGGTCAGCAAAGCCGCGAGTCCTGCGGCGCCTGCGCCTTCGACCACCGTCTTTTCGATCTGGAGCAGCAGGCTCACCGCCTCCTCCAGCCGCCGTTCGGTGACGAGCAGGATATCATCGGCCAGCCGCTCGACCACGCGGCGGGTGATTTCGCCGGGCTGCTTGACCGCGATACCTTCCGCCAGCGTATCGCCGTCGCAGGCCAGGTCCGCGCCCTTGATGAAATCATACATGGACGGATAGAGTTCGGCCTGCACGCCGACCAGCCGGATATCCGGCTTCATCGCGCGCGCCGCCGTCGCCATGCCCGAAAACAGGCCGCCGCCACCGATCGGGATGACCAGCGTGTCGATTTCCGGCGCGTCTTCCAGCATTTCCAGCGCAACGGTGCCCTGTCCGGCCATGATGTCCGGCTCATCGAAGGGATGGACGAAGGTCAGGCCCTGCTCGACCTCCAGCAGTCGGGCATGGGCATAGGCATCGTCGAATTTTTCGCCATGTTGCACCACGGTGGCGCCATGCCCTTGCGTCTGCGTGACCTTCACCGTGGGAGTGGTGGTGGGCATGACGATGGTGACGGGCACGCCCAGACGCTTGCCATGATAGGCCAGCCCCTGCGCATGATTGCCGGCGGACGCGCCGATCACGCCCTTGGCCTTTGCCGCGTCATCCAGTTGCAGCAGACGATTGAGTGCGCCGCGCTCCTTATAGGCGGCGGTGAACTGAAGATTTTCGAATTTCAGATAGACGTTGCAACCCAACATGTTGGAAAGCGTCTGACTAATCAGCGTCGGCGTCTTGACGAGCGCACCCGAAATACGGGTCCGCGCGGCAAGTATGTCATCGACGGTGATGGGCAGCGGCAGGGCGCTTTCGATCTTTGCGAGCGTAGTCATGGCCGCGCCCCTAAACGAAAATTGCGGGCGAAGAAACTGGCACTGTCGGAAAACTGGCCCTATGGCAGGCCCTGCGCACTAAATGTACGAGGCATATGGCTAATATCGCTTTTATCGGGCTGGGCGTCATGGGCGGCCCTATGGCAGGACATCTGGCCAAGGCGGGGCATAGCCTGACCGTCTATAATCGCTCCATCGGCAAGGCGAAGCTGTGGGCGGACGCCTATGGCGGCGCTGTAGCGATCACGCCGGCCAAGGCCGCCGAGGAAGCGGATATCGTCATCAGTTGCGTCGGCAATGACGATGACCTGTCGCAAATCACGCTGGGCCGCGAGGGCGCGTTTCGCACGATGCGCGAAGGCAGCCTGTTCATCGACCATACCACCGTGTCGGCCCGGATCGCGCGGCAATTGTTCGTCGAGGGCGAAAGTCGCGGCATCCATAGCGTCGACGCGCCGGTGTCGGGCGGTCAGGCGGGCGCCGAGAACGGCAAGCTGTCGATCATGTGCGGGGGCAGCGAACCGGCGGTCGCGGCCGCCAAGCTGGTAATGCAGGCCTATGCCGCGCGGATCGTGCATGTCGGCACGGCGGGCGCGGGCCAGACCACCAAGATGGTGAACCAGATTTGCATCGGCGGCGTGTTGCAGGGCCTGTCGGAAGCATTGCGTTTCGCGCAAGCGGCCGAACTGGATCTGGACAAGGTGTTCGAAGCGATTTCCGGCGGCGCGGCACAAAGCTGGCAGATGGAAAATCGCTGGAAGACGATGGCGCAGGATAGTTTCGATTTCGGCTTTGCGGTGGATTGGATGCGCAAGGATCTGGGCCTGGCGCTGGAAGAGGCACGCGCCAATGGCGCGACCCTGCCGGTGACGGCGCTGGTCGATCAATATTATGCCGATGTGCAGGCGCTGGGCGGCAATCGGCAGGATACCAGCGCGCTGGTACGACGGATCACCCGCGCATGAAGGCGGCATGGCTGGCGGCGATCGCCGCGATCACGCTTCCGTCCTCCGCCATGGCATTCGGCGTCATCGACAATGTGAACGGCATCGCGCTCGACGCCAATGGTAAGGTCGTGCGCTTCGTCGCCTTGCAGATCGACGATGATGGCAAGGTCGAAAAGCTGCTGACGGAGCGGTACAAGGAACCGGAATATAAGCCCAAAAAGCCGAAAAAGGGCCAGCCGTGGCCCGAACGGCCCAAGGCACCCACGTTCAAGATGGATGCCGGCGGCAAGACGATGATCCCCGGCCTGATCGACGCGCATGGGCATGTCATGGGCTATGGCCTGTCGCTCATCACGCTCGACCTGTCGGACACGCGATCGCTGGCGGAGGCGCAGACGAAGATCCGCGCCTATGCGCAGGCCAATGACAGCCGCAAATGGATCATCGGCACCGGCTGGAATCAGGAACAATGGGGTCTGGGCCGCTTCCCCACCGCCGCCGAACTGGACGCCGCCGTCAGCGACATGCCGGTGTGGCTGGAGCGGGTCGATGGCCATGCCGGCTGGGCCAACAGCGCCGCGATCCGCGCGGCAGGCATCAGCGCGACGACCAAGGCGCCCATGGGCGGCCGGATCGAAATGGCGGGCGGCAAGCCGTCAGGCGTCTTCGTCGACAAGGCGATGGAACTGATCCAGCGAGTCGTGCCACCCCCGGCGCCCAGGGACCGCGACACCGCACTGGAAAAGGCGCAGCGCGCGCTGCTGGCCGTGGGTATCACCGGCATTGCCGACATGGGCACCAGCATCGAGGATTGGCAGGCTTTCCGCCGGTCGGCGGATCGCGGCGCGCTGCGCGTGCGGATCATGTCCTATGCCTATGGCATCGACAATATGGTGCTGATCGCCGGGCCGGAGCCGACGCCTTGGCTCTATGACGATCATCTGCGCATGGGCGGCGTGAAGCTGCTGCTCGACGGCGCGCTGGGTTCGCGCGGGGCGTGGCTGCGCGCGGACTATGCCGATGCGCCGGGCCAACGCGGCCTGCCAATGATCCCCGACACGCAGTTGCGTAATTTCATGAGCCGCGCGGCGATGGACAATTTCCAGGTCGCCGTCCACGCGATCGGCGACGCTGCCAATCATGAACTGCTGAACGCGATCGAGGAACTGAACGACACCTATAAGGGCGACCGGCGCTGGCGTGTCGAACATGCGCAGATCATCAGCTCAAGCGATCTGCCCCGCTTCGGCCCGCTGGGTGCGATCGCGTCGATGCAGCCGGTGCATGAGGCTTCCGACTGGCGCATGGCGACCGCGCGGCTAGGTGAAGCGCGACTCGACGGCGCCTATGCGTGGAAGACTATGCTGGACAATCGCGTGCCCCTCGCCTTGGGGTCCGACGTGCCGGTGGAAAGCCCCAATCCCTTCGCCGGCATTGCCGTGGCGATGAGCCGCGAGGATGCGAAGGGCGAACCGGCCGGCGGCTGGAAACCCGAACAGCGGATCGGGTTCGACGCGGCGCTGGACGGCTTCACGCGGCAGGCGGCCTATGCCGGTTTTGCGGAGAAGAAGTTCGGCAGTCTGGTCCCCGGCCAGCGCGCCGACTTCCTGCTGATCGACCGGGATATTTCGGCCTCTCGTCCTGCCGACATCCGCCAGACGCAGGTGCTGGAAACCTGGATCGGCGGCAAGCGGGTCTATGTGAAGGGGCAGTAAGCCCTCCTCCGCCCAGCGCGCCCATCAGCGCGACTGGGCGGGATTCCACACGGTGACGGTTCGCCCCGCCATCGCCTTGGCCACGCCTTGCAGCGTCGCGGCATAGGCGATCAATATGTCGACCAGCGCGGCGAAGGGACCACTCTTCGCCCGCACGCCGATCCAGATGATCAGCGCCACGCCCAAAGCTCCCGCCAGATAAAGCGCAGGCGACAGCCGCATGGCCAGCGCCCCGGCCGCCACCGCGCCGATCAAAATGAACAATCCGCCGAACCAGCGAACGATCTTGCGCGAGGCATATTTGAACCGGTCGAGCGCGCCCATGCGCCGCAATTGCGGGCGCAGATGGACATTGGTGTGCCATGCTCGCGCGGCGATCCGCACCTTGCGCCGATATTCGTCCTTACGGGCAGTGACGAGGCGCTCCCGCGCGATCACATCCTTCGCCTTGACGAGCCGCTGGCCGGCAAAGACCACGGCCATGGATACGGTCAGATCGTCCAGCACGCTGTCGGGGAAATCGGGATAAAGGCTGCGCCGGATCGAGAAGATGGAGCCATCCGCGCCCAGCACATTGCCGGTGCGCGATTCCTCGTCCTTCAGCTTTTCCTCGATCCGCCAGTAGAGCGAGCCGACCGAAGCGGTCGCGCTGTCTTCCGCGCCGATATAGTGGAGCGAACCCAGCACGCCGCCCACCTGCGGGTCGGCATAGCGCGCCAGCAGATTGTCGACCGCGTCCGGATCCAGCAGCACATTGGCGTCGGTGAAGATCAGCACGTCGCCGGTCGCCCGCGCCGCCAGTTGCTTCATGCCATGCGCCTTGCCGCTGCGGCCGGGGCCACGGATCAGCGTGACCAGGCTGCCCTGCGCGGCGATCAGGTCGCCTGTACCGTCCGACGATCCATCGTCGAAGGCGAGGATTTCCAGCGTCGGATGCCGCGCCTTCAGCATCGCCAGATTGGCCAGCTTCTCCGGCATCGCCGCTGCTTCATTATAGGCGCAGAACAGCAGAGAGACGCTCGGCACCGCTCCTTCGACAGCCGCTTCGGGCCGTGTCGATAGCAGGCGCAGGATCAGCGGATAGAATAGGAACGGCCACGCCACCACAGTCAGGCAGAGCAGCAAAATCGCGGCAAGGATCAGGTTGGTCGCCATCGCTCAATAGGCCTTGTGATGGACCAGCACGCCCAGCGTTGCGACGATGATCCGCAGGTCGCGCCAGATCGACCAGTCGCTGACATATTCCAGGTCGGATTGAAGCCGGTCGATCAGATCCTGATGATGATCGGTGGAGCCGCGATGGCCGCGCACCTGCGCCAGGCCGGTCATGCCCGGCTTGATGCAATGCCGCTCCCAATAGCGCGCATCCACCTCCCAATAGAGGCTGTCGCCTGCCTTGGCGGCGGCGGCATGGGGCCGCGGGCCGACGATGCTCATGTCGCCCTTCAGCACGTTGAACAGCTGTGGCAGCTCATCGATGCTGGTCTTGCGCAGGAAAGCGCCGACGCCGGTGACGCGATCGTCGTCGCGCTTCGTCAGTGTAGCGGCCCTATGATCGCTCGCCTCGCTGCGCATCGACCGAAATTTGTAGATGGCGAAGGGACGGGCATCCTTGCCGATACGCGGCTGGCGGAACAGCGCCGGGCCGGGGCTGGTCAGCCGCACGGCCAGCGCCGCCCCGATCAGGATCGGCGACAGCAGGATCGTGGCGACCGTGGCGACGGTCAGGTCGAACAGGCGCTTGATCAGCCGATCCCGGAAATGCAGCGGACCGCCCGCGACGATGATCGTCGGCTGGCCGTCAAATTCGTCGATCCGCGCCGGGGCGAAGCGCAGCAGTTCCGGCACGACGATCTCGCCCCGCGCCGACAGCGACTTGAGCGCTGCCGACCAGTCGGTCATCCGATCGAGCGGACAGGCGACGATCACCCGCTCCGCCATGCCGACCGCCGCCGCCAGCCGGGCCGCCATGTCGGCATCATGCCGTTCGGGATGAAGATTGGCGGCATCGGCGTCGATCACATCCATATGCGGTCCCGTCTCGATCGCCACGCCATCCAGGATGACGGCGGTCAGATGCGGCACGTCACCCAGCACAGTGACCGCCAACCGTGCGACCGCCAGCCGCACCAAGGACACCGCAACCGCACCCAGCAACAGGCCTGTGACAAAGGTCAGACGCGACAGTTGCTCGGCGATTTTGCCCAGATAGACGATCAGCAGCATCAGCAGCGCTGCCTGCGCCAGCGCCCAGAGTGCCCGCACGATGCCACGCCGGACGCGATCGAGCGTATTGATGCCATAGGCGCCGCCCTGCACCGCCAGCAGCGCATAAAGCGGCGCGATCATGGCGAACATCACCAGCCCATGGGGCTTGCCCGGCTCGCCCCAGAGCGCGCCCAGCACAAACCAGTTGGCGGCGAGAAAGGCGCAGAACAGGCCCGCCATGTCCCCCGCCAGACACAGCGCATAAAGCCGCAGCCGCACGATTTCCTTGGAGACTGTCACCGTTGCGCCCTGTTCATCGTCATGCGCCCCGTTGGCACTGCGGACGATGCGTTGCAAGGGCCGCTATATACAATCGCCGGTGGAACATATCGCCAGAAGCCCGATGAACGGCTGCGCCAGAATAACCATGACGGCGTAGGCCGACAGGAGGCCCAGCAGATATTTCTCGTGCAGGCGGGCAAATGGAAGGCCCAGCAGCCAGAAACCGCTCATCCCCGCCATCACCGAAAGAGCAGCCGCGATCAAGGCAACGACGCCCCCACTGATGACAGGCCGCACGAGATGCGCGAAGCTGAGCCATACCAGCCACGGTGCGCCCAGCATTACGACGAACCCAAGCCCGTTGCGTGCAGCGTTGCTCACGTCCCGAACAGACGGGTCAGCGACTTGTCCAGCATCAGCAACTGCCAGAGCAGCCGGCCATGGTCGGAGACGCCCGACCGGTGATCGGCCGCGACCTTCGCCAGCATGGAGGTATCGAACCAGCCGGTTTTCGCCAGCGCGGATCCGCCGGCGATCGCTGTCGCCTCGCCCGCCAGTGCGCCGCGAAACCAGGCGCTGATCGGCGTGACGAAGCCCATTTTCTGGCGATAGAGTATGTCCTGCGGCAGGAACGGCTCCATCGCCTTCTTCAGCAGATATTTGCCGCTATTGCCGCGAATGCGCTGCGCCACCGGCAAGCGGGCAGCGAACTCGACCAAGCGATGATCCAGCAGCGGCTCACGCGCCTCCAGGCTGACGGCCATGCTCATCCGGTCTGTCTTGGTCAGGATATCGCCGGGCAACCAGATGCGGATATCGGCATATTGCGCCCGATCGAGCGGATCGCGCGCCGGGGCATCGGCCATCGCCTTGATATAGCGGTCTTCCGCCCGATAGGCGCCAAGCCGGCTCTTCATCTCCTGACTGAACAGTCGTTGGCGCAGCGGGTGCGGGGTCACGCCGACCGACGCGGCATAGGCTTCCCCGCCCTCCCCGGCCAATTCCAGAAAGGTGGATTTGGCCCGCAGCGCGCGCGGTGCCCAATCGGCCTTGGGATAATATTTGCCGAGCGTCCCGAACAAGGGCTGGCGCACCGAAGCCGGCATCAACGACCGGAAGCGCTCGCCCTGCATCTGGAAGCGATGGCGGCGATAACCGGCAAAGGCTTCGTCCGCGCCATCGCCCGACAGCGCGACCGTCACCTGCTCGCGCGCCAATTCGCACACCCGGAAGGTCGGCAGCGCGGACGCGTCCGCGAAAGGCTCGTCGAAATGAAAGGCCAGCCGGTCGATCAATCCATAATCATCCGGTGATACGATTCGGGTGCGATGATCGGTGGCGAAACGGCGCGCGATGCGATCGGCAAAAGCCGTCTCGTCCAGGCTGGCGACATCGAAGCCGATGGTGCAGGTCTTGACGGCCTGGCTGGACGCCTCCGCCATCAGTGCGACGACGCTGCTGCTGTCCACCCCGCCCGACAGGAAGGCACCCAACGGCACATCGGCGACCATGCGCGATCGCACCGCCTGCCGCATCAGCGCGACCAGCTCTTCTTCCAGCGCCTCGGGCTTCGCTTTCGTCCGGTCGGCAAAGCTGACGTCCCAATAGCGTTGCGGTTGCGGCAAAGGCCGACCACGCACCAGCCGCAACGTCTCGCCCGCGCCCAGCTTGCGCACGCCCGCCACCAGGCAGGCGTCGTCGGGCACATAGCCATAGGCCATATAGTCCTCGACCGCCGACAGATCCGGCGCGCGCCGCAGCAGCGGATGGGCGAGGAGACTTTTCAACTCCGATCCGAAGATCAGGCTGCCGTCCGACAGCAGCGCATAATGAAGCGGCTTGACCCCCATGCGGTCGCGCACCAGCCACAAAGCCTGCGCTCGCGCATCGAACAGCGCGAAAGCGAACATGCCGTTGAAGCGCCGCACGCAATCCTCCCCCCATTGGCGATAGCCGTGGAGAATGACTTCGGTATCGCTATGGGTGCGAAAGACATGGCCCTTCGCCTCCAGTTCGGCGCGCACTTCGGCGAAATTGTAGATTTCGCCGTTGAACACGACGGTCAGGCTCTCGTCCTCGGTCAGCATCGGCTGCGCGCCGGACTCCAGGTCGATGATCGACAGGCGTAGATGGCCAAGGCCCACGCCCGGCGCGGTCCAGATACCGCTGCCGTCCGGGCCGCGATGCGGCATGGCGTCCAGCATCGCGCGCACCCGTGCCGGGTCCACGGGCTTGGCCGTTTCGAGATGGAAGATGCCCGCTATGCCGCACATAATCTGGCCTTTAAAGGATCGACCGGCAAATCATACCCCGTTCGGGCCGACCCTGTCGAAGCCCCGTCTTTTTCATCGGATACCCATGCTGCGGTCAGCCAAAAGCTGCACGTCGCCCAGGTCGATCAGGAAAGCGCTGATGGCGGCATCGGACGGGCGACCTTCCGCTTCCTCCGCCGACACCAGGATGGCCACGGCGCGCTGATCCTGTCCCAGCAGCCGCGCCTTCATCGTCGCCATCTTGATCGCCGGCCTGCTGCCGGTCGTGGCACCATGGCCGACGCGGTAGAAACTCACCACATGGCGCACGACAGGACCGGGCGCCGTAATCTGTTCGCCGCGCGCATCCGCCGGCGCGCGCGCAGGCGAGGACCAGACCCATTCGCTATCGGGATCGGCCGCGCCCTGGCCAAAGCCCACCAGCTTGCGATCCTCGCCCTGCGCCGCATAGGCCGCGATGGCAAGGTCCACCACCTGTCCACGCCCATTGCTATAGCGGCCGATCACGAAATGGTCGGCGCCATCGAAGCGCGGCTTCCATGGATAGGCCTGCGGCGCGGCGGTCCGCGTCCAGCCGGGGACATTGGGCATGGCCAATAAAGGCGGCAACGGATCGGCAGCGGCAGCCGTAGCAGCGAGCCAAAGCGGTGCGGCGACGACCATCGCCAGCGCCGTTCCTGCGATGCCACCCGCCCGCGATGTGCGCTTTACAGCGCCCTGCAACGCGCGCGGATCGAACCAGGGATCGCCGGGCTTACGATCGAAGAAGGGCCAGGCCGTCGCCATCACCACGACCATGACGATCGCGAAGAACACCCAGCCATAGACGACATGATCGAAACCCACGGCGGCATCCACCGTCGTCAGATGCGCGACCAATATGGTGGTGAAGGCGCGCACGCCATTGGCAAGCACCGACAGGCTGAGCGCGCCGATCATGAACACCGCGCGGCGCGACCAGCTTGTGAAACAGACGTTGCAGACCAGCGTGCCATAGGCCGTCATGGCGATCAGGAATTTCGCCCCGGAACAGGCCTCCGCCACTTCGAAATAGCCGGTCGGGGTGGTGATGAAGATGCCCTCCATATGCGCCGGCACACCCGACAGGTCGAGCAGCAGCATGGCGAGGCGCGCCGTCAGCAATTGGAGCGGCGGGACGATCTCCTCGCCAAATGGCACCATGAAGAAGGCGTAGAAGAGCGGGAAGAGCAAGGCCCGCGCTACGGCCGGACCCAGCAACGCGATGGTCGCGCCCTGCAACATCAGGACCAGCGCGCCATGGCGCACCATCGCCACACCCGCGGCCGCGCCCAGCAACCAGGCAAAGGCACCCATCCCCAACCATATCAGCCCCGGCGCCCAGGCGACCGGTTCCAACTGGCGCAGGCCCGGCATCCGCTGCTGCACCAGCCAGGCAATGAGGAAGGGGATGAACAGGCAATGGCCGAAGGTGGAGGCGTTCCACCAGATCGACACCATGCTGCGCACATCGGCAAAGAATAGCGCCAATATCGCGAAGGCGACGATACCCAGCGCGGTCAGATGGCCACGCCAGCCTGCCAGATCGGTAAGCGGCAGCCGGTCCATCGGGATAGCGCGATCGGTCACGCGGCCTGCACGCCGGCGGCGGCTTGGCCGAACAGCAGGTCGGGCAGATGGGCAAGTGTGGAGGACCAGCGATAGCGCTCCTCCATCCGCGCGCGCGCGGCCAGCCCAAGGCGCTGCGCGCGCGCCGGATCGGCAAGCAGCGCGACGACTTTGGCCGCCTCTGCCGCAGGGTTGGCCGCTATCAGGAAATGCGCTTCATCCGTAGCGTCGATGCCTTCGGCGGCTTGCGGAGACGCGACCACGGGCCGACCCATCGCCATCGCCTCCAGCACCTTGTTCTGGATGCCGCGCGCGATCCGCAGCGGCGCGACGACGACATCCGCCGCCGCCAGCCAGCCCCGCACATCGGGCACGCCGCCGGTCTCGATAACGCCCGGCAGCCCCCCCAATGCTTCCACCGCTTTAGCCGGATTGCGCCCGACAATGGCGAAGCGCGCATCGGCATGAACGGTACGGATCGCCGGCAGCGTCTGGCGCGCGAAACTTTCCACTGCCTCGATATTGGGGCGGTAATCCATCTGGCCGGTGAAGACGAGCAACGGCCCCGCCGCCCGTTCGACCGACGGAAAGCAGGCGGCAGGATCGAAATAGTCGAGCGCCACGCCATTCTCGATGGCGATTACTCGATCGGTGCCAAGGCCGCAGGCCTTGCGGAACAGCGCCGCCTCCGCCTCACTGACGAAGCTGCTGATATCCGCCCGTGCCGCCGTCCGCCGTTCGAAATCGAGCAGCACGCGGCCTTCGCGGCGATTGATCCAGCCCATCGGTCCACCACCTTGCGCGCCATAGCTGGCATATTTGGCGGAATCGAAATCGACGAAATCCATGAGGAAAGGTACATCAGCCGGAAGCATCGGCACGAAATGCGCCATCTGCGCCGAATAGGCGACGACGGCCCGGATCGGCCGTTCCGCGAGAGTCTGCGCCACCCAGCGATGCAGGCCGGGATGATCGAACAGGGATATGAGCAGGGATTGCCGCCGGGCAAGACCGGTCAGCCCGGCCACGACCTTCGACCGGTTGCGCATTAGCACGCACTGGCTGGTCGTACTCTGCGCCATTTCGCCGGCAAAGCCCATATCGCGATCGTCATCGGCGAAGCAGCCCACATGGACGGGGGCGACCTCTGCCAGGCGCTTGAGCAGATGATAGGACCGGATCTTGTCGCCCCGATCCGGGGGAAAGGGAATACGGTGGCAGAGGAAGAGGATATCGCCGCTCATCCAAGCCCTCGCGCGATGTGCGGGCCGATGAGGTTGGCGATCGGCTCCGGCAGTTTCTTCCACAATTCGACCTTGCGCCGATATTGGGGTGAGAGCGGATTGACGTCGCGCGTTTCCTTGCCCGGCGCGGTACGCAGATGATAGCCGAGCGGCTCGCCTTCGAACCCCCATGTCTTCTTCCAGGCGGCGGGACCGGTACCGACCTTCGACCGGCCGAAATCGAAGATGGTGCAGCCCCGCTCCCTCGCGGCGCGCATCAGGCTGAAATAGAGAAATTCATTCGATCGCATCGCCCGCGCACCGCCTGCCGCGCCATGCCAATAGGGCATGCAGGCGCCGCGATGATAGAGGCTGATCACGGCCGACAACGGTACGCCATCCTTCGACACCATGGCGATATCGGCATCTTCGCCGAAACGGTCCATGACCTGATCGAACAGTGCGCGGGGGAAGACCGGCGTACCCAGATTATGGACGCTGTGCGCATAAAGCCGGTAGTGGATATCCCGCAACCGCTTGTCCCGACCCATTTCGAAGGTCAGGTCATTGCCGATCCCCTTGCGGATTTCGGCCCGGTGCCGCTTGGGCACGGCCTTGAGTTCGGCCTCATCGTCGGCGGCCAAAGCACGGGAGAAACCGAGATAGGCGTCGGCCTTTTCCTGCCATGATGCCCCCCTTGGCGTTTCGCCGCCACGCAGTTCCAACGTGTCGCAGCCCAGCCTTTCGGCCATGATCCATGCGGCATCGGCCAATGCCGTCCCCGCCTTGCGATCGGTGGTCAATATGCCGCCATCCACGGCAAAACCGCTGCTCACGAGCGCACGACCGAACAGGGCGGAGCGGATGGATGTGAGCGGCAAAATGCCGACGATATCCTTGCCGAACAGGCGCGCGACCAGCATCTTGGCCTTCTGCCCGGTGCCGGCTTCCACACCCATGACCCAGCCGGGCCGGTGGAACGGCGTCGAGTCGGGATGCGCCAGCACCCAGGCGTCCAGTTCCGCGACCGTCGCGCTGTCGGACAGCCGCGCTTCGTCGATGATGACGCCCAGACCGGTAATTGCATTCATGGACGTATTTCCCTTGCCACCCGTGCCTGATCCTAACGATCAGGATTGAATATTTGGTGTGTGTTTCAACCAAGACCGCGCGAGATCATCGGCCCCAACAGGTTCGCGACCGGCAGCGGCAACCGCTTCCACAGGTCAACCCGCCGTCGATATTTGGCGCTGTGCGGATTGACGTCGCGCCCTGCCCCATCCGCCGCCCAGTCATGATAGACGCGCGGCACCGGTTCGAAGCCAAAGCTTTTCTTCCAGGCCGCCTGCCCGCTGCCGGCCTTTGATCGGCCGAAGTCGAAATGGGTCATGCCGCGTGCCCGGCCATGGCCCATCAAACGATAATACATCAACTCGTTGGAACGCAGTTGGCGTGCATCGGCAACGCCCCCGCCCCAATAGGGCATGGCCCGACCCTGATGGTAGAGGGAGAGGACAGCCGACACCGGCCGGTCATCCTGCCGCACCACCAGCAGGTCGGCATCGTCGCCGAAATGCTGCAACACCGATTTGAACAGCTTCGCCGGGAATACTGGCGTGCCCAGATTACGGACGCTGGTCGCATAAACATGATAATGATCGCGCAGCAGCCGATCGGTTCGTCCGACTTCGACGCTGAGCGAAGGATTGGCCAGCGCCTTGCGCAGTTCGGCGCGATGTTTGCGCGGTATGGCCAGCAATTCCGCCTCGTCATCGACCGCGATCGGTCGGACGAAGCCGACATATTCGCCCTCGGCACTGCTCCATTCGCCGTCCGGCGCCGGTCCGCCACGCAATTCCACCGATATTGCGCCCTTGTCCCGCGCCAATTGGATCGCCGCAGCGGCCAGCGGTGCCAGCGCCCGGTCGTCGGTCACCAGCAGGCCGCCATCCACGGCGAAGCCGGTCGATACCAGCGCGTTCCCGAACAAGCGGCTCTTCACATGATGTAGCGGCAGCAACCCCTTGATATCGCCGGAGGGTGCCACGGCCGCCAGCAACACAGCGCGATGCCCGGTGGCAGCGGTTATGGCGCGTAGCCAGGCGGTGCGGTGAAAAGGCATACCCGCCGCGTGGCTCGCGACGAAAGCGTCCGCCGCCTGTGCCTGCGACGCATCGCCGACATCCAGCGTCACGACCGCCAGATCGGCGGCATGGTCAATCATCATGACGCCCGCGCCGCTTCCGCATCGGCCAGCGCATCCACGCGGGTCCAGGCGAAATCGCTGGTCAGGCGACGCAGCTTGGCCGCCATCACCGACAGGTTGCTATAATGGCGCAGGCGCGACCGCAGCGGCGCTTCCGCAACGCGCGGCTGATCCGGGTCGATTTCCCAGGGATGGAAATAGATGATCGCGGGGCGGCCGGCCTGTTCGTTGACCTGGCGGATCGCCCAGCGTGAAAAGCCATAGGGCAGCAGGCGAAAAAAACCGCCGCCGCCCGCCGCCAAAGTGCGCTTGCCCCATTTGGCGGTCGTCACCGGCAGTTCGACCAAAGGCGATCCCGCCACCGGTTTCCACGCGAAGCGCGGCGAATCGGGCCAGCCATAATGGTCATGCCGGATCGGCGCGACGCTGGAGGAATAGCGATAGCCTTCCTCCGCCAAGATCGGATGCGCCCAGGGCGTGCGCGGGTCGATGGAAAAGCTGGGCGCGCGATAGCCGGTCACGGCCTGCCCACTCGCATCCTCCAGGATCGCCCGCGATTTGCGCAGGTCGGCACGAAACTCTTCGGGCGTGAAGGTGAAGACGCGGGCATGGTCATAGCCATGGCTGGCCACTTCATGGCCCGCTTCGGCGATGCGCCGCATCAACGCGGGATAACGTTCCGCAACCCAGCCCAGCGTGAAGAAGGTCGCCTTGACGTCTGCCTGCGCGAACAGGTCCAGCACCGCATCGGTATTGCCTTCGACGCGGTGGGTCAGGGCGTCCCAGTCGGCACGCCGCAACGTGCGCTCGAACGCGCCGACCTGGAACCAGTCCTCGACATCGACAGACAGGGCGTTCTGCATAGCACTCCAACTTCAACCATTATCGGCAAAACCCAGTCAGGCGGCGACGCCTTCCTGAAGGTCCGCCATCTGCTCCTCACGCTCGACCCAATCGACCAGCAGGGTCAATACCCGGCGCAGCGCGGTATCCTGTTCCTCGGCCCGGAATTCCAGCGACGACAGCCGTTCTTCGATCAGGGTGAAGCAGGCCTTGAGCGCTTCGGGATCGACTTCCGACTGTGCCGCGACCGGCTGAGCGAAGGGCGCATGCGCCTGCATCGCCCGCAGCGAGGCGATTTCGGCGCGCAATGCCTCGATCTCACCGAGCATGTCGGCGCGCAGCGCATCGACATCGGGCGCTTCGATCGCGGCCAGAGGTTCGGTTTGGGCTTGAGCATCGGCAATGGGTTCGATTTCGGTAAAGTCTTCGACTTCCGTCACCTCATCCAGGACAGGCTCATCCTGCTCAGCCACGGGTGCGTCCTCATCCTGCCATGCATTTTCCGCGACCGGCTCAACCTCAAAGGCGACCGGGCGCGGTGGCGCGAAAGCGGCGAAACCCGGCCGCGCAAAGGGCGCCACCGTACTCGGCGCAAAGTCCTGCGCCTCCTCTTCCGAAGCGTCCGCATCCGGCGCATCCGCAGTTTCCGCGATCGGCTCGAAGTCCGCGGCCTGTGCCCAGGACGCGTCCAGTTCGACGGCGTCGTAATCCGCCGCGTCATCCTCGGCCGTCTCTTCAAAGGCTGGCTGATAGGCGAAGGGCGCGATCGCGACATCGTCCGCGGCCTCTTCCACCTCGATCGTCTCCTCTTGGGTCAGCGCGTCATCAACGGCGACAGGATCGGGCGTTTGGACATCCTCCACCCTATCGAGCGTCGAAGGCACTACCGGTTCCGGCGCCACATCCGTGTCCAGCCCCATGTCGGCGACGACCGCGCCCACGACCTCTTCGTCGATCAGGTGCAACTGCTCGATCGCGCCCAACAGAAGCACGCGGCTGGCCAGCGCATTAAGACGGCGCGGCACGCCGCCGGTCGCGGCATAAAGTGCAGCAAAAGCGCCGGGCGTAAAGGCGGGGTTGCCGCTCCATCCGGCAATGGCCAGACGATGGAGAATATAGGGCTCGATCTCATTGGCCATCATCGGTTCTAGATGATGGGTCGCGATCACGCGCTGGCGCAGCTGCTCCAGTTCGGGCGATTTGATGAGATCGCGAAACTCCGGCTGGCCCAGCAGGAATATCTGCAACAGCGACTGGCCGCCCAGCTGGAAATTGGACAGCATCCGCAATTCCTCGATCGCGGAAACCGGCAGGTTCTGCGCTTCATCCACGATCAGCAGGGTGCGCCGCCCGGCGCGCGCCTGAGCATAGAGATAGCCTTCGACCTGATGCAGGATCGCCGCCTTGGGCTGGCCATCGACCGACAGACCAAAATGCTGCGCAGCAAGGCGCAACATGTCGTCGCCCTCGACCTGCGTCGACACGATCTTGACCGCAGTCAGACGGGACGGATCGATCGTCTGCATCAGATGGCCGACCAGCGTGGTCTTGCCCGCGCCGATATCGCCGGTGATGACGATGAAGCCTTCACCCTGCGCCAAGCCATAGCCCAGATAGGACAGCGCCTTGCGATGCGTCGCGCTCTCGAAATAATAATGCGGGTCCGGCGTCAGCTGGAACGGGCGGCCCTGCAAGCCGTAATATTGATCGTACATATCCTCGTCTCCCAAGCCGACGTCAGAAGCTGTAGCGCAGGCCGACCTGCCCCATCGCACTGATGATCGTGTCGAAATCGTCCGCCTTCACCCCGTCCAGCCCCAGCGAGGCCGAAGCCGCCAGGCGGCGCGACAAATTCTTGTAATAGCTGGTGAAAGCGCCATAGTTCAGCACATCGAGGCGATCCCCGCTGGCGTCGAAATAGTTGATATATGTCACCAGGTCGATGCTGTCCGAACTGCTGATGGCATAGTTGACCGACGCATTGCCGTACCAATTTTCATCGCGCGATCCACGGATCAGCACCGTCTGGCCATTGGGCGTGATGAACTTGCGTTGCGAATAGCCGCCGCCAAGCCCCCAGCCCCATGGCCCGCGGCGCAACGAATATTGCGCCGACACGCCACGATAGCGGAAGTTCGCGTCGGTGATGCCCGACAGCGCATCGTTGAAGCACTGGCCACCGCCTGTGGTGGAGAAGGCGCAGCCGGTGATGTCGCCGGTGAAAGGATTGCGCGCCACGTCGAAGCTGCTGCCCGACAGGGCGGCAACGTCGGCATTGATCATGCGGCCGAAGCTGTCGATCCCGTCGAAGACGACGATGGCGACGCTGCTGTCGCGCCCCTGCCACAGGAAGCTGCCCTGATAGGTCATGCCGCCATAACGTTCGCCGACCCGCGCCTGCAAGGTCGTGCGACGGCTGGGCCGCCACAACACGCCTGCGTCCCAGATGATGTCGTCGAAATTATAGATCAGCGCACGCGGCGAGCTTTTGTCCGTCACATAACGGCCGTTGCGGACCAACGGCATGCCGTTCGCATCCAGTTCCGGCGAACGCTGGCTGATCTCGATCTTCTCATAGCCGACACCACCGACAAGGGCGAGCGTGGGCGATACTGGCACGGTCGCATCGACACGGCCCCACAGATCCTCGAACCGCTGGTCGAGTTGGCTCGCCTCTTCGCGATCATAGCCCGCGCTGGCGGTAAGACCGATGCCCGGCAGCACCGTATTAGGCGCAAAACCGACCGATCCGAGCAGGCTGTGCGTCCAGCTGTCAGCGAAGGCGCCATTGGACTGCAAGCCGCCGAAATTCTGATTCACGCTATCATCGACCCGCGTGTAGCCAAGGCGATAGGAACCATTGACGTTGAAGTCGCCAAGCTGGGTGGTGTAGGATGGCCCGACATAGCCCGACCAGACCTGGCTGCTGAAGCTGTCGCGCTGCGTCGAGGCGCCCGACAAGCCATCGGTGCGTACGCGCGTGGCCAGGCCGCCGCTCATGAGCGAAAGGCCAGGCGCAAGATTGACATTGGCATGAGCGACGCCGCTGATGACATCCTGATCCGACGTCTGGCTACCCCAGCCGAAGCTGTGATTATATTGCAGGTCGACCACCGCCTCGACACGGCGGCTCTTCACTTCCGCCGTCACGCCAGCGGTGACATTGGTATAGGTCAGCACGTCGCCCTCGCCCTTGATCGGCCCGGTCACGACTTGGTCCACGCCAAGATAGGGCGTCACATTGAGGCGCTTGCCATCGGACGACTGCGCATGGGCGGGCATTGCAACGGCCAGCGCGGCGAGCGATGCGCCTGCGGTCCAGAGCCGGACGATCTTCACTGGACTTCCCCCTTGGCATAATAGCTGCCGAAACGGCGGCCGCCGCTGTTGAAGCGGACGGCATTGAGCAAAAGCTGAACCTGCGCTCCGCCCTTCAACATGCCCGCTGCGTCGCGCAACGCGCTTTCGGGCGTCTTGTCGGCGCGCACGACCAGCAGCGCGATGGCGGCATGGCTGGCCAGTACGGCAGCGGGCGATGCCGCCAGCAACGGCGGCGAATCGAAGATGATGATCCGATCCGGCCGACCGTCGGTCAGTCGCTTCAGCAACTGTTCGGTACGGGCAGAGGCGAGATATTCGGTATCGTCATGGCTGCGCTGCCCGGCGGGCAGGACGGAGAGCGACGGGATGTCGGTGCGGATGACGATATCCTCGATCGCGACCAGCGGATCGGCCAGCGCGTCCATCAGGCCACGGCCCGCCTCCAACCCCAGTTGCGCAGGAATGCCAGGCTTGCCGAAATCGGCATCGACCAGCAGGATTTCGCGATCCTTCTCCGCCGCCAGGCTGAGCGCCAGGTTGATCGCGCAGAAGGTCTTGCCCTCCCCACTATGAGCGGAGCAGACGAGGATGCGGTTGCCGCGCGGGTTGCCGCGCAGCTGCGACAACAGGTCACGCTTGAGCAGGCGAAATTCCTCGCTCATCGTGGTCACCGCGCTGTCGGGTCGCAGGAAGCCGGCTTCGGCCAGTTTGACCCGGTCGATCGACTGCACCGGTCCGGTCCAGTCGGGCGCGCGCGGCGTATATATGGTTGGCGCGACCGGCGCATCGGCGACGAAGGCCGCTGGCGCAGCGGGCGGCGGCGCAACTGCAGGCGCAGGCGGCAGATCGGTCGGATCGACCGCCGGCGCCGCGCGACCGCGCAACGCGGCGTTGAAATCATAGATTTCGGTCGCCCGTTCGATCAGCGATCCCCGGCCCTTGATGGAGCTATGCTGGTTCATGTTCCCTGGCTCCTTCACGCCATACCGCGCTGGACGAATTCGACGACGATCAGCAGCAGGCACACGGCCGCCAGGCCGCCGCTCGCGCCCGCAAACCATTTCATGCGCTGCCGGTCGATCGCGACCTGCGCCACGCTCACCGTCTGGCTGATCGATCCAACGACCGGCAGGCCGATCGCCTTTTCCAGCCGCGCGGCGGTCGGGAACGTGCCCTTGAGCTGGCCAAGCGCGAAAGCCACGCCGATACCGGCACCCACGCCCAGGATCAGCACGCCCAGCAACAGCAGCGGCCGGTTCGGCGCCGATGGTGCGGTCGGGGTGCTAGGTGGCTGGATGACACGGAACTGGACGGAACCCGTCTCGGTCTTCACATCACCGCGCAGGCGGATTTCCTCGCGATCGGCGGCCAGCTTGTCATATTGCGCCTTGAGCGCGGCATAGTCGCTTTCGATCTTTTCCTGTTCCGACGCGACGCCCGGCTCATTCACCTGACGCGACATCATGGTGTTGAGATCGCCCTGCAACTGCGCCTTGCGCGTGCTGAGCGCCTGCACCGTGGCGGCGCGATCGGCCTGCATCGACTTGATCGACAGATAGGCGGGGTTGGGCGTGCTGCCGGCTGCGGCAGCCGCACCGCCGCCCGCTTTACGAATGGCATCGACCTCACGCTGGGCCGCGATAACGTCGGGATGGTTGGCGGTCCAGCCGCGCGCCTTCATCGACGCCAGATTGGCCTGGGCCTGTGCCAGCGGCGACGCGCCGCCCGATGCCGTCATGCCCGGAAGGGTTGCAGGCGTACCGGCCAGCTGGCCGTTCATCGCGCTCAGGGCGCTCTGCGCTTGGACAAGTTGCGAATCGATATTGCTGATTTCAGCGCGGGCCGCATCCATACGCTGGCTGATGGAGCCGGCGCCGGGCAACAGGCCGATATAACGCTGCGCAAATTCGACGCGGCGCTGATCAGCCGCTTCCAGCTGCTTGCCGCGCGCGGCGATCTGCTGGTCCAGAAAGGCCAGGCTCTGCTTGGTCTGGTTGCGATCGCCGGAGAGATTTTCCTCCTGGAAGATGTCGATCAGCTTCTGCACCACCTGCTGGGCGATGCGCGCATTGGCACCGTCCGACAGGCCCGAATCGGCCGAAATGGCGCTGATGTCGATCATGCTGGGATCGGCCTGCGCCATAACCGTGATGTTCTCGCGCAGCTTGGTGATCTTAGCGGCGATATCGCGCGGACCGGACACCGACTGAGACAGGTCCGTGTCGCGCACGACCTTTTCCAGATTCTCGGCGCTCGCCAACGTGCTGCGCACCCGGTCCAGATCCTGCTGCGACTGGACCTGGGTGATGCCGACCTTGTCCTCCAGCAACGACTGGGTGTTCACATAGACCCGTGCCTTGGACTGATAGGCGTTGGGGATCAGCGCCACGCCCAGCCAGCCGAGCATGCACACGCCCCAGGCGACGGCAAGCGCCACCCAGCGGCGGCTCCATATGCCATGGAGCAGGACCAACAGTTCGTCGTAAAGGCCGGCCATGATCAGAACATGCTTTCGGGGATGATGATGACGTCACCGGGCGACAGCAGCACGTTCGCGCGCGTATCCCCCTTCTTCAGCAGGTCGCCCAGGCGCACCTGATATTCTTTCTGCTTGCCCGTCTCCTTGTCGAAACGGACGAGACGCGCGCGGTTGCCCGCCGCATATTCGGACAGGCCACCGACCGCGATCATCGCGTCCAGCACGGTCATGTTCGCGCGATAGGGAATGGACGCTGGCTTTTCCGTCGCGCCCACGATCCTGATCTGCTGGCTGAACGTGCCGCTGAAATTGTTGACGATGACCGACACCAGCGGATTTTCGATATATTGGGTCAGCGCCAGCTTGATATCGTCCGCCAGCATCTTGGGCGTCTTGCCCACGGCCGGCATGTCGGTGATCAGCGGCGTGGTGATGCGACCGTCGGGGCGCACCTGTACCTTGGCGCCCAGTTCCGGGTTGCGCCACACGAAGATGGTCAGGTCGTCGAGCGGGCCGATGACATATTCCTCGCCCGGCCCCTCCTGCGTCGACACGAAGGAGGCAGGCGGCAGTTGCGGCCCGGACGGCGCGGAGGCGCAACCCGACAAGGCGACGGCGGGCAGAGACGCACCCATCAAAAGCCTGGAAACCGACACAAAACGCATAATCTCATCCCTTCGTGCGGCCATGCGCCATCGACCGCCAACGAAGGACAGGCGACCGATCGGCATATGGCTCCGACCACCTTCATGCCGTGAAAGGGTAAAGATACCGTTAGGAGTTAAGTCCTGTGCAAATCAGCCAAGTAAAAGTTCGCGAGGACTTGGGTGGCCAAGAAAAGCGGCAGGACTTGCAGAAGCGCCATAGGCACCGGCAAGAAAGATGGCGATCAGGTCGCCTTCCTTCACCGGCGGCAGCGCCACCTTGTCGCCCAGCCGGTCTATCGGGGTGCACAGACACCCGACCACCGTCACCGCGTCGGCGGCGGGCGGCGCGCCGAAGCGGTTGGCGACCGCGATCGGATAGTTGCGCCGGACGACCGTGCCGAAATTGCCGCTGGCCGCCAGTTGGTGATGCAGGCCGCCATCGACCACAACGAAAGTCTCGCCTTGGCTGAGCTTCACGTCGATCACGCGGCTCAGATAGACGCCGGCCTCCCCCACCAGCCATCGGCCCAGTTCGATCGCGAAGGCGCTGCCCTGCAATATGTCCGGCAGGCTGTTCAATGCGCTGTCCAGCGCCACACCGATCGGACGAATGTCCAACTGGTTATCGCCGGGGAAATAGGCCAAGCCAAAGCCGCCGCCCAGATTGACCAGCGGCGGCGTGGCGCCCACCGCATCGGACAGGCGCGCCGCCAGCGCGATCGTGGCCGCCTGCGTCTCTATGATCGCCAGCGGATCGAGATTCTGGCTGCCGGCAAAGATATGCCATCCCTGCCAGTCCGCGCCCGCGTCGATCATCGCCCGTGCCAGCGCCGCCGCCCGATCCGCATCCACGCCGAACGGCTTGGCCCCGCCGCCCATGCGCATGCCCGACCCTTTCAGGTCGAAATCCGGATTGACCCGCACGGCCAGACGCGGGCGCTTGCCGATCCGGTCGGCGACGGCCAGCGCCCGACGCCCTTCCCCTTCCGATTCCAGGTTGATCGTCACGCCGGCGAAGATCGCGGCTTCCAGTTCGTCGTCCCGCTTGCCCGGCCCGGCAAAGCTGATCCGATTCGGCGCCATTCCGGCCTCCAGCGCCATGGCCAGTTCGCCGCCCGACGCGATGTCGAAGCCATCGACCTGCGTACCCATCCGCGCCAGCAACGGCGCATAGGGGTTCGCCTTGATCGCATAATGGAGATGCAGCGCGTCCGGCATCGCTTCCCGGAAGCGACGCACCTGCGCCTGCACGATGTCCATGTCATAGACGAAAAGCGGCGTGTCGCCCGCTTCGTCCACCAGGCTGGCAGCCCCGCAGCCGCCGATGATCAGCATGCCTTCCTCTTCGGCGAACCAGCCGGGGATCGGCCCCATCGGCTTCATGCGCCATGCGCCTTCGCCAGCGCGACCCGGTCGATCTTGCCATTGGGATTGCGGGGGAAATCTGGACGCACGACGATATCCTTGGGCTGCATGAAATTGGGCAGTTCGCTTTTCAGATGGGTGGCAACGGCCTGCGCGACGTCAGGGTCGGCCGACCGCAGCAACAGGCGCACCGCCTGCCCCAGCCGATCGTCCTTGATGCCCAGCGCCACCGCTTCGGCCACGCCGGGCACGGCGACGGCCGCTTCCTCTATTTCGGTCGGGCTGATCCGGTTGCCGGCGGACTTGATCATCGCATCGTCGCGGCCGACGAAATAGAGCAATCCCTGCGCGTCGCGCCGCACCGTGTCGCCCGACCAAACCGCCATGCCGCCATAGCGCGACGCGGTCGGCGCCGACTTGAACCGTTCGGCGGTACGCGCCGCATCGCGCCAATAGCCCTGCGCCACCAACGGCCCGCAATGGACCAGTTCGCCTGGCTCCTCATCCTCGGTCAGGCTGCCGTCGGGTCGGACCACCAATATCTCCGCAAAGGGAATGGCGCTGCCCATCGAATCGGGATGGCTGTCGACCAGTGCGGGCGGCAAGTACGTGGACCGGAACGCTTCCGTCAGGCCATACATGGGATAGAGGTCCGCCTGCGGAAACAACGCGCGTAACTTTGCCACCAGCGGCCGGGTCAACGCGCCGCCGCTGTTGGTCAGCCGCCGCAACTTGCCCGCCACCGCATCCGGCCAATCCAGTTCGGTCAGTTGCACCCAAAGCGGCGGCACCCCGGCCAGCGTCGTGATGTCGCGCCGGTCGATCAGTTTCAGTACATCGCGCGGCGTCAGATAATCGAGCGGATAAACGCAGCCGCCCGCAAACCAGGTCGAGAGCAACTGATTCTGGCCATAGTCGAAGCTGAACGGCAGGACACAGGCAGTGCGGTCCTGCGGCGTCAGTTTGAGATAATCGGCCACCGCGACCGCCCCCAGCCAGAGATTGGCGTGGCTGAGCATCACGCCCTTGGGCCGGCCGGTAGAGCCGCTGGTATAGAGGATCGCCGCCAGATCGTCCGCCAACGCCGTCGACGGACCGATCGTCGCGCCGCCGCTCATCGCGCAGGCGGCGTCATCTTCGCGGTGCAACTGGCAACCGGCGGGCACGTCGCCCGGCAACAGGCTGTCGAGTCGCGCCGCCGTGCCGATCAGCAGCATCGCGCCGCTATCCGCCACGATATGCGCAACCTGGGCATGTTTGAGCAGCGGGTTGATCGGCACATGGACCAACCCCGCGCGCGGCGCGGCCAATGGCATCAGCGCGGCGACCGGCCCCTTGGCGATCCAGCTGGCGACTCGCGCGCCCTTTTCCAGCCCGAAGCCCGCCAGCCATCCCGCCAGCCGGCCCAGCGTTTCTTCCAGTTCCGCATAATTATAGCTGCCCGAACGACCGTCCAGCGCCACGCATGCCGGATCGCCGCGCAGCAGCAGATGGTCGATCGGCTGCACCTTCGCCCCGTCGATTATCGGGAAATCGTTAGTCACAGATGCTTAACTCCATGGCGATGTTTTTACTCTATATGCGACCAGTGACTGGGGCGGAGATAGTCGGTTGCGGGGCGTAAGGGAATATCACAGCCTGGATGAGGTGCAGCGGCGGCTGGCCGGCCGGCTGGATCGCGCCCATATGACCGGCCTGTTCGACCGGCTGGACTGGTATGCCGCGCTCCATGCCCATTGCATGGCCGATACGCCGCTTCGCATCCTGAAGGCGACGGAAGACGGCCGGGAAGCCTGGCTGTTCCTGACCGCTCCTTCCCCCCGCCAGGTCAGCGCGCTTGCCAACTGGTATAGTTTTAGCTGGGCGCCGGTCTTCATCGGCGATCCCGATCCGGCGATGCAGCAGCGGTTGCTGGAAAGCATCGCCCGCCACTTGCTGGCGACCAGCGCCCAGATCGACCTCTATCCGCTGGAGGATAGCGCGCCGATGATGCAGGCGCTGCGCCGCGCCGGCTGGTTCGCGGTGCGCCGGGCGATGGGCGGGCGCCATCTACTGACGGTGGCGGGCCGCAGCTTTGCCGATTATTGGGCGTCGCGGCCGGGCAAATTGCGCAGTCTGGTCAAGCGCAAGGGGCGCGCCAGCCTCTTCACCCTGTCGATCGCCCGCCGGCTGACCGACGATCTGTGGCGCGACTATGTCGATGTGCATGACCGTAGCTGGAAAGAAGCCGAGCCGGGCCTGGATTTCCTGCACGATCTGGCCGAGCGGGAGAGCGCGGCGGGGACGTTGCGGCTGGGCTTTGCGCAACTGGATGGTCGCGCGGTGGCGACGCAATTGTGGACGGTGGACCATGGCGTCGCGCTGATCCACAAGCTGAGCCACGATGCCGCCCATGACCGCGCCTCCCCCGGCACCTTGCTGAGCCATGCCATGTTCGAGCGGGCGATCGACGGGGATCATGTGCGCCTGATCGACTATGGCACCGGCGACAACGGGTACAAGACCGACTGGATGGAACAGCGCATCCCCCTCTATCGCATCGACGCGTTCAACCCGCGCTTCGCATCCGCCTGGCTGCCCGCTGCCCGCACCGCCATTTCCGCGCTTGTAGGTTAGGCAGCGAGCCATTAGTTAGTCGGCCATTATGCAGGCGCAAAATTCTCAGCCGGTCGACCGGACAATCGATGTGGACAGCCTGATGCGGGCGTTGCTGCGCGACGTGCTCGGCCTGTCGCAGGACAGGGTCGATGCGTTCGACGCGGACACCCCGCTGTTCGGCGCCCTCCCCGAACTGGATTCCATGGCGGTCGCCGGATTGCTGACCGAGATGGAGGATCGTTTCGACATCCTGATCGAGGATGAGGATATAGACGGCGACACGTTCGAGACGTTCGGATCGCTGGTCGCCTTCGCCCAGGCCAAGGTCGGCTGAAACAGCCGACCCGCCCGTCGGAGGCAGTTATTTTGTTTTCCGCGTTCTGCGAGCCGTCGGCTGTTCCAGCCGACTTCAGAACGCTTCAGGCCTCCACCAACGCCTCGAAATCCTGTTCCGCCAGAAACTTCTCGACATCCAGCGCAGCCATGCAGCCCATGCCCGCCGCCGTCACCGCCTGACGATAAATCTTGTCGGTAACGTCCCCCGCCGCGAAGACGCCGGGGATGGCGGTATGGGTCGTGCCCTTTTCAACGACGATATAGCCTTCGTCGAGCGGCAGCTTGCCGTCGAACAATTCGGTCGCGGGGTGATGGCCGATCGCGACGAAGCCGCCGTCGGTCGGCACATGCGATTTTTCGCCGGTCACCGTGTCGATCAGGTCCACGCCGACCAGCCCTTCGGGCGTGCCGCCGCCGACGAACTTGTCCACCGCCTTGTTCCACAACACCTTGATGTTCGGATGGGCGTGGAGGCGCGCTTGCAGGATCTTTTCGGCGCGCAGGCTGTCGCGGCGATGGATCAGCGTCACGTCATGGCTGTGGTTGGTGAGGTAGAGCGCCTCTTCGACCGCAGTGTTGCCGCCGCCGATCACCACCACCTTCTTGCCGCGATAGAAGAAACCGTCGCAGGTGGCGCAGGCCGATACGCCCTTGCCCTGAAGATGCTCCTCCCCCTCGACGCCCAGCCATTTGGCCTGCGCGCCGGTGCAGATGACCAATGTGTCGGCGACATAGAGCGTGCCGCTGTCGCCCTTCAGCCGGAACGGGCGTTCGGACAGGTCGATATCGACGATCTGGTCGTACATCATCTGCGCGCCGACATGCTCGGCCTGCGCCTGCATCTGCTCCATCAGCCACGGTCCCTGGATCACATCCTTGAAACCGGGATAATTTTCGACGTCGGTGGTGATGGTCAGCTGCCCGCCGGGCTGCATCCCCTGCACCACGATCGGCGCCAGACCCGCGCGCGCGCCATAGATGGCGGCAGACAGACCGGCCGGGCCGGAACCGAGGATGAGCATGCGGGTGGAATGGGTGGCGGTCATGTCAGGCTTTCAACTGTGATTCGTGTCGGCCAGAGAGATAGGCAGCGGGGACGCGGGTGCAAGCGAAGGATTTGCTTGGGACGCCCCAAGCGCCGCTGCGATGGGGCGATTACGGTAACCATAAAGCGCCACCGGGGTCACGGGCCGGAAGTTCACAGTGTCGATGCGCGATATTTTCGGGGTTTTGCACCGGGGATGCGACAGCAAAGCGCTCGCGACGCGACAGCCGGGTCACACTGGCGCACCGGGAACGCGCCGATCGGGTCACAGCACCGCGCCGGTGACGCGCCTTGTGGGTTACGGGTTGGCGGCCCGGTTGCGGGGCCAAGGGTGCGGGCATGGGGACGAGGCGCAAGGGTTCCATCTGGCAGGATAGATCAGAGATTATCCTACATTGGTAGCAGGAGTTTTTTGGGGGGGGATGACGGCGGCGATTGTGTGAGAGGACTGGGAATGGCCGGAAGCAGCCTGTCAGCTTCCGGCATGAAGATAGTGAAACCAGACGATCGCGCCAGCTACCTGAAGCCAACGATTAACGCCGAGCGCGAATGCGCAGAGAGAACAATTATTGAACATGCGGAACTACCGCCTATCTTGATGACAGGGGTTTCATGGAGGGAAGGGAAGTCGTGCTTCAGGGGGAAATGGTTCTTCGGATATGGGATGTTGAGCACGGTGCTTGCGCCATGCTTCAGCACCAGATCGGCGACTACGGTGGTCGCCTGGCCATGATCGATTCTGGCTGCACGGATACGTGGCACCCCAGCTCCTACATCAAAAACCACATGGGCAGATCGGTGCTGGACTATTTGTTCATCACGAACGCCGACCAAGATCATATGTCTGATCTCAAAGGGTTGGACTCTTCAGGTGTCGCGGTCACGACGCTCGTTCGGAACCCGACCTACTCGGGTCAGCAGATGGCGGGAATTAAGGCGGTGAGCGGTCCGTTAACGCGCGATGCAGAATGGTACGTCAGCGCCTGTGACCGATTCAACTCGCCGGTCAGCGAACCGTTCGACAATCACATGGCCGGGATAACTGCGACTTGGTTCTTCAAACCCTATCCGCAGTTCGTGAAGACGAATGACCTCAGCTTGGTCGTGTTTATCAAATATGCCGGTTTCAAGATCCTGTTCCCCGGCGATCTGGAAGGAGCAGGCTGGCGCGCCCTGCTTGATCGAGCCGACTTCCGAGCAGAACTGATGAACACCAATATCCTCGTAGCATCGCATCACGGCCGGTTTAGCGGGTTCTGTGAGGAGGCATTCAACCACTTCACGCCCGATGCCGTGGTAGTCTCCGATAAACCTATCATGCACGAGACGCAGCGTATGGTGCCTGATTATCGCCGTCTGGTTTCCGGTAAAGGTGTCATGGTTCGGACGACCAGTAAGCGAAGGCACGTTTTGACCACGCGCCGAGACGGATGGATACAGTTTCGTGTGGACGGTAACGGCGGATACTTTATCGACACGGAATACGCCGGATGAGCAGCAAATCGCTCAAATCAGAGTATCAGAAATGGCTCTGGATGCTGGCAACGGCGGACCTAATCGTTGTGCTTCTGGCCTTGGTCCCCGGCATTCCTTCCAACGCTAGCCTTGCACAATTGGGGAACTGGCGATTGCTGACCACGGTTGTCGTGCCGATCGGCGTCCTGCTGCTTGTAAACGTCTTACCGCACAAGGTGAAGTGCATGCTGGTCTATTGGAAGCCGTATGGTTGGCTTCCCGGCTGCGAAGTGTTCAGCAGGTTCGCTCCCGACGATGTTCGCATCGACATGGCAAATCTCACGAAGAATGTCGGGCCTCTGCCTACCGACGCGGGGGCGCAGAACGCGCGCTGGTATCAGCTCTACAAGCTGGTGGAGAACCAAATCGAGATACTGGAAGTGCATCGCTCGTTCTTGATGTATCGCGATATGGCGACCCTCAGCCTTCCCTTTGTCGGTCTAGCTCCGCTCTGCCTATATTTTGCAGGCGCGTCGGAAGAGGCGCAATGGATCGGGGCTGGCATCTTCCTCGTCCAGTTCATTCTCACCGCGATAAGTGCACGGTGGAGCGGGATACGTTTCGTCTGTAACGTGCTGGCGATCCACTCTGCCCGGAAGGTCGCAGGCGCGACGACACCTCGCGCGCGCAAGGCGAGACCGAGTTGACGTTGGGCTTCGTCAACGGCGCCGCATCTGTTTACTCACACCATCATAAATTATGGCCGCTTTCGGGATGGCTAGTGAGCAATTCTAACTACCTAAACGGGCGCAAATCGGCCGCCCCTGCCCGCTCAATCCAACACGTTAGGCAGATCCTCGAAACCCTTGCGCAACGCCGCGCTCCAGCCCTGAGAGATCATCAGGAATTCCTCATTATCCGCCTCTATGCGAGTGCGGACGCGGAAGTCGTAGGTGTCGGTGGGGATCACCGTCAGGTCGAGCGGCATGCCGACCGACAGGTTGGAGCGTAGCGTCGAATCCATCGATACCAGCACCGCCTTGGTCGCGTCTTCCAGGCTGGTTTCGCGTTGGATGATGCGGTCCAGGATGGGCTTGCCATATTTATGCTCGCCGATCTGGAAGAAGGGCGTGTCTTCGGTCGCCTCGATGAAATTGCCGGCGGAATAGATGAGGTAGAGGCGCGGCTTGCCGCCCCGGCGCTGGCCCGCGATCATGATCGACGCGCTGGCGCCCGAACCGCCCATTTCGATGTTGGAGCGATAGCGTTGCTGCATCTTCTGCATGGCATCGCCCACGATCTGCGCCACGCGATACATGGTGTCGCAATTGAGGATGGTTTCGACTTCGGGGTCGAACTGGGCTTCCTTGATCGCCTTGCTCAGCGTGGCCTTCACCCCCTGGGTGATGGACAGGTTGCCCGAACACATCAGCGTGATCGCGCGCTCACCGGGCACATGATAGGTGAAGCTTTTCCGGAAACGCGCGATATTGTCCATGCCCGCATTGGTGCGGGTGTCGGACAGCATGACCAGTCCCTGGTCCACGCGCACGGCCACACAATAAGTCACGGCCCCCCGGCCTCCTGTCATTCTGCCGTCGCGATCGGCGAATCGTCGGATATGCCATCCGACGTGCGACCGCTTTGGGTTAAGCCTCAGAGTCGGGCGGGGTAGCCTGCTGCTGCTGCTTCTGCAACTGCCGCTGTTCAACTCCGTCTTCGGCCTGCGCGATACGGACGTCGGCGTCAATCCATATGTCACCTGCCACCGTGACCGAGCCACGGATCGGCGCGGCTTCGTCCGCATCCAGACCGCTGGCGACGCGCAGATAACGTTCGGTGACGCAAACGCGGTTGGACGGGTCGAAGCCGATCCAGCCCAGTTGGGGCAGATAGGCTTCGGCCCAGCCATGGGTTTCGTGGAGCGCATCGCCATCCCCCGCCAGCAGATAGCCGGAGACGTAGCGGGCCGGGATGCCGATGGAGCGGGCGGCGGCGATGAAGACCTGCGCATGGTCCTGACACACGCCAGCGCCCAGCGCGAAGGCTTGCGCGGCGGTCGTGTTCGACGTGGTGACGCCGGCGCGATACTGGACCGCGTCGCTGACGGCGGCGGACAAAGCGTGGAGCGTGGCGAGCGGGCCGTCCTGCTCCGGCAGGTCGCGGGCCATGGCGGCGATGCCGGCCGATGCGCGGGTCAGGCGGGTGTCGCGCAGGAAGTAGCGGGTATCGACCCGGCTGCTGAGATGGCCGACCACGCCATGGCTTTCGCGCGTGTCGACCAGCCCTTCGGCCACGATGGTCGCATGGTCGAGCCGGTCGTGGCGGATCCAGATCGCCTCCCGCTCGCCATAGCTGTTGGGGTGAAAGCCGGTGATCGGCTCGCCGTTCACGCTGACCTGCCATTCCAGCACCGTCTGGGCGGGCGTATCGACCGGCATCAGCTTCAGGCGCATGGCGACCCGGCCGGCGCTGGCGGCGTAGCGATAGACGGTCTGGTGGCGAACGAGCAATTTCATCGACGCGCCCTCCCCCTCCTGCGGTCAGCCGAAATGATAGGCCTGCGCGATTTCCGCGCCCAGCCGGTTGGTCATGGACAGGCCGTGCTGCACCGTTTCATGCAGGCCGAAACGGAAGATTTCGCCGCTGTCCAGCTTCTCCAGCGCGGTCACCATTTCCTGCACCGTGTCGTTGCAGGCGGCGCGCGCATCATGCCAGCCGGCCAGGCGATTGAGCCGATAGGCCAGCTGATCGTAGCAATAGGCGACGCTGCGCGGGAAGAGCCGGTTGAGCATCAGGAAATCGGTGATCTGCCAGGGCGTGTAGGTGCCGCCATAGACATGATGATAGGCGCGGCTGCCCGAAAGCGCATGCAGCACCGACGTCCATTGATAATGGTCGCGATTGCCGCCGATCACTTCGGTTTCGGGGAGCAGGACATAATATTTGACGTCCAGCAGGCGCAGCGTCATCTGCGCCCGCTCCAGCGCGGAGCCGGTGCGCAGGAAATCATGGCCTTCGTTGCGCAACTGGCCCGAATGGGCGGCGCCGCGGAAGGTCATGACGCGGGTCTTCACCCAGTCGATCAGTGTGGGAAGCTGCTGCCGCGCTTCGCCGACATCATAGCTGTCGAGCTTGCGCCAGCCTTCGTTCAGTGCCTCCCACATATCCTGCGTGAGCATGGTGCGGGCCGACTTGGCGTTGGCGCGGGCTTTGAGCAGGCAGGAGCGGATCGAGGAGGGATTGTCGGGGTCCAGCATCAGGAAGGAGACGACGTCGCTTTCCGTCACCTGCTGGCCTTCGGGAAATTGATGGCCCGAACCGGTGGCGCGCACGACCGAGCGCCATTCGTCGCGATGATGCGCGCCGGGCAGGATCGCCATACGCTGCCCCATGGTCAGCAGCCGCGCGGTCGCCTCCGCCCGCTCCATATAGCGCGCCATCCAGAAAAGATTTTCGGCGGTCCGGCTCAGCATGGGGTAATTTCCCGGTCAAACATGAACATGGGTGTGCGGAGATTTGCCTCGGAGTGAGGCGAAAATGGTGCTGTTCGAGAACCGGCGCGCAGCGTGCTCAAAGCACGTGAGCACCGGAAGCGCAGAACAGCGCCATTTCCAGCCCGCTCCGGGGCAAATATGCGTGCACCCATCATCAATCCTGCAAGACCCAGGTGTCTTTGACCCCGCCGCCCTGGCTGGAGTTCACCACCAGCGACCCTTCGGTCAGCGCGACGCGGGTGAGGCCGCCGGGGACGAGGCGGATCTGCTTGCCGACCAGGCAATAGGGACGGAAGTCCGCATGGCGACCGACCACCGCCGCTGGCCCCAGCGTCGGCACGGTGGACAGGTCGAGCGTGGGTTGCGCGATGAATTCGCCCGGATTGGCCCTGATCCGCGCGGCATAGGCCTCCACCTCGTCCTTCGTGGACTTGGGACCGATCAGCATGCCGTAGCCGCCCGAACCATGGACTTCCTTGGCGACCAGCTCGTGCAGATTTTCCAGCACATATTGCAGTTCGTCGGGCTTGCCGCATTGCCAGGTCTGGATATTGTCCAGGATCGGCTTTTCGCCCAGATAGAAGCGGATCATCTCCGGCACGTAGATATAGACCGCCTTGTCGTCGGCTATGCCCGATCCGGGCGCCGAGGCCAGCGTGACGCCGCCATTGCGATAGACGTTGAAGATGCCCGGCACGCCCAGCAGACTGTCCGGACGGAATACCAGCGGATCGATATATTCGTCGTCGATGCGGCGATAGATCACGTCCACCGCCTTAGGCCCCAGCGTCGTCTTCATCCAGACGCGGTCGTCGTCCACGAACAGGTCCGCCGGCTCGACCAGTTCCACGCCCATCAGATCGGCGAGAAAGCTGTGCTCATAATAAGCGCTGTTGAGCGAACCGGGGGTCAGCACGACCACGACGGGATCGCCCTTGCAGGCGGGCGGCGCGACTTCCTTCAGGCTTTTGAGCAATTCAGCGGGATAATCGTCCACCGGCGCAACGATCCCCTGCGCGAACAATTCGGGGAACATGCGCGTCATGATCTCGCGATTTTCGAGCATGTAGGACACGCCCGAGGGGGTGCGGCAATTATCCTCCAGCACCTCGAAACGGCCCGGCCCGGTGCGCACGATGTCGATGCCCACGATATGGCTGTACACCTTGCCCGGCGGCGAGAAGTCCGCCATTTCCGCGAGATAGGCGCTGTTGCGATAGATGATGTCGGCAGGCATGATGCCGGCCTTCACGATTTCGCCGCGATGATAGACGTCGTGCAGGAAGGCGTTGAGCGCCCGCGCGCGCTGACGGATGCCCTTGTCCAGGATGCGCCATTCGTTCGCGGTGAAGATGCGCGGCAGCAGGTCGAACGGGATCAGCCGTTCGGGATCGCCGCCCTCGCCATAGACGGCGAAGGTGATGCCGATGCGGCGGAAGATCGCTTCCGCTTCATCCATGCGGCGATTGAGTCCGGCTATGCCCGTTCGCTCCACCCACTTCTGCACCTCGTCATAGCAAGGGCGTATCGAACCATCCGGTTCAAACATTTCATGGAAGGGCAAGTGGACGATCCTCCCTCGGCCAGCGGCCGGTTGTGCATTGCAATATGTGTGCGCCGGCCTGTGACGATTGCAAGGCAAAAATGGCGAGAGAGGAAAAGGTTTCCGTGGCCTTCATGATATATGGCGGAAATGCGCTATCATTTCGTTTTTGCGCGCAGCTTTCAGGGAGATAATCGAGGATGGCCCACATGCGCCGGACCTTCGCGTCCTGGACCATCGCCGCGTCATTGGCCCTGACCGGTTGCGCGGGCACGATGCGCGAACAGATCTACAAGGCCAGCGAAGCGCCGATCGACATCGCCCAATGGACTCATGTCCGCCCACAGACATGGACGGTCAAGACGGCCGACGGGCTGACCCTGACCGGCTATTACTGGCCGGGCGACCCGATGGACCGGGACGTCATCCTCTTCTTCCACGGGCGCGGATCGAACCAGGGGGTCGCGGCCCGCTATGCCGAACATCTGACCGGTCGGGGCGATCATGTCATCGTCGTGTCCTATCGCGGATTCGGCGGCAATCCGGGCAGCCCGACTCAGGCGGGGCTGGTGGACGACGGCCGCCGCTTCATCGCGCAAGCGCGGAACGTGATCGGATCGAACGCGCGCATATTCCTGGTCGGCCATTCGCTGGGCGGCGCGGTGGCGCTGCATGTCGCGGCGACGGTGCCGGTCGCCGGCGTCATCACCCTGTCCACCTTCGACAAGCTGGCGCAATCCGCGCCCAACGGCATCGGCGCGCTGCTGCCCGACAAATGGAATAATCTGGACGCCGCGACGAAGATCCGGGCGCCGCTGGTCATGATCCACGGCACCGCAGACGACAGGGTCGACATGGATCAGGCCGGCGCGCTGTTCGCCGCGGCGGGCCATCCGACCGACTGGCTGATCGCGCCGGGCGCCGGCCACAACCCGGACATGGCAACGCTCGGCCCGCTGGTCAGCGAGGCGGTTGAGGCCGTGGATGACGATGGGCTGGACGGCTATCCGACGGCGCTGCCGGCCGGCTGGACGGTGCGGCGGAAATGAGCGCGCAACTTTTCTGAAAAAGCGCTGTTGACCACCCCGCATCCCCTGCGTATAGCGCCGCCTCACCGCAGGGCTTGCCGCCCGGCGAGGCCCTTTGGGGCGGAGTAGCTCAGCTGGTTAGAGCAGCGGAATCATAATCCGCGTGTCGGGGGTTCAAGTCCCTCCTCCGCTACCATTTTATTACTGCCACAACGCACATCCTCCTTGCCTCCCCTTGCAAAGCGCGCCAATCACCCTGCCAAATAGGGCAGAAGAGGATATTGGCGGCATGAGCTATTATGACGTTCTGATCGTGGGTGCGGGCCATGCGGGGGCGCAGGCGGGAATCGCGCTGCGCCAGGCTGGCTTCGACGGCACGGTCGCCATGATCGGCGACGAGCAATATCCGCCCTACGAACGTCCGCCGCTTTCCAAGGAATATTTCGCGGGCGACAAGAGCTTCGATCGCATCCTGATCCGCCCGGCCGCTTTCTGGGGCGAGCGCAAGATCGACATGCTGCTGGTCAAGCGCGTCAGGAGCGTCGATCCCGAAGGCAAGTTCGTGACCATAGGCGACGAGGAAATCGGCTATGGCAAGCTGATCTGGTGTACCGGCGGCAGCCCACGCATGCTGACCTGCAATGGCGCGGACGCGCATAATGTCCATGCCGTGCGCCGCCGCGACGATGTCGACGCGATGATGGCGAAGATCGACAGCATCAACCATGTGACCATCATCGGCGGCGGCTATATCGGGCTTGAGGCTGCGGCCGTATTGTCGAAGTTCGGCAAGACGGTCGTGCTGCTGGAGGCGCTGGACCGGGTGCTGGCGCGCGTGGCGGGCGAAGACCTGTCGCGCTTCTACGAGGCGGAGCATCGCGCCCATGGCGTGGACCTGCGCACCGGCGCGCGGATGGATTGTATCGAAGTCGCCGATGGAAAGGCGACCGCCGTGCTGATGCAGGATGGCGAGCGGATCGAAACCGACATGGTGATCGTGGGCATCGGCATCATCCCCGAAACCGGCCCGCTGATCGCGGCGGGCGCAGCCGGTGGCAACGGCGTGGATGTGGATGAATTTTGCCGCACCAGCCTGCCCGACATCTATGCCGTGGGCGATTGCGCAGCGCATGCCAACCGCTTTGCCGGCGGCGCGCAGATGCGGCTGGAATCGGTGCAGAATGCGAACGATCAGGCGAAGGTCGCAGTGGCGCATATCCTGGGCAAGGCGGAGGCCTATGACGCCGTGCCGTGGTTCTGGTCGAACCAATATGATCTGAAGTTGCAGACGGTGGGCCTGTCGACTGGTTTCGACCAGACCGTCACGCGCGGCGATCCGGCCAGCCGCAGCTTTTCGGTCGTGTATCTGAAGGGCGGCAAGGTGATCGCGCTGGATTGCGTCAACATGGTCAAGGATTATGTGCAGGGCCGCGCCCATGTCATCGCCGGTGCGGCGCTGGACGTGGCGCAGCTGGGCGATGCGAGCGTGCCGTTGAAGGAAGTGGGATTGGCGTAAGGGTTGGGTGCGATAGGCGGAGGACATCACTTCTCCCCTCCCTCTTAGGGAGGGGCCGGGGGTGGGTACGCCGCGCAGCGGCGCTCCATTCTCGATTGGTCAGCAACTCGCTTCGCTCGCCACCCACCCCAACCCCTCCCTTAAAAGGGAGGGGCTAATGTCTTGCCCCCCTTCCCCGCCCTTCCCCTCACCCCCTGAACATGGCCTTCATCGCCGGCTCCCATGGCCCGCCGCGATAATGCCAGGCGGCAAGGCCCGCGATCTTCAACGGGCGCGGGTGGAAATCCTGGCCTAGCGTCTCCGCCAGCGCCTTTGCTTCGGCCGGCGCGACCTTGTTCTGGACGGTGATGTGCAGGCGCGGGCGGGCCTGATCCTGCGGCGTCAGCAGGCCCGCAAAGGCATCGGCCAGATCATCGCGCATCGCCATCAGCGCCGGGCTGTCCACACGGAACGCCACGCCCCGGCCCAGCAACATCACCTCCGTCAGCCGCGCAGGCGGCGGCGGCCCGGCGCAGAGCCGTTTGAGGCGCGCGGACACCTCCTCCAGTGCGGAGGGAGGCAGATGGTGGAACAGCGTCAGATGCGCGGACAGGATGTTGCGATCCGGCGGAAAATGCGCGCGGCGCAGGCCGTCCGCCCAGGCGAAATCGGCCGCACCCAACAGCGCCGTGACGATGATCGGCGCGCTCATCGGACGGACTTCCGTCGGCGCCCAAGCAGGCGTAGGATGCGATCATGACGGCTCCGTATCATTGGAGCGTCGCTTCGGGAGGGAGTCATCATGTCGGCACCGCGTTCCTTCATTCTCATCGCCATCGCGTTCCTGCTCTGGAACCTGATGGGGATTGCCTCCTTCGTCATGCAATATCTGATGGACCTGAACGCACTGGCCAAAACGGATCCCGGCGGCGCGCAGATTTTCGCCGCCATGCCTGCCTGGCTCTGGCTGGATTATGGCATCGCGGTGCTGGCCGGATTTGGCGGCGCGCTCTTCCTGCTGCTGCGCAAACAGGCGGCGGTGCAGCTGTTCCTGTTGTCGTTGATCGCGGTGGTGGTGCAGTTCGGCTATGTCTTTGCCGCCACGCCGATCATCGCGATCAAGGGCGTGATGGTGGCGACCGCCTTTCCGATCCTGATCTTCGTCATCGCGATCGTGCAATGGCGCTATGCCAGCGTACAGCGGGCGAAGGGGATCATCCGCTAAATATCGTCAAAGCTCCCCGCGCGCGCGGCGGATTTCGAACCATTTGCGCACATTTTCATTATGCTGCTGGTAGGTGTCGGCGAAGATATGGCCGCCCTTGCCGTCGGCCACGAAGTATAACGCCTTGGTCTGCGCCGGATGCAGTACCGCGAGGATGGACAAGCGCCCCGGATTGGCGATCGGCCCCTTGGGCAGGCCCACCATCGCATAAGTGTTATAATCGTTCACCGCCGCGATTTCCGACTTGCGGATGCGACGGCCGAGCGGCTTGCCCTTGGTGATCGGGTAGATGATCGTCGGGTCCGCCTGCAACATCATGTTGGTGCGCAGGCGGTTGGCATAGACGCCCGCGACCGTCGGCCGCTCCGCCGGAACGCCGGTTTCCTTCTCGACGATGCTGGCCAGTATGACGGCTTCGCGCGGGGTCTTCACCACCAGCCCCTGCCCCCGCTCGGCCCAGAGTTGCGCGAGCAGCTTGTCCATCGCCGCCTGCATGCGTTTCAGCACGGCGGCGCGCGGCTCGCCCTTGTCGAAGGCATAGCTGTCGGGCAGAACGCTGCCTTCCTCCGGCACCTTGATATCGCCGGTCAGCTGGTCGTTGGCCATCAGCCGCTCATAGACCAGGATGGAGGGCATCCCCTCGGGTATGGTGACGAGGCGGGTGAGCGTCTTGCCGCCTTGCAGGATGGAGAGGATGTCGCTGTTGCTGGCGCCGGCGGGGATGGTGAATTCGCCCGCCTTGATCGACTTGCCCGCACCGAAAACCTTGGCCCGCGTCAGGAAAGCGTCGGCGGAGCGCACGGCACCCGCCTGTTTCAGCAGCACCGCCGCGTCGGACAGCGTCGATCCTTCGGGCACGATGACGCTGACATCCTGCGTCGCCGGTCCCTGTTCGCTCCAGCCATAGACGAAGCGAAAGCCGATGAAAGCCGCGACGGCGAGGCCGATCAGAAGGACGACGCAGCCCAGGCGGCGCATCGGATTGCCGGATCGTCTTGCCATGGATTAGCGCGTTCCCCGGCGAAATTGTTGGGAGGCACGTGACTCCCAACAAGGGTCCAGTTCGGACGCCGCTGCTGGACCCCGGCCTTCGCCGGGGAACAACGAAACGGGCCGGGCCATCATTGTCAGATCGCCTTCATGATGAGCGAGGCGTTGGTGCCGCCGAAACCGAACGAGTTGTTCAGCACCGCGCGCACCTTGCGTTCCTTGGCGACGTGCGGGACCAGGTCCACGCCCTTGCAGCTTTCGCTCGGTTCATCGAGGTTCAGCGTCGGCGGCACGATCTGGTCGCGCATGGCGAGGATGCAGAAGATGCTCTCCACCGCGCCCGCGCCGCCCAGCAGATGCCCGATGGCCGACTTGGTGGACGACATCGACATGGTGGACAGGTTGTCGCCGAACAGACGCTTGACCGCGCCCAGTTCCAGCTCGTCGCCCAGCGGGGTCGAGGTGCCGTGCGCGTTCACATAGTCGATGTCCTCAAGGCTGAGGCCCGACTTTTTCAGCGCCATCTGCATCGAGCGGAAACCGCCCGAGCCTTCGGGATGCGGGGCCGTCACATGATAGGCGTCGCCCGACAGGCCGTAACCGATGACTTCGGCATAGATTTTCGCGCCACGCTTCTTGGCATGCTCATATTCTTCGAGCACGACCACGCCCGCGCCTTCGCCCATGACGAAGCCGTCACGGTTGACGTCATAGGGACGCGACGCCTTTTCCGGCGTGTCGTTGAAATTGGTGCTGAGCGCGCGCGCCTGCGCGAAGCCGGCGATGCCGATCGGGCAGATCGCGCTTTCCGCGCCGCCCGCGAGCATGACGTCGGCATCGTCCATCGCGATCATGCGCGCGGCGTCGCCGATCGAGTGGGCGCCGGTCGAACAGGCGGTGACGACCGCATGGTTCGGCCCCATCAGGCCATATTTGATCGACACCTGGCCGGAGATCAGGTTGATCAGGCGACCATGGACGAAGTGCGGCGACACGCGGCTCGGCCCTTTGGTGGCCAGCACCTGCGATTCGCTTTCGATGCCCGGCAGACCACCGATGCCCGAACCGATCGAGCAACCGGCGCGCAGCCGTTCTTCTTCCGACATATTGTCCAGCCCCGCGTCGCGCAGCGCTTCGCTGGCGGCGGAAATGCCGTAGACGATGAAGGGATCGACCTGACGCTGAATCTTGTGATCGACGTCCAGGCTGGCATCATAGCCATATTCATGACCCACCGGCTTCACTTCGCAGGCGATGCGGCATTTATATTCGCTGGCGTCGAAGCGGGCGATGGTGGCCGCGCCCGATTTGGAAGCAATGATATTCTTCCAGCTGGTTTCGACATTTCCGCCCAGCGGGCTGACCATGCCAAGGCCGGTTACGACGACGCGACGCATATGCTTGCTCCGAAATATTCTCTTTGGCTCAACGCCGTTCCATCTAGTCGCTTGAACCGGATTTGTGAACGGCGCACCAGATACGAAAAGGCTCCCCGCGCTCCGGGGTCACCGGACAGGAGGAGCCATTTCCTAACGCGCAGGGCGGCCCGAGCGAACGACGCGCGGGCCGCAAAACGCCTTACTGCTTGCTGTCGATATAATCGATCGCGTCCTTGACGGTGGCGATCTTCTCGGCAGCGTCGTCGGGGATTTCGACGCCGAATTCTTCTTCGAACGCCATCACCAGTTCGACGATGTCCAGGCTGTCCGCGCCCAGATCGTCGATGAAGCTGGCGTCCTCGGTCACCTTCTCGGCTTCAACGCCCAGATGCTCGACGACGATTTTCTTTACGCGATCCGCGGTCTCACTCATGAGTGGTCCTTCTTACTGGGTATCGTTGGTGGTTCTGAATAACCGTTAAGGCATTGCCCTAGTGCCAAGCTCCGATAGAGGCAAGAGGCAAGGCCGCCAAGCCCCTTCATTCGCTCTGGCAAGGTTGAGGCCATAAAAACCGCCCTTTTGTCACATGATAACAGTCGATTTTCCGGAATTTCAGCGACTTCGCGGGCGTGGGGGCACCATGGCGCCCTGCCCCCAGCCCGATTCACCTGTCATGCCACCCCCTGAGCGATCGGCGTCTTTCCTGTCGCTAGCAAGGACGATCATCGGCCTCCTGACCCCCTTCGCGGCCACCAGCGGTGCGGCAGATTCGCACGCCATGGGGCACGCCCGGCGTCTGGACCGCAGGTGGAATGCTGCGTTACCCTGGCCCGACCTGATGCTGCGGAGGATATGCTTGTGATATGGGGGTCAGCGCTGCTGATGATGGCGGCCACGGCGCAGCCGGGCGCCGCGCATGCCGCCAGCGCGCAACATCGCGCAGCGCAGAAGCTTGGCCTGCCGGCCGATGCGGTGAACGTTACCCCGGCGATATGGAATGGCCGGCCATGGGTGTTCGCGGACTATCTGACCGGCAAGCCGGACGAGGACGAACGGCAGCTGGTGATGCTGGACGAGCAGATGACCCGCGCGCCGGTTCAGGTCACAGTCGGCGAGCAGGAAGGCGGCGCGCCCCGCATCCTGGCCATCGGCTTTGCCAATGCGGATCGGGACAAGGCGCGCGAACTGATCGTCATCCTCGCCTGGGACATCCGCCATTATGACGTCAGCGGCACCATGTACGGCATCCGCATATTGGACGACTGGAAGCCGGGCCAGCACGCGCTGCGCCCGGTCGCGGCGGCCGAGCGACTGTTCAAACAATATGCCTGCGATTGCGGGCGGCGCGACGGGTCGGACACGGTGGCGAAGGTGAAGACCATCGCGGCAGTGAAGCAGGTGCTGAAACGGGCGGGATATTAAAAGGGGCCGGAACGCGCAGCGCCCGGCCCCTTTTCCATGCTGTCGCGTGACGCGATCAGATCATCGCCATGCCGCCATTCACATGCAGCGTCTGGCCGGTGACGTAACCCGCTTCCTTGCTCGCCAGATAGACGACCGCGGCGCCGATATCGTCGCCGCTGCCCAGATCGCCGGCCGGGATCTTCGTCAGGATCGCGCCTTTCTGCGTATCGTTCAGCGCATCGGTCATGGCCGAACGGATGAAGCCGGGCGCCACGCAGTTGACGGTGATGCCGCGGCTGGCCAGTTCCTGACCCAGCGACTTGGACATGCCGATGATGCCCGCCTTCGACGCGCAATAGTTCGCCTGACCGGGGTTGCCGGTGACGCCCACGACCGAGGTGATGGAGATGATGCGGCCGAAGCGCGCCTTCATCATCGGCTTGGCAGCGGCGCGGACCAGGCGGAAAGCGGCTTCCAGATTGACCGAAATGACATCGCGCCACTCCTCATCCTTCATGCGCAGGATCAGGTTGTCGCGGGTGATGCCGGCATTGTTGACGAGGATATCGACCTTGCCGCCCAGCGCTTCCACCGCCTGCGGTACCAGTGCATCGACCGAGGCCGGATCGCTGAGGTTGCACACCAGAGTCTTGTGATCGCCGCCCAGTTCGGCAGCGAAGGCCTTGAGCTTGTCCTCATTGCTACCCGACAGCGCGAGCGTCGCACCGCGCGCCGCCAGCGCCCTGGCGATCGAAGACCCGATGCCACCGGAAGCGCCAGTCACCAGCGCGGTCATGCCTGTAAGGTCGAACATATCAGTCTCCTTGTTCTTTTTGGTTCACGCGGAGGCGCGAAGACGCGGAGGGGACATAGTCGTTGACTATGCGCTTCACTCCTTCTTTGAGCGTGGCGCCGCCGAAGTTGATGAGAAGCCCTACGGGCTGTTTGGTCAGACGAAGATAAGTCAGCAATTGTTTGGCATGGGCCGGATTGAGCCGCTCCGTCGATTTGATTTCGATCACGAGCGTGCCTTCTACGAGCAGGTCGATGCGGAACGCAGCATCGAAACGCAGACCGTCATATTCTATATCGACTGGTCGTTGTCGTTCGACATCATAACCCATGGCGGCCAATTTGGCCGCCAGGATCATTTCGTAGACGCTTTCCAGCAGTCCCGGCCCCAGTTCGCGATGGACGCGCAGGGCCAGGTTCAGAACGTCACCGCTGATGCGATCGATTTCGACCAATAGCCCTCCGCGTCTTCGCGCCTCCGCGCAAACAAAAAATCAAAACGTCGCCAGTGCGGCCTCGATATCGTCCATCGTCACGATGCTGCGCACGGTCGCGTCCGGCGCGATGCGCTTGACCATGGGGCCCAGCACCTTGCCGCCGATTTCGACGAATTCGGTCACGCCCGCATCCCACATGGCGGCGACGGATTCGCGCCAGCGGACGCGGCCCGTCACCTGTTCCACCAGACGCGCCTTGATCTCTTCCGGATCGGCGATCGGCGCCGCCAGGACATTGGCATAGACCGGCAGCAGCGGCGCGTTGATCGCGGCCTTGGCCAGCGCCTCCTGCATCGCCTCGGCGGCTGGCTGCATCAGCGGGCAGTGGAAGGGCGCCGACACCGGCAGCAGCACGCCGCGCTTGATGCCATGGTCCTTCACCAGCGCCACCGCGCGCTCGATCGCGCTGCGATGGCCGGAAATCACGACCTGCGAGGGGTCATTGTCGTTGGCGACGGTGCAGACTTCGCCTTGCGCAGCCGCATCAGCCAATGCCTGTGCCTTTTCGATGTCGGCGCCCAGCAGCGCAGCCATCGCGCCTTCGCCCACCGGCACGGCGGCCTGCATCGCCTGGCCACGCAGCTTGAGCAGGCGCGCGGTGGTGGCGATGTCGAACGCCTCGACCGCGCAGAGAGCGCTATATTCGCCCAGCGAATGACCCGCGACATAGTCGCCCTTGTCGCTGATCGAAAAGCCGCCTTCCTTCTGCATCACCCGCAGCGTGGCGATGGCATTGGCCATGATCGCGGGCTGGGCATTCTCGGTCAGGGTCAGGTCGCTATCCGGCCCTTCCACCATGATGCGGAACAAATGCTGCGACAGGGCGTCATCGACCTCCTGAAACAACGCCTTCGCCGCCGGGCTGGCGTCCGCCAAAGCCTTGCCCATGCCCACCGACTGGCTGCCCTGCCCCGGAAAAAGAAATGCCCGCATGATTATCTCCAACGCAGCGCGCCTGCCGAAAAGCGCTGAAATATAAAATCGTTACACTTTGAGACATAAATGTCATTGAGACGTACATAGCCCTGCGGCAGTCAGAGCATGGACGTCTGCCATTCCCTCGCAGGATGGCGCGTGGCGGCCCCTTTAACGATGACGGAGTGCTAGGAAAAGGTGCGATATCGCTTTGCATGGATCAGCGGGACGGCGCTCATGCTGTCCGCCTGCGCAGCGGGGCCGAATTATCACGCGCCGCAGACGAGTGCGCTGGGCGTGCCGGCCGCCTATAGTCAGGGAGATAGTGCCGCACTGAGCGACACCGATCTGGCGACATGGTGGACGCGGCTCAACGACCCGGCGCTCAGCAGCCTGATCGACAATGCGATCGCCAACAATCTGGATATCGTGCAGGCGCAGGCCCGGTTGCGGCAGGCGCGCGAGAGCCTGCGCCAGGCCAATGCCAGCTTCCTGCCGCAAGTGAGTGGGTCCGCCACGGGCGGGCGCAACTATAGCAGCCAGGATGCCGGCGGTCGCCTCGACAGCAGCGGCAACCCGATCGGCGGCGGATCGTCCAACTGGTCCAGCAGCTATTCGGCGCGGGCCAATGCCAGCTGGCAGGTCGACCTGTTCGGCGAACTGTCCCGCACGTCGGAGGCCGCACGGGCGGATCTCGCCGCGTCGGGCTACGACCTCGCCAATGTGCGGATGACCATCATATCCGAACTGGTCACCAACTATGTGCAGGCGCGGCTGGCACAACAGCAGCTGACGATCGCGCGTGAGACGCAGGCGGTGCAGAAGGATAATTATGACATTGCCGGCTGGCGCTTGCAGGCCGGCCTTGTGTCGTCACTGGACGAGCAGCAGGCCAAGGCGCAACTGGCCCAGACAAACGCCAGCGTGCCGCAGCTGGAAGCCAGCCTGCGCGGCAGCCTCAACCGCATCGCCGTGCTGACGGGCCAGGCGCCGGGTGAAGCGACCCGCACGCTGGAAACCCCCGCCCCCATTCCCGTCGCGACGACGCAGATCGCCACCGGCATCCCCGCCGACACGCTGCGCCAGCGGCCCGACATACGCAGCGCCGAACGGGCATTGGCGGCGGCGACCGCGCGGATCGGCGTCGCGCAGGCGCAGCTTTACCCCTCGCTCGGCATCAGCGGCAATATCGGCACCACATCCAACGCCTTCAAAGACCTGTTCAGCCTGATCACTGGCGGCGTCTTCGGCAATGTGGCGCAGACCATCTTCGACGGCGGCCGGCTACGCTCGCAGGTGCGGTCGCAAAAGGCGGCGACCGACGCCGCCTTCGCCGCCTATAAGCAAAGCGTCCTCACCGCGCTGGAGGATGTCGAAAATGCGATGGCCTCGCTCGACAGCGCGCGGCGGCGCAAAGTCGAATTCGCCACCGCTTACGACGCGTCGAACAATGCCGCCATCCTGGCGCGCAGCCAGTATCAGGTCGGTCTGATCGACTTTCAGACGCTGTCGACCAACGAAACCACTTTATTGAACGCGCGCAACAGCCTGGCTTCCGCGCAATCCGACGAGGTTCTGGCCATCGCCCAGCTGTATAATGCGCTGGGTGGCGGCTGGCAGAACATGGATAATCGCCCAAATGAGCAATGATGTGACCCCGGACAAGGATCTGAGCGACTTCCTCGGCGAAAAGCCGCAGAAACCATGGCGCAAATGGGTGATCCGGGGCGGCGCGGGCGTCGTCCTGCTGATCCTCATCCTGCTCGTCGCCAGATGTTTTTCGGGCGAGGACAAGCCCAATTATGCGACCCGCGAAGTGCGGCAGGGCGACCTGACCGTCAGCGTTTCCGCCACCGGCAATTTGAAGCCGATCAATCAGGTCGATGTCGGGTCCGAACAGTCGGGCAAGATCACGGCGGTCTATGTCGATGTGAACGACCGCGTGACCAAGGGGCAGAGGCTGGCCGAACTCGACACCCGCCGCCTGGTCGACACGGTGAACCAGAATCAGGCGCAGGTGGCCTCTTCACAGGCCAGCGTCGCGCAGGCGCAGGCGCAGGTCGCGCTGGCGAAAGCCACCCTCGATCGTCAGGAAAGCGTATTCAAATTGTCGGGCGGCCGCGTGCCGGCCAAGACCGAAATGGATTCGGCCCGCGCCGATTATCAGGGCGCGCTTGCGAGTTTGCGGTCCGCGCAAGCGCAGGTGCGCGTGTCGCAGGCAGGCCTGTCCTCCGCCCAGACCAACCTGTCGATCGCCCAGATCGTGTCGCCGGTGAACGGCGTGGTCCTGTCGCGCGATATCGAGCCGGGCCAGACGGTCGCGGCATCGCTGAACGCGCCGGTCCTCTTCACGCTGGCCGAAGATCTGACGCAGATGGAGGTCGAGGTATCGGTGGACGAAGCCGATGTGGGTCAGGTGAAGGAAGGCCAGAGCGCCAATTTCGCCGTGGACGCCTTCCCCGGCCGCACCTTCCCGGCGAAGGTCACGCGGGTGAATGTCGGATCGAACGCGTCGAGCAGCAGTTCCTCCTCCTCGTCCAGCACGACCACGACCAGCACCACCGGCACGGTCGTCGCCTATACGGCGGTGCTGTCGGTCAACAACAAGGACGAAACGCTGCGCCCCGGCATGACCGCGACGGCGGACATCGTGACGCAGGAATTGCACGACGTGCTGCTCGTCCCCAACAGCGCGCTGCGCTTCAAGCCCAGCGCGGGTAAGCAGGGCGGCGGCATCGCCAGCGTCCTGCCCGGCCCCGGCCGGATGCGGCGCGGCGGCGCCAATCGTCAGGTCAAATTCGGCGCCGGCAGCAGCCAGACCGTCTATGTCGTGGGTGAGGATGGCAGTCCCAAGGCGCTGCAAGTGACCGTGGGCGCCAGCGACGGATCGCGCACCGCGATCACCGGCGGCGACCTGAAGACCGGCATGCGCGTCATCACCGGGCAGTTGGCGGCGGGCCAGCAGGTGCCGGTCGAGGATGACAAGGCTGAAGCTGGGCCCGACACGAAGAGCGACCGCCGCAACGCCAATCCGGCGGCTGACGGCACGCCCGCCAGCGTCGGCAAGCTCGGCAATTCGGGCGATGCCGCGCCGCAGACGGCGCCGGTCGCGCCCTCCGATGGACAGGCCGCGCCGGCCGCAACGCGCGGCACTGGTCGCCAGAGCGGAACCTGATCGCCATGGCCCCCGATCCCATCATGTCCTCGCCCATCATCTCGTTGCGCGGCGTGACGAAAGTCTATGGCGAAGGGCCGACCGCGTTTCAGGCGCTCAAAGGTGTCGATCTCGACATCCAGCAGGGCGATTTCGTGGCCGTCATGGGACCGTCGGGATCGGGCAAGTCGACCACGATGAACATATTGGGCTGCCTCGACGTGCCGTCTGGCGGCACCTATTTGTTCAAGGGCCATCATGTGGAGACGCTGGACCGCGATCAGCGCGCGCTGCTGCGCCGCCGCTATCTCGGCTTCGTGTTTCAGGGCTTCAACCTGCTGTCGCGCACGACCGCGCTGGAAAATGTGGAGCTGCCCCTGCTCTATCGCGGCGAGGACAAGAAGCTGCGTTACGAAATGGGCATGGCCGCGCTCGACAAGGTAGGGCTGAAGGACTGGTGGGATCATACGCCCGCAGAATTGTCCGGCGGCCAGCAGCAACGCGTCGCCATCGCCCGCGCCATCGTGACCCAGCCCGACGTGCTGGTGGCGGACGAACCGACCGGCAATCTCGATTCGCAACGGTCGATCGAGATCATGGAATTGCTGACCGACCTCAACAAGAATAGCGGCATCACCGTGCTGATGGTGACGCATGAGCCGGACATGGCCGCCTTCGCGCGCACCATCGTGCATTTCCGCGACGGCCTGGTCGAAAGCATCGAAGCGGGGGTGGCGGCGTGAGGGTGATGTCCGCAAAACCTTCGCCCCTTGGGGGAGAAGGATATGGAGCCTTGGCGAGTAACGAGCCTAGGCGAAGTTGGATGAAGGGGCTGCGCCTTGACCGGGCTTCGGCGCCGATCACCCCTCTCCAAGTTCGCCTAGCCGCTGAAGCGGCAAGGCTTCCTATCCTCCCCCCTCACCGGGGGGAGGAGAAATAAGATGCTAGGCACCACCGTCATCCTCGCCTTTCGTGCGATCAACCGGCACAAGCTGCGCAGTTTCCTGACCACGCTGGGTATCATCATCGGCGTGGCGGCGGTCGTCACCATGGTGACGCTGGGCAATGGCGCCACGGCGGCCGTGCGCGAACAGATCAGTTCGCTGGGCGCCAATGTGCTGCAACTGCGCCCCGGACAGGGCTTCGGCCGTGGCGGCGGTGGGCCGCGTCCGCCCGACTTCAAGGAACGCGACCTCACCGCCATCGAAAACCAGCTGACCGGCGTGCGCGCCGTGGCGCCAGTGGTGCAATCGAGCGGCACCGCCATCTATGAAGGCAATAACTGGTCCACCACCGTCTACGGCACCACATCGGCCTATTCGGAGGTGCAATCGTGGAAGGTGGCGGACGGTCGCCTGTTCCTGTCGGAAGAAGAGGAAGCGGGAAAATCCGTCTGCATCATCGGCAATACGGTGCGCACCAACCTGTTCCAGGGGGCCGAGCCGGTCGGGCAGCGGATGCGGATCAAGGGCGTATCCTGTCAGGTCGTGGGTGTTCTCGCCACGCGCGGCCAGGGCGGTTTCGGCGATCAGGACGATGTCGTCGTCATGCCGATCAAGTTCGTGCAGCGCCGCTTCACCGGCGACCGCGACATTTCGCAGATCATGGTCGCGGTCGATGACGCTTATGACACCAGCACGGTGCAGGCCAGCCTTGAGGAGCTGATGCGCGAACGGCGCAAGATCAAGGATGGGCAGGAGGATAATTTCAACGTCTTCGACACCAAGCAGATCAGCGACACGCTGACCGGCACGACCACCATCCTGACCCAGATCGTGGGCGCGGTGGCGGCGATATCGCTGCTGGTCGGCGGCATCGGCATCATGAACATCATGCTGGTATCGGTGACGGAGCGGACGCGGGAAATCGGCATCCGCCTCGCCATCGGCGCGGTCGCGCGCGAAGTGCTGATGCAGTTTCTGGTGGAGGCGATCGTCCTGTCGTGCCTGGGCGGGCTGATCGGTCTGTTCCTGGCCCTCATTGCTTCGGTCGCCATCGCTCCGCTGATGCAGGTGCCCTTCCTCTTCGACGTGAAGGTCAATGCCATCGCCTTCCTCTTCTCCGCTGCGATCGGCGTGGTGTTCGGTTACTTCCCGGCCCGGCGCGCGGCCGCGCTCAACCCGATCGACGCGTTGCGGCATGAGTAGGTGAGCGCTGACGACGAGTTTCTTTCATCTCTTCTCCCTTGGAGGGAGAAGGATACGCAGCCTTGGCGACGAAGGAGCCTAGGCGAAGTTGGATGAGGAGGATTGGCGCAAGGCTGACCTGTTTCCGCAAGGTCGCTTCCCCCTCACCCAGCTACGACTAAGGCAGCAAGCTGCCAAGTCTGCGCAGCCCTCTCCCTCAAGGGAGAGGGATAAATTATGTCGGCTCTTCACCCCAATACGCCCCCGTTACATTTTCCGACAAACGCCCCTGCCGCTCGGCACAATCCTGCGACATCCCTCTCCTAATGCCCTTCCATACCGCCACCCCGGCGGCCTGGAAGGATAAACCCCATGAAGACCATCGCCCTCAGCCTTGCCAGCAGCGCGCTGGTCCTTGGCCTCAGCCTCTCCGCCATGGCCGCAGCGCCCGCCAACGGCGGCGCCCCGGTGATCGAGGGCAAGGACAGGCCCATCCTGCTCGCCCGCATGGTGGTGAGCGCGACGCCGCTACCCAACTGATCGCCCGCTTCGTCAACGCGCAAGCCTCGCAGCCCATGCTGCGGGGCTTTTTGATTCAGGCGCGCGAAACCCGCGCGATTCCGCCCTTCCTGAACAACTGTTCAGCTTAAATTTCAATATGTTACATTTTTCGACAATATCAGCCCGTCCGCGACACATCTGCGCGACAAGCGCCGCCTATCTCTGTCTTCGACGCCACGGAAAAGGCGCCCGTAACACGGCAGAAGGAGCAAGACATGTTCAAGAAGATCCTCATGGCCCTGGCCACCACCACGCTGGTCGCCAGCCCCATCGTCACCGCCCAGGCGCAGGCCGCCCCCAATCGTCACGAGGTCAGCCGCACCACCGTCCAGCACAAGGCGAATGGCCGCACCGTCGTCAGGAAGCAGACGGTCGTGCGCAAGGATACGCATCGCCGCTGGGCCAGGGGCCAGCGCTTCGACCGTCGCTACGCCACCAATTACCGGGTCGTGAACAATTATCGCGACTATCGCCTGTCGGCCCCGCCGCGCGGTCAGCAGTGGGTCCGGTCGGGCAATGACGCGGTGTTGATCGCCATCACCAGCGGCCTGATCGGCGCGGTCGTCGGCAACGCCATCCGTTAAGCACCGCCATAATGTGAAAACGCCCCGGAGCTTCGCTTCCGGGGCGTTTTCGCGTCTAGACCAGACCGGTCAGATAATAGAGCGCGATCACCACGAAGACGGTCAGCGTCTTGATGATCGTCAGCGCGAATATATCCTTGTAAGCCTGCCGATGGGTCAGGCCCGTCACCGCCAGCAACGTGATGACCGCACCATTATGCGGCAGGCTGTCCATCCCCCCGCTCGCCATGGAGGCGATCCGGTGCAGCACTTCGCGCGGGATGCCGGCCGCGTCGCCCGCCGCGGCGAACTGCTCCGCCATCGCGGCGAGCGCGATCGACAGGCCGCCCGACGCCGATCCGGTAATGCCCGCAAGCGACGTCACCGTGATCGCTTCGTTGACCAGCGGATTGGGAATGGCGCGCAGCGCATCCTTGACGATCAGGAAGCCGGGCAGCGCCGCAATCACCGCGCCGAACCCATATTCCACCGCCGTGTTCATGCCGGCCAGCAAGGCGCCGCCGACCGCCGCCTTCGATCCTTCGGCAAAACGCTGCGCCACGGTGCGGAAAGCGAAGAGCAGGATGGTACCGATGCCCAGCAGCAGCGCGCCCTCCACCGCCCAGAGCGCGGAAAGCTGCGCTACCTTGACCGCAACCGGTTCCGCCATGCCGGGCAGCGACAGCGTCACATCCGGCCCGTTCACCCAGCGCGGGATCGCCAGCGTCAGCAGCAGATTGCCCACGCCCACCACCAGCAGCGGCAACAGCGCGATCAACGGATGGACGCGATCATCCTCGTCCCGCTGCTCCGGCTCGTTCACCAGCGTTTCGGGCGCGCCATAGCCCTCCCCCGCCGCCAGCATCGCCCGGCGCCGCCAGGCCAGATAGGCAAGGCCACTTACCGCAATGAACGCAGATCCGATCAGCCCCAATATCGGCGCCGCCCATGTGGTGGTGCCAAAGAAGCTGGTCGGGATGATATTCTGGATCTGCGGCGTGCCGGGCAGCGCATCCATGGTGAAGGTCAGCGCGCCGAGGCCGATCGTGGCCGGCACCAAGCGCTTGGGAATGTCGGCCCGCCGGAACATCTCGGCCGCGAAGGGATAGACGGCAAAGACCGCGACGAACACCGATACGCCGCCATAGGTGAGTAAGGCCGTCACTGCCATGATCGCCGGAATCGCCCGCCCCGCGCCGATAAAGCCGATCACCGCTGTCACGATGGCGCGGGAAAAGCCCGATATCTCCACCAGCTTGCCGAACAGCGCGCCCAGCAGGAACACGGGAAAATAGAGCTTCAGGAAACTGCCCACCCGATCCATGAACAGGCCGGAAAAGGCGGCGGGGACAGCGACGGGATCGGTCAGGAACACCGCCAGCATCGCCAGCAGCGGCGCCATGACGATGACGCTCATCCCCCGATAGGCGGCGATCATCAGCAATATCAGCGATAACGCGGCGATCGCGACGGCCATGCACTCTCCCATCCCATTCTTGCCCTCAGTCCGTTCTTCCTGAGTAGCCACTGAGCTTGCCGAAGTGGCGTATCGAAGGATATGCGCCAAGCCAACCCTTCCATACGAGGCTTCGACAGGCTCAGCCTCTACTCAGGGCGAACGGAGAAAGACTGCTTCGGTCCCCTTGCCTTTCCCGCCCATTTCGGTCATAGGCGCGCCTTCGCATCGGCTCCGGGGTGACTCGGTGTCATCGCGAAGCATTGAGACGACAGCCGGAGGGGCGTTCCACATGGGGTGGGCGTCAGCGATCGGCCAACTGATGAGGCATGACATGGCTCTTTACGAGCACGTCTTCCTTGCGCGCCAGGATCTGGCACAGGCGCAGGTAGATGCACTGGCGGAAACCGCCACGAAGATCGTCGAGGAAAACAACGGCAAGGTGACCAAGGTGGAAACCTGGGGCCTGCGTTCGCTCGCATACAAGATCGCCAAGAACCGCAAGGCGCACTATGTGCTGCTGAATATCGACGCCCCCGGTGACGTCGTTGCGGAACTGGAGCGCCAGACGCAGATCAACGAAGACATCATCCGTTACATGACCATCAAGGTCGATGAACTGGAAACCGGCCCGTCGGTGATGATGCGCAAGCAGGACCGCCCCGAGCGTGGTGACCGTGGCCCCCGTGGCGATCGTGGTCCCCGTGGCGATCGCGAAGATCGTGGCCCGCGCCGCGACCGCGAAGAAGCCGCTCCGGCTGCTGAATAAGGAGATCTGAATCATGGCACGCCCGTTTTTCCGCCGCCGCAAGAGCTGCCCCTTCGCCGCCAAGGATGCGCCGAAGATCGATTATAAGGACGTTCGTCTGCTCCAGGGCTTCGTGTCCGAGCGCGGCAAGATCGTCCCCAGCCGCATCACGGCCGTTTCGGCCAAGAAGCAGCGCGAACTGGCCCAGGCCATCAAGCGCGCCCGTCACCTGGGCCTGCTGCCCTACATCGTGAAGTAAGGGGAAAGACCCATGGAAATCATTCTCCTCGAACGCATCGAGAAGCTGGGCGCGATCGGCGACGTCGTCACCGTGAAGGACGGTTACGCACGTAACTTCCTGCTGCCCAACAAGAAGGCGCTGCGCTCCAACAACGCCAACAAGCGCGTTTTCGAAGCCAACCGTGCGAAGATCGAAGCCGACAACGCTGCCCGTCGCACGGACGCCGAAGCGGCTGCCGAAGGCGTCAATGGCAAGCAGATCGTCCTGATCCGTCAGTCGTCGAACGCCGGCCACCTTTATGGTTCGGTCGCGGTTCGTGACGTCGTGGACGCGCTGCACGCCGATGGCGTGACCAACGTCACCAAGGCGATGGTCGTTCTGGAACGCCCGATCAAGACGCTCGGCGTGTTCGACGTCAAGGTCGCGCTGCACCCCGAAGTCGCCGTGACGATCACCGTCAACGTCGCCCGTTCGCCGGAAGAAGCCGAGCTTCAGTCGCAGGGCGTGGACGTGATGGCCGACCTGTTCGAAAAGGACGAGGCTGGCTTCACCGAAGATTATGATCCCAATGCCGAACCGGGCGAAATCGCTTCGGTCAGCAGCGACGACGAAGGAGAGACGGCTGAAGAAGCCTGATTGCCTTCATAGGATCAAACGAGAAAGCCGCCCCGCAACGGGCGGCTTTTTTGTTGGGCGCGATGGGTGGCGATTGAAGAAAACCTCCGTCATGCCAGCGAAGGCCGGCATCGCAGGTCGACGCACGCGAAATTGATCATCAGGCATCCATTTCCGACCAGATCAGCCGTGCATGACGACCCATAGAGCCGCCAGGGCCAGCGCCAGCACGAACGCGATGATCATATAGGTGGCCAGCGTGCGGGTGGCGGTCTTGGGTGTCTTTTCTATATGGTGGGGCATCGGCATTCCTCTTTGATGACAATGCACTACCAACGCGCGCAGCCGCGACATGATCCGACCGGCATCACCATCGGATGGCGTTGGGGGAATGAGACAGGCGGCACCCCGCCCCTCTCCAACGCAAAAGGGCCGGAGGATTACGCCCCCGGCCCCTTGGCTTACCCGCTGATAGCGCTCGTCAGAAACGAACGCCGCCGGTCACCGCAACCTCCTGGCGGGAGGCGGACAGGCCGGTGTCGATCCCGGCCAGCTTGAAGTCGCCATAATCGCTGTAGCGATATTCGACGCGCGCGAAGTGGTGCACGTTGGTCAGCTCCACGCCCCCGCCCAGACGCCAGCCTTCCATCGTATCGCTGTCGCTGAGCGTCAGGCCCGCGCCGTCATTATAGGTCAGCTTCGTGCGGGCGTTGGTATAGCCGCCCTTGGCATAGAGAAGCACATTGGGCGCGACCGGGAAGCCGATGCGCGCGCCGATATAGAGGTCGCGACCGGCCGCCAGCTTCGCGCTGTCGCCCACGAAGAGAAGGTCGGTGTAGCGCTGCTGCGTCGTGCTGTCGCTGGCTTCCAGTTCCAGCCCGATCACCGCGCTGCCCAGATCCATGTCATAACCGGCGGTTACGCCATAGAGCACGCCGTCATCATCGGCGCCCATCCCTTCATATTCCAGGCGGACATTGTCGTAGCCAGCCAGCACGCCCAGCTTCACGCCGCCGAAATTGCTGGTTTCCTGCGCAGCGGCAGGCGTGGCGATGGCGACCGCAGCAATCGCTGCGGGAAGAAGAATGCGGATCACAAAAGTCCCCCTTGAGTGACGAACGCCCGCTTGGCAGGGCGCGCCCCTCCTTTGGCCCGCCCAAGGTAAAGGAAGCGCTAAATAGAGATGACAAAGGCTGATATCCGCCACTTTATCACGGCCAATGTTGCCACCTGCTTTCTCGATAATGCTTGCCCATGAACCGGCCCAGCAAGAAAGGGCGCCCTCCCCGATGGAAGGACGCCCTTTCGATTATCGTGTGATCTTTGTGCGATCAGAATTTATAATTGGCACTGATCGTGGAGTTGCGCGGCGCGCCATAGCGATACTGGCTGAAGAAGCCCATCTGGCTATAATATTTCTTGTCGAACAGATTTTCGATATTGCCCTGGATCTGCAACTGCTCGGTCACCGCATAACGGGCCATCAGATTGACCAGCGTGTAACCGTCCTGCTGGAAGCGGAACGGGGCGGCGGTGACCGGGTTCAGCCCTTCCGAATAGGCCTTGCTGCGGAAATTGATGCCGCCGCCGACGGTCAGGCCGGTCAGAACGCCCGGCAGATCATAGGTGGTGAAGATCTTCAGCAGCTTGCGCGGCTGAACGGTGTTCGCGGCCACCCCGTCGCCATCTTCCGCCTTGAACTGGCTGTAGCTGGCATTGAGGTTCCAGCCCGGCAGCGGCTGGCCGGTGGCTTCGATTTCGAAGCCCTTGCTGGTCACGCCCTGCGCCGCGACATAGGTCTGCTGCGGGCCGCTAGGCGTGGTGATGATCTCACCGATCTGGCCGACATTATCCTGCTCGATGCGGAACAGGGCGACCGAGGTTTGCAGCGCGTTATCGAAGAAATTGCTCTTCAGGCCGATTTCATAGGCATTGCCGTCCAGCGGATCGAGCAGGTTCAGATTGCGATCGTACAGATTCTGCGGCTGGAATATCTTGGTGAAGCTGGCGTAGACGCGATGGTTGGACGTCACGTCATACAGCGCGCCGACATAGGGGATGAACACATTGTCGTCGCCATAGTCGCTCGGACCGGTCCAGGCGAAACCCTTCTGGTTCCAGCTGGACAGGCGACCACCCAGGATGATCTTGAACGGATCGGCCACGTTCAGGCGGAACGCGCCATAATAGCCGGTCTGTTCGATCCGCTCCTGCTCGTTGCGGGTCGCGACCGTGCTCCATGTGGGTTCGGGGAAGTCTGCCCCGCCTTCACCGATGACCGGCACATTGGTCGCCCAAGGGAAAGGCGCCACATAATTGTCGGTGTGGCGCTTCAGCACGCTGTGCAGCGCGCCCACCACGACTTCATGATCGCGGCCGAACAGGCTGACTTCGCCCTTCAACTGCGCGTCGAAGCTGTTCTGGATGCTGATGCCTTCGGCCTTGTAGGGATTGCTGAACTCGATCGTGCCGGTCGCCTTGTCGACATTGCCGTACAGATAGAGAAGCTCGCTCGAATTGGTGGTCCGCAACCGGTTATAGTTGACGGTCAGGTTCCACTTGTCGCCGATCTCCTGACGGATCGTCGCAAAGATATTCTGGTTGGTCGTGTTCCAATGGGTCCAGTCCGCCGCCGTGCTCTGCGAACGGGGCAGATCGGTGGTGGTGCCGTCGGTGTAGAAGGTCGGCAAAGCGCCCCAGGTGGCGCCCTTGGGCTTGCTGTCCTGATGGCTGATGCCCGCGCGGATCAGCGTCGTGTCGGTCACATCGGCATCGACGACGCCGTACAGCACCCATTTTTTCTTCTTCTGAAGGTCGATATAGCTTTCGCCTTCTTCATAGCGGCCGACCACGCGCGCGCGGATGCGGCCATCGGCGGTCAGCGCGCCGCCGACGTCGGCCGATACGCGCCATGTGTTCCAGCTGCCGATGCTGGCATTGACATAGCCGGTCAGGTCGGTGGCGTCGGCATGTTTGCGCACCAGATTGACCGAAGCCGACGGATCGCCCGCGCCCGACAGCAGGCCGGTCGCGCCGCGCACGACCTCGATCCGCTCATAGATCGACACGTCGATGCTGGTTTCGCCATTGCCGCCCGACAGCGTCCAGGCCGCCGGTACGCCATCGACCTGCGTGTTGCGGATTTCAAAGCCGCGCGCGTAGAAATTGTTGCGGACGTCGTCGACTTCGTTGGCGGACACGCCGACGCTGTTGGTGATGACATCCTTGATGCTGATCAGATTCTGGTCGAGGATGCGCTGCGCGGTCATGATGCTGACCGACTGCGGCGTTTCCTGCACGGTCAGGCCAAGGCCGGTCGCCGTGTCGATCTTGTTGGGCAGCGTATAGGTGCCGGTGACGACGATCTCATCCTCAGCCGGTGCCGCGGCGGCGGCGGGTGCCTGGGCGGCGGCCGGCATCGCAGCGAATGCGGCGACCGACGCGCTCAACAAAAGAGAAAATTTCCGGATCATGATGCAGCCCCCGATGTAGATTTTCGGCGCTGCCGTCAGTCGGGGACCGGACCCCGCACTGCGGCAAAGCGCGTGACGGGGTGGCCGATAGAGATATTAATAATGTTTCGCAATATTAGCTTTGCACATATTTGGCCGCCACCTGCACTATTTTGCGATACAGTCGCATTTGCGCCACATGAAACAAGCGTATGGGTTAATGGGCAGCGCGCTTTCGCCGCGTTTCCCAGCCCTTCTTCGCCGCCGCCGATCGATCCGCCGTCGAACGCCGGGCCGGTGCCACGCCACCCTTGCGTGATGCAGCATGGCTGTCGGGCTTGCCCCGACCGGACCCGGACTGGTTGCCGCCGCCCGAATCCTTGTTCACCGTCGCCCACGCCCGCGCCTGCGCCGCCCCATGATCGACACCGCGATCCTTGTAGCTCTGTTCGATATGCTGCGCCTTGCGCTTCTGCTTGTCGGTGTAGCTGCTCTTGTCGCCCTGCGGCATATCCTGTCTCCTCATGGCTTCACACCTGTCCAACTCGCTGTCGCGGCCGCCGTTCAATTCGCTTCGCCAACGTTACGAACGGCGGGAACGGCAACCGCCGACACGCGTTCGATCCCATATGGAAAACCGCTCCCTCATCGAACGTTTGGCGCGCCATCTGGCGGCCGCGCAACCGGACGCATGGCCCGCACGGGTGGAGGATGCCGCCAGCATCCTGGCCCTGATCAAGGAACCGGACGCGGCGATGCGCGCGTCGGGCGATACCGAAATATGGAGCCTGATGATCGACGCGGCGCTGCGCGAACGCTGGTCCCTGCCCCAAGCCGGGCCGCAGGGGGACGATGCCGGCGGATCGGACGAGGAAGGTGAAATTCGCCTGACGCGCGATGCGGTGAGCCATGACCGGGCCGATTGGGTCAACCTCCACCATGGGCAGGAGCAAAAGGCATGAAAGGGCTTCTGAAACTCGCCATCGTCACGGGGCTTGGCGCCTTTGCCTATAAGGGCTGGCGCGACTGGATGGGCACGGGCGAGCCGGAGGACACGCCCGGCGACTCCGGTTTCATTCGCGAGGCGGGACCGCAACAGGGGATAGCCCCTGCCGACTGGGACATGGTCGACGAACAGTCCGACGAAAGCTTCCCGGCCAGCGATTCGCCCGGAAATTATTGAAGTTCAGCCGTTCCTTGCCCCCCGCATGCGCGCCCTCTATGAAGCGCAGCGGGCGCGCCCTGCGCCTGCAACAGGGGAAATATTGATATGCCTTCGGGTCTGATCGCGCTGCTCGACGATGTGGCGGGCATTGCCAAGCTGACCGCGACCTCGCTGGACGATGTCGCTGCGGCTGCCGGCCGGGCCGGCACGAAGGCTGCGGGCGTGGTGATCGACGACGCCGCCGTCACCCCCAAATATGTGATGGGCCTGACCCCCGACCGCGAACTGCCGATCATCTGGAAGATCGCCAAGGGATCGCTGCGCAACAAGCTGCTCTTCCTTTTGCCCGCCGCACTGCTGATGAGCGCCTTTGCGCCCTGGCTGCTGCCGCCGCTGTTGATGCTGGGCGGCGCCTTCCTCTGTTTCGAGGCGGTGGAAAAGCTGCTGGAGGCGGTGCAGGGTGGTCATGATGTCGCGGAAGAGGCGGCACAGACGCACAGCTCGACCGAACTGGAAAATCAGAAGGTTTCCAGCGCGATCCGCACCGACTTCATCCTGTCGGGTGAGATCATGGCGATTTCGCTGGGTACGGTCGCGGCCGAGCCGGTGTGGGAACAGGCGCTGATCCTGGTGGTCGTCGCCATCCTGATCACGGCGGGCGTCTATGGTGTCGTGGGCCTGATCGTGAAGATGGACGATATCGGCCTGCACCTCGCCAAGAAGGATGGCGCAGGTACGCAGGCATTTGGCCGCGCGCTGGTGAAGGCGATGCCGGTGCTGATGTCGATCCTGGCCGTGGTCGGCACCGCCGCGATGCTGTGGGTCGGCGGCGGGCTGATCGTGCATGGCCTGCATGAATTCCACCTCGACCTGATCCCCGGCGCGATCCACCATGTGGCAGAAGGCGCCGCCCATGCGGTGCCGGCGATCGGCGGTTTTCTCGACTGGCTGGTCAATGCCATCGGCGGCGCGATCGTCGGACTGGTGATCGGCGGCATCATCGTGGGCGTGCTGCACCTGTTCAAAAAGCACTGAGGGCTTTAGGGGACGGACAACTCACCCTCCGTTCCCTTTCCGGATTGCCCAAAGTGACTCATGCTTCCCCCTGGCGTATCGAGGCCGGCGCGCTGATCACGCTGGCGCTGCCGATGATCGCGGGCAATATCGCCTGGTCGGCGATCGCCGCGACCGATCTGCTGCTGCTCGGCCGCATCGGGGCGGAGGCGGTTGCGGCCGGCGCGCTGGCCATCAACCTGTTCCATGCGCTGCTGCTGTTCGGCATGGGGCTGGTCACCGCCGCCTCCCCCCTGATCGCCAGCGAGCGCGGCCGCCGCCGCCACAGCGTGCGCGATGTGCGCCGCACCGTTCAGCAAACGCTGCGCGCCGCCCTCTTCTTCGTGCTGCCGGCCTGGCTGCTGCTGTGGGAATGTGAGGCGATCCTGCTCGCCATGGGACAGGATGCCGATCTGGCGCGGGAGGCCGGCCATCTGATGCACGGCCTGCAATGGGCGCTGCTGCCCTTCCTGGGCTTTACCACGTTGCGCAATTTCATCGCCGCGCTGGAACGGCCGGTCTGGGGCCTCATCATCATGCTGGGCGCCATTCCGTTCAACATAGTGATGGGCTGGGCGCTAATCTTCGGCCATCTGGGCTTTCCAGCATTCGGCCTGTTCGGCGCCGGGCTGGCCAGCACTCTGTCCTCTTGCTTCCTCTTCTTCGGCCTGCTCAGCGTCATATTGGTCGATCGCCGGTTCCGCCGTTACCGATTGATGGGCCGTTTCTGGACCCGTGATCGCGAACGGCAGCGGCAGGTGTGGGCACTCGGCCTGCCGATCGCCATTACGCTGGGATTCGAAACCACGGTTTTCAATGCCTCGGCCTTCCTGATGGGGCTGATCGACCGGGATTCGCTCGCCGCCCACGCGGTCGCGATCCAGATCGCCGCCCTGGTCTTCATGGTGCCGATGGGCATCGGCCAGGCCGCGACCATCCGCGTCGGCATCGCTTACGGGCGGCGCGATCATGCCGGCATCGGCAGGGCCGGCTGGCTGGCGCTGATGATCGGCACCGGCTTTGCCTGCTGCGCCGCCGCGCTGCTGATCCTGATGCCGCGCACCTTGGTATCCGCTTTCCTCGACCTGTCCAATCCCGCCAATGCCCGTACCGCGGCGCTGGCCGTCAGCTTTCTAGCCGTTGCCGCCCTGTTCCAACTGGTCGATGCGGCGCAGGCGGTGGGCGCGGGCGTGCTGCGCGGGGTGCAGGACACGACGGTGCCGATGATCTTCGCGCTGGTCGGCTACTGGATCGTGGGCATCGGCGTCGGCACCCTGCTCGCCTTTCCGTTCGGCATGGAGGGGCTGGGCATCTGGTTCGGCCTTGCCAGCGGGCTTGGCGCGGTCGCGCTGTTGCTGATCACGCGCTGGACCCTGCGCGAACGGCTGGGGCTGCTACCCGCCTAACGCTTCGTCGCGGCGATTGCACGGAAGAGACATGGTGCAGCGCACAAAGCAATTGAAAGAATCACGCAAATCGGTCAGGGAAGCGAAATCATGCAAGCCCCGACCGAGATTTTTGAAGCGATCGCGCTCCAGAAGTGCCTGAAGGTGACCTATAATAAAATGGTCGTCACGCTGGCGCCCCACATCCTCTACACGCGCCACGATGAGATGTTCATCGACGCCGTGACCACGGACCGCAATGGCGTCCCCCCACGCGAATTGAAGCTGGGCACGTTCAAGCTGGTCGGTCTGTCGGACATCCAGGTGCTGGATCAAGCGTTCGAGGCGATGTACGGCCTCTACAACGAAACCGACGACAAATATAAGGGCAAGACCCTGTTCGCCGTCACGCCGGAAAGCCAGGCGGCCTGAAAAGGCTAGAGCATTTTGAAGTCATCTGGAATAGATGACGGCTCGCAAAATGCGGAAAACAAAAGACACCTGACCTGTCAAACAATGCGGGCGGCCAATGGCCGCCCTTTTCATTTCTTCAGCCGATAGCCGGTCCGGAACATCCAGCCGATGATGGCGATGCACAGGATCAGCATCGCCGCGACGAACAACAGGCTATATTCGATCGCCACGTCGCCCCGACCGAAGAAGGTCCAGCGAAAGCCCGAGATCAGATAGACGATCGGGTTGAACAGCGTCATCGTGCGCCACGGGTCCGCCAGCATATGCACCGAATAGAAGGCGCCGCCCAGGAACGTCAGCGGCGTCACCACCAGCAGCGGGATCACCTGCAACTGTTCGAACCCCTGCGCCCAGATGCCCAGGATGAAACCGAACAGGCAGAAGCTGATCGCGATCAACAGCATGAACCCCGCCATGGCGAAGGGGTGCGCGACATGGATATCGACGAACAGATGCGCGGTCAGGAAGATGATCGTCCCCACGATCAGCGACTTGGTCGCCGCCGCGCCGACATAGGCGATCACCGTTTCCGTGGCGGAAATGGGCGCCGACAGCAGTTCATAGATGGTGCCGCTATATTTGGGCATATAGATGCCGAAACTGGCGTTGAAGATGCTTTCGGTCAGCATCGACATCATGATGAGGCCGGGCACGATGAAAGCGCCATAGGCGATGCCGTCCACCTCCGTCATGCGCGATCCGATCGCGCCGCCGAACACGACGAAATAGAGCGTCGTGGTGATGACCGGCACCAGCAGGCCGGTCAGCCAGGTGCGGCGAAAACGGTGCAGCTCGAACTTGTAGATGGACGCGATGGCGTGGAAATTCTGGAGGCTCATGCGGCCTTCTCCTGATGGACGAGGCTGACGAAAATATCCTCCAGGCTGCTCTGCTTGGTGTTGAGATCCTTGTAGCCGATGCCCAGATCGCCCAGTTTGCGCAGCAATGACGACACGCCGGTCCGCTCTGCCTGCGTATCGAAAATATATTCGATTTCATGGCCATCGGCGTTCAGCGTGACGTTCCATTCCGCCAGTTCGGCGGGCACGCTCTCCATCGGGTCGGCCAGCACGACGCTCAGCGTCTTCTTGCCCAGCTTCTTCATGAGCGCGGTCTTTTCCTCGACCAGCATCAATTCGCCCCGGTTGATCACACCCACCCGGTCGGCCATTTCCTCGGCCTCCTCGATATAATGGGTGGTCAGGATGATGGTCACGCCGGTCTGGCGCAATTCGCCGATCAGCTTCCACATATCGCGGCGCAGTTCGACATCGACGCCAGCGGTCGGCTCGTCCAGAAACAGCACGCGCGGTTCGTGGCTCAGCGCCTTGGCGATCATCACCCGCCGCTTCATGCCGCCCGACAATTCGATGATCCGATTGTTGCGCTTGTCCCACAGCGACAGGTCGCGCAGGATCTTTTCCACATAGGCGTCGTTGCGCGGCAGACCGAAAAGCCCGCGGCTCAGGCGCACCGTGTCGATTACCTGCTCGAACTGGTCCGTATGCAACTCCTGCGGCACCAGGCCGATCGCCGTGCGCGCGCCGCGATAGTCGCGGACGATGTCATGGCCGGCCACGGTCACGCTGCCCCCGCTCGCGCGGGCGATGCCGCAGATGATGGAGATCATCGTCGTCTTGCCGGCGCCGTTCGGCCCCAGCAATGCGAAAATCTCCCCTTCCTCGATCGACAGGTCGACGCCCTTGAGCGCCTCGAAACCCGACGCATAGCGTTTCGTCAGGCCTTTGATTTCAATGATGGATGCCATGGATGGCTCTGCCCCTGCTTAGTCGCGCCAAAGATAGGGCTGCGGCGGCCTGATACAACCGGCGCGAAAAACATTGCTCGGGCAACAGGATGGGCATAGCTTCCGCCTCCCATAAGCGGAGAAGGCCCCGTGAAAAAGGCAGTCCTGTTTCTTTCGATCGCGCTCATCGTCACGCCGGACATAGCGCTGGCCCAGCAACAGCAGCATGATCGCCCGCCATCGCGGCCCAATCCGCCCCAATCCCAACAGCCACGACCGCAACCGCCCAGACCACAGCCGCCCCGACCCCAACCGCCCAGGCCGGGTGGTCCAGCCGTTCAGCCGGTCCGCCCCGGCGGGCCTGCGGTCCAGCCTCCGCGACCCGGCACAGGTGGCCCCGCCATCCAGCCGCCCCGTCCGGGCCGGCCCCAGCCACCCAAGCCCCAGCCGCCACATCGCCCCGGTGCCGGCCGACCGCCGCATTTCAGACCGATCCACCGGCCCGGCTTCCAATATCCCCATGGCTATCGCTATCGCCGCTGGACGATCGGCCTGTTGCTGCCGTCCATCTTCCTGTCGTCGCGCTATTATTATGAAGACTATCGCACTTTGGGCGTGGGCGCCCCGCCGCCCGGCTATCGCTGGGTGCGCTACGGCCCCGACCTGCTGCTGGTCCGCACCCGCACGCGCAAGGTCGTGGACGTGATCTACGGCGCTTTCTACTGACGCAAAAAGGGGGCCGCATCGCCCGATGCGGCCCCCTTTTCCACAAACTCGATCGACTCAGTCCTGCTCGCCGCGCCGGGAGAAGCGGAAGACCGTAGCGGGCGGAAAATTGCGCACGGTCTGGCCCGCGCGCACGACATCCAGCCCCAGCGCCTCCATCACGTCGCGATTGACCGGCGGCCGCATGGAATAGGTGAACTGCACGAAGCTGCCGCCCGGCCGTAACATGCGGAAGGATTCGGACAATATATCGAAGTGCATGTAGCGATCCATCGCCAGCAGCGGCAGGCCACTGACCACGGTCTGATAATCGCCCGGCTGCCCGGCGGTCGCGGTCGACACGATCTGCGCGGGCGTTTCCAGGATCGACACATGCGGGAAATGCCGGCGCAGGCCGCGCGCGAAGGCGGGGTTGATTTCCACCACCTCCAGCTTGTCCGCCGACAGCCCGGTTTCCAAAATGGCGCGAGTAAAGACGCCGGTGCCGCCGCCCAGCTCCAGCACGCGACCACCCTGCGGATCGATCTGCGCCACCATCAGCTTGGCCAGATAGCGGCTGGACGGCACCACAGACGCCGTCTGACGCGGCTTCTTCACCCAGGCGGCGAGGAAATCGAGATATTCGGTGGCGCGGGCGCGAAATTCGCCACCGGGCAGGGCAATCGCCCGGCTGCGCTTGGGCTTATGCTGCATAAGCGTGATGCGACCGCATTCTATCCATCCCGACTCCCTTAGCGAGGTCAAAGGGCGGCGTCGATTGACTTTCGCGTATCGATTGCGCCGCCCGCCTTCAACCGTGGCCCGAATGTCGACAACAGGCCCTTGCAGCCCAGGGCCTCACTTGCCCTTGCCGGCCTCGTTCGCCGCCAAAACTCGCAGCACATTGCCGGACCAGATCTTCTGGATATCGGCCTCGCTATAGCCGGCCTTGAGCAAAGCAGCGGTGATCTTGGGCAGGTCGACGACATCTTCCATGCCGACCACGCCGCCGCCACCGTCCCAATCGGCGCCGACGCCGACATGGTCAGGCCCCACGACTTTGAGCGCATGGAGCATATGTGCCATGAAATCGTCGAAGGTCGGCCGGTCGGTATCGGGATAGAGCCGGTCGATCTCCTGCCGCTTGGCCAGCAGTTCGGCGCGCTTTTCCGGCGACAGTTTCGCGTCCTCGCGCAATTGGCCGAACAGCGCCTTCAACGCCTCCTGCCGCTGCGGATTGGGCTTGGACGCGCGCAGATAGGTGCCATAGGCGTTCATCTGGATGACGCCACCCTTGGCCGCCAGGGCTTTGAGATGATCGTCGTCGATGTTGCGTGGATGGCCGTAAATCGCCTTGCAACCCGAATGAGTCAGGATGATCGGCGTGGTGGACAGCGCCAGCAGATCGTCCAGCACCTGATCCGAACTGTGCGACGCGTCGGGCACGATGCCCAGGCGATTCATTTCCTTCAGCAATTCCTTGCCGAGCGGGCTGAGACCACCGAAGCGCGGCTTGCCCGACGGATCGGTGCTGCTGTCGGCAAACTGATTATGCGCAAAATGGGCGAAGCCCGACACGCGCACGCCGATATCGTAGAAGGTCTTGAGCAGGGTGACGTCCTCACCCAGCGGATAGGCGTTTTCGATCGACAGATAGACGACCCGCTTGCCCGCAGCCGCGATCGGCGCGGCGTCCTTCGCCTCCAGCGCCAGAGCGAAATTGGCCGGGTCCGCCGCCACCATGTTGCGGATCGACAGGCCGCGCAGGATCGCAAAGTCGCGCGCCTTGCGGAAGCCCTCGATCGTCACCGGCCCCTGCCCCGTATAGATCGCCCAGAAGCCGCCATCCAGGCCGCCCTTCTTCATGCGGGGCAGGTCGACCTGGGTATAGTCGCCATGCACCTCATGCCCATCCTCGATCGACCAGCCAGGCAGGTCGAGCGAGGCCGGCGTGTCGAGATGGCTGTCCAGCGTCAGCAGCTTCTGGTGCAGCTGATACACCTGCTTCGTGACGACGGGCGCCTCCGCCTGCGCGGTCAGCGGGAGCAGCGCCATAAGCGCCGCCCCCATCATCAAAGCGGTCCGCATCAGATTTCACCCGAAATGGTGAACTGGAAGGTGCGCGGCGACAGCGGACGGAAATTGCCGTCGCCCGTCACCGCCGGGGTGATGAAGGACAGCGTATCCTTGTCGAAGATATTGTCGACGTTGAACCGCGCCTTCACACCCTTGACCGGGCCCAGGCTGATGCCGTCGCCAATGTCGACATAGGCACTGAACACGGTGAAGCCCTTCACGCTGGACCCGGCCGAATTGTCGAAGGTCGACCAGCGGCGCGAGGTATATTTGCCGGAGAAGTTGCCCACCAGCCAGCTTGCCGGTTCGATGGTCACGCCGCCATTGACGATCCACTTGGCGCTGTCGGGGATATATTTGCCGTCCGTGCGATAGGTCAGCGTCGCGGTGGTGATATCGTCCTTGAACTTGGCCTTGTTATAGGTCGCGTTGAGGTTGAAATAAGCGAGGCCATTCAGGTAGCGCGGCTTGTACGTGCCGCTGAATTCCGCGCCATAGGCGCTCACCCGGCCGACATTCTGGAAGAAGGTTTCGATGACGTTGGTGGTGCCGGGCAGGATCGACCCGATCGACTGGATGCGGTTCTTGAACTTGGTGTAATAGACCGCATAGGAAGCGTAGAATTCGCCCTGATTGGTGCGGACACCCGCCTCGAAATTCTGCGACCGTTCGGGCGCCGGCGCCGGAACACCCGCCGCGCTGCTGTTCAGCGATACGGAAAAGACGTCGTCCAGCCCCTTGGGCAGGGCCATATTTTCCGCATAGGACGCGAAAATCTGGCTCTGATTGTCCAGCTTGTAGAGGACGCCCGCCATCGGCAGGAACGCATCGCTATAATTGGCGCGCAGCTGCTTTGGCCCCCAGCCCGGCACCCAGCGCGGCGCGGCCGTCGTCCCGGCATTGCGATAATAATCGTTGAAGTCGCGATAGCCGCTGTAACGATAGTCGATGTTCAGCGCCTTGATCCCCAGATCGAAGATCAGGCTGTCATCGGCCAGCGAGATGCGATCCTTGACGAACGCCTGCGTGGTGTTGCGTTCCGACTGATAGTTACGGCGAACATAGACCAGTTCGTTGAGGTTGGGCGCGCTGGCGGGCGAGCCGTCGGTCGTGTTGTAGCGCGCCTGGGTGCGGTTGTAGATGTCGACTTCACCCCACAAGCCGGCTTCCAGCGCATGGGCGCCGATTTCCCAGTGCAGCTTGGTGGTCAGGCCATAACGCTCGCCACCCACGGTCGACAGGCCATATTGGGTGCCCTTGGGCGAGAAGAGCGCGATGCCCGCCGCCGTCTGCCGCTGATATTGCAGCAGGCTGTTGGCATAAGTGTCGGGCGACACGCCATAGCCGCCCTTATCCTCATAATAAGCGGTCGCTTCGGCCCAGACGCCATCGGCGATCCCGGCATGGACCGTGCCGCCATACAGCTTGTCGTCGCGCACGTTGATCGCGAGCGTGTTGGTATAGGCATAGTTGGCGTTGCTATAGGCGGGGCCACCGGCGACCGGCGCGAAGCCCGGCGTTGTATTGGGGACGACCGAGATATAGCCGCGATCCCGGCCGCTCTTTCCGCCAACGTCCGTCCCGGTCAGATATTGGGCGCGGGTCAGCGACGGGGAATCGAAATCGTTGAACTTGTTCGACACGAACTTGAATCGCGCCCAGCTGTCGCCGCCCAGATCGGCGTGGACCATGGCTTCCCAATGTTCGCGATCGACCGTGCCGTCGCCGCGCCACAGGTCGGTGTTCAGCTTGGTCCGGCTGACATAGGCGCGGAACGGCCCGACCTGCCCGGTGCTGGCGCGGATGAAGGTGCGCTTCATGTCGAAATCGCCGAAGCTTTGCGACACGAACAGGCCGGCCTCCTTCTGCGGGTCGATGCTGTTATATTGCACTACCGGGCCGAGCGTGGAGTAGCTGGGCAGGCCGACATCGCCCGCGCCCACGGCCGCTTCCACCACGCCCAGATTTTCATTGTCGACATAACGGAAGACCGGGCTGCCGCCAAAGGCGTCGCTGCGGCCGGTGGGGATGCCATCGACCACAAAGCCGATCTGGTCCAGATTGAAGGCACGGGTCTGAACGCTGTTGCCAAATTCATAGAGGCCAAGCGCACCGTCGGTCTGCACGTTAAAGCCGGGCAGCTGCTCCAGCATCTTGAGGCCCGAAATACCCGACGGCGCGGACAGCAGCGCTTCACGCGTCACCGCGACGACGTTTGTGACCTTGTCCTCGCCGATCGCTTCGGCAGATTGCGAGATGCGGCGACCGGTGACGGTGATGCTGCTCTCTTCGCCTTCCTGCGCATGGGCCGCGCTCAACGCTCCGACGGCGGAGGCCAGCAGCAGCGCGGCGCGAGAGGATAGACGAATGGACGAGGCAACGGACATGCAAGACTCCCTGTTTTCAAGACGCAGCAGCAAGGAGGGCGCACCGATGGGCGACCCCTCCCGCGTTCGTTTCTGCGTTTCCTTGTGAAACGAGAGTGCCGGGCAACTCCGCCACGGACCAATGAGATTTTCTAACGGCCTGGCGAGATAATCAAAATATTATGAGAGGCTTAGATACGACCCCGCCTTCAATCCATTGGCGTCTGGTGAAAGGCGTTTAAAGTCAGCACATCCTAAGATGCTACGATGCTGACTAATAACGAGGGCTCCCCGGCGCAGGCCGGGGAACCCTCCCTATAATTGCTTAGCGCCCCTTCCAGACGCCGGCGCGCTTTTCGACGAAGGCGGTCATGCCTTCCTTCTTGTCCTCGGTAGCCGTGAGGATCTGGAACAGGCGCCGCTCGGTCAGCAGCCCCTGCGCCAGGCCGGTTTCGAAGGCGATATTGACCATTTCCTTGTTCACCATTGCGGCCATCGGCGGCAGCGCGGCGATCGTCGCGGCGGTCCTGAGCGCTTCGTCCAGCAATTCGGCGGCTGGTACGATGCGGCTCACCAGCCCGGCACGCTCGGCTTCGGCCGCGTCCATCATCCGGCCGGTCAGGCACATTTCCATCGCCTTGGCCTTGCCCACCGCGCGGGTCAGGCGCTGCGACCCGCCCATGCCCGGCGCCACGCCCAGCTTGATTTCGGGCTGGCCGAATTTCGCCGTATCGCCCGCGATGATGAAGTCCGCCATCATCGCCAGCTCGCACCCGCCGCCCAGCGCAAAGCCCTGCACCGCCGCGATCCAGGGCTTGCGGGTCGCCACAACGCCGGTCTGCCAGCCGGAGAAGAAATCCTCCAGGAAGAAGTCGGCGGCCTGCTTCTCCACCATTTCCTTGATGTCCGCGCCGGCGGCGAAAGCCTTCTCACCGCTACCGGTCAAGACCGCACAATGCTGGGTCGGATCGGCATCATAGGCGGAGAAAGCCGCGCTCAGATCCTTGAGCACCTGGCTGTTCAGCGCGTTCAGCGCCTGCGGCCGGTTGAGTGTGATCAGCGTCACGGCATCGCGCTGTTCGACCAGAATCGTTTCGTAGCTCATGCCTTCTCCTCTGATTTGTCGAAATCGCGCCGGTCTTTACCGGCCCAGAAACATGAAATCGCGGTCATAGCTTTTAAGGTGCGCGCCGCCATCGACATAGAGGGTCTGGCCGGTCACCGCCGTCGCTTCCACCAGATAGAGGACCGCCTGCGCGATCTGCTCCGCCTGCGGCAGACGGCCAAGCGGCATCAGGTCCGCCAGCCGCTCCATCTGCGCTTCGTCATAATCGGGCGTCGCGATGGTCAGGCCGGGCGCCACGCCATTCACGCGGACCCTGGGCGCCAGACTGTTCGCGCTGGTACGCGTAAGGCCCGCCAGCGCCAGCTTGGACAAGGTATAGGCCATCTGATCGGCATGAGGATGATCGATGCGCTGGTCGAGTATGTTGACGATGCAGCGATCCCCCACCCCCGCCGGCACGGTCGCAAACGCCTTGGTCAGCAAGGTCGGCGCGGCGCAATTGACCGCATAATGGCGCATCAGATCGTCGGCGGTGACGGTTTCCAGCCGGTCCTGACCGAAAATGGCGGCGCTGTTGATCAATATGTCGGGGGGGCGACCGAAACGCTCCGCCACCTGCGCCACCAGTTCCTCTGCCCCTTCGGGATCGGCGAAATCGACGACGAAGCCTTCCCACTCCGTCCCTTCCTCCTCGAAGGTCAGCGCCAGATGGGAATCGAGCCGCGTGTCATGGCTGCCATGGATGGCGAGCGAATGGCCCGCTTTGGCCAGTGCGGCGGCAATGATGCCGCCCAGCCGCCGGTGCCCGCCGGTGACGAGCGCCAGCCGCTTGGGCGCCAGCGGGGCGCCGACGGGCGCTGCATCGCTGCGCGCCTTGCCCAGCGGGCGATAGGCGGGTTCTTCCGTCTCACTCATGAAGCGATGAGCTTCAGCACTTCCTCCCGCGACTTTTCATCGTCGCGGAACACGCCCAGCATGCGGCTGGTCTTCATGATGACATTGGGCGTACGCACGCCACGCCCGGTCATGCAGCCATGGGTCGCTTCTATCACCACGGCCACGCCCTGGGGCTTCAGATGTTCCCAGATGCAGTTGGCGACTTCGGACGTCAGCCGTTCCTGCACCTGCAACCGGTTGGCATAGGCGTGCAGGACGCGGGCAAGCTTGGAAATGCCGACCACATAGTCGCCGGGCAGATAGGCGATATGCGCCTTGCCCACGATCGGCGCCATATGATGTTCGCAATGCGACTGGAACGGAATGTCCTTGAGCAGCACGACATCGTCATAACCGCCCACTTCATGGAAGATGCGCGACAGGTGATAGGCCGGGTCGTCGGCATAGCCGCGGCAATATTCGCGCCAGGCGCGCGCGACGCGCTCGGGGGTTTCCACCAGTCCTTCGCGTTCGGGGCTGTCGCCCGACCAGCGGATCAGGGTGCGGATCGCTTCGCTGACGTCGGCCGGAACCGGCTCCTTGCCATCGCCGATCGTTTCCGTTTCCAGGTCACATGCCATCTACCGGCCACTCCTTATGCTGTTGGTCCCGCATATGGCGGCTGGGGTGCGCGATGGCCAGTGCCTTTCGGACCGCTGGACACAAGATGATAGTGGTGGCAAATCGGGCCAATACGGGATCGCCACGACAAAATGCCTCTGCCTTTCACATATCATGCGTACTAAACGAATTGCCGCCGTGCTGCTGGCGGCCGGAACCTCTTCCCGCTTTGGCGAAGAGGACAAGCTGATGACCGACCTGCGCGGCAAGCCGATGGCGGCGCATGTGCTGGAAACGGTCGCGTCCATGGCCTTTGCCGAGCTGATCGCGGTCGTCCGCCCGATCGAATTCGCACCGGTCATCCATCGCAAGCTGGACCGGCGCGGCTATACGATCATCGTCAACGACCAGCCCGAAGACGGGATATCGGGCAGCATCGTGCGTGCGGTCGAACATGTGATGCCCAATAACAAGATACGCGGCATCCTGATCTGCCTGGCCGACATGCCCGACGTGCCGCAAACCCATTATAATCGCATCTGCCTGGCGGCGGAGGATATCAGGTCCGTGGTTTCCTCGACCGACGGTTTTTCCTCTTCGCCTCCGGCCTTTATCGGGCGCAAACATTTCCCCGAATTGCTGGCGCTGAAAGGGGATCAGGGCGCGCGGGCCTTGTTGAGCCACGGCATCCAGATCGAGACGATGGGCAACATATTGCATGATATCGACACGCCCGAAGACGTGCCCGGCTGGCGCCCCGTAACGCCGCAATAGCAGTGAAGATCAGCTCGACCGGGTCGGATCGGTCAGGCCATCCCCCATTTCGCGGGCATCGGGCGCGCGGCTGATCGGCAGCGACCCCGTCTGCCGCTCCAGGCGGCGATGCACGACCGGTGCGTCCGGCCCTTCATGCAGGGCATGGATCGCATCGCTGTTGGCGATGTCGGCGACGGTGCGGCGCTGATTATGGCGGACATAGTCCAGCCAGGTCGACACATGATAGCGCTCGACCCACAGATTGGGTTCGCCCAGATCGCGCAGCAATTGCCAGCCATGGGCGCCATCGCGCCGCCGGATACGCCGCCGTTCGCTCATCGCGGACAGGAAGGGCACGATCGATCCGGACGGAATGCGATATTCGATCGTGATGACGATCGGCCCGCTTCGGGACTCGACCGGCACCACCGTATCCGGCTCCCGCCAATCGCCGCGCGGGTCGAGATTGTCGTCGCCAATCTGCGGTAGCGGGCGCCACAATCCCAGAATCGCGGCGACGAACTGCGCGGCGGCGGCGGCATAGAGGCCGGTCACGACGCCATGATGTTCCGCCACCCAGCCGAACAGCCAGGCGCCGCCGGCCATGCCGCCAAAGACTATCATCTGATACAGCGCCACCGCGCGCGCCACCACCCAGCGCGGCGCCGACATCTGGACCGACACGTTGAAGGTGGACAGCGCCAGAACCCAGCCCGCTCCAGCCAGCATATAGCCCATAATGGCCAGCGGCAGCAGGCTGCTGATCGCCGTCAACGCCGTGCCCAGCGCCATCGAGAGGGCCGCGCACCGCACCAAAGTTTCGACCGACACAAAGGTGCGCAGCCGCCGGCTGCCCAGCGCGCCCAACACCGCCCCGACGCCGAACGCGCCGCTGGTGACGCCAAAGGTCAGCGCCCCGCCGCCCAGCACATCGCGCGCGACCAGCGGCATCAGCGCGGACACTGCCGCCGCGCCAAGGCCGAACGCCCCGCTGCGCAGCAGGACCAGCTTGATGTTCGGCGACGCCGCGACATATCCCACGCCCGCGACCATCGCGACGCCCAGCCGTTCGCGCGGCAGCAGCTTGGGCGGCAAATTGGGTCGCCAGCGCGCCAATACCACCAGCAGGCCGACATAACTGAGCGCATTGACCAGAAAGGCCGCAGCCGCCCCCGCCGCCGCGACGATGATGCCGCCCAGCGCCGGCCCTGTGCTACGCGCCAGGTTGAAACCCATGCTGTTCATCGCCACCGCGCTGGGCAGAATAGCACGCGGCACCATGTCGCCCACCGACGCCTGCCAGGCGGGCCCGTTGATCGCCGTGGCGCACCCGATCGCGAAGGTGAAGGACAGGAGCAGCCAGGGCGTCATCAACCCGAACCAGGCCGTCATCGCCAGCAAAGCGGAGGTCAGCAACATGGCGCATTGGCAGGCGATCATCACCTTGCGCCGATCCAGATTGTCCGCGACCGCGCCGGCCCAGAGCGACAACAACATGATCGGCAGCATCGACGCCGCCGGCACCAGCGCGATCATCATGGGCGATGCCGGCAGCGACGTCATCATCCACGCCGCGCCGACCGACTGGATCAGGCCGCCGAAATTGGACGCCAGGCTGGCGGTCCAGATCGCGCGGAAAGTGGGGATGGAAAAAGGCGACGGGGATTGCTGGGTCGGGGCTTCGGTCACGCTGTCCATGAGGTCGATATAGCCGTCCATGGCCGGGGTGCAACGCTTCTCGCCCCTGCCCCCTGGAGCGACCCGATCGGACGGGGGATTCGCACGTCTGAAACCTGGATATGCGACAGCGAGTTGGACAGCGAAATCGCATGCGCGACCCTGCCGCTAGATAGGAACATGGAGATTGGCACCGTCCCACAGGATTTGGCACGGGATTAACCGGGATCAGCCGGAATTTGATGGGTCAAAATTCGGTTGCTCCGCCCGCTCGATTGAAACTGACAATGAGAAAGAGCTTGAGGTGTTCGAACGACTAAGCGGACGCGGGCACGGAAGGGCTAACGGAGGGCGGACGGACGAAATGATCGGCGGGAAGTCCCATCTGTTCGGCGATCAGCGAAACTTGCCATAGCGCTTCATCGGCGAGCATGGTGAAATCGTCCAGTTCAAGCGCGCGCACTTGATCCAGTGTCAGGTCACACAGTGCCGCGACAACATTCTGTGCCAACGCCACCGGCTGGCCGTGGTGCCGATCGAGCAAGGGGAGGTCGCATTGCCCAAATTCTCGCATCCCGACGCCGTGAAGTTCCGCTTCTGTGCTATTCAGGAGCATCTTAAGCGGCTTTGAAAAGGTAAATATGGGGCTTTCAGAAGGCGATGGGTCAGCAGCACCCACATGAGGCACCTGGTCGCGTTGATCCGCCAGTTCGCAGTTGAGCTTGTCCGAATGCATAGTTAATATCTCCGTGATGCGGTCATCGTTCTCCCCTGTTGATGCAGGGGACGTGAAGGACGTTAGGACGGGGACGCATCACCAGCCGAGCAGCCGTTCGGCTCTGATGCTCTCTCTTTCACCCGCCTGAAAATCTTGTTGACCGCCGGTTCGGTGATGCACAGTCGGGTGGCGATCTTGCCGTTGGCGAGTCCTTGGCGACGGTAGTGCATTGCGCGCAGTTCACGGCACAGGGGCACCCTGATTACATCCGGCGAATATACCGCACTCAGTTTCTTGAAGCCGTCCCGACCCAAGACACGCACAATTTCATGATCGTCGGCAGCGTTTGCGGGGATATAAAGGCGTGTTCCTCCGAAGGCTTCGGCAAGCGACACCATTTCGGCCTCGGTTAAATGGTCAGCAAGATAGTTGGGCTTTGGTTTAGATTGCATCTTGGTATCCATGAAAGATGGACGGGGGATGCGAGCGCTGGTGATGGCGAGCTTAAACGGGGCATTTGGCCGCATCACAGTTCCTGTTGACGCGAAAAAATTGCCACCAAGTTGGGGTTATAGTCGTTCGGCTTGGTCTGGGGCTTGGAAAGCTGAACCAAGATATCGTCGAGCGTTGTGCCGATCTTCGACAATTGATCAGCCTGCTCGTCTGCAATTTGTCGCGTCGCCTTCAATTCACTGACGATTTCCGGCGAGTTCCCTTGTGCCGCGCTGATGCGGCCCTTCTCCGCTGCTATGACTGCCTGCGCAGCTGACGTGATGGTGTTGCGATCGGAAGAATATTCGCCGCCAGCGGTGCCCAGCTTTTCACGCGACAGGTCAATCAGTGACCGCGAGAGGCTGGCAAGCTTTTCTGCGGCCCCATCGACACCGGCCTCCGCGTCTCCGCGCGCCTTGTTTATTTCGGCCATCAGCTTCGTGCGCTGATCCATAACCGAACCTTCGGCAAGGTTGCCGAAATTCATTTCGTCGAGCAGGGATTGCAGCGAGCCGACACGCTGGCTCAAAAGGTCGTCGACCAGCTTCACACGATCTTCAGCGTTCTTTTTCTCGATCGCCACCACGTCAAAGCCATATTGCGTAGCAATCCTGACCCGTTCCTTGGCCTGTTTTTCCAGACCCTTGAACTGGGCGGCCATCTCGTTGCCGATCCCGCCCAACAGCGTCTCGACATCTTGCACTTTCAGCGCCTCGCTCACGGCCTTGTCCAGGTCAGGTGAGGATTTCAACGCCCGGTCCACGGCACTCGAAAGGCCAGTCACAGCGCCCTGCGATACAGCCAGCTGAATGGCATAGGCGATAGCGCCCGCTTGATCGTCATCGAACTCCTTAGCGCCCTTTGCGACCTTGAGCGAACCGGTTCCGGTGCGGACGCGCCAGTCGCCGTGCCGCTGGCCGATGGTAACATTGAAGCCGCCGATGACGCCGCCCAGTTGATCGGCGAGGGATGCAAGGCCTTCCTGCACCGATCCAGCCGCCGCACCTGCTGCTGCCTTGAATTTTGAGCTATTGCCACTCAGCGATGCAGCGCCGTCCAGGCTGGTTATGTTGGCCGCGCCGGATTTCGTTTTCTTGAGCAGTCCGCCAAGGGCGCTGCCGAGGACTCCGCCCGCCATCGCACCGAATGGCCCTGCGAAGCTACCCAAGCCACCAAGCAATTCCTTACCGATCGCGCCGCCCAGCGCCCCGCCAAGCATTCCTCCAGTGCCGCTGCCCTTGATACCCAGCAGCCCGGTTGCCAGGCCGCCCGCGCTGCCGCCCAGCGCAGCATTGCCGAAGGTGCGGCCCATGGTTTCACCAAGGGATTTGCTGAACAGGCCGCGATCACCGAAAATGTCGGTAAAGATGCCTTTAAGACCTTCGTTAAGGTCGTCAAAGACCCCTTCGAAGCCGGTCTTGAAATTGCGCTTTAGGGCGGTGACGACGATGTCGGCGGGTGCAGGAGCAATAGCGCCATTCAGTTGGCCGCCCGCCTCTTTGCTTGCCAGCCCACGCAACCCCGCAATATCAATGGATAGGCCACCTGCCGGTGATTCCCCGCGCATTTTTGCGGCGGCAGAGGCAGCAGCGTCGCCGAGGTCACCAATGCTGGACGACGCTTTCTTAAGTTGCCCAGCGGCATTATCGACCGCAGCGGCCATTCGCGCCCCGGCCTTCGAAACCTTGTCGCCGCCGGTGATCTGATCTTCCAGGTCGCGGAACAGTCCACCAAACAGTTTTTCGGTGGCTACTTCGGAAAACAACCGGTCAAAAACATCCACGCTGCGCTTGGCAAAGTCGGCCAGCGCCTTTGGACCTTCCTGCCGCAAGTCCTGAAGCGTCAGGCGCGTATTCTCGCGCATGTCCCCGATCGCACCCAGGAACGCCTGTTGCTCCCGCCGCTGCTTTTCCATTTCACGCGTCTGCTGGCGCATGATTTCAAGGTTGTCGTAAAGCTGCTGAACCTGCTGGCCCGTGACGCCACGCTTCGCCAGTTCGGTTGCAAGCTGATCTTCGTTCTCAGCGCCGACCTTCCGCATAAGGCCAAAGGTCAGGTTAAGCGCGTCGGCTTCCGACTGCCGACCTGTTAGCTGGACCGCGCCCAACGCGATCTGGCGTTGCTGGTCATCGAGCATGTCGCGGATAGGTCGCTGAAGGCTATCCGCAATGATCGGCTTGAGGCGGGCCGCTTCATCCGCGATGTCCGCAAACCCCTTGCGTTGGGCATCGGTGAGTTTTTTGCTCGATGTCATTCGCGCATTGACATCGTTGATGATCTTGTCGAGCGAGCGGGTGGCGGTCCCCGCACGATCAATGTCACGCGGGGCATTGTCGAACTCTGCCGAAAGGCGAGCGACGGACTCGGCAGCTTGTGCACTGAAACCAGCCAGGCGCTCAGCGTCCTTTGCAGCGCTGGCCCCGCTTTTGCCTTGATCCCTTTTTGGTGCATCGGGCTTCAGCAACATCGCTCTGTCGCTTCCCGTGCCCTTCCCTTGCAACAAGCGAATGGTAGCGTCGGCGACCTTGACGTTTTCCAGTTCGACACCAAAGTTTGCCACCGAAGCCGCCGCCTTGGCATAGGCGTCGTCGGTGAGCGCACCTGCCTTGCGGAGATTGTCGAGGCGCTGGACTGCGTCCGAGGTGCTTATTCCCGCCTTCCCGGCCGGATCGCTCAGGCGTGCCAGAACATCACGGGCGATCGACTTCTGCGCGCCCGGATTTACGTCTTCGAAACCGACGCCGCCAATACCGGCAGTCAAGCGACGGTCGGGGTTTTGCAAGGCGCCAACCTGCGTCCGCGCTTCGCTAGCCGCTTTCTGGGCGTTTATACGATTGAGTTGCGCTTGCGCGAGCGCGAGCGCGAGCGTCGCGCCGGTCTGCGCCTTCATCTTTCCGGTCGTGATATCCATCACGCTGCCCAGAACAGACTGATTATCCGACAGGCTTGACGTGCTGAGCTTCGCCGCCTCCGCCGCCTCGGACGCATTGAACAACGACGACGCGAGCGCAGTGCCAGCAGACACCGCGATACCTATGGCGATTCCCCATGGGCCGCCCAAGAAGGACGCGAGGCCAGCCAGTTTGCCTTTCCCGCCCTCGGAGGACTGCGCGATCAACGCGATCGCGCTGGAAAGCTGCCCCGACTGCTGAGCAAAAATGGTGCTGAGCCGCGCGCCGCTGGCATAGCTCGCGGAAATATCCTGAAGCTGATAGCCAAGTTGCTGAAAACCTGCCCGTTGCAGCCCGACATTCTTCGTCAGTTTGTCGGTCGCATTGCTGGCAGCGATTGCGCCGCGACCGATCGACGGAACAGCATCGCCCAGCGCCCCGGCGGCCTGGGCAGCGTCGCGACTGCTGACCGCCACGCCCAACAGCACTTTCTCAAGCTGCTGCGCTTGAGGCCCTGCTTTGGCGACAGTGCCGCCCACCTGATCCACCGAACCGCGGAGGGCGTCAATCTCCGCCTTCGCCGCCTTGGTATCGCTGGTGATAATCAGGGATGTCTTGAGCGTCATGGCGTGTTGCCCATCTCAACGGCAGCGAATGGCGGAATTGGCTCGATCAGGCGTTGCCGGAAATTGCGCTGAAATAGGTTCGTGCGAGCGCAACACGAACATAAGGAAGGTCGAGCAGCTGATCGCGAAGCTGATCGCTGTAAGGCAGCGGTTCGTTGGCGCTGTCCACCACTTCGTCCATGCCGATTACAACCCGGCGCAAGAATGTCGTCGATGCGCCGCCATCTTCAAGATCGAATGTCGCGACTTCGTTAGTCGACATGAGGCGAAAGGTAGCCTTGAATGTCTGTGGCACGAAACCGCCATCAACCGGGACAGAAACTTTCACGTCATGGGTGAATACGGGATCGGGATCGACACGAAACATAGATTTTCCTCATAAATGGCTTGGATGGTGAAGGCGGCAATGTATTTAACCGTAATGCAGCTGCTGGTTTCTCTGTAGTTCAAGCTGCTTACGGTATACTTCTGGGTCGAGGCCCATGAGCGACACGATGTTCTTATCCGCGTCAGTCAATCGATAGTGTTCGCTGTTGAGCGATATTCCTTTTGATTCCATCGCGGCACGTTCATTTTGGATGCCGCGCCGAAATTCTTCGTTGCCGTTCAACAGTTGCTCGAATTTCCATGGAGCCATGCCGTAGCGCACCGCAAGAGAGCGGTAGAACGCGTCCATCTTGATGGGTTCGCTCCGCCTCGCGCCATTCGGTAGAAAGCCGCGTGCGCTGCTTTGGTCGTTGGTTTTGCTTGCGATGAAGTCAGCAGGATCGGCCCCCATCAGCGCGATGATGTGGCGATCGGCGTCGCTCAGCAATCCGCCTTGTGCAGCAGCATTCAGGCTTTTTAGCTGGTGCTCAAAATAGCGGCGCGTGGGTTCGATCTGCGCCCGAAATTCGGGGCTGGTCCGAAGAAGATGCAGATATTCCGTTTCGGTGTATCGCAGTTGCTTTGCAACGGCCCGATCCACCTCGCCCATTTCGGTCGACCCGTCCATCATGTGTAGGGAAGTCAACCCCACGAAATTAGGCTGGTTCACTAGGCTGGCACGAAGCACGCCTGTGATGGTGCCATCTGCCAGGTGCGCTATGACGGGCGATACGCCGCGATATTCGCGATCCGCCATGCGCCTCTCGCCTTCGCTGGTCCAATCGACCCGACCCCACATGCCATCTCCACGGGCCTGTAGATCAACAATCCATCCGCGTGCGGGCGCAGGGTCACCTTTTGGCGCAGCCAGGTCGGTTGCGTGATTTTCGTCCAGGACCATTTTGCCGTTTGCGGCTGCCAGCGACGACGCAGCCAGAGCGGCCATGTTGGCGACCTGATAGGGGCCGCGCCCATCGCGTGTCTTGATCTCCCCGGCAGGAAGCAGGTGCACCCAACGAGGGACGCTGCCATCAATCGTGCCCAGGGGCGTCGCGGCACACAGGGCGATGTTCTGCCTGCTCATAGCTTAATTTCCCGCTAGGCGACCGATTACCAGGCTGTGCCATCCTGGACCTTCTGCACGGCTTGCGCGATATCGAGCTTGATACCGCCTTCTGCTGCGCGCCGCTGGAATGCAGCAGCAGCGCTGTGCAAGGCCACAGCGGTCTTGGTGGCGACGACATTATCATCCATGCCCTTCAGTTTGCGAACTTCCTTCAGGATGTCTTCGTCGCCGTTGAAGCTGGCCAGGCCAAGCAAGCGGATCAGTTCGCCACGTAAATCCATGGTGTTGGAGCCTTTCGGTTTGTCAGGAGAGGTTCGCGGCCTTGCGGGCAGCGGCGAGGTTACTGACAAGCTCGTCGCGCTTTTCCTTCAGGGCGATGATTTTGTCGTCTACTTCCTTGAGCGCCGCCTCGCGAACAGCTTGAGGAACGCCTTTGCTGGCAGCAGGACAGAAACGCTCGACGAGACCGGGGATCGCCGCTTCAATCCGATCGCGCAGGAAGTAGGTAACCGCCGCTACGTCCAGAACGCTATTCGGGCCGACAAGGGCCGATGGTGGGAAGAGGCCCGCGCGAATGCGCCCTGGAGCGCCGAACGCTGGCATTTCAGGCGGACGCTCAGCATTGACCATCAGCAGCTGCGCTGCGCCCTTTGCTGCATCCGCCACCTGATCAGCCGTTGCGTTGCGATCGTTGAGGTTCCAAGCCAGACGCTCTTCAAAACTGGCCGCGGCCTTGTCGAGGCCGCGCATGAATGAGGCGATGATGTCGCTGGTATGCGGCGGCGCGTTGATGATGCTGGCACGATCATTTTCGAGCCTGCTGAGTTCGCTTTCAACAGTAGTCAGCTCCGCGCGCACTTCGGCCAGTGCATCGGCCAGGCCGTTGATCAGTTCTGAAATCGCCATGTCATTTCCCGCTGGTGATGGAGGGTGACAAGCCCATGCGCGCTGCCCAGGAAGCCAGCGCGCATGGACCATCACCAGCGACCTGCCGACAGCGGAAGGGGCCATCAGCAACTCGCCATCACGGTATGAACGGGAAGCGCCAGCCGTTCGACCTGACGCACGTCAGCAGAAGGAAAATTAGTCGAACAGTCCGGGTTGACGGTCGTCTTCCGCTTCGCGCTGCATCCGGTAGATGTGCCGTTCGGAGTATGCTGTTTCGACTGCGATCTGTGCGATTGTCAATGACCGCCCTGTCAGCAGCTGGCGAACGCGCTCTCGGCGAGCGGCCTGCTTGGGGATGGATAGCGCGCTCCCGCCACAGTAGATAGCAAGCCGGTCAGCATCTTCCCTGCCAAGCGCCACGCATATGGGATGATGGTCGCCGATCTGGCGCGGAACATACAAGCGCGTTCCACCGAAATGCGACGTAAGCTTGAGCGCGGCCTCTTGCCCGACCGCGCTGACGATAGCAGCAAGGGCTTCATCGCCGGGCAGGCTGCGCACCATCACAGTCCAATGGCTTTGCGCAACTGATGGATGCGGCAAGGCGTGACGCCAAGTTCCCGCGCAATATCCTTCACCGCTACGCCTTCGGCAATACGCCTGGCGACGATCGCGCGCCGCTCCGCCCAAAGCGCTTGAAGCGGCGTCGGCTGCGGCGACAATATCGCTGCCGCCCTGTCCATGCCCAGCGCCTGCACAAGCGGATGCTGCGCGTCTAGCGGACGTTCGGACCCCGATATGGCGGCGCGGCCCGCGCGCTCGCGCGCAGCCCTGTGGCGGGCCAGTCGTGCGGGGAAAGGGGTGTTGCGCGCCATGATCGATTTAAGAAGGGTTAAAAGGGCTGTCAGAGCGATTTTCGACGGCATTGGGCAGGTCGGTAGCCTTGCGGCGTTCCCATGCTCTCAGAGCGCCTAAAATCCTCCGTGCCCGTTCGGCATCGGCGAAGCGCAGCGCATCGACGCCGAACCGGCTGATCCATCGGTTCAATGCCGCCTCCGTGCCGTCGCGGGAGAGCTTCTCCCAAAGTTCACGGATCAGGGTGATCTGCGCGGCGGTTGCCATTCCGCGCCGGTCATTGACGCTGAACGACGCTTTCCTTTTATCGCTTACGAAACCGAGGAAGCGGAAGCGGTCCATAACAGCAGCGAAGCCGCGATCGTCCAGCTTGGTCGCGCTGTCCGCTCCGCCATGATCGCGCAGGATCGCGCGATAGGCGTCGTCATCCAGGCAGAGCGCCTTGCGCGCCACCTGGATCAACTGGACACGTTTGGCGCTGAGGGGTTTGCGGACGTGCTTGCCAGCCATTGGCTATCTCCTATTGAGCGAAGATCAGGCGGCGTCATTTTCGACGATCTGACGCGCCTTTGCGCGGGCGATGGCGGCGGCAAAGGCCTGCGTCCGCGCCTCCGCCATGGTGTCGCCCACAGCGCGCGCGACGGTGCCCACTTCTGGCAAGTCGGGATCGCGGTCGGAGTGGTGCTGCCAACGTAGGCAACCTGCCAAATCCCGCGCACGCTGAACGATATCGTCTATTTTCTCCGCTTGGTTTTGCAGCTTGGTAATCTGGATCATGGCGGGCTTTGCGATGCTCTCGATCATGCCCGCGAAATCTCTCGCAAGGTTTCGGAGTGCTTGGCCATCTTCGGTATCGCCAAGGGTAGCGATGGCATCATCCAGTTTGTCATAAGCCTTGCGCGCCATGTCTGCGGCCTGACAAAAATCGCCGATCTGCTCTGATACGGCATCGATACGGGAAAGATTGGTCCGAGCGACCCTTGTGAGAGCGTGGATGATGTCGAGGCGACGTGCGCCGTCGACCTCAGCTTCCACTGCCGCAAGGACCGCGCCGGTTTCTTCGGTGATATTGCCGATCTCGCCGATGCTCTCGATGACATCGCGATAGTTGGTCACGCCTGACGGGAAATGATCGATGTTCATGTTCTTAACCTTTCCTAATGAAGATGATTAATTGTTGCAGACGCGCGGAAACCTATTCCCAAGGCATCTATGGGTGGAGGATTGCCCGCACTATCTCGCGGGTGACGGGCTGATCGTTCGCTTCATCCCGGCACATGCTCAAGAGCCGCTCGACCGATTCAACAGTGCGGCGTTAGCATCTTCGAATGCCTCATATGCCATATACCCGGCAAAGCAGTATTCGTTGATCGCGGTTGAAGCATCTTCCATCAGCACAACATGGCTACAGCCCGCCTTCGCAAGAGCCACGATAACTGTCGAATTACCGTTCCCAAGAACCTCCGCTATGATGGCGCGGAAGATTTCGCTGATGTCATCAGCCGCAGTGTTGATGACTGTGAATTGGCGATCGATGTCAGTTTTATCTTTGAGGACGCTATAGGGATACGCATTACCCATGATTATTTACCTTCCTAAAATAGTTGGTTAGCGGGGCAGGGCAAACAGATGCTATGGATGATCCATGATCACACCATCGCTAGGATGATCTCGGCATTGATGGGTTGACCGCAGGCATATTCCGCTGCGTCGTCTATGAAGTCGCCCACGCGGCGAAGGCTCCTGCTGGCGCGCGGCGCTGAAAAATGACGCACGATCAGCGCTATCGCCTCAGGGTCGGTGACACCGCGCGACCGGGCGAACATGGCTAAATCGTCGTTTGTTATCTCCGAGTATTCCATCGCTTCTATGAAGCGCGCCCGATCGCCGACCGCGCGACTGATCACCGTCCGGCCCTCGTCATCGACCTTTAGGGACAACTCGTGATTACCCACGAAGATGAGACCGACTTTGACGGGCACGGCTTGCTCCGGTTGATCGTTCCAATACCGAAGCTCATCCAGCGCCTCGCGGGCCAAATATTGCGCCTCATCGAAAACAACCGTTAAGCGCGGCCCGAGATCGCCGAGATGCCGTCGTTGATCGTAATACCACTGCTGAATTTCGTACCGAAGCTGTTGCGCAAGCATGTGAGGCTGCTGATGGACATGACCGCCACGATGCCCCCTTAGTTGCCACATGGCCTGGACCATGTGCCGGAGAACGTCGCGCGAACCCACCCGCTTGCGATTGAGGGTGATGACTGTCACATTTTGAGGGTGGCGAGCGGCGAATGCTCGGATCGCCGTCGTCTTGCCCATGCCCGGAGGGCTAATGAAAATGCCGATGCGCCGTGTGCGATGGCATGTCTCGCAGCGCGCATCCAACGTCCGCAGCGGCGTGAGCGGCAAGATATCTTCTTCAGGCAGCATTTGCCCGGTTCCTTTCCATGGCTTCGGTAAGAGCAAGGCGACGGGCGCGGGCGCGCTCCGCGTCGGTTAAATCGGCTTGATGGCTTTCGTTCGCCCTGACCCGGCCATCGGCAATGGCCTGGACGCCGCTGCCCTGATCAAGCACATGCGATCCCTGCGGCAGCACGATTGGCGCGGCTTCCGCCGCCATGTCGGCCGCGATCGCCATCGGATCGACCGCCATGGTTTCCGCCAGCAGCGCCTTTTTGGATTTGCGCGCCAGCTGCTTGCGCCGGCCGGATGCGGTCGCGCCGCTGCGGTCCAGGGGGGCGAAGGCGTAATCTGGCAGCAGCTGGACAGGCCCAAGGTCCGGAATGAAGGCAACCGGATCAGCGCCACGTCGCCACGGAAGTGCCACTTCGATTTGCGAGCCGTGCGGCAGCGCGAAAAAGGCATCGTGCGAAAAGCCGTGGCCGTTGATCCGCACAGCGCCGCGGCTTAGCTTGTATGTGCGCCTATCGCAGAACGCAGCGTCCAGTTCGAGAGGATGAACCTTGACCGGCCGCCATCCTGCATCGATCTTTTCTTGCAGCACGTCGCGTGGCGATCGACCACGCCATTGTCCGCCCATTTTGCGCTGGTGATAATAGTCGATCAGTCCGTGACATTTCGTAACAAACTCATCCCATGTGCCCCTATACGGCTCAGGCTCTCTCCCGACATTTTGGGTTTTCTTGAGCATCCGGTTGCCCCCGGCGTAACCGGGCATCAGCTTGAATGCATATTGATTGAGGCGCTTAAACAGCGGTTCGATCGGTTTGGCCGGCGCGTTATAGGGCATAGCCTTCGTGATGCTGCCTTTAAGGATCGCCAACGCTGGCGCGATCCGCTCCAAGGCGCGGTTTTCGCTGCCGTTGTCGATGTAAAGATGCTGCGGGAATCCCCATTCGGGGTGCGTCACCATGGCGATGAAACCTTCGATGACGTGTTCCTGCCGGATGCTCTCGCCTTTCGGACAAAGCACGAAGTGCGGGAAAATGCGGCCGGTGCCAGCGTCCATGTAGCCGATCATCTTTGGCCAACGTGTCGAGCCATCGGGCGCGGTGACGCATACATCCATATGATGAACGTCGATGTAGACCAGCTGCATCGCGTCCACGTCCTGGTAGCTGCGCGTGATACGCGGCTGCTCATCAAAGTCACGCTTGGCGTCGGTGCGCATGACGTTTAGCTTTTCGAACGCCAGCCGATCGCGTTCGACACGGCGACGATTGAGAGCGTAGGCCACCGCTGGCAGATCAATTCCCTGCGATTCGCAATGGCGCTTGAATTGGTGGCTGGCGAATGCGGCGACCTGCCCTGCCCCACTGTCAGCAGCGCGCGAGGCCCACAAGCTCTTGATCATGGTGTCGAGATAAGCGGCCAAGGCCGGGAGCGCCGCCGCATCATATCCAGCTGCGCGATATGCCGCGTCGAACGTTGAAGTTACGGTAACCCGCGACTGGCCCGCATTAGACGGCTTGTCGCGCATTAAGCCAACCATTCCCTGCCGTTCGAAAGCATCGATCCACCGTTTGATGGATCGCTCGCTCGCGCGCGGACGGACAGCAGCGCGGATGGCGGCAGCGCGCTCATGCGAGCCGCGCGGACACCCTAAAGCTTTAGCGATGATGTCGTAGCGCGACCGCGCCAAGTCGAAGGACTTGGGGTCCTTCTCCCCACTCGATGACGAACCTCTCAATGGGCTTTGAGCAACCGGCAACGCACCTTTCAGCGCTGCTTTAAATTGGACTGGCAAGCTTTGGAGCAGCACCTCATAGCGAAGGCCCGCCCGTCCCCCACGACCAGCAATATGCCGCACAAGCACAGGCAGCTTCTTAGTGGGTGAACCCATGAGAGCCTTCTTAAGATGATATCTAAGGGTGCGATCCGGCCAGCCTGTAACGCGCGCCAAATCGTCGCATCCGATCCAGTAGTCCCCCCCAAACTGGCTCACGCGGTTGCAGCTCCGCTAGCGTCGAGGAGCCGTCTCCGAAGTTGCTGCGCCTTAGGGCCGTTTGTCCGCCCTGCTGCCACATGGTGCGCATAGCCTGGATCGACTCGATGTGCTCGACACCAAGCTTTGAATGTCGTTCCACGTAGGATAAAGCCCGCCCTTACCGTTGCGAGCACGTTGTTTTCTAAAGGGGCCAATGACATGCCGTTCATCCGAGTTGATAATCTGCGATATCGCAAATAATCGCATGGCGCAATCTCTTACTGAATGGCTTGGTGATGTTGAGTCTCTGCTGACGGAGATGAAGCGGCGCGCACGTGTGAATACCGACAGCGAACTGGCGGAAGTGCTTTCAACAACCCAGTCGAACGTCTCAACTTGGAGGAAAAGGGGCGCGGTTCCAAAGGCCGCGCTGTTGCGATTTGAGCGCCTCAATATAGAGGATGCCACCCCGACGCATCGGACCATGGCTGCAAGAGCGATTGCGATTCGCGCGGCGGAATTTGCACATCAACGCGCTGGAGGCCGGGGAGGCGCAAGCAGGACGGTTCTTTACGGAGTTGTTGCGGGCGCTTGGGACACTGTCGTCGCCGCGATAGCTGCCGACCTAAAACGCAAGGAAGCAACCACAAAATTATGGCCATTGCAGCTGGCAGAAGGCGTCATGGAAAATGAAGAGTATCTTGCCGGCATAGCTGACTGGATCGCCAGCCTCTCTTCAACCGAAGTTTTGAAAGCCTTGGCCCTCGCTCCGGACAAAGCCCCTCGGAGCAACGAGGAATAGTTGCCGCAATAGCGCGGCAAAGTTGCCGCAATGGACAAAACCTATCTTATGGAGTCGCGGTTTTCCGCGCCGACGCGATTGCGGCAACTTTGCCTCTGATTGGGGCCATGATATCGCGCACAATCGATTTCGAATTTCAGTAGGTTAACGGTTTTACCGTGCCAAAACCTGAGTGCGGATCGATGCCAAAACGTAAAATCGCGCCCACCGCTACGGCATGCTGGCCCGGCCGCGAGCAGCATAATAGACACTTGCACTTTACGTAAACGTAAATACATTCAGCACCGAGATCCGAAGCGCCGGAACGGCCCCCACGGAGAGGGAATGAACATGGAAGCCTATATTTACGACGCCGTCAGGACGCCCCGTGGCCGGGGCAAGGCCGACGGGTCGCTGCACGACATCACCCCCATTCAGCTGGCGACGCAGGTGCTGGAAGCCGTGCGCGACCGCAGCCAGATCGACACGGCGGACGTGGACGACGTGATCCTGGGCTGCGTCAGCCCGGTCGGCGAACAGGGCGCGGACATCGCCCGCGTCGCCGTGCTGAACGCCGATTATGCGCAGACCGTGCCGGGCGTGCAGATCAACCGCTTCTGCGCCTCGGGCCTTGAGGCCGTGAACATGGCCGCCGCCAAAGTCTATTCGGGTGAGGCGATGTTCGCGATCGGCGGCGGCGTGGAATCGATGAGCCGCGTGCCCATGGCGTCCGACGGCGGCGCCTGGGCGATGGACCCGGCGGTCGCCTATAAGACCTATTTCGCGCCGCAGGGCATCGGCGCCGACGTGATCGCGACGAAGTTCGGCATCAGCCGCGACGATGCGGACGCCTATGCGGTCGAAAGCCAGAAGCGCGCCAAGGCGGCCTGGGACGAAGGCCGGTTCAAAAAGTCGATCGTGCCGGTCAAGGATGTGATCGGCGGCATCGTGCTGGATCATGACGAACATATGCGCCCCGATGCGACGATGCAGTCGCTGGGCGCATTGAAGGCCAGCTTTACCGCGCTGGGCGAGGATATGCCGGGCTTCGACACCGTCGCCCTGCTGCGCTACCCCGAACTGGAAAAGGTCAACCATATCCACCATGCCGGCAACAGCAGCGGCATCGTCGATGGCGCGGCCGCCGTGCTGGTCGGCAACAAGGATATGGGCGACAAATATGGCCTGAAGCCCCGCGCCCGGATCAAGGCGATGGCCTCGATCGGGTCGGAGCCGCTGATCATGCTGACCGGGCCGGAATTTGTCGCGGGCAAGCTGCTGAGCCGCGCGGGCATGACCGCCGCCGACATCGATCTGTGGGAATTGAACGAGGCCTTCGCCTCGGTCGTGCTGCGCTACATGCAGGCGATGAACCTCGACCATAGCAAGATCAACGTGAATGGCGGCGCGATCGCCATGGGCCATCCGCTGGGCGCGACCGGTGCGATGGTGCTGGGGACGGCGCTGGATGAACTGGAACGATCGGGCAAGGGTACCGCGCTCATCAACCTGTGCGTCGGCGCAGGCATGGGCACCGGCATCATCATCGAGCGTATTTGAAACAAGAATAAAACCGTTCGTGCTGAGTAGGGACTGAGCTTGTCGAAGTCCCGTATCGAAGCATCCTTCGATACGCCATTTCGACTTCGCTCAATGGCTACTCAGGACGAACGGATGTTGGGAAAGGTAGCCATACCAATGAACACCATCACATTCGACATCGACGCCGACGGCATCGCCACGCTGACCATCGACGTGCCCGGCCAGTCGATGAACGTCATCGGCCCGGACTTCCTGGCGGACATGGATGCCGCGATCACGCGCATCGCGTCGGAAGAGGGCATCAAGGGCGCGGTCATCGCGTCGGGCAAGGGCAGCGGCTTCATGGCCGGCATGGACCTGAAATATTTCGGCGCGACGCTGGCGACCAGCGATGGGGAACGCCCTGCCCCCTCCGCGATCTTTGACAAGCTGTTCGTGCTGAACGCTTTGTTCCGTCGCCTGGAAACCAGCGGCAAGCCGATCGCCTGCGCCATAGAAGGCACCTGCGTCGGTGGCGGGTTCGAACTGGCGCTGGCCTGCCATCGCCGTTTCGTCGGCGACAGCAGCAAGACGCAGTTGGGCCTGCCCGAAATCCTGATCGGCCTCTTCCCCGGCGGTGGCGGGTCGCAGCGCCTGCCGCGCCTGATCGGCGTGCAGGCCGCGCTGATGTACATGCTTCAGGGCAAGCTGTTCCGCCCGGCCGAAGCGGCGATGCTGAAGGCGGTGGATCAGGTCGTGCCGCAGGGCACGGCGGTCGAAGCTGCGCGTGCATGGGTGAAGGCCAACCCGACCGCCAACACCCAGCCCTGGGACGTCAAGGGTTTCAAGGTTCCGGGCGGCGCGGGCGGCTTCAACCCCGCCTTCGTCCAGACCATGGCCGGCGCCCTGCCGATGACGCTGAAACAGACGCAGCGCAACATGAACGCGCCGATCGCTTTGCTGTCGGCCGTCTATGAAGGCATCACCTTGCCGATGGACCGGGCGATCCGGATCGAAAGCAAATATTTCGCCAAGGTCGCCGCCGATCCGCAGGCATCGAACATGATCCGCACCCTCTTCGTCAACAAGCAGGCGGCCGAACGCGGTGCGCGCCGCCCCAAGGATCAGCCCAAGGCAGCGACGACCAAGCTGGCCATGCTGGGCGCGGGCATGATGGGCGCTGGCATCGCCACCGTCGCGGCGCAGGCGGGGATCGAAGTCGTCCTGTTCGACCGCGACCTGGCCTATGCGGAAAAGGGCAAGGCCCATGTCGAGGCGGTTTTGAAGAAGCGCCTGGGCAAGGGCATGACGCCCGAAAAGCTGGAAGCCACGCTGGCCCGCGTGACCCCCACCACCGACTATGCGGCGCTGGCCGGCGCGGATTTCGTGATCGAAGCGGTGTTCGAGGATGTGAGCATCAAGGCGGAAGTGACCAAGCAGGTCGAAGCCGTGCTGGGCGCCGACACCATCTTCGGCTCCAACACCTCCACTTTGCCGATCACCAAATTGGCGCAGGCCTGGACCAGGCCGGAGAATTTCATCGGCGTCCACTTCTTCTCGCCAGTCGAGAAGATGCCGCTGGTGGAAATCATCCTGGGCGAAAAGACCGGCCCGGCCGCCATTGCCAAAGCGCTAGATTTCGTCGCCCAGATCAAGAAGACGCCGATCGTCGTGCATGACAGCCGCGGCTTCTACACCTCGCGCAGCTTCGGCACCTATGTGCAGGAAGGTGCGGAGCTGGTCGGCGAAGGCGTCAACCCGGCGCTCATCGAAAATGCCGGCAAGCAGCTGGGGATGCCCACCGGCCCTCTGGCCGTCAGCGACGAAGTATCGATCGAGCTGGGCTGGAAGATCATGAGCGCAGCCAAGAAGGAACTGGGCGACGCCTATGTGCCCCAGGGGTCGGACGACATCATGGTCAAGATGGTCGAGGCCGGACGTCTGGGCCGCAAGAATGGCAAGGGCTGGTACGATTATCCCGAAGGCGCGAAAAAGCATCTGTCGCCGGCACTGGGCGAGATGTTCCCGCGCGCGGCCGAACAGCCCGATGTCGAGGCGGTGAAAGAACGCCTCCTCTATCGCCAGCTGATCGAATGCGCCCGCTGTTTCGAGGAAGGCGTGCTGGAAACGCCGGAAGATGGCGACATCGGCGCGATCTTCGGCTGGGGTTTTGCGCCTTATACCGGGGGGCCATTCAGCCATATGGACACGGTCGGGATCGCCCACGTCGTGGCCGTGCTGGACCGTCTGGCCGCCGAGCATGGCCCGCGCTTTGCGCCCACCCAGCAGTTGCGCGACATGGCGGCGAGCGGCGGGCTATTTTATCGGCCGGCACCCATACAGGCTGCCGCATAAGCTGTTCCCCGGCGAAGGCCGGGGAACAGCCCCTATAAATCGCAACGACACTCGGCTAGGTCTTCCCGAATATTTCGGGGAGACTTTTTTCTTATGAGCAAACCCACGGTACTGGTCACGGGCGGCGCGGGCTATATCGGCAGCCATGCTGTGCTGGCGCTCAAGGACGCCGGCTATGGCGTGGTGGTGATCGACAATCTGGTCACCGGCTTCGATTGGGCCGTACCTGAAGGGGTACCGCTGGTGCGCGGCGACATTGCCGACCAGCCGCTGGTGGAAGCGACGTTGCGCGACCATGACATAAAGGCGATCATGCACTTCGCCGGCTCTGTCGTCGTGCCGGAATCTGTCGAGAACCCGCTCAAATATTATCACAACAACAGCGCCAAGACCCGCGACCTGATCGAGAGCGCGGTGCGGGTGGGCGTGCCGCATTTCATCTTCTCGTCCACTGCCGCCACCTATGGCACGCCGGATGTAGAGGCTGTGCGGGAGGATACGCCGCAGCGGCCGATCAATCCCTATGGCATGTCGAAGCTGATGACCGAATATATGCTGCGCGATGTGGCGGCGGCGCATCCGATGAACTTCTGTGCGCTGCGCTATTTCAACGTCGCGGGCGCCGATCCGCAGGGTCGGACCGGCCAGTCGACCGCCGGCGCGACCCACCTGATCAAGGTCGCGGTCGAAGCCGCGCTGGGCAAGCGGGAAAGCGTCGGCGTGTTCGGCACGGATTTCGATACGCCCGACGGCACGGGCGTGCGCGATTATATCCATGTCACCGATCTGGCCGCCGCGCATCTGCTCGCGCTGGAGGCACTGATCGCCGAGCCGACGCGCAATCATCTGCTCAATTGCGGCTATGGCCGGGGCTTTTCAGTGCTGGAAGTGCTGGATGCGGTCGACCGCGCGACCAACAATCCGATCAAGCGGGTCATGGCGCCGCGCCGGGCAGGCGATCCGGGCCAGTTGATTTCGGACAATGGCGCGATTCTGCGGACATTCCCCTGGACGCCGCGCCATGCCGATCTGGACCAGATCGTGACCCATGCGCTGGCCTGGGAGCGCAAGCTGGGCGAGCGCGGATGAGCGAGGCGAGCGTCCGCGCTTTCTTCGCGACCCATGCCCCCGACGTCAGCCTGATCGATCAGGGTGTCAGCACCGCGACGGTGGCGGACGCTGCCGCCGCGCTGGGCGTGGAACCGGCGCGGATCGCCAAGACGCTGTCGCTGCGCATCGGCGATACGGTCGTACTGGTCTGCGCACGCGGCGACGCGCGCCTGTCCAATGGCAAGGCCAAGGCGGCGCTGGGCGCGAAACCGCGCATGCTGGGCGGGCATGAGGTGGAGGAATTGACCGGCCATCCGGTCGGCGGCGTGTGCCCGTTCGGCCTGCCCACGCCCCTGCCCGTCTATTGCGACGTGTCGCTGCGCGATTTCGCCACCGTCTTTCCGGCCGCCGGGTCGCGCACCACGTCGGTCGAACTGACGCCGGATCGACTGGCGGCCTTGACCGGCGCGACATGGGTGGACATTTGCACCCTACCAGACGCCATCGCGGAGTAGCCTCATGCCGACCGAACATCTTTTCGCCACCGGGGCGCAGGCCGCCGCCGATATCGCCACGCGCATCGCCACGCTGCTGGCCGAGGGAATCGCCGCGCGCGGGGTCGCCAGCATCGCCGTCTCAGGCGGCCGTTCGCCCCGCCCGGTGCTGGAGGCGCTCAGCGCGGTCGACCTCGACTGGAGCAAGGTCGTCGTGACGCTGGTGGACGAACGCTGGGTCGCGCCCGACAGTGCCGACAGCAATGAACGTCTGGTGCGCGAGACATTGTTGCAGGGAGCGGCGGCAAAGGCCCGCTTCGTGCCGATGAAGAATGACGCGGCGGATGCCTATGCCGGGCAGGCTGCGGTGGAGGCGGAGTTCGCCACACTGCCCTGGCCGCTCGACATCATATTGCTGGGCATGGGCGATGACGGCCATACCGCCTCGCTCTTCCCAGAAGGCAAGGAACTGGCGGACGGGTTGGCGAGCAAGGCGCTGACCATCGCCGCCACGCCACCTGTCGCGCCGCACCAGCGCATGTCCCTGACCGCCCATGCGATCGTGCAGAGCCGCCATATCTTCCTGCAAATCAGCGGCGCAGGGAAGAAGGCCGTCTATGATCGCGCACTGGCGGGCGGCGCCGTGGAGGAACTGCCGATCCGACTGGCGCTGTTGCAAGACGATGTGCCGGTCGAGGTGTGGATCGCAGACGCGTAATTCCTCTCCTTGCAGGGGAGGATTTAATCCCGCACGTCATGTTTGGAAATCAGATAGCGCCACACACCCACGGCATTGATCCCCAGCAGCGCAATATTCTGCCAGCCGATCCCCTCGCTATCCTTGTCCAGAAATCCCCAGCCGATCAGCGCGATCGAACTGGTGACGAACAGCACGAATGCCCATCCGGTTATGCGTCGGCCCAGATTGAGCGAAACGACCAGCGCCGCGATGGTCGCCGCCCCCGCACCATAATATTGCAGGACGGTGAGCAGCGTCTGATCCATGGCGGCACAACGCCCGCCTTATGGACATGGTTGCGGCGGCACTCTACGTCCCGGCCATGGTTGCCGACATCTCCCCCTTCCACGCCATCGCGATCAGCCGCGAGGCCCATGCCCTCGAAGCGCAGGGGCGATCCATCCTGCACATGGAATTCGGCCAGCCGTCGACCGGCGCGCCGGCCGAAGCGATCGCCGTCGCGCACCGCGTGCTGGACACCGAACCGATGGGCTATTGGGAAAGCCCGGCGCTGAAGGAACGGATCGCGCGCCATTATGGTGAGGCGCATGGCGTGGCGGTCGATCCGGAACAGATACTGCTGACCTGCGGCGCGTCGCCTGGCCTTGTGCTGGCGCTGACCAGCCTGTTCGCGCCCGGTGCCCGCGTCGCCACCGCGCGGCCGGGCTATGTCGCCTATCGCAACAATCTGAAGGCGCTCTATCTGGAACCGGTGGAGGTCGCCTGCGGCCCCGCCGAACGCTACCAGATCAGCGCCGACGCGCTGGCCGCGATCGATCCCGCCCCCGATGGCCTGATCCTCGCCAGCCCCGCCAATCCCACCGGCACGATCATCCCAGCGGACGAGCTGGCGCGAATCGCGCAGGTCTGCGCGGACCGCGGCATCCGTATCATTTCCGACGAAATCTATCATGGCCTCAGCTTCGGCGAGCCGGCCCGGTCGATGCTGGAATATGCGCCCGACGCACTGATCGTGAACAGCTTTTCCAAATATTACAGCATGGCCGGCTGGCGGCTGGGCTGGATCGTGGTGCCGCCAGCGCTGATCGACGTGGCGCGGGCGCGGATGGGCAACCTGTTCCTGACGCCGCCGGTGCTGGCGCAGCGCGCGGGCCTGACCGCCTTCGATTGTACCGAGGAGTTGGAGGGGCATGTCGACAACTATCGCCGCAACCGGCAATTGCTGCTGGACGCCCTGCCCGCGCTCGGCCTTGCCAGCATCGCGCCGCCCGACGGGGCCTTCTACATCTATGCCGACATCAGCCATCTGACCAATGACAGCCTGAGTTTCTGCCAGAAGCTGTTGCGCGAAACCGGGGTGGCGACGGCGCCGGGCGTGGACTTCGATCCCGTGGACGGCCACCGCTTCATCCGCTTCAGCTTCGCGGTATCGACGGATCGGGTCGAGGATGCGATCGCGCGCATGGTGCCATGGTTCCAGGCGCAGGGCGGGCGTTAAGCGTTGACGGAAAAGGCCCGCTTTCTTAGCCCTCTCCCGTCTTCACGGGAGAGGGTTGGGTGAGGGTGTTCTGTCCAACTTTCCTGAGATTGGCTTCCAGAAAGAAGACCCTCACCGACATCGACTAGGCAGCAAGCTGCCAAGTCTCCGTAGCCTCTCCCGTGAAAACGGGAGAGGGAAAGTCAAGCGCCTGCGATAGCCCGCTTCCAGCCCGTCCGCCCCTTCAAATCACCGCACCGTGCGCTTGTAGAGATGCACCAGCCACAGCCCCGTCAAAACCGCCACCGTCAACAAGCGCGGCGGGAGTTTTTCGATCGCGTGGGGCACGCTCCAGAAGAGCGCATCGCCCACGCTGATGACGATCAGCACAAACAGACCGAACAGCAAGGGCGGCAGAATATGACGAGCCTTCATGGAATCGGCATAGCATGGCCGCAGGCCGTCCGCGACAGTGGGACCCCGATAATCGAAACTACAATGTCGGGAATGCCAGTGGTGCGGGTGGTCGGAATCGAACCGACACTCCTTGCGGAACCGGATTTTGAGTCCGGCGCGTCTACCAGTTTCACCACACCCGCACGGCTGGTTCGGCGCAAATGACAAAATCCGGCGCGGGCGTCCAGCCGAAAATCAGCATGAGGCATAAAAGGCCCTCCCGTCGCTTGACAGCATGGGGTGTCGCGCCCACATGCCGCCCAGAATATGTAATGTTATATCATTGATTGGATCGTCATGGCCTCCTTCCCCGACCAGCAGCCCGCCGCGCACTGCCCGAGCGCGCAGGACGGGAGCGTCTCGCGCGCACCCACCGCCTGGATGGACGGCCTCGCGCTCTGCGCTTCCTCGCTCTGCACCCTGCACTGCCTGGGCCTGCCGCTGCTGTTCGCGCTCCTCCCCGCATTCGCCAGTCGCATCGATCCGGGCGAATCCTTCCACCTCGTCATGCTGGCGCTGGCGGTGCCGACCAGCCTGTTCGCACTGGTGCAGGGCCGGCGTCGCCATGGCGGGTGGGCGCCCCTGCTGATCGGAATCGCCGGACTGACGCTGATGAGCGTCGGCGCCCTCATCGCTGAAGATGCGCTGGCCGAAACCCTCTGGACCGTCGCGGGCAGCCTGATGCTGGCGGGCGCACACATCCTCAACTGGCGGCGCGGGCTGGCCCGGTAAAGCGGTCCGCCTGATCCGATTCGCGAAATATCCGGCGCTTGCGACAACCGCCCTGTCATGATGTTGCTGCAAACCGGCTTCCACGATAGCCTTCTTGCGTAACGATCCGCGCGCGCTATAAGGGCGGCCGTGCAGACATAGATAATTTCAAAAACGGAGAAGGACCATCCTTTGACCGAGCCGTCTGCTACGTTCCTGTTATTTGGTGCCACCGGCGATCTGGCGCGCCGGATGATATTTCCCTCGCTCTACAATCTGCTGTCCGATGGGCTGCTGCCTGACGATTTCCTGATCGTCGCGTCCGGCCGATCCGAAATGGACGACGCCGCCTTCCGCAAGGAGGTGGACGATGCGCTGCGCCAGTTCCTGGCCGCCGACCGCTATGATGCCGATGTCGCCGCCCGCTTCGGCGCGATGATCGGCTATCAACCGGTCGATGCCGGCAATGCCGACCAGTTCGCGAAACTGGCCCAGCGGATCGACGGTCGGCTGGAGCGCGGCCTGTCGGTCTATCTCTCCACCCCGCCCTCGCTCTTCGCACCGACCGCGCAGGGCCTGGCCGACGCCGGCCTCATCACGCCGCACACGCGGATCGCGATGGAAAAGCCGATCGGCAAGGATCTCGCCTCATCGAAGGTCGTGAATGACGGCATCGGCGCCCTGTTCGCCGAAAGCCAGATTTTCCGCGTCGACCATTATCTGGGCAAGGAAACGGTCCAGAATCTGCTGGCGCTGCGCTTTGGCAACGTCATGTTCGAACCGCTGTGGAACACCACGGCGATCGACCATGTGCAGATCACCGTGGGTGAGACGGTCGGGCTGGAAGGCCGCGTCTCCTATTATGACGGCGTGGGCGCGCTGCGCGACATGGTGCAGAATCACATCCTGCAAATTCTGTCGATCATCGCCATGGAGCCGCCCGCCCGCATGGACCCGACCGCCGTGCGCGACGAGAAGGTGAAGGTGCTGCGATCGCTGCGTCCCATGACCGACGAAACGGTCAAGACGCACAGCGTGCGCGGCCAATATACGCCGGGCGCCGTCAGTGGTCAGATCGTCACCGGCTATGCCGACGAACTGGGCCAGCCGTCCGATACCGAGACGTTCGTGGCCTTGAAGGCCTATATCGACAATTGGCGCTGGCAGGGTGTGCCCTTCTACCTGCGCACCGGCAAGCGCATGCCCGCGCGCCAGTCCGAAATCGTGATCCAGTTCAAGCCGGTGCGTCACAGCATCTTCGGCCGCGACGGGCATGGTACGGGGCTGGAGCCGAACACGCTGGTCATACGCTTGCAGCCGGAGGAATATATCCGCCTCGCCATCATGAGCAAAAGGCCGGGGCTGGAACGGCAGGTGAAGCTGGACGAGGTGACGCTGGACGTCTCGCTGACCGCCGCCTTTGCCGGGCAGCGCCGCCGCATCGCTTACGAACGATTGATCCTGGACCTGCTGGCCGGTGACCAGACCCTCTTTGTCCGCCGTGACGAGGTGGAGGCGCAATGGACATGGATCGATTCGATCATCGACGGGTGGAAAGAGGCCAATGTGAAGCCCGCCGCCTATTCTTCGGGGAACTGGGGTCCGTCTTCGGCCATTGCCCTAATCGAACGAGACGGAGCCAGCTGGCATGACTGAATTGAATCCGGTGATCGCAAAGGTCACCGACCGCATCGTGCAGCGCAGCGCCGCTTCGCGTCTGAAATATCTGGACCTGATCGAACGGGGCCGCGACGCCGGCACCAATCGCGCGCAACTGTCCTGCGGCAATCTGGCCCACGCCTTTGCCGCCAGCGGCGACGACAAGGCGGTGATCCGCACCGGCGCGGCGATGAACATCGGCATCGTGACGTCCTATAACGACATGCTATCGGCGCATCAGCCCTATGGCCGCTATCCGGAGATCATCAAGATCGCCGCGCGCGAAGTCGGCGCCACGGCGCAGGTGGCCGGCGGCGTGCCGGCCATGTGCGACGGCGTGACGCAGGGACAGGCGGGCATGGACCTGTCGCTGTTCAGCCGCGACACGATCGCGCTCGGCACCGCAGTCGCGCTCAGCCACGCCATGTTCGAAGGCGCGATGCTGCTGGGCATTTGCGACAAGATCGTGCCGGGCCTGCTGATCGGCGCGCTGCGTTTCGGTCATCTGCCGACCATCCTGATCCCGGCCGGCCCGATGCCATCGGGCCTCGCCAACAAGGAAAAGGTGCGCATCCGCCAGCTTTATGCCGAAGGAAAAGTCGGCAAGGACGAACTGCTGGAATCCGAAAGCGCCTCCTACCATGGCGCGGGCACCTGCACCTTCTACGGCACGGCCAATAGCAACCAGATGATGATGGAGATGATGGGCCTGCACATGCCCGCCGCCTCATTCGTCCATCCAGGTACGAAGCTCCGCACCGAACTGACCCGCGCGGCGACGCATCGCATTGCGGAAATGGGCTGGGATGGCGACGATTATCGTCCACTGGGCCATTGCATCGATGAAAAGGCGATCGTCAACGCGATCATCGGCCTGATGGCGACGGGCGGATCGACCAATCATGCCATCCATTTGCCCGCCATCGCGCGGGCGGCGGGCATCCATATCGACTGGACCGACTTTGCCGAGATTTCGGACGTCGTGCCGCTGCTCGCGCGCGTCTATCCCAATGGTTCGGGCGACGTGAATAATTTCCATGCGGCCGGCGGCATCAGCTTCGTGATCCGCGAATTGCTGGGCGCCGGACTGCTGCATGGCGATATCCTGACCGTCGCGCGCGGCGGCATGGCCGGCTATGGGCAGGAACCGGTGCTGGAAGACGAAAAGCTGGTGTGGCGCGACGTGCCTGCGTCGCGCGACGAAGCGATCCTTCGCCCCGCCGCCAACCCGTTCCAGGCCGATGGCGGCATGAAGCTGCTGGAGGGCAATCTGGGCCGCTGCGTCATGAAGGTGAGCGCGGTGGACAAGGAACGCTGGACGATCGAGGCGCCCGCCGCCGTCTTCCACGATCAGGACGATGTGCTGCGCGCGTTCAAGGCCGGCGAACTGGAGCGCGACGTCGTGGTCGTGGTCCGCTTCCAGGGGCCAAAGGCCAACGGCATGCCGGAACTGCACAAGCTGACCCCGGCGCTGGGCGTCTTGCAGGATCGCGGGTTCAAGGTCGCCTTGCTGACCGACGGCCGCATGTCCGGCGCATCCGGCAAGGTGCCCGCCGCCATCCATCTGTCGCCCGAAGCCTTGGCGGGCGGCGCGATCGGCAAGCTGCGCGATGGCGATCTGGTGCGGGTCTGCGCGGAGACGGGCGACGTCACGGCGCTGGTCGATGCGGCGACATGGGACGCACGGGACATCCCCGCCGCTCCGCCCCCGCCCTACGACACCGGCCGCGAACTGTTCGCCCTCTTCCGCCATCATAGCGATCTGGCCGAACAGGGCGCGTCGCCGATCCTGGCGGCGATGGAAAGCGAGATTTGAACCATTAATCCTCGTCATTCCCGCGAAGGCGGGAATCCATCTCCTGACATCGCGGCCAGCCTCTAGGCCCGGAGATGGATCCCCGCCTTCGCGGGGATGACGAATAGAAAGGGTCTGAACATGACCGACATCATCGCCGCCGACATCGGCGGAACCAACGCCCGCTTCGCCCGCGCCTCGCTCGATGAAAAGGGCGTGCCGACGCTCGGCACCGTGCGCAAATATAAGGTCGCCGACTATCCCAGCCTGCAAGCCTGCTGGGCCGCCTTCGCGCAGGACGAACAGAAGGAAGGCGACGGCGACCTGCCTCGCGCCGCCTCCATCGCCTTCGCCACCGCGATCGGGCGCGACGTCATCAAGCTGACCAACAGCAATTGGGTGATCCGCGCCGATACGCTGGCCAGCGACATCGGCGTCGATACCGTACGCCTCGTCAACGATTTCGAGGCGGTGGCCCATGCGGTATCCCGCCTGCCGGCCGAAAACCTGCCTTTGCTGTTCGGGGAGGATCGCCCCTTCCCCACCGATGGCGGCGTGACCATCCTTGGCCCCGGCACGGGCCTGGGCGTCGCGATGATCGCTTATGATCAGGGCCATCCCCATGTGATCGCGACGGAAGGCGGCCATCTCGACTTCGCCCCGCTCGACCATATCGAGGAGAAGATCCTCTCTTACCTGCGCGACAAGTTCCTGCGGGTGTCGACCGAACGGATCGTGTCCGGGCCCGGCCTCAATTATATCTACAAAGCGCTGGCGACGATCGGCCATGATCGGGTCATGCTGATGGAAGACCCAGAATTATGGCAGGCGGCGCTCGATGGCAGCGACGAATTCGCCCGCCGCGCGCTCGACCGCTTCTGCCTTTGCTATGGCTCCGTCGCGGGCGATCTGGCGCTGGCCCATGGCCCGCACAGCGTGGTGCTGGCCGGCGGCCTGACTCAGCGGATGAAGGATTTTCTGCAAACGAGCGGGTTCCACACTCGCTTCAAGGCGAAGGGCCGGTTCGAAAGCCTGATGGCGACCGTGCCGATCCGCTGCGCCATTCATGATGAAATAGGGCTGTTCGGCGCTGCCGCAGCGTTCAGGGAGAAGTGATAATGAGCAAGCTGACCGTCGAACAGGTGATGGACCTCGCCCCGGTAATCCCGGTGCTGGTGGTGGATCGGGTCGAGGATGCGCTGCCGATCGCGCGCGCGCTGGTCGCGGGCGGCCTGCCCGCGCTGGAAGTCACGCTGCGCACCCCCGCCGCGCTGGACGTGATCCGCGAAATGGCGAAGGTCGAAGGCGCGGTCGTCGGCGCCGGCACGGTGCTGAACCCCGCCCAGCTGGACGCCGCGATGGAAGCCGGCGCGCGCTTCATCGTCAGCCCCGGCCTCACCAAGTCGCTGGGCAAGGCCGCGATCGCCGCGAAAATCCCCTTCCTGCCCGGCACCGCCACGGCCGGCGACATCATGCGCGGCATGGACATGGGCCTCACCCATTTCAAATTCTTCCCGGCCGAAACATCCGGCGGACTGCCAGCGCTCAAGGCGCTCGCCGCCCCGCTCCACACCGCCCGCTTCTGCCCCACCGGCGGCATCACGCCGCAAAGCGCGCCCGAATGGCTGGCCCAGCCCTTCATCAAATGCGTCGGCGGCAGCTGGGTCGTGCCCAAAGGACCGGTCGATCCCGACAAGATCGAAGCGCTAGCCCGCGAAGCCGCGGCATTGCCGCGCTGAGATCGGCATATTGGGGACAAGATGCGGGGCCATTGCGCCCCGCATCTTGTCCGCCTAGATGAAGCCTATGAATCCGCGCCGTCTCCTTGCCGCCCTGGCCCTGTTCCTGTCCGGCTGTGCCGGCGCGCCGCAAAGCTATCCCTCGCTCGCCAAGCGCGCGGTGGAAAGCGCCCCCGTCGCGAAGATCAGCCCGCCCTCCGCCCCTGTCCCGGCCGATGCCGCCCTGTCGGCGGAAATCGCCAAATATATGGGTCAGGCAGACAAGGGCGCAGCCGCCTTCGACGCCGCTTATGCCAAGGCCGACAAGGCGGTGCGGGCCGCATCGGGCGCAGCCGTATCGAGCGACCCATGGGTCGCGGCACAGGTGACGATCAGCGCGCTCGAATCCGCCCGCAACGACAGCGTGTCGGCGCTCGCCAGCCTCGACACCCTCTATGTCCAGCGCAGCAAAGCGGTTGCCGATGGCAAGGCCGCCGGTGGTCTTGAGGATGTGGACGCCGCCCGCAGCGCCGCGCTGGCGCTCGTCGACCAGCAGAATGACCGCATCGACGCGATGAAGACGCGATTGCCGCAGCCCTGACGGGCAGCAGAAACTGACGTCAGCGATAACGTCATCCCGGGCTTGACCCGGGATCCCGCTTTTCTTTCGATCCCGGCTTTGGGAAGGCAGCGGGACCCCGGGTCAAGCCCGGGGTGACGACGCTTGGGTATTCCGCTACGTCCGCCTTATTCCCCCATCGCCTTTACTGCGCCCTTATGCGCCTTGGCGTTGTGGACATAATGATCCACCCCTTCGCGCATATCCAGGATCGCTTCGTCGCTCAGGTCGCGCATATATTTGGCCGGGCGCCCGGCCCATAGCTGGCGGTGCAGCACCCGCTTGCCCGGCGACAAAAGCGCCCCCGCCGCCAGCATCGCGTCGCTCTCCACCGTACAACCGCTCATCACGATCGCGCCCAGTCCCACAAAGGCCCGATCCTCCAGCACGCAGCCATGGATCATCGCCATATGGCCGATCAGCACATCGTCGCCGATGATCGCGGGATAGCCATCTGCCGGTCGCCCGTCCGCCCGGTCGCCGGGGCTGTCGCAATGGATGACGCTACCGTCCTGTACATTGGTCCGCGCGCCGATCCGCACCCGGTTCACGTCGCCGCGAATAACGCAATTATACCAGATGCTGGCATCCTCGCCGATCTCGACGTCGCCGATAATGCGGCATCCCGGCGCGATGAAGGCGCTGGGGTGGATGCGTGGGACTTTGCCGTTGAAGGGGATGATGCTGACATCCGGATAATCGCTGGCGGCCATTGCGGCTTTCCTCTCAAGGTCTGATTTTCAGCACGGGCAGGATACTGGCGTGATCATCGGTCCAGGCCGAAAATCCCGGTCGGGGCTTCAGATATTGCCATTGTTCGCGGCCGGACAAGGCGACCAGCCGGTCCAGTTGGGCCGGATCGCGCGACAGGGCGACCCAGATCGACGCCGCATAGTTGCGATCCGCGTCCCGCTTGTCGGGCAGATAATGGCGCAGCCGCACATGCCATCCTGCCGCCGCCGCATCGCCCGCGACCACTGGACGCAGATCGAGATAGCGGTTGGAGATATGGATCAGCAGGACGCCATTGCGCGCCAGCCGCCGTCCGTAAATGTCCAGCGCCTCCCGCGTCAGCAGGTGCATCGGGATGGAATCGGAAGAGAAAGCGTCGATCACCAGCAGGTCCGCCCCGCCCACAGGCTGCCGCGCCAGCGTCATGCGCGCGTCGCCGATGATGATGTTCGCTCTGGGCTGGCATCGCGACAGGAAGGTGAAGTCGGCCGGATCGCGGGCGATCGCCACCATCGCCGGGTCGATCTCGTAAAAATGCCATGTCTGGCCGGGGCGAATATAACAGGCCAGCGTCCCCGCACCCAGGCCGACCACATCGATCCGCGCGCGCGGCCCGAACAGCGCCGGCGCATTGCGCATCGCCAGCCCCACGCCCGAAGCCGGCGCATAATAGCTGGTCGGGTCCAGTTCCCTGTCCTTCGCCCGGTTCTGAATACCGTGCAGCGTCGTGCCGTGGAACAGGATGCGCTCGCCCGCTCCCCGGTCAGCATCCCTGTTCGCCACGCCATAGACCCCGAAATAGCTGCGGGTCAGCATGCCGCTGGCCGATTGGGACAATTTCTCCCACCCGCTCAGGCACAGCATCAGATAGACGAGCATCCCCGCCGTCAGCCAGCGATGCCCCAGCGCCACTATCGACAAGCCGATGATGGTGACGAAGCTGATGGTCTTGAAAATCTGCGTATCGAGTCCGGGTACCAGCCCGCCGCCGACCAGCGACAATATGAGGCCGATAAGCAGGATGATCGTCGCCAGCCAGACACGCCGCTGCGGATTTTCCCAGATCAGGCGCGGCAGACGCAAGGCCGCCTCCCGATCCGGCAGCAACAGCGCGGCCGCCGCCAGCAGGATCGGATATTCATAGGTCCAGTCGAAGATCAGCGGCGCGATCAGGGCGCAGAACAGCCCGCCCAGCATGCCGCCTACCGACATCAGCAGATAGAAACGGGTCAGATGCGCAGGCGCCGGCCGCAATTCGTAGAGCCGGGCATGGAGCGCGGTCGATGCCACGAACAGCACGGCCACGATGCCCAGCGCAATGAAGACGGGGAAATGGACGCCGCCGGTAAAGGCGATGCAGGCACCGATCAGCAGGATCAGCGGCGCAATCGACACGCAGAAGTCCGCGCCGCCCCGCCCCGCCGCAAAGGCCAGCGAGAAGCTGAGCAGATAGAGGCCCAGCGGCACGATCCACAGCAACGGCATGGCGACGATATCGGTGGTCAGGTAGAGGCTGGTCGCCAGCATCAGGCCCGATGGCACGGCCGACAGCGCCAGCCAGTGCAGCATGCGCCGGGTGCCCGGCGGCGGCGCGTCGCTCGCCTCCACCGCCACTTCGCCGGGGCTGTCCGCCGGCAATCGCCTTGCGCTCATATAGACCAGGAAGAAGAGCGCCCCATAGCCGAGCGACCAGAGGATGCTTTGCGCCTTCAACGCCAGCAACGGCTCCACCAGCAACGGATAGGCGATCAGCCCGGCAAAACTGCCCAGGTTCGACGCGGCATAGAGCGGATAGGGATCGCGTCCTTCCGACAGCGCATACCAGCGTTGCAGCAAAGGCGCCTGCGCCGCGACCACGAAGAAGAGCGGGCCGATCGACGCGCCCAGCAGCCACAGCACCCACAGGGCCGGCTCGATATCGGCGGACGGTTGCCACCCCATCAGGCCGATCGGCAGGAAAATGGCGGAAATCAGGAACAGGCCGAGGTGGATCAGCGCCTGCCGCCGCGCCGGAACACGGCCCAGCAGATGTGCGTAGGCATAGCCCGCCAGCAGCAGCGCCTGATAGACCAGCATGGCGGAATTCCACACCGACGGCGCCCCGCCCAGACGCGGCAGCGCCATGCGGGCGATCATCGGCTGGACCAGGAACAGCAGGAACGACCCCGCACAGATCGTGACGACGAAGCGGGTACGCGTGCCTATCAAATTCCGGTCCTCCTGCCGCCCGGCCCCTGTCATGGGGCAGCAGGCGGGCAGGACACAAGCAGGATTGTGGCAGAAGACGAACGATGTCGGTGGATTACCCGCCCAACAACCGCGCCGCATGCAGCGCATGATAGGTCAGCACGCCCGAGCAACCGGCGCGCTTGAACGCCATCAGCGTTTCCAGCACCATCGTGTCGCGATCCGCCGCACCGGCGGCGACCGCATGTTCGATCATCGCATATTCGCCCGACACCTGATAGGCGAAGACCGGCACGGCGAAGCGGTCGCGCACGCGCGCGACGATGTCCAGATAGGGCAGGCCCGGCTTCACCATCACGCTGTCGGCGCCCTCGGCCAGGTCCAGCGCCACTTCGCGCAGCGCTTCCTCGCCATTGGCGGGGTCCATCTGGTAATTTTTCTTGTCGCCCTTCAGCAACCCGCGCGATCCCACCGCATCGCGGAACGGGCCGTAGAAGGCGCTGGCATATTTGGCGGCATAGGCCATGATCTGCACATTGGCATGGCCGCCCTGTTCCAGCGCGGCGCGGATCGCGCCGACCCGGCCGTCCATCATGTCGCTGGGCGCGATGATGTCCGCGCCCGCCGCCGCCTGGTTGAGCGACTGGCCGACCAATATGTCGATGGTCGCGTCATTGAGGACATAGCCGGTATCGTCCAGCAGCCCGTCCTGCCCATGGGCGGTATAGGGGTCCAGCGCCACGTCGGTCAGGATGCCGATATCGGGCACCGCATCCTTGATCGCGCGGATCGCCCGGCACATCAGATTATCGGGATTGAGCGCTTCGGTCCCGTCGTCGCTGCGCCGCTCCGCCTGGGTATTGGGGAAGAGGGCAAGGCAGGGAATGCCGGCATCGCGCGCGTCCTTCGCCCGCTCGACCATCAGGTCCACCGACCAGCGCGACACGCCGGGCAGCGCGCCGATCGGTTCTTCCACGCCGGTCCCTTCGGTCACGAACAGCGGCCAGATGAAATCGCTGGGCGACAGGCGGTTTTCGGCATGCATCGCCCGGCTCCAGGCCGATGCACGGGTGCGGCGCAGGCGCAGCGCCGGATAGGGTGCGTATGTCATGCCAGCGGATGTAGGCCGGGGGTCCGGGGCGATCAAGCCGGGCAGTTTGTCCCAGGCGCCTTGCGTTCAAAGCGGAGGAAGATTTTACCGATCGTTTAGACATTGGTCTAACCACCGAAAGAATATTAGCTTTCGTTAACCCCGATATCGCAGGGCTGGATCAGCGACGGACAGGAAAGCCCCCATGATCAGCATCACTTCGGACCCAAGCCGCAGCCTCGTCATCGCCCAGATGACCGGCTTTCTCGAACCGGCGGACGTTCGGCGTTTCAGCGACGAGAAAGAGGCCGCCGTCATCGCCATGGGGCTGGGGTCCGACGAATATTATCTGCTGGTCAACACCGAAGGCTGCGTCATCCAGTCGCAGGAAGTGGTGGCGACCTTCATGCGCGTGATGCTGGAATCACCCTTCCGCTCGCGCCGTCTGGCGGTGGTGCGGCACGACAATCTGACCCGCATGCAGACCCGCCGCATCCTGAGCGTCCGGGACGAGGCCGACATCTTCGCGTCCGTGGCAGAGGCGGAAGAATGGCTGTTCGCCGCCCCGGTGCAAAGGCGCGCCGCGCACGGTTAAGGAACGCTTTGACCGCCGCCACGCATCCCCTATGGACCGCCGATGCGCGCCATCCATCATATCGCCCTCATCTGTTCCGACTATGACCGTTCGCGGGCCTTCTATCGCGACATATTGGGCCTGCCGGTGATCCGCGAAGTGTGGCGGGCGGAACGGCAATCGTGGAAATGCGATCTGGACGCGGGCAATGCGCAGATCGAACTCTTTTCCTTCCCCGCGCCCCCGCCCCGGCCCAGCCGCCCCGAAGCGCTCGGCCTGCGCCATCTCGCCTTTCTGATCGACGATCTGGACGCGGAAGTCGCGCGGCTGGCGGCGGCCGGCGTCGATTGCGAACCCATCCGCATCGACGAATATACCGGTCAGCGCTTCACCTTCTTCGCCGACCCGGACGGACTGCCGCTGGAACTCTATGAAAGCGCGCCAGCGGCCTGAGGCCGTTATTTCGCGAACCGCTTGAAGAAACTGTCGTCGTTCCACGCCGGCCGCGCCGCCGCATTGGCGACGCGCAGCGTCACCGCAGTCACATAGGCATTGAGCTTCGCCGTCTCCGCCGGCAGCACCGGCTGGTTCAGATCGTCGAACGGCGAATGATAGATATTGGCCCGCCACGCCTTTTCCGTGGTCGCTTCGGGTGTCCCCGCCTTGAACCCATATTTGAAAAACAGCGCCGGGATGCCCTGCCGAATGAAGGCATATTGGTCGGACCGGATGAAAACGTTGCGATCCGGGAAGGGATCGGGCGTTATCGGCAGGTTCATCTGCGCGCTCACCACTTCGGCGTCCTTGCCCAGGCTGCTTTGGTCATAGCCCACCGGCGTCACGCTGGTCAGCGGAAAGATGGGCAGCGCCATATCGAAATTCAGGTCCGCCACGATGCTCTTGGCCGGCACGGTCGGCCGCCCCGCAAAATAGCGCGCGCCCAGCAGCCCCTTCTCCTCCGCCGTGACGATGGTGAACAGGATGGAGCGCTTGGGCTTCACCTTGCTCGCCTTCAATGCGCGCGCGATTTCCAGCAGGCTGGCCACGCCCGACGCATTGTCGAACGCCCCATTATAGATGGCGTCGCCCTTGATCGGCGTGCCGATGCCATAACCGTCCAGATGCGCCGACAGCACGACATGCTCGGCCTTCAGCCTGGGATCGCTGCCCGGCATGACCGCCACCAGATTGGGCGAAGTCAGGTCGCGCCGCGTGGCCGCCACCTGCGCCTTCAAACGCAGCGCCAGCGGGAAGCTGGCGACCGGCGCGGACGCATCGGCCGCCGCCGCGATGGCCGCGAAATCCTTGCCCGTGCCTGCGAAGAACTGCGCCGACTTGGCCGGATCGAACTGCGCGCTCAGGAAGGGCAGCTTCGTTTCCCGCATGGCATCGTCGGCAAAATAGAGCGCCGGCGCCCCGGCCAGCGCGACCCGGCGCACCCAGGGGATTTCCACCTGCCCCGGCGTCACCAACGCGATGAGGCCGACCGCCCCCTGCTCGGCCAGCCATTGCGACCGTTCCGACCGGGCATGGGATTTCAGCGCGCCGGAGATATCCGCCGGCCCGCCCGACAGCACCACCACGATCTTGCCCTTCAGGTCCAGCCCGGCAAAATCATCATGCCCCGCTTCCGGCAGATGCAGGCCATAGCCGGCAAAGACCATCGGCGCGTCGATGCTTTCGGGCACCGGCCCGCCGCTCCCTGAAAAGATGAGGTCGCCCGGCACCGCCAGCGCCGTCTCCCCCTGCGGCCCCACCAGCGCGGCGCTGCTGCGGTCCGACTGGATGCGCTGCTCGACGAAGGCGACCGGCTGCTTGTAGCCATCCACCCCGGCGGGCTTCAGCCCCAGCGCCTTGAACTGGCCGATCACATAATCGGCCGCCCGGTCATAGCCCGGCGTACCGGTCCCCCGCCCTTCCATGCCATCATTGGCCAGCGCCTCGACATGCGCCCACCAGCGCGCGCCGTCATCGACCTGCGCATGGGCCGTGCTCGCGATCAGGGACAGCAGGGGAAGAGCGATGAGGGACAGGCGCATAGAGGCGGACTCCGCTTATTATCAAGGGGCTAACATGCCAGACCCTGTCTGACGAACAAGGGGGCTTGGAACCGCCACCGCGCATGTGTATTATCGCTGCAATACACAAACAGGAGATAGCGATGTCCCGCCCCCTTCCCCTTTTCGCCCTCATGGTCGCGGGCATGGCTCTGTCGACCGCCGCCTGCTCGCGCACCGACGAAACCCCCGCCGCCGAAACAAGCGCCGAAAAGGTCGCGCAAGGCACGCAGGACTGGGCGAAACTCAGCCAGTTCGACGCGATAGAGGCGACCGGCCCGGACAATGTCGTCGTCACCATCGGCGAGCATTTCAAGATCAGCGCCGACGGCGATGCCAAGGCGGTTGCCGATCTCGACATCCGCACGAAAGGCGGCACGCTCATCATCGGCCGCAAGTCCAAGGGCGACTGGAGCTGGGGCCGCAAGGATGGGGATAAGGGCGCGACCGTCCATGTCACCATGCCCATGATCACGTCCGCCGACCTGACCGGCGCAGGCGATTTCGATCTGGACAAGGCGCAGGGCGACAGCCTGACCCTGTCGCTGACCGGCGCGGGCGATTTCCGCATCGGCGCGGTGACGCTCAAGTCGCTGACCACCGACATTACCGGCGCCGGCTCCATGAAGATCGCCGGCACAGCGGACCAGGCGAAATTCTCCATCACCGGCGCCGGCAATATCGACGCCGAAGCGCTGAAGGTCGGCACGGCGAAGGTCGACATATTGGGCGCGGGCGACATCGACTTTGCCTCCGACGGGAAGGTCGCTATCAGCATCATGGGTCCGGGCGACGTGACGGTGAAGGGCAAGGCGCAATGCACGAAGAGCGGAATGGGACCGGGCGAGGCACGCTGCGCGCCCTGATCATCGCGGCGCGGCTGCTGCCCGTCGCGTTGGCAAGTGCGGCGCGGCCGTTGCCCGTTGCGTTGGAAAGCGCCGCGCGGCTGTTGCCCGTCGCGGCGGCAACCAGCGCGGCGGCACTGCTGTTCGCCGCGCCGGCCAGTGCGGCGACGCGTGGCTTCACCATCACCAGTTTCGACGGCATCCGCGTGGATGCGCCCGTCACCGTGGTTCTGACCACCGGGCCGGGCGCGTCGGCGCGGGCGGAGGGCGATCAGGGCGCGCTCGACCGGCTGAAGGTCGATGTGTCCGGCCGCCTGCTGATCGTGTCGATGGAGCGCCCGCGCGCCGGCGAAAAGAGCAGCGGCGCGGCGACCCTGCGCCTGTCGACGCCCATGGTCGATCGGATCATCCTGACTGGCGGCGGCTCGGTCGCCGTCAATCGGATGAAGGGCTTGCAGGGACAGGTTTCGCTGGGCGGCAATGGCGATATCAGCATCAGCGACGTGCAACTCGACCGGATCGACATATTGCTGGCGGGCAGCGGCCGGGCGACGCTGGCGGGCCGTACCGGCATCGCCAATGTCCATGTCACCGGCCCCGGCGCGATCGCCGCCGAACCGCTGCGCGCACGTCAGGCCAGCATCCGCAACGAAGGCCCCGGCACCATCGCCCTGACCGCCGACGTCACGGCCAAGGTCGTGACATCGGGATCGGGCAACATCAGCGTAGCCGGCAAGGCCGCCTGCACCGTGGACAATCGCGGCACCGGCCGCGTGACGTGCGGGGGCGAGAGTTATTAGGGCACACGGGCATGGAGGCATTGCATTCTGTATCGTTATGCGATACAATGCACCATGATCGTCGGACTTCGACACAAAGGGCTCGAAGCCTTTTATCGTACCGGCACAACGCGAGGCATTCAGGCGTCGCATCAAAAGAAGCTGGGACACATATTGGGGCTGCTCGACGTAGCCACCAGCCCCGATGACATGAACTTGCCATCGTTCAAACTGCATCCGTTGAAGGGCGACTTGAAGGGGCATTGGTCGGTCTGGGTCAACGGTAACTGGCGCATCACCTATCGCTTCATTGGTGCGAACGTCGAACTGGTCGATTATCAGGATTATCATTAGGACCATGACTATGATGCACAATCCGCCTCATCCCGGCACTATATTGCGCGACGAGGTGGTTGCCGCGCTGAACTTGTCCGTCACGGAGGCTGCCGACCGGCTTGCCATGTCGCGTGTCGCGCTGTCGCGAGTACTCAATGGCAAGGCTGCGATCAGCCCCGATCTGGCCGTGCGCCTGGAACAGGCCGGCGCAAGCACCGCACGCGCATGGCTCGCGATGCAGGCCAATCATGATCTTTGGAAGGCCATGCAGCACAAGCAACCGCCTGTCCGGCGCTTGGAAGATGCCGCTTGAGGGGTGGCTTTTGATCCGACATTACCTCTGAGAGGGATGATACAGCCAATCGGGGCAGGCTTCCTGTCATTCCCCTCCCGCTTGCGGGAGGGGCAGCGAGACTTGCGCGCGCAGCGCGTTAGTCGCAGCGGGGTGGGCGGTCGCGACGTCCAGCCCACCCCCTAGCCCCTTTCCGCAAACGGGAGGGGGAATATGTCGGTTTCTAGTCTACATCACCCCCTTCACCCACGCTTTCCTATTCCCGCTTTCTCTGATCTATCCTTGCAGATGGAACAGCAAACCTCCCCCGCCGAGCGCGATCGCGCGCCCGTCACTGATCGCGTCATCGATCGCGCGCACTGGACGCCTGCCCGACAGCGCCTCTTCCTCTCCGTCCTGCTGGACAGCGGCCATGTGACCATCGCCGCGCGCGCGGCGGGCATGTCGCGGTCCAGCGCGCATCGGCTGCGGCGCAAGCTGGCCGGCACCCCGTTCGATCAGGCCTGGGACCGGGCGCTGGCCGTCCACGCCCATCTGATGGCGGACCCCTTCGCCCAGCCCGGCCGCGGCGCACCACCGCAACAGCCGTGAGGCGAACCGACATGGGAAGGTCATTGGCCTGTCGCCAACCCGTCGCCCGTCTGTGGCGCCCTTGTCGCCCCCTTGGTGCCAGGGTGGCGCGCACCGGTCGCGCAACTGTAGCGTCGATGGCGCCTCGGTGGAGCGCACCCGTCACCCTTCCCTCGCGCAGATGGCGCAACTGTGTAGCCCAAGCAGTACATGCCCGTCGCACCCCCGTCGCAATTGCCCCTTATTGGCCCGACGACGGTGTGAACTTTGGCCTGTCGCGTCCCGGCGACCTTTGTTTCAGCTAACCAGTGCTTATCGAAAACTTTACCAGCCTGTGGTTAGACAGGCCCCACTCTTGACAGCCGGATTCCCGACTATGCGCCTTTCCTTCGCCCTCCCCCTTCTGGCCGCACTCGCACTGCCCCAGCCTGCATGGGCGCAGGTGGCCGTTGCCGATAGCGGCGATACCGGCTGGATGATCCTGTGTGCACTGCTGTTGCTGCTCGCCGCGCTGCCGGGGTTGATGCTGCGCCATGCGGGGCAGGTGAATGTGCGCAACGCGCTGTCGGTGTCGGCGCAGGGTGCCGCCGTCGCCGCCGTCGCCACGCTGACCTTCGCGATCGCCGGCTATAGCCTCGCTTATGCACCGGGCAGCCCATGGCTGGGTGGCGGCTCGAACCTGCTGCTCGCAAACCTCGGCGAATTGCGGGACGGGCTGACCGTGCCCGAATCCGCCTTCGTCCTGTTCCAGCTTGCCCTCGCGCTGCTGGCTGCCTGCCTGTTGGTCGGCGCCGTGGCGGAACGGGTGCGGATCGGCTGGTGGATGGCCTTCACCCCGCTCTGGCTGTTGCTCGTCTATGCGCCGATCGCCCATGCGGTGTGGGGCGGCGGCTGGCTCGCGGATCTGGGCGTCATGGATTTTGCCGGCGGGCTGGTGCTGCATGGCACGGCCGGCTTCTCCGCCCTCGCCCTCGCCATCATCGCCGGGGCGCGGCGCGAGCCATCGGACCCCGGCCATACGCCGCTGCTCGCCATGGCGGGCGGCGCGCTCTTGTGGATCGGCCTGTCCGGCGCGGTCGGCGGCTGGGCCCTGGGCGCGACGGACGATGCGGCGACCGCCATCCTCAATCACCTCTTTGCCGCCTGCGCCGCCGCCCTCGGCTGGGGCCTGCTCGACAAGCTGCTGGGCGCACGGACCCGCGCCACCGGCATCCTGTCCGGCGCGCTGGCCGGCGTCGCCGCCATCTCCGCCTCCGCCGCGCTGGTCGGCACTGGCGGCGCGATGCTGATCGGCCTGATCGCCGCCATCGTCGCGCGCACCGGGGCCGGGCTCGTTGCGGGCAAGGTCGACGACAGCGCCGGCACCTTCGCCATTCATGGCCTGGGCGGTCTGACCGGCACGCTGTTGCTGCCGGTCTTCGTCCTGCCGCTGATGGGCGGGGTCGGTTTCGACGCCAATATCAGCCTGACCGGCGCGCTCACGTCGCAGGCGATCGGGCTGGTCATCGTCGCGCTCTGGGCCATGGTCGGCAGCGCGATCGCCGCGCTGATCATTTCCGTAGTGATCCCCATGCGGGTGAGCGCGCAGGAAGAATCGGATGGCCTCGACACCAGCCAGCATGGCCAGCAGGGCTGGGACTTCCGCTAACCCCATGGGTGTAGCCGTAGCCATCTTCGCCCATCAGGAAGAGCGCCGGATCGCGCTCTGCCTCGCCTCGATCCCGCTCGACCGGCCTGACATGATTTTCCATGTGCTGGTAAACGGCACCACCGATAACACCGTCGCCCGCGCCCGCGCGGCAGCAGGCGACCGGCCCCATGTCATCGTCCACGACATCAAGGCCGGCGGCAAATCGCGGACCTGGAATCATATGGTCCACGACCTGCTGACCGGTGACGAAGAGGCGGTGATCTTCATGGACGGCGACGCGGAAATCGCACCGGCGTCGTTCGACGCCCTGCTCGCCGATCTCGCCGCCCATCCTCAAGCCAATGCCGCCGCCGGCATGCCGATGAACGGCCGCATGGTGGAAGTCTATCGCCAGACGTTGCGCGACGAAGGCGGGATGTTCGGCGATCTCTATGCGCTGTCAGGCCGCTTCGTCGCCGCGATCCGGGCACACGGCCTGCGCTTGCCGGAGGATCTGATCGGCGACGATGGACTGGTCGCAGCCTGGGCACATACCGACCTTATGGATGACAGCCATTGGGTGCATGATCGGGTGCTGGCCTGCGAAAATGCAGGCTTCATCGCCGAGCAGGTGAGCCTCGCCCGCCCCTCGACATGGGCGATGCAGTATAAAAGGCTGATCAATTATTCGGTGCGCTTCTATCAGAACCGCATCGTGTCTGACATCATGACGCGCGAGGGACCGGTGGGCCTCCCCGCGCGTCTTGCGAGCCTTTACGGTAACTGGCTGCCCCGCTGGCATCCGCGCCCCGGTCTGACCGGATGGTTCGACCGGAAGGCGCTTGCCCGCATGCGAAAGGCCGCCTTTTAGCGGTCCTTACCCGCCAGTTCCTTGTTGACGTAGAGCGCGACCATAGTGGCCACCGCGCCGGACAGGAGGTAGATGCCCGAGGCCGCCAGGCCGAACTTGACCGACAGCAGCAGCGCCACCAGCGGCGCGAAGCCGGCACCGACCAGCCAGGCCAGATCGGACGTCAGCGCCGAACTGGTATAGCGGGCCTCGGTCGCGAAATTGGACGCCACGACGCCCGACGACTGACCGAAGGAGAGGCCAAGCAGCATGAAGCCCAGGATCATGAAGGCGACTTCGCCCAATTCCCCGCCATTCAGCAGCAGCGGCGCCATCAGCGCGAAGATCGCGATACCCAGCGCCGACCAGCCGAGCAGCGAACGACGACCGATCTGGTCGGCGATGAAGCCGGAGACGACGATGGCGAGCAGACCCACGGACGCGCCGATCATCTCGATGATGAGGAAGCGGTCGAGCGGCTGGTCGGTATAAAGCGCAACCCAGCACAGCGGGAACACCGTAACCATATGGAACAACGCAAAGCTGGCCAGCGGCGCGAACGCCCCGATGACGATGTTGCGCCCTTCCTTCTGCAGAGTCGGCAGGACCGGCGAAGGCACCAGATCGCGCTGTTCGAACAGACGTTCGAATTCATGCGTCACCACGATGCGCAGACGGGCGAAGAGTGCCACGACGTTGATCGCAAAGGCCACGAAGAAGGGATAGCGCCAGCCCCAGTCGAGGAAATCGGCCTGCGTCATGTTGAGGATGGAGAAGGCGAACAGACCGCTCGCCACGATCAGCGCCAACGGCGCGCCAAGCTGCGGCACCATCGCATACCAGCCACGCTGATGCTGCGGCGCGTTGAGCGAAAGGAGCGAGGCCAGACCGTCCCAGGTGCCGCCCAGCGCGATACCCTGCGCGGCGCGAAGGATGATCAGGACCACCGCAGCATAGTGGCCAATCGTCTCATATCCGGGTAAGAAGGCGATGGCGACGGTAGAGCTGCCGAGCAGGAACAGGGCGCCCGTCAGTTTCGTGCCGCGACCATAGCGTCGATCGATCGCCATGAAGATCAGCGAGCCGATCGGCCGGGTGATGAACGCCACGGCAAAGATCGCGAAGGAATAGAGGGTGCCGGTCAGCGCATCCACATAGGGAAAGACCAGACTCGGAAACACGATCACCGAGGCGATGGCATAGACGAAGAAGTCGAAAAACTCGGAGGTGCGACCGATGATCACACCGATGGAAATGTCCCCAGGCGCAATCGAATGGTCGCGCGCGTTGATGGCGCGCGCGTCGTCCTCAAGTGGCGTGGAGGTGAAGGCAATGGCCCCTGAACTCATAGACATCCGCTCCTTGGCTTGGCCACCGGTGCGGTTTTCTCGTCTGCCAGTGGCCGTGGAATGGCAGCATAACAGAAAACGAGCAGAGTCTAAGCAGTATCCCATATCCCAAACATTTTTTGCATTCGCACACAATTGGACAAATTGCCCACTATCCGACTCTGTGCAGAGTCTTTAGGCGCGCGCCATGGCTAACCCTCCCTCCCCCAACAGGATCAGGCTCTTGCGCTGGTCCGCTCCGATTCTTGCGGCGCCGCTGGCGGGCTGCAACTGGGTCGTGATGAACCCGTCGGGCGATATTGCGGTGCAGCAGCGCGATCTGATCCTGATCTCCGTCGCGCTGATGCTCCTCATCGTCATCCCCGTCATGGCGATGGTCGTGTGGTTCGCGGTGCGTTATCGCGCCACGAACGAAGCGACTGAAAAGGACTATGATCCCGACTGGGATCACAGCACCAAGCTGGAATTGCTGATCTGGTCGGCGCCTCTGCTGATCATCATCGCGCTGGGCGCGCTGACTTGGGTCAGCACCCACAAGCTGGACCCCTATCGTCCGCTCGACCGGATCGACGCGAAAACCGCGATCGACCCCAAGGTCAAGCCGCTGACGGTTCAGGTCGTCGCGCTCGACTGGAAATGGCTCTTCATCTACCCGGATCTGGGCATCGCCACCGTCAATGAACTGGCGCTGCCGACCAACGTTCCGGTCCGCTTCGACATCACCTCCTCGACCGTGATGAACAGCTTCTACATCCCCGAACTGGCCGGCCAGATCTACGCCATGCCCGGCATGAAGACGCAGCTCCACGCCGTCGCCAACAAGCCTGCCAAGGGCATCGGCTTCTCCGCCAACTATTCGGGCGCGGGCTTTACCCATATGCGCTTTGGCTATCAGTCGCTGGACCAGGCCGGTTTCAACGCCTGGGTCGCCAAGGTGAAGGGCAGCCAGACGGGCCTTGACCGCACTGTCTATCAGGCGCTGGCCAAGCCGTCCGAAAAGGCGCCGGTCGCCTATTTCGGTACCAGCGAAGCCAATTTGTTCGATGCCGTCGTCAACCTGTGCGTCAAGCCGGGCCAGCGCTGCATGAAGGAATTGATGCACATCGACCAGATGGGCGGCGCGGGCAAGGAATCGGCCCACGATACCAAGGGGCTGCAATATGACTTCCCCAACAGCCATGTGATCGACCAGGAAGACCGGAACAAGGGCCAGGAAACTGCCCCCGACGCGCCCGGCGCGTCGGATGCTCCGGCTGCGGATCACTCCTCTCACAGCGGCGCTGATGCGCACGCGCAGCATCGGTAAGGCCCATGACTGGCACAATGACAACAGCACAGATGATCTTCGGTCGTCTGACATGGGACAGCTTCCCATGGCATGAGCCCATCGTCGTCGCGACATTCTGCGCGGTGGTGCTGGGCGGCGCGGCCGTCGTGGCGGCGCTCACCTATTTCAAGCTCTGGGGCTATCTCTGGAAAGAGTGGTTCACCAGCGTCGATCACAAGAAGATCGGCATCATGTACATGGTGCTGGGCCTCATCATGTTCCTGCGCGGTTTTGCCGACGCCGTCATGATGCGCCTGCAACAGGCGCTCGCCTTCAACGGGTCGGAGGGCTATCTCAACGCCCACCATTATGACCAGGTGTTCACCGCCCATGGCGTGATCATGATCTTCTTCGTGGCGATGCCGTTCATCACCGGTTTGATGAACTATATCGTCCCGCTTCAGATCGGCGCACGCGACGTCAGCTTCCCCTTCCTGAACAATTTCTCGTTCTGGATGACAACGGGTGGCGCGGTGCTGGTGATGGCTTCGCTGTTCCTGGGCGAATTCGCCCAGACCGGCTGGCTCGCCTATCCGCCGCTGTCGGGGATCGACTATAGCCCGGCCACGGGGGTCGACTATTATATCTGGGCGTTGCAGGTCGCAGGCGTGGGCACGACATTGTCGGGCATCAACCTGATTGCGACCATCGTGAAGATGCGCGCGCCCGGTATGTCCATCATGAAGATGCCGGTGTTCACCTGGACCTCGCTCTGCGCGAACATCCTGATCGTCGCCTCCTTCCCCATCCTGACCGCCACTTTGGTCCTGCTCTCGCTCGACCGTTATGCCGGCACCAACTTCTTCACGAACGACTTCGGCGGCAACCCGATGATGTACGTGAACCTGATCTGGATCTGGGGTCACCCGGAAGTCTACATCCTCATCCTGCCGCTGTTCGGCGTCTTCTCGGAAGTCACCTCGACCTTCTCGGGCAAGCGTCTGTTCGGCTATACCTCCATGGTTTACGCCACCTGCTGCATCATGGTGCTGTCCTACCTCGTGTGGCTGCACCACTTCTTCACCATGGGCTCTGGCGCCAGCGTCAACAGCTTCTTCGGCATCACGACGATGATCATTTCGATCCCGACGGGTGCGAAGCTCTTCAACTGGCTTTTCACCATGTATCGCGGCCGCGTTCGTTTCGAACTGCCGATGATGTGGACCGTCGCCTTCATGCTGACCTTCACGATCGGTGGCATGACCGGCGTGATGCTCGCCGTGCCGCCCGCAGACTTCGTGCTGCACAACTCGCTGTTCCTGATCGCGCATTTCCATAACGTGATCATCGGCGGCGTGCTGTTCGGCCTGTTCGCGGCGATCAACTATTGGTGGCCCAAGGCATTCGGCTTCAAGCTCAACCAGTTCTGGGGCCATGTGTCCTTCTGGTGCTGGCAGGTCGGCTTCTGGCTCGCCTTCACGCCGCTCTACATCCTTGGCTTCATGGGTGTGACGCGTCGTATGCGCGTGTTCGACGATCCGTCGCTTCAGATCTACTTCGTCATCGCCGCGATCGGCGCCGCCATCGTCGCGGCCGGCATCGGGGCCATGCTGGTACAGTTCGCCCTGTCCATCTGGAAGCGCGACGAACTGAAGGTCGAAGGCGATCCGTGGAACGGCCGTACCCTGGAATGGGCGACCAGTTCGCCCCCGCCGGAGTATAATTTCGCCTTCACGCCGGTCGTCTATGACGCCGACAGCTGGGCGGACATGAAGCGCCACGGCTATCAGCGTCCGCTGACCGGCTATCAGGCGATCCATATGCCCAGCAGCACCGGCACCGGCGTGATCCTGGCCGGCCTGGCCACGGTCTGCGGCTTTGCCCTGATCTGGTATATGTGGTGGCTGGCCGCCCTCAGCTTCGTCGGCATGATCGGCTTCGCCATCTTCCACACCTTCAACTACAAGCGCGACTATTACATCCCGGTCGAGGATGTGACGCGTACCGAGGAAGAGCGTACGCGCATCCTCGCCGCTGGAGTCTGACTGACATGAGCAGCGCAACTGCAACCACGGAACCTCGGGCATATCATCTGCCCGAGGAACCGCACCTCCACGAAGGCCACAGCACCATGCTGGGCTTCTGGATGTACCTGATGAGCGATTGCCTCATCTTCGCCATCCTGTTCGCCACCTATGCCGTGCTGGGCGGCAATTTCGCCGGCGGCCCCGGCCCCAAGGATCTGTTCGACCTGCCGCTCATCGCGATCAACACCGCGATGCTGCTCTTCTCTTCGATCACCTATGGCTTTGCCATGCTGGCGATGGAAAAGAACAAGGTCAGCGCCACGCAGGGCTGGCTGTTCGTCACGCTGCTGTTCGGCGGGGCGTTCCTGTTCATCGAACTCTACGAATTCTCGCACCTCATCCATGAAGGCGCGGGTCCGGGACGTTTGGCCTTCCTGTCGGCCTTCTTCACGCTGGTCGGCACGCACGGCCTGCACGTCACCTTCGGTTCGATCTGGCTGATCACGCTGATGGTTCAGGTCGCCAAGAAGGGCCTGATCCCCGCCAACAAGCGCCGCCTGCTGTGCCTTTCCATGTTCTGGCACTTCCTCGACGTCATCTGGATCGGCGTCTTCACCTTTGTCTATCTGATGGGAGTCCTGCGGTGAGCGACGCTGTCCATCCCCACGACGCCCATGGCCATGGGCATCATGACGATCATCATGAAGAAGGCGCCCATGGCACTTTCGGCAGCTATATGATCGGTTTCGGCCTGTCGGTGATCCTGACGGCCATCCCCTTCTGGCTGGTGATGTCCGGCGTGCTGGGCGACCCCAAGCTGACCGGCATCGTCATCGTCGCCTTCGCGGCGGTGCAGGTGATCGTGCACATGATCTATTTCCTGCACATGAACACCCGCGTCGAAGGCGGCTGGTCGTTCATGGCGATGGCGCTGACGCTGGTGCTGGTCGTCATCGTTCTGGCTGGTTCGACCTGGGTCATGTATCATATGAACAACAATATGATGCCGCATGCGGACATGGATATGACCGGCGAAATGAACGCCGGCCACGACATGTCGACCATGGCGAACATGAGCGAAATGCCGTGACAACGGCGAACACCGGGGGGCGTGGCAAACGCTCCCCGGCATTCACGATCGGCTTGACGCTGATCGCCCTGATCCTGTTTTCCGGCTTAGGTGCGCTTGGCGCCTGGCAAATCCAGCGCCTTGGCTGGAAGCGCGACCTGATCGCCCGTGTCGATGCCCGCATCCACGCCGCGCCGGTCCCCGCCCCCATCACCGCCACCAAAGCCGACGAATATCGCCGCGTCACCCTGTCCGGCACCTTCCTGCATGACAAGGCCGCCCTGACGCAGGCCGTCACCGTGCGTGGCCCCGGCTTCTGGCTGATGACGCCACTGCGCGCCGCCGATGGCGCCGTCACCCTCATCAATCGTGGCTTCGTGCCCAGCCGCACCGCATCCTATGAGCGGCCGCAGGGCAAAGTGCAGGTCACAGGTCTGCTGCGCCTTACCGAGCCCAATGGCGGCTTCCTGCGCAGCAACGATCCTGCCGCCGACCGTTGGCATTCCCGCGACGTCGCCGCCATCGCACAGGCGCGCAACCTCGGCAGCACACGCCCCTATTTCATCGATGCGCAGCGCGGCCCCTCCCCCACTGCCCTGCCGATCGGCGGCCTGACCGTCGTCAGCTTCCCCAACAATCATCTGCAATATGCCATCACCTGGTTCGCGCTGGCGGCGATGACGCTGGGCGCCTATATGCTGGTCATGCGCCAGACTGGAAAAGATCGCCGGGAATGACCGCGCCGTCCGCCAGACGCAGGCGCTGGCTGCCCGGCCGGTGGCCCGCCGATGCAGCCGGGCGGCGCAACATGGTGCTGCTGGTGCAACTGCGCTGGATAGCCATTGCCGGCCAGATCGCGACGATCGGCTTCGTCCATTTCGGCATGGACATTCATCTGCCGATCGCCTCCATGCTGGTCGTGCCGTGCATCGCCACCGCCATGAACGCCGGCAGCCTGATGGTGCTACGGCGGCGCACCGACATCACCCATGCCGAACTGTTTCTGGCGCTGCTGTTCGACGTGTTCGCGCTCACCACGCAGCTCTATCTCAGCGGCGGCGCGACCAATCCGTTCGTCTCGCTCTATCTGGTGCAGGTCGCGCTGGGCGCCATGCTGCTGCATCGCTGGAGTGCCTGGGGTATCGTGGTGGTGTCCACGCTCTGTGCCGCGATGCTGGCCTTCATCTACCGACCGCTCGATCTCAACGAAGCGCTGGAAGGCCATTTGTTCGACCTGCACATCGTCGGCACATGGGTCTGCATCACCATGATCGCGGTGCTGCTGGTGCTGTTCATGACGCGCGTGAACCAGAATCTGCAACAGCGTGAAGCCTATCTGGCGCAATTGCGGCAGCAGGCGGTTGAGGAAGAACATATCGTCCGCATGGGCCTGCTCGCATCGGGCGCCGCGCATGAACTGGGCACCCCCCTCGCCCAGTTGGCCGTGGTCCTGGGCGACTGGCGGCACATGCGGGAAATCAAGGCGCATCCCGCGCTGGTCGAGGAAGTGGGCGAGATGGAGGCGGCGGTCAAACGCTGCAAGACGATCCTGACCGGCATCCTGATGTCGGCGGGCGAAGCGCGCGGCGAGGCGCCGGAAGTCACCAATGTTCGCGATTTCATCGACATCATCGCGCGCGACTGGCGCAATGCCAATCCCGGCATGCCGCTACGCTGCGACTTTGGCCCGCACAGCTATCCCCGCATCATCGCCGACCCGGTGATCCGCCAGGCCGTGACCAACCTGCTCGACAATGCGCGTGAGGCCGGCGCCAGCTATATCAACATCATGGTCAGCCGCGACAGCCAATGGCTCCACATCGCCGTGCGCGACAATGGCCGGGGGTTCGATCCGGCGATGCTGGCCGATGTCGGCAAGCCCTACCGATCGAGCAAGGGCAAGCAGGGCGGCGGCCTGGGCCTGTTTCTGGTCGTCAATGTCGTGCGCAAGCTGGGCGGGCGCGTCGATGCCAGCAATGGCGCGGATGGTGGCGCGATGGTCCAGTTGCGGCTGCCTCTCGACACGCTGGCCATGGAGGAGGAAGAGGAGACTCTTCAGGAGGAGACGGGCGATGACGCATGACCGGCAATTGCTGATCGTCGAGGATGACGAGAGTTTTGCCCGTACCCTCAAACGCTCCTTCGAGCGGCGCGACTATGATGTGCTGCTCGCCGATAGTCTGGAAACATTGACCGCGGTGCTCGCCGAGCATCGGCCGGGCTTTGCCGTGGTCGATCTGAAGCTCGGGCCGCAATCCGGCCTCGCCTGCGTCCAGGCGCTCCATGCGCATGATCCCGCAATGCTGATCGTCGTGCTGACCGGTTTCGCTAGCATCGCCACCGCGGTGGAAGCGATCAAGCTGGGCGCGACCAACTATCTGGCCAAGCCGTCCAACACCGACGATATCGAAGCCGCCTTCGCCCGCGCCGGCGGCGATCCCGCCACGCCCCTTGCGCCCCGGCCGACGTCGATCAAGACGCTGGAGTGGGAGCATATCCACGAAGTGCTGAAGAATAGCGACTTCAACATTTCCGAAGCCGCACGGCGACTGGGCATGCACCGCCGCACCCTCGCCCGCAAATTGGCCAAGCGGCAGGTCGGCTGATCTTCAACGCTGTCGGAAATCTGGAGCGGGTGAGGGGAATCGAACCCCCGTCGTCAGCTTGGGAAGCTGCTGCTCTACCATTGAGCTACACCCGCGTCTGACCCGCCCATGGCGCAAGCCATGGGCCGCTGTCAACTCGGATCAGCCGTAAGGCGCGTCCGCATCGCGCGCCGGGATCGCACCGCGCCGGCCGATATTCCATCCCGCCAGCCGGTGCCCGGCCAATGCCGCATCGCGCGGACTGGCGCCGGCAAGACGCGCATGGAGATAGCCGCCGTTGAAAGCATCGCCCGCGCCGCTCGAATCGATCACATCGACACGCTGCGGGATTGCGACGACCTCGCCCGCCACCAGGCAGCCGTCGCCGCCCAGCTTGACGACGACATCCTTGCCTTCGCCCGCGCCCCAGCGCGTGGCCGCATCTAGCGCATCGTCCGCCTCCCCCATCTCGACCTCGTCGGCCAGGGTCGGCAATCCCATGTCGCTGACCGTGATCGCCCGGTCGCGCCAGTGGCACGCGGTCGCCGCATCGTCCCAGAGGCGCGCGCGATAATTGCCGTCGAAGGCGATCTTGCCGCCATGGGCGCGCACCTGCGCGCACAGGTCCAGCAATGCCTCCCGCCCGGCATCGGGCAGGATCGCCAGTGTGATGAGCGAAAAATAAATCAGGTCGGATTGGGCCGCCTGCGCCACCATGGCTGCGCTTTCAGGGAATTCGAACATGCGTCGGGCCGCCGCTTCGCTGCGCCAATAGTGGAAGCTGCGCTCGCCGGTCGCATCCGTCTCGATCGCGTAGAGGCCGGGCAGACGGCCCTGCGCCGCGATCACCAGCGACGTATCGACGCCCTCAGCCTCCCACTGGCCTAGCAGCTGGGCGCTCATGGGGTCGGCACCCAGGGCGCTGGCAAGACGCACCCGATCGCCTGCCCGGGCGAGGTGGATGGCGGTATTGATGACGTCGCCGCCATAGCGCAGGTTCCAGCCGTCGCCTTCGCTCCGGCTCAACTCCAGCATCGCTTCCCCAATGACCGTGATCGTCGCCTTCGTCGCCATGCCTGCTCCGCTCCCAATTTGAGCGGGCTTGGTGGTCAGAGCGGCGCGCCAAGTCAAGGGGGCAGACGTGATCCGCGCGTCCATCGCGTCACGGAACATTTGCACATGACCGCCGTTTTGCCGAAGGCAAAGGTGCAGCATCCGCTCGCGCCTGATTCGGGGACATGATGATTACCGCCTCCAACCATGAATCGGGCAACCGCTTCGAACTGCTGGTTCAAAGCGTGACGGACTATGCCATTTTCATGCTCGACCCCGATGGCATCGTCGCCAGCTGGAATACGGGTGCCCGCCGCTTCAAGGGCTATGAGGCCGACGAGATTATCGGGCAGCATTTCTCGCGATTCTATACGGCGGAGGAGCAGGCTGCAGGCATCCCTGCCATCGCGCTGCTGACCGCGCTGCAGGAAGGCCGGTTCGAGGCCGAAGGCTGGCGCATCCGCAAGGATGGCGGGCGTTTTTGGGCCAATGTGGTGATCGATCCGATTCTCGCGCCCGACGGGCAGTTGCTGGGCTTTGCCAAGGTCACGCGCGACCTGACCGAACGACGTGCTGCGCAGGAGGCCTTGCGCGAAAGCGAAGAACGCTTCCGGCTGCTGGTGCAAAGCGTGACCGATTACGCCATCTACATGATCGACCCCTTCGGCACGATCACCAGCTGGAACATGGGCGCCCAGCGATTCAAGGGATATGACGCAGACGAAATCCTGGGTCAGAATTTCGCCCGCTTCTACAGCGAGGAGGACAGGCTGGCCGGCCTCCCGTCCCGCGCGCTGCATACCGCCGAAACGGACGGCCGGTTCGAGGCGGAGGGATGGCGCATCCGCAAGGACGGGTCGCGCTTCTGGGCCAATGTGGTGATCGACCCGATCCGTACGCCCGACGGGCAATTGCTGGGCTTTGCCAAGATCACCCGCGACCTGACCGAGCGGCGCGAAACGCAGCACGCGCTGGACGAAGCCCGCGACGCCATCGTCCAGACGCAAAAGATGGACGCAATCGGCAAGCTGACCGGTGGCGTCGCACATGATTTCAACAATCTGCTGGCGGTGATCGTCGGCAGCCTGGACCTGGCGCGACAGCGGCTGGCGAGCGGCGGCGATATCAGCCGCTATCTCGACAATGCAATGACGGCGGCGGATCGCGGCGCGACGCTGACGCAGCGCATGCTGGCCTTTGCCCGCAAGCAGGAACTCAAGCTGCAAAGCGTCGATTGCATCGCGCTGGTGCAGGGCATGGCCGAACTGTTCCGCACTACGCTGGGCGCTTCGGTCATCATCGAAACCCGTTTTCCGTTGGCGATGCCTGCTGCCCATGCCGATGCGGCGCAACTGGAACTCGCGCTGCTGAACCTGGCAGTCAATGCGCGCGACGCCATGCCCAATGGCGGACGCATCACCGTGGAGGCGACGGAAATCGTCGTTGCACAGGATGAGCGGCCCGATCTGGGTGCCGGCACCTATATCCGCCTGTCCATGATGGATGAAGGCGAAGGCATGGATGCCGCGACGCTGGAGCGAGCGCGGGAGCCCTTTTTCACCACCAAGGGCGTGGGCAAGGGGACGGGCCTGGGCCTGTCGATGGTCCATGGCTTCGCGCAGCAATGCGGCGGATCGCTGAGCCTGAAGAGCGAGCCGGGTGCAGGCACTACCGTGTCCCTGTGGCTGCCCGTGGCGTGGAGCGAAGCGGATGCCCTGCCCATCGTCCAGTCGGGCGACACGGGCATAGCGGGCGATAGGCCGCTGGTCATATTGGCGGCGGACGACGACCATCTGGTGCTGACGAATACGGCGGGCATGCTGGAAGAATTGGGCCATACGGTCTTTCAGGCCTCGTCCGGCATGGATGCGCTGCGCCTGCTGGAACAGGGGCGGGTAGACCTGATCGTGACGGACCATGCGATGCCGGGCATGACCGGTGCGCAACTGGCCGACAGCATAGAGGAAAAATGGCCGGGCCTGCCGGTCATCGTCATCACCGGCTTTGCCGAATTGCCGCCGCACGCCTCCCGCCGTCCGCGACTGGACAAGCCGTTCCGGCAGGCCGAACTGGCCCGGATCGTCGCCACGACCATGCGCGCATCGTCCATGGAGGCCGATCCGGTTGCAAATATAATACTTCGCGACTGCTAAGGCAGTTTTTCAGAAATCGAACCGAAATATTGGAAAAGCGGCATTTTTCCGTCGCTCTTTGCTTGCAACATCGGCGCAGTTCGCCAATGGGGTCTTTATGCTGGACCGCACGGACATATCGCCCGCCCCGACGCCGACTTCGCATTTCTTCACGTCGTTGCGGACCCGGTTGCATTATCTCGACTGGGGCAATCCATCCGCGCCCACGCTGATCCTGGTGCATGGCGGGTTCGACCATGCGCGCAGCTGGGACTGGACGGCGCGCGCGCTCTCGCGCGACTATCATGTCATCACGCCGGATCTGCGGGGCCATGGCGACAGCGGATGGTCGCCGGACGGTTCGTACATGATGGGCAATTTCATCTACGACCTCGCGCAATTGGTGGACCTTCTCGATCGGCCGCCGGTCACGATCGTCGGGCATTCGCTGGGCGGCGCCATCAGCCTGCGCTATGCCGGCCTCTTCCCCGACAAACTGCGCAAGCTGGTCGCGATCGAAGGGCTGGGCCTGTCGCCGGGCCGGTTGCAGGAAAAGGCGGAGCAGCCCGCCCCCGACGTCTGGCGCGCCTGGATCGACGGGCGCCGCGCGCGCGCCCGCACGATGCCGCGTCGTTACCCCACCATAGAAGCCGCGATCGGGCGCATGCGCGAACGCAACGAGCATCTGACGGTGGAGCAGGCACTCCATCTGACCAGCCATGGCGTCAACCGGAACGAGGATGGCAGCTATAGCTGGAAATTCGATCCTTATCTCAAAGGATTGGCGCCGCAGGCAGGCGCGGATGATGAACTGCCCGCTTTCTGGCAGCGCATCACCTGCCCCACTTTGCTGTGCCTGGGCAGCGACAGTTGGGCGTCCAACCCGGAAAAGGACGGGCGCATTCAGCATTTCGCCGACGCCCGGCTGGTCGAGTTCGCCGACGCCGGCCATTGGCTGCACCATGACCAGTTCGATCGTTTCATCGGCGAACTGCGCAGCTTCCTAAAGGGTGAAGCCGGCGATAGCCCCACGGTAGTCAGCCTTTAACCCGGCGATGAAATCGGCGGTCGGCTGCACCTTGTCGACCGCGCCGATACCCTGACCGCAACCCCAGACGTCGCGCCACGCCTTCTTGTCGCCGCCAGTCATCGCGGCGAAATCCATGTCCTTCGCCTTGGGCAGGGCGTCGGGGTCCAGCCCCGACGCGACGATGCTGGGGCGCAGATAATTGCCGTTCACCCCGGTGAAGACGTCGGAATAGACGATGTCGGCTGCATGGCTGTCCACGATCATCTGCTTGTAGGCGGGATCGGCATTCGCCTCTGTCGTGGCGATGAAGGGGGAACCCATATAGCCAAGGTCGGCGCCCATCATCCGCGCCGCCGCGATGGCACGGCCGGTGGCGATGGAGCCGGACAGGGCCAGCGGCCCGTCGAACCATTGGCGAATTTCCTGGATCAGCGCGAAGGGCGACAGGGTGCCGGCATGACCACCCGCCCCGGCCGCCACCGCGATCAATCCGTCCGCGCCCTTTTCGATCGCCTTGCGGGCGAAGCGGTTGTCGATCACGTCGTGCAGGACGATGCCGCCGTAGCTGTGGATCGCCTGATTCACATCCTCACGCGCGCCCAAGGAGGTGATGACGATCGGCACCTTATACTGCACGCAGAGCGCCAGATCCTCCTCCAGCCGGGCATTGGTGCGATGGACGATCAGGTTGACGGCGAAGGGCGCGTCGGCGTCCGTCAGTTCGGCCTGCAACTGCTGCAACCACGCCTCGAACAGGCCGGACGGCCGCGCGTTGAGCGAGGGGAAGGCACCGACGATACCGGCGCGGCATTGCGCCATGACGAGCGCGGGCTGCGAGATGATGAACATCGGCGATCCGATCAGCGGCAGCGCCAGGCGCCCCTCCAGCAATGTCGGCAGGGTCATGAACCAATGTCTCCTCTCTTCTAGAGCATCATCCGATGAGATTGAATCGGATGATGCTCTAATTTGCTTTGTTTACCGCATTCTGCGAGCCGTCGGCTGTTCCAGCCGACTTCAGAATGCTCTATCTTCCCCGGCGCTAACACCGGTCGCGCCGGGGAAAAAGGCCAAAATCTACTGTATTGATGTATTAATACAGCAATGCTAAAATCCCCTTATGCGAACAGGCTGAGGAGCCGGACGATGTATAGCGAAAGCGATTTACAGGATGCCGTAGCGGCGGGTGCCATCCGCCCCGAAGTGGCGCAGGCATTGCGCGATCATGTGGCGGGGCTGCGCGCCACGCCGCTGGTCGATGAAGAACATTTCCGGCTGCTGACCGGCTTCAACGATATCTTCGTGTCGATCGCCAGCGTCATCCTGTTGCTGGCGGTCGGCTGGCTGGGCAATGCCGTGCGATTCGGGGCGCCGGAGCATCAGCCTGTCTTCATGTCCGGCCTGCTGGTCGCGGCCGTCAGTTGGGGCCTGGCCGAATATTTCACCCGGACACGGCGCATGGCGCTGCCCTCCATCCTGCTGCTGATCGCCTTCGTCGGCGGGGCCGCCTTTGCCGTCGGCGCGATCGGCATTCAGATGTTTCCGCGCGCGGGCGACAGCCTCGGCTCGTTGATCCTGTGCCTCGCGGCGGCAGCGGGCGCGCTGGCCGCATGGCTGCACTGGCGCCGTTTCATGGTGCCGATCACCGTGGCGGTCGGCGCTGCAGCCGCGGCCGGCGTGGGCGTGACGCTGATATTGGCGGCGGCGCCCGGCAACGGCACCCTGCCCTTTCTGCTGTTGCTGGCGGCCGGCATCGCCATCTTCGCGCTCGCCATGTGGTGGGACATGAGCGACCGGGCACGCACCACGCGCCGGTCCGACGTCGCTTTCTGGCTGCATCTGGCCGCTGCGCCGATGATCGCCCATTCGCTCTTCCATCTGCTGGGCGTGCTGGATAGCGATCAGATCAGCGTCGGCCGCGCCGTGCTGGTGGTCGCGCTCTATGTCGCCTTCGGCCTCGTCGCACTGGCGATCGACCGGCGGGCGCTGCTGGTGTCCAGCCTCGCCTATGTGCTCTTCGCCCTCTACGCCCTGTTCCGGCAGGCCGGCGCGGTCGAATTGTCCTGGGCGCTGACGGCGCTGGTGATCGGATCGGCACTGCTGCTGCTCTCGGCCCTGTGGCACCATGCCCGCGCCTGGATCGTCCATGGCCTGCCGGATTCGGTGACGCAGCGCCTGCCCTATCTGGACCGGGCGGCGGTTTAAGAGGGCGTACAGGGTCACGGTAAAGTCACCATCGGGTCAGGCCAGCGAAGTTCACACCGTCGCTGGCCTGTTGTTTTGGGCCTTTTGCGCCGGTCATGCGACGCCAAAGCAGCGGCGACGCGCCACCCATGCGCCGTCAGAGCGCCACTTCGATCATGGATGCGCGCCTGTCGGATCACGCCGACGCGCCACCGACGCGCCGTGCGGGTCATCATGGAGGGGCGTGAAAGACGGATGTGAAGCGCGCTCATCCGACAGGATAGATCAAAGATTATCCTACATTGGAAGGATGATGTGGGACACCCTTCTCCCCAAGAGGGAGAAGGATACGAAGCCTTACCGCGTAGCGGTTACGCAGAGTTGGATGAGGGGGATGGCGCGAGGTCAGATGGCTCTTGTGAGGCTGTCCCCCTCACCCAGCTTCGACTAGGCAGCAAGCTGCCAAGTCTGCGCAGCCCTCTCCCTCAAGGGAGAGGGGTAAGCAGATGGCTGCTCCCGACCAGATGCGGACTGTTCCCCCTCCCGTTTACGGGAGGGGGGATGGCAAGAAACCACCCTTCCCCGCCACTCAATCCTCGACGATCCGCAGCAGTTTGCGTTCGACCGGCGCCAGTACGCCCTGCAATTCCTGGCCGCGCTTCAATATCTGGCCGCCTTCGCCGACCAGCGTCCACATGCCCTGTCGGTTACGCAGGGCCGGTCGTTTTTCGATGCGATATTCGGGGCGTTCGGCGGCGCGGCGGAAGGCGCTGAAGATCGCGGCTTCGCGGCCCATGTCCATCGCATAGTCGCGCCAGTGGCCGGCCGACACCATGCGGCCGTACAGGTCCATGATCCGTTGCAATTCCAGCCGGTCGAACCCGACCTGGCTGGCCGCCCCATGCTGTGGAAACGGCGTCACATTCGTCATCAGGCCCGGTCACGCTCCCTGAACAGCCGCACGTCGCTGCTCCCATCCTGTCTCTCGGCCATCAGTTCGGCAAGCCTCTTTTGCAACTGCTCGACTTCGCACTGGAGCAGTTCCAGCTTCTGCTTTTCCGGGTCGAAACAATCGGTGCAGGGCGTGCCATAAGGCATGAATTCGCGCTGATAGGCGGTGACGTCCACCAGCATCGCGCGGGCGGGGATGCCCACCATGGTCGCGGCTTCGGCCACATCCTTGGTCACCACCGCATTGGCGCCGACCCGCGCACGGGCGCCGACCTGAATCGGGCCGAGCACCTGCGCGCCGGAACCCACGATCACGCCGTCATGCAGGGTCGGATGACGTTTGCCGGCGATGCCGTTGGCCGGATCGGTGCCGCCCAGCGTGACATTCTGATACAAGGTGACGTCGTCGCCGATCTCCGCCGTCTCGCCGATCACGGTGAAGCCATGGTCGATGAAGAAGCGCTTGCCGATCTTTGCGCCCGGATGAATGTCGTTGCCGGTCAGGAAGCGCGACAGATGATTGACCGCACGGGCGAGGAAGAAGAGGTCGGCGCGGTAGAGGCGATGCGCCACGCGATGGAAGGCCAGCGACCAGACGCCGGGATAGAGCAGGATTTCGGCACGGGACCGGGGCGCGGGATCGCGGCTCTTGACCGAATCCAGATAGGCAATGAGGTTGCGCACCATCGAACGTCCCTGATCGTTTCAACCGTTGTTATGAGCAACGCATATAAGGGAATGAGCCGGTCTTTTCCAGATGGCGACATCGCGCCCGCTTTTTAGCAATAAATAGAAACTTGCTTGGCCGTTCAGGATATTCCAATCATGAGAGTAGACAATTAGACATGACGACATGAAGGGTAGCGGATGATCGACACATTGGTCGCCAATTTCGGCGACATCTGGCCCTTCATCCTGGTCGGGTTCGGCGCACAGGTGATCGATGGCGCGCTGGGCATGGCCTATGGCGTCATTTCCAGCACGTTGTTGCTGACATTGGGCGTGCCGCCCAGCCGCGCGTCGGCCAGCGTCCATGTCGCGGAAACCTTCACCACCGGCGTGTCGGCGATCAGCCATATCCTGCACCGCAATGTCGACTGGAAGCTGTTTTCCAAGCTGATCATTCCCGGCGTCATCGGCGGCGTGACCGGCGCCTATGTGTTGTCGAACATCGACGGCGCGGTGGTGAAGCCGCTGGTGCAAATCTATCTGGCGTCGATCGGCCTCTACCTCATCTGGCGCGGATTCCACCTGCCGCCCAAGCCGCGCGATCCCAAATGGGTGACGCCGCTGGGGCTGGTCGGCGGCTTCATGGATGCGTCGGGCGGTGGCGGCTGGGGGCCGGTGGTGACGTCCAACCTGCTGCTACAAGGGTCCAGCCCGCGCCACACGATCGGCACGGTCAATACGGTCGAATTCATCCTGACCACCGCGATCAGCCTGACCTTCCTGCTGCATCTGGGCTGGGAAGCCTTTACCACCTATACGCTGGGCCTGCTGATCGGCGGCGTGGTGGCCGCGCCCTTCGGCGCGATGCTGGCGCGCCGTGTCGCACCGCGCACATTATTTTCGGCGGTGGGCGTGGTGTTGACGCTGACGTCGATATTCGGCGTGGTTAAATGGCTTGGACTTATCGGCTGAGTCTCTTATATTCGGCTTTCTGATCGAGGAAGCCGATAAATGTCCAGTTACCTGCCCACGTTGAAACAGCTGCAATATCTGGTTGCGCTGAAGGAAAAGGGCCATTTCGGCAAGGCGGCGGACAGTTGTTTCGTCACCCAGTCGACCCTGTCGGCGGGCATCCGCGAACTGGAATCGCTGATCGGCGTGACTTTGGTGGAGCGGACGCGGCGGGTGGTGCGCTTCACGGCGCTGGGCGACCGGATCGTGGAGAAGGCGCATCGCGTCCTGCGCGAGGCGGAGGAACTGGCGGCGATCGCGCAGGCGTCGGGCAAGCCGCTGAGCGGGGAACTGCGCATGAGCGTGATCCCGACCATCGCCCCCTTCCTGTTGCCGCGCCTGCTACCTCGGTTGCGGAGCGATCGGCCCGAACTCAAACTCTATCTGCGCGAGGAAACGAGCCAAGCGGCGATCGAATCGCTGCGCCATGGCAATGTCGATTGCGTGCTGCTGGCCCTCCCCTTCCCCATGGGCGACATGGAGAGCGAAATCCTGTTTCAGGACCGGCTCTATGTCGCCTTCCCCAAGGACGAGCCGACCAATCCGCCCGAATGGATCGACCCGGACATGATCGATGAGAGCAAGCTGCTGCTGCTGGAGGACGGGCATTGCCTGAAGGACCATGCGCTGGCCGCATGCAACCGGCCCGACCTGCGCGCCAGCACGACGATGATGGGCACGTCGCTGCACACGCTGATCCAGATGGTCGACAATGGGCTGGGCGTGACGATGATCCCGGAAATGGCGATCGCCAGCGGGATATTGGAGCATACGAACATCACCGCGCGGCCCGTGGATTCGGCACGGTCGTCGCGCGATATCGCGCTGGTGTGGCGGCGTAACAGTCCGCGCGAGAAGGAATTTCACCTGCTCGCGGGGATTTTGCGCGACGCGGCGGTGACCAATTGCCGGTTGCCCGAGGCGGCCTAAGCCGTCCAACCCTTCGCTTTCGCCTCATCCTCCGCGCGGGCGGCGACCCATGCGGTGGCGCCGTCGGCGAAATGCTCCTTCTTCCAGAAGGGCGCGTCGGATTTCAGCCAGTCGATCAGGAAGGCGCAGCTTTCCAGCGCGGCGGTGCGGTGGCGGGACACGGTGCCGACGAAGACGATGCGCGCGCCCGGTTCCAGACGGCCGAAGCGGTGGATGATGTTGACGCCCAGCAGCGGCCAGCGGGCCAGCGCCTCGTCCACGATGCGGTCGACCTGCGCCGCCGTCATCGCCGGATAATGTTCCAGCTCCAGCGCGATCAGGCCGCCCTCGCCCCGCACGATGCCGGTAAAGCTGGCCACGCCGCCGCCGCCGAGCGCTTCCAGTGCGGCCAGTTCAGTAGCGACATCGAAATCGGCCGACTGGATCGCGACCCGCTTCATCCGCCGGTGACCGGGGGGAAGAGCGCGACTTCCTTGGCGTCACCGATCACGGTGTCGAGCGGCACGAAACGCTGGTCGATCGCGGCGCGCAACTTGGCGGGATCACTCAAAACTTGCGCATAGCCGCCGCCGCGCGTGGCCAACTGCGCGATTAGGTCGGCGACTGTGACGCCCGGCGCCGGGCGTTCCACCCGCTCCTCGTCATGGCCGATGCTTTCGCGGACCCAAGCGAAATAGACGATGGTGATCACACCGTCAGTCCATATGCTTGATGCCGACGCGCAGATAATCCCAGCCGGTGATCAGCGTCAGGATCGCGGCGGCCCAGAGCGTGGCGATGCCGACCAGTTGCACGAAGGGGAAATGCGGGACGGCGCCGGCGAGAATCAATGCGCCCAGCGCGATGATCTGAAAGGTCGTCTTCCATTTGGCGAGGCGGGATACCGGGACCGACACCTGCAAGCCTGCCAGAAATTCGCGCAGGCCCGACACCGCGATCTCCCGCAGCAGGATGATCATCGCGGCAGCGATGTGGATGCCGGCGATATCGCGGGTCGCCGCCAGCATCAGAATGACCGCGCCGACCATGATCTTGTCCGCGATCGGATCGAGGAACACGCCCAGTTTCGATACGGTCCCCTGCGCACGCGCCAGATAGCCGTCGAAATAGTCGGTAATGCCCATCAGGCAATAGAGGCCGAAAGCCAGCGCATAGCCGGTGGTCCAGCGCGCGCCCAGCTCAGCTGGCCACAGGAGTGCCACCAGCAGCGGCACGGTGAAGATGCGCGAAAGCGTCAGCAAATTGGGCAGCGTCAGCATGGCCGCGAAGTGCCACAGTCCGGGTCGGGGCACAAGCCAGACTGTATCCCGTTCAACGCTATTGGACATGGACGTCGCCAGCGGCTAGACCCCGCCCCGGTCGCTAACGGGAAAGAAGACCCCCTTATCCATGCAAGCCTCTCTCAGGCTCTTGAACAAGCGCCGCTTTCTGCCGCTTTTCATCACTCAGCTGCTGGGTGCGTTCAACGACAATCTGTTCAAGAACGCGATGGTGCTGTTCGTCGTGTATCAGGTGTATAACGACGAACGGTCGGAAACCTGGTTCAGCGCGCTGGCCACCGGCGTCTTCATCCTGCCCTTTTTCCTGATGTCCGCGCTGTCGGGCCAGTTGGCCGACCAGCGCGACAAGGCCGTCATCATCCGATGGGTGAAGGCGGCGGAAATCGGGATCATGGTGGTGGGCGCGACGGGACTCGCGCTGATCTGGAGCGGGATCGCCATCCATACGCTGGCCATACCGCTGCTGCTGGCCGCGCTCTTCGCCATGGGCATCCACTCGACCTTCTTCGGCCCGATCAAATATGCGATCCTGCCCCAGCATCTGCATGACGACGAAGTGTTGGGCGGCACGGGACTGGTCGAGGCCGGCACCTATATCGCGATTCTGGCCGGCACGATTCTGGCCGGCATCATCCCGGTTCAGGTCGCCGCCGTCGGCATCATCATCACCGCGCTGATCGGCTATGTCGCCGGGCGCAAGGTGCCGCCGGCCCCGTCGCTGCTGGAAGCGCAGCCGATCGATTTCCACATCATCCGGTCCTCGGTCCGGCTGGTGCGCGGCACGATGCATATCCGCCGCCTGTTCCTGGCTATCATGTCGATCAGCCTGTTCTGGGCGGTAGGCTCCATCCTGTTCATCCAGTTTCCGCCGCTGGTGAAGAATGTGCTGACCGCCGACAAGCCGGTCGCCAGCCTGTTCCTCGCCATCTTCTCGATCGGCATCGCCATCGGTTCGATCGCGATCAATCGGCTGTTGCAGGGCCATGTATCGGCCAAATATGCCCCCGCCTCCGTCATTGGCGTGGGCCTGTGCATCGTCGCCTTCCACATCGTGTGCGATCTGTGGACGCCGGCCGCCAATGGCCAGATGCTGTCGCTGACGGGCTTCCTGTCCCATCCGCTCGCCATTCCGCTGTCCTTCTGCCTGCTGGGCGTCGCGACGTTCGGCGGCATGTTCGTGGTGCCGCTCTACGCCTTCCTGACCACCACGGTCGAAAAATGCGAAGCGGCGCGCACCGTGGCGGCGAACAATATCGTCAATTCGGGCGCGATGGTGATCGGATCGCTCTGCGCCATTGGCCTCAGCATCGCGGGCGTATCGGTGGTGATGCAGTTGCTGCTGGTCGCGATATTGACGCTGCCCTGCGCGGCCATGGCCTGGGCGCTGCACAAGGCCTGTGACGGGCCCTTATGCCATTGACCGGGCGCCCGGTCCGCTATTCAGAAAATGAAGCTGTAGAAGGCCGTGAAAAAGGCCACGAAGCTCAGGCCGAACAGCTTCCAGTCGCTGTCGTCATTGCTGAGGCGCCTGGCGCGCGCGGAGCCTTTTTCGGCCACGCGCAGCACATGGGCCGGCAGCCGCTGGCGAAAAGGATGGCGGGCCGATTCGGTGGTGAGGACGAGAGGTCGGTTTCGCATGACCGCGGGTTAACGAAATATTTACCATTAAGGCCAGTGCATTTTGTGGTTAAAATCGGCCTGTCCCGGTGCGGGACAGACTTGACTGTATGATGTGAATAATACAGCATGAACGAAGAGATGAACGAGTCCCACCCTGTCGATGCCCCCGCCGCGTCGGAACGCCCCTTTGGCGCCGGCCCGCCCAGCGCTTTCGCGCGTCCAACGCCCTGGCGCCGACGGGTGCAGATTGCCGGATGGGTGGCGGCGGCCGGCCTGGCCGTGCTGATGATCATCATCGCCTGGCTGGCGGTCACGGCGCCGCTATCGCGATCGCTCAAGCCCATCGCTCCGCCCGCGATCAGCCTGATGTCGGCGGACGGCCATCTGATCGCCCGACGCGGCGCGGTGATCGACAAGCCGGTGACGGTCGCCGAATTGCCCGCGCATGTGCCGCAAGCGTTCATGGCGATCGAGGACAGGCGCTTCCAGAGCCATTGGGGCGTCGACCCGCGCGGCATCGCGCGCGCCATGTGGCATAATATCTGGTCGGATGGATCGTCGCAGGGCGGCAGCACCATCACGCAGCAGCTGGCGAAGGGCGTGTTCCTTTCCAGCGACCGGACCTTCGGCCGCAAGGCGCGCGAGGCGCTGATCGCGATGTGGCTGGAAGCCTGGCTGACCAAGGACCAGATCATGGAGAGATATCTTTCCAACGTCTATTTCGGCGACAATGTGTACGGGCTACGCGCCGCGGCGCTGCATTATTTCAACCGGTCGCCCGACCGGCTGACCATTCCGCAAGCGGCGATGCTGGCGGGGCTGTTGAAGGCGCCGTCGCGGCTTGCCCCCACGTCCAACCTGAAGGGCGCGCGCACCCGCGCCGCGCTGGTGACGCAGGCGATGGTCGATGCCGGCTATATCAGCCAGGCGGAACGCAATGCCCTGGCCCCGGTGCGGCTCAACGTGCATGACGATCCCGATCCGACCAGCGGCACCTATTTCGCCGACTGGGTGCTGCCGCAGGCGCGCGACCGGGCCGGCGCCGTCTATGGCGAGCAGGAGGTGGCGACCACGCTCGACTGGCGTATCCAGCGGCTTGCCGAAGCGGCGATCCGTCGCGCACCGCTGGGCGGCGCACAGGCGGCTTTGGTGGCGATGAAGCCCGATGGCAGCGTCGTCGCCATGGTCGGCGGCAAGAATTACGAGAAGAGCAGCTTCAACCGCGCGGTGCAGGCCAAGCGTCAGCCTGGGTCTACCTTCAAGCTGTTCGTCTATCTCGCCGCGTTCCGTGCGGGCATGACGCCGGACGACATGATCGACGATACGCCGATCACCACCGGCACATACCGCCCGGCCAATCATAGCGGCAAATATCGCGGGCGCATCACCCTGCGCCAGGCTTTTGCCGCGTCCAGCAATGTCGCGGCGGTGCGGCTGACGCAGAAGGTCGGCGTCGACAATGTCATCAAGGTCGCCCGCGACCTGGGCGTCACCGCGCCGCTGACCGAGGATCTGAGCCTGGCGCTCGGTACGTCGGAAATTCCGCTGGTGGAGCTGGTGGAGGCCTATGCCTCGGTCGCGGCGGGCGCCTATCCGGTGGTCGCCCATGGCCTGCCGCCCGAGGAGCAGGGCTGGTTCGAGAAATTGATGCAGCGCCAGCGCAAGTTCAGCGACGATCAGCTGGAAATGATCCGCGACCTGCTGTCGTCGGCCGCCAATCGCGGTACCGGCAGCGCGGCGGCGCTGCGCACCAGCACCTTTGGCAAGACCGGCACGACGCAGGACAGCCGCGATGCCATCTTCGTGGGCTATGCCGGCGGGCTGGTGACGGCGGTGTGGATCGGCAATGACGACAACGCCCCCCTGCCCGGCGGCGCGGCCGGTGGCGGCGTCCCCGCGCGCATCTGGCGCAATTTCATGAGCGGCGCGATCAACGAGCCGGTCGAGGATACGTCCGATGCCGAGCAAGACCCCGATCTGGTCAACGCCATCGCAAACGTGACGGTGGAAACCGGGATCGGCAATGTCGGGCTGGGCGTGGATGAAGGCGGGATGACGGTGAATATCGGCGGGGGGCAGATACGCCTGCCGGTGGATCAACCCGCTGCGCCACCAACCGCGCCACCACCCCGAATCGCGCCGACGCAGCCGGGCGAAGGCGAGTATGGCGGGCCGCAATAGGGGGCGGTGCGGCTGATTTGGGTGGTTAGTCCATACCGTCATCCCAGCGAAGGCTGGGATCTCAGGCAGACGCACGCTGCGTCAACGGATAGCGCAAGACGGCTGGCCTTCTCTACTACCGCCTGAGACCCCAGCCTTCGCTGGGGTGACGGCTATGGGACAGGTCAAAATGACCACCTGACGTCTGGCTTTTGTCGGAAGCGGCTAACCAAATCCTCCCCTAGAAGGCGAGGATTTGCAACAGCTTATGATCGTAGCCCGCCGCCTGATTCCCAAAAAGAAAAAGGCCCCCGCAACGCGGAGGCCCCTTCCCTGATATTCGCAATGGGCGAACCGATCACATATGGATCGGCTTGCCCCGAACGGCCATGGCCGCTTCCTTGATCGCTTCGCTGTGCGTCGGGTGCGCGTGGCAGGTATAGGCGATGTCTTCGCTCGACGCGCCGAATTCCATGGCCTGCGCCGCCTGCGCGATCATCGTGCCGGCAACGGTCGCGATGATCCATACGCCCAGCACCTTGTCGGTTTCGGCGTCGGCGATGATCTTCACGAAACCGTCTGGCTCGTGATTGGTCTTGGCGCGGCTGTTCGCCATCATCGGGAATTTGCCGACCTTGATCGCGCCCTTTTCCTTGGCCGCTTCTTCGGTCAGGCCCACGCCCGCGATTTCCGGTTTGGTGTAGACCACCGAGGGGATCACGTCATGGTTCACGATGCCGGTCAGGCCCGCGATATTCTCGGCCACGGCAATGCCTTCGTCCTCGGCCTTGTGCGCCAGCATCGGACCGGGGATGACGTCGCCGATCGCCCAGACGCCCGGAACCTTGGTCGCGAAGTCATGATCGGTTTCGATCTGGCTGCGCGCATTGAGTTCCAGACCGATCTTGTCGAGGCCAAGCCCTTCGGTATTGGGACGGCGACCGATCGACACGAGGACGACATCGGCCTCGATCTTTTCAGCATCGCCACCGGCAGCCGGTTCGACGGTCAGGGTCACGCCCTTCTTGCCGACTTCGGCGCCCGTGACCTTCGTGCCGAGCTTATAGTCGAAGCCCTGCTTCTTGAAGATCTTGTTGGCTTCCTTGCGGACTTCGCCGTCCATGCCGGGCAGGATCTGGTCGAGATATTCGACCACGGTGACCTTGGCGCCCAGGCGCTTCCACACGCTGCCCAATTCCAGACCGATGACGCCGCCGCCGACGACGACCAGATGGCCCGGCACCTTGTCCAGTTCCAGCGCGCCGGTCGAATCGACGATCTTGCCGCCTGCATTATCGACCGCCACGCCCGGAAGCGGCGCGACCGACGAACCGGTGGCGATGACGATATTCTTGGCCGTCACCTTTTCGCCGTTCACTTCGACGGTGTTGGCGCCGGTGAAGCTGGCCAGGCCCTTGAGCCAGGTCACCTTGTTCTTCTTGAACAGATATTCGATGCCGCCGGTCAGGCCCTTGATCGCGTCGACGCGCTGGCCCTGCATGGTGGGCAGGTCTAGGCTCATCTTGTCGATCTTGACGCCCAGCTTGGCGAGCGCGCCGTTGGCGGCCTCGTCATAGAGTTCCGACGCGTGCAGCAGCGCCTTGGACGGGATGCAGCCCACATTGAGGCAGGTGCCGCCCAGCGTTTCGCGGCTTTCGGCACAGGCGGTCTTGAGGCCAAGCTGCGCCGCGCGGATCGCGGCGACATAACCACCGGGCCCGGCGCCGATTACCAGGACGTCATAGTCGAAGTCACTCATTTCACGAATCTCCCACGCGACCCAGCTTGCTCAGATTACAGCCGGTGCCGCGACATTCCGCCAGACGGTCGGAAAGAAATTGGATACGGCCGCGCGTCGTGCTGAGCGCGCAGTCGATATTGACGGCGTTCGAATTGCCTTCGCTGCGATAGCATTGCTTGTCCCGCGCGGCGATCCAGCCACGCTGACCATCACGCAACACCTGCTTTTGGGCCGGGTTCAACAGCTTCATCAACGCCACGTAATTTTCGTTCAACTGGCGATCCAGGTCCATATAGACCTTGGCGAAGCAATAGACGTTGTCGAACCCGTTCCGAGGCGCATCGCAACTGGCGGCATAGGCGGAGACGGGCAACAGAAACGCAATCGCTACGGCAATTCCAAATTTTCTCATTCCGTCCTCCATCCTATGGCCGCCTTATGCCTGCTGACTTCTTACAGGTCGATCAGCAGACGGGTCGGATCCTCGATAGCGTTCTTCACCGCGACGAGGAAGGTCACCGCTTCGCGACCGTCGACCATGCGATGGTCGTAGCTGAGTGCCAGATACATCATCGGACGCGCCACGATCTGACCATTGCGGACGACCGGGCGTTCCTCGATGCGGTGCAGGCCCAGAACCGCCGACTGGGGCGGGTTGATGATCGGGCTGGACAGCAGCGAACCGAACACGCCGCCATTGGAGATGGTGAAGGTGCCGCCCTTCATATCTTCCATGGTCAGCTTGCCTTCCTTGGCCTTCTTGCCAAAGCCGCCGATGGTCTTTTCGATGTCCGCGACGCTCAGCGCCTCGGCATTGCGGATGACCGGAACGACGAGGCCGGTGGGCGCCGACACGGCGACCGAGATGTCGCAGAAATCATTATAGACGATTTCGTCGCCTTCGATCTGTGCGTTCACGCCCGGAATGTCGCGCAGCGCCATGCAGACGGCCTTCGTGAAGAAGCCCATGAAGCCCAGACGGACGCCATGCTTCTTTTCGAAGAGATCCTTATATTTGGCACGCGCTTCGATGATGTTGGTCATGTCGACGTCGTTATAGGTCGTCAGCAGCGCAGCGGTGTTCTGCGCTTCCTTCAGACGCTTGGCGACGGTCTGACGCAGGCGGGTCATCTTGACGCGTTCCTGCTTGCGGCTGGGGCCAGCGGCAGGCGCGTCGGCGGCAGGCGCAGCGGCAACGGCCCCTGCGGCAGCCTTGGCCGTGCCGGCGGCGGCAGCGGCGGTGACGTCGTCCTTGGTCAGACGGCCGTCCTTGCCGGTGCCCTTGATCTTGCTGGGGTCAAGGCCATGTTCCAGCACCAGACGGCGAACCGCCGGCGACAGGGTCAGGTTGCCGCCATCTTCGTCGTCCGAAGCGGCAGGGGCCGAGGCGGCCGGTGCCGGCGCAGCGGCTTCCGCCTTGGCGGCGGGTGCAGCAGCGGCAGGCGCAGGCGCGGCAGCGGCCGAACCGCCTTCGTTCACATAAGCCAGCAGCGCGCCGACTTCGACGGTGTCGCCTTCCTTGGCGATGATGTCGCCCATGACACCGGCGACGGTCGAAGGCACGTCGACCGCGACCTTGTCGGTTTCGAGGGAAACGATGGGCTCGTCGACCTTGACGGCTTCACCGGGCTTTTTGAGCCACTGGCCCACGGTTGCTTCGGTAACGGATTCGCCCAGAGTTGGGACTTTGACTTCGGTAGCCATGAGCTTGATCAGCCTTTCTTCTGGCGACGGATTTCTTCACGGACGCTGTGACCCAGCGCATCGGCGACGAGGGCACCCTGTTCGGACACATGGCGCGACGCCAGGCCCGTGGCGGGCGAAGCGGACGCCTTGCGACCGGCATAGCGGGCGCGCATCGGCGCCTTGCCGGCGTTAGCCAGCGCTTCCTCGATATAGGGTTCAACGAAGAACCATGCGCCGTTGTTGCGCGGTTCTTCCTGACACCAGACGACCTCTTCCAAATTGGTCATGCGCTCGATGCGCTTGGCCAGGGCTTCGGTCGCGAACGGGTAGATTTGTTCGATACGAACGATCTGCACGTCGCTGTCGCCGGCGGCGTCACGGGCGTCCATCAGGTCGTAGAACACCTTGCCCGAACACAGGATCAGGCGCTTGGTATCCTTGTCGGCCGACCCGTTGGGGTCCGACAGGATGCGCTTGAAGTGCGTCTGGCCCAGGAAATCCTCGGCCTTGCTGACCGCGCCCTTGTGACGCAGCAGCGACTTGGGCGCCATGATGATGAGCGGCTTGCGGAAGGGCCGCAGCATCTGACGACGCAGCGCGTGGAAGTAGTTGGCCGGGGTCGTGATGTTCGCGACCTGGATATTGCCTTCGGCGCAAAGCTGAAGGAAGCGTTCCAGACGCGCCGAGCTATGCTCCGGACCCTGCCCTTCATAGCCGTGCGGCAACAGGCAGACGAGCCCGTTGGAACGCAGCCACTTGGTTTCCGACGAAGCGATATACTGGTCGAAGATGATCTGCGCACCATTGGCGAAGTCGCCGAACTGCGCTTCCCAGATCACCAGAGCCTTCGGATCGGCCAGAGCATAGCCATATTCGAAGCCGAGCACGCCATATTCGGACAGCGGGCTATCCAGCACCTCGAACCGGCCATGCGGCACGGTCGACAGCGGGATATATTTGTTTTCGCTGTCCTGATCGGTCCAGACCGCATGACGCTGGCTGAAGGTACCGCGTCCGGAGTCCTGACCCGACAGGCGCACGCCATAGCCTTCCGACAGCAGCGAGCCGAAGGCCAGAGCCTCACCGGTCGCCCAGTCAAAATTCTCGCCGGACTTGAACATTTCCGCCTTGGCAGCGAGCACGCGCGTCAGCGTCTTGTGGACGTTGAGCCCTTCCGGAACGGTCGTCAGCGTCTTGCCCAGGCCGTCGAACAGCTTGTTGCTGATCGCGGATTCGACGCTCTGGCGCGAGGTTTCCGCGTCAGCCGGCTTGTGCAGGCCCGACCAGCGACCGGCGAACCAGTCCGCCTTGTTGGACTTGTAGCTCTTGGACGCTTCGAACTCGTCTTCCAGATGATTGACGAAATCGCCCGTCACCTTGTTGACATAGTCGTCGTCGACCACGCCTTCATTCTTCAGCCGCGCCGAATAAACGTCGCTGACCGGCGGATGCTGGCGGATTTCCTTGTACATCAACGGCTGGGTGAAGCCCGGCTCGTCGCCTTCATTATGGCCGAAGCGGCGATAGCACCACATATCGACCACGACGTCGCGATGGAAGGCCTGACGATATTCCATCGCCAGCTTCGTCGCGAAGGTCACGGCTTCGGGATCGTCGCCATTGACGTGCAGGATCGGCGCCTGAACACCCTTCGCCACGTCCGACGGATAGGGCGAGCCGCGCGAGAATTGCGGGCTGGTGGTGAAGCCGATCTGGTTGTTGATGATGAAGTGGACGCAACCGCCGGTATTGTAGCCGGGGACGCCGGAGAAGCCGAGGCATTCCCACACGATACCCTGGCCAGCGAAGGCCGCGTCGCCGTGGATCAGCACCGGCAGCACCTGATCGTGCTTGCCCAGATCGTCGCGGAACGTCTGCTGCGCGCGGACCTTGCCCAGCACCACCGGATCGACGGTTTCAAGGTGCGAAGGGTTGGGGACCAGCGACATGTGGACCTTCACGCCGTCAAATTCACGGTCGGTCGAGGTGCCCAGATGATATTTCACGTCGCCCGAACCGCCGACATCTTCGGGGTTGGCGGTGCCGCCCGAAAATTCGTGGAAGATGACGCGGAAGCCCTTGGCCATCACATTGGCCAGGACGTTCAAGCGGCCGCGATGGGCCATGCCGAACACGATCTCGCGCACGCCCGAAGAGCCACCATATTTGATGACCGCTTCCAGCGCGGGGATCATGGATTCGCCGCCGTCCAGACCGAAGCGCTTGGTGCCGACATATTTGCGGCCCAAGAACTTCTCATATTGTTCGCCCTGGATGACCTTGGCCAGGATCGCCTTCTTGCCCTCGGGCGTGAAGATGATTTCCTTGTCCTTGCCTTCCAGACGGTCCTGAAGGAATTTGCGCTCCGCCACGTCGGCGATGTGCATATATTCCAGGCCGACATTGCCGCAATAATTGGCGCGCAGGATCGACACGATCTCTGCCACGGTCGCATATTGCACGCCCAGCGTGCCGCCCAGATAGACCTTCTTGGCGGGATCGGTCAGGCCGTGATATTCCGGCGTCAGATCGGCCGGCAGGTCACGCTTGGTCAGACCCAGCGGATCGAGATTGGCGGCCAGATGCCCGCGCACCCGATAGGTGCGGATCAGCAACTGCGCGCGGATGGCGTCGTCGGCGGCGGCAACGGCGTCGGTATCCGACACGGCCTTGCCCGCAGCCTTGGCGGCGGCCTTCACGGCAACCTGCATCTGCGTGGGGTCCATCGCCCCGGTCAGATCGTCAGTCTCGCTCAGCGGCCAATTGTCGCGCGCCCAGCTTGGGCCTCGCTCTGTCTCGAATTCCTGGTTCTCGTAACCCATTACCCTAATCCCATCCCAGCCGCGTGCAGTCGCGGAGCGGGAAAATAGCGGCCGGGGTGCAGCCCGGCCGCGTCATATATAGGGGCTGATTAGCCCTTCAGCACTTCGACCAGCGTCGAACCCAGCTCGGACGGGCTGGCAGCAACCTTGATGCCGGCCGCTTCCATCGCCGCGATCTTGCTTTCCGCGTCGCCCTTGCCGCCCGACACGATCGCGCCGGCATGGCCCATGCGACGGCCCGGAGGCGCCGTGCGACCGGCGATGAAGCCGGCCATCGGCTTCTTGCGGCCACGCTTGGCTTCGTCGATCAGGAACTGGGCAGCCTGTTCTTCCGCGTCGCCGCCGATTTCACCGATCATGATGATCGATTCGGTCGCGTCGTCGGCCAGGAACAGCTCCAGCACGTCGATGAAGTTGGTGCCGTTGACCGGATCACCGCCGATGCCGACGGCCGTGGTCTGGCCCAGGCCGGCGTTGGTGGTCTGGAACACGGCTTCATAGGTCAGGGTGCCGGAACGCGACACGACGCCGACCGAACCCTTGGAGAAGATGGAGCCGGGCATGATGCCGATCTTGCATTCGCCAGGCGTCAGGACGCCGGGGCAGTTCGGGCCGATCAGGCGCGACTTGCTGCCAGACAGAGCGCGCTTCACGCGGACCATGTCCAGAACCGGGATGCCTTCGGTGATGGCGACGATCAGTGGGATTTCCGCGTCGATCGCTTCCAGGATCGAATCGGCCGCGAATGGCGGCGGCACGTAGATGACCGAGGCGTCGGCGCCGGTCTTGCTCTTGGCTTCGGCGACGGTGTCGAAGATCGGCAGGCCGATATGGCTGGAACCGCCCTTGCCCGGCGTCACGCCGCCGACCATCTGGCTGCCATAAGCCAGCGCCTGTTCGGTGTGGAAGGTGCCGGTGGCACCGGTCATCCCTTGCGTGATGACCTTGGTATTCTTGTTAATGAGGATCGACATGTGTTTTCCGGTCCTTTGCGTTCCCCGGCGAAGGCCGGGGTCCAGTTCCTACATCAGCGACAGATAGAGATCGTTCCAGTCCGGATTGATCGCTTCGATTTCCCGAAGCTTCCATGCTCGTCGCCATTCTTTCATCTGCAATTCCCGACGCCTTGCTTCATCCAAGTTGTCGAAGGCCTGAAACCAGACCAGGAATTTGCAGTCATATTTTTTGGTGAAGCCCTCGATCAGACCATTGCGATGCTGATGGACGCGCTGCACCAAATTGCTGGTAACGCCGATATACAAGGTGCCGTTACGTTGGCTGGCCATGATATAGACGTACCCGGCTTTGTTCACTTACCCCTCCTGTTCCCCGGCGAAGGCCGGGGTCCAGTTCAGGTGTCGCAACTGGACCCCGGCCTTCGCCGGGGAACAGTCACTGGGTAGGCTCACGCCAGCGAGGGGTCGATGCCCTTGCGCGCTTCCAGCAGTTCCTTCACGGCATCGACCGACACCTGAAGGTTCGCCTTGGCTTCGTCGTTCAGGTCGATCTCGATGACCTGCTCCACGCCGTCCTTGCCGATGATGACCGGCACGCCGACATAGAGATTGTCGATGCCATACTGGCCGGTCAGGTTCGCGGCGGCGGGCAGCAGGCGCTTCTTGTCGCCCAGATAGGATTCAGCCATGGCGATCGCGCTGGTGGCGGGCGCGTAGAAGGCCGAACCGGTCTTGAGCAGCGCGACGATCTCGCCACCGCCCGAACGGGTGCGCGCGACGATGGCGTCGATGCGCTCCTGCGTCGAACGGCCCTGCTTGATCAGGTCGGGAACGGGGATGCCGGCAACGGTCGAATATTCGATGACCGGGACCATCGTGTCGCCATGGCCGCCCAGAACGAAGCTGGTGACGTCCTTGGCCGAAACCTGGAATTCTTCGGCCAGGAAGTGGTTGAAGCGCGAGCTGTCCAGAACGCCGGCCATCCCGACGACCTTGTTGTGCCGCAGGCCCGAAAATTCGCGCAGCGCCCACACCATGGCATCCAGCGGGTTCGTGATGCAGATGACGAAAGCGTCGGGGGCGTTGGCGGCGATGCCTTCGCCCACGGCCTTCATGACCTTGAGGTTGATGCCCAGCAGATCGTCGCGGCTCATGCCCGGCTTGCGCGCCACGCCGGCGGTGACGATGATGACGTCCGCGCCCGCGATATCGGCATAGTCGTTCGAACCGGTGATCTTCGCGTCGAAGCCTTCGACCGAAGCGCATTGCGACAGATCGAGCGCCTTGCCCTGCGGCACGCCCTCAACGACGTCGAACAGGACGATATCGCCCAGACCCTTGAGCGCCGCCAGGTGCGCCAATGTGCCGCCGATATTGCCTGCGCCGATAAGCGCAATCTTGTTACGGGCCATATGCAATCATCCTCCAAGTCTTGACTACTGGAATTGCTGGTTCGCCTACGCCCTTCGAACAGGGGTTTCAACGGCGAAATCCTTGAAAGGCAAATTATCTTTGCAATTCGTTCGCAATTGCATTAAGACCGATTCACACCCTGTCGCTGAGGGCTTCTACCCTGGTCCTCAGCCTTCCCTGCAGAGGTATCCTGTCGGGTGCCATCGTGATCGACGGCACCCGACCTGTTTTTCCACCATAAGATTGCGTCCTGATGAACGGCGCGCACGACATGGGACAGGCGGATTCCGTCCGGCGATGAGTCGTTTGATGCGTGGGATTGGTGGGGCAAACGCCCGGCCGCTTATTTCGGCCCGTGGCCCAGCGCCAGATAATCGTCCGACTGCATTTCCATGAGGCGCGACACGGTCCGCTCGAATTCGAACGCGCCGTCGCCTTCGGGGTAAAGGCGCATCGGCTCGGCATCGGCGGATGCCAGCAGCTTCACCTTATATTCGTAGAGCGAGTCGATCAGCGTCACGAAGCGCGCGGCTTCATTGCGCTTTTCCGGTCCCAGCACCGGAATGCCGACGATGATGACCGTATGATATTTGCGTGCGATCGCCAGATAGTCCGGCGCGCCCCGCGCTTCGGCGCATAGCCGCTTGAAGGAGAAGACGGCGACGCCCTTCAGGCTCTTGGGCACATGCATGGTGCGCCCGCCCTGCACCACCAGTTCCTCCGACGGCACCTTCGCCCGATCCTCGACCGAAAAGTCGGTCAGGCGGAAGAAGGCTTCGGACAGGGCCTTCGTCGCGTCCGGTCCGTTGGGGCAATGCCACAAGGTCGCGTCACCCAGACGGTCGCGCCGATAATCCACCGGACCGTTCAACGTCATCACATCCAGCTTCACCTTTATGAGGTCGATGAAGGGCAGGAAGAGCTGACGGTTGAGGCCGTTCTTGTAGAGTTCGTCCGGTTCGCGATTCGACGTGGTGACGATCGTCACCCGCTTTTCCAGCAATCCGGTGAACAGACGCGACATGATCGCCGCGTCGGCCATATTGTTGACGACCATCTCGTCGAAGCAGAGCAGCCGCGCCTCGTCCGCCAGCGATTCGACCACCGGCGGAATCGGGTCGCCCGTTTCCGACTTGCGCGCCTGTGCCAGGCGGGCATGGACGTCGAGCATGAATTCGTGGAAATGTGCGCGCTTCTTGCGCTGGACATGTACCGTGTCGAAGAACAGGTCCATCAGCATCGATTTGCCGCGCCCTACCCCGCCCCACATATAAAGGCCGCGTGGCGGCTCGGGCGGCTTGCGCAGCAATTTCCACAGGGTCGATCCGCGCGCCGGCGCGGCTTCCAGTTCCTGCTGCAATCGGTCGAGTCGCTCGGCCGCGGCCCGCTGGTCCGGATCGGGCCGCAATTCGCCGGCCTGCACCAGCGCATCATAGCGGGCTATCACGCTGGTCATTTCGGCAATGAAGGCTTGCGCACAGTAGCGGTGGAGGCCGCGACCGGCTGACCATCCTGGATGATGAGCATGCGCAGGAAGAAGAGCCGCCCGGTTTCGCGCAGCACTTCGACCTCCGCAAACAGATCCGGCCCGACCTTGCCGGAACCGAGATATTGCATGGTGAGGTCGATGGTCACGCCATTGATCTGACCCTTATGCCCCATAGCCCACAGGCCGCCGAAATAGGCATGGTCGGCAAAGGCGGCGAGGAAACCGCCATGCAGCGTATCGAGTCGGTTGCGATGGCTGGACCGCGTTTCCAACCCCACCAGCGCCTTGGTCGCCGTTTCGGCGCGCATATAACCGCGGCCGATCGCCTGAAGGAAAGTATCGGGATGCGGGTCGGACCATGCGGCCCAGCCCGCCCATTTCCCTTCGGTCAGCGGTTGACCGCCTGCAACGCCGTCGCTTGCCAAGTTACAGCTGCCGTTCGACCATCATCTTCTTGGTTTCGGCAATCGCCTTGGCCGGCGAAAGGCCCTTGGGGCAGACGTTCGCGCAGTTCATGATGGTGTGGCAACGGTACAGGCGGAACGGATCTTCCAGATCGTCCAGACGCTCACCGGTATATTCGTCGCGGCTGTCGGCCAACCAGCGATAGGCCTGAAGCAGGATCGCCGGGCCGAGGAACTTGTCGCTGTTCCACCAGTAGCTCGGGCAGCTGGTCGAGCAGCAGGCGCACAGGATGCACTCATAAAGGCCGTCCAGCTTTTCGCGATCGGCGGGCGACTGGAGCCGCTCCTTGCCCGACGGCGGCGGCGACACGGTCTTCAGCCAGGGCTGGATCGAGTTATACTGGGCGTAGAAATGGGTGAAGTCGGGCACCAGATCCTTGATGACGTCCATGTGCGGCAGCGGCGTGATCTTCACATCCTTGCCGGCGCATTCGTCGATCGCGGTGGTGCAGGCGAGGCCATTGCGGCCGTTCATGTTCATCGAACAGGACCCGCAAATGCCTTCGCGGCACGACCGGCGGAAGGTCAGCGTGGGATCATATTCATTCTTGATCTTCAGCAGCGCGTCCAGAACCATCGGGCCGCAGCTGTCCAGATCAATCTCGAACGTGTCGTAACGCGGATTCTGGCCAGAGTCGGGATCGTAGCGATAGACTTTGAAGCTGCGGACATTGGTCGCGCCGGCGGGCGCGGGATGGGTCACGCCCTTGCCGCTGATCTTGCTGTTCTTGGGCAACGCAAATTCGGCCATCGCTCGTCGAGCCTCTTCGAAAGATGTCTGTTAGTTGGGGGTCCGCATAACGAAAATTCCGCAAAGGTCCAGCACTGAGGACCATGAATCTGCCCGCAAGCCCTTGTTGCAAATGGCTTGCAATTATCAACGCCGCTTCTTGCGTCTGTGGCCAGCCACGTTAGGGCGGCGGCAAGATCATATTCCAGTCGCCCCCGTCATGGTCCATATTGTTCCCCGGCGCAGGCCGGGGTCCAGTCCTACGGTCGCAACTGGACCCCGGCCTGCGCCGGGGAACGCATAGTCATACATTGAGGCCTTTTCTTGCCGACCGACATCGCCTTTCTCGCAATCGCCGAAGCGCAGCAGCTCTATCACTGGCTGCCGGCTGCGCTGGAACTGGCGCGACGGCCCGACGTCCGGGTCAGCATATTGTCGCCCTCGGATCAGATATTGGCGCTGGTCGAAAGCTATGATCCGACCGGCAGCCTCCGCCGGGTCCGCCTGCGCCGTCCGCCCTCGCCCCCCGACTCGCTGTTCCGGCAGCCCTCGCGGCTCGCGACTCTGCTCCTCAACTATCCCACCATCGCCCGCTTCCCGACTTTGGTGACGACCGAGATCAGCAGCGCCTGGCTGCGCCGCGTGCCGGGTTTCCGCTCGCGTCTCATCCTCATCAAACATGGCGCGGGTGATCGGGAGGGCGGCTATAAGAAGCGCCATCGCGACTTCGACCTGACGCTGGTGGCGGGCGAGAAGGATCGGCGCCGCATGATCGACCGGGGCCTTTGCACGGCGGAAACGGTCGTTGTCGGCGGCTATCCCAAATTCGAGTTGAAGGCGGAGCGGCAACGCTTCTTCCCCGACGACAAGCCGGTGCTGCTCTATAATCCGCATTTCGACCCGGCCCTGTCGTCCTGGATCAACCATGGGCCGGCGATGCTGGCGGCGCTGGAGTCGCTGACGGACTGGAACGTCATCATCGCCCCGCACACGAAGCTGGCGATAAAAGCGCCGCCGATCGTCAGTAGCGCCCCCCATATCCGCATCGACATGGGCAGCCGCCATTCGATCGACATGAGCTATACGATGAGCGCGGACGTCTATCTGGGCGACGTGTCGAGCCAGGTGTATGAATTTCTCATCCAGCCGCGCCCCTGTATCTTCCTCAATCTCGACCATCGCGATGCGTCGGGGGACGCCTTCGCCCATTGGAAACTGGGTCAGGTGATCGAACGCGCCGACGCCCTTCCGCAAGCGCTCGCCCGCGCGAACGACTTGCAACCCGGCTTCGTTGCTGCTCAGGAAGCGGCTATGCAGCAGTCCATCGACCTGTCCCCGGTCCCCGCCTCCCAAAGGCAGGCGGACCTCATCCTGAATTTCGCGAAGAAGGGCGTATGAGCCAGACGATCACCACCACCCTTGGCCCGGTCCGCCTGATCGGCGACAATGCGACGCCGATCTGGGGCATGTCCAATGCCGAGCGCAACCGGCGCATGGCCGAAAGCGCGGCCAAGAATGGCAGCGCGCTCGCGCCGGGGCATGAGCTGCTGTTCAACCTCACCTACGCCTTCGATCCGCTGCTGTTGCGGCTCGTGCTGGAGACGCCGGGTACCTTGTTCGTGTGGGGCAGCACGCCGATCGTGGGTCAGGTGGCGCAGGGCACCGATCCGCTGACGGCGCAGCATGTGATCGACCTGTCGGACGGCCGCAAACTCTATAACCGCCAGCTGCGCAAGCTGGAGCAGCCGATGGTGCGCGAACTCACCCCTGCATCCCGGCGGCAGATCGAGCGGCGCAGCTATTTCGGCGCGTACAAGGGCGTGACCGACGTCCTGACCAAATATCTGTGGCCCGAACTGGCGCTGATCCTGACGCGCATCGCCGCGCAATTGCGCATGACACCAAACATGGTGTCGGTGATCGGCGTGACCCTCTGCCTCGTCGCCACCTTCCTGTTTGCCAAGGGGCTGTTCTGGACCGGATTCCTGTGCGGTTTCATCTTCATGGTGCTGGACACGGTGGACGGGAAGCTGGCCCGCTGCACCATCACATCGTCCAAATGGGGCAATGTGATCGACCATGGCGTCGACCTCGTCCACCCGCCCTTCTGGTGGTATTTCTGGGGCACGGGGCTGGTCTATTGGGGCCTTGGCCTGTCGGGCGGCACCTTCGCCTTCATCATGACGGCCGTGATCGCGGGCTATGTGCTGCAACGGCTGATCGAGGGGATGTTCCTGAAGGACTTCAAGATGGACATTCATGTCTGGCGCCCGTTCGACAGCCAGTTTCGCCTCATCACCGCGCGGCGCAATCCGAACATGGTGATCCTGTTCGTCGCGCTGCTGTTCGGCCGTCCCGATATCGGCCTGATCGCGCTGGCATGGTGGACGATCATCTCGCTGGTCGTCCATGCCGTGCGACTGGCGCAGGCCTATGGGCAGGCGCGCTCTGGCAAGCCGATCGTCAGCTGGATGGACGAAGCGGAAGCGGCGCTGTGAACGCGACGATCAATAAGTTCGGCTGGCCCGCTACGTTGATCGCGGAGTTCACCCATTGGGTTGTGCTCCTGCGCCCGGCACAGCCGACGCTGGGGTCGCTGGTTCTGGCGGCCAAGAGCGACTCGACGGCGTTCGGCGACCTGCCGGCGGAAGCGCATGCCGAGTTGAAGACCGTCACTGCGGCGATCGAGGCGGCGCTGGGCAAGGCGGTGGACTATGCGCGGATCAACTATCTGATGCTGATGATGGTCGATCCCCACGTCCATTTCCACGTCATCCCTCGCTATGAAGGCGAGCGGAGCGCGGCGGGCGTGACGGTGGCGGATGCCGGCTGGCCGGGTCAGCCCGATCTGGGCGCGGCGGTGAAGCTGGACAGCGAGTTGGACAGCTTGCGCGATTGGTTGAAGGGTTATTTCGCCTGAAATCCTCTCCCTTTGGGGGAGAGGGATGCGCAGACTTGGCCGCTTGCTGCTCAACCTGTGGCTTTCCGTTCCCCGGCGCAGGCCGGGGTCCAGGTGCACGCTCTGAACTGGACCCCGGCCTGCGCCGGGGAACGCGTCATATGCGCGCCTTGATTGGGAAGAAGGGAAGGTGCCCTGTCCTATTCAGGCCTCAGCTGCTACCATCAACTCGCTCGCAACAATCGGTCTGCAATAGGACATGAAATTGCGCGGTGAGCGGGAAATGTGCGAAGTTAAGCGCGCGAAACCTTATTTCGCGTAGCGCCCTTCGGCCACCCACTTCGCCGTCAGAGCGTTCGCCGCTTCGACATCCTGCGGAAAATCGACCTCCTGCCAGTCCAGCCCGTCGATCGAGACGGTGCCGACGCGATTGCCCTTGGCGATGATGTCGATGGCGCGCAGATACCAGCGCTCTACCCCTTCGGGCGTGCGCATCATCTGTTCGATCTGGTTGCGAAAAATGGCGGGGCCTTCGCCGGTGAAGGCCAGCATGCCGATCGATTCGGCATTGGTGTCGGGGGGCAGCAGCCGCTTGCCGATATGGTGCAGGCGACCGGTCGCGTCGCGGTTCACCTTCATGTCGTCATCATCATAGTCGCCGTCCGCCTTGATATCGACGGTGACGGTGATGGCGTCCTGCGCGCCGTTTACGAGGCGGCCGACGATCTCGTCGGAAATGATGGTGTCGCCGTTCAGGATGATGAAGTCCCGGTCCATCTCCTCCCGCACGATCCAGCAGGTGCCAAGGTTGTCGGCGACCTGGAAGAAGGGGTTGAAAACGGTACGGATGCGCGCGCCTGTGTCGCGATAAAGTTGCAGCGCATGATCCTCCACCCGTTCGGTGCGGAAGCCGGTTACGACGACGATGTCGGTCACGCCATTGGCGACCAGCGCAGCGACCTGCCAGCTGATGAGGCTGCGGCCGTTGAAGTCGATCATGCACTTGGGCACGTCGCGGGTCAGCGGAAGGAGGCGCGAGCCTTGGCCGGCGGAGAGGATGATGGCTTTGCTGATCGTCATGTCCGCGCTTTAGAAGCCAATTTGGCCGAAAAAAAGGCGGCATTTGCACTCGATCTTTCGCTCGCCTAAAGCGCGACCTGCCCAACCCTCCTTCGGTCCTATGGAGTCATGATGTTCAAGCGCGGATCGGGAGCCGCTGGCGACGGGTTCGCCCGTATCCTGGCCAATACCGGCTGGCTGCTGGGCGGCAAGGGCGTGGGCGCGGTGCTGAGCCTCGCCTATCTGGCCATCGTGACCCGCACGCTGGGGGTGGAGGATTTCGGCCGTTTCGCGCTGGTGCTGAGCGCCGCCAACGTCATCAAGACGCTGGTGAGTTTCGACAGCTGGCAGATCGTCGTGCGCTACGGCCAGCCGCATCTGGCGAGCGGGAATGGCGATGCGCTCAATCGCGTGCTGCGTTTCTGCATCCTGATCGACCTTGGCTCTGCACTCGCGGGCGGGCTGATCGCCGCCGCCATCATCCTGCTATTCGGCAACCTGCTGGAAATCGGGCCGGACATGGGGTGGCAGGTCTGGGCCTTTTGCATGGTGATGATGATCACCATCCGGTCCAGCCCGACCGGCGTGCTACGCCTGTTCGACAGGTTCGATTCGGCCGCCTTCGCCGAAACTATGATCCCGGTCGGCCGCATGATCGGCGCAGGCGTGGCGCTGGCGATGATGCCGAACATCAGCGGCTTCCTGATCGCCTGGGCCTTTGCCGAACTGCTCTGCGCCTTGAGCTACTGGCAATTGGCTCTCAAGGTCGGGCGCGGGCGGATCGGCAGCTGGCGCGCGGGACGAGCATTGGACGCGCGGACGGAAAATCCCGGCATCATCGGCTTTCTGACCGCCACCAACCTGCAAACCAGCCTTTCTTCCATCGGCCAGCAGGTCGCGGTGCTGATCGTGGGCGCCTTTGTCGGGCCGACCGGGGCGGGCCTCTATCGCCTCGCCAACCAACTCGCCAATTCGCTGACCAAGATCAGCAGTCTCCTTTCGCGCAGCATCTTCGTCGAACTGTCGCGCACCAGCAGCCACGGGAAGGAAGCGCTGAGCGCGCTGTTCCGCCGCACCAACAGGCTGGCGCTGGTGGCGGGCGCGGTGATCATCGGCCTGATCGTCACCATCGGCCATCCGCTGCTGGGGCTGATCGCGGGCAAGGATTTCCTGCCGGCCTATCCGCTGCTGCTGATGCTGGGGGTTGCGGCCTGCATCGACCTGATCGGGGTCAGCTATCGCCCGCTGCTGATGGCGACCGACCGGGCCGGCCTGTCGCTGCGCATCACCTTCGTATCGACCCTGTTGCTGCTGGCCCTGCAATCGGCGCTACTGCCGCTGTACAGCACGAAGGGCGCGGCGATGGCCAATATCGCCGCGTCGCTCGCCGGATTTGCGATGATGGGGCTGGCCAGCCGCCGCGCGATGCGGGACTGATCGGAAGCAGCGTCGCTTATTCGGCCTCTTCGACCGGGGCGCCCGGGCCGTTCTTCAGCACCGATTCGATCGCATTTTTCGCGCCGGCCTTGCTGGCATAGCCTTCGGTCCAGAAGATCGTTTCGCTATTATATTTGAACTTGGCGACGAACTCGCCGGCCTTGTTCTTCTCGATCACGAACTTGTGCGCCATGGGACATCTCCAGACTCGTTGCGTCAGCGAAATCGAGCTGGAGAATAGGGGCGCGAATCGAGCTTGGCAATGGCGGCGGGCGGCGCATTGCCGGTGATGAGCGCGGCCCCTAGCAGCGCTGCTGCGGGCGAAGTCTGGATGCCGAAACCGCCCTGCCCCGCGAACCAGAAGAAGCCCGGACTGTCGGGGTCGAAGCCATAGACCGGCGCGCGATCGGGCGCGAAGCTGCGCAGGCCCGCCCATTTATGCTCGACCGCCGCGATCGGCCAGTCGACCGCTTGCTGAAACAAGGCGATCGCCTGCGCCACGGCCAGCTCTTCGGGCGCGGCATCACAGGGGGGCGACGGCACCTCGTCATGCGGGGTCAGCCACACGCGGTCGCGCCCTTCCGGCTTGAAATAGAAGCGCGAACGCAAATCCATCAGGCGCGGCAGATCGGGCGAGGACAGGCCGGGGATATGCAATTGCACCACCGTCCGACGCAGCGGCGTGATGCCGATCGGCCGCACGCCGCAGACGGTCGCGACCTGATCCGCCCAGGCACCGGCCGCATTAACCAGCAGGCCGCAACGGATGATCTCCGCCCCGCTATCCACCTGCCAGCCACCGCCTTCGGAACGAGCAGCCGTCAGACGCGTCGCCAGCCTGATTTCCCCGCCCAACCGGCGGAAGCGGCGCAGATGGGCCTGATGCAGCGCCGCGACATCGATATCCTGGCAGCTTTCCTCCAGCACGCCGATCGTCCAGTCCGGCCGCAGCCCCGGCATCAACGATGCGGGATCGACGGCGCGCAGATCGACCTTACCGGCAAATCCATCCATCAAAGCGTCGCGCCAGGGCGCATCCTCCGCCCGGCCGACATGAAGCGCGCGGCGTGGCGACAGGAAGCTGCGGTCGTGGAAGTCGGGATCGGGATTGGTCAGATAAGGCCCCGACGCGGTCGTCAGCGGCTGGACCAGCGGACCGCCATAGGTTTCTTCCCAAAAGGCAACCGAACGGCCGGTGGCGTGATAGCCCGCGCTATCCTCCATCTCCAATATCAGCACGCGGGCATGGGCGGCCAGCTGCGCGCCAAGGCTGGCGCCGGCCATGCCGCCGCCCACGATCACGATATCGGGATGATTCAACGGCCCATTCCGCCTCAAGCAGTCTCGTCCAGGAAAGCGTCGATCCGGGCCAGCGCATCGAGCCGGACCGGGTCCAGTTCGCGCAATATTTCATGCGCGGCTTCGGGCCCATAGACATGCAGCCGCGCCGTCGCAATGCGCGCCGCGACCCGCCGGATGGCGGGCGTGGATACCAGCTGATCCACCGCCGTCGCCAGGATCAGCATCGGCGTGGCTATGCGTGCGACCGCTTCCGACCGTTCCAGCGCCCGTGTCGATTCCAGCGCCTGCAATACCCAGGTCCAGCTGGGCGGTCCCAGCGCGATCTCCCGGCTATGGTCGCGCCACCAGATTTCGTCGGCATAACGGTCCGGATCGTGCGTCAGCCGCTTTTGCCGCATCTTGCGCTGCCGTTCCGACTGTTCCTTCTGCGTCCAGGCGCGGTCCTCGCCATGGCCGCTGCGCACCATCGCACGGGCGATTCCCACCGCCAGCCAGCGCGGCAGCGGGGCGGTATGGACGCCCAGCATCGGCGCCACCACGGCGGCGGCATCCGGCGGGGTCATCCCCTCCGCCAGCGCGCGGACCAGCATATGACCGCCCATGGAGTGCGCCACCATTGCGGTCGGCCCCTCCCCCTCCGCGCGCCAATCGACCGCCAGCGCGCCTAGGTCCGCGATCCAGTCGGCAAAGTCGCCAATATGGCCGCATAGCGGATCGTCGGTCAGCCGGCCCGATCCCCCCTGCCCGCGCCAGTCGAAGCTGGTCACGGCCCAGCCGCGCGACGCCCAATGGTGGATCACCTCCAGATATTTTTCGATCATGTCGCCGCGCCCGCCCAGCACCAGCATGCGGCCACGCGCACCCGACCCCAATCGATAGCGGCGGACCGGCCAGCCGTCGGGCGCATGCCAATAATCCAGCCGCCCGCCCATCGGCCAGGCGCGCCGGTCGAAAGCGGCTGTAGGAAAGTCGGGTGAATCCATCGCCCGATGGTTACCCTTTGGTAAGCCATATGGTCTAGGGCCTAAGCCCCATGACGGGGGAATTTTTCCAGATCGCGCTGATCGGCGCCTTGAGCGCGCTGCTGATTGCGGCGGCGATCACCGATTTGCGATCCCGCATCATTTCCAATCGGTTGAATCTGGCCGTCGCGGCGCTGGCCCCCTTGTGGTGGCTGGCCTGCGGACTGGAGCCGTGGCCCGGCATGGCCGTGCAACTGCTTGTCGGCGCCATCGTCTTCACCCTGTTCGCCGCGCTCTTTGCGGCCGGGATGATGGGCGGCGGCGACGTAAAGCTGCTCGGCGCGCTGGCGCTATGGTTCCCGTGGCAGGCCGTGCTGTCCCTGATCGTCCTGATGGCGATGCTGGGCGGGCTGGTTACCATCGTCACGGTCATACACCACCGGATGAGCAAAAAGCCGGGGCAACCCGAAATACCCTATGGCGTCGCCATCTCCATCTCAGCCCTTTGGTTGCTTGGCGAACGATATCTTAACCATTTTGCGTGATGAGTGGGGCACTGGGGGCAGTGCACCCATTTGAGGGAGGCGAATTTCGTCATGGATGCTAAGAAGATCGTGCTGCTGGTGGGGGCGCTTATCATAGCGGTCACTACAGCCTTGCTTGCGCGCAGCATGTTGAGTTCGTCGAGCACGCCGCAGGTCACCGCCGCAAACATGCCGGTCGAAGCAGACCAGCCGCACGTTCTGGTCGCGACCAAGGCCCTGCCCGTGGGCACCATCCTGGACGCGGAAAGCTTTCGGTTTCAGCCCTGGCCCAAGGATCTGATCGAGCAGGCCTATTATCTGCGCGGTCAGGCCGATCCTGCCAAGCTGGCCGGCAGCGTCGTGCGCAGCGCCATCACCGCAGGGCAGCCGCTGACCCAGGGCGCCATCGTCAAGCCCGGCGATCGCGGTTTCCTGGCCGCAGCCCTCGGCCCGGGCATGCGCGCCGTGACGGTGCCGGTGTCGGCGCAAAGTTCGGTCGCCGGCTTCGTCTTTCCGGGCGACCGCATCGACCTTGTCCTGACGCAGAGCGTCAATGGCGGGGGTGACGGCGATCCGCTGAAGGTATCCGAAACGATCCTGCGCAACCTGCGCGTGCTCGCCACCGACCAGCGCATGGATGCGATGGGCGCCGACGGCAAGCCCGAGGTCCGCACCTATTCCAACGTCACGATCGAAGTGACGCCCAAGATCGCCGAAAAGATCGCCGTGTCGCAGACCATCGGGTCGCTTTCCATGTCGCTCCGCTCCATCGCCGACAATGCGTCGGATCTGGACGCGGCGATCGCGGGCACCGACGTCGATCTGCCCGGCAATGCCAATGCGAACGCCGAAAAGGCGATCATCGCCAAGCTGGCCGCCCGCCCGGTCGATCGCGGTTCCACCTATTCCACCGGCGCCGACGTGTCGCGCTACCAGCGCAGCTCGGTACCCGCCAAGACCGAAGCACCCATGTCAGCAGCCGTCGCCGCCAATGGCGCACCGGCCGGCACCGTCGCCTTCAAAGGCCCGGTGATCCGCGTGGCGCGCGGCACCAACGTGACCGAAGTTCCGGTCGGGGGGAAGTGAGATGAAGAGCCTGCACAATCGCGCCCCGCGCCTTGCCGCTCCGGCAATCGCGCTGGGCCTGGCGGTCGCCGCGATCGCCGCGCCGACCACCGCGCTCAATGCCGCCCCCTCCAGCGCACAGGATAATGCGATCCTGTTGTCGGTGGGTGGCAGCCGGGTCGTCAACCTGACGGCCAAGATGTCCGACGTGGTGATCGCCGATCCCGAAGTCGTCGACGTCCATGTCCGGTCGCAGAACCAGCTTTATCTGATCGCCAAAAAGCCGGGCGAAACCACCGTCTTCGTCACCGCGACCAATGGCAAAGTCCTGTTTTCGGGCACGGTGCGGGTCGGCAACAACCTGACCAGCATCGACGACATGCTCCATTTGGCGATGCCCGGCGCGGAAATTGCGGTCAACAAGATGAACGGCATGATCCTGCTGACCGGCACGATCCAGGCGCCAGAGGATGCAGCGGAGGCCGAACGGCTGACGCAGGCCTTCGTCGGCAAGGACGTAACCGTGGTCAGCCGCCTGCGCATGGCGACACCGCTGCAAGTCATGCTGCAGGTCAAGATCGCCGAAGTCAGCAAGGATATCGGCCACAAGATCGGCATGAATGTGACCGGCCTGGGCACCGGATCGGGCAGCTTCAGCGGCTATTTCAACCGCGCCGATCGCGCTTTCCAGACGAACTCGTCGACGACCGGTGCTGCCAACGACATCACCCGGTCCTGGACGTTCAACAGCCCCACCGATGGGACGACCTCACTCGGCTTCGTCGCCAAATTGCTGGGCATGGATATTGCCGCTGCGCTGGACCTTGCCGAATCGAGTGGCCTCGCCACCACCTTGGCCCAGCCCAACCTGACGTCCCTGTCGGGCGAAACCGCCAGCTTCCTGGCCGGCGGCGAATATCCCTACACGGTCAACAACGGCGCCAACAACGGCAACAGCATCGAATTCAAGCAATATGGCGTGCAGCTGGCGTTCACGCCGACCGTGTTGGCCGACGGGCGCATTTCGCTGCGCGTCAGGCCGACCGTGTCCAGCCTGGACTTCACGGTCAATTCGTCCGTGCCCGCGCTCAAGAGCCGCACCGCCGAAACGACGGTGGAACTGGGTTCGGGGCAGGCCTTCATGATCGCCGGCCTGCTGAACAGCCAAACCGGCAACACGGTGAACAAGGTGCCGGGCCTTGGCGATATTCCGATCCTGGGCAGCCTGTTCAAGTCGCGCTCCTTCCAGCGCAACGAAACCGAGCTGGTCATCGTCGTCACGCCCTATCTCGCCAAGCCGATGAACGCTTCCGACGTGCGCCTGCCGACCGACGGCTTCCGCAACGCCACGCAGGCGCAGGGCCTGCTGCTGCAACAGGGCAATGACGGGATCAGCGGCGGCCGCAGCCCCGCACCGGCCCGCGCGCCGGGATCGACGCCCGTGGTACCGGGATCACACGTCTCGGCAGCCGCACCCGGCAAGTCGAACAAGACCGGCGCCGCCGCGCCCGGCTTCAGTTTCTGACGGAAGGACAAAGACATGACCACGCCTCTGTCGCTCAAGGCCCTCGCGGCCATCGCCATGATCGCTTTGCCGGTCACCGCCCATGCCCTTCCCCGGTCGAACCGCAGCGTCGATTCGATCCATCAGCCGGTGGTGAGCCACGCCGCCTATGTCTTCGACGTACAGGCCGGCTCCGGCGGCGGGCTGACGCCGAATGAAGCGATCCGTCTGAACGACTGGTTCGTGTCGATCGGCCTTGGCTATGGCGACAGCATCGCGATCGTCACCGACAGCGGCTATTACAGCCCTGCCCTGCGCGACGATATCGGCGATGTCGTGGCCCGTCGCGGCCTGCTGGTCGCCGAAGACAGTTCGGCAGAGGCCGGCCAGGCACCGACTGGCAGCGTCCGCCTGATCGTGCGTCGGGCCACCGCCAGCGTGCCGGGCTGCCCCGACTGGAGCGCGAAGCAGGAAACCAATGGCGCCATGGGCGCCGGTTCCAATTTCGGTTGCGGCGTGAACAGCAACTGGGCCGCGATGGTCGCCAATCCGGAAGATCTGGTCCGGGGCCAGGGCACCGACAGCGACCTGCGGACCGTAACGTCGAACCGCGCCATCAGCACCTATCGCGACAAGGCGCCGACCGGCGCCGGCGACCTCAAGCAAATCTCGCCGGGAGGCCAGTAACATGAATGCTCCCTGGAAACCGGGCCTGGGTGGTCATCGCGATCCGTTCCATGCCTTCGTCTGCGACGATCACAGTTTCGACATGCTGCGCGCCGTGTCGGCCGAACTGGGATGGGCGCCGGAAAAGGTGAACAAGGGCGGCATGCGCAATGCCGTGCAGAGCCTGTCCATCACCGCCAGCCCGCAGATATTGTTCGTCGACATGTCCGAAAGCGGCGATCCGCTGAACGACATCAACAGCCTGGCCGAAGTGTGCGAGCCGGGCACGGTGGTGATCGCCGCCGGCCAGGTCAACGACGTACGCCTGTATCGCGATCTGGTGGCCAGCGGCATCCAGGACTATCTGCTCAAGCCATTCGGCGCGGATCAATTGCGTGACGCACTGGCGCAGGCGCAGGCCGTGTTCATGGCCCCGCGTGACGCGGCGCCCGAACGGCCCCATTCGACCATGGCGGTGATCGGCACGCGTGGTGGCGTTGGTGCCTCCAGCATCGCGACATCGCTGTCCTGGCTGCTGTCGGAAAAGAAGAAGCGGCCGACCGCGCTGCTCGACCTGGACGTCCATTTCGGCACCAATGCGCTGGCGATGGATCTGGAGCCGGGCCGCGGCCTGACCGACGCGATCGAAAATCCCAGCCGCATCGACGGCCTGTTCATCGAACGCGCCATGGTGCGGGCGAGCGACACGCTGGCGATCCTGTCCGCCGAAGCACCGATCAGCCAGCCGATGATGAGCGATTGCGGCGCCTTCTACCAGTTGTTGGAAGAATTTCGCCTGGCCTTCGAATGTAGCGTCATCGACCTGCCCCGCAACATGCTGATCCATCATCCGCACCTGATGGCCGACGTGAATGTGACGCTGGTCGTCACGGAATTGACGCTGGCCGGCGCGCGCGACACGATCCGCATCCTGTCCTGGCTCAAGAGCAATGCGCCGCAGGCCCGCCTGCTGGTGGTCGCCAACCGGGTTCACCCCGGCGCGCCGGAAATCAGCCGCAAGGATTTCGAGCAGTCGATCGAGCGCAAGGTGGACGTCATGGTGCCGTTCGACCTGCGCGTCGCATCGCAGGCGGCAAAGCTGGGCAAGACGCTGGCCGAAACCGCCAAGGGCAGCAAGGTCGGCGCAGCCTGCACCGAAATGCTGAACCAGGTGCTGGGTGCGGCCGATGCCGACCAATTTGACGGCGCGCCCAAAGCCGCCCGCAAGAAGGGCGACTCGCTGCTCGGCAAGATAGATTTCAAGTCGATGATGCCGTCGCGCCGCAAGGACAAGGCGACGCTGGATAATTGACCGCATGTGCCGCCCGGACCGGGCGGCGCGGCTTCCTGAAAGACGGGCGACGAGATGGACGGCAATTTCATCCTGATAACGGTGCTGATCGCGACCCTGCTGGGCGTCGCGGCGGTCGTGTTTGCCGGCCCGTCGCCGGACAAGGCGCGCAAGCGCCGCGTCGCCATGATCCGCGGCCGTCACAGCGAATCGGCCGAAGCGCTGCTGGAAGCCCGCATGCGCCGGGCGATTTCCAACCGCGCGACGGGCACCGAAGCGAAGATGCTGGTCTCGCTGATTCCCAATCCGGAAAATCTGACCAAGCGTCTGAAGATGACCGGCAAGAAGTGGACGCTCAGCCAGTATATGACGGCATGCGCCATCACGTTCCTGCTGTTGTCTGCGTTCCTGATGCTGCGCGGTTTCCCGTTCCTGTTTGCCGTGATGTTCGGCTTGGCCGCTGGGCTGGGCCTGCCACATTGGTGGGTGGGCCGTCTCATCCGGGGCCGCGTCAACAAATTCACCGTAAAATTCCCGGATGCGCTGGAATTGCTTACTCGCGGCCTGCGGTCGGGCCTGCCGATCGCGGAAACGCTGGGTATCGTATCGAGCGAAATTCCAGGGCCGGTGGGTGAAGAATTCAAGCTGATCACCGAACGCATCAAGATCGGCCGCACCATGGAGCAGGCGCTTCAGGAAACGGCGGATCGCCTGGGCACGCCGGAATTCCAGTTCTTCGTCATCACCCTGGCTATCCAGCGCGAAACGGGCGGCAACCTGGCAGAAACGCTGTCGAACCTGGCCACCGTGCTCCGCCAGCGCGCGCAGATGAAGCTGAAGATCCGCGCGATGTCGTCGGAATCCAAGGCGTCGGCCTATATCATCGGCTGCCTGCCCTTCCTGGTCTTCGGCCTGATCAGCTACATCAACTTCAACTATATGAGCCCCTTCTACACGCCGGACCCGTCGGGCATTTTCGGGCTGAGCTTGATGCAGGTCATCGGCATCGGCGGCATGTGCTGGATGGGCATCGGCGTCTTCATCATGGCCCAGATGGTCAATTTCGAAATCTGACGGGCAAGGACAAGAGATCATGGACGCTCCTACCCCCGCAGGCACCTTGTTCGGCCTTACCGCGACCGATTTCGGCACGCTGCTGGCCGCGCTGGCGACGCTTTCCATATTGTTCGCACTCTACGCCGTGATGACGGTGCGCGACCCGATGGCCAAGCGGGTCAAGGCACTGAACGAACGGCGCGAACAGTTGAAGGCCGGCATCACCGCCTCCACCGCCAAACGGCGCGCGAGCCTGGTGCGCAGGAACCAGACGACCGACCATATGCGGTCGTTCCTGTCCAGCCTGAAGGTATTGCAGGACGACCAGTTGAAGGACGCCCAGATCCGTCTGGCGCAGGCGGGCATCCGGTCGAAGGACTGGGCCGTCGCGGTCATCTTCGGCCGCATGATCCTGCCCATCCTGATCGGTGGTACGGCCGCGATCCTGCTCTATGGCGTGGGCATCGAACCCGAATGGGGGCCGCTCAAGCGCTTCTTCGCCTTCGCCGCAGCGTTGCTGCTGTCGTACAAGGCACCCGACATCTATATCGACAACAAGGTGCAGAAGCGGTCTTCCGCGATCCGCAAGGGGCTGCCCGACGCGCTCGACCTGCTGGTCATCTGCGCCGAGGCCGGCCTGACCGTCGATGCCGCCTTCAACCGAGTGGCGCGCGAGCTGGGCAAGGCCTATCCGGAACTGGGCGACGAGTTTCAGCTGACCGCGATCGAGCTGAGCTTCCTGACCGAACGGCGCATGGCGTTCGAGAACCTCGCGACCCGCGTGAAGCTGGACGCGGTCAAGGGCGTGGTCACGACCATGATCCAGACCGAGAAATATGGTACCCCGCTCGCGTCCGCGCTGCGTGTGCTGTCGGCCGAATTCCGTCATGAACGCATGATGCGCGCCGAAGAAAAGGCCGCGCGCCTGCCCGCGATCATGACCGTACCGCTGATTTTGTTCATTCTGCCGACCCTGTTCGTCGTCATTCTGGGTCCGGCGGCCTGTTCGATCAGCACGGCCTTCTAAAAACTTTGGAGAGGGACCGGCGCTGCCGTAGCGTCGCCCGAAAGATCCGCCCGCCCCGCCATAAAAAGGCGGTGGCGGGCGGCCTTTTTCATGCTTATCTTCATATCAAAGACACGGAGTGGATCGCATGAAATCGACTGTTATCGCCCTTGCAACCCTGACCGCCGCCTTTGCGGCCCTGCCGGCGCAGGCGGCCCAGCCGGTCACCGGCCGCTGGGCCACGGTGGACGGCAAGGCGATCGTCCAGATCGCGCCGTGCGGCAAGCATCTGTGCGGCAAGATCGAGAAGATCGTGAAGCCCACCCCCGGCCGTCCGCAGACCGATATCAAGAATCCCGATCCTGCACTGCGCTCCAAGCCGCTGGTCGGCCTTGCCCTGCTGTCGGGCTTCGAAGATGACGGCGACCTGTGGAAGGGCACGATCTACGATCCCGAAAGCGGCAAAAGCTATACGTCCAAGGTCAGCCGCAACGCCAATGGCACGCTGAAGGTGCAAGGCTGCATCGCCTTCTTCTGCAAGACGCAGACCTGGACGGCGGTGCGCTGATCCTTACAGCAGGCTAAGCTGCGCCACCGGGGCGAAGCTGCGCCGGTGGAGCGGGGTCGGGCCATGTTCGCGCAGCGCGGCGAGATGCTTGGCGCTGCCATAGCCCTTGTTCGTGTCCCAGCCATAATGCGGATGGTCGGCCGCCGCCGCGATCATCATCCGGTCGCGTTCCTCCTTGGCGAGGATGGAGGCGGCCGCGATCGACAGGCATTTGGCGTCCCCCTCCACGATCGCGGTGGAGGCCCAGCGCCATTGCGGGCAGCGATTGCCATCGACCAGCACATGCGCGCAGTCATGGCTCAGCGCCTCGACCGCGCGGGTCATGGCCAGCATCGTCGCCCAGAGGATGTTGATCTCGTCGATTTCCGCGACGGTCGCGATGCCCACGCCCCAGCAAAGCGCCCGCGCCTTGATCTCCACCTCCAACCCGGCGCGCTTCTTCGCGCTGAGCTGCTTGGAATCGTTCAGGCCATCAGGGCAATCGTCGGCGCGCAGGATGACGGCGGCGGCCACCACGGGACCGGCCAGCGGTCCCCGCCCCGCTTCATCCACCCCGGCGACCAGGCCGGGATGATGGATCAGCTCGTGGGTGAAGTCAGGCATCGGAATAGCGCGCGGCAAAGGCCGCCGCGTCCCAGCCATCGCCATCCTGCGCGGCGAGCAGATGGTAGAAAGGCGTCATGCCCAAAGCATGCCCCATCGGACCATGGCCCTGTCCAAGGCCCGGCGCCGCTTGAAGGGCCGCCGCGACGAAGGCTTCCGCCCGATCCACCGCATCGCCCAGCGACAGGCCGGCCCCCAGCCCGGAGGCGACTGCGCTGGCCAAGGTGCAGCCCGTGCCATGGCTGTGGCGGGTTTCGATCCGCGCGATCGAAAAGTCGGCGACCATATCTTCATCGACCAGCAGGTCGTGGATCAGTGGCCGGTCATCCTCCGCCTGCTGTGGCAGATGGCCGCCCTTGGCCAATATGACCGCCCCGGTCCGCTCGCGCAGCGCTTGCGCGGCCTCTTCCAGCCCATCCAGATCGGCGATGGTCCGGCCGGTCAGCGCTTCCAGTTCGGGCAGGTTGGGGGTGATGACGGTGGCGACGTGCATCAGTTTCTCAAACGCCGCGATGGTGGCATCGTCCGCCAGCAGGGAACCGCTGGTCGCGACCATCACTGGATCGAAGACGATCGGTACATCGTCCAGTTGCGCCAGTCGATCGGCAACGGCGTTGGCGGTTTGCGCGCTGCCGATCATGCCGATCTTCACTGCGTCGACGCCGATGTCGCCGATGCAGCTTTCCATCTGCGCCAGCACCATGTCGGTCGGGATCGGGTGGACGCCCTGCACCCCCAGCGTGTTCTGTGCCGTGATGGCGGTGATCGCGGTCATGCAGAAACCACCCAGCAGCGTCACGGTCTTGAGGTCCGCCTGAATGCCGGCGCCGCCCCCGCTGTCGGAGCCGGCGATGATGAGAATGCGGGCGGGCGTCACTGGCTGGATTTGGCCGTGAAATGCCGCACCGTGGAGGCGGGATTGTCGGCCAACGCCTTCCCCACGCGAGTCGGGCGGTCCATCAGTTCGCCGCCGCAATTGGGACAGCGATCGTCCAGCGCCTCGGCGCACGGCGCGCAGAAGCTGCATTCGAAGGAACAGATGAACGCGCCGGGCTGATCGGCGGGCAGGTCCGTGCCGCAGCGTTCGCAGTCGGGGCGCATTTCAAGCATAGCAAATGTCCGTTCAGTTCGAGCTTGTCGAGAACCGTTGCGCGTCGGGATCTCGACAAGCTCGAACCGAACGGAGAGAGAAAGATGTCACGCCGCCGCTTTCTCGACCGCGGCGCAGATGCGGTCCACCACATCCTTCACCTGATCCTCGCGGTCGCCTTCGGCCATGACGCGGATCACCGGTTCGGTGCCGGACGGGCGGATGACGAGGCGGCCGGTGCCGTGCAGTTCCGTTTCCGCCTGCGCGATGACGCGCTTCACATCGTCATGCTCCAGCGGCTTGCCACCGGAAAAGCGGACATTCTTCAGCAATTGCGGCACGGGGTCGAACTGGTGCAGCACTTCGCTGGCAGGCTTGCCGGAGCGGATCAGGGCGGCCAGCACCTGAAGCGCGGCGACCGTGCCGTCGCCGGTGGTGGCGTAATCGGACAGGATCATGTGGCCGGACTGTTCGCCGCCGACATTGAAGCCGCCTTCGCGCATCCGTTCCAGCACATAGCGGTCGCCGACCTTGGTGCGTTCCAGACCGATGCCCTTGGCCGACAGGAAGCGTTCGAGGCCGAGGTTCGACATGATCGTGGCGACCAGCCCGCCGCCGCGCAGCGTGCCTTCCTGCGCGAAATTGGCGGCGATCAGCGCCATGATCTGATCGCCATCGACGATCTTGCCCTGTTCGTCCACGACGATCAGCCGATCCGCGTCGCCATCCAGCGCGATGCCGATGTCGGCGCCGGAGGACACCACGGTTTCCTGCAACAGCAGTGGCGCGGTGGAGCCGCAACCGTCATTGATGTTGGTGCCGTTGGGGCTGACGCCGACCGCGACGACGGTGGCGCCCAATTCCCACAGGGCGGACGGCGCGACCTGATAGGCGGCGCCATTGGCGCAATCGACCACGATCTTGAGCCCGTCCAGGCGCAGGTCGGCGGGGAAGCTGGACTTGACCGCATGGATGTAGCGACCGCGCGCATCCTCGACCCGGCGGGCGCGGCCGATATCCTTGGACGCGGCGAGCGCGATATCCTGCCCCAGCAGCGCTTCGATCTTCAGTTCATCCTCGTCCGACAGCTTGTAGCCATCGGGGCCGAACAATTTGATGCCATTGTCGAAATAGGGATTGTGGCTGGCGGAGATCATGACGCCCAGATCGGCGCGCATCGAATGGGCGAGCAACGCGACCGCAGGCGTCGGAATGGGGCCGAACTGCACCACGTCCATGCCCACGGCGGTGAAGCCCGCGACCAGCGCATTTTCGACCATATAGCCCGAAAGCCGCGTATCCTTGCCGATGACGACGCGGTGGCGGTGGCTGCCACGCAGGAAGTGCGTGCCCGCCGCCATGCCGACCTTCATCGCCAGCTCAGCGGTCATGGGCCATTGGTTGGTGCGGCCGCGAATGCCGTCGGTGCCGAAATATTGCCTGCTCACAAAGCTCTCATCTTCCTCGGGGACAGTCCCCATTCATCCGTGCGTCCCGAGTAGCCGCTGAGCCTGTCGAAGCGGCGTATCGAAGGACATGCGCGTCGTGCGACCCTTCGATACGGGTCTTCGACGTCGCTCAGACCCTACTCAGGGCGAACGGAGAGGGAAAGAGTCAAGTTTTTCTCAGTCGACAATCTGCGTCCTCATAGGCATCGGCGAGTGATGGAAAATTTCAACGCCTTCGTCGACGGCCTGTCCGCCGCCGTCTTTTTCAAGGTGCCGCTCTTTGGCGCGCAGATCGAACTGATCGTGCTCTATCTGGCGCTGCCGATGCTGTTCTTCACCCTGTGGCTGGGCTTTCCCAATATCCGCCATGTCGGGCGCGCGATCCACATCCTGCGCAGCCAGCCGCAGCATGGCGAGGCGAAGGGCGATGTCAGCCAGTGGGCGGCACTTTCCACCGCGCTGTCGGGCACGATCGGCCTGGGCAATATCGCGGGCGTCGCGGTGGCGCTGACCATGGGTGGGCCGGGCGCGATATTGTGGATGTTCATCATCGGCTGGTTCGCGATGACGGTGAAGATGGCGGAGGTGACGCTGGGCCTGAAATATCGCGTGTTCGACAGTCGCGGTCATGTGCATGGCGGGCCGATGTATGTGCTCAAAGCCGTGGGCGCGGCGCGGGGCTGGCCGAAACTGGGGCTGGCGCTGGGCGGGGCCTATGCCTTCTTCGCCTTGTTCGGGGCGATCCCCATGGTGCAGGTGAACCAGAGTTTCGCGCAGGTGAAGGTCGTCACGGGCCTGACCAATGGCTGGGCCTATGGCGTGTTCCTGGCCGGCGCGGTGGCGCTGGTCACGCTGGGCGGCGCGGCCTGGCTGGGCGAAGTGTCGAAGCGGCTGACGCCGATCAAGGTCGCGGTCTATCTGGGCGGGGTCGCGGCGATCCTGATCCTGCATATCGGCGAGATACCGGGCGCGCTGGCGCTGATCTGGAACGGGGCGTGGAGCGGCGACGCGGCGACCGGGGGCGCGGTCGGCGCCTTCGTCGCGGGGATGCGGCGCGCGGTGTTCGCCAGCGAGGCGGGCGTCGGGTCGGCGGTGATGGCGCATAGTCTGGCGCGGACCCAGCATCCGGTGTCGGAAGGACTGGTCGCGCTGCTGGAGCCCTTGCTCGGCACGATGATCGTTTGTGCGTTCGGCGGGCTGGCGCTAGTCGTGGCGGGCACATGGAATGGCGGGCTGGAGGGGATTGCGATCACGTCGGCCGCTTTCGCGCAGGTATCGCCATGGTTCCCATGGCTGCTGGCGGTGGTGGTGTTCCTGTTCGCCTATTCGACGCTGGTGGCCTGGGGCTTTTATGGGTTGCAGGCCTGGGGCTATCTGTTCGGCAATGGCCCGAAAGCGCAGTGGACGTACAAGATTCTCTATGTCGTCGCCCTGCCCCCGGCGGCGGCGATCGATCTGGGCCGCGTCGTCGGGATCGTCGACAGCAGCTTCTTCCTTATGGCCATTCCCAATGTCATCGCGCTGTACCTGTGCGCCGGGGAATTGCGGCGGGATGTGCGCGACTATCTGGATGGGCAAGAGGCTTAACTTCGCACATTTCCCGCCAAATGCGACATTTCGTTGCGCGGGAATGATCCTATCGGAAAGTCTCCAACAGGCCGCCAGTAGGTAGCAGCGAGCAACAATGACGTGCCCCTGTCGGCTGCCGTTCCCAGGCGAAGGCCGGGGTCCAGTTGCGAGCGTGGAACTGGCCCCCGGCCTGCGCCGGGGAACAGCATGTACCGGATTTCGGTCATGTAGGACAGAAACGAACAGGCCCCGCACCTTTCGGGGCGAGGCCTGTTCGTCGTGCAGACGGTCGGATCGTCAGATCTTGTCGCCCAGAGCGCCCTTGACCGATCCGGCGACGTCCTGCGCCGTGCCCTTGGCCTTTTGCGCCTTGCCTTCGGCTTCCAGACGTTCGTTGTCGGTCGCCTTGCCGATGCCTTCCTTGATGGAACCAGCGGCCTTGTTGCCTGCGGCCTTCAGCTTGTCGGTTGCTTCGCCCATGTCGATACTCCTTGGCTAGGGTGTTGGAGTATCAACGAGAGGCGGCACAAAGGGTTTCCGCCGATACGAAGCCGAAACGAAATATCAGAGCGGCTTCTCGTAAATCTGATAGATCTTGTTCACCGTGCTGTTGATGGCGTCGGCAATGGCATTCATGCCCTGATTGTCGTCCAGCACCCAGCCGATCTCGCCACGGGTCGAACCATAATGGGCCACCGCTTCCAGACGGATCGTTTCGATCATCATGAAGGCAAGCTGGCTGGCCATGCGTGAGCTTTGCAACCGCTGCACCACGCCCATCAACGGCACGCGCATCGTGCGCGCCTTGGGCTTGCGCAGCCATTTCAGCAGCTTGATGAAGCCGAAGGGGAAGAGCGATCCGTTCAGCGACTTGGTCGCTTCATTCAGGTCCGGCAGCGTCATCATGAAAGCGACCGGCTCGCCGTCCAGTTCGGCGATCATGATCAGATCCTCGAACACGATGGGTTTCAATTTCTTGCCGGTATGGGCGACTTCATCGTCCGTGATCGGCACGAAGCCCCAATTATTGCCCCAGGCGTCATTCAGGATCGACAGGGTGATCGCGGCTTCCTTGTCGAATTTCGACTTGTCGACCTTGCGGATCGTGATGCGCGGGCTTTTCTCGCCCGACTGGATGATCCGCTGAATCAGCGGCGGGAAGCTTTTCGTGATGTCCAGCTCATAGGTTTTGAGCTGCTTGGCCGGGACATAGCCAGCCCCTTCGATCATCGCCTGATAAGCGGGGCTGTTATGGCCCATCATCACCGTGGGCGGATGGTCATGACCGGCGATCAACAGGCCCGGCTCTTCCCAGATGGAGAGCGAAATCGGCCCCAGCACGCGGGTCATGCCCTTGGCGCGCAGCCAATCCTCGGCCGTGGCGATCAGCGCCTTGGCCGTCGCGTCATCCTCCGCCTCGAACAGGCCGAAATTGCCGGTGCCCGGACCCATGCCCTGCTCGACCGGCTGCTCTAGCGCCAGATGATCGATATGGGCGGAAATGCGGCCGACCACCTGGCCATTGCGACGGGCGAGGAAATATTGCGCTTCGGCATGGCCGAAAAAGGGGTTCTTCCCCGGCGTCAGCAATTCCTTCACTTCGGCCTTCAATGGCGGCACCCAATTGGGATCATTGGCATAAAGCCGCCAGGGCAGGTCGATAAAAGCCTTCAGGTCGGCCTTGCCGGAAACGGGGGTGATGACCAGATCGTTATGCGCCACGGGTGCCGCCTTGCAGGAAAAATGGAATGCGGTGCAGTTCGGCGCTTGTTTGCGGAATGTCAATCACGCGCCGCGTTCAGGCGGATAACATGGTGAATATGTCATGGTGCTGCCATGATATCAGCGCATTTGGAGGCTAGGACCGCCCGCATGACAGTGCATGATCCCATTCTTGCCGCCGCGCAGCGGGCGCGAGCGGCCATTCCCGACGATACCGCAATGCTGCGCGCCGCGGCCGATTTGACGCGGGCCTATTCGACCGCCAATCCGCGTATCTACTGGACCGACCTGCTGGCATCCGCGCTGGTCGGCTGGGGCGCGATGGCTGGCGCGATTCTGGTCGACAATGTGGCGATCGCCCTCGCCTGCGCGCTCGTGTCGATGCTGGCGCTCTATCGTGCGGCCAGCTTCATCCATGAGCTGACCCATATCCGCAAGGGCGCCCTGCCCGGCTTCCGGTTCGCCTGGAACCTGATCGTCGGCGTGCCGCTGATGATCCCGTCCTTCATGTATGAAGGCGTACATACCCAGCATCACCAGCGCACCCGCTATGGCACGGCGGAAGATCCCGAATATCTGCCGCTGGCGCTGATGAAGCCCTGGTCGCTGCCCCTGTTCATCATCGTCGCGTCGCTGGCGCCGATCGGCCTGATCCTGCGCTTTGGCGTGCTGACGCCGCTGTCGCTGCTGATCCCTGCATTGCGGCGCAAGGTGGTGGCGGAATTTTCGGCCCTGTCGATCAACCCCGCCTATCGCCGCCGCGCGCCCGAAGGCGAGTTTGCGCGCCAATGGGCGTGGCAGGAAGCAGGCGCGTGCCTGTTCGCGCTGGCGCTGGTCGGCAGCGTCTTCGCCTTCGGGTGGAAGCCCTTGCTGGTCTATATGGCGATCCATTCGGCCATGACCGTCATCAACCAGCTGCGCACGCTGGTGGCGCATCTGTGGGAGAATGAGGGCGAGCCGATGACCGTGACGGCGCAATATCTGGACTCGGTCAATGTGCCGCCGCCCGGCACCCTGCCCGCTTTGTGGGCGCCGGTGGGCCTGCGCTACCATGCGCTGCATCACCTGTTGCCGAGCGTGCCCTATCATGCGCTGGGCAAGGCGCATGCGCAGCTGATCGCGACGCTGGACGAGCAATCGCCCTATCATCGGGGCAATTACAAGGGGATGTTGCCGCTGGTCGGCAAGATCGCCCGGAGTACCATGGCGGCGCGTTGAGCCGGATCAGGAAGCGGAAGTTGCAATCATATCTGAAGCGTTCCCCGGCGCAGGCCGGGGTCCAGTCCGACGTTCTGAACTGGACCCCGGCCTGCGCCGGGGAACGCTTAATATGGCGGGCTCCGCGCGAATAAAATAATTCGGTTGCGGGTTGAAACCCGATTTGAGGCAATTATATCGGGGTGGTTCCGGTCTTTCCCCTCCCCCCTAAAGAGGATCGGAACGCCCCCTCTGGAAGGCCCCGCGCGACGTCCCTTGGTCGCCGGGGCCTTTTTATTTGGGGCGCGGGCATCTCAGGCCGGCGATGTACCTGTTCTTTGTTTTCCGTGATTTCCGAGCCGTGCAATGGTCCATTGCACTCGAAATCACTCTTCGGTGCGGAAGAGGACCGTTTCGCCCACCAGCAGGAACAGGAAGAAGGGCGCCCAGGCGGCCAGCACTGGCGGATAAGCGCCAAGGCTGCCCATCGCGAGCGAGAAATTGTCCGCGACGAAATAGGCAAAGCCCAGCGCCATGCCCAGCACCGCGCGCATGAACAGCTGCCCCGAACGCGCGAGGCCAAAGGCCGCGACCGATCCCAGGATCGGCATCAGCAGCGCGGACAATGGCCCGGACAGCTTGTGCCACAGGCTGCCTTCCAGTTCGGCGGTCGGGCGGCCGGCATCATGCAGGTCGGAAATCGCCGCCTCCAGCTCACGGAAGGTCAGCGCGTCGGGATCGACCTTCGCCAGCGTGAACTGGTCGGGGCGGATGTCGCGGCCGAAACGGACGGTGCCCACATTGGTGACGGTGCCACGCGCCACATCGAACTGGCGCGCGCCTTCCAGCAGCCAGCTCTTGCTCGCCGCGTCATAATGGCCCTTGGGCGCCTGAACGATGGTGGTCAGGCTGTTGTTGATGCGGTTGTAGATCTGCACCTTGCGCAACTGCACCTGCGTGCCGCGCCCGGCGACGATCGCCGCATTGACCAGATTATTGCCGTCGCGCACCCAGGGATTGCTCTTCACTCCGCTGTCGGGCGGGATCGGGCCATAATCCACCGCTTCCCAGGCGCTGAGCGCCGCCGTCGATCGGGCGACGATCCGTTCGTTGAAGACGAAGCTGATGACCGACACGCCCAGCGCCGCCAGCACCAGCGGCGCCAAAATCTGATGCGCGGACAGACCAGCCGCCTTCATCGAGATGATTTCGCTATTCTGGTTGAGCGTCGCCAGCATCACCAGCGTGCCGAGCAGCACGGAGAAAGGCAGAAAGCGCGCGATGATCTGCGGCGCGCGCAGGCCGACATAATGCCATAATTGCGCGTCGCCATTGCCCGGATAAGCCAGCACGTCGCCCGAATTGCCGAGCAGGTCGAGCGTCTGGAGGACGACCACCAGCAATGCCAGCACGGCAAAGGTCCGGGTCAGGAACAGGCGCGCCATATAGAGGCTGATCTGGCGCGAGGGGAAGAAGTTGAACTGCATGGGTCAGGCCGCTCCTTGTCCGGCGACATCCGCATCGGCGGGCGCACGGCGTCGGCCAACGCGCAGCAGGCGCACGATCTGCTTGCCCAATTTGGAGAAGGCGACTTCCAGCGCGCCGATCGGCTGGCCGCCGGGTCGGTTGGCGATCACATGATACATCCACAGGACAAGCCCCGACGCGAGCAGGAACGGTCCCCATAGCGCGATGATCGGATCGACCTTGCCCAGCGCGCCGATGCCTTCGCCATATTGATTGATCTTATGATAGGTCACGATGAAGATGATCGAGAGGAAGACGCCCAGTGCCGATGTCGATCGCTTGGGCGGGATCGCGAAGGCCAGCGCCGCGAGCGGCAGCAGGAACATGAACACCACTTCGACCATGCGGAAATGGAAATTGGCGCGCACTTCGGCCTTCAGCTTGTCGGGCGTGGCCGGGCTGCGGCCGATCACCATCAGTTCGGGAATCGTCTTTTCCCGATCGACGTCGCGACCGCGGAAATTCTCGATCTGCGGCAGGTCGATCGGCAGGTCATGGCTGGAGAAGGACAGGATGCGCGGCGTCTTGTACTTCGGCCCATCATTGACCAGCACGCCGTTGCGCAGGCGGAAGATGATGACGTCGGGATCGTCGGTGGCCAGGAAGGTGCCCTGCGCCGCGGTCACCGCGACCGACTGGCCATCCTTGCCGACGGCGCGGACGAAGATGCCTTGCAGATTGCGGCCTTCATCCTTGCTGCGTTCGATGCGCATGGTCATGCGCTTGCCCAGATTGGTGAATTCGCCGACCTTGATCGAGGCCCCCAGCGCGCCGGAGCGCAGCTCGAAACGTAGCGCTTCATAGGCGTGGCGCGACAAGGGCTGAACGAAGCCGACGATGCCGAAATTCAGCAGGGCCAGCGCGATGCAATAGAGATAGGGCACGCGCAGCAGCCGGCCGTAGGACAGGCCGACCGCGCGCATCACGTCCAGCTCCGACGACAAGGCCAGCTTGCGGAAGGCGAGCAGGATGCCGAGCATCAGCCCGATCGGGATGCCGAGCGAGAGATATTCGGGCAGCATATTGGCCAGCATGCGCCACACGACGCTGACCGGTCCGCCTTCCGCCGCGACGAAATCGAACAGGCTGAGCATCTTGTCGAGGACAAGCAGCATCGCGGCGATCACGAGCGTACCCAGCATGGGCACCGCGATCAGGCGGGCGAGATATCTGTCGGTGGCGGTCAGCATTCTCTAAGTCGTCGTCCCATCACCATGTTTTGGCCGCAAACCCATCCCATATGCGAGTCAGGTAGAAAAGCGGGGCGAACAGGGGCTCGCCGTCCGGTCCATATCGGCGGCTATAGCTTCCAGGAGTCTGATGGTCATGATAAAAGTTGCAATGGGTCTGATGGTTGGGGCAGCGATGGTCGCGGCAAGCCCGGTCATGGCCCATGGCCAGGAAATTTCGAACGATCTGGAACGCTGCGGCGCGGATGCGCGCGGGCCGGCGGTGCTGGTAGATGTGCGCGGTTTCGTGGCGGCCACCGGCAAGGTGCGCATCCAGTCCTATCCCGCGACGCGGGCGGCCTGGCTGGCCAAGGGCGAGTGGCTCAATCGAATCGATACGGCGGTAAAGCCCGCCAATGGCACGATGCGCTTTTGCGTGCCGGTGCCCAAATCGGGCGAATATGGCATCGCCGTGCGGCATGACCGCGACGGCAATGGTAAGACCGACATTTCGCGGGACGGCGGCGGATTTTCCAACAATCCGGCGATCAGCATCTTCAATCTGGGCAAGCCCGGCGTGGAGAAGGCGGCCTTTCATGTTGGGCCGGGCGTGACGAAAATCACGATCAACCTCAAATATATGTGATCGAAAAGCCATGGTAAGCGTCGCCCTCTTGTCCAATCCGAAATCCACGGGCAACCGGCAGACGCTTCCGCGCGTGCGCAGTTACTGCGCCAGCAACCCGGACATCTTCCATTATGAGGTGGAGCAGGTCGATCAGATCGGCCGGGCGTTCCAGACGATCGCCCGCGTCGATCCGGTCGTCATCGTCATCAATGGCGGCGATGGCACGGTGCAGGCATCGCTGACCGAACTGTATCAAGGTGAGCATTTCAAGGGCCGGGTGCCGCCGATCGCGGTGCTGCCCAATGGCAAGACGAACCTGATTGCTCTCGACCTCGGCATCCATGGCGATCCGATCAAGGCGCTGGAGCGGATCGTGCAGATCGCCAAGGCGGGCGTCGACGATCATGTCGTCGCGCGCGAGTTGATCGCTTTGTCCGACGGCGCGGTCGGCAGCCGGCCGGTGCTGGGCATGTTTCTGGGCGGCGCGGGCCTCGCCGATTACATGCTCTATTGCCGCAACCAGATTTATCCGCTCGGCCTGTCCAATGGCCTCAGCCATGTCATCACCGCGATCGCGGTGGTATTCTCGCTGCTGTTCGGCATTCGTGCCAAATTCCTGCCGCCGTCGAGCCGGCCGGTCAGCATATCGCTGATCCGCGAAGGCCAGTTGGTCGGGCGCTTCGCCGTGCTGATCGTGACCACGCTGGAGCGATTGCTGCTGGGCGTGGACCCGGGCGACAGCCGGCGCGGCAATATGAAGCTGATGGCGGTGGACCAGAGCCTACCCGCCCTGTTCCGCCTGATCTGGGCCAGCCTGTTCAAGCGGGTGGGCAAGCACAAGATGCAGGGCATCCATCTGGAACAGGGCGACGTCATCCGCATCGAGGGCGACCGCAGCAGCGTAATCCTGGACGGCGAACTGTTCGAAGCGTCGGAAGGCAAGCCCATCGTGTTGCGCTCCACCCAGCCGGTGCCGTTTTTGCGACTGGCGGCGTAGGGCCGGGATTTCGGCGGGATTGGGTAATTCCCCATGTTACCCCTCCCGCTTCCGGGAGGGGTAACATGGCCATTTCTGGCCGCGACCCGCTACTCTTGCCATTCCGGAACCTGGGCCTGCCTGCGCTGCTCTTGCGCCAACGACTCGTAACGCGATGGCGCTCCGCGAGCGCGAAGGCAGCCCCCATTGCTCGACAAGCCGCTTTCCGGGCAAGAAATGCACAACGCAGCCCCCGTTTCTGCAACAAGCCGTCCTGCCTGCGCCCGGCGCTTGCACCCCCCGCCCATTTGCGCCAGCAGGCGGGAAGAGAAATATCCTGGGGAGCGATAGGATCATGAGCTGGACACGCCGCAAGCCGATGGAGGCGATGACGCCCAGGGACGCCGGGCATCAAATGGCGCGCACATTGTCCTGGCCGCACCTCCTCGCGCTGGGCGTCGGCGCGATCGTGGGCACCGGCATCCTGACTCTGATCGGCGTCGGCGCGGATCGTGCCGGCCCGGCCGTGCTGCTCTCCTTCGCCATTGCCGGCGCGATCTGCGCCTGCGCCGCGCTCGCCTATGCCGAACTGTCGACCATGATGCCGGCGGCGGGCAGCGCCTATAGCTATTCCTATGTCGTGCTGGGCGAAGGCATCGCCTGGATCGTGGGCTGGTCGCTGATCCTGGAATATAGTCTGGTCGTATCGACCGTGGCGGTCGGCTGGTCGGGCTATGCCGCGCCGCTGCTGACCCCGCTGGGCTTCCCGACCGCCCTGACGCAGGGGCCTGAACTGGGCGGCCTCATCAACCTGCCCGCCATCTTCATCATCGCCGTGGTCGCCGGCCTGCTGATGTTCGGCACGCGCGAAAGCGCGCGGCTGAACACCATCCTGGTCCTCATCAAGATCGTGACCTTGAGCCTGTTCGTCGCCTATGCCCTGCCCGCTTTCGATGCCGCCAATCTCGAACCCTTCATGCCCTTCGGCTTTGCCAAACATATGGGACCGGACGGCATCGAGCGTGGCGTGATGGCCGCCGCCGCGATCATCTTCTTCGCCTTCTACGGCTTCGACGCCATTTCGACCGCAGCGGAAGAGGCCAAGAACCCCGACCGCGACCTGGCCATCGGCATCGTCGGATCGCTGATCGTCTGCACCCTCATCTACGTCCTCGTCGCCGCAGCGGCGATCGGTGCCCTGCCCTTCACCCGCTTTGCCGACAGCCCGGAACCGCTGGCGCTGATCCTGCGCGAAATGGGCCAGGGCAGGATCGCCCGCATCGTCGCCATCGCCGCCGTCATCGCGTTGCCGACCGTGCTGCTCGGCTTCCTCTATGGCCAGAGCCGCATCTTCCTGGTCATGGCGCGCGACGGCTTCCTGCCGCAGAGCCTTGCCAAAATCTCGAAGCGCGGCACGCCCGCGCGCATCACCATCGTCACCGCAATTCTGGTGTCGATCATCGCCGGCGTCCTGCCCATCGACGAGATCGCGGCGCTGGCCAATGCCGGCACGCTGATCGCCTTCACCGCCGTGGGCCTGTGCCTCCTCGTCCTGCGCAAGCGCGCGCCCGACCTGCGCCGCCCCTTCCGCACGCCTGCCGCCTGGTTCGTCGGCATCGGCGCCATCGCGGGCTGCGCCTATCTGTTCCTCAGCCTGCCGATGAAGACGATCATCGCCTGCGCCATCTGGAACGCCATCGGCCTGCTGGTCTATTTCCTCTATGGGCAAAAGCGGGCCGACGCAGTGCGGTAGAGCATTTTAACGTCCGCTAACACAGCGGACGGCTCGCAAAATGCGGAAACCCAAACCGCCGAGCCACTGGCCTTTTCCATGCGCGCGCACTACATGGCCGCGCATGGGACGCTTTTCGAAAATGCACGGGCTGGGCAATGATTTCGTCGTGATCGACGCGCGCGCAGGCGATGTCGCGATGACGCAGGCGCGCGCCCGCGCCATTGCCGATCGCCATGCCGGGATCGGCTGTGACCAGCTGATCCTGATCGGCGAGAGCGATGACGCCGACGTGTCGATGCAAATCTTCAACGCCGATGGCAGCGAAGTGGAAGCCTGCGGCAACGCGACCCGCTGCGTGCCCCTGTTCGTCGGCCGCGACGTGCTGATCCGTACCAAGGCCGGCCTGCTCGATGCCAAGTCGGTCGATGGCGGCGCCAGCGTCGATATGGGTGCGCCCCGCTTCGACTGGGACGCCATCCCGCTCGCCTATCCCATGGACACGCTGACCATGGGCGCCAGTTGGGAAGACCTGCCCGCCCCCGCTGCGGTCAATGTCGGCAACCCGCATGTCATCTTCTTCGTGGACGATCTCGACACTGTGAACTTCGATCGGCTCGGCCCGCTGATCGAGCATGATCCGCTGTTCCCGGCGCGCGTGAACGTCAATTTCGCGCAGGTCGTTGGCGACAATCATATCCGCTTGGTCGTGTGGGAACGCGGCGCCGGCCTGACCCGCGCCTGCGGTACCGGCGCCTGCGCCACCGCCGTCGCCGCGATCCGCCGGAAACTCATGGCCGGCCCCGTCACCGTCAGCCTGCCCGGTGGCGACCTGATGATCGACTGGGCGCCCGGCGGTACGATCCGCATGACCGGCCCCGCCACCCATGTCTTCGACGGCGAGGCCGACTGGTCGCGTTTCTGAGCCTATGGCCGGCCCCGACATCATCACCATGGGCTGTCGCCTGAACATCGCGGAGAGCGAGGCGATCCGCGACATGGCGCAGGGCCAAGACGACCTGATCGTGGTCAACAGCTGCGCCGTGACGGCCGAGGCGGTGCGCCAGACGCGCCAGGCGATCCGCCGGGCGAAACGGGAGCGGCCCGACGCCCGCATCCTCGTCACCGGCTGCGCGGCGCAAACCGAGCCGCAGACCTTCGCCGCCATGGCGGAAGTGGATGGCGTGATCGGCAACCGGGAGAAGATGGAGGCCGACACCTACCTCTCGTCATCCCAGCAGAAGCGGGGATCTCTCTTTTCTTCTCCGCACGAAGGAACTGAGATGCCAGCCTTCGCTGGCATGACCGAGAAGGTGAAGGTGTCCGACATCATGGCCGTGCGCGACACCGCGCCGCACATGGCGTCCGCCTTTGCGGATCATGCCCGCGCCTTCCTGGAGGTACAGAATGGCTGCGACCATCGCTGCACCTTCTGCATCATCCCCTATGGCCGGGGGAACAGCCGCTCCGTGCCCGCCGGCGCGGTGATCGACAAGGCGAAGCAGCTGGTCGATGCGGGCTATGGCGAAATCGTGCTGACCGGCGTGGATGTCACCAGCTATGGCCCCGACCTGCCGGGCAGCCCGTCGCTCGGACTGCTGATCGAGCGCATATTGAAGGGCGTGCCCGACCTTCCCCGCCTGCGCCTGTCCTCGATCGACAGTGTGGAGATAGACGAGCGCCTGTTCGACCTGATCGCCCACGAACCGCGCATGATGCCGCATCTTCATTTGTCCTTGCAGGCCGGCGACGACATGATCCTCAAGCGCATGAAGCGCCGGCATGGCCGCGCCGACGCGATTGCCATCGTGCAGCGCGTCAAGGCCGCCCGCCCCGACATCAGCATCGGCGCGGACATCATCGCCGGCTTCCCGACCGAAGATGAGGCGATGTTCGAAAACAGCCTCGCGCTGGTGAACGAATGCGACATCGTCCACGGCCATATCTTCCCTTATTCGCCGCGCACCGGCACGCCTGCCGCTCGCATGCCGCAAGTCGATCGCACGGTCATAAAGGCCCGCGCCGCCCGCCTGCGCGACGCCTGCGCCGCCCGACGCGACGATTGGCTGCGCAGCCTGATCGGCACCAGCCAGTCGGTGCTGGTCGAACGCAGCGGCCTGCATGGCCATGCCGAAAATTTCGCGCCAGTGCGCTTCACATCGGCTAAGCCCCCCTCATCCATCGTCCGCGCCACCATCACGGCGCTTGAGAATGGCGCCCTGATCGCGCAAGAGGCAGCATAATGACAGATACCGGCACCAGCTGGCGCGACCGCCTTTTCGGCGGGCTGAAGCGCACGTCCGACAAGCTCGGCGACAATCTCACCGGCCTTTTCTCCAAGGCCGCGCTCGACGCGCAGACCCTCGACGAGATCGAGGAAGCGCTGATCATGTCCGACCTTGGCCCCGCCATGGCCGCGCGCGTGCGCGATCGCCTGGCCGAAGGGCGCTTCAACAAGGAGCTGACCGAGGAATATCTGCGCGAGATCATCGCGGAGGAAATCGAGAAGACGCTGGCCCCGGTCGCCCGTCCGCTGGAGATAGAGGCCTTTCCCCGCCCGCAGGTGATCCTGGTGATCGGCGTCAACGGGTCGGGCAAGACCACCACCATCGCCAAGCTGGCCAATAATTTCCTGGAGCAGGATTATGGCGTGATGCTGGCGGCCGGCGACACGTTCCGCGCGGCGGCCATCGGCCAACTCAAAGTCTGGGCCGAGCGCCTGGGCATCCCCATCGTCGCGGGCAAGGAAGGCGGCGACGCGGCAGGCATCGTGTTCGATGCAGTCAAGCAGGCGACCGAAACCGGCATCGACGTGCTGATCGTGGATACCGCCGGCCGGCTTCAGAACAAGACCGAGCTGATGGACGAACTGGCCAAGGTGCGCCGGGTGCTGGGCCGATTGAACCCGGCCGCCCCGCACGACGTTGTGCTGGTTCTGGATGCCACCACTGGACAGAATGCGTTGAACCAGATCGAAGTCTTCAAGGAAACCGCGCAGGTGACGGGGCTGGTCATGACCAAGCTGGACGGCACCGCGCGCGGCGGCGTGCTGGTCGCGGCGGCCGAGAAATTCCGCCTGCCCATCCATGCCATCGGCGTGGGCGAAAAGATCGAGGATCTGCGCCCCTTCGATCCGGGCGACATGGCGCGCGCCATCGCGGGGACGGCCTATGCGCGGTGAAACCTCTTACTCGTCATGCCAGCGCAGGCTGGCATCTCTCTTCCTTTTGAAAAATGAGATCCCAGCCTTCGCTGGGATGACGGAGCAAAATTGATGGCTGATACCAAGCCCGCGCATAACGGCACGCTCAGCCTCGCCCTCGATTTCGGGCCGCTGCTGGTCTTCTTCCTGACCTACAAGGGTGCGGGATGGATCTGGGGCGCGGGCAATCCGATCACCGCCATGACCGTCGGTACCGCCGCCTTCATGCTTTCGATCGTGATCGCGGTGATCATATCGAAGGTGAAGCTGGGCCGCGTATCGCCCATGCTCTGGCTGTCGGCGCTGCTGATCCTCTTCTTCGGTGGCCTCACCATCTATTTCCACGATCAAAGCTTCATTCAGATCAAGCCGACGATCATCTACACCTTCTTCGCCTTCATGCTGTTCGCCGGCCTGCTGCGCGGCAAGCCGCTGCTGAAATATCTGCTTCAGGCCGCCTATGACGGGCTGACGCATGAAGGCTGGCTGAAATTGTCGCGCAACTGGGCGCTGTTCTTTGTCGCCATGGCGATCGCGAACGAGGTGATGCGCCGCTCCATGACATTCGACACCTGGCTGGCGGTCAAGGTGTGGGGCGTGACCATCGTATCGGTCGTTTTCGCCGCCGCGAACATCCCGATGCTGATGCGCCATGGCCTGACGCTGGGCGATGGCCTGGACAGCGAAGAGGTGGGTGAGACGACCCCGCCGCAGGGCTGAGGCGAAACGTCAAATCCTACGGAAATCGTCCGATTTCTGCAATCGTTTCGCAATAGGCACATATTGGTTTTCTTGGGCGTTGGGTGCGCATATGGGAAGCGACGGAGGCGTCCACGCCCCGCATGGACCATATGATCGAACGGCTGCGCCCTCGTCTTGCGCGGCCGCCCCATAACGAACCCGAGGAGTTCCGCCATGGCCTTTGTTCTGCCTGATCTTCCCTACGCCAAGGACGCCTTCGGCGATATCCTGTCGGTCGAAACCTTCGACTTCCATCATGGCAAGCATCACAATGCCTATGTCGTTAAGGCCAACGAACTGGTCGCCGCCGACGTCGCGCTTCAGGGCAAGTCGCTCGTCGAACTGATCAAGACCGCCAAGGGCGGCCTGTTCAACCAGGTCGGCCAGATCTGGAACCACACCTTCTACTGGAACTCGCTGTCGCCGGTGAAGACCGCACCGACCGGCGAGCTGCTCGCCAAGATCGAAGAAGCCTTCGGTTCGGTGGACGCGCTGATCGAAAAGCTGAAGGCGGAGGCCGTCGGCCATTTCGCCAGCGGCTGGGCCGCGCTGATTTTGAAGGACGGCAAGCTGGAAGTGACCAGCTATCATGACGCCGACACCCCCGTCGCGCATGAAGGCCACGCACCGCTGCTGATCCTCGATGTGTGGGAACATGCCTATTATATCGACTATCGCAACCTGCGCCCGGCCTATGCCGAAAAGCTGCTGAAGGAAGCGATCAACTGGGACTTCGCAGCCCAGAACCTGGACGGCGAAGGCGCCAGCCGCGCCGACCAGCCGGCCTGACAAGATAAAAGGACCGGCCGCCGATGAGGGGGCCGGTCCTTTTCTACTTCTGCCCCGCGAAGATATCGAGGCGGGATGAGCCTGAGCCATAGGAAGCGCTCCCCGGAACGCTCCGGATGCGCCAACTTCATCGTTACTCCATCGCGATCAGGCCGCTGCCAGTTGCGTGACGAACTGGTCCGCCGCCCGCTGCAATATCTGCGCCGTCTGCGACAGGCTGGACGCCGCGCTCGACACCCGACCGGACAGGCTTTCCGTGTCGCGCGCCACATCGGCCACATCCCCCATCTGGCGCGTCATGCTGGCGGCATCCTGCGCCGTATCGCGCGCGGATTCCCCGATCGCACTGGTGGCGTCCCGCTGATCGGCCACGGCCCGCTGAATTTCGTCGGCCGCGCCTGCCAATTGCTCCACCACGCCAGCAACCTCCGATAGTGCTTCGCGCGCCACGCCGGCGCCTTCGCGCGCGGACCAGGCAAGGGCGTGAATTTCGCCCGTCGCATTGGCGGCCTGTCCCGCCAGTTGCTTGACCTCGCCCGCCACCACCGCAAAGCCCCGACCGACATCGCCAGCCCGCGCCGCCTCGATCGTGGCGTTGAGCGCCAGCAAATTGGTGCGCGCGGCAATTTCCGTAATCGAATCGGCAAAGCTGGTGATGGAGGTGGTGCGCCCTTCCAGGTCGTGCACGGCCTGATGGCCGGTGGTCGACACACGCTGCGCCTCCCCGCCCAGCACCGCCTGCTGGTGCGATGCCGATGCGATCGCCGCGATGGATTCCGACAGTTGGCCGATGCGCCGCGCCAGCATGGCGGCGTTGGCGGAGGATTGTTCGGCGATCGCCACCGTTTCTTCCGTGCCCGCGCTCGCACGCTGGGCCAGTTGGTTGAGTTGCCGTGCGGAATCGTCCAGTTCCTGCGCCGCAGCGCCCACCGATCCGACGATTTCCGACACCGACTGCCGGAAATCCCGTACCAGTGCCATGGTCGCCGATCGCCGATCTTCGGCCATGCGCGTCTTTTCGGCCTCCTGCTGACTTCGCAACTGCGCGGCACGCACATCGACGGCCCGGCTGGCGGTCATCGCCGCTTCGGCCGCATCGCGCCCCTTTTCCGCTTCCTGCGCCAGTTCGCCCGCCTGCACCACATGGCCATCGAGCGCCAGCAGCATCCCGCGCAATCGCACGGTCAGATAGCAAAGCACGGCCGCCTGCAACACGACGGCGACGGCATGGATCGCCACCCGCCCGACATTGGCCTGATCCGGAAAGACCCAGGCCGGCAAAAGAAAGTTGAGGATGAGGTGATGCACCGCCGTCAATGCCGCAGCCAATATGATCGGCCGCCAGTCGTACAGCAGCGTCAGGCCGGCCAGCGCCACGAAGAAGAACATATGGCCGTCCATCTGCCAGCCATGGCCGGACAGAAGGTAGAGGCCGATCGCCGGCTGTACCGCAGCCAGCGTACCCACGATCAGCCGCGTCTCCAACCCTTCGCGCTGACGCATCACCTGGATGGTCGGGAGGACGTTCACGATCGCGGACAGAAACAACGCCCGGCCGCCATGCTGCACAGGCAGGAACAGGCCGCCCAGACCGATCGCCACGGTCCACCACCAATTGGCGAACAATAGGATACGCAGGCCCTGCAACCGCAGCCGGTCCAGACTGGTCATGGCGTTCATCAAGCCGGCGCTCCGCATCCGCCCATCTGCGCCGACAGGGCGATCACGCCCCGGCTCAACAGCGCAGGGGCGAGCATGTCCCGTTCGCCATCGACCAGCAAGGATCCCGGCCATGGGCCTTTGGCCACCAGCCGCGCGCCCGCGGCCACGGCGACGGACGCCACCGACGCCCTCGCCCCATCGGTCAGGGGCAGGAGGAGCATCCGGCCGCTGGCAGGCGGCACGGCGTACAGGCCGAGCAAGCCGAAAAGGATCAGGGCGCATTGCGCCGCCAGAGGCAGGCCGCGTCGAAAGGATGCAGGGAGAGGCATTGCCTCCGTTTAGGCGGGATTGGTAAGAATAATATTAAGGATGGGGCGCAGCGTTCAGGCCCAGCGCCTCGGCCAGTTCATCCAGATCGGCCCCAGGCCGGATCAGCAGCCAGTCGCGGCTGGCCGCGCCATCCACCACCGTCACCGCGCCGCGCGGGCAGATGCCCAGGCAATTGACCTCCACGATGCCGGCCGCCGCCTTGCGCCCCTTCTTCAACGACAGATGCTTGCGCAGCGCCTTGGCCAGCCGTTCGCCGCCGCCCGGCCCGAAGCCGCCGTCCAGCTTCTTGGAACATTTGCGGCAAATGAGCGCCACATTGGACCAGTTGGACCGGACCTGATCCTTCAATCCGCCGCTCCTCGCGGTTTCCAGGTCCGCCGCTCCTCTGCCGCGCGCAGCACTTCATAGGCGGCCTGGATCGCCTGAAACCGGACGGCGGCGTCGCTGTCGCCGGGCTTCACATCGGGATGATATTCCTTGGCCAACCGACGCCAGCTTTTCTTCACCGCGTCGAAACCGGCATCATCCTCCAGCTCCAATGCCTTGAGCGCATGGAGTTCGTCACGCGATCGGCTGCCGTCGCCGGGGCCACCCCAGCTATGATAGGCGCTGGACTGGTATCCGCCGGCATCGCGCCGCTCGGCCTTTTCCCGCGACGCGCGTTCTTCCTCGTCCAGGCCCTGAAAATAATCCCAGTTGCGATTATATTCGCCGGCATGTTCGGGGCAGAAATACCAGCGTTCCGGGCTGTTGGGCGATTTGGGTGCGGGGCAGTCGCCCGGCTGGTCGCAGCCATAGCGGTCGCACATGCGCACGCGCTGCGCCTCACGCGCTGCACCATAGGCACGCCAGCGGGGAAAGCCCCAGTCATTGGATCGGCTATTTCTTGCCATTGCCCCGAATTAGGGAAGGTGCGGGCGGAAAGCCAGCCCAGCCGCCGATTTTGCAGCGGAAAATGCCAGAGGGCCTGTAAGCCGGGTTCTGTCCACCCCGATAAAGGGGATAGGCGACCATTCCTCTAGGGACCGGATTGCTCCGTTCCTCAAGCAACCAACCCGGGCGATCTCGGTCGAAACAGACCTAGCAGTCGAAACTGCGCGCCGCCCCTATTCGGTCTTGCTCCCGGTGGGGTTTACCGTGCCGCCTTGCGTTGCCGCAGACGCGGTGCGCTCTTACCGCACCCTTTCAATTTCGCGGGGCCGAAACCTTCGCGACCTGCTTTCTGTTGCACTGTCCCTTGGATCACTCCAGCCGGTCGTTAACCGGCACCGTCATTTCGTGGAGCCCGGACTTTCCTCGCCGTGGAAGTTACCCGCCACGCCGCGGCCGCCCGGCCCTCTGGCGGGATGGGCCTTAGACCGATTTTACGGCCCCGTCATCCCGCTTATTTGACACCACCTATTCATCCCCGCGTGGTTTGGGCAGCAGCAAGGCCAGCAGGATGGCGCGACATTCGCCGCAAATGACTCCGTCGATCAGTTCCGGCCGGAAACGGCGCTGGAACGCGACCACCGCCGCTTTGGGATCGGCAATATCATAGCCGAACCGTTCGAGCGCCAGCATGAAGCCGCTGTCGGTCCATCGCGGGTCCATCAGATTCTTGGTTGGGCGCGGCAGTGCCAGCCGCAGTCGCGCCAATTGCGCCCAGGGAAACAGTTCGCCCGGATCCTGCTTGCGCGCCGGCGCGATATCGCTGTGGCCCACGATATTGCCGCGCGTGATCTTGTGCCGCTGGACGATGGTGTGGACCAGCGGGATCAGCGATCCCATCTGCGTCTCCGGGAACGGGCGATAACCCCATTCATGGCCGGGATTGACGATCTCTATGCCGATGCTGGCCGAATTGATGTCATCGACGCCGCGCCAGTGCGACCGGCCTGCATGCCAGGCGCGCTTGCCCTCATCGACCATGCGGATGACCTGCCCGTCCTCCGTCACGACATAATGGGCCGACACCTTCGATTCCGGATTCGCCAGCCAGTTGATGGCACTCGCCGCGTCGGGCATGCCGGTATAGTGCAGCACCAGCATCGTGATCGGCAGGCTGCGGTCGTCATAATTGGGCGACGGCGTATCGATCATGGGCATGTCGGTCATCGGAAAAGGCCAGTCACTTGCAGCGGCTCGGTCATCGCACCCTTCCGGCCCGCCCCTCTGGCGGCCTGTGCAGGACCATGGCCGAGACGGGCGCAGCAATCAAGCAGGGTTAATGCGGAAGAAGGCGCTTCATCCGGCCCGCCGTATCGACCCACCGGCATGATGGGGCGCCAGTGCCAGCGCCTTGGGCGCATAGCCGCCGCGAAAATCGGGATGGGGCAGGAAATCGTCGCCCTGCCCGATCACCGTCTCACCCGCGCCCAGCAGCAGCACCGATCCGGCATGGCTGTGCCGGGCGAGCAGTCGCAGCACCTCTCCACGCCGCGCGGGCGTGAAATAGAGCAGCACGTTGCGGCATAGCAGCAGATCATATGCACCCGATGGCGCGCGCGGATCGAACAGATTGTCGCGGCGGAAATCGATCATCCGGCGCAATTCGGGATTGGCGCGCCAATCCTCGCCATGCGGCTCGAACCATTTGATGAGGTCGCCCACGCCCAGACCGCGCTGCACATCCATTTGCGAAAATATGCCCGATCGCGCCTGCTCGATCGCGGCGGTGGAAATGTCGCTCGCCAATATCTCGATCCGCCACCCCTGCCAGCGTTCGGCATCGTTGCGCAGGCGGATCGCCAGCGAGTAGGCCTCCTGCCCGGTCGAGCAGCCCGCGCTCCAGATGCGCAGCGTGCGATCCTGCCGCTCCTCCCGGATGCGGGGCAGGATCTGGCGATGGATCATGTCGAAAATCTGGAGATCGCGAAAGAAGCTGCTTTCATTGTTGAGCAGCGCGTTGACGACATCCTCGTCCAATCGCGGATCATGTTTTCGCAGCAACTGCGCGGCCAGATCGTCGATCGTCTGCAACCCGTGCGTGCGCAGCACGGGGCGCAACGCGGTTTCCATCCGCCAGGCGCGGCCTTCCGACAGCACTTGTCCGGTGCGCGCTTCCAGCAATCCGGACAGGATCCGTGCGGCACCCTGAAAAGCGCTGATTTCGGCGGGCGGCAGCGGCATCAGGCGGTAACCTTTCCACGACGCGCGACGAAATTCATGATCGCCAGCGGCTCCATCACGGCGCAGGTCAGCCCCGCGCCGGCGACCGATCCCGGCATGCCCCACACGACGCTGCTCGCTTCGTCCTGCGCCACGATCCAGCCCCCCGCCGCTACGATCTCACGCGCGCCCAGCGTGCCGTCGCGGCCCATGCCGGTCAGGACGATGCCGGCCGCACCCGCCCCATAGACGTCCGCCATGCTGGCAAACATCGGGTCCACGCCGGGCAGGTTGCCCGCCGGCGTCCGTTCGGGATTGAGCAGGATCACCACCCGGCCATGCAGGCTGCGGCGCAACTGGATATTCGCGTCGCCCGGCGCGACATAGACGGTATCGGGCGCCAGCACGTCGCCGGTTTCCGCGACCTTCACCTTCAGGCTGGTCATGCGCGACAATTGCTGCGCGAAATAGACGGTGAAGCTGGCCGGCAGATGCTGGGTCAGCAACACCGGCACGCCCAATGGCGCCGCCAGCCCTTCAAACAGCTGGCCCAGCGCATGGATGCCACCGGTCGACGCGCCGATGCCGATACAGGCAAGCTGCGCGCCGGTTTCGTTCATCGGCACCGGTTGGGGCACGCGTGGCAGCGACGGCGCCTCCGGCCAGTCGCCGAACAGGCGGTTCAGGCGCCCGATCAACGCTTCGGGAAATTGCTCGCCAAAACTGCCGCTGCCCGGTTTGGACACGATATCGCTGGCGCCCAGGGCCAGCGCTTCGATCGCCGCGGCGCTGCCCTCCTCGCACTTGCCCGACAGGATCGCGACCTTGACCTGTGGATTGGCGCGCAGGATCTGGGGCAATGCCGCCAGACCGCTTTGCCCCGGCAGTTCGATGTCCAGCAGCACCAGATCGACCACATGGTCGGCCAGATAGTTCAGCGCATGTTCGGCGCTGTTCGTCTTGTGAACGACGCTATAGCCCGAATCGGCGTTGAGGATGCGTTCGATCACTGTCCGCACGACGACCGAATCGTCGACGACCAGCACGCGCACGACGGGTCGTGCGTCACCATGACTGGTCATTATCGGCATCATCGCGGTCATTTCGGGGCTTTCTGCGCGGAAGGATCAACGGAAAATCGGCGGCACTCCTGGATCGGCGGACAGGACGACCGCTAGATCACCCCGACGATCGCCAGCTTGCTTTCCAACGTTTCCCGATCGAACGGCTTCATCACATATTCGTCGGCGCCGGCCTCGACCGCCGCCTTGATATGGCTGATCCCATTTTCGGTGGTGCAGAAGATGATCTTGGGCCGCGCCGCCATCTTGGCGGTCGACAGCGCCTGCAGAAATTCCATCCCGCTCATCACCGGCATGTTCCAGTCGAGCAGCACGACGTCGGGGGGCGATGCCTCGCACTGGGTCAGTGCGTCCTGCCCGTCCACGGCCTCGCTGACGGTCAGGTCGAGCGATTCGAGGATATGGCGGGCAACCTTGCGGATGACCTTCGAGTCGTCGACGACCAAACAATTCTTCATGAAGCGTCCCTTAGATTTTTGCGTCCCGTTTCGTCGGGCTTAACCAGCAAAGGCGAGGATTTGGTAAACAAGCGTGCGTGAATCAGGCGGCCTGCGCGAGCGCCCCGCCCTCGATGAAGGCGGCGAGCGATACGAGCAGCCAGGGATGCCCCTCATGCTCGACCAGCGCGCGGGCATAGGGTGCCCAGGCCGCATCGAGCTGCCCGCGTAAGGGCAAAGCCCCTTCCGGCACGCGGCAGATATCCGATACGCCATCGACCATCAGGCCGTAGCTATGGCCGCTGATATTCGCGATGATCGCCAGACTGCGCTGCTCGACCGGCGTCGCCTGCCCGCGAATCAGGGCTGCGACGTCGATGATCGTCAGCACCCGGCTGCGCAGGGCCGACAGGCCGGCGATATGCGCGCCCATGCCGGGCACGGGCGACACGTCGGTCAGGCGGACGACCGCCTCCACCTCACCGGTTTCGACGGCGATCCGCGTGCCTGCCAGCGTCGCGAGAAGATAAAGCTGATCCATAAACCCCGTCCTTATCCCCGCCGACCGGCAATCGCCGCCATCAGCGCATCCTGATCATAGCGATAGATGCTGCCATCCTGCGGCCCCGTGGGCCTGGGCGACGCGCGCAGATGGACGACGCGGCATCCCATGATCTCCGCCGCCTGCGCCGCGTCCGCTTCGGTACACAGCACCACATCGTCGGGATCGACCAGCGCGTCGCCGGGCAGGCCCAGCAACACTTCATGCCCCGCCTGCCGCAGCAGCGGCGCCAATATCTCGCGCGTCCAGCCGTCATTGCTGTCGGCCAGCAGGCAGCGACCCCGCACCCGTTCGACCATCGCCTCTTCGGGCAGAGCGGCGAACAGGGCGAAGGGGTTGATGACCTCCAGATGCTCGCCCTCGATCACGGCGACACCGCTCAGCATGCCGTGCATCGCCACCATGTCTGGCACGGCGGGCATCTGGACGATGTCCAGCACCGCCGCCACCGGATAGCAGGCCTCGCGCCGATCGTCGCGCAGGCGCAACGCCGAAACCTTGTCCCGGTCGAATTGCGACAGGCCATTGGCGACCGGCACCAGCCGCCCGTCCAGCCGCACGAAGGCGCGGCCGCCCGATCGGCCGAACAGGTTCGCGTCGATATCCTCGACCCGCTCGATCAGCGACAATTTCAGCAGGCGCCGCTCGCCCGACAATTCCTCGAACCGCAGCGCAGCGACCATTTCGACGCCGGTTTGCGCGTCCGCCTGCTCTTCCTGCTGCCGCGCCGCCCGATCGTCGATGATGTTGGGCAGGCGCGCCGCATTGGCCAGGCCCGCCGCGTCCAGCAGCAGCATCGGCTTGCCATTGTCGGGCAAGGTCATGCCGGCATAGACGCCTGTGGCCATCACCAGCGGCGAAGCGGGACGGATCACCAGTTCCTCATGATTGTCGACCGCCGACACGCCCATGGCAAAGGGTACGCCGGTCGCAGAGCGCACCACCATGATGGCGCGCGGCCCCTGCTGCACCGGCTTGGCCATGCCCAGCACATCCTCCAGATCGACCATCGAATGGCGGACCGCGCGGATCGTCGCGATCTTTGCGCCGCCCACTTCGCTGACATGCAGCGTTTCATTGTTATCGTGCAGGATTTCGACCACCGCCGCGCGGGGAATGGCGAAATGCTGCCCGCCGGCGCGCACGATCAGGCCGGGGATGATGGTCAGCGTCAGCGGCACGCGCAACGTGATGCACAGCCCTTGCCCCGGCTGATTGTCGAGCGCGATGACGCCGCCGATCCGCTCCACATTGGCCCGGACCACGTCCATGCCGACGCCCCGGCCGGAAATGGCCGTCACCTTGGCGGCGGTCGACAGGCCGGCGTGGAAGATCAGGTCCAGCCTGTCCTGTTCGGACATGCGCGCGGCCGCATCGGGCGTCAGCCGCCCGTCAGCGATCGCCTTGTCCACCAGCCGCGCCGTGTCGATACCCGCGCCGTCATCGGCGATGGCGATGACGATCTGGTTGCCCGACTGGCGCGCTTCCAGCCGCAGCCGGCCCGTTTCCGGCTTGCCGGCGGCGCGGCGTTTCTCCGGCGTCTCGATACCATGGTCGATGCTGTTGCGCACGATATGGGTGAGCGGGTCGACGACCATCTCCACCATTTCGCGGTCCATCTCGACATCGCCGCCTTCCAGGCTGAGGTCGATGCGCTTGCCCAGTTCCCGGCCCAGGTCGCGCACCATGCGCGGGATCGCGGCGAACAGGCGATCGACACGTTGCATCCGCGTCTTGGAAATCACGTCGCGCATATCGGCAACGCAGGTCGACAACCGCTCGAACACATTGTCCAGTTCGGGGTCGGCCGATCGCTCGCGCAGCTTGCGCGACAATTCGTTGCGGGCCAGCACCATGTCCGACACGCCGTTCATCAACTGGTCGATCAGGCTGAGCGGCAGGCGAATGGTCCGCGGCACCGACTGCGCGGCGGCCGGCCGCCCCACGCCAACGGGCGCCGCCTGAACCGCGGCCGGCTCGGCCTCGCTGCCCTGTGCGCTCAGTGCGCTGATCAGGAAATCGTCATTCTCGCTGGGCAAGGCGGCGCCGATCGCCACGGCCTCGGTCAGTTCGCCGATCCGGTCCATGATGCCCAGCACTGCGCTGACGGTCGCGGGATCGGGACGGCGGTTGCCGGCGCGGATTTCCGACAGCACATCCTCGGCCGCGTGGCTCAGCCGCTCGAAGCGCGGCAGGTTGAGGAAGCCGCAGCTGCCCTTCACCGTGTGGAAGAAGCGGAAGATGGCGTCCAGCCGATCCCGGTCCGACGGATCAGCCTCCCAGGCGACGACCTCGCCGGCCAGAGCCTCCAGCGTCTCCTGAGTCTCGGATATGAATTCCTGTAGTAGTTCGTCCATGCCTCAAGGCCCCAAGATGCGCGCGGTGGCACCATTGCGGCGACGTAGTTAAAGGGCCGTTAAAGCTGCGGCCGACGATCGCTCGCGCGAAAGAAAAAGGGCGCCGCGGATATCCGCAGCGCCCTTCATGCACCTGGCCGATGGCCAGTTGCTTACTTATGCTTCTCGACAGCATCCGCCGCCTTTTCGCCCGCTTCGCGGGTGGCGTCGGCCTTGTTTTCCAGCGCGTCGGCCGCGTTTTCAGCCGCATTTTCCGCATTGCCCGACAGGTTGTCGGCCGCCGCTTCCATATTGTCGGCCTGGTTGTCGAGCGCGTCCGCCTGATTCTCGTAAGCGTTCTCGACCTTGTTTTCCTTGGCGGAATCGCACGCGGAAAGTGCGACAAGGCTGGCAAGGCCCAGAACTGCGACGAAAGTTTTCACGGCGTTTTCTCCTGTTGCGCCCCCTCAGGGCATACATCATTCGGCACCGGGTCGTGGCGGCATATGCCACCTCAAACCCTGACGCCGATCAACCGGCCGTACGCCTGATGGTTCCCGTCGCAGGCTCGTTTCGTCGCATAAACGATTATTTTTTGAGCGAATCCCGGATTTCGCGCAGCAGCACGATGTCTTCGGGCGTCGGTGCAGGTGCGGCCGGCGCAGGTTCCGGCTTGGCGGTCAGCTTGTTCATCGCCTTGACCAGCAGGAAGATGATGAAGGCCAGGATGATGAAGTTGACGAGCACCGTCAGGAACTGGCCCCAGCCGAACATGGCGACGCCCGCCGCCTTCAGATCGGTATAGCTGGTGGGATTGCCCTTGAAGTCCGCAGGCAGGTCGCCCAGCCGCACGAAATAGCCCGAAAAGTCCGCGCCGCCGAAGATGAAGCCGACCACCGGCATGATCAGGTCGTCGGTCAGCGACTTGGTGATGGTGGCAAAAGCGCCGCCGATGATCACACCGACGGCCAGGTCCATCACGTTGCCGCGATTGATGAAAGTCTTGAATTCCGAAATCAGCCCCATGGTGTAAGCCCCTTATACCATCTGCAATAATCACTGCATGGCCCGTTGCGCCGTCAGGGGCAACGTCCTATTTCAACAGCGAAACAAAGCCGAGGATGTTCCATGTCGCTGATGCGTCGTTTTTCCACCGTGCTTCTGCCGATCGTCGGCGCGCTCGCCCTGTCCGCCTGCGGCATCAACAGCGTGCCCACCGCGCAGGAAGAGGCGAAGGCCAAATGGGCCGACGTCCAAGCGCAATATCAGCGCCGGTCCAATCTCGTCGGCAACCTCGTCGCCACGGTGAAGGCGGCGGGCAAGCAGGAACAGGATACGCTAGTCAAGGTGACCGAGGCCCGCGCCAAGGCGACCTCGGTTCAGGTCAATGCGGAGGATCTGTCCGATCCCGCCAAGGTCGCCCAGTTCCAGGCGGCGCAGGCGCAGTTGAGCCAGGGGCTCGGCCGCCTGCTCGCGTCGGTCGAGGCCTATCCCGACCTCAAGACCAACGAAAATTACCTGAACCTGCAATCGCAGCTGGAAGGGACGGAAAACCGCATCGCCGTCGCCATCCGCGACTATAATGGCGCGGTGCAGGCCTATAATACCCGCATCCGCACCTTCCCCGACGCGATCGGCGCGAAGATCATCCATGGTGCCAAGCCCATGACCCCGTTCCAGGCCACGACGCCCGGCGCGGAAGAAGCGCCGAAGGTCGACTTCGGCAACTGATCCGGTGCCCATCGCCACCCTTGCGCCGACGGGGCGCCGCCCTGCCCCGTTCGGCCTGACCCCGTCGAAGGCCCATATTTTCCCGTCCGGGAAGGACAGGCCCGGCGGGCGGTGGCGATCTATCGCTCCTATCCTGCTCCTGATCCTCGCGCTGCTGGCCCTCGCGCCGTCGGCCTGGGCGCAGAGCTTCCCCACATTCGACGACAAGGGCGTGGTCGATGCCGCGAACCTGCTCGACCCCGCGCAGGAACAGGCGCTCAGCGCCAAGCTGATCGCGCAGAAGCAGGCGAGCGGCCGGTCGCTGGTCGTGGCGACCATCCCCGACCTTCAGGGCTATGACATATCCGATTATGGCTATCGGTTGGGGCGAGATTGGAAGATCGGCGACAAGGACAGCAATGGCGCGCTGCTGATCATCGCCCCTGCCGAACGCAAGATCCGGATAGAGGTCGGCTATGGGCTGGAAGGCGTGCTGACCGACGCCGTCACGTCCCAGATCATCCGCAACGCCATCAGCCCGCGGTTCAAGGCGGGCGACATGGTCGGCGGCATCAATGCGGGCGTGGACGAAATCACCACGCTGCTCGCCCTGCCCCCCGACCAGGCCAAGGCGCGCGTGGCGGCGGCAGAGGCGGCCACCCGCAAGCAGGATGATGGCGGCGGCGGCATCATCGCCTTCTGGATCATATTGTTCATCGTCTTCTTCGTGGCCCTGCCGCTCCTGTCGCGCGCCAAGGGCGGTAAACGCTATCGCAGTGGCGGCGGCAGCGGGCCGATCATCATCTGGGGGCCGGGCGCGGGTTCCGACTGGGGTGGTTCCTCCGGTTGGGGTTCCGGCGGTGGCGGTTCCAGCTGGGGCGGCGGCGACAGCGGTGGCGGCTTTTCGGGTGGCGGCAGCTTCGGCGGCGGCGGCGCATCGGGGGATTGGTGATGCAGCTTCATTTGTCGAAAGCCGACCATGACCTCGTCTCCAGCGCCGTGGGGGAGGCGGAGGCACACACCTCCGGAGAGATCGTCACCATCGTCGCGCGGCGGTCCGACAATTATCATGATGTCGGTCTCAGCTGGGCGGCGGCGGTCGTGTTCATCGCCCTGGCCCTGATGGCCGCCTTCCCGGCACATCTGCGCGCCTTCCTGTCCATGCTGCTGCTCGATTGGGAGCATGAACTGGCCGACTGGAAATTGCTGATGGGGCTGCTGGGCCTCCTCATCCTCAAATTCCTCCTCGTGCGCTATCTGCTGGCGATCATGCCGCTGCGCATGCTGATGACGCCGCGCGCGACCAAAGCGCGCCGGGTCCGGCGTCGCGCCATATTACTGTTCCGCACCGCCGCCGAAGCGCGCACGCGCGGGCGCACCGGTGTCCTCATCTATCTCTCGCTCGACGAACATCGCGCCGAAATCGTCGCCGACCGCGCCATCAATGAGAAGGTCGCGCCGGAGGCATGGGGCGATGCGATGGCCGCGCTGATCGACGCCATCCGCGACGGTCGCGCGGGCGAAGGGCTGGCGGCGGTCGTACAGCAGGTCGGGCTGGTGCTGGCCGCGCACTTCCCCCGCGCAGACGATGATATCAACGAACTTCCCGACAGGCTGATCGAATTATGACCGACCCGGACCGGACTGCCCCCGAAGAAGTGATGTGGGCCGGCCGCTTCATCACCGCCAAGCGGCGTGGCAAATGGGAATATGTCGGCCGGGCGCGCGGCATTCACGCCGCTGTCATCCTGGCCATCGACGAGGCGGAGGATGGCCGCCACGTCCTGCTGGTCGATCAATATCGCGTGCCGCTCGGCCGGCGCTGCATCGAACTGCCCGCCGGACTGGTCGGCGATGAGGAAGAGGGCGAAGACGCCAGCATCGCCGCCGCGCGCGAACTGGAGGAGGAAACCGGCTTCCTGCCCGGCCGCCTCGAATCGCTCGGTCAATATTTCAGCTCGCCCGGCATGGTGTCGGAAAGCTTCACCCTCTTCCGCGCCCATGATCTGGTGAAGACCGGCGAAGGCGGCGGCGTGGAGGGCGAGGATATAGTGGTCCATCGCGTCCCCCTCGCAACGCTGCACGAACAGATCGCCGACTGGCGCGCGCAGGGCTATGCGATGGACGTGAAGCTGCTCCTGCTGCTGGGCACGGGCATGCTGGCCTGATCAGGCCAGCCGATACCAGGCCGCCACCCGATCCAGCGCCAGCGTCAGCACCAGTTTTCCCGCGCGGCTTGGCCAGCCCAAAGCCTTTTCCGCCGCGACCAGCCCTTCGCCCGCGCAGGCGACCCGCCACAATATGTCGGCCAGCCCCGGCCCGGCGGCTTTGATCGCCCCGTCGAACCGATCCCGCGCCGCCAGTTGCGCCAATGTCGGATCGCTTGGCTGCCCCGCCATACGCCCGCCGCGCGGCGCTCCGTCCCAGCGCATCGTGACCCGCGCGCCCAGCCCAGCCTTCTCCCAATCCCGGCGCAACAGATCGCCCGCCACATAATGCCGTTCGCTCAAATGCCCACGCGCATGCAGCCAGGCGATCGGCGATTCGCCGATATGCACCATGACCGACTGCGTCCGCCCATCGGGATCTTCGATCATTTGTTCGACATGGGTGGCGGCCATAAACGTCTCTCCGCTGACTATATGCAGCGCAGACACTTGCCATGTGGGATAATCTGTAGGAAAGAGAAAACCAAATAGGTTCTTATTTCAGGACATGGCATGATCACGCGCATCCGCGAAGTTCGCAAGGCGAAGGGGCTGACGCTGGAGCAGGTCGGCGCGCTATGCGATCCGCCTACCACGGCACAGACGATCGGGCGACTGGAAACCGGCACCCGTACCGTATCGGTCAAATGGCTCAATCGCATCGCGCTGGCGCTGGGCGTGACGACCGCCGAACTGGTCGCTTTGCCGGGGCAGGCCGCCGTGCCGGTCGCCGCCCTGCTCGGCCCCGACGGCGCGCGCGCGCCCACCCGCCCGCTCGCCTTCCCCCCGCCCGTCGCATCGGACGGCATGGTCGGCGTCCATGTCAACGCCAGCATCGGCGACTATCGCAGCGGCGACGCCATCTGGTGCAAGCGGATCGCGCCGGAGGAATTTGCCGGCGCGCTCAACCGCGACCTGCTCGTCCCCCGCCCCGCCGGCCGCTTCCTGTTCGGGCGGCTCATCGGCCGGGAAGGCGACCGGTTGCAACTCCTCCCCTTCGGCGCCGGTGCCCGCCAAACGGTCATCACCGACCCGCCATGGGCCGCTGTGGCGGTGCAACTCGTCCGACGCCTCTAGCCAAGTCGGCGCGGGGCTGCTTAACCATCTTCTAAAGACTATGTTGCGAAGAGAGAGGCCATGGCGCTCAACATTCTCATGCTATCGACCCTCTTTCCCGACATCAGCCGGCCCAATTTCGGCGTGTTCGTGGAACGGCAGGCGCGCGAACTGGCCAGCCGGCCCGAAGCAGACGTTACCGTACTCGCGCCGGTCGGGCTGCCGCCATGGCCGCTATCGCTGGCCAGCCGCTACGCCCCGCTGCGCGCGCTGCCGCGCAAGGAACGCTGGCGCGAGCTGACAGTCTACCGCCCGACTTTCCCGATCATCCCCAAATTCGGCGGCGCCACCAATGTCGGCGCCATGACTCGCGCCATCCTGCCGCTGGTCCGCCGGCTGCACGCGGAAAAGCCGTTCGACGTGATCGACGCCAGTTTCTTCTTCCCCGACGGCCCCGTGGCCCAGCGCCTGTCGAAAGCGCTCGGCATCCCCTATTCGGTCAAGGCGCGCGGCGCCGACATCCATTATTGGGGTACGCAGCGCAGCACGCGCAAGCTGGTGCTGCAGGCGGCCGAGGGCGCTTCCGGCCTGCTCGCCGTGTCCGAAGCCATGCGCCGATCGATGGGCCGCATGGGCATCGATATGGACAAGATCCGCGTCCATTATACCGGCGTCGATCTCGACACGTTCGAAGGGGGCGACCGCGACGCAGCCAAGGCCGCACTGGACTTCAGCGGCCCGGTCATGCTCTGCGTCGGGGCGCTGATCCCGCGCAAGGGGCAGGATCTGCTGGTCCGCGCACTGCCGCAATTGCCCGATGTGACGTTGCTGTTGGCGGGGCAAGGCGCCTTCCGCCGCACGCTGGAAAATCTGGCGCAGGAACTGGGCGTCGAACGGCGTGTCGGCTTTCTGGGGTCGGTACCGCATCATAAATTGCCGCGCATCTATACCGCCGCCGATGTGATGGCGCTGCCTTCCGAATCGGAGGGGCTGGCCAATGCCTGGGTGGAATCGCTCGCCTGCGGTACGCCGATCGTCATCACCGATGTCGGCGGCGCGCGCGAGCTGCTCGACCGGCCGGACGCCGGCCGGATCGTGGAGCGCGATCCCGATGCGATCGCGCAGGCCGTCCGCGCGATACTGGACAATCCGCCCGCCCGATCCGCCGTGCGGGAATCCGCGCTGCGCTTCACCTGGACCGCCAATGGCGACACGCTGCTCGCCCATCTTCAGGCGATCGCCGGCCAGAATTAATCCCAGAAGCGGACCAGCCGCGCCTTGCCATCGTCCGTGGGGAACCGCCCTTCATCGAACGGCAGCTCACCCCATCGCCAGGGCGTCAATTCCTGATAGGCGGGATTGGACACCGGGGCATGGCGGCGCAGGGTGAATACGCGCCGCCCATCATCATGATAGGCGGACAGCCGGGCATGTTCGCGATAGATTTCCGCCGGCCGCTCATAATGGAAGGCCTCATGCCATCCCATAGCCCGCGCGATCTGCGTGACGATCCACCAGCCCGGCCGCGCTTCCCCCGGCAGCGGGAAGACAGGGCGCTGCCGACCTATCAACCGGTCCGCGCTGGTCAACGTCCCGTCCCGCTCCAGCATCGCCGCCATGGGCAGGGCGATATCGATCCGATCGGCCATTGACGGGTCCAGCCTGTCACCGACGAACAAGGTGAAGGGCCGGCTGGCGGGCAACGCATCGAACCAGACGGGCGGCATGGCCCCCAACATGATCAGCGCCTTGATCCGCCCGTCCCGGATCGCATCAAGCAGCGCCGCGCCAGCAAGGCCCGGCGCCTTCACCAGTTTCGGCGCGGCCCAGAAACGTGCAACCGATCCATGCCCATCCGCCCCGAACGCATGGTGCGCGGCCAATGTCGTGGCGCAGCATCCGGCTTCCCGCGCGCCCATGGCATTGGGCGCGCCGGGCAGGGCGAACGGCCCCGCACCCGGTCGTCCGATCCGCCCCGTCGCCAGATGCAGCGCAAGGATGGCAGCGGCGGTACGATCCGCTCCCTCCTCCCCATCGGGATCGAAGATCGTCACCATCCGCCCGGCGCCGGCGATCATGTCCTTCAGCTCACGGATCCGCGCAGCCGGCAAACCGGTCGCGCGCGTCACCGACCACAGATCATGCCCCGGCCGCAGATCGTCCCAATAGCCATGCGGCAGCGCCACTTTCTCGCTCAGGAACGGCAGGTCGATAAGGTTCGCGTCATGGCAATGGAGCAATAGCCCGCCCAACAGCCTGTCCACCGTCCCCGGCGCCGGCGTCAGGTAAAGGTCGGCATCCCCATCGGCCGACGCCGGATCGGGATCGATCACAACCAGTAGGGCGCCCTGCTCCTCACGGGCCAGCCTCACTCGCTCGTTGAGCAGCGGATGCCGTTGGAGCGCCTGCGCGCCGATCAACAGAATGAGTTCGGCCTGCTCGATATCCTCGACGCTGGTGGGCATGACATCTTCGCCGAACGCCACGCGATGCGCCTGCGCGCCGGCCTCCGCCCAGGGCACGTCGATATTGGCCGAGCCGATAAAGCCCTTCATCAGCTTGTTGGCGACGAAATAATCCTCGGTCGTCAGGTCGCCCGCCACATGCAGCGCGACGCTGCCGGCGCCATGGCGCGCGACGATGTCGGTCAGGCGCTTGGCCGCCTGCGCGATCGCCCGATCGCGCGGAATGCGCCGCGCGCCCAGCCGGGCGTGCAGCAGACGCCCTTCCAGCCCCGCTTCGAACACCAGCGCTTCACCCGCCGGGCAGAGCCAACCCATATTGGCGGGATGAATCCGATCGCCTTCCAGAAAGACGCGCCGATCTTTTCCGTCCTGTGGATCGGCCATAGCGCGTACGCCGCACCCCATGGCACATCGGCCGCATAACGTCTTGGTCGCGATCATCGCCGACCCTCTAGCCGATCGGGATCGCGGGAAAAAGGTCGCACCTGCCGTTCCCGGTTGAGTTGCCCGGCAATGCAGCGCAAAAAGGCCGGATGAAGCCCCCTTTCCTTCGCGCCTTTTGCGCATTGCTCCTTTTGCTGTCGGCCAATCCGTCCAGCGCCGCGAACGATCGCGGCCCGGTGATACTTGCGGCCGCCAGCCTGCAGGATGTGCTGGCCGTCGCCGCCGTCGAATGGGCGCGGCAGGGCCATGCCCAACCGGTCCTCTCCTTCGCCGGCTCGTCCGCACTGGCGCGACAGATCCGCGCGGGGGCGCCGGCCGACCTGTTCATTTCGGCCGATGAAGACTGGATGGACATCGTCGAGAAAGGCGGCCTGATCCAGCCCCGGACGCGCGCGGACATCGCCGGCAATCAGCTGGTATTGGTCACGCCGATCCGTCAGCCGGCGCAGGTGAAGATGGGGCGCGGCATGCCGATCGCCCGTGCGCTCGGCTCGTCCCGGCTGGCCATGGCCGATCCCGACAGCGTGCCCGCCGGCAAATATGGCAAGGCCGCGCTGACCCAATTGGGCGTGTGGACCGCGGTATCGCCCAAGGTCGTGCGCGCGGAAAATGTCCGCGCCGCACTCGCCCTCGTCGAACGGGGCGAAGCGCGGCTCGGCATCGTCTATGCGACCGATGCCCGCGCGTCGCGCAAGGTCCGGATTGCGGGCATCTTCCCGGCCTGGACGCACCCGCCGATCCGCTATCCCGTCGCCCGCCTGCGGACCAGTCGCCATGCCGATGCGGACGCGTTCCGGACCTTCCTGCTCTCGCCCAAGGGACGCGCCGTGCTGGCACGCTATGGTTTCAGCGCGCCTTGAGCAGCGACATCTACGCCGCCCTGTCTCCTGAAGAATGGAGCATATTGGCCCTCTCGCTGAAGGTCAGCCTGGTCGCGGTCGCCGCGATCCTGCCAGCCTGCTTCTGCATCGCCTGGATGCTGGCCCGCTGGCGCTTTCCCGGCAAATTGCTGGTCGATGCGCTGGTCCATCTGCCGCTGGTGCTGCCACCGGTCGTGACCGGATGGCTGCTGCTGCTGCTGTTCGGCATGAACGGGCCGATCGGCCGATGGCTGTCGGACGTTTTCGGCATCACCCTGCTGTTCCGCTGGACGGGCGCCGCGCTGGCCGCCGCCATCATGGCCGTTCCACTCATGGTCCGGGCCATCCGCCTGTCTATCGAAGCGATCGACACGAGGCTGGAAAGTGCCGCCGCCACGCTGGGTGCATCGCGGCTACGGATATTCTTCACCATTTCGCTGCCACTCGCCCTGCCCGGCGTCCTGGCCGCCATCATCCTTGGCTTCGCCCGCTCGCTGGGTGAATTCGGCGCGACCATCACCTTCGTATCCGACGTGCCGGGCGAAACCCGCACGCTGCCGATCGCCATCTACGCCGCGATGCAGATGCCGGACGGGGAAGCGATGGTCACTCGCTTCGCCATCCTTTCGACGATGCTGTCGCTCGGCGCGCTGATGCTGTCGGAAATCATGGTGCGCCGGATTGCCCATGGGGGTCGCCATGTCATTTGACATCGACGTCAGCCGGACCGTCGGCGGGCGCAGGATCGCGCTGACCGTCCGCACCGATCGCCCGCTGGTCGCGCTGGTCGGCCCATCGGGCGTCGGCAAGACCAGCATCCTCGACATGGTGGCCGGCATCATAAGGCCCGATCGCGGGCATATCGCCGTGGACGGCCAGACCCTGTTCGACAGCGACGCAAAAATCGACATGCCTCCCGCGGAGCGACATGCCGGCTATGTCTTCCAGGATCGCCGCCTCTTCCCGCATATGCGGGTGCGCGCCAACCTGCTCTATGGTCGGCGCACCGGCATATCGGTCGACATGGACGATGTGCTGGACTTTCTGGGGATCGGCCATCTGCTCCACCGCTGGCCGCGCAATCTTTCCGGCGGCGAGGCGCAGCGCGTGGCGATCGGCCGGGCGCTCCTGTCCGGCCCGCGCTTCCTGCTGCTCGACGAACCGCTCTCCTCGCTCGATCGCCACCGCAAGAGCGACATTCTCGATGCGATCGACCAGATCCGCATGCGCGCCCCCATCCTCTACGTCACCCACGATATCGGCGAAGCGGAACGGCTGTCGGCCATGATCGTGACCATGGCCGGGGATGATTAGAGCATTTTGAAGTCAGCTAGCACAGCTGACGGCTCGCAAAATGCGGAAAACAAAAGACTCTTGTCGCATGATTCGATCCAATCCAATCGGATCATGCTCCAAGCCCTAGCTGCCGACCAATCTGGGGCGCCGCTCCGTCAGCATGTCCGGCGCTTTCGATCGCCGATGGGCCAGCAGGCGCGCGACGGAATTGCCGACCAGCATGTGCAGGCCTTCATCGCTTAGCAGGCCACCCCGCACCAGGCAGCGCTCGATCAGCACGCGCCGAAACGCGGCGTAAAGCTGCAAATCCGGTGCCTTGGGGCGTTGCCAGAAATCGTCCAGGCTGCCCGTATAGACGACGCCCGGCACCTTGTAGACGGCATGGCCCAACACCATCACCGGCTTGCCCACATTCAGGGCCAGCGTGCCGACCGTGCTGTTGACCGTGACGACGCCCAGCGACTTGCCCACCACATCGGCAATGTCCCAGTCGGCCAGATAGATGACCCGATCCGCAACGCCATAATGATGGGCCAGCCGGCGCGTGAGCCTGTCCCATCCGACAAGCCCGGCATCCAGCGGGTGCCGCTTGACGACCAGCGATACATTGTCCGGCGCATGCTGGGCGAAACTCTTGATGACGAACCGCAACGCCGCCCGCATATTGCCGAACGGCGAGTGGATGCGGATCTGATAGTCGGAATTCAGCTGAAGCGGCAGCGTGAAATAGGGCTGATCCTTGATCTTCTCCCATTCCGCCCGCGACCGCCGCTCATGGCTTTTGCGCATGATCAGCTTCCAGCACCAGGCGGCGGATTCCATCAGGAAGCTGTGCGGCCTGTGCGTGTTGTAAAAGGGAAAGATGGGCCGCATCAACGCGGCGGCCAGGCCGTTGCGCATCGTGTTGCGCGCACGCGCGCGGAAGGTCGACGGGATCTGCGGCAGGACTTCCTCCTGCGTCGGAAGGGCGCTGGCCTCCTCCAGATACCATTTGGGGTCGAGCGGCAGGGTGGAATTGCCGTTCACCCCGTCATCCTGCAACGTCATGAAGTCCGGCCGGATATAGCCTTCCTCGACCACATGGACGCGCAGATCGCGCAGGCGCGCCATGCCATGCGCGGACGTATGATAGGGGCGGCAATCACCGTAGAGAATAAGATCCGTGACGCCATGATTGACGATGAAATCGTCGAAGAAGAGCGGCCAGTTGCGAAATGTACCGCGATAGTCGGTGGCTTCGCCCGGCCAGTCGACCTTGTCGCCGCCATTGATGTTGATCCGCAAAGCCCGATGCCCGCGCTCGCGCAAGGCGTCTGCAAGCATCGCAAAATAGGGGCCATGTGGCCCTTGCAGGAACAGGAATGTCTTTGCGGACGCTTCAGCCATGCAACAACTCGGCGAACAAAGTCATAAAACGACGCAACTTCCCCTGTAGCATCCGCAGCCGAATAAGCCATGTCATCGGCGGCGTCGATCCATTTGCCATGCGGTCCACCATCACTTCCGGGCCGCACGGCAACCGCGTAACCGGATCAATATAGCGAGGATAGAGAATGAGGGCGGCCGCCACAAGCTGATCCACGCCGAGTTGACGGCCGCGGCGACCAGTTGATTTGGCCAGATCGCGGGTCAGGCCCCAGCCGGCGTAAAAGGGCATGCCATGGACCGTGACGGACCGGCCGCGCATCAGCGCCTCGAACCCGGTCAGCGACGACAGGACATGCACCTCGTCCACCGTCTGCACCAGTTCCATCAGCGGCGCGCCGGTATCGATGGCGTCGGCATGCGCCAGCACGGTCGCATCGGGCAGATGCCCCTTGCGATGGCCGGCCTGCACGTCGGGATGGGGTCGGTAGACGATCCAGGCGTCCGGTTCGGCCCGGCGGACCCGCGCCAGGAAATCCAGATTGCCCGCGACACCCGCACCGCCATACCGGACGGACAGGTCATCCTCCACCTGCCCGACCGCCAGCACCGTGCGCCGTCCGGATGGCAGGCCGATCATCTGCCCTGCTTCCGGCCCATATTTGGTGACGCCCGCCGAACATATGCGTTCGCGCAATCGCCCTGCCCGCTCGACCAGAGCCGAGGGGAATTCATGCGTTGCCAGCAGGGTTTCCAGATCATTGGCCCTGCGCCCATCATAATAGATACCGCTGCGATCCACCACGACCGACCCGGGCGGATGCAGCGCGGCACCCAGCCCGCGCGAGCGCAGGAAACCGTCCTCGACCTGCGCGATCGAAACACCCATGGCGGCGGCGGCCTGCGACGTGCCCGGCGGCACGCGCGAGGGCCAAATGGCCAGCGCCCCGCCCGCCCGCTGCGCCCGGCGCAAGCCGCGCTCTGCCGACAGGAAAGGCGGCGCGCGCAGTCCATCCCACAGGAAATGGCCGATCGCCTCCCGCTTCCAGAAGGCCATGCCGCTGGCCGCTGCGATCCCGCGATTGCCATCCATATGCCGCCGCCAGTCGGCCAGCTGCGTGATGACGGTCACGATATCCACGGCCGCCTCGGTAAAACAGTCGCGATAGCTGGCCGCCGCCAACCTTGCCCGCAACATGCTGCGCAGCATGGCAGGGTCGACCCGCAGACCGTCGGGACCGATCACCGGCACCTCCAGCAAGCCTGCGACCAGAGCCAGCTCGTCATCCGCTGCCGCATGGACGGAATCCACCTGCGCCACCAGCGCCCACGGATCGCACCCATCGGGCAGGCGTCGGCCCGCGCCCGCGCTCGATGCGCGCCCCGGCCCCGGCACGATCCCGATCTGCTCCGGCAACAGCCCTTCCAGATGCGATCCATCGACCGACACCCCATCGCGCACGACCAGGCGCAGCCCTTGCGGCCGATGCCCCCAATAATCGCCCCCCACACGGGCCTGCGCCAGCAGTACCAGCATGTCGTCCGATATCGACGCGCCATCGCCTTCGCCGACCGCCGGCGCGCTGACGGCCGCCGTCGCGGCGGCAATGCCGGCAAAGGGCGGCGATCGCAGAAACGCAATAGTCGTCATCAAGAAAGGATGTGCTTGCGCATGATCCACGCGGCGCGCGACGATGCGCTGTTTGCGTCCCTTGATGATGCCCCGATGCGGGCCATGCCCCTGTCCTTCATTAGCTCGTCCGACCATGCGATTGCCGTCCGGCAAGGTCAAGGAACAGAGGCTGTTACTTCTTCGATCAGGTCGGTGATGATGTCGAAATAGTCACGCCAGGTCGGCGCGCGCCAATCGACCAGCCGCGCGATCTGCGCCGCGCGTGCCGGCGCGTCCGGCTGGCTATAGGCCTCGATCGCGCGCATCCATCCCAGCCCGTCCAGCGGATCGAGATAATCGGGCCCATCTCCGCCGACCTCGCGATGGGCGACGATATCGCTGCATATCACCGGGACGCCGGCCGCCAGCGCCTCGACCACCGGCATGCCGAATCCTTCCGCGAAGGACGGCATCAACATCGCACGGGCATGGGCGACCAGCGCATGCATGCGATTGTCGGACACCTCGCCCGCCTCGATCACATGGCCGCGCAGCGCTTCGGCCCGCTCCAATATGTCGATCACATTCTCATTTTCCCAGCCGCGCCGGCCGATCAGCACCAGCACCGGCGCCGCATCGCCCAGACGTTCGACCAGCCGCCGCCAGATATTGAGCAGAAGCAGATGATTCTTGCGCGGCTCGATCGTCGAAATATAGACGAAATAGGGCCGATCCGGCACATCCTCGTCCTTGGCGCCGAAAATATCGGGCGCATCGGCACCGAAATGCGCGACCCGCACCGCGCGCCCGTCCAGACCATGCCGCATATGCGGTTCCAGCGCGTCGATCGTCGCCTGGCTGTTGCCGATGATGCCGCTGGCGAAACTGTCGATCGTGCGCACCCGGCGCAGATGCTCCTCCGCCCCTTGCGGCCGGGCAAATTCGGGATGGCTGAGCGGGATCACGTCATGGACCAACGTGATGAACTTCGCACCTTCCGCCCGCAATATCGCCCCGACCTGCGCATGATCGTCCAGATGGTGCGGCGACACCTGAAGATAGACGCGCGGCGCGCGCGCGCGCGGTACGGGCCGCGGGCGCGTGGCGAACATGTGGCGGATGACCGCCGCCTTGCCCTCGCCAGCCGGCACCACACCGGCATTGCGCCATTTGGCCGTGGTGAAGGCCAGAAACTGGCGCACCGCCGACTTGTCCAACCGCCCATAATAGCCGCCTGCGGGATGAACGGCGGCAAAGGCCAGCCGGTCCGGCATCCGCTCCAGCAATTCGCGCGCATAGACATATTCGACGCGATCGATGCCGGTGGGCGACGGGTGGAAGGAACGGGACAGCAGCCGCGAAATGTCGAGGATCACCTCGCTTTCGCCACGCACTCCCTGGAATAGCTGGCTGGCACGCTTGGACCGCAGCGCCAAGCGCGCACCGGGCGCGTTGAAGGGGCGCAACGTCATCAGCGTGCGCCTCGCGGGCATGAAAGCCTACCGGCAGGAAGGATGGACATCAGAGTTGCGCGCGAATCTCGTCGGCCAACGCCTGCAATTGCGCCGGATCCGCCTGCCCGCCGGCACCATGAGCGGCAAACCCCTTCGGATCGCCCTCCCAGCGCGGCAGGATATGGACATGCAGGTGGAAGATCGTCTGACCCGCCGGCGCGCCGTTAAACTGCGCGATCTGGATACCGTCGGGGTTCACCGCCTTGCGAATGGCGGCGGCGACCTTTTTCGTGGTCGCCATCACCTGGGCCAGCGCATCCTCCTCGATCTCCAGCAGGTTGCGCGCCTTGGACCATTTGGAAATGACCAGGGCATGCCCCTTCGTCTGCGGCATGATGTCGAGGAAGGCGAAGGTCGTGTCGTCCTCATAGAGCTTCGTCGACGGGATCTTGCCCTGAAGGATCAGGGCGAAGATATTTGCGTCGTCATACGTGCCGTCGAGGCTCATGGATTGCCCTTAACTGATATAATGGGCGGTCGTCTTAGCAGCGACTTCCTCCGCCGTCACGCCCGGCGCCAGTTCAACCAGCTTGAACGGGCTATCATGGTCAGGACGTTGGAAAACGCACAAATCCGTCACGATCATGTCGACGACATTCTTGCCGGTCAGCGGCAGCGTGCATTCCGGGATGAACTTCGCGTCGCCATTTTTCGACGTATGTTCCATCACCACGATGATCTTCTTGACGCCCGCGACCAGATCCATCGCGCCGCCCATGCCCTTGATCATCTTGCCGGGGATCATCCAGTTGGCGATGTCCCCATTTTCCGCGACCTCCATCGCGCCCAGCACGGTCAGGTCGATATGCCCGCCCCGGATCATCGCAAAACTGTCGGCGGAACTGAAATAGGCCGATTGCGGCAATTCGCTGATCGTCTGCTTGCCGGCATTGATCAGGTCCGCATCCTCCTCCCCCTCATAAGGAAAAGGCCCGATGCCCAGCATGCCGTTTTCCGACTGGAGCGTCACTTCCACGCCGGCCGGGATGTGGTTCGCCACCAGCGTCGGGATACCGATGCCCAGATTGACATAGAAACCGTCCTGCAATTCCTTCGCCGCGCGCGCGGCCATCTCATCACGAGTCCAGGGCATCTTATTGCTCTCCACCGGCGGGCGGCGCCCACCTCTTGTCCATCGGAAACACGTCGTCGAACCCGCCTTTCAGGCCGCTGCCATAGACGGGGTTGGGCATCACGAACCAGCCGCCGCCCCACAGGCCTGCGATCGGCAGCCGCATGGTCGCGGCGCGGCGATCGGCCACAGACTGGCCGGCGTTGAACAGGTCGGAAAAATCGCCCAGCTGATCGCCGCCCAAGGCGATGACGCAATATTGGCTGGCGATCGTCCAGCGGCGGCCATCCTTGCGCGATCCCATGGCATCGTCACCGCTCAGATACAGCGTCTTGCCATGCACCGCCTCGCCCAAGCCCGCCGCCTTGATCGCGCGCGCGGTCGCATCGGCATTGGCGGCCGACCGGTTGGTGTTGAAGATCACCGTCACGCCCAGATTGCGCAGCGCCGCCAGCACATGATCGGCGCCCGGCACCGGCCCCACTGCGCCTTCGCCTGTCTTCTCCCACTTGTCCCAGCTGGCCGCGTCGAACCCCTGCCCGACCTTGGCGCCATGATATTCATAGCCGGTGTTCAGCATCACCGTCTCGTCCACGTCGAACACGGCGGCGAAGGGCTTGTCCCCGCACGGCGCGAACTTGGGCGCATCCAGCGTCGCCCCTTCCGCCAGCACCACGCTATCGGTCGGTCGTGCCTTCACCTTGCCTGCCACATAGCCCAGCAGCGCATGCCAGGCCTGCACCGAAATCGCAGCCCCCTCGCCCGATCCGTACAGATATTGCATCCCGGCGGGCGGTGTGGCTGGCGCGGTGGCCAGCGGCGGGGTGGCCGTGGTGGCACAGGCCGCAAGCGGCGCCAGCAACAGCGAAGCGGCCGCACGCATCTTCATGGACATCACGCCGCTTCCCGCGTCCGCACGGTCCGGAACTCGATCTTCTTGTCGTAGGGCGCACCCACGATCATCCGCTTCACATAGATGCCCGGCAGGTGGATCGCGTCGGGATCGAGCGTACCGGTCGGCACCACTTCCTCGACTTCCGCGATGCAGATCTTTGCGGCGGTCGCCATCGGTGCATTGAAATTGCGCGCGGTCTTGCGGAAGATCAGGTTGCCGCTCTCGTCCGCCTTCCATCCCTTGACGATCGCGATGTCGGCGAAGATGCCGCGTTCCAGGATATAATCCTGCCCGTCGAAAGTCTTCACTTCCTTGCCCTCGGCCACCTGCGTGCCGACGCCGGTCTTGGTATAGAAGCCGGGGATGCCGGCCCCACCGGCACGGCAGCGCTCGGCCAGCGTGCCCTGCGGACAAAATTCCACTTCCAGTTCGCCGGCCAGATACTGCCGCTCGAACTCCTTATTCTCACCGACATAGGAGGAGATCATCTTCTTCACCTGCCGCGTGCGCAGCAGCTTGCCCAGGCCCTCGCCATCGATGCCGGCATTGTTGCTGGCGATGGTCAGATCCTTGACGCCCGAATCGCGGATCGCATCGATCAGCCGCTCGGGAATGCCGCACAGGCCAAAGCCACCCGCGCAAATCTGCATCCCGTCGAAGAGAAGTCCCTCCAGCGCAGCCGCCGCATCGGGATAGAGCTTCTTGACCATCGACACCCGTCCTTTTCGCAATTTCGCCGCAACTCTAGGCAGCGCAACCAATCAATACCAATGATTTGTTTTTTCCGATAAGCATAATCAATGCCTATCAATCGCATCGCCTTCTACCATCTCGAAACGCTGCTCTGGATCGCGCGCCTTGGCACCTTCGCGGCAGCGGCGACGCGGCTGAACACGACCCAACCGGCCATATCGGCACGCGTGCGCGAACTGGAAAGCCATCTGGGCACCGCCCTGTTCCGCCGAGAGGGGCGCGCCATGGCATTGACCCCCGCCGGTCGCGAACTGGTGCGCGAAAGCGAACCGCTCTGGGCGCGGTTCCAAGGCGTGTTGATGGGATGCAGCGACATATCCGGCGCGACCGGCATCGTGCGCATCGGCGCGGGGGAAATTGCGGCGGCCAGTTGCCTGCCCGGCTTCGTCGCGCAATTGGGCCGCGACCTGCCGCAGGTCAGCCTGGAGGTCGATATCGCGCTGACGGTCGATCTGATCCAGCAACTTGCGTCCGGCCATGCCGACATCGCCTTTGCCGCCGGGCGGATCGCCCATCCCATGCTGCGCACCGCCCCGATCGGCAGCATCGACCTGCTCTGGCTGGCGCGCCCCTCGACGGTTGCCACGATGGACGCGACCCAGACGCCGATCTGGTCGCTCTCCAACCTCTCGCCCCTTTATCGCATCATGAAGGAAGCGATCGCCGCCTCGGCGCTGGCCGACTGCCCGCTCAACCTCTGCAACAATGTCCGCACGATGATCGACATCGTGCTGGAGGGCGGCGGTATCGGCATCTTCCCCGAGCCCATGGTCCGGCATCAGGTGGCCGACGGTCGGCTGATCCCGGTGCCGGGTGCGCCAGCCATGCCGCCGGTGGATTTCCACGCCGCCGTTCGCGCTGCCGAAGCCGATCCCCTGATATTGGCCATTTTCGCGCGAGCGAGTCACCTCAATTTGCGAGGAGACACCGCCGCCTGACCGTTTCGGTCGCACCATCGGTCATGGCGCCGCGTCCCCAAAGGCCGGCGCCGCCAGCGCGCGCGCATGGTCGCGAATGCCCGATGGCCAGCCCTCCGACAGCGCGGTGAATGGCGCAGCCTCCTTGGCAAAAAGCGCGCGGATGGCAGCTTCATAGCCAGGCCGATCGCCGGCCATGGCGGTCATGAAATGATAGGCCGCGTCCATCGCAGCGCGCGGGTCGGGCGTCGTGGCGCTGGCCTTGCGCGCATCCTCTACAAGACGGCGGATGGTGGCCGATGCGCCGCCCGGCTGGGTAGCCAGCCATTCCCAATGGCGCGGCAGCAACGTCACCTCGCGCGGCTGGACGCCCAGCTTCGGCCGTCCCCTGCCCCGCGCTTCTTCGACCGCCGGGCCGCGCAGGTCGATATCCACCTGTCGCCCGGTCGCGTCGTCGAACAGCAGGATATTCTGGGCGTCGTCGCCCATGGCGCGCAACGCCGCGCGCACTTCGCCTTCGTCGCCGGTCGCGATCCACAAATCGCCCGCAAAGGCCGTCAATGTCCGATCCATGCCGAATCTCCCTTCGACATGGATATTATTATCCGGGCATTATTGAGTCAATATAATCCGGGTAATAATTAAATGCCGCGCAATTCCACCCAGGTCGGCGCGTGGTCGCTGGCCTTTTCCCGGCCGCGAAATGCCTTGTCGACCTGCGCGTCGATCAGGCGATCGGCGGCGGCGGGGCTGAGCAGCAGATGGTCGATGCGGAAGCCCGCGTCGCGCGGCCAGCTGTTCGCCTGATAGTCCCAGAAGGTCCACACACCGCCGTTCGGGTGCCGGCTGAGGATCGCATCGGTCCAACCATCATTCAGCAGGCGGCGATAGGCTTCCCGGCTTTCGGGCTGCATCAGCGCATCGTCCTGCATCGCTTTGACCGAGAAGGTGTCGATGTCGCGCGGGATGACATTATAGTCGCCGGCCAGAATGGCGGGCACTTCCTCCGCCCAGATTTCTGCGGCGCGGTCCCGCAGGCGCTTCATCCAGCGCAGCTTATAATCGAATTTCGGGCCGGGCTGCGGATTGCCGTTGGGCAAATAGATGCTGGCGACGCGCACGCCCTTCACATCCGCCTCCAGATAGCGGCTATGCTCGTCCTCCGGCTCGCCTTCCAGACCCCGGCGTATCTCGACGGGGGTTTCGCCGCGCGCAAGGATGGCGACGCCGTTGAATCCCTTCTGCCCGTGCCAGATCACGCCATAGCCGGCGTCTTCGATATCCTTGACCGGGAAGGTTTCGTCGCTGGTCTTGATTTCCTGAAGGCAGGCGATGTCGGGCCGCGTTTCGTCCAGCCATTCCAGCAGGCGCGGCAGGCGCGCCTTGATGCCGTTGATGTTGAAGGTGGCGATGCGCATGGGCTGACCCAATCCCTTTAGGTTCGTTGATTCCGGCCACCCGCATAAAGGGGAATGTGCTCGTGCGAAAGCAGCAGCCTAGAGTCGACCTGGGTGCCTGCATCCTGGGCTCCTGCTTCCGCAGGAGCACGGCCTCTGGTCAGACCGAGAAGCTGGTCCCGCAGCCGCAGCCGGCCGTCGCGTTGGGGTTCGTCACCTTGAACGCCTGCCCGCCCAGGTCGGACACGAAATCGACCGCCGATCCGCGCACCAGATCGATGCTGACATCGTCCACCACCAAAGTCACGCCGTCCCGCTCCACCGTCAGATCTTCCGCCTCGACTACGTCTGCCAGGCCGAAACGATATTGGAAGCCCGAACAGCCGCCCCCTTCCACCGACAGGCGGAGGATGGCGGGCTTGCCCTGCTTGGCGGCGATGGCGGCGACGCGGGCAGCAGCGGACGGGGTGAGATCAATGTCGGACATGGTGCCTAGATAGGATCAAGCAAAAGGCCCGGCAACCCCATCGGGTGCCGGGCCTTTTGCGAATATCGTTATAAACCGCGATCAGTCGGCGGCTTTTTCTTCCGCCTTGGTCGGACCGCCCATGGCGAGCGGCGGCTTGGTGTTCATCGCGACCAGATAGTCGGGGCCGGCGACGAAGGGCAGCGGGTTGATGGCGGCGCCGTCGACGCGGACTGCATAATGAAGGTGGCTGCCGGTGGAGCGGCCGGTCGAACCCATCAGGCCGATCACCTGGCCGCGCTTCACATAGCTGTTTTCGGCGACCAGCAGCTTCGACATATGGCCGTAGCGCGTTTCCATGCCGCTGCCATGCGAGATCTGGACGAGATTGCCATAGCCGCTGGCCCAGCCGGCGCGGCTGATGATGCCGTCTGCGGTGGCGTGGATCGGGGTGCCGATGGGACCGGGAATGTCGATGCCCTTGTGCATGCGGGCGGAGCGGTTGAACGGATCGGAACGGACGCCGAAGTTGGAGGTCAGCGAGAGCTTTTCGACCGGGCGGCCCGACGGGATATAGGCTGCGGTCTTGGCATTGCCGTCCAGCCGCTGAAGGCTGGAAAAGAGGTTGGAGAAGCCGACGTCGGAAGGCCCAAGTGCGCTGGTGTTGATTTCGGACGCATCGCCATAGGGATCGTCGGTTTCGGTGGCATGGGCCGGGGCGGTTGCGCACAGCGCGCCGACGATCCCGATACTTGCTAAAACCGTCTTAACCTTGTTCGCCTGGAACCAAAGCGACTGGCGAACATTAACCGAATGAAGAACCGACATGCAGACCCCGACTATGTCACCGGAGACTTGATGCCCCTCGGCGCTTCCCGTGTTAAATTTTTTGGCGACCTGGATCGCCCCCGCTGAGCGCAGACTGCAAATTGCTGATCATGTTGCAAGCGCGGCGTAGAATTCTTCCGTCAAACCGGCCTGTCGACGCGCCGAGTCGTTGAACGGTGGCTTAACGCTGCCACGAAAATGCCTTTTCACAAGCATTTGGTAATATTTGGGGGATTCGACACCCATGCGTTTCGTCGCCCAGACGAACCAGTTCGTCCCCGCCGCAACATGGCGAATCTCATCGTCCACAATGCGCCGCAGCATCTTGCCGGAGGCCATGTCCCCGGCCCCCTCGAACCGCTCCACCGTGGCCGGCGTGATGTCGAGCGCGCGGGCCTCCAGCACCATGGGCACGATGGCCAGACGCGCGAGCGCATCGCCCGCCGTCTCCTCCGCCGCCTGCCACAATCCGTCATGCGCGGGCAGCGCGCCATAATGGCTGCCCAACTGCCGCAACCGCCGGTCGAGCAGCGCGAAATGCATCGCCTCGTCCGCGCCGACCTTCATCCATTCGCTGGTGAAGTCGGGCGGGAACTGGTCGCCGAAACGACCGATCAGGTCGAACGCCAGGTCGATCGCGACGAATTCGATATGGGCCAACGCATGGAGCATGGCGATGCGCGCCCGCTCCGATCCGATCTTGCCCCGCCTTGGCATGTGCGCCGGCGACAGCAGGATCGGCGCGTCCGGTCGTGCCGGCCGGTCGGGCATCACGGCGTCGAACCGATGCGCCAGCCGCCCCAGTCGCCACGCGCGCGCCACCGCCCGCGCGGCCATCAGCTTGGCCTGCGGATCGGCGGTCAGCAATATATGGGCGCAGGCCGCGCCCACGCTCGTCACGGAAGGCGGCAGGCTCAAAGCGCGGTCACGGCCGCCAGCACCTCTTCGGCATGACCCTTCACCTTCACCTTGGGCCAGACGCGCAGGATCTTGCCGTCCGCGCCGACCAGGAAGGTCGCCCGCTCGATCCCCATATATTTGCGGCCATAGAGCGACTTTTCGACCCAGGTGCCAAAGGCTTCGCAGACCGTGCCCGGCTCGTCGGAGGCCAGGATGACGGTCAGGCCGTATTTCTCGGCGAACTTTTTCAGCTTGGCCGGCTTGTCCTTGGAAATGCCGATCACCGGCACGCCGGCGGCGGCATATTCGTCGGCCAGGGCGGTGAAATCCTTGGCTTCGTTGGTGCAGCCGGGCGTATCCGCCTTGGGGTAGAAATAGACGACCAGCGGCTTGCCCTGATAGCCGTGCAGCGTGAAATCGACGCCTTCGGCGTCCTTGAGCGTCACGTCGGGGATCGCGTCACCCTGTTCGAGCATGTTCATTCCTCCTGATAGGGCGCGGCCAGCGCAGCCCAGGCTTCGCTGACGCATATCCGCGCCTTGGCATAGCTGGCAAGCAAGCCGTCCCAATCTTCCGCACCGCACGCCCGCGCGACCAGCGGCCGGGTCGCCTCCGCCGGCTCGGTCGATTTGGGCGAGACGAGGCGGGACACGACCAGATAGCGGGTGATGAGGTCATGCGCGGCGAGCAGGTCGGCGGGCAGATGGCCGGCCGCCACCAGCACGCCCAGCGCCTTGCCCAGATCGGGGTCGAAGGCGATGCGATAATGGAACTGGTTGACGTGGATCAGGAATTCCAGATCGACGAGGCCACCCGGCACCAGCTTCACGTCCAGATCGCCGACCGGCGGCTTATGCCTGGCGATATCGCCGCGCATCTTCACCGCCTGCCGCGCCAGATCGTCAAAATCGCGCGGCCGCTGGAGCGTTTCGGACAATATCGCGTCGAGCGCGGCGCGCGCCTGTGGCGAACCGAACACCGGCCGCGCGCGGGTGAGCGCCAGATGCTCCCAGGTCCAGGCCTCCTCCCGCTGATAGCGCGCGAAGCTGTCCAGGCTGACCGCCAGCAAGCCCTGCGCGCCGGACGGGCGCAGCCGCGTATCGACCTCATAGAGCGGGCCGGACGCGGTATGAACCGACAGGGCGTTGGTGATACGCTGCGCCAGGCGGTTGAAATATTGGGTCGCGCCCAATGGCTTGGCGCCGTCGGATTCTGTCGAGAAGGTGCCGGTGAAGAGATAGACGAGGTCGAGATCCGACGCATGGGTCAGCACGCCGCCGCCCATGCGCCCCAGCGCCAGGATCAGCAATTCGCCGCCCGGCACCTTGCCATGGGCGCTCTCGAACTCGGCGACGGTGGCGGTGGCCAGCGCCTCGATCGCGGCCTCGGCGACGCGGCCATAGCCCCGGCCGGCCTCCAGCGGATCGCCGCCCCGGATAATCTGCGCGCCCAGCGCAAAGCGGCGATCGCCCACGCGCTGGCGCACCCGGTCGAGCAGCGTCTGATAATCCTCGCCCGGTTCCAGCCGCCCCAGTTGCGCCGCCAATATTGCGACCGACGGCGCAGGATCGAAGGCGGACGCGTCGATCAATCCGTCGATCAGCTCCGCCCGGCGGCCGAGCGCATCGGCCAGCGTCGGGGCATGGCTCAATATCTCCGCCAGCAATTCGACCAGCGCGGGGCGCGCGGCCAGCAGCTTGAAGAAGTTGATGGCGCTGGGCAGCCGACCGATCATGTCGTCCAGCCGATTGAGCGCGCGCGAGGGATCGGGCGCCTTGGCCAGCGTGCGCATCAGGCCGGGCAGCAACGCCTCCAGCGCCTCGCGCGAGGGCGCACTGCGCAGCGCGCGGACGGTACCACCGCGCCAGCGGGCGATGCGGGCCAGCGGCGTTTCGGGATCGGCGAAGCCCAGATCGACCAGCTGTTCCTTCAGCCGATCCTCGTCATGCGACAGGGACGCGTCCGGCTTTTCGGGGCTCAGCCGATCATAATTGCGCCCGACCCATTCGACATGGGGCCGCAACAGGTCGAGCAGCGCTGCGCTGTCGGCCAGGCCATGCAGGCGCGCGACATTGTCCAGGCTGTCGGGCGATTTGGGCAGCTCGTGGGTCTGGCGATCCTCCACCATCTGCAACCGATGCTCGATGGTACGGAACAGGATATAGGCTTCGTCCAGCCGCGCCGCGACGTCGGCCTCGATCACATTGGCGGCGGCCAGCGCGCGCAGCGCCTCGCGCGTATTGCCAGACCGCAGCGACGGATCGCGCCCGCCGTGGATCAGTTGATGCACCTGCGCGAAAAATTCGACCTCGCGAATGCCGCCGCGTCCGCGCTTCAGGTCATAGCCCGGCCCGAACGCCTGCCCCTGCGCATAATGGTCGCGGATGCGGCGTGATATATCGACGATCGCATCGATCGCGCCGAAATCCAGGCTCCGCCGCCACACGAAGGGGCGGATCTGGCGCAGGAAATAGTCGCCCAGGCCCAAGTCGCCCGCCGCCGGACGCGCGCGGATGAACGCCGCCTGTTCCCAGCCGAGCGCGGTCGATTCATAATAGCCGATCGCCGCCTCCACCGGCAGCGCGATCGGCGTGGCTTCGGGCGAAGGGCGCAGGCGCAGGTCGACGCGAAACACATAGCCGTCGCCATCGCGGGCATTCAGCAATTCGCTGACCCGCCGACCGATGCGCACGGCGGCGTCGGCCACATCCTCCCGCTCGTTATGCGGCATGGTGGTGGGATCGTAGAGCAGGATCGGATCGATATCCGACGAGTAATTCAGTTCCCGGCTGCCATGCTTGCCCAGCGCCAGCACGACGAAGCCCCTATGCTCGGCATCGGGATAGCGTTCCTGCATCGCGGCAGCGAGCGCTTCCTCCAACGCCTGATCGGCAAAGTCCGACAAAGTGCGCGTGACGCGGTCCATATCCCATGCGCCCGCCAGATCGGCCGCCGCCACCGCCAGCGCGATCGCCGCGCGCCGCCGCCGCAGCGATCGGGCGACACCATCTTCCGGCACCCCGGCTGCCTGCGCCGCGGCAAAGGCGCCATCGAAGTCGCCAGCGGCCAATCGCTCGGTCACGGCCGGATAACGGTCCAGCGCGCGCGACAGAAAAGGCGAATGGCCCCTGATCCGCTTTTCGGTGTCCAGCCAGTCGGTCACATCATCTCTCTCTTGTCGTCTCTCTCTTATTCGTCGGCGCTATCGCTTGGCCGTGCGACGAACGCCAGAAACTTTTGAGCAAGATGGTGGTTCTCTACATATGGATTTTCAGCGCAAAGCCACCGGCCGATCGGCCACAGGACGCGACGGCGGCGGTGGCCGCGTCGTTACTGTAGCTTTGCCAAAGCCTTACGAGGGCGTCGGCAATGCGCTCCGGGCCACCTTCCTCCCCGGCGATGACGGCACGCCGTCCGACATGATGGCATTGCTGGCGAAGCTGGATCGACACTGACCGGCCCCGGATCGGGTGTTGGCAGGGCTTTATTTACCCATTTCGGCTAGAAAATTTCATCTTCAGTCAGAAATAAAGTCGCATGCGCCCATGATGTATCGCAATTTCGCCCTCGCCACGCTGCTGGCCGCGCCGCTGATCGTGATGGCGGTCCAAAGCGTGGCGCCCAAGCCCCCGGAACAGGCCGCGTCCGCCGCTCAGCCCGAAACGCCACCACCGCCCGTCCCGGTGCCGGTCGCGCCGCCTCCCGCGCCGTCCATCGCTCCGGCTGACGTCGCGCCGCCTTCATCCTTCGATCAGCCCATGTCGGATGCCGGGCAACCCGCGCTCTCGCCGGGCGCCGGCCTGCCTGACGCACCGGCTGCCGGCCCCAGCACCGCGTTCGGCGCGCCCCCCGGCTCGCCCAACGCGGAACCCTGAAAAAAAGCGGTCAGATCGCGCCTTTGAACGTATCGCACTGGGCCGGATCACCGGTATCCAGCCCCTTGCGCAACCACTGCATCCGCTGCGCGCTGCTGCCATGAGTGAAGCTGTCGGGCACGGGACGCCGCCCCGCTTCCCGCTGCAACGTATCGTCGCCGATCGCTTCGGCCGCGCGCATCCCTTCCTCCAGGTCGCCCGGCTCCATCAAATTGGTGTCGCGCGCGGCCCAGACGCCGGCATAGCAATCCGCCTGCAATTCCATCTTCACCTGCAGGGCGTTGCCCTCGGCTTCGCTGGCGCGTTGCTGCGCCTTGCGGATCTTGTCGGCCTCGCCGGTGATGGTCTGGATATGGTGGCCGACCTCATGCGCGATGATATAGCCGATCGGGAAATCGCCCGGCGCGTTGAAGCGCGTCTCCATTTCCTTGAAGAAATCCGTGTCGAGATAGATGCGCTGGTCGGCCGGGCAATAGAAAGGCCCCATCGCCGATTGCGCCGCGCCGCAACCCGACTGGCCATTCTGGCTGTAGAAGACCAAAGTGGGCGCCGGATATTGCTGCCCCTGCGCCTTGAAAATATCCGCCCAGCGCCGCTCGGTGGATCCCAGCACCTTCAAGGAGACGCGCTGCACGTCGGTCAGCTGGCCGCTGGCGGGCTTTTGGGTCTGCACCTGCTGCCCGCCGCCACCGCCGCCGATCAGGCTCAGCGGATTGACCCCCATCACCACCATGATGATCAGCACGACGGCGATCCCGCCGCAACCGAAGCGACTGCCGATCAACGGCAACAGCATGCCCAGGCCACCGCCAAGGCCCCCGCCGCCTAGTCCGCCGCCACCGCGCCCGTCCTGCACTTCATAATGGCTGCTTTCCTGTTCGTCGTCGAGCCGCATCGCGCCCTCCCTTTCTTACGACATGGCCTATCCGATTCATGTCCGGCGGGGAACCGTCCGCGCAAGCGAAGGTTGCGCACAAGGATGATTTGTTACGAGACATTAAGTTGGAAGTGGCCCGGCAAAGCCTATATTGCACTGCGACATGGCTGATATTGAATCCACCCGCCAGGATGCGAAGCCGCCTCGTCGCGCGCGCACGCCCCTCCCCCTCCCTCGCGAAGTCGCATTGCTGTTGCAGGGCGGCGGCGCACTCGGCTCCTTCCAGTCGGGCGTCTATGAACGGCTGGACGAACTGGGCGTGGATGTCAGCTGGGTCGCGGGCATTTCGATCGGCGCAGTCAATGCGGCGATCATCGCAGGCAACCTGCCGCACCGCCGCCTCAGCCGGCTGAAGAAATTCTGGTACACATTGTCGGGCGGCATGCCCAACATGATCCTGCCCGAAATCGACCATATCCGCGAAGCCGCCCATCTGGGCGCAGCCGCCACCGTCGCCACATTCGGCGTGCCCGGCATGTTCCGCCCGCGCCTCTGGCCCGCGACCTTGATGCCAGAGGGTACGCCTGGCGCGATCAGCTTCTATGATACCGCCCCGCTGAAGGACACGCTGGACGCCTGCGTCGACTGGGATCTGCTGAACGACGGGCCGGTCCGCCTCTCGGTCGGCGCGGTCGATGTGGAAACGGGCAATTTCGCCTATTGGGATACGCGCGGCCCCGGCGGCAATACGTGGATCGACGCGCGGCACATCATGGCGTCGGGCGCGCTGCCCCCCGGCCTGCCCCCGGTGGAAATCGATGGCCGCTGGTATTGGGATGGCGGCCTCGTCTCCAACACGCCGCTGTCCCACGTCCTCAATCACCAGACCGAAGATATGCTGGTGTTTCAGGTCGATCTTTTCCCCGCCGAGGGGCCGATGCCGCGCCAGATGACCGATGTCTATTCGCGCATGAAAGACGTGCAATATAGCAGCCGCACGCGTCAGGTGACGGACCAATATCTGCGGCTGCGCCGCGAACATGGCGCGATCCAGGCGCTGCTCGACAAGCTGCCGCCGGACTTGCAGGACAGTGCGGAGGCGCAGGAATTGCGCCAGTGCCTGGATCAGGGGTCGGTCAATATCGTCCACCTGATCTACCGATCGCGCGCCTGGGAAAGCGGCGCCAAGGATTTCGAATTTTCCCGCGCCACCATGCTGGACCATTGGAGCCAGGGCCGTGAGGCGGTGGAGGAAGTGATGCACAAGGGCGACCTCATCGCCCGCAACATCCTGGACGGGAAGAGCGCGACCTTCGACCTCGACGAACCCGATCATCTCAAGGAGAAAAAGGCATGAGCAAATCTCTGGCCGGCAAGACCGCCCTGATCACCGGCTCCACCTCCGGCATTGGCCTCGCTTATGCCAAGGCGCTGGCCGGCGAAGGCGCGAACATCGTCATCAACGGCTTCGGCGACGCTGACGCGATCGAAAAGGAACGGGTCGGGCTGGAAGCGCTGAGTGGCGCGAAGGCGCTCTATTCGGGCCATGACCTGACCAAGGTGGATCAGATCGAGGCGATGATGAAGGAAGCGGCCGACAATTTCGGCGGCGTCGACATCCTCATCAACAATGCAGGCATGCAGCATGTCGCGCCGGTGGAGGAATTCCCGCTCGATAAATGGGATCTGATCATCGCGCTGAATCTGAACGCCGCCTTCCACACCACCCGCCTCGCCATTCCGCACATGAAGGAACAGAAGTGGGGCCGGATCATCCAGACCGCCTCGGCCCATTCGCTCGTCGCTTCGCCCTTCAAGAGCGCCTATGTGACGGCCAAACATGGCCTTAATGGCTTCACCAAGACGGTCGCGCTGGAAGTCGCGACCTTCGGCATCACCGCCAACTGCATCTCGCCCGGCTATGTCTGGACCCCGCTGGTCGAAAACCAGATCCCCGACACGATGAAGGCGCGCGGCCTGACCCGCGAGCAGGTGATGAACGACGTGCTGCTCGCCGGCCAGCCGACCAAGCAGTTCGTGACCGCCGAACAGGTCGCCGCGACCGCCCTCTATCTGTGCAGCGACGCGGCGGCGCAGGTCACGGGCGCCAACCTGTCGATCGACGGGGGCTGGACCGCGCAATAAGGAGCGTTGCCAACATCGCCCGCCATTCCCTTCTTCAGGAAAGGGAAATGGCGCGCTTCGACCAGAAATAGACGCTTCACCTGCCCTCTCCCGTTTTCACGGGAGAGGCTACGGAGACTTGGCAGCTCGCTGCCTAGTCGACGTCGGTGAGGGTCTTTCTGCTTTCTGGACAAGCATGTCCTGCCAGAAAGAAGCAAGGCCCTCACCCAACCCTCTCCCGTGAAAACGGGAGAGGGCTAAAGATAAGCTGAACGTCGCATATCCACCCATCCCAGCCCTGCGACCCAAAGCATCTTTCCTAATAGGATTATCCCTGATCTATCCTTGGGGATGATACCGCCGTCTCCCCGAAGTCCTCGCATGCCGGCCGCGTTCCGGTCGCCAAGATGTCGCGCGACTGTCGCGTCGAAGGCGCGCGGTCGTGGCGCAGGCGTGGCCCGGATGACGCACCTATGGCGCATCGCAGGCGCGTCGCAAGCGCCTTGGGAACGCTTCGGGCCGAAAAACCCCTGCAACGGTATGAACTTCGCTCGTCGCGTCGCTATCGCCCGGCGATGCACACCCTCTTTTCACGGCGCTGTCTGTCCGCTAGCCAGACGAGCGTAAAACAAGGGGACTATCCATGCGCTTCACCACCAGCCTCGCCGCACTGGCGCTGGCCCTGTTTTCTATGGCGCCCGCAACCGCCGCCATGGCCCAGGACGACGGCAAGAAGAAGGACGACGCCACCGAAAGCCCCGTCCCAGCACCCAATGTCTCCGTGACGAAGCATAAGGGCGTGTTCGGCGGCAAGCCGATCGGCTATACTGCGACGACCGGCGAAACCTATCTCAAGGACAAGGACGGCAAGCCGCTCGCGGCCATCTATGCCACCTCCTATGTCAAGGATGGCGGAGACAAGAAGCGCCCCATCACCTTCCTCTATAATGGTGGTCCCGGCTCGGGATCGCTCTGGCTGCACATGGGCGCCTTCGGTCCCAAGCGGGTGGTGCTGCCCGATGCGCAGGATGACGGCGCGCCGCCCTATCCGGTGGTGGACAATGCCGAATCGCTGCTGGACGTCACCGACCTCGTCTTCATCGATCCGGTCGGCACCGGCTTTTCCCATGCGATCGGCAAGAAGGATCCCAAGGATTATTGGGGCGTGTCCTCGGATGCCAAATCGATCGCCGAATTTATCCGCCTGTGGCTGAACGATAATGGCCGCTGGTCGTCGCCCAAATATATCGGCGGCGAAAGCTATGGTACGACCCGGTCGGTGGCGCTGATCAACGAACTGGAGGGCAGCTATAACGATGTCGCGGTCAACGGCATCATCCTCATTTCGACCATCCTCGACTTCGGCGCCACGGCCGAGGTGCAGGGCAATGAAATGCCCTATATCATCAACCTGCCGTCGATGGCGACCACCGCCTGGTATCACAAGCGCATGGGCAATCCGCCCGCGACCGTGGCGGAAGCCGCGCAGCAGGCCCGCGCCTTCGCCATCGGCCCCTATGCCGCAGCGCTGCTCAAGGGCAATCAGCTCTCCGCCGAGGAACGGGCGAGCGTGCGGGCGGAACTGGCACGGCTGACCGGCCTGTCCGAAGCGTTCGTGGATCATGCCGAACTGCGCATTTCGCCCGGCCGCTTCTACAAGGAATTGCTGCGCGACCGGGGCATGAACATCGGCCGCCTCGATACCCGCTATACCGGCAAGGATTATGACGCGGCGGGCGAGGAGCCGGATAATGATCCCAGCTTCTACGCCATCGACGGCGCCTATACCGCCGCCATGAACAGCTATGCCCGCGACGATCTGGGCTACAAGACCGACCGCTCCTATGTGACGATCGGCGGGGTCAGCGGATGGGACTGGAAGCTGGACGGCAAGAGCGGCCGGGCAAGCGAAGTCTATGGCAGCGTCGCGCCCTATCTGGGCAAGGCATTGCGCGAAAATAGCGGCCTGAAAGTCTTCGTGGGCCAGGGCTGGTATGATTTCGCCACGCCCTTCTTCGGCGCGGAATATGCGATGAGCCGGACGGGCTTCGACGCCTCGCGCATCCAATATCATTATTATGACGCCGGCCACATGATGTACGTCCGCCCCGACGACCTGCGCAAGCTGAGCGCGGATATCCGGGCGTTCATCACGGCGCGATAAGCCGGGTCAGATGGAGGGATTCTCGTCCTGCCAGTCCTCCCGCCCGTGGCGGACGCGCAGGACAAGTATCCAACCATCGTCCATGATATCGTACAGGATCAAATGGGAGCGATAGGGATGGGCACGAACCGGCGGCCTGATCTCCTCCCGCAACCGTGCGGCCTGCGGATAATCGGCCAGAAAATCGAAGACTGCCGCCATGCCCGCATGATAGCGATCCGCCTGGGCCAAGCCGAAGCGGGTCAGGCCGTCCAAAAAAATGTGGCTGATATCGTCCGACGCCGCCTGGCTCAGTCGATAACGCGCCATGTCAGCTTTGCACGCCCGCCTGCTTTGCCAGCCTTACGCGCATATCCGCCATGCTTTCCTCAGCCATGCCGCTCGACCGCGCGTCATCGACCAACCGCTGCATATGAGCGATCTTCGCCTGCCGCTCCTGATCGCGCCGGATCAGGTCGCGAACATAATCGCTGGCATTGCTATAACGCCCAGTGTCGGCTTGGCCCTCGACCCAAATTTTCATCGGATCGGGAAGGGAAATATTCATGGTCGCCATCCGAAAAGAACAGCATTTTTGGCAAAGCTTGTCAAATCGACCCACTCCGCCGCTGAAGCTTCGCCCGCAACAATTCCCCTTCCCCGTTCACAAAATCCCCTTATGCTTCGGGGCAACAAGGGAGATTATCAACATGCGCCATGCGCTTACGGCCGTTCTGGCCGCCGTCAGCTTTTCGTCCATCGCCATCGCCCAGACGCCCGCCGCTTCGGTGCCAGCGACGCCCGCCCCCACCATCGCCCCGCCCGCACAGAGCGATATCGGCGCGGCCGTGGCGAAGGATATGGACGGGCTGATGACGCTGTATCGCGACCTGCATGCCAATCCCGAATTGTCGCTTCAGGAAGTGAATACCGCCGCCAAGCTCGCCAAGCGGCTGAAGGCGCTGAAGTATGATGTGACCGAAAAGGTCGGCGGCACCGGCGTCGTCGCGGTAATGAAGAACGGGTCCGGCCCGGTGCTGCTGATCCGCGCCGACATGGACGGGTTGCCCGTGGTCGAGCAGACCGGCCTGGAATTTGCGTCCAAGGTGCGGACCAAGACGGCGGCGGGCGTGGAAACGGGCGTGATGCACGCCTGCGGCCACGACACGCACATGACCGCCTTCATCGAAACCGCCAAGCTGCTGGCCGGCGCGAAGGATAAGTGGAAGGGCACGCTGGTCATGATCCTCCAGCCTGCCGAGGAAGTGGGCAAGGGCGCGCGCGACATGCTGGAGGACGGGCTCTATACCCGCTTCCCCAAGCCGACCCATGCCATCGCCTTCCACGACGCGGCCAATATCGCGGCCGGCCAGATCGGCTATACGCCCGGCTATGCGCTGGCCAATGTCGACAGCGTCGATATATTGGTGAAGGGTCTGGGCGGCCATGGTGCCTATCCGCAGACCACGCGCGACCCGATCGTGCTCGGCTCGCGCATCGTCACCTCGCTCCAGACGCTCATCAGCCGGGAACAGGATCCGCAGGACCCCGCCGTCGTCACCGTCGGCAGTTTCCAGGCCGGCGCCAAGCACAACATCATCCCGGACGAGGCGAAGCTGCTGCTGACCGTCCGCAGCTATTCGGACGAAACCCGCGCGAAGCTGATCGAAGGGATCAAGCGGATCAGCCGGGGCGAGGCGATCGCGGCCGGTGTGCCCGACGACCGGATGCCGGTGGTCAGCGTACAGGATGAATTCACCCCCTCAACCTACAACCCGCCCGAATTTGCCGAGCAGATGGCCGGCGTGCTGAAGGGCCATTTCCCCGACGGTCGCGTCATCAAGACGGCGGCGGTAATGGGTGGCGAGGATTTCAGCCGCTATTACCGCGCTGACAAGAGTATCAACAGCTTCATCTTCTGGGTCGGCGGCGTGCCGGCGGACAAGATGGCGGCGGCAGCCGCAGGTCAGGCCAGCCTGCCCTCGCTCCACAGCCCCTTCTGGGCGCCCGAGGCGGACAAGGTGATCGCGACGGCGAGCGAGGCGATGACCGTGCTGGCGCTCGACATCTTGAAGAAGGACTGAAAAACATGCGGGGGCGACGCAGCCTTAATGCGCGCCGTCCCCGCGATTTTGGAAATCCAGAACAGCATTTGTCATGAGTGGAGCGCCAATTTTTCTGTCATGATTCGGTAAAGGCGTTTGCCGTGTTAACTTGATTTGGGTTATGTTCGCTGTGTTACCACAAGGTGTCTTATGATCGCATGCGAACTGGACGATCCTGACGGAATCATTTTTGTCCACGCGACGGGCCTATGGTCGATCGCCGATGTCGATCGCCATTATACGCATCTGAGCCTCATCATCGCGGACAGACGGCGCAATGACCTGCCCATTCGCATCCTGTCCGATGTGACGGAAGCCCAGCGCCAGGCGCGCGAGACGGAAGCGCGCATATTGGAGCATATGGAGCGCACCTATCAACCGACGGACCGCGTCGCCATATTGGTCGCAGACGTCGCGGACAAAATGTATGTCCGCGCGCGCCTGGGCAAGGCGATCGTCGGCGTGTTCTCCTCGCAATTGCCGGCGGAAATGTGGCTGATGTCCGACGACCTTCAGCCGCCGGGCATCGCCGCCTGACCATCACCGTCCGGCGGACGCCGTTTACGCCCCGAAGCCGCCGTCGATCGTGTGCATCGCCCCGGTGATGATGCTGGCTTCCGGTCCGGCCAGATAGGCGGTCAGGCCGGCAATTTCTTCGCTGGTGGCATGACGGCGAATGGCCATGAAATCATGCATCATCCCGGCCATGGGCCCATCCGACGGGTTCAGATCGGTATCGGTCGGCCCGGGCTGCACGATGTTGACGGTGATGCCGCGCGGGCCGAAATCACGCGCCAGACCACGGGCCAGCCCCTGCAGGGCGGATTTGGTCAGCGCATAGGCCGCGCCGCCGGCAAAGGGCATGCGGTCGCCATTGACCGACCCGATCACGATGATCCGACCGCCTTCGGGCATCTGCCGCGCCGCTTCGACCGCCGCATGATAGGGCGCACGAACATTGATGTCGATCATCCGGTCGATCGCGTCGGCATCCAGTTCCAGCGCGTTGCCGAGAATGCCGATACCGGCGTTGACGACCAATATGTCGAGCGGCCCCTGCTCGGCGACCGTCTGCACGGTAACATCCCGGTCCGACGCGTCCGACCGCACGGCGGCCGATCCGGTTTCGGTGGCGAGTGCCTGCGCCGCGTCATGCGATCCGGCATAGGTGAAGGTGACGTTCGCACCATCCTTGGCAAAGCGGCGAACGATCGCGGCACCGATGCCGCGGCTGCCGCCGATGACGAGCGCTTTCTTTCCGGTGAAGTCTGTCATGATCCAGTTCCTTGAGAAATGATTAGTGATCGCTATATAAATTAGCAAAAGGTCGCTTCAAGGATTTTTGTAGTGAGTGATAAAATAAAAACCAGAGGCCGTGGACGCCCCCGTGCTTTCGATCGGGAAACCGCACTCGATCAGGCGCAGACACTGTTCCACGCACATGGGTATGAAGGAGTCGGCGTGGCCGCGCTAGCCGACATGATGGGCATCAACCCGCCCAGTCTCTATGCTGCATTTGGCAGCAAGGCGGCCCTTTATGCTGAGGTGCTGGACCGCTATTCGCGCACGTCGCCGCTGACCGAACCGCTTGCAGTGCCCGCCACCGCTCCGGCCGAGGCGTTGGCCGATCTGTTGCACAGGGCGGCCCGCATCTATTCGGCCGATCCGGCAGCGGCGGGATGCTTGGTGCTGGAGGGGGAACGCAGCACGGACGCCGACGCGGCCTGCCGCGCACGCACTTGCAAGGCGGCCAGCGTGCAGCAACTGCGCGCCGTCATCGCGCGCACCCATCCCGACCGCGCGGATGCGCTGGCGGATTATGTGGCGGCTATCATGTCCGGCATGTCCGCCGATGCCCGCGCTGGCCATTCGACCGAGCGCCTGATCGCCGTCGCCGATATCGCGGCACTGGCGATCGCCGCGATGCTGCGTGCAGACTAGTCCGCGATATCGCTGGCAACCAGCGTCGTCTGCTTGCGATCGACCGACCAGATACGGCCCGCCACTTTCGGATCCCAATCAATCGCCTGCCCCGGCGAAGCGATGCCGATGGTGCGTTTCCATTCCAGCACGGACCCGGCGTCCGGCAAGGCCAGCTCGTACATTTCGGGCCGGTCATGGCCGGTCACATAGAGGCGACCATCCTGGCTCCAGCTGGCGCCCGAACAGCTGAACGGCGCGAAGCGGGCCAGCACCTGTTGCGGGAAGGTCCAGGCCGCCTCCTGCCGAAACGCATCGTCCATCCGCACCAGCAATGTGTAGCGATAGTCGCGGTTCGGCTCACCACCCTTGCCGGCATAATTGGCGTAGACCGCCCACCATTTGCCGGCATGACGATCCAGTACGGTCAACGAACCGGGACCAAAGCCCAGGCTGACGGTGCGTACATGGCGCAGCGTCTTGGTGTCGAAAATCTCGATCGCGCTGGTTTGCGGCACGGCGGGATAGTTGGACGCGGCGCAGACAAGTTCGCGGCCCGCCACGGTGCAACTGTTCATGTGCGGGAACAGGCGCCGTTCACCCTGCCATTGCGCGATGCGCTGCCCGGTGGCGATGACATATTTGCCGATCCGGTCATTGTCGATCGCATAGACGTGAACGCCATCCGACGCGACGCCCTGATGCGCTTCAGGCGCAGGCAGGCGCAACGAGACGGGCGATGGAGCGGGCGACGGCGCGTCGGCATCCTGCGCCTGCGCCATGCCGGCGATCCCGCCAATCATCAGCGCCATCATCTTCATTCCATACCGCATTGCGTTATCCCCGTGTCGCAAGCCCATGCCGATAGGCAGGCAATGCTACAGAAAAAGGACGGCCCGGCTATCGGCCGATTACCAGCGCAAGGCAGCGCTGAGCATCAAAGCCCGCGCCTGATCGACGGCACGCACCGGGCCGGACAAGGGCTGGTCCGCCAGCCGGCCAGTCATCAGCCGATCGGGATCGCTCAAATGCAGGCCGATGCGCGGCGCGCGCGGACCGGCGGGCATATAGTCGATACCGCCTTCTACTCGCAGCCGCTCCGCGCCCTGCCCCCAGGCCGAACCGCTGGTGCGCGCGGCCTGCATGGCGCAGCGCCACGGGCCGTGACGCCATTCGCCCTGTACCGCCAGCCGCTCTTCCGTCAGTCCAACGCCCTGATCCGGGTCGATCCGCGCCCGGTCATAGCGCAACCCCCAATGCAGTGTCGGCGTAAGGCTGTGCCGCGCCTCCAGCGCCATGCCCGTCAATTGCGCAGACCCCAGATTAGCCGGAAAATAACCCCGTTCGACAAAGGCCAGCCTGTCGCGCACATGCCCACCATAGGCGCCGGCATCCAGCCGCAGCGCCGACGTCGCGGCCCAACGCAGGCCGATGCGGGTGCGGCTGTCCCGCTCCGGCCGCAGCGCATTACGCAACGCCCGATAGGAAGGCTGGTCCAGCCCCAGCGCACCGATCGTCCCGATATCGGCATAGGCGCGCACCGTTTCGCGATAATCGGCCGTCAGCGCCAGACGCGGCGTAGCGGCAAAGGCCATATGCGCGGACGGCACGAAATCGTCGCGCACGCGCAGATCGTCGCGGCTGTAAGGCGATGTGGCATTGACCGCCTTGTTGCTGAACTTGGCCGCCTGCCACCCGATGGTCGCTGACAGCCGATCGTCGACTTGCGGCATATCCATCCGCACGTCGACCATCCGGACACTGCTGCGCGGCTGGTAATCGGTACGCCCGGCAATCAGCGCAGCAACGCGCTGACGGCGGCGTTGCAAAGTCAGATGCAGGTCGGCCGGCTGGGCCGACAACGGCGTCCACTCGATCGCGTAGATGCGCGCGGGCCGTTGGGCAAAGGGCAATTGCGGCGCGGGACGGACCGAGAAATTGATGCGCGGACGCAGCGCGAAACCGGCATGATCCGGCCAAAAGGAATCCGCCATGGCCGACCCTGGCAACAAGGCCGTCGTCAGCAGGGCGGGCAGAAGACGGCGCATCAGCGCCCTCCCGCATCGGCAAAACGCACTGGCCGGGCCTGGGACGTCGCATAGCCGATCGCATAGCCCACATGATCGGACAGGCGCTGGTTGGCCGGGCCGCCGAACGCTATCTGTGCGGCCGCCACCGTCATCGGCGCGCCATCTTCGGCGCGGGCGAAGGTCCAGTCCTTGGACCGCAGCACCGTTTCGTCCAGATCGCGCCGGTCCGCCGGATCGGCCAGCAGCGCCTGCGCCTTCGCCTGACGGCTGCCGCCGAGCGAGGTTGCGACGAAGTTCAGGCCGGCGCGATTCCAGTGTGCGAAGAAGGTGCGGATGCGGTGCGCGTCCCCGCCGATATTGAGGTCACCGCCCAGCAAAAGGGTTCGGTCGCGCGGCACATGGCGCGCGACAAAGCCGGCGAGCAGTCCCGCCTGCCGATCGAAGGCCCTGAGCGAACGGGCGATCGACACGCCCGCCGCCTTGCGCGCATTGAGGTGCGTATTCACCACCGCGACCGGTCGGTCGATGCCCGGCACGCGCAGATGGGCGATCATCGCGCCCTTGTTGGCCAGGCAGTCGAACCCTGCGCAGGCGAAGGCGGGATAGGCGATCCGATCGACCGCGACGATCGGATAATCGGACAGGATGATGAGGCCGCTGTTCAACTGCTTGCTCAGCGTTTCGCCCCGGTCCCAACGCGCCGCGCGCAGATAGGCTTGATCGGTCGCCGTGGCCGGGAACGCGCTGCGCATCGCCCTGTCCGGCCCGGCCGCCACATGGGCATAGCCGGCGCGCTGCGCGAACTGCGCCGCATCGGCAACGAAGCCTTCCTGGATCAGGACGATATGGGGCTGATGCCCCTCGGCGCGCAGGCCCGCCAGCCGATCGGCGATCCGCCCCAATGCCTCGTCCCGGCCGAAAGCGACCGGCCAGGGCAGGCCCATGACATTATAGGTCATGATGGACAGCGGCAGGTCGGCCGATGCAGCGGGCAGCGACGCCCTGCGCAGATCGCCAGGCGAACTGGCACTGGGCGAGCTGGCGGCCAGCAAGGCCGTCAGGCTCGCAAACAATAAAGCGCGCGCTGGTTTGAACATGATGAAGACCCCTGAACAGGGCCTAGCCCGCCCATGGGTCATGCCCATGTCCGCGCGATGGCAGCGCGGTTAAAGTTGCAAGTCAGATCCCGTCATCGCGCCGACGCACGGCTGTCATTATTGCGGGCGGTGCCCCTTGCGCCATTTGTTCCACAGGTGGCGCATCAGCATGGCCGGCGGCATCCGCAACCAATGCGAACGGATATAGAAAGCGAAGACCAGCAACTTCCGGCTCTCCTGTCCCCAGCCGTTGCGCGCCAGCAGCCGCGCCCGGACCAGCCGGTCCCACAGCGTCAGCCGCGCGCCATCACCATAGAGCGCGCCCGCCAGCCGTCGTGCCTGCCCCACATGGCGGGCCAGACCATGGCGTGCGGCCCGCGCATCCAGTGCGGCAGGATCGGCATCGGGCAGCAGGCAGTGTATATCCCAAAGATTGCGCAAGCCCCCCTGCATATCGCCATCGGCCAGCATATGGGCGGCCGAATGGACGATCCGGTCCTCGGCCGACAAAATATATAACCCATTGGCTATGGGTATGGCATCCGCGATCATCGCGGCGGCCTCGGGCGTCTGCCGCGCGGTCAGCGGCAGGACGGTGTGATGCACATCGATCATCCGATCACGCTCGACATGGATCATCGGCGGCAGTTCGTGCATCCACTGCCGATAATAGGCTTCGTCATAGGGGTCTTCCTTGACCCATTCCCACCCGGCCGCGATCAGCGCCCGCTCCACCGCCGGCATGGCGTTGCGCGGCACGAGGATGTCGAGATCGCCGATGAAGCGCCCCTGCCCCGCGCGCAGATCGGCCGCGACATAGGCCGTGCCCTTGAGCAATATGGGCTTCACATCCAGTCCGCGCATCGCATCAGCCGCGCGGTCCGCTTCCCACAGCGCCTGCTGCCCTTCCCGTGCAGTGTCGCGCTTCGCATCCGTCAGGACCAGCCGCGCCGCGTCGGGCACGGCGACATCGTCCAGCCGATAGGCCAGCGTCCCGATCAGCCGCTCGGCCCGCGCGGCGGCGAGCAGGCGGTTCCACCCCTCCGCGTCCAGCCGCCCGGACTGCGCCGGATCGCGCAGCACCTGCACCAGCAGGGCCGCGCTCATGCCAGTTCCTCCCACAGTCGATCGACCATGGCGAAGGCTTCCTCGCCCGACGCGAAGTCGATCGCCCGTGCCGGCACCTGTCGCACGAAACGGGTGAGGCCGGTGAAGGCCGGTTCGCCCATCGCGACATAATTGGTAGAGGCTTGCGTCAGGCGCATGAAAATCTCACCCTGCCCCAAAGTCCGCACATCGGCGGCGTGCCCAAAGCGCGGGAAGAGCAGCAGGGCCGGCATACCCCCTTCATCCATGCGCGCGACGGCGTCGGCGCGCGGCACCATATGGCGGATATCCCCCTTGGCCGTGGCGGTCAGCAGCGGCCCCATCCGCGCCTCCCCCACCGCGCCGGTCACGACGTCGATCGCGCGGTTCTTCAGGCTGACGAGGCGCGGAAAGGGCAGGATCGCGCCGGTGTCGCAATCGAGCAGCGCGAACTCGTCGCCCATGAAACGCCAGCCACGCTCGCCCAGCAGCGCCGACAGGGTCGACTTGCCCGACCCGGACTCGCCGGTCATCACCAGTACGCGGCCATCTTTCTCTACGCTGGAAGCATGAAGCAAGAGGTGCCGGCGCCAACCCAGCGCCATTTGCAGGTTCATCCCCATCTCGGCGGCCAGCAACCCATGGGCCAGGCTCATCGGTGCGGCATCGGCCAGGCCATGGTCGCCGGTGATGAAAATGGACGGGCGCACGAAGCGACGCAGCAGGCTGGTCGGTTGAAGACGGACGGTGAAGTCGGCAATCGCGCCCTGCACATCGGGATAGGCGGCGTAGAGCCGCGCCAATTGCTCGATCGGCTGTCGCCATGCGGACCCGATGCGGAAGGTCGCCGGGCCGATGCGCAGGGTGATATGATGCCTCATGCCGGGCGCACCAGCCCCAGCACGACCAGCGCATCCAGATGCGCCGCGATTTCCGCTATCGCCTCCTCCTGCGGTCCCAGGTCAAAATCGCGCGCCAGCCGGTCATGCATCGCCTGCGCCGTCACCGGCGCACCATCGTCCATGCGCTCCATGATTTCGGGCACGGGGCTGATGACCATATGGGTCTGGCCGGAACGATGATGGTAGAAAAGCGTGAGATCGTTCAGGATGCAGGTCGCCACCGCATCCGATGCATCCCGGCGATAGGCTGTCGTCGCGTTCAAATCCGGCACCCCAAACCACTGTCCAACTCGCTGTAGCGCGAAAGACGTAGCCAAGAGCCTAACGCATCAGGCCCCTATTGCATCAGGAAAGCGCCGGCGACGGGATCGGTTGGCGAACGCGGCTGCCGGCCAGTCCTTCAAAGGCGCGCAGATAGCGATCGAGCGCCCGGTCGACACCATGATCGCGGATCGCCACGGCTCGCATCGTGGCTGGTGCCGGTCGGGTCATGCTACGTTCTATGGCGCGAGCAAAGGCCCCTGCATCGCCCACCGGCGTCACAGGATGCTGGCCACCGGCGGCCAGCAAGGGGCGGATATTGGGCGTGCTGTCGGTCGCAACGACATCCGCGCCGCAAGCCATCGCTTCGATCAGCGTGGCGCATAGCCCTTCCCAGCGGGACGGCTGGAGCAGCAGGTCCGTTTGCCCCATCAGCGCGGCTAGACGATCGGGATCGCACACGAAACCGGCGAAATCGACCCGATCGGCTATACCCAGTGCGGCGCATTGGCGCTCCAGATCGGCGCGCAACGGCCCCTGACCTGCGATGGTAAGACGCCAGTCATGGTGGCGCAATTGCGACAATGCCGTCAGCGCCATCGCCTGATCCTTCTGCCCGGCCAGCCGCCCCACCATCAGCAGCCGCCATGGATCGCCGGGCCGGCGCGGCGCGCGCCCCGAACAGGCCTGCTCCATGGCGCGGGTCACGGTGGGGCGCGGCAACAACCGCGCATCGCCGCTCTGGGCCAGCAGGGCGCGGTCATGCTCACCCATCACGATGGTCAGGTCGCTGAGGCGCGCGATGGCGCGAAAGCGCTTCAGCCGCATCCAGGCAGCTGGTCCATGCTGGCCGGGACGGACGATCGGGTTGGAAATGCGGCTGACCGCCTGGGTCGCGGTGCCCAGCGTCGCCAGCGCCACCAGCATATTGCTCTGATTGCCGGCGGAATAGAGGATGTCCGGGCGATGGCGCCGCACCATGGTGGCCAGTGCCGGAAATTGCGCGATCATCGACAGGCGGCGCGTCCCGCCCAGCGTCGGCACCTGCCGGATGGCCAGCGCCGGATCGATCAGATGCGCGCAGGCACCGTCCGTGCGGGTCATCCACAATTCGACCGGCACACCCCGGCGCAGCAGATGATTGGCAAGCAGTATGGCGACGCGGTCCAGCCCGCCATCGCCCGGCTGGTACAGATAGACCGCCACCGAAAAATTGCGCGCCGAAGGGCGGCGGGACTGAAACATCGATATGCCCTCGACGAAAAATCGAACCGTTGAAGGTTCGACGTCGTCAACGCGGACAAACCGTATTCGTTCAGATCAGTTCGGGGCGATCCGGGAACGGATCAGCGCGGCATCTGCAGCGAGGCGTAGCAGGTAAAGCCGCTCGTCCCCCGCTGAAGCCGGCGGATATAGTTCAGATAGGCCTGATTCTGCTCATAGCCGGTGCCGGGCAGGCGGCCGCCGCGCAGCGCCTGCTTCACCTGCTCGCCGGTAAAGCTGCGGCCGGTTCCCGGATAAGCGCCGGGGGTGCCAGCCGGGACCAGCTGGCCATTGGGCGCGACGAAATTGCCGGCGCGACCCTGATCGGGCACCGGGATGGTGCAGTTCAGCACCGAAGCTGCGGTGTTGGCGAGCGCCGGGCGAATCGACACGATGGCGGAGGCGGCCACCGCGCCGCCCATCAGCAATTGACGGCGGGTCGGCACCGCCAGCGATTCCGGCAAGGATTGCGCATCGGGCGCAACCGCTGCATCAGGCGCTTGCGTTTCATCCTGTTCGGGCTTCGGGTCGCTCATTGCGTCAAGATCCGTTCGTCCCGCTTGTCAAAGCGTAAAGATTGCAGACTAATGCTATAGCCATCGCAGCAATTGCGCGACAAATCCAGCGCGGTAACCATGAATCGACTGACAATATCCCAGATTACGGCCTCCCTCGCCATGCTGTTGCTTGGCACCGGAGGCGCCCTGTTGCTGGGCGCTTCGCCCGTTACCATAGCGCTGCCCATATTGGCGGGCCTGATCGTCCTGCTCATCTGCGCCGAGGGTATTGTCGCACGCGCCGCCCCGGACCGTGCCGCGCTAGATGCGCCCGACCTGATCGGCCATCGCGACTTCGCCAGCCTGCTGGAGGGGATTTCCGATCCGCTGATGCTGGTGGAGCGCGGCCGGATCGTCCGGACGAATCGCGCGGCGCAGCGCTTGCTGGGTAACCATATCGAGGGGGAGGATGCGCGCATCGCCATCCGCCATCCCGCCGCTGCCGAACGGCTGGCCAGCAGCGCGCCGATGGCCGAGCCGGTGATGGTCGAACTGGTGGGCCTGGGCAGCCGCGACCAGCGCTGGCAGATGCGCGTCGCGCCGATCGGCCAGGTAGCCGACATGCGCCGGCTGGTCCATCTGGTCGATCATAGCGGCACCCATGCGGCCGAGCGGATGCGCGTCGATTTCGTCGCCAATGCCAGTCACGAACTGCGCACGCCGCTGGCGGGCATATTGGGCTTCATCGAGACATTGGCCGACCCGGAAATGGGCAAGGATGTCGAGACGCGCCAACGCTTCTTGAAGATCATGGATGGCGAAGCGCGGCGGATGCAGCGGTTGATCGATGATCTCATTTCGCTCAGCCGTATCGAGGCGGAGAAATATCGGGCGCCCGACGCGCTGGTCGACATGTCCGAACTGGCGGCCGAGGTGGTCGGCGTCTTCCGATCCAGCCATGGTGATCGCGGGCGCGAGGTCGAAATGGACATCGCACCGCAACTGCCGACCGTGCAGGGCGACCGGGCGCAACTATCCCAGCTGCTCCATAATCTGATCGGCAACTCTATCAAATATGGCCGTCCCGGCACGCCGATTCGCGTGACGTTGAACGAAGGGCCAAGCGGCATGACCCGCCTGACCGTCGCTGATGAGGGCGAAGGCATCGGGCCGGACCATCTGCCCCGCCTGACCGAGCGCTTCTATCGCGTCGATTCGGGCCGCAGCCGGGCGATGGGCGGCACGGGCCTGGGCCTGGCCATCGTCAAACATATCGTCGAGCGGCATCGTGGCCGGTTCGATATTGCCAGCACGCTGGGCAAAGGCACGGCCATCACCGTGCTGCTGCCCCCGCCGGTCGAAGAAGCACCGAATAAAAATGACGAAAAAAGGCGCCCATCCGCCCTTTCAGGGACCATGTCATAAAAACGAAACCTGACTGTCACAAAGGCGCGATGGTCCGCGACTAGGCGCTTCCACAAGGGGGCAGCGACAAGCGAATCGCGGCCTTGATTATGGAGGTTTCCGTGAAGAAATTCGCACTGCTCGCCGCGACGACCGTCAGCGTTCTCAGCCTTGCCGCTTGCGGCGACCAGTCCGGCGGCGGTGCCGGCGCCACGCGCGACCAGATTCGCGCGGTCGGCTCTTCCACCGTCTATCCCTTCGCCACGGCGGTCGCCGAACTCTTCGTGCAGGGCAATGCCGGCATGAAGTCGCCGATCATCGAATCCACCGGCACCGGCGGCGGCATGAAGCTGTTCTGCGCCGGCGTCGGCGCCCAGCATCCCGACATCGCCGACGCATCGCGCCGGATGAAGAAGGCGGAGTTCGAGCAGTGCGCCGCCAACGGCGTGAAGGACATCATCGAAATCCAGATCGGCGTCGATGGCCTCGCCTTTGCCGAATCGAAGCAGGGTCCGGGCCTGAAGCTGACCCCCAAGATCGTCTATGAGGCGCTGGCCGCCAATCCATATGGCAAGGGGCCGAACAAGGCGCAGACCTGGAAGGATGTGGACCCCAGCCTGCCCGCCATCGCCATTTCCGTCTTCGGCCCGCCGTCGACCAGCGGCACGCGCGACTCGCTCGCCGAACTGATCCTGGAAAAGGGTTGCCAGTCGGACGAAGCGATGAAGGCGCTCAAGGAAAAGAACGAAGACGAGTATAAAGCGACCTGCACCCGCGTTCGCGAAGACGGCAAATATGTCGACTCCGGCGAGAACGACAATCTGATCGTGCAGAAGCTGGGCGCGAACCCCAATGCGGTCGGCGTGTTCGGCTACAGCTTCCTTGAGGAAAACAAGGATACGCTCAAGGACGTGCCGATCAACGGCGTCGAAGCGACCTATGAAACCGTGTCGACCGGCCAGTATCCAGGCGCCCGTCCGCTCTACATCTATGTGAAGAAAGCGCATATGACGGCCATCCCCGGCCTCCAGGGCTTCCTCAACACCTTCGCCGCCAACTGGAACCCCGACGGCGCGCTGACGAAGCGCGGCATGGTCGCGGCGCCGGAAGATGTGCGCAAGAAGAGCGCCGAAACGGTCAAGGCGCTGACCGTCCTTGACGGTTCGCAGCTGAAGTAAGGTTGACATGACCGGTCCTGCAATCCTCCTGCTGCTGGCGGGCCTGGGCGCGATCGCCTGGGTCAGCGCCCGCGCCCGCGCGCTGCGGCTGCAAACCGCCGCACGCGCCACCGGGCGCCGTGACGCCGTCCATTCGCTGCCCGGCTATCATGGCTGGTATGTTGCGCTGTGGACGTTGGTCCCCGCCGCGATCTTCCTGGCGATCTGGGCCAATGTCGCGCCCGGCCTCGTCACGCAGAGCGTGCTCGCCGATCCGGCGGCGCAGAGCCTGCCCGTCGACGCCTTCTCCCGCTCCGCCATCCTCGGCGAAGCACGGGCGATCGCCAATGGCAGCCAGGCGGGGGCGTTCAATCCCCTGTCGCAGGGCCTGGTCGAACCCTATGCGCAAGCGCTCAACAAATATGGCATCGCCGGCGCCGTTCTGGCGCTGGTGCTGGCCTTTGCCGGCGGCGCCTTCGCCTTCACCCGCGTCCGCCCCGACTTCCGGGCGCGCACGCGGGTCGAGCGGCTGGTCATGGCGTCGCTGCTGATCGCATCGCTGATCGCGATCATCACCACGCTGGGCATCGTCGCGTCGCTGCTGTGGGAAAGCTTTCGCTTCTTCTCCATGGTCAATCCCATCGACTTCCTGTTCGGCACCAAATGGTCGCCGCAGTCGGCCGCCATGGGCTATGGCAATGACGACGCGTTCGGCGCGGTGCCGCTCTTCTGGGGTACCATCTTCATCGGCGCGATCATTGCCATGATCGTGGCGATCCCGCTGGGCCTGATGAGCGCCATTTACCTGACGCAATATGCAAGCCCGACGGTGCGCAAGTGGATGAAGCCGACGCTGGAGATGCTCGCGGGCGTGCCCACGGTCGTCTACGGCTATTTTGCCGCGCTCACCATCGCCCCTGCCCTGCGCGATTTCGCCGTCATGATCGGCATCCATGGCGCCTCTTCGGAAAGCGCACTGGCCGCCGGCCTCGTCATGGGCGTGATGATCATCCCGTTCGTGTCCTCCATGGCCGACGACAGCATTGCCGCAGTGCCGCAGTCGATGCGCGACGGCAGCCTGGCGATGGGCGCCACCACCAGCGAGACGATCACCCGCGTGCTGATCCCCGCCGCCCTCCCCGGCGTCGTGGGCGGCGTATTGCTGGCCGTGAGCCGCGCCATTGGTGAAACAATGATCGTGGTGATGGCTGCCGGCCTTGCTGCAAACCTCACCGCCAACCCCTTTGCCAGCGTGACCACGGTGACGACCCAGATCGTCCAGTTGCTGACCGGCGACCAGGAGTTCGACAGTGCCAAGACGCTCGCCGCCTTCGCGCTGGGCCTGGTGCTGTTCATCGTCACCCTGCTGCTCAACATCGTGGCCCTGCGGGTCGTAAAGAAATATCGCGAGGCTTACGACTAATGAGCACACGCAACCCCACCGACTGGAAGTCGGAGGCCATGCGCAAGCGGATTGCGGGGCGCTATGCCGCCGAACGCCGCTTCAAGTTCGCGGGCCTGTTCGCCGTCGTCCTGTCCGCATCCTTCCTGGCCTTCCTGCTCGTCACCATGATGGGCAACGGCCTGCGCGGCTTTACCCGGACCGAAATCGCGCTGAAAGTCGATTTCCCGGCCTCGCCGCTGCTGCTCGATCCCAAGGCGATCACGGACGAGGCTCTGGCCAACGCCAATCTGCCGATGGTGACCGGCACGGTCGCCAAGACCGCGCTGGGCGACAAGGCCGACGCGCTTCTGTCGCCGACTGCCTGGATCAACATCCGTGACGCGATCAAGGCCGATCCGACGATCCTGAGCCGTACCGCGACGATCAGCGTTCCCGCATCGACCGGGCTGGACCTGGCCGCAAAGAGCAAGGGATCGCCCGAGATGGAGGCGGAGGTCGCACGGCTGAAGCAGCAGGGCGTCTTGTCGACCGGCTTCAATTTCGGCTTCCTGACCGCCAGCGACGGCACCGATCCGACGCAGGTCGGCATCTGGGGCGCGTTCAAGGGGTCGCTGCTGACGATGCTCGTGACGCTGATCCTCAGCTTCCCGGTCGGCGTGGCGACGGCCCTCTATCTGGAGGAATATGCCCGCAAAAATTGGTGGACCGACATTATCGAAGTGTCGATCAACAATCTGGCGGCCGTGCCCTCCATCATCTTCGGCCTGCTCGGCCTGTCGATCTTCCTCAATCTGGCCCATCTGCCCCGATCGGCGGCGCTGGTGGGCGGCATGACGCTGGCGCTGATGACGATGCCCGTCATCGTCATCGCGGGCCGCAACGCGATCAAATCGGTCCCGCCCAGCATCCGCGACGCGGCACTGGGCATCGGGGCCAGCCCGGTGCAGGTCGTGTTCCAGCATGTGCTGCCGCTCGCCTTGCCCGGCATCCTGACCGGCACCATCATCGGCATGGCCCGCGCGCTGGGTGAAACCGCGCCGTTGCTGATGATCGGCATGCGCGCCTTCATCGCGACCCCGCCGGGCGGCATCACCGACCCTGCGACCGTACTGCCGGTGCAGATCTTCCTGTGGTCGGATGAAGTCTCCAAGGGCTTCGTCGAAAAGACCTCTGCTGCCATCATCGTCCTGCTGGCCTTCCTGCTCGCGATGAACGGCCTCGCCATCTACCTGCGCAACAAGTTTGAAACACGGTGGTAATCACACCCATGACACAAGAACAAACCAACCTGACCATCGACAATCCCAAGATGTCGGCCCGCGACGTCAAGGTTTTCTATGGCGAGAAGCAGGCGATCAAGGGCGTGTCGATCGATGTCGGCATGGACCATGTCACCGCCTTCATCGGCCCGTCGGGCTGCGGCAAGTCGACCTTCCTGCGGACGCTCAATCGCATGAACGACACGGTCGCATCGGCGCGGGTCGAGGGTGAAATCACGCTGGACGGCGAGAATATCTACGCCCCGTCGATGGACGTGGTGCAGCTGCGCGCGCGGGTTGGCATGGTGTTCCAGAAGCCCAATCCCTTCCCCAAGTCGATCTACGAGAATATCGCCTATGGGCCGCGCATCCACGGCCTGGCCGCGGGCAAAGCGGACATGGACGTGATCGTCGAAAAGTCGCTGCGCCGCGCGGGCCTGTGGGACGAGGTCAAGGATCGCCTGCATGACAGCGGCACCGCCCTGTCGGGTGGTCAGCAGCAGCGTCTGTGCATCGGCCGCGCCATCGCGGTCGAACCCGAAGTCATTCTGATGGACGAGCCTTGTTCGGCGCTGGACCCGATCGCAACGGCGAAGATCGAGGAGCTGATCCACGAACTGCGCGGTCGCTATGCGATCGTGATCGTGACGCATAACATGCAGCAGGCCGCCCGCGTGTCGCAGCGGACCGCCTTCTTCCATCTGGGCGATCTGGTCGAATATGGCGTGACGTCGGACATCTTCACCAATCCCCGCCAGGAGCGGACCAAAGACTATATCACCGGTCGTTACGGCTGATCGGGCGGGAGAGACAGACATGGCTGAACATACGATCAAGGCATTTGACGAGGAAATCGACCGGTTGCGCGGGCTGATCGCCGAAATGGGCGGTCGCGCGGAAGCGGCGATCGAAAATGCCATGCTGGCGCTCCAGCGGCAGGACAAGAAGCTCGCGGCCGAAGTCGTCGCCGACGACAAGCGGATCGACGCGATCGAGGCGGAAGTCGAGAAGCTGGTGATTCAGGTGATCGCCCTGCGCGCGCCGATGGCCAACGACCTGCGCGACGTGATCGCGGCGCTCAAGATCGTCAGCGTGGTGGAGCGCATCGGCGACTATGCCAAGAATATCGCCAAGCGCGTCCCGCTGATCGCGACCAACAAGCGGACGCTGGAGCCCATCGCGCTGCTGCCGTCCATGGGGCAGGTCGCAGGCGAGATGGTGCATGATGCGCTCAACGCCTTCGCCGCGCGCGACGCCGATCTGGCGCTGGCAGTGATCGAACGCGACACGGTCGTGGACGATTTCTACAACAGCGTCTTCCGCACGCTGGTGACGTTCATGGTCGAAAATCCCAAGACGATCAGCGAATGCGCCCATCTGCTGTTCGTGGCCAAGAATATCGAACGCATCGGCGACCATGCGACCAATGTCGCGGAAATGGTCTATTATGCGGCCACCGGCCAGACCCTGCCCGAGCGCGAGCGCGGCGCCGACATCCAGCCGGAGGACTGATCCATGGCAAGAGCGAAGATGCTGCTGGTCGAGGATGACGCAGCGCTGGCGGAACTGCTGATCTGGCATTTCAAGCGTGAGGATTTCGACGTCGCCCATACGGTCGATGGCGAGGAAGCGCTGCTGATGGCGCAGGAAAATGTGCCTGACATCGTGTTGCTCGACTGGATGGTCGAAAGCCTGTCCGGCATCGAAGTGTGCCGTCGTCTGCGCCGCATGAACGGCACGGCCAACATCCCGATCATCATGCTGACCGCGCGCGGTGAAGAAGAAGATCGAGTGCGTGGGCTGGAAACCGGCGCGGACGATTATGTGACCAAGCCGTTCAGCCCCCGCGAGCTGGTGGCGCGCGTCGGCGCGGTGCTGCGCCGCGTGCGCCCGGCACTGGCCGGCGAGACGCTGACCTTTGCCGATGTCGAGATGGACACGGTGGGGCACAAGGTGCGCCGCAGCGGTCAGGTGATCCCGTTGGGTCCGACCGAATTCCGCCTGCTCAAGCATTTTCTGGAGCATCCCGGCTGGGTCTTTTCGCGCGAGCGGCTGCTCGACAGCGTATGGGGGCAGGACAGCGACATCGAACTGCGCACGGTCGACGTCCATATCCGCCGCCTGCGCAAGGCGATCAATGGCGATGGCCAGTATCAGGATATCATCCGCACGGTGCGGTCGGCCGGCTATGCGCTGGATACCGAAGGGGTCGGCTGACACGCGCCACTCCTGACGCCTAATATACAGCCTCTCCGAATTGCCATTCGGGGAGGCTTTTTTTCTATGCAAGGCAAGTTGGTAAGGAGCCGTCATCCATGTCCGCCTGTCCCACCATGTTCGTCCGCCAATATTTTCACGGGACGCGCGCCGACCTGAAACCCGGCGACCTGATCGCCGTTGGCCACGCGTCCAATTTCGGTTCGGGCAAGCCTTTGTCCTGGGTCTATCTGAGCGCGACGCTGGATGCGGCGATCTGGGGCGCCGAACTGGCTGGCGGCAGTGGCCCGGACCGCATTTATGTCGTCGAGCCGACCGGCGCGATCCTGGACGATCCCAATGTGACCGACAAGAAATTCCCCGGCAACCCGACCCTGTCCTACCGCTCCCGCGACCCGCTGCGCGTCGTCGCCGAAATCGTGGGTTGGCAGGGGCATCCGCTTGAACAGGTCCAGCAGATGAAAGCGCATCTGGACCAATTGAAGGCGCAGGGCCTGGATCACATCATCGATTGATCGCCGTTAAGCGATCTCTCTCACCATGAAAAACGCCCCGGAAGCAGAGCCGGGGCGTTTTTCATGGTCAACGCTATGCGCCGATCAGGCGGCGCGGCGGGCCTTGTTGAGTTTTTTGAGCAGCATGTCGCGCTTCAGGCGGGACAGATGGTCGATGAAAAGAACGCCTTCCAGATGATCCATTTCATGCTGGAGACAGGTGGCCAGCAGCCCTTCCAGCTGCTCTTCATGGATGCGGCCCTCGCGGTCCATCCAGCTCGCGCGGACGGTGGCGGGGCGTTCAACCTCGGCATATTGATCCGGGACCGACAGGCAGCCTTCCTGATAGACCGACAATTCTTCCGAACCCTTGAGGATTTCGGGATTGATGAAGACCATCGGCTTTTTGACCGGCTTGGCGTCTTCTTCGTCCGATTCGGGCTCCTGAAGGTCCATGACCAGCACCCGCTTGGGCACGCCGACCTGGATCGCGGCCAGGCCGATGCCCGGCGCGTCGTACATGGTTTCGAACATATCGTCGATCAGCGTCTGCAGATCGTCGTCAATCGCCTCGACCGGGGTCGAGATGGTGCGCAGCCGCGGATCGGGCGCTTCGAGGATGGGACGGATGGCCATAGGCCGAACATAGGCGGAACAGGCGCAAATATCAAGCGGGCGGCGGGATCAGCGCCGCGATCGCGGAGTTGGCAAGTCGCAATAGGACGGCACGCGCTTAACTTCGCACATTTCCCGCATATTCTGAAATATCGGACCAAGAATAGGAAATTAAATAACAATAGCAATCTATTGGGACAAACCATCATCTACCGGAAATTGCGGCTGTAGGACAGCCCCAGACCCGTTATCGCCTACCCCACCGGCCGCCGCGCGCGCAGGGCCTGCGCCAGCGTGCCTTCATCCAGATAGTCGAGTTCGCCGCCGACCGGCACACCATGGGCGAGTTGAGTCAGGCGGATGGGAAAGCGCTCCAGTCGCTCGGCCAGATAATGGGCGGTGGTCTGCCCCTCCAGCGTGGCGTTCATGGCCAGCACCACTTCGTCGATGCCGCCCGGCTCCAGCCGCGCGATCAGCGCGTCGATGGTCAGATCCTCAGGCCGTACCCCTTCCAATGCGGACAGGCGCCCGCCCAGCACATGGAAACGGCCGGGGAACAGGCGTGACTTGTCCAGCGCCCACAGGTCCGACACATCCTCCACCACGCACAACGCGCGCGGATCGCGGCGGTGATCGGTACAGATGCCGCACGGATCGACCGTATCGACATTGCCGCAAAGATGGCAGGTAACCAGCCGTTCGTTCACGGCCTCCAGCGCGCGCAGCAGCGGTTCCATCGCGCCTTCGCGCCGTTTGAGCAGATGCAGCACCGCGCGCCGCGCCGAACGGGGACCAAGCCCGGGCAGGCGGGACAGGGCTTGCGTGAGTGCTTCTATTTCTGGTGAGGCCATAAGGTGAGATAAGGGGTTGCATGTCATCCCGACAAGAGCTTTGAGGCCCCATCATGCGTATCATCTATATGGGCACCCCCGATTTCGCCGTTCCCGCGCTCGACGCGCTGGTCAAGGCGGGTCATGACGTCGTCGCGGTCTACAGCCAGCCGCCCCGCCCCGCCGGTCGCGGCAAGGCATTGCGCCCCTCCCCGGTTCATGGCCGCGCCGAGGCACTGGGCATAGAAGTGCGCACGCCGGTGTCGCTCAAGGATGCCGGGGTGCAGGCAGACTTCGCCGCGCTGGAGGCCGATGTGGCCGTGGTCGCGGCCTATGGGCTGATCTTGCCGCGCGCGGTGCTGGACGCGCCGCGCCATGGCTGCATGAACATCCACGCGTCCTTGCTGCCGCGATGGCGGGGAGCGGCGCCGATCCAGCGGGCGATCCTGTCGGGCGACAATGTCACCGGCGTGACGATCATGGACATGGAAGCGGGCCTGGACACCGGGCCGATGCGCGCCAAGCATGTCACGCCGATCGAGGACAAGACCGCCGGCGCGCTGACCGCCGAACTGGCGCAGGCCGGCGCAGAGCTGATGATCGAAGTGCTGGACGATATCGCGCTGCACCCGCCGATGGCGCAGCCCGAGGACGGCGTCACCTATGCCGCCAAGATCGACAAGGCGGAATCGCGGATCGACTTTATCAAGGACGCGCATCAGGTCGAACGGCAGGTCCGCGCCTTCAATCCCTTCCCCGGCGCCTTTTTCGAATATCGCGGCGAGCGATTCCGTATCCTGGCCGGGCATGTCGAACATCATGCCGGAACGCCGGGCGAATTGCTGGACGACAGCCTGCTGATCGGGTGCGGCCATGACGCGATCCGCCCGACCCTGATCCAGCGGGCGGGCAAGGGCGCGATGTCGCCGGGCGAATTGCTGCGCGGTTACGAGATGCCGGCGGGGAGCCGGGTGGATGGGTGATGGCCCGATGAAGGCGGGTTCGTGACTCGCTTCGCCTTTACCGTCGAATTTGACGGCCGCCCCTTCATGGGCTGGCAGCGGCAGGCACATGGGCCGAGCGTGCAGCAGGCCATCGAGGACGCGATTTTCGCGGTCACGGGCGAGCGGGCGATCATCCACGCCGCCGGGCGCACCGATGCGGGCGTTCACGGACTGGCGATGCGTGCCCATGCGGAGATCGGGAAGGATATCGCGCCCTTCCGCCTGATGGAGGCGATCAATGCGCGGCTGCGGCCCGATCCGGTGGCCATCCTGACGTGCGACGTGATGCCGGACGACTGGCATGCGCGCTTTTCCTGCCTGGGGCGGTCCTATATCTATCGCATCGCCAATCGCCGGGCGCCGCTGACCTTCGACCGGGGGTTGATGTGGCGGGTGATCCAGCCGCTGGATGCCGACGCGATGCATGCGGCGGCGCAGATATTGGTGGGTCTGCACGACTTCACCACCTTCCGCTCGGCCCATTGTCAGGCGCATAGTCCGGTCAAGACGCTGGACCGGCTGGCGGTGGAGCGGGACGGCGATCGCATCGCCATCCATGCGGCGGCGCGATCCTTCCTGCATCATCAGGTGCGATCGATGGTCGGGTGCCTGGCCATGGTCGGGATGGGCCGATGGAGCGCCGACGATCTGCGCGCCGCGCTGGAGGCGAAGGATCGGGCCGCGCTGGGCCTTAACGCGCCGCCGGACGGGCTGTATTTCGTGCGCGCCACTTATTCGGACGAAGTCGTCAGCTAAGGGCGGCGACCCGTACCTGATTCTTGCCGGCACGTTTGGCATCGCGCATCGCATCGTCGGCACGGCCGATCAGCCGGTCGAGATCGGCGGGATCGGGCCTGTCGGTGGTGACGAGGCCCAGGCTGCCGCTGATCCCCATGCCATAGGCGGCCAGCGCCAACCGGACATCCTCCGCAACGGCGGCGACGGCCGCTCCATCACGGTTCGCCAACAGCAGCAGAAATTCGTCCCCGCCCAGCCGCGCGACGACATCGCCGGCATGGGTATGCGCGCGCAGGATCGCGCCGATATCGGCCAGACAGGCATCGCCCGCAGCATGGCCATGATCGTCGTTCAGCCGTTTGAACCCGTCGAGGTCGAGGAACAGCAGGCTGGCGGCGCGGCCCGTCTGGGCGGCATGGCTCAGCACATATTTGGCGCGGCAGGCAAAACCGCGCCGGTTGCAAAGGCTGGTCAGCGGATCGTGCAGCGCCTCGAAACTGGCCTGGCGCAATTCCGACAGATCCTCGATCACGGCCACGTAAAATTCGGGCCGGTCATCATCGTCGCGCACCATCGCCACGGTCAGGTTGATCCAGATGACCGTGCCGTCGGACCGGATATAGCGCTTCTCCATCGAGTAGCGCGGCAGTTCGCCGGCATTGAGCCGCGCCAGCAGCGCTTCGTCGGCATGGAGATCGTCCGGGTGGGTGATCTGCTGAAAGCCGGTGCGGATCAGCGTGTCGGCATCATAGCCGCTGATTTCGCAGAAGCGCGGATTGACGGTCAGAAAATGGCCGTCCAGCCCGACATGGGCGATGCCGATCGGGGCGTGAAGGAATGTCGCTTCGAACCGGCGCTGCGCCCGGCCCAGTTCCAACATCATATTGCTGCATGGGCCGAACAGATCGGCTTCCACCATCGTGGACAAAGGTTTGCGGTCGAGAGATTGGGCAAAATCGTCGTGTAGATGGCGGCTCATCCGCCCTTAATGATGAGGATCGGTAAACAGAGGCTTTACCGCGTCACGCGGACGCGAAGTTTTTCAGAGCTGGGTGCGGAAAGGCGTGAAATTCGTACCCGCATCGTAAACGTCCAGCCCCTCCCGTCGCTTCAGGAAATTGACGACCAGATAGGTGACGGGCGTCAGCACCGCTTCCCAACCGACCTTCATCGCCCAGTTGGTGACCATGACGGTCAGCACCTGCGTGTGGGTCCAGTTGCCGAGGAAGGCGAGCGGGTAGAAGAGGAGACTGTCCACCCCCTGCCCCACGATGGTCGATCCGATGGTGCGCATCCACAAATGCCGCCCCTGCGTCAGCAGCTTCATCTTGGCCATCACGAAACTGTTGGCGAGTTCCCCCGCCCAGAAGGCGCAGAGCGAGGCGAAGACGATGCGCCATGTGCTGCCGAAGACGGTCTCATAGGCCTTCTGATCGGGCCAGCCGTCCGCCGGCGGGAGGGCGACGACCACCCAGCTCATCAGCGCCATGAACAGCATCGCAGCAAAGCCCGCCCACACGCAGCGACGCGCGCGGGAATAACCATATACTTCGGTCAATACGTCGCCGATGACATAGCCCAGCGGGAAGAAGAGGATGCCCGCTCCGAAGGTGAAGCCCCCCAAAGTAGACAGCTTGGCCGCGCCGATCAGGTTCGACAGCAGCAATATGGCGACGAAGGCGGCCATGAAGAAATCATAATAGCGCAGCGGCCGGCCACCCAGCGCATCCGCCTCTATCCTGTGCACCGCCCCGTCGCTCATGATGACGATGCTTATCGCGCAGCCAAGCGATTGCAAGCGGGCGTGCTTGCGAATCCCGCCCATATCGCACGTTTCGTAATTTTTGCTGCGTTGCGATATCGCATTGCAGCATTTCGGGTCGCTTCACCCCCTTGAAGCCACGGCCCGTCCCTTAACTGCCCACTTTTGCACATGGGCTGCCTATGTCGGTCCTTCCTCGCTTGATGCCGCATCGGCGTCGCACCTTTCACGGTCGCCTGTTCGACCCTTCATCCGCCCATCGTGTGCGGCGCGTATTTTCGCGTCCCGGTGGCGGAATCGGAGACATATATGTCCACTTCCAGCGCCCATCGCGCGCATCTTGGCTGGTTCAAACGTCGTCGCGACCTGAAGGTTGACGACATCACGATCGTCGACAAGTCCCAGCTGAACCGGGCCGTGGGCGCGGCAGCGCTGGGCAATGCGATGGAATGGTTCGATTTCGGCGTCTACGGCTATCTGGCCGTCACATTGGGCCGCGTCTTCTTTCCCGCGGGCGATCCGACCGCGCAGCTGATCGCAACCTTGGCGACCTTCACCGCGGCTTTTCTGGTCCGGCCGCTGGGCGGGCTGGTGTTCGGGCCGCTGGGCGACCGCTATGGCCGGCACAAGGTGCTGGCCTTCACCATGATCATGATGGCGATCGGCACCTTCGCCATCGGCCTCATCCCATCCTATGAGCGAATCGGCATGGGCGCGCCCATATTGCTGCTGGTCGCACGATTGATCCAGGGCTTTTCGACCGGCGGCGAATATGGCGGCGCAGCGACCTTCATCGCGGAATATTCGACCGATCAGAAGCGCGGCTTCATGGGCAGTTGGCTGGAGTTCGGCACGCTGGGCGGCTACATCATGGGCGCGGGCACGGTCACCGCGTTGCAAATGACGCTGAGCGATGCCGACATGCTGGCCTGGGGCTGGCGCATCCCCTTCCTGATCGCGGGGCCGCTGGGGCTGCTGGGCCTCTATATGCGGCTGAAGCTGGAGGAAACCCCGGCCTTCCGCGCCTATACGGAGGAAGCCGACAAGCGCGAGCAGGATCGCCTGCCGCTCATCGCCCTGCTGCGCACCCATTGGCGCCAGCTGGTCAAGTGCATGGGGCTGGTGCTGGTCTTCAACGTGACCGACTATATGCTGCTGACCTATATGCCCAATTATCTGAGCGTGACCATGGGTTATGCCGAAAGCAAGGGGCTGTTGCTCATCATTCTGGTGATGCTGGTGATGATGCCGCTCAATGTCGTGGGCGGCGCGATCAGCGATCGCCTTGGCCGCCGGCCGATGATCATCGGCGCCTGCATGGCGCTGATCCTGCTCTCGATACCGTGCATGTGGCTGATCGGAACCGGCAACGACTGGCTAATCTTCGCCGGCCTGATGCTGCTGGGCGTGACGTTGGTCTGCTTTACCAGTTCCATGCCATCGACCCTGCCTGCGCTCTTCTATACGCCGGTGCGCTACAGCGGGCTATCGATTGCGTTCAACGTCTCCGTCTCGCTATTCGGGGGCACGACCCCGCTCGTCACCGCCTGGCTGGTAAGCCAGACCGGCGACCCGCTGGTCCCGGCCTATTATCTGATGGGTGCGGCCGCGATCGGCATCGTGACGATGTGGAACGTGCGCGAAACCGCCGGCATGCCGCTGCGCGGATCGCCGCCAGCGGTGGAAAGCCGGGCGGAAGCCGTCGCCCTGGTGCGCAGCGATCAGCCGGTCACGGTGGACCCTGCGCCGCCTACCCTGTCCCAGCCGGACCGCCCGGCCGGACCGACGCAGTTCGCGCCGGGAACAGCCTGACGAAGTGAGGGCCGGTGCAGTCAGGCGATTGCAACCGGCCCTATCGCCCGCTATCGCGACACGCGCACGGCCCCGTAGCTCAGTTGGATAGAGCATTCGCCTTCTAAGCGAATGGTCGCTGGTTCGAATCCAGCCGGGGTCACCATCATTTTCATCATATCCCTTCCTTTTCAAGGGCTTGCGATTGTTCTGTGGCTAACTTTTTCGCTTGGTTAGCCATTACCATGTTCATTGCGGCAGTGGCTTGGGCAGCCGTATCGGCGCTTCCGGCATAGTGGCGATACTCTTTCACAGTCTTGTGTCCGGTGATCGCCATGCCTTGTTCGTCGCTGCAACCGGCTTCACGACACCGGCGTGCGGCCGACTTGCGCAACCCATGCGGAGAGCAATGCGGAAGTCCGGCAACTATGCAGGCCCGTTTCATAAGATTGTAGAAGCCCTTCTCAGTGAACGGAGCGCGGTGCTTGGTTTCAATCAGCGTCACTTCGCCCAGCGGCCCCGCTGCCAGCGCCTGCGCGAGAGGTTCGACAACAGGTACATCGACCGCTGTGTTAGTCTTGCTTTGCCGCAACCTTATGCGCCCATCTTCGACGCTACGATGGGTTAAGAAGCGAACGTCGCCGCTACGCTGTGCGCCATAGAGCAACAGCGCGAAGGCGAGGCGCGGCTTGGTTCCCAAAGGATGCTCTTCTTCGAACGCCGTCAGCTCTCTCTCGCTCCACGGGTGGAAGCCCTCGCTCTCTGTTACCTTCGGAGCGCGGGTGTCTTTCACAGGGTCGAAACCGGCAGGGACGATCTTGGCGCGGCGGGCTATTATGAAAAGCTGAGCAAGTAACTTGCGCAGGCGAGCAGCCGCGTGCGGCTTGTGCCTCATCGCGTTCATAAGTCGGGCAATTCGATCTGCGTCGAAGCGCTTGATAGGGTCGTCGCCAAACGCAGCTCGGAACCGCTCTAGCACGCCCCTGTAGACGATCTTTGTACTGTCTCGCAGATCTTGGAAGGCGTTGTCGCAGTAATAGCGAGCGATGATGTCTGATACGCTGCCGGGGCGCGTTCGATCTACACCAGCGCGAACCGGATCGGCTTCCAGACAGGCGGCATATTCCCGCTCGAAGTCCTTGGTGCCGTGGGGAGCCTTAAAGTAGTGAGTGGAATATCCCTTACGGCGAAACCGCCAGCGGCGCCTGCCGTGGCGGTCTAGAAAGCTCGTAGCGAACGGATAGGCCTTTTTCATGCTCCGCCAAACTTCGCGAGACGATCGTCAAGATCATCGTCAGCGTCTCGATTTGCTTTGGGAAATGGATCGAGGGCAAACGTGAAGCCCCCGTTAGGATCGACATGTCCGCGAAATGCCACGCCTTCCTCACGCGAAACGCGCGCCCACCTGCGCAAATCTGCTTCACGGATAATGGCGCGGCGCATCGTCATAGCTCCAGCGTTCGCAGGGGGAGCAACAGGCGATCCTCGCCCGCACCTGGCGCAACACTAGCCCGATCATCGAACATGATCGCCACGCGCGTCAGAACGGCCATCTTGAGACGCGCCGGTGCATCGCCCGTGCCGTCCCATGCTTCCGCCACGTCGCGAACGGCATCGGTTGCCGCTCCAATCATGGTGACGATGATCGTATCTTCGTCATCATGATCGACGCGCAAGAATAGCTTGGTCTCATCCAAGGTAACGATGTCAGGCATTTTCGGCCTCCTGCGTCTGTTCCGGCTTCGGGGGCATGGCCGGGTCGATCGGCGGCACGGGATCGGGCTTTGGCTCCTCCTTGCGCGGGTTCCATCCCTCGATCTGACGAACTTCGTTTGTGTCCAGCACCTTATGCTGGAGGGCGACGGCATGGGCCTGCCAGCGCGTGGCCGGATCGCCGCGCAGGAAGCCTGACAGGTCCAGCTCCAGCTCGAAGGGACCGCCACTGGGGAACACGCTGCGCGCAAACTCCGCTTCGATCTTCCGCGCCCAAGGGGCCAGCGTGAACATGGCGAACCACCGGCCAGCAGTTTCGGAATTGGTAAAAGTATTGTGGCTGTAGTCCTGCACCAACGGCGGCGGGACTTGGAACAGGCGGCAGATTTCTTCCACGCCGAATTTCCGCGTTTCCAGTAGCTCCGCGTCCTCTGGGCTGATCTGCGATGCCTTCCACTGCATTCCGCCATCAAGGATCAGCGTGGACCCGGCATTAGCTGCACCGCTATGCCGGTCCTTCATTTGCTGACGCATCGAGTCGCGCAGAGGTTGCGTCAAAGTCCCGGGAACCTCGATCACGCCGCTGGGAGACGCTCCGCGATCAAGGAAGGTGCGCGCAAATGCGTTGCTAATCGACACCGCCGCTACCGCGTCAGCGGCACGGCTAAGGCGGGAACGCCCTATCCTGCCATCGTCGGTGCGGTCGCGGAGATGGATCACTTCGCCACTGAGCAGCCGCCAGCTTTTGCCACGACCGTCCGACACGTCATAGGCCAGTCTGCCCGAAGCAAGCTGCGCCACCGTCACCCAGCTCCACGGAATGAAGCGCAGGCCGGACAAGCTTCCGTTTGCGTTGCGCAAGATCTCGGCAAGCCCGTTTCCGGTGAGCAAGGCCGATGCGACCAGATGCTCCACGAAGTCGGGCCACGTCATTTCGTCGGTTACGCCAAGCCGCGTCAGGCGCAACAGCGGATGATTTGCCGCCTCGACGCGGTTTTCACCCTCGCGCCGATAGACGAGCGCTGGAATGCAACCCAGCGAATTGGCGATGACCGTAGAGCAGGCCAGCACTGTGGACAGGTTTTCCGCTGCTCGCACCGACATGGCGGACGACGCGCCGACATTGGGCGCAAGCGCCGCCCACGACGGATCGTCCGCCCGCTTCTCATATCCCAATAGGGAAGCCATGCGGTTCATGATGCTCATGCGCCTAACTCCGCAATGATGAGCCTGCGGCGGCGCGCCTCATTCACCGCAGGGAAGGGCCTGGAGCGCAGGGCAAGGCTGGTATCGGGATAGGCCGGGAACGACGACACAACGGAAATTTCGCGCAGCGTTACCGTTCGGAGCGATCGACGCTCGCCGTTCCAGCTATCTCCGCCCTTGGGAACGACGAAGCCAAACGACATGCCGCCAAGGTCATTGCGCTGCGCCAGCTCCAGCACATCGCGCCCCGGCTGCGTATCGGGAAGGTCGAGCGAGAAGGACAGACCGTGCGTGTCCTCGCTCAGGCGCAGGGTGCCGGAACGGGTGCGACCCAGCACGCGGGCCGGGTCATGATCCATAAGGGCAAGAATATCCTCCCCCAATGACGTACGAAACGCGCCCCGCTCGATCGTCTCCACGATCGAGCCGATACGCGCTTCGCTGCCGAAGGTGGCGGCATAGCCTTCGAGCCGACGCCCGCTTGCGCGAAGCTCGGTGAACGCTCGCCGCTCGATGCCCGCCGCCACTGTCATTACACCACCTCGACGCCGGTTGCCGACACGAAGGCGGCAGGATGACGAACGGCGCAATCCACCGTCGCCATGGCGCGGATGCTGATATTGCCCTTGGCGTAGGCGCTCGACTCGTAGGGATTTACGAGGATGTCGAGTTCGGACCAGATGCCGATGAGCAACTCGCTCCAGTCGCCATAAATCAAGCCATGCTTGTTGGCGGTCGGATTGAGGTTGGTCGGCACCTGGTTGCTGAACGTCACCGGCTCATTGTGGAAAATGGTCGGAACGCCGATCGGCAAACCATCGCCATCCTTCGCCTTGAGCGCGATCTTCTTCACCCCGTTGGTGGTGAGGAACGACCGGCGCGCATCAACATTGGCGATGTCGGCCTTGGCGATCATTTCCGCCGTGGTGTCCATGATGCTGGCGGCATAGGCCTGCGTCTGGATGCCAGCGGTGGAGAGGATGCCGACAGGCTCATTGGCAGCGCCACCCTTGATCGCGGCACGGTCGATCGCCAGCGCCAGGTCACGCGCCAGCATGTTGCGGAGCAGTTGCTCCACCTGGGGCGACGACTGCATGACCATGTTGCGCGACCATTCGGAAATGGCACCGGCATGTTTGGGCGACAGCGTGACGCTATCGAAGTCGGGATCACCCGTGGGCAGAGCGGCATTTTCCGCGACCCAGCCAATGGCAGGCGAAGCCGACTCGCGCGGGATGTCGAGATTACCGGTCAGGCCGGTCAGAACAGTAGCGCCAAGGCCACGCACCACGCTGGCGGCGGTCAGGGCGGAAATGTAGAGTTCGGGGCGATGGTCGGTCGGCACGATCGCCGCGCCGTCGCCGGCGGAAGTCAGCACCCGCCGCTCGAAAATCTCGGTCGGGATCAATACGCCCTTCGCCTGGCGCCCCGAACGCTGCTGCAATTCCTGCTGCACTTCGCGCTCGAAACCCCAATCGACGGTCAGTCCAGCGGCACCGGCCACAGCGCGGGCAAGGCTGAACCGCGAACGGATTTCGGTGTCGAGCTGGCGATCGCCATGCAGCGGAGTACCAGCCTCGCGGCGCTCCATATCGTCGATCGACCGGGCGCGCTTGATCTGCGCGTCGAGGTCGCGGACTTCGGTTTCGGCTTGATCGAAGGTGTCGCCACCTTCCACCTGCGCCGACTTCATACGAGCGAACGCCGCCGCCCGCTTTTCGAGGAGTTCACCCAATTTCATGTCATATCCTTCAAACTGGCGGGGGACCGAAGCCCCCCGCACGGTGATTGCCTTCTGTCTCACGACGATGGAAAAGCGTTGCGGCGGTGCCCAATTGAACCCTTGCATCCAGCACGCAAGCGCGCCGCTCCCCGGGCATTGGGCTTTTCGCTATTGGCCGCGCCGCAGCGGCCGCAAAGGAAGGGAGCCTTGCGAACATCAGTTTCCGGTTCCGATAATCGAACCGGCTCCTTTGCCAGCGATGAGATTTGCGACTTCGCGCAGGAGCTTCTCCTCCAGTTCCGCAACAAGGTTTTTGCCGGTGCGGAACCGATAAGTGTCGCGTTCCAGCGCCTCCATCAGCGGCTTTTGCGCCAGATAGTCGGGAGCGGCGACGATCGCAGCGAGGGTCGGATGCTGGAAATGATAATAGCCTTCCATGATGCGGAGGCTTGCCGACACATGGCTGCGCCGCAGGATAAGGCCGAAAAAGGGCGGGATACGGAAGGCGCTTCCGGGGCGACGCTCCTCATTCTTGGCCTGCTGGATCGCGTCGATTTCGCCAGTGGCAATGCCCTCCAGCAGCTTGGCGAGTGCAAGATCGAGCGTAGGCGCGTTGTCGGCCGTAATGTGGAACGCCTCGCACCACTGGTTATCGTCGGATAGGGTAATGTTGCTGAACGCATATTCGGCATCGGCAGTGCGCTCCGGGTGATCGGTGGCAGCGCAAGCGATCAGGAAACGGGCCGCGTCCAGATAGGTCATGTGCGCAGCGCCGCGTCCGCGCCCCGCCTTCGAAACGCGCCCAGCCTCGCGCAGCCGACGCGCGAACACATTGAGGGTCGCGCCGGTGTCGAGCCGGTGAGCTTCGCAGATGGAGACAAGTTCGCTGAGCAGTGCCATGTGGTATCCCTTTATCGGTAAAATACGCCAATGAACTTCACTGTCAAGAACATCGGTGCAAAATACCAATGAAGGCGTTCAGTGCGCTTGAGCGTTTGTTACGGCGCGCACATCGCGGAGCAGTTCGTCCCTGAACAAGTCTGCGTCGAATCCGTCCGTCCAAAGCACCTCCATCTTTTCCAGAAGCTCGGCCGCGTCGCGAACAGGAGTTGAAATCAGCCGGTCACGTGCTTGGCCAGACTCGCGAGCATGCCAATCGTCTTGCTTATCCAAGGCGTCCATGTTCACCGCTGCCTTTGCATTTGCGTATTCTTTTTCCCACCGCTCCCACAGCTCAGCTTGCTTGCGCCCTGGCTCCGCAATCGCCGGGATTGGATGGCTCGCCCACCCCCAAGGGTCGGCGCGGTCATGGTGGTAGTTTTGTGTTGCGCCGCTCTTGGCTGTGATGGTGAAGAATGAAGGTGGCATGGGCGCTCGCCGGTTCAATTCGTCAACGGCAGGGTTATACGCGGTCGCTAGAAATGCGTCCCAAAACGCGGCGATATCCCGGTATTCGGCCACGGCCTTTTGCCACAGGGTGACTTCCGGTGCTGCGAAAGCGATCGGCGCGGCGACCGATACCACCGACGCGAGCATGACGCCTGCAAGGATATCGCGGCGCGCAATGGGATTGGCACGGACGGAGTCCGCCCGTAGAGGGGTGTTAGCCATGATCGTTCTCCGAGAACGGTTGCGGTTAGAGCTGGCGCGAGGATTAGGCCCCTTGCGTCGGCTCGTCCTGTGAGTAACGACTTGCCATATACCTGTCAAACCGTTACTCACGAAATATGGCTATGACCCCTTCTGAGCGCCAAGCGCGCTATCGTGAACGCAAAGCGGCGGAGTCCAAACTCGAACCCTACGAGCTTGAGGTACTGCGAAAGCAAATTTCGACGCTCGAAGCCGCACTCAACGAGGTTCGCAGCCATGTTGGACTCTCACAAATCCAGCTCCCCAAATCGGCTTACAAGTCGTAATATTGATCTATTCAATTTCAGCTTATTGGAGCGCGAGATGATTGTCGAAGTCGGAAAAGAATATGATTTCTTTTACACCTGGCCAGACGGCCACAGCTCAAAGCGCGGCACGGTGGTTTATGCTGACGGTCCATTAGTGCGGATTAAAGACGAACACGGCCTCGAAGAAATATTAAATCTTTGTAATGTTCTTTTCGATAGCGCTCGCGAGTATGACTTGACGAAGATTAGAGACCTCGACGGCACAATCTATTTGCCTGGCGCTTTCCCCACTGCCTAAATCCACGCCAGTCCTGTCCCGCGATACACCTCTGGCCCGCCATCCTTAGCGGCCAGTCCACAAGCCATAATGAGCGCGGCCATGCCGTCGATTCGGTCGATAGAGCGCGCTTTGTTCGGCTTCCGATTGCCTGCCGGATCGGTGTCGAAAATCAGATTTCCCGCGTTCCAGCGCAGCACCGGGTGCATACCGTGGCGCAGCTCGCCCGCCAACAGCGCCACCTCAAACGCATTGACCGCTGGCCCCATCGACAAAAACCCCTGCCCCCATTCGGTCAACGGCAAATCGACGCCCTCGCGATCGAGGATATTCTTCAAATCCTGAAAGCCGTATCGGTCGAAGGCAATGCCCTTCACGTCGAACATGCTGGCGACCTGGGCCATGCGCTGGGCAATAAAACCTTTGTCGATCGCGCTTCCCGGTGTCGGCTCGATATGGCCCTGATTGGCCCATGTGCGATACGGCACCCGATCCAGTTCCTCTTTGGCCGTCAGCCCTGCCTTGGGACACCAGAACCACGCCAGCACCGCGCCGCCATCCTCAGGGAAATATAACACCAGCGATGACAGGTCGCGCACGCTGGACAGGTCGAGGCCGCCGAAACAGGGACGCCCGCGCAGCGTGTCGGGATCGACGGCCCCGCCGCAGGCTTGCCATTCAGCCGGGTTTATCGCCTTCGGCTCTGCGTCAACCCGCATGTTGCAATGCAGGTTGAGGAACGCCGGTTCGAATGTCGGCATCCGCTTCGCCCGCGCGGCTTCGTCGGCAAGCTGCTCCTGGGACACGAAAACCCCCATGGCCGGATTGGCGAGCCGCCAGTTGGCAGGATCATAGGGATCCGCGTCCTCCGGCACCGCATACACGACACCGTGAAAGCTGGGATCGTCAATTTCGCCGCTGGCGATGCGGTCGGTATAGTCGACCAGCTCGGACATAAGATTTTCAGGATGCGGGCTTTGCGTGCCGATGACCAGCATCAGCGGCTCGCGGCGCTTGCCCATGGAGGTGCGCAGCACATCGAACAGCTCGCGCTTCTTCCACTGCGCCAGCTCATCGCAGACGACGAAGGACGATGCGAGGCCATGGACCGACGATCCGTCGCTCGCCAGCGCACGAAACTTCGATCCGGTTGACATGTCCTCGATCTGCTTGTGGAACCGTTGCACGTTGACGCGGGCGGCGATCCACGGGGTTTGCAGGATGATGGCTTCCATCTCAGCGAAGATCAGCGCCGATTGGTCGCGCGTGGCCGCAGCGCTGTAGCACTCGCCGCGCGGCTCCGCCTCCGGGCCGACCAGGTGCGCCAGGCCCAACATCGCGGCCAGCACCGTCTTGCCCTGCCCGCGCGCCACGCTCAACAGGCCCGTACGGACGCGGCGGCGATTGTCGGCATCGGTGCCGTAGATTGCCATGATCCATTCGATCTGGAACGGCAAAAGCTGGACGCGCTCGCCAGCGCCAAAGCCCTTCGTGATCGGCAGCGACTCGACAAAGGCGATTACCCGCTCGGCACGGGAATATCCTTCGTCCTCCCACGGGTGCGGTTCAGGCTTGGGCGGCTCCCACTCGGCAAACAGCCCATAGCTGCCCGACTGGTCCACCGGCGCCGACGCGGCGGCCGCCTTCATCCGTGATGCGCCGGGTCCGCGCCGTCCCATCAGCCGAAATCCTCGCCTAACCGTTTGGAAACTAACTCTAAAGAGAGGAGCGAGATCGGTCCAGAGTGGTCAGCCCTGAGAGATTTTTCATGCCACGGATGAGCCGTGTCCAATGGCGATCCATCGGGATTGCATCCGCGCCGTGGCTTCTTCGTCCGTACCGCGCCCGCCTCGATGCCACGCGCCGTCTTGGCACTGTGACAGCCGGGGCAGTAGCTTGCCAGCCCATCATGCGACGGGAACGGATCGCCGCCTGCCTTGATCGGCACCCGATGATCGACAGTGTTCGCCATCGACATGCGCCCCATTGCCTCGCATCCCTCGCACATCGGGTGCAGCGACAGGTGAGCCTCGCGCAGGCGCTTCCACGTTGTGGTGTTGTAGGGCCAGTCAGCCATGACGATGCTCCATCGCGTTTGCCAGTTGGTGAAGCTCACGCCTCAATTCGTCACGCCGCTCGAAGTAGCGTTCAGGGTTGCGCCAGTCGGGATGCAGCCTGCCCACTTCCCTTGCCAGCGCCCGCACCCGTGCCGGAGTGGTGTTGCCCATCACTGCTCCTCCTCCCCGGCACTGTCCCAGATGATGTCATCCGCTTCGGGATTGGGGGGCAGGGGAAGCCCCCCTATAGGGGGGCTCCCCTGCACACCCGAAGCCCCGGAACCTTCCCGCAACCGTCCCGCAACCGTGCCGCAAGCAAAATCAAAGACTTGGCTAGAACCGTCCCGCAAATCGACAGAACCGTCCCGCAAACCGTCCCGCAGAACCGTCCCGCAAGTGTTTTCAATGGGTTGACCCTGATTTGCGGGATGGTTCGGGAACCGTCCCGCAACCGTCCCGCAGTCCTGATTTGCCGGCGCGATCCCCTTCATCCACTTGCGGTCCTGTCCCGCCCAAAGGGGTTGATCGGCCATGATCTCGCCAAGGTGGAGCAGTCGCTCCATTGCCATGCGCAGGGCTTCCTTTTTCAGCCCCTTGGCGCTGGGCATCCCTTCCATGACCTTGGGGGCATAGTTGCCCGCATGGGGGCTGTGACTTAGCGCGCGGCGCTCATGGGTGGCTTTGGCGAGGCAGGCGAGGAATAGCTTGTTCTCGCCCGTCGCCTTGCCGGTGTTGCCAACTTGCTCATACCAGCTCGCGCCTGTGTCGATCGCTTCGACAAAGGCCCAATCCCTCCACCTGAATTTGATGGCATCGCCCGTCTTGGCATAGTTCGACTTCGCTCTGGTCAGGACACGCGCGTCATCGTCGTATGCGCCTTCGTCGCCATCAGGGCGTGACAGGTAGAGGCGGGAACGCACCTGATTTTCCCAAGCCGTCGAGCCACTGAATTGCGATCCAGCGGCCTTGGCAGGATGCCCGAGGAACAGAACAGTCGCCATGGCCTCTTTCGCCAACGCCTCCATCGCGTTGCAGAAGATCGCGACGTGGTTGCGAATGTTCTCATTGCCCTCAAACAGATGCGCGATGTTATCCAGCACCACAAAGCAAGGCCGGTTGTTCCAAGCGAAAGTCGCGATGTCGTGATAGAATTTCGACTGCTCAACGCCATCATTTGCAAAATGCAAAAGCGAGTTATTGATCTCGCCACATCGCGACAGGAAGAATAGGTTTCCGTCTAGCTCCGCCATGCTGGTGCCAACCGCGCTGCAAATCCCTTCCTGGCGGCGATGCAACTCGGCAAGATCATCTTCACAAGTGATGTAAAGCGCCTTCATCTGGCGAGTCTGCACGCCCATGAAAGGCAGCCCCAGCGCTGTGCACGTTGCGAGCTGTTGCGAGACAAGTGATTTGCCCGACCCGCCTTCCCCGGTCAGCAAAGTGGCACGGCAGAAAGGTATCCAATCGTCCACGATCCACATGCGAGTGTTGGCAGACTTACCATGCCAAATGCCCGTGGACGTGATGGGCAGCGGTGGATCGTCGGGGCGGATCGGAGTGACGTTGCCGCCGTTCCAGCGCTCTCCGCTATCCATTGTTGGCCGCCAAAAGGTTAGCCAGCATGTTCTCGCACGGCGCGGAAATGCGTGAGGCGCTTTTAGCCGTTAGCCATTCTATATTATTGATATCCCGGCGTCTTTCGGACCCAGCCGGGGTCGCCACCAACTTTTCGGTTGTCAGTAAGACTGCTCCTTTACTTCATTTTCGTGATCCTCTGAGCTGCAAGAATGGCCAATTTCTGCCATTTTCGGTTTTCTTTGCCTCATTGAAACGCCGTTGTTGGCCCTCCGGAACGCGCGGATTGTCACCCTAAACATCCTTGCGCGCGGCCTCACCGCGCACGCGGCCGCTACGGGTCGCGGTGCGGGCAAGGCTTTGCCCAACGCCATTCGTTGCCCTTCTTCACTTCTTTCAGCGTGTCGGCTAGAATCCAAAAGTGAGGAGGAAAAGCGTGGCCCAACAGCTCGATCAACGCCGCTCAACGGCTCAGCCCGCCAATACCCGGCGGTCCGTCGGTCGTGCGCGTCGATTGCCGGCCACCAGTCCGTCGGAATCGCAGGTCACCGCGCACGACATCACCGAGATGGAACGCCTGATCCGCGCCGAGACCTACCGCGACGTCATTCTGACGAACCCTGCCTTGGTTGCATCAGCCAAGCAGCAGATCGCACACCTGATCGACGATGGCGAAGCTACCTTAGGTCAACGCCTGTGGCACGCACTACTCGACCAGCCGCACAGCTTCATTCTTGCATGCATGACCGCCGACGATGCGGAAGGAAGATTGCTGCGTTCCAACAATCCATTCTCCACCCTCATCGGAGAGCGTGAGACAAGCGAAAGGGTCAAAACGTGGCGAATGGCGAAAGCACGCCTCTCACCCAAGCAGACCTAGATCGAGCAGTCCGCGCTGTCATCACGGGCACGCGCACCAATCCGAGCCAGCATTGCGCGTTTTTGCGGGGTCCGATTGCACCCCTTGTTGCGCATAGCTTCGGTACGCTCAGGCGTGTCGACGATGCCCAACTGCACTTTGCGGTCCCGGATGTCCGTCGTCGAAACATTTGGCACAGATGGGATCGTGGATTAGCGGAGAGCGGGCCTCGTCTGGGGCTTGATGTTAGGCGGCGAGCTTGCGGTGAAGCAAGCGGCGATGTTCGATGGTCTTTCGCTTGATGGTTTCGCGGCGCCTGATGATGGCGGGAGCCCTGCCGAAGTAGGCGTCTGCCGGGGTCACGTTGCTCAGGCTCTCGTGGTAGCGCTGGTGATTGTAGTGCTCCACGAACGCCTCGATCTGGGCCTCGAGGTCGCCGGGCAGGAAGTAATTCTCCAGCAGGATGCGGTTCTTCAAGGTCTGGTGCCAGCGCTCAATCTTGCCCTGAGTTTGCGGATGCAACGGGGCTCCGCGAACGTGGCTCATCTGCTGGGCCTCGATGTACTCGGCGAGTTCGCCCGCGATGTAGCCGGGGCCGTTGTCCGATAACAGCCGGGGCTTGTGCAGCACCGTGGCACTATCGCAACCCGAGGCCTTGAGAGCGAGGTCGAGCGTGTCGGTGACGTCCTCGGCGCGCATGTTGGTGCACAGCTTCCAGGCGATGATGTAGCGCGAATAGTCGTCGAGCACGGTCGAAAGGTACATCCAGCCCCACCCGATGATCTTGAAGTAGGTGAAGTCTGTCTGCCACATCTCGTTCGGCCGGGTGGTCTTCGTGTGGAACTGGTCGGCGGCCTTGATCACGGTATAGGCCGGACTGGTGATCAGGTCGTGCGCCTTCAACAGGCGGTAAACCGTGGCCTCCGACACGAAGTAGCGCTTCTCGTCGGTGAAGCGCACGGCCAGTTCGCGGGGGGAGAGTTCGGTCGCATCAAGCGCCATCTCGACGATCTGCTCGCGGACATCCTCGGAAATGCGGTTCCACACCCGGCCTGGCGCACAGGGGCGATCCTCCAGCGATTCGGGGCCGCCTTCGAGGAAGCGATCATACCAGCGGTAGAACGTCCGGCGGGGAATGCCGAGCTTATCCAGCGTGTGCTTGGCGGGCAGGTGCGACTGCTCGACGATCCTGATGATCTCCAGCTTTTCTGCGGCAGGGTACCTCATTCGTCGTCGCCCCCATCCGCGATCATGCTTTTTTTGAGCAGACGGTTTTCCAGCGTCAGATCGGCCACGCATTCCTTGAGGGCACGGGCTTCGCGGCGCAGGTCCTGAACCTCGCCCGTTGTCGCACTGCGGGCGGTGTCACCGGCAAGACGGCGCTTGCCGGCTTCCATGAACTCCTTCGACCAGGTGTAGTAGAGGCTCTGGGCAATGCCTTCACGCCGGCACAGTTCGGCGATGCTGTCCTCGCCGCGCAATCCGTCGAGCACGATGCGGATCTTGTCTTCGGCCGAGAAATGCCGCCGCGTCTGTCGGCGAATATCCTTCACCACGGCTTCGGCAGAGGCCTTCGTCGGCGATTTTCGCAAGGAGGGTTTGGGCTTCATCTGCGTTCCTTCGTCACTACGACGAAGCCCAAACCCTCCTTAAATCTCAACCCATAATCTGTGCCATGGGTGCTGACGCCGGACACCCAACTGCACTTTGCGGTCCCGGATACCGGATAGGAGATCGGAGAGTGTGATGATCATTCTACTCCCTTTCTGTCTGACCTTCGCTTGGCAGCGGGGCCTCCCGCCCCTCCTCTGAGCGGTGCACCAGATACCCGTAATCTGGACCACACGCCACCTCCCGCTCCGTCAGGTCGCGGGAGTCTGGCCAACTCGATGAAACTGGACCTGATCGAGTATCCGCTTGAGCAACGCCCAAGGCCCATCTCGCCTAGGATGCGATAATATCTCCACCCGGGTATCTATCCCCTGCACCCCTAGCCGGCGGTTTTCGCACTGGACGATGCGGGCGGTATAGTCGCTGACGTCCGCCAGCCTGCTCTCGTTCTCGATCTTCATCTGAGCGATATCGAAAGCCGCTGCCTCATCGCCACCCGGCCAGATTGTGATCGTGACGACCATCATGGCCTGCGCGCCATCTCTACTATAGCGCGACGATCTGGGTGAGAGGTCAGCGACTATCAGGATGAGAACAGATTGTCGCGGCGGGTTCATGGTGCCGGGTTAGATTGTCGCTGGCAAGGGCGATTCTTCGCTCTGATTGTCG